>WBZO01000030.1_pt1 | contig 372385 bp, 319 predicted proteins | sample 5204261 | NCBI WGS metagenome assembly WBZO01 (sample SAMN12412400, study PRJNA552823) | activated sludge metagenome | isolation source: activated sludge from anammox sidestream of wastewater treatment plant... | place: USA: North Carolina | collected 2017-09 | reverse complement strand
GATCGGCTGACGCGTCCACGTGACTCCCGCATCCTCGGTGCGAAGAATGAGCGGTTGATTCCTGTCCACACCGACCGCAACAGCCACCCCACGCGCGGGGGCGCTAATGCCTACGATACCTGCATCGAGCGCGACGGACAGCGCATCACGCCAGGTCTCGCCCCCGTCCGGGGAATAGCGCACAAACGTTCCGCCGACCGTGGCAACCCAAAACTCGTCCTCGTGACAGGCCACGTCGAACACTTCGCTTGCCGTTGATCCCACGGCACGCGCGGTGATGTCCGTCCACGATCTTCCCTCGTCGGACGTGCGCACCACGAGCCGGGTGCTGGTGCCCGAGCCGACGGCGAGACCTGCACCGTCGGGCGTAAGGCACACACTGGCAAGACGCGTGCGCGTCGCGTCGCCCCCGCCCCCTGTTGGAATCGGCACAACCGACCACGTCGCCCCGGCGTTCTCAGTTCGGAGGATGAGACCGGGCGCATCCGGCGTTCCGGGGAGGGGTTTCCCAGCACCCACGGCGACCACCGTATCGCGCGACAGCGCCTGCACCGCTTGCAGGCTAAAGGTGTCCGTTATTGGCACGGCGGCCCGTTGGCTGACCCACGTGAGGCCACCGTCATCCGATCGCAGCAGCTCCCCAGCTCCGCCGCTGAACCCGACCACCCAGCCACGCGCCGCGTCAGCAAAGGAGACTCCCTCGAAATCCGCGCTCTCGACACTGAGGGTCTGCGTCCAATGCGCGCCGGCATCACTCGATCGAAGAATGATGCCGTCGATCCGGCCTGGTTCGTCTGGGCCTCCCGGGTCCGTGCGGGCACCGACACTCCACGCGTTGGCGCGCGTGCCCGGCGTTGCCTGCGGTGTTGCAGTGGCTGCGGACGTGATGGTGGGTTCGGGACTCTGATTGTCGTTCCCCGAGCCTCCTCCACCTCCACAGCCTACACTTACGGCGACGATTGCACTCAACACGATGCGCCACATGGTTTGCCCCTAATCTCCGCTCGCCAGGAGCGCACGGAGTCGCCCGAGTGCGAACCCACCGGACGTCTCGGTCCAATGTTGCCCGCCGTCGGTCGTGCGCAGGAGCACCGTACCTGGGCGACTGCCATAGTTGAACGCTGCCCAACCTTCCTGCGCGTTGGTCAGGACCACGGCCGCGATCCCTCCTCCGGCTGCCACGGTGTCTGGCAGCACACCGCGTTCCCAGGAGGCGCCGCCATCGGTCGTGCGCAAGAGTACCGCTCGGCGGCGATTGCTGCCGACGGATTGTCCCCCCGCAATGCCAATCTGGGTATCGAAGAAATGACCAGCACGAATGTCCGTCCAGGTGGGCGCATCGATCAGACGATCCAGAGCCGCTCGCTTCGCATCGACCCGTCGGATCGCCGGAAAATCAACCTGAACAGCGCCCCCTACCTCTTCGACACAGGATTCGTTGCGCGCCGCGCAGCCATCCTTGCGGCCAAACATCCACCAGGTATCCGCCACAGACACAAAGGCCCAGGCACGCATTTCATGCGCGGAAGCAATCGTTTCCACCCGCACGCCGTCTTTGGAAACGGTTCGCACGGAAACGCTGTCCGGATTGCTGACCACGAGCTCCACCACGTCACGGTCGCCCTGAGGAATCCGAAGGGCGTACGTTCCAAACACGTGCTTTGAGCCTGTGTGCTCGACGGGTACCCACGTGCGCCCGGCATCCTCTGTCCGAAAGAGTTGCGGACCACCGCCTGCCAGCAGACCGCGCGTCGCGATCCAGCCCACGAGATCCGTTTGAAACGCGATCGCGACGGGAACCTGATCGGGAGCAACCCGTGCGAGCGGAGCACTCGTGTCGGTCCATGACGTGCCGTCATGTGAAGACAGTAACAGCGGACTCGACGCGCTCGCACCGAAGGCCCAGATGCGCCCACTCGGGTCCGCGCTCAGTCCCATCAGGCTTCCCGCCACCACACCACCAGCATCCACGCGCTGCCAACCGTCTTCCGACCCGATAAGAATGAGCGGACGGTCTTCTTCCGCCGCATCGGGTTGGGTTTCACCGTAGGTCGACCCCACCGCGACGATCTGCCCTGCCCCAAAAACCGCGTGTGGTGTGCACAATGCGAATGCAACAGCAACTGTACATCCGCAGCAGCGCCCTACACTCTTACGCGCCGCGCGCCCGAATCGATGGAGTATCCGCATCTCTGCGCCCCCCGTTTCTGCCGACCGTGGCTGTTCGCTTCTATGACGGCGGATGGAATGCTTCTTTTTCAGCAGTAGCTCGTCTCAGAGCCTGTGAAGGAATCCGGTTGTCGCGCCGGTTCCTGTCCAGCCGATGGGCATCGCGGTCAATGCGGTCATGATCCGCCGTGGTGAAGCGGCCGCTGGCGGGAACGACGCCCGTATGCCAGTGCCATCGAGCCGCAGCGCACCGGCGTGGACCGCGGATCGCGTGCTCGCGGCATCGCCTTCGGAGCTCATGTCACTCCGCCGGCTGCGATCCAGCGCAGCGCGTTGTAGGCCACGGCCGTCCAGAGGGCGACACACAGAACCTTCGCTTGCCCGCGAACGTTAAACCTCTCCAACCCCCGGTGCGTCCGGCAGTCCGCGTTCGTAGTCTCGGCCGTTGCCGCCCGCTCTTTGTAGATCGCCTTCGCCGCGTCCGTGCCCATCCGCTCACGCCACGCCGCCACCGCCGGCTGATCGTCGGCCTTCGGCGCGTAGCGGTCGACCCCGGCGGCGCGGGGCTCCGGCACCGGCGCGTACACCGTCACGCCCTGCTCCGCCGCCGCGATGATGCTCTCCAGTTTTACAAACCCACCGTCGACCAAGTACTCCGCCGGGCGCGTCCCCGTCCGCTGCGCGATCTCGTCCACCATCGGCTCGAGTCGGCCCTGGTCGCTCCCGCTGTTGGTGACCTGCACCCCGACAATCGCCCGGCCATCGGTCGTCGTTGCGAGCTGGACATTGTATGCGGGCCGAAAGCCTCCGTCGCCCATCTTCATCACCCGCGCCTCGGCATCCGTGGTCGACACCCGCGCCTGCGCCTTCTTCTCCGCCGTCGACTTGACCGCTTGCACCGCCGGCAACTCCGCCAGCGCTTGCTGCACCCGCTTCGCACGCTCGCGGGCCGCCCGCGCCGCCGCCGCCTGCTCCCGCGCACTGCGGCCCGGCACCGGATGCTCCGCCTCCTGCTTGACGTGGGCGACCTGCGCCTCCGCTGCCGCCAAACAGGCGCGCAAGCTAGGCTCCCGCCGAAACGACGCCGCCCCCGCGCTGGCCCGCACCCGCATCCCGTCGTGAGCCACCCGCTCCAGCTTCACCAGCCCTCGATGCAGCATCGCCGCCAACACCTGCGTCAGCAGCGCATCCAAGGCCGCCTCGTGCCCGACCCGAAAGTCGCTCAATGTATGGTAGCTCACCGACACGCCGCCGCAGAGCCACCGATACGCATCGTGCGCCACGCACAACCGCGCCAACTCCCGCGCGCTGCCCACCCCCTCACTCGTCGCATACAACCAGAGCGCGACGAGGATCTTCGGGTCGATCGCCGGCCGGCCGGGCTCGCTACCCCGGGCCACGTTCGGCTCGTAGAACTTCGCCAGATCCAGCCCCTCCACCATCGCCCAGATTGCGCGCGCCCGATGCTCGGGCGCCAACAGCGATTCCAAGTCGAACGGTCGTAGCTCCACCTGCCGCCGGTTCGCCGTCACCAACCGCGGCAGGCTCGCCCCTCCCGCCCCCACTCCCCGCTCCGCATCCGCCATGAAGTATGTCTACTGCATCGCGGGGAAAAATTCACAGGCTCTCTGTCGATCCGTCAAGACTCGACGTAGCGCGGCCAGCCCCGCCGGAGGCGGGTGAGAATATCGCCGGGGAAAAATCAGGCGAAGTCGAATCCGGTGGGGTCCGGTGGTGGCCGCGCCGGCGCGACGGCCGGTTCCGCGGTGGACCGCCCAAGGTGGGCGAGGATCTTGGCGACGACCGGCGAGTCCTCGATGGTCGCGATGAAGCGCCGGCGCCCGCCGCAGCTGGCGCACGCCAACACTTCCAGGGCGAACACTCTCCTCATTAAATCAGCCGATGCCCAGGCTCGTCGCGTCCGTGCCGCACTCGGGGACGGCGGCGGGGCACCGGGCGACGTGGGGATCATCGGCACGGCGTGCGCCCAGGGGCGGCGGGTCGGTAGCGGCCGGTGCCGAGGATGGGGGTATCGACGGTGCCGCGGCCGGGACGAGCGCCGCCGGAACCTCAGGCGTGGGCGGCCAGGCGAGCGGTGGGTGGATGGCAGACGCACTCGGCGGGCACCACTGCGCGCGCGGGGCCAGGACGCCATGGTACAGGACCAAATTGACGTGCGGTCGCTGGGTTATGGACGCCAAGCGTTCCAGGGATTCGTGCGAGGTAAAGATCAGGTGGCGCGTGCCGTCGTGCCAGGGGCGTCCGCGAGGGGATCCGTCGTAAGGTCGGCTGCGTTGTCGGCCGCGAGCACACCCCGACGCCGCAAGAGACGCAAGATGCGGGTGCCGACGGCCGCGAGTAGGCGCGCGACCTCCCGATCGGTGGGCGGCGGCGCGAGATCGAAACGGGTGGTACCGTCGGGCGCGGTGGCGAAGACCCCTTCGAGGACCAGGGTGTGAAAGTGGGTGTTCGTCTGGAGTCCGCCGCCAAATCTCTGAATCGCCGTCACCGTCCCGCTACGGCCGTCCGTGATGCCGCGCCGCCGCGCGAAGCCGAGGAGCGCGCGGGTTCGGAGCGGCGTGCTGCGTGGTGGCGAGGAGGGTCTCGAGGTGTTCGCGGACGATCTGGTGGAGCACGGTGCCGGTCGCGTCGCGGGATGTGTACCCCAGCGATGCCACGGGCGGGCGGCCCGTGCGGCACGCAACGGTTTCGCAGGCCATGCCCCCGAGGAATGGCAGTGGCCGATGGGCGCGGCATCGCTCCGAGTAGCTGATGGTCTGGCCGGATCATCAGGCGATCGCTTTGACGAGGCCCAGGAGTGGCACGCCGAAGCAGACTACCATTGACCGCGATGCCCATCGGCTGGACGGGAACCGGCGCGACAACCGGATTCCTTCACAGGCTCTGAGCGGACGGCATGGGCCTCGGCCTCAAGGAGGCCAGCAACGTGCGCGCCGCGGAGAACGTCCTGGTCCGCAACAACGTCGGCCTCTTCGCCGACAACTCGCCGCTAGCCCCCGCGCTCACGCTTATCACCTTGTTTCCTGCCGGCAGGATGCGCCGCGTGAGGACGCATGCGGGGGCTAGCCCCCGCGCTCACGCTTATCACCCTGTTTCCTGCCGGCAGGATGCGCCGCGTGGGAGCGCATGCGGGGGCTAGCCCCGCGCTCCGGAATCAGTCTAGGTTCCTGACTCCTCGTGCGCGTCGTTGTTGTCCTCGGTCTTGCCGAGGAAAGCGAGCAGCTCCTGCGCTTCGGTGTCGGCCAGCGGCGTGAAGTCGGCGCCGGACGCGCTCTCCGGCAGATAGCGCGCACACCACGCGGCGAGCGCACCCAGCAGGGCCGATTCGGGCGCCTGCCGGGCGGCCGGCAGCGTGCGTACGATGTCGAGCCCGACCGGGTACCAACCCTGGGCGACGGTTACGAACAGTCGGCGGCGCGTCTCGGGCGAGCCCTCGGACCGTCGCGCCAGTTCGGGCAACGCCTGCGCGAGCTCCGCCTCGGTGTGCTGGAGCACCGCCGCCGTCTCCGCGGCGGTGAGGCGCTCTTCCGGCTCCACCCGGTACGCCCAGCGCTCGAGGTCCACGTCCGGGGCCGCACCGCGATCCATGCAGTGCGCGACGATGATGTTGCGCAGCATCCCGCGCCCGACGCCGACCTCTTCGAGCGTGCCGGCGAGGCCCTTGCCGAGCTCCGTCCACACGACCAGCGCGTTCATCGGCTCGCGTCCCTTCGGACTGGCGGCGAGACAGCGGTGGATGGCTTCGCGGACCTTGGTCGGCGCACTCAGGTCGGTCATGGCGGGGTCGCGCTGGGGGTCAGTTGTTCTTGGGGCGCGCCGCGCTCCAGGCGGTTCGCGGATCGCGAATGCCCTTCCGATCCCAGTTCCACATTACCTGCTGGTACGGACGGAAGATGTAGTGCAGGGGCGCGACCAGGAAGTGGATGAGCCGCGTGAACGGCACCATGAGCAGGATCGTGAAGGCGCCGACGATGTGGACCTTGATCTGCCACGGCAGCGCGTAGACGGCCGTGGTGTCGGGCGTGAAGGTGAGGAGCGACCAGAGGTAGGGCGTGAGATCGGCCGCGAACCACGACGAGCCCCAGCGGAAGGCGACGGCTACCCAGCAGCCGAAGAAGACCTGCACGAGCAGCAACAGCTCGATCACGTAGTCCATAGTCGTCGTCACGGCTCTGATGCGCGGATTCGTCAGCCGGCGGTACAGGAGGAAGATCAGGCTGAAGAGGGTGCTGACGGCGAAGATGAATCCGGTCGACTCCAGGATGATCAGCCGCAGCGGCTCGGCGTTCCACGCCAGCGTCAGTTGCGGAAACAGGAACGCGGACAGGTGTCCGAAGAACAGCACGAGGAGCCCGATGTGGAACGGCACGATGCCCCAGAACAGCGCGTCGCCCTCGAGGAACTGTGACGAGAGCGACGACACTTTGAAGCCGGTTTCACGGTACCGGTAGATGGTGCCGAGGAGAAAGACGAAGCCGGCTATGTAGGGATAGGCGATGAACAGGAAAGCGTTGAACAGATCGACTGTGCTCATGGGATCCTCCCGGATGGACGTTCGCCTTCGCCTTTCGCTTCGATCTCGAGCTCCCGCCGTAGGGACCGGAGGAAGTCGCTCGTCTTCTCGGGCTGCTCGCAGGCGGAGAGCGAGAAGTCGGCGCGAATGACCTCGAGCAGCGCAGCGAGTGCGTAACGGTAGATGACGCCGCGCTGCGCCGACGACTCGATGAGCGTCTTGTAGTGCTTTTCGTAGAGCGCGTTGCGCACCTGTGTGCGCTCGAGCCCGAACTCGCCGATCATCCGCTCGAGCGCCGGGTGCAGTAGCAGCGCGACGAACTCGTCCCGCGCCTCGTCGCAGTCCCACCTGGCCAGGAGACGCAGTATGTTCGACAGGTGATCGGCGAGCTCGACGCCGGGCTCCAGGCCGGCGTCGCGGAGCTCGCGCGTCAAGTTCACGAGCAGCTCGGCGCGCTTGTAGTCGTCGCCGAAGGCCACGTAACCGACGTCGAGCGTAACGACCGCTTGCACTTCGAACGAGCGGGTGAAGATTTCCTGGACCTCGGTCAACTCCTCGGGCGACAGGCGATCGCCGTTGCCGGGGAGCAGGGCGGCGAAGCGCTCGATCTCCACGGCCGCGTCCGGGTAGCGTCCGCCGGTGAATGCTACGGCCGCCTGTACGCGCTCGAGGAAATCGGCCTCGGGGTGCGCGAACAAGGGAGCGTAGAGATCGTAGTGCGGGAGCGTCGGCATCAGGAGCCGCGGGTGGCACTGCCGCTCTTGAAGCCGAAGCCGGTGCTGCCCTTCACGTCGCCCGCGAACTCGAGCATCTCGATGGCCTGCTCGCGGTGCGCGGCGGGGATGACGAAGCGATCGTTGAACTTCGCGAGCGACGTCAAGTAGTAGATCTCGTCGGCGAGCTCGGCCGTGAGGTCCGCTTCGAAGAGCGCTCGCTGCGCCTGCTCGGCGTCGATGTCGCCGACGGTTGTGTGGCGACGATGCACGCGCACGGCCATCAACTTCTTCAATCGGTCCTTAACCTGCTCAGTGTCGCCCGCCGAGAACAGGCTCGCCATGTATTTGAGCGGCATGCGCACCTGGTCGAGCGTTCCCCAGAGATCCTTGGTGCTGGTGTCGTACAGCCAGTTGTCCGGCCAGTACTTCGCGATCTCGTGCATTTTTTCGGCTTGCTGCTCGTTGTCGACGGGCTTCACCGACGCCATCACCGGCAAGAGCGGCGGCACGTAGAAGAGCATCGGCAGCGTCCGGAACTCGGGGTGCAGCGGCAGCGCCAGCTTCCATTTCTTGACGAACTTGTACGTCGGCGAGTTTTGCGCCGCGTGGATCGTCGAGTCGGCGATACCGTTGGCCTTCGCGGCCAAGATGACCTCCGGATCGAACGGATCGAGGATCATGCCGAGCTGGTTCTCGACCAGGTCTTCCGTCGGTGACGACGCTACCCGCTCGATGCGCTCGGCGTCGTAGAGCATGACGCCGAGATAGCGGATGCGGCCGACGCAGGAGTGCATGCACGCCGGCGCGTAGCCCGCTTCGAGGCGCGGGTAGCAGAGGATGCACTTCTCGGACTTGCCCGTCGCCCAGTTGTAATAGGACTTCTTGTACGGGCACGCCGTTACGCACATGCGCCACCCGCGGCAGACTTCCTGGTTGATGAGGACGATGCCGTCCTCACCGCGCTTGTAGATCGCCCCCGACGGGCACGACGCCACGCAGGCGGGGTTCAAGCAGTGGTTGCAGATGCGCGGCAGGTAGAAGAACGCCATGCGCTCGAGCTGGAACATCGCCTCGCGTTCGGCGGGCGAGAGCGCCTCGAGGTTAGGGTCGTTGCGCGCGTAGTCGGGCGTGCCGCTCAAGTCGTCGTCCCAGTTCGGGCCCATCTTGATGTCCATCGGCTCGCCCGTGATCATCGAGATCGGGCGCGCCGTCGGCTGATCGTCCCCTGCCGGGGACTCGATCAGATCGAGGTACTTGTAGGTGAACGGCTCGTAGTAGTCGTCGATCACCGGCAAGTTCGGATTGTGGAAGATGTTGGTGAGCCCGCGGCGTTTACCCGCGCCCTTGAGCGCGACTCCGTCGCCGGTGCGCTCCCAACCGCCTTTGTAGATGCGTTGGTCCTCCCACTTGGTGGGGTAGCCGGTGCCGGGCTTCGTCTCGACGTTGTTCCACCACATGTATTCGGCGCCCTTGCGGTCGGTCCAGATGTTCTTGCAGGCGATGGAGCACGTGTGACAGCCAATGCACTTGTCGAGATGAAACACCATCGAGACTTGCGAGCGAACGTCCATTGTCGGTTCTCCTTCTCGTGGCGCTTCGGTCAGAACACGACCTTGTCCATCCGCTTGACGATGACGTGAGTGTCACGCTGCGGAGCGATCGGTCCCCAGTAGTTGAAATGATAGCTGAATTGGCCGTAGCCGCCGTTCAGGTAGTTCGGCTTCAGGTGTACGCGGGTGAAGCTGTTGTGGCCGCCGGCGCGGCGGTTGCCGCGCACCTGCGACTTCGGAATGCCCACCGTGCGCTCGGGTACGTGGTAGACGATGCACACGCCCTTGGGGATGCGGGCGCTCACACTCGCGCGGGCGCAGTAGACGCCGTGGTCGTTGTAGACCTCGACCCAGTCGTTGTCCTTGATCCCGAGAGCCTCGGCGTCCACCTCGCTGATCCAGCACGGCTCGCAGCCGCGCGACAGCGTCAGCATGCGGTGGTTCTCCATGTAGGTCGAGTGGATGTGCCATTTGCCGTGCGGCGTCAGGCAGTTGAGGATGCGCGCTTCGCCGGTCTTCAGAGTCTCGCGCAGGTCGCCGTACGCCTCCGGCTTCGGCGACGGCTTGTACGTCGGCAGGTGCTCGCCGTAGGCGATGTACATCTCCTGGTCGAGGTAGAAGTGCTGGCGGCCGGTCAGCGTCCGCCAGGGCACCAGCTTCTCGACGTTGTAGGTGTAGGCGGAGTAGGCGCGTCCGTTGGTCATCACGCCCGACCACAGCGGCGACGTCGTGTAGCGGCGCGGTTGCGCCTGGAGATCGGCGTAGGTGATGCGGAAGTCCGCCGTGCCGTGGCCGAGATCGGCGAGCGGCATGCCCGTCTTCTTCTCCATGTTCTCGTAGGCGCGGACGTTGAGCTTGCCGTTGGTGAGCGTCGAGAGATGGAGCACGGCGTTCACCGCATGCTCGTCTTCCTTGAGCGAAGGGTACGCCTTGCCGTTCCGCTTCTGCTTCGGGAAGTGGTTCGACGTCAGCATCTCGTCGTAGGCGTCCGTGCACTGGTAGTGGTTGCCGTGGGCTCCGAGGCCGGCGGTGCGGATGCGGTCGCCGAGCGTGATGAACTTCTCGTAGAGCTGCGTGTAGTCGCGGTCCTCGATGGCGATGTTGTGCATCGTCTTGCCGGGTACGGGCTTGCATTCGCCCTTGAACCAGTCCTGCACCCGGGGCTGCGCGATCTCGCCGGCGGAGTCGTGCGAGAGCGGGGCGTTGACGATGTCCTTGTGGGTGCCGGGGAAGTATTTCGCCGCCGCCGCGCTCGTCGCCCGGGCGAGCTCGTGGAAGATGCTCCAGTCGCTCTTGGCCTCCCACACCGGCGGGATGGCCGCCGACAGCGGGTGGATGAACGAGTGCAGGTCGGTGCTGTTGAGGTCGGCCTTCTCGTACCAGGAGGCCGCGGGCAGGACGATGTCGGAGTAGAGCGCCGACGAATCCATGCGGAAGTTGAGATCGACGACGAGGTCCATCTTGCCGACGGGCGCCACGTCGTGCCACTTGACCTCCCGCGGGTGATCCTCCGCGTCCTTGCCGATCGCGTTCGAGTGCGTGCCCAGATAGTGCTTGAGGCAATACTCGTGGCCCTTCATCGAGCCCATGATCGCGTTGCCGCGCCAGATGTACCAGACGCGCGGGTGATTCTCCGGCGCGTCCGGGTCGTGGATCGAGTACTCGAGCTCCTTGGACTCGAGCTTCTCGACGACGTACCTCTTGACGGCGTCGTCGTCCTTGGCGCCGGCGGCTACTGCTTCCTCGGCCAGCTCCAGCGTGTTCTGCTTGAACTGCGGGTAGAAAGGCATCCAGCCGCAGCGCACCGCTTTGAAGATGGTGTCGGCGGTGTGCATCTGCGTCCAGTCGTTGTCGGGCACGGTGTTGTATTTCGAGAACTGCCCGTCGTAGCGATACTGGCAGGTGTTGATGTAGTGCCAGAGCGGCGCCTGCTGGAGTCGCGAAGCGGCGTGGTGGTCCTTGGCGAAGGCGATCGCGCCCCAGGAGTCGGACGGGGCGAGCTTCTCCTGGCCGACGTAATGGTTCAGGCCGCCACCGTTCTTGCCGACGCAGCCCGTCAGCATGAGGGCCATCGCCCCGGCGCGGTACATGAGGTTTGCATGGTACCAGTGGTTGATGCCGGCGCCGATGATGATCATGCACTTGCCGCCGGTCTTCTCGGCGGTGGCGGCCCACTCACGCGCGAACTGGAGCACCGTCTTCGAGTCGACGCCGGTGAAGATCTCCTGCCAGGCCGGAGTGTAGGCGGCGTCCTTGTCGGTGTAGTCCTTGGGGTAGGCGCCGGGCAGGCCGCGGGGCACCCCGTACTGCGCCATGATGAGGTCGTAGACGGTCGCGACCACGGCGGTGGAGCCGTCCGCTAGCGGCACGCGCTTCGCGGGCACCCCGCGGGTCACGGTGGCGTCGAGGCCGAACTCCGTGAACGCTGCCTGGACCACCTCGTCGGCGCTGCCGAGCAGCGACAGCGCCGGATCGTACGGCGCATCGTCGACCAGGTTCTCGAGCTTCATGTTCCAGTCGCCGGGCTTGTCCGCCCAGCGCGAGCCGACGCTGCCCTTGGGCACGACGAGCGCGCCGGTCTTGGCGTCGACGTTGACGAACTGCCACTCGGGGTTGCGGACGCCCGCGAGCGCGGCGACCTCGGCGGCGCGCAGCAGTCGGCCGGGCTTGTAGCGATCGCCGTCCTTGTCGAGTCTCACGAGATAGGGACTGTCCGTGTAGCGCTTCACGTAGTCGGCGAAGAACTCGCTCTTGGTGTCGTGGTGGAACTCCTTCAGGATGACGTGCGTGACCGCCATCCAGAAGGCGCCGTCGCTGCCGGCGTGGATCGGAACCCACTGATCGGCGTACTTGGAGACCTGGCTGAAGTCGGGCGCGAAGACGACGGCCTTGGTGCCGTTGTGGCGCGACTCGGCGAAGAAGTGGCAGTCGGGCGTGCGCGTCATGTTGAGGCACGCGCCCATGTCCGCGATCATCTTGGCGTTGTACCAATCGGCGCTCTCGCAGACGTCGGTCTGCTCACCCCAGATCTCGGGAAAGGCCGTCGGCAGGTCGCAGTACCAGTCGTAGAAGCTCAGGTTGACGCCGCCGAAGAGCTGCAGAAAACGACTGCCGGCTGCGTAGCTGAGCATCGACATCGCCGGGATGGGCGAGAAGCCGATGACGCGATCCGGTCCGTACTTCTTCGCCGTGTAGATGTTGGCGACGGACATGATCTCGAGGCACTCGTCCCACGTCGCGCGGCGGAAGCCGCCCTTGCCGCGCGCGGTCTGGTAGCTCCGGCGCGCCTGCGCATCCGCCTGCAGCGCTTCCCAGGCCCGCATCGGGTCGCCCGTCTCCTGCTTCTTGCGGCGGTAGGCGTCGAGGAGCGCGCCGCGAACGAGCGGGTATTTGATGCGCAGCGGACTGTAGAGATACCAGGAGTACGAAATGCCCCGCTGGCAGCCGCGCGGCTCGTACGGCGGGAGCTTGTCCTCGAGCAGCGGGTAGTCGAGCTGCTGGGTCTCCCACGTGACGATGCCGTCCTTGACGTGGATCTGCCACGAGCAGCCGCCGGTGCAGTTGACGCCGTGGGTGCTGCGTACGATGCGGTCGTGCTGGAAGCGGTTGCGGTAGAACTCCTCCCACTTGCGCGTCTGCGGAGAGATGATGTCTTTAATCCAACCCATAACGACTCCCGTTCCTTCCTGGCTGCTGACGACGGATCTTCCCGAGGATCGCCGGCGTGACGGCGCGGCCCGGTGCCGCGCTCACCTGGATGCGACCTGACGGTCGTAGATGGCCTGGTTGACCGAGCCCTTCTTCCGGCGGCTCCAGAGCACGGAATACATGAGGAAGAGGAACACGGCGCCGCCGCCGCCGCCGGCCGCGAGCTTGATGCCCGTGTCGCGCGGCATGGCGCCCTTGTGCGAAGCGTTCTCGCTATCGAGGAAGGCGACCAATGCGGTGATCTCCTCCTCGGTGAGCGGCTTGCCTTCGAAGGCTTTCTGCATCACCGGGAACGGGATCGAGCCGAGGATCGATCGCACGCCCTGGTGGCCGCTGCGGCCGATGGCGTTGGTGAGCTCGCGGGCGAGGACGCCGCCGCTGATGACCGCGTCGTTGGCGACGTCATGGCACGAACTGCACGCCGGCCCGCCGTTGGCCAAGCGCACGGAGCCGACGAAGAGCTTCTGCCCGAGGGCGATCTCTTCCGCGGTGGCTTTCGGAGGCGGCGCCGGCGCCGCCGCGGCGGCCGTGGCGCCATCACCCGCGGCGCTCTTCGTGTACTCGATGATCGACTCGATCTCGGCCGGCGACAGAGGCCAATCGGGCATCGGCATCTTGTTGTACTCGTTGTAGATCGCCACGGCCTCGGGATCACCGGCCTTGATCATGGTCTGCGACGACTGCACGAACTTCACGATCCACGCCGAGCTGCGGCGATCGGCCACGCCCTTCAAGTCCGGACCGACGAGCTTGCCGCCGCCCACGGTGTGACAGGCGACGCAGCGCGACTTGAAGAGGTCGGCGCCGGACTCGGCGCGGCCCATCGTCGGCGTCAGCATGCCGACGATCGCCGCGAGCCCTGCGACCGGCTTTGCCGCGGCTAGGAGTTTCCCGAAGATCTCACGCATGGCCACGCTCCTGAGTTGAGTTCGATTGGCCTGGGCTGCACATCCGCACCGCCGCGCGTCAGCCGACCGCCCTGTTCCACGGCTCGCGATCGGTGCGGCGCGGCCCCTTAACACATGTCGGAGCGCGGCGCCATCCTCGGGTGCCGAGACCCCGAAACGGCCGGTGCCCTCGGCGCTCGCGGGACCTGGTCGGCGCGCCGGTGCGGGACTTCTCGAAGGCGCTGCGATCGCGTTATGCTGCACGCCATGTCCAGTGACCTATCCGATCTCACGGGGCGGCTGCGCGCCTCACGCATCGGCGTCGTGCTGGCGCTGCTCACGATCTTTTCCGGCTTCGCGATGGGCGGCGTCATGGGCGCGTTCGAGGAAGAGCTCAAGAGCGGCCTCGCCGCGCGCGCCAACGCGGCCGCGAGCAGCGTGTACGGCGGCGATGCCGCGAAGAGCAAGAGCGTCCTCGACAAGAGCTGGGCTTATTACAAGCGCGCGCACCTGCACGGCGGCGGCATCGGCGCCGCGGCGCTCGGGTTGATCCTGCTGCTGGCGTTGCTCGAACGGCCGAGCGCCTCCGCGCGGCGGTCGATCGCCCTCGCGCTCGGCCTCGGCGGGCTCGGCTATTCGAGCTTCTGGGTGCTCGCCGCGCGGGCGGCACCGAGTCTCGGCAGCATGGACGCAGCCAAAGAGTCGCTGCGCTGGCTGGCCGTGCCGTCGGCGGGCCTCCTGCTCACGGGTCTCGTGGTCGTCGCCGCGCTGGCGCTGCGCGAGCTCTTTACGACAGGCCCTTCTTGATGCGCGAGATGGCCGAGCTGCGGCGGGGAGAGCCTGGCCCGCTCGAAAGGTCGCGAAAGGGGGTCGCATGGCCGCGGAAGGTCCGTTGAGCGCGCTCGCGAGCGCGCTCGGGGGTAAGGAGGCACCGGACAACGCCTGCCGCTACGGCGGCCGGCCCGGCCACGTGGAAAGCTACTTCCTGCGCGCCAACCATTCGAGCAGGCCGCTGGCCCTGTGGCTCAAGGCCACCATCCTCGCGCCGCTCGCAAGCCCTGCCGTCGCCGAGGCGTGGTTCATCTTCTTCGACGGCGAGAAGGGCACCACGTTCGCGCAACGATGCACCGAGCCCTTCGAGCAGGCGGCCTTCACGGGAGCGGGAGCGCCCGAGCTCCAGGTGCGCGCTGCGGGTCTGGAGCTGCTCCTCGGGGCGCAAGGCTCGGCGCGCGGCGCTTTCGTTGCGCCGGAAGGCACCGCGGCGCTGGACCTCGTGTGGAAGGCCGACGCTTCGCCGATCGCGATGCCGCTCTCCCTCTTCCCGTACCGGCTCCTGCGCACCGGTCCGTTCCCGAAGTCGAAAGTGCTGACGCCGTTCCCGGCGCTGCGTTTCTCCGGGCGCGTGACACTGCCGGGCGGCGAGGTAGTGCTCGACGACTGGTGGGGCATGCAGGGGCACAACTGGGGCAAGGAGCATGCCTTCGAATACGTGTGGGGCCAGTGCCTCTTCCCGGCCGACGACGCCATGGCGGAAGGTTTCTCGGGACGCTTGCGTGTCGCCGGCCGCACCAGCCCGCGCATCTCGGCGCTCGTGGTGCGCAAGGGCGCGCGTACGTTCCGCTTCGACACGCTTTTCGACGTGTGGCGGCAGGAAGCCGACGTCGGTGCCGACGCGTGGCGCCTCACGCTGCGCGGCGGCGACGGCGAGGCGCACATCGAGATGGATGCGTCGGGCCGGCCTATGGTGTGCCTCGGCTACGGCAACCCGAATGGCGAGATGTCGTACTGCTTCAACAGCAAGCTGGCGAGGGTGACGTTGACGGTGCGGCCGATGGACGACGCCTCGTTCACCTGTGAGAGCGAGCACGGCGGCGCGCTCGAGTTCCTGCGCCGTGAGGCCGACCCCCGCTTTCCCGTAGTCTGAAGGAGACCAGCCATGCCCGTAGCTTTCGTCGAGACCATGCGCGGGACCGTGCGCGACACCGGGGGCGTCGTGCGGTCCGTAGACTTCCACGTGCGTGCATCCGGCGGCGGCCGCGGCCGCTTCGCGTTGTCCGGCGTGGTGCACGCGGCGCCGTGGGCGGAGGAGACGGTAGCCTCCGGCACGATGGAGTTCGCGCTGTGGCCGCCGGCCATAGACTACGACGTGCGCTTCCGTGCCGCCGACGGTCGGGAGCTGCGGCTCTTCGGCGCCAAGAAGCCGAGCCTCTTCCGGCCGCTCGAGTCGATGACGGTGCTGGCCGTGGCGCTCGCGGACGAGGCGGGCGCGGTCCTCGCGGAAGGAGCGCTGCGCTTCGACCTCATGGACTTGCCCGGCTTTCTCTCGTCGTGGCTGCCGGCGCCGACGAAGCCGCACCGGCAACTGGACGCGCGGCGCGCCGCCGTCGCCCGCCGAGAGCTCGCCTAGCTCGCCGCGAGGCAGCCTCTCCCGACTTCGCAGGTGCGGGTCGAACCGGAGCGAGAGGGCGAGTCACATGCCGGACCGTCGAACGCTCGAGATCCTCGCCGCGACGGCGCTGCCTCCGGGGCGCGTCCTCCCCGGTGCAGCCGCGCACACCGTTACCCGCGCGCGCGCCCTGCTGGGCGAGGTCATGCCCGCGGTAGCCGCCGGCTACGACCGCCTCCTCCTCGCCCTCGACGCCTGCTCGCTGATCGCGCACCGAGCGCGCTTCGGGCATCTCCCCGCCGCGAAACGCCTCGACGTGTTGGCTCGCCTCGCTCGCGGCGAAGTCACCCGCCTGGTTCTGCGGGGACTCCTGACGCCGCTCAAATTGGCGTACTTCGACGATCCGTCGGTCCACGCGGCGCTCGGGTGCCGCTATGCCGTGGCGCCTCCGGCGCCGCCCGAGCGCCGGCGCTGGCACGAGCGGATCTGCGACGCGTCCACGCTCGCCGACGCCGAGATCCTGGAGTGCGACGCGGTGGTGGTGGGCACCGGGGCGGGCGGCGCGCCGGTAGCGAAGGCGTTGGCCGAGCGGGGCCAGGCGGTGCTGCTGGTGGAAGAAGGTCCGCTGTTCACGCGACAGGACTTCACCGGGCGGGCGCTGCCGGCGTTGCAGGCGATGTACCGGCACGGCGGTACGACGGCGGCTTTCGGGAACACGATCATCCCCATTCCGTTGGGACGCGGCGTCGGCGGAACGACGCTGGTGAACTCGGGCACGTGCTTCCGCGCGCCGCCGCCGGTGCTCGCAGCGTGGGCCGACGCCGGGCTTGCCCCGCTCGGCGGCGACGGCCTGTCGCCGTTCTACGAGCAGGTCGAAGCCGTTCTCGGCGTCGCGCCGTCGACGACAGCGGCGCTGGGGGCGCCGGCGAGGCTCGTCGCCAAGGGCTGTGACGCGCTCGGCTGGTCGCATCACGCGCTCGCGCGCAACGCTCCGGGCTGCGACGGCCAGGGTCTCTGCTGCTTCGGCTGTCCGACCGACGCCAAGCGCTCGACGAACGTGTCGTGGGTGCCGCTGGCGCTCGAGAGAGGCGCGCAGTTGATGACGGGCTTCGAAGTGCGGCGCATCCTCAGGGACAGCGACCGGGTCGTGGGTGTCGCCGGCGTGACGACGGGGGCGGGTGCGCCCAAGTGCCTCACGGTGCGGGCGCGGGTGGTGGTGCTGGCCTGCGGCTCACTGCTGACGCCGGGACTCCTCGAGCGCAACGGGCTCGGCCGCACGTCGAGGCAGCTCGGGAGGAACCTCTCCATTCATCCTGCTTCCGCCGCTCTCGGGGTCTTCGCCGAAGAGGTCAACGCCTGGCGTACGGTGCCGCAGGGCTACGCCATAGACGAGTTCGCGAGCGAGGGCCTCTACTTCGAAGGCGCACAGATGCCGCTCGACATCACCGCGGTATCGTTGACGGGCTTTGGCCCCGCGTACGTCTCGCTGATGGAGCGCTTCAGCCGGACATTCTCGTTCGGCTTCATGGTGAAGGATTCGTCGCGCGGCCGCGTGCGGGGTCGGCGGCAAGGCGGGCCGTTCATCACCTACTTCGTCAACGAGGCGGATCGCGCCCGACTGCAGCGAGGGTTTGCCTTGCTGGCCCGCGTGTACTTCGCGGCGGGTGCCGAGGCGGTGCATCTGCCCGTCCTGGGCTTCGAGCGGCTCGAGAGCCTGGCCGACGTGGAGCGGTTCGAGCGCGCCACCGTCCCGGTGCGGCACATGGATCTCACGGCGTACCACCCGCTCGGTACCGCGCGCATGGGCGTCGAGCCGCTGCGGTCGGTGGTGAACGTCGAGCACGAGGTGCACGATGTGAACAATCTCTTCGTGTGCGACGGTTCGGTGGTGCCGTCGTCGCTCGGCGTCAATCCGCAGGTCACCATCATGGCCATGTCGCTGCGCGCCGCCGAGGGCATTCACCGGCGGCTCGAACGCCTGCAGGCGCGCGAGAGGCGCCGGGGCATCGCCGCCCGCTGACGGGGCGGTGCGGCGGCCGCGGCTGTTACGCTGGCGGCAGCGGCACGCCGCCCTTGACCCCGCAGCCTCCGGCGAGCAGAATCCTGCGAGTGATTATCATTATCAACGAGGAGCCAATAGCATGACCGCTCACCAAGAAGCGCTCGAGCTTCCGGGCGCGCACCTCGAGGTCGGACGAATGCCGGGGCACTGGCTCCTGGCGCGTGTGGGCAAGCGCGTGCTGCGCCCCGGCGGGCTCGAGCTCACCCGGAAGATGCTCGAAGGCCTCGCGATCTCTTCGCGCGATCACGTCGTCGAGCTGGCGCCCGGCCTCGGGGCCACGGCGCGTCTCGTGCTGGCTCGCGGCCCGGCCTCGTACGTAGGGATCGAGCGCGACGATGCAGCGGTGCGCGCGACTGCGCGCGTGCTCCGAGCCGGGGGCGCCAGCTGTCGCCAGGGGGTTGCCTCCGAGACCGGCCTCGACGCCGGTGCGGCAACGGTGGTGCTCGGCGAGGCGATGTTGACGATGCAGACGGTGGATCAGAAGCGAGCCATCGCTCGGGAGGCACACCGCGTCCTGCGCCCCGGCGGCCGCTACGGCATTCACGAGCTCGCGCTCGTACCCGACGATCTATCCGAGCGTGAGCGGACGGAGATCCGGCAGGCGCTCTCGGACGCCATCCACGTCGGCACGCGACCGCTCACGGTGAGCGAATGGCGGCAGCTGCTCGAGAGCGAGGGCTTTGCCGTGATCTCCAGCACGACGGCGCCGATGCATCTGCTCGAGCCCGGCCGCCTCCTCGCCGACGAGGGCGTGGTCGGGACGCTGCGTATCATCGCCAACATCGTGCGTACGCCCGCCGCGCGCCGACGCGTGCGGGCGATGCGTTCGGTGTTCCGGCGGTACGCTTCGAAGATCTGCGCTGTCGTGCTCGTCGCCCGCCGAAGATCCGACGGCGACGGGTGAGCGCTACCCCCAGCCGAGCTGTCGCCGGCCTTCGGGGGTGATCTTCTCCGGCGTCCAAGGCGGCTCGAAGGTCACGTCCACAGTCACCTGCTCGACCCCGGAGATCGTCGAGACCCGCCGCTCGACGCCGCTGATCATGACGCCGCCGGCCGGGCATGCCGGCGTCGTGAAGGTCATGGTCACCTTCACTTCTCCGTTCTCGGGGCTCCATTCGACGTCGTAGATGAGACCGAGGTCGATGAGATTGAGACCGGTCTCCGGGTCGTAGACGTCGTACAGCGAGGTCCGGACTTCCTTCTTCATTTCTTCCGGCGTCATGGCCGCCTCCCGTGAACGACAAGAAAATTGCGAGCGCTATACACCATAGCAGCGAAGAATGTTGCCGCACCGGCGAGCCGCAGCAGCGATTGACCGGCGAGCACCCCTGCCAGCAATAACAGCAAGCCGCCGATCATCAGCGCTGCCTGGATCTCGCGCGAACGTTCGTCGAGGAGCTCCGAAGCCGTGGGGACCTTCTTCAAGCCGACGTAGGCGCTGAACCGGTGCAGCCAGATGAGGAAGGGGACGATCTTGTAGAGCTGGCCGACGACCATCGTTCCCATGAACCCGGGGAGCGCCAACAATCCGTACGCCAGCACTAGGCGATTCTGCATGTCGTCCCCGAGTCCCGCGAACGAGAGAGTCCCGGCGACGACGAGCGCTCCTAGGAGGCACAGCACGGAGCCGGAGCTGAGCCATGCCGAGGCATCGAGATGGCGCCGCATGCGCCGCGCGAGGATCATCTGTACTCGAATGGCGAAGCAGACCACCCCGAGTGCGATTGCGGCAGCGCCCACGAGCGCGAGGTCGGGAAAGGGACCCGCGAGGAAGTTCCAACAGAGCGCAACCAAGCCGACATTCACCAGCGCGAGCGCGCCCCATCCCGGCCACGCCGGGGCGCCGTGGCTCAACAGGAACATCTCCAGGAGCTCGAATCCGACCCCCATGATCAGGAGGCCGAAGAAGCCGAGCCCCGCGGCGTGCGCATGCGCGCGAAGCGCCATGAGGTGGTTGACGCTCAGGTACGGATGCCAGAGATGGATCGCCAGCATGAATCCGAGCGAGGCGGCGAACACGAGCCAGGCGAGTGCCGAAAGCACGAAGAGGCCGGTCAGCGAGCGGGCGCGGACGGGATTGGCGAGGGCCGAGAGCGCCAGATGCGTTGCGTGGAGAAGTACCCCGAGGAACAGGAGGAAGGCCGAGAGCGGCAGGCTTGCGACGGTGGCGAGAAGGGCGATGTGCCCGACGAATCCGATCCCGCCGATGGCGTAGAGACCGAGCGCCGCCCACGCCGTCCGCTCCGAACGCAGCGGCACCTCGAACAGCACCGGCACCAGTTGCAGCATGGCCCCGAAAGCGATGGGGAGTATCCATCCGAGCGCGCACAGGTGCACCAGTCCCAGGATCTTGCCTTGGAAGTAGTGCCCCTCGAGATTCCACGCCGCGCCGCCGAGGGCGGCAGCGAACAGCACCGAGCCGACGATGCCGAACCCGAGATGCGCCCGGACGAGCGCGAACGACGGTGCGTACCGGGTGGCGAGCCCTTTCATCCGCCCTCGGCCTCGAACGCCCACGCGGGCGCGATGCGCACGAGGAAATCGCCTTCCGGCTGCGGCGTACACGTCGCCGCATAGCCGCGCAGCTTCAGCTTGTCGTAGAGCAGCACCGGCTCGCGGTGATGGCGGACGAGCAGTTGCGCGCCCGGTCCGAGATCCACCAGCTTCTGCAGGATGGCGATCATCGGACCGGGCGGCTCCATGCCGCGAACGTCGAGCTCGACCGGCGCCTGCAGCTCGGCACGCTCGTCGCTCGCGTCCGCGGCTCGCTGCGGCTGCTCGGCCTTGGTGTAGAACCAGACATGGTAGAGCCCGTCTCTCTGCTCGGTGAGGGCGGCGCGGCCGAAGCTCGACATCACCTCGTAGAGCGGCACCGGCTCGAATCCGACCAGCAGATGCAGCGCCTGCTTCTCGTCGAGTTGCTTCACCGTCTTCATGATCAGCGAGAAGGGATCGCCGCCGGCGTCGAGGATCGGCCGGACGTCGAGGAGCTTCTCGCCGGTTACTCCGGCAGCGCGCAGCTCTTGCGGGATCGCGGCGGCGGTTTCCATGGTGGGCTCGCTAGGCCGGTTTACCGATGCGCACGCGCCAGACCTGGGGACCTTCCTCGAGGTACTCCCACTCGAACTGGCCCGGCATTTCGGCGTTGAAATGGTAGTAGAGCGGCTTCGGATCGTGGTCGTTGATCAGCGTGAACGACTCGCCTGCCGAGAGCGCCTGGAAGGTGGAGAAGATCGTCGGGTGCTTCTGCGGGGGCGGGATAGTACGGACGTCGAGGGGGGAGCCTACGTTCTGCTTCGCGTTCGCCATGTATGCGTCTCCTGATGTGAGTTGGTCCCGACACCCCCATGGGCTGCCGGGTCGGGTCAGGCTGCTGTCGAGCTCGGCTTCGAGCCAATGCACGTCGTGTGCCAGATACGTCCTTCCTCATCCGGCGCGTCGCTGCAATCCGCTGGCCGGCTTCCGCACATGGCATCGGCGAGCGTAGCGATGGCTGGCGGCGAGTCGGGCTGGCGGCGGGTACTACGGCCCGACCCGGGCCCTCTCAGCGTTCCTTCACGGGAAACCTCGGCATCAGCACGTGGTTCTCGAGGTGGATGTGTCGGAGCACGTCGGCGGTGAGCGCCTCGAGCTCCCGGAAGAGCGCCCGATAGCTCCCGCAAGCCCACTCCGGGACGTGGAAAGCGTCGGTGGCGTCGGTCAGCTGTTCGAGCAGGCTGCCGACCTGGAGATGTTCGTCGCGTGCGGCGACGAGGTCGCGCCCGATCCGCTCGTCGTCGCGGTCCGCCGACTTCATCCTCGGGAACAGCGACTCCTCCTCCTCGTCGAGGTGCGGTTCGAGCGTTTCCGCGAGCTCCTCCAGCACTTCGCGCACGGTAAAGAGCTTCTCGTTGTGGGCTCCGTGCACCCGCTCCACCTTCGCCGCCAGAGGACGAAGCGGCGGCAGCGCCTCACGCAGGTATTCATGGTGCCGCGTGACGATGTGGTCGATCAGGGCTGCGGTCGCCAGCGTGCGCGGGTCGACCTCGTCCGATTGCGGCCTCCGGCGCACCGCTGCGTCGAGCTCCGCGGTGACCGCCGACAGGTCGAGACCGCGCTCACGACAAGCCTCCGCGAGCGCAACCTCGCCGTGGCAGCAGTAATCGATGCGGTGGCGCCGGAATACGGCGGCCGCCGCTGCATGCTCCAGCGCCAGCTCGGCCACGGTCCTCCGCGGGTCGATCGTTTCGATGCTGTTATCGGCGCTCGGCAGCTCGGCCATCGCGGCGTCTCCTCTCGGCGGGAGCGCCGCATCGGCGCGGCGAGCTTCCCGCCGCTGTCCAGCATGCCTCGTGCCACCTGGATTCGGGGGCTGGTGGTAGCAGCATCCCGCCGAATCTGTTCCAATGTGGAACCCATGGAACATCGGGCCCGCCATCAGTTCGAGTCCGGCGCCTGCAGGCACTGCGGGCTCGTGCCGCTGGTCGACCTCCTCCGCAAGCGGGCGCTGGTGGTTGCCGACAGCAAAGCGATGCGCGCGACCCTCAGGCGCGCGGCCCGCTTCGCCTCCAGCAGCGCCCCGGTTGCGATCTTCGGCGAGAGCGGGACCGGGAAAGAGGTGGTCGCGCGGGTGCTCCATACCAACAGCCCGCGGGCGCTGAAGCCGTTCGTGGCGATCAACGTTGCGGCGCTCCCTACCGAACTGCTCGAGTCGGAGCTGTTCGGCCATGCCCGGGGTGCTTTTACCGGCGCCCATCGCGAGCGGCAGGGCCTCTTCGAGGAAGCGAACGGCGGCACCCTGTTTCTCGACGAGATCGGCGAGATGCCGCTGCCGTTGCAAGCGAAGCTGCTAAGAGCGCTCCAGGGCGGAGAGGTGCGCCGAGTCGGCGGCGCTCACAGCTTCGCCGTCGACGTACGGGTGGTCTCTGCTACGCATCGTGATCTCCCAGCGCTGGTGAAGGCCGGCACCTTCCGTGAAGACCTGCTGTATCGCCTGAAGGTCCTGACCCTCAGGGTTCCGCCCCTGCGCGAGCGTCCGGAGGACATCCTGGTCCTGGCACGCCACTTCCTCGACGCCGAAGGATCGGAGTCGCAGGGGTTTTCCCGCGCCGCCGAGCAGGTGCTCACCGCGCATAGCTGGCCGGGGAACGTGCGCGAGCTGGCGAACGCCGTGCAGCACGGTGCGGCCCTCGCCAATGGCGAACCGATCGAGCCGGAGCACCTTCCCGAGGAATTGCTGGGCGCGGTGGCATCCCGGCCGGTCGGGAAGATCCGCGGACTGAAAACGCTCGCCGAGGTCGAGCGCGCGCACATCTTGGAGGTGCTCGAAGCATGCAGCGGCTCGGTCGCCGAGGCGGCACGCGCTCTCGACATCGGTCGCAATACCCTGTGGCGGAAGCTGAAGCAGCTCGAATGAGCGCCGTCGTCGGCTCGAAGGTGCTTCCGGCGTTGCGCTGTGCACCGACGGCAGCTCGCATTGCCACGCGCCGACCCGCCGGTTTCGACTCGCCGTCGCGGCTCGGCGCGCTCACGGGAGCGCGGCCGCGCCTGTGACGGCGGACGACGTCGTGAAAGGTACTGGTATCGACGCGTCCGCATCCGTTGAGCTCGATGGCCGGATCGTCATGGTGGGCTGTGGAACCATCGGGCAAACGGTGCTCCCGCTGCTGTCGCGCCACGTTCGCACCGCCGCGCCGGTCACGGTGCTGTCGATGGACGAGCGTGGCCGCGGTATCGCCACGGCCCAAGGCGCGCAATTCCTGCATTGCCACTTGAAGCCCGGGACCTTCCACCGACAGCTCGGGCGCTACGTGCGGCCGGGCGATCTGCTGCTGAACGTCTCGATGGACGTCTCCAGCCTCGATCTCGTGGAGTGGTGCGCCGAGCACGGCGTGCTCTACGTCGACACCTCCATCGAGCCTTGGCCCGGCGTCTTCGACAACCCGATGCTCACGGTGCGCGACCGGACCAGCTATCTGGCGCGCGAGCGCGTGCTGCGCCTGGCACGGCGCTTCGGGTCCGAGGCGCCGACCGCCATCGTGGACCACGGGGCCAACCCGGGTCTCGTCTCGCACTTCGTGAAGCGGGCGTTGCTCGAGCTGAGCACGGCGTTCGGTCTCGGCGACCGTCGCCCCGTCGACCGCCTCGGCTGGGCCGCGCTCTCCCGCGACCTCGGCGTCACGCTGATCCAGGTCTCGGAGCGCGATACGCAGGCGGCGGAGCGTCCCAAGCGCCCCAACGAGTTCGTGAACACGTGGTCGATAGACGGCTTCGTCGACGAGCTGATGCAGCCCGTAGAGCTGTCGCTCGGCACCGCCGAGCGGGGCCGGCCGCACGGCGCGCTCTGGCACCGGCGCGGCTCGGGCACGGTCTACTTCAAGCGACCGGGCGGCGCCACGTTTGCGCGGAGCTGGCTGCCGTCGCTCGGCGGATTCCAGGGCCTGCTCATGACCCACGACGAGGTCTTTTCCATCGCCGACTACCTCTCGCTACGCGACGGCGGCGGGTTCGGCTACCGACCGACCGTGATGTTCGTGTATCACCCGTGCGACGACGCGATGCTGTCGGCGCTCGAGCTCGAGGGACGAGGGTGGCAGATGCAGCCGCGCTCCCGGGTGCTGACCAGCGAGCTCGTGACCGGCAGCGACGAGCTCGGCGTGCTGTTGGCCGGGCACGCGCGCAATGCGTACTGGTTCGGATCGCAGCTGTCGATCGCGGAGGCGCGGCGCTACGTTCCGCACGCCAACGCTACGACGCTGCAGGTCGCAGCGGGCGCGCTGGCGGCCGTGGTCTTCGCCGTTCGCCACCCGCGCCGGGGCGTCCTCGAGGCCGACGAGCTCGACTTCGAGGAGTGCCTGGCGACCGCCGCACCGTACCTCGGCCAGCTCGTCGGGGCCTTCACCGACTGGACGCCGCTGCAGGGACGCGGCGAGCTCTTCGACGAAGCCCTCGATCCCGCTCGGCCGTGGCAGCTGCGCAACGCTCGGGCGCGCCAGTGGCGCGTCTGACCATCGCCGGGTCGAAGCACGCTCCGGCGGCTCACGAAACCGGAAGAGGCGGATAGCTAACTCGTGCGCCGTCGACGCGCGCGAAGGGCGTGAGCGCGTGCTTGCGGCAACTGCGCTCCGACAGGATCTCGACCACGGGGATGCCGCGCGCGTCGAGGGCATCGGCGACGAGCGAGCGATGGCAGCGCCACGGCACCGCCTCCGCGCACATGATGGCGGCCCGCTGTTCGCGACCGAGGCTGATCAGCGCCTCCAGTGCCTCGGCGAACGCCGGAGTCTGCATGTAATCGGCATAGCCGCGAAAGCTCGCGTTGCGCCAGCCGGTGTTCGGAGAATCCTTGCGTGCGTGTCGCAGGCCGCCGAGGGAGGGCATGGGCACGTAGGCGATTCCCGCCGCCGACAGGCTGGCGGCCAAGGCTGCGGCGTTGAACTGCGGGTTGTGGCGCGAGCGCGGTACGGTCCGGACGTCGACGAGCCGCTCGATGTCGTAGGCGCGCAGCAAGGCCAGGAAATCGGCCGCCGATCGTGTCGAATGTCCGACCGTGAAAACGGTTCCGGCGGGCCAGGTCGTCTTCTGCGGTGGAGGATGCTTGCTCATCGACGATGCTCCGGACGCGCGCCTGCGTACCATCTTGTCCGCTGCCGCTGCGTCGTCAACACGGTTGACACGGCTGTGATTTCGCGTTTCGACTTGACGGGTCACGAACGGTCGCAGCCAGCGAGGCTTCGTCGACGCTCGCGAGGGCGAACGAGGAGGGATCATGCAGCACGTGTACGATTACCTGATCGTCGGTGCGGGTCTGGCGGGAGAAGCGGCAGCGCAGGCCATCCGCGGCGCCGACGACCAGGGAACGATCGGGATGCTCGGCGACGAAGCGCACCCGCCCTACGATCGCCCGCCGCTCAGCAAGGCGCTGTGGAAAGACGGCAAGGAAGACGACATCTGGCGCCCGATCGCCAAAGCCCGCGCCACCGTGCAGCTCGGCCGCCGTGCGCGGACGATCGATCGCGCCGCACACGTCGTTCACGACGACGCCGGCGACACCTGGCAATACAAGAAACTGCTGCTCGCCACCGGCGGCACTCCGCGCACCCTGCCGTTCGGCGAGGGCTTCATCTATTTGCGCACCTATGACGACTACAAGCGCTTGCGCGCGGCGGCCAAGCCGGGGGCGCGGATCGCCGTGATCGGCGGCGGCTTCATCGGCAGCGAGATCGCCGCGGCGATGGCGATCAACGGCTGCAAGACCACCATGCTGTTCCCGGGGAATGCGATCGGGGCGCGCGCGTATCCCGCCGCGCTGGCCGCCGCGATCACCGACTACTACCGCGAGCGCGGCGTGGACGTGCGCTCCGGGACTACCGCTACCGGCGGCAGAGCCGACGGTGACGGCGCCGAGCTCGTGCTGTCCGACGGCAGTACGCTGCGAGCAGACACGGTGGTGGCGGGCCTCGGTATCGTACCCAACGTGCAGCTGGCGCAGGCAGCGGGGTTGCAGCTCGATCAAGGCGGCATCGCCGTCGACGAGCACCTGCAAACGTCCGACCCGGACATCTATGCCGCCGGCGACGTCGCCGCGTTTCCGGCGCCGGCGCTGGAGCGGAGGGTGCGCGTCGAGCACGAGAATGCCGCAGCCACGATGGGTGAGCACGCGGGATTGTGCATGACCGGGCGGAACGCGCCGTACGACGAGCTGCCGTTCTTCTATTCCGACCTGTTCGATCTCGGGTACGAGGCCGTCGGGATCCTCGACGCACGCCTCGAAACCGTCGAGCAATGGGTCACGCCGTTTCGTGAAGGCGTAGTCTATTACCTCGACGGGGGCCGAGTGCGTGGCGTGCTGTTGTGGAACACCTGGGGGCAAGTCGACGCCGCTCGGGCGCTGATCGCCGCCCCCGGACCGTTCACGGCCGCAACCGTTCGCGGTCGATTGCCCGTCGCGGGGTGAGCGGGAGAACACGCCCGATGGCCGCCGCCAAGAAGCGTCGCATCGCGATCCAGCGCGCCTACGAGGAGCCCGGCGCCCGCGACGGGTACCGCGTGCTGGTCGACCGGCATTGGCCGCGGGGGCGCAGCCGCGCCGTTCTGCGCCTGGACGAGTGGGCGCGCGAGATCGCTCCCGAGCCGGCGCTGATCCACTGGTACGGCCACGTTCCCGAGCGTTGGCCGACGTTCCGCAAGCGCTACCTCTCCTGGTTGGCTGCGCCGGGGCGGCAAGCGCGTCTGCGCGCACTCCTTGCCGCGGCCGGACGCCGACCTATCACCCTGGTCTATGGCGCGCGTACCGAGACCGAGAACCAGGCGGTGGTGCTGCGCGAGGCGCTGCAGGCGTTGGACGACTGAACGACTGCCGCCTACGGCGCGGTCGTCCACTCACGAACCTGAACCAGGTCGGGATCGTCGGCGTGTTCGAGCAGCATGTGGGCTACGCGGCTCTGCCAGAGCTCCGCGAAGCGCGCCTGCTCGTCCTCGTCCGCTCGCCCGGCCACGACCTTGGGAAAGAGTGCCTGCATTTCGGGAGCCGGTGGCGCCGGCGTCGTGTCGAGGTCGAGGATCACGCCGCAGCCGCTGTCGCGTCGCCGGAGGCCCAGGAGGCCGTCGATCGGCGCAGAAAAGTGGAGGAGATCGCGGCGCGAGAAGCGGCGGTGCGGGCCGATTCCGCCGAAGCCGGTCTCGGGAGCGGCGCCGGTGAGGAGCGTAGCGACCGAGGCAATGACGCCGGTCGTGCCTTGCTCCCGCGGGTCGCGCAGGTGGACTTCCACGCCGCCGCGCTCGGGCATCTCGGTGCCGTAGAGGCGGCGGAGGCCGGTGCGGACCATGAGATAGGCGCCGGCGACGGTCGGGCAGGAATGACCGGCGAGCTTCACGGCGTCGGCATAGCCGTAGGTGATCACGCCGCTCTTCGAGACGCCGAGGAAAGCGGCCAGGGGATCGCGCAGGGTGACGGTGGGTGCGTCGGCAAAGAAGTCGGGAAAGTCCATGGCGGGGACTTTTCTAAGGGACATTCAGTCGACAGACAATCGCATTGGCGTCTATCTATGGTCCATGGCGTGAGATCCGAAGGGGGTGTCCGATGCAGCAGCGACTCGATTACAGGCTCGCTTCGCCGGAAGCGTACAAAGCCATGCTCCATACCGAGCAGCAGGTTCACCGGAGCGGCCTCGAAGCCTCGCTCCTCGAACTGGTCAAGTCCCGTGTGTCGCAGATCAACGGTTGTGCCTGGTGTCTGGACATGCACACCAAGGACGCGCGCGCGCAGGGCGATACCGAGCAACGCTTGTACCTGCTTCCGGTCTGGCGCGAAGCGCCCTGCTACAGCGCGCGCGAGCGCGCTGCACTGGCCTGGGCCGAAGCGGTAACCCAGGTCGCCACCCACGAGGTGTCCGATGCGGTGTACGAGGAAGCTCGGCGCCACTTCGACGAGAAGGCGCTGGTCGACCTGACGCTGGCGATCATCGCCATCAACGGCTGGAACCGGATGAACGTCGCTTTCCGCACCACGGTCGGCGACTACGTCAGTCCGCACGCGCCGAAACGCTGACGCGCCCGCCGGCGTCCGCGGTGGTCCGGGCGACGCTCCGCGGCGGTCGCCGGCGGTGACGACGGCGCCGGCGTTCAGCGCCTGTGGGCGGCGGCTTGGCGCAGTTCGCCGCGATGGTCGGGGTGTGCGATCGCGATCAGCCGTTCGGCGCGCTCGCGGAGCGAGATGCCGTGCAGGTTGACCGCCCCGTACTCGGTCACGATCCAGTGCACGTGCCCGCGCGAGGTGACGACGCCGGCTCCCGGCGTCAGGGCCGGCACGATGCGCGAGATCGTGCCCTGCTTCGCCGTCGATGGGAGGGCGATGATCGGGACGCCGTCCGGAGAGCGCGCGGCGCCGCGCATGAAGTCGAGCTGGCCGCCGATGCCCGAGACGATGCGGTGCCCGAGGGAGTCGGCGCAGATCTGGCCGCTGAGATCCACCTCGAGCGCGGAGTTGATCGCGGTCACACCGGGGTTCTGCTGAATCGCTATGGGGTCGTTGGTGCGGTCGCAGGGGTGGAACTCGACGAGCGGGTTGTCGTCGACGAAGTCGAAGGTGCGCCGCGTTCCGGCGACGAAACTGGTGACGATGCGATTCGAGAAGAGCCGCTTGCGGCGGTTCGTGACGGCACCGGTCGCGACCAGATCGACGAGGCGATCCGAGAACATCTCGCTGTGGACGCCGAGATCCTGGCGGTCGCCGAGGCGGGACAGCACCGCGTCGGGGATCGCGCCGATGCCCATCTGCAGCGTCGCGCCGTCGCGCACCAGCATCGCGACCTGCTCGGCGATGCGCGCTACTTCCGGTGTCTCCGGCTCGGGCGGCGTGTCGTGGAGGGGGCGGTCCGTGTGCACGAAGCGGTCGATGCGCGCGAAGGGCACGAGCGTGTTGCCGTGCGTGCGGGGCATCCGCTCGTTGATCTCGGCGATCACGAGCCGCGCGTGGTCGACGGCGGCGCGCGCCGTGTCGACCGACGTCCCGAGCGAGCAGAACCCGTGACGGTCGGGCGGCGAGAGCTGCACGATCGCCGCGTCGAGCACGACCTGGCCGCCGGCGAAGAGCGACGGCACTTCGGAGAGGAAGATCGGCACGTGGTCGGCCCGACCGTCGTTGACGGCGGCGCGCATGTTGGCGCCGGTGAACAGCGACACGCAGCGGAAGCGGCCGGCGAGCGCGGGCTCGATGAAGGGCACCGGCCCCTGGAGGTGCAGATGATACAGGCGGACGCCTTCGACGTCGGTTCGGCGTGCGAGCGCTTCGATGAGAGGCGTCGGCGTCGCGGCAGCGCCCTGCACGAAGACGTTGGTGGCGCTCCGCATCGGTGCGACCGCCGTGTCGGCGTCGACGGCGCGGTTCCTCCAGTCGGGAACGGGCATGCTCATGGGCGCTACCTCATAGCGGATCGCGCACGGCGGGTCTGCCCCCGCGCGACCCGCAAACTGCATTGACGACCCCGGCGGCGGCTGAGTATGTCGCGCCCATGGCGCGAAAGACGATCATTGCCGCAACGGCGGCGATATTGATGGCCTCGTGTTTGGCTGCGGTGAGTTCGTACGCGGCGTTGCGCTACAATATCTGGCAGGTCTACGGCCATGAGTTCCAGCTCGGCTATGTCGTCGGCTATCTCGACGCCGTGGCCATGGCGCAGCGTAAGGACACCCGCCTGAGCATCCCGACCGGCGGCGACAGGAACTTCGAGAAGTGGGTGAGAGACGTCAACGCCTTCTACGAGAACCCGGCGAATCAGAACCGCGAGGTGCCCGACGCGATGTACGACATCGGCGTGCGCATCCGGACGCAGATGCTCCAGGAGTGGGGGTTGAAGCGCCAGGGCCGTCCGGTCCCGACCCGAACCGCCGCACCCTGAGGCGGCAGGTGCCGGCCGCTGCGCCGGCGCCGGTCGCGCATTAGCAGTCCTTCTGAGCACGATCACCTGAATTCATTTTCCGTGCGCTTGCGGGATCGCGCGCCATGGGTATTATCCGCCCCCGCGTGCCTCAGGTCTTTCACCGTAGCACGAACACGATCGCGCGGGTCACCATCTTCGGGGCGCTCATCGTGGTCGCAGCTGCCGGCTATGGGTTGGCTCTCGTGAACCGCTCGTCATACGTGACGACGGCGGGTCTCGCGATCGAGCAACCCGTGCCGTTCAGCCATCGACATCACGCGGGCGAGCTCGGCATCGACTGTCGCTACTGCCATACGTCGGTGGAGATCAGTGCCAAGGCCGGCATCCCGCCGACCCAGACGTGCATGAACTGTCACAAGCAGATCTGGTCCGACAGCCCGATGCTCGAGCCGGTGCGTGCGAGCTTCCGTACCGACGCCTCGATTCCGTGGGTCAAAGTCCACGATCTTCCCGACTTCGTCTACTTCAACCACTCCATCCACATCGCCAAGGGGGTCGGCTGCGAGACCTGCCACGGCCGCATCGACCATATGAACCTGACGTGGCAGCAGAACTCGCTGCAGATGGAATGGTGCCTCGAGTGTCACCGGCGTCCCGAGCGCTACGTTCGTCCCAAGGAGGAGGTCTTCAAGATGGGATGGCAGCCGCCGAACGGTGATCAGCTGGCGCTGGGGCGCGAGCTCCTCGAGGCGAACCGCGTGCACCCGAAGACCGATTGCGACACGTGCCACCGATGAGCGAACCGACCAACCACGACGCCGAGGCGGCGCTGGATCTCGCGGCCGTCCGCGAGGAGCTGGCGGCGGCGCGCGGACGCCATTACTGGCGGAGTCTCGAAGAGCTGGCGCGGAGGCCCGGCTTCGAGGCGATGTTGACGCGTGAGCTGCCGCGCCAGGCGGCGCATCTGCTCGACGCCGTCGACCGCCGGCAATTCCTGCAGTTGATGGGCGCGTCGCTCGCGCTCGCCGGCGTTTCCGCGTGTACGCGGCAGCCGACCGAGCTGATCATGCCGTACGTGAAGGCGCCCGAGGAAATCGTCCCCGGGAGGCCGCTCTTCTTCGCGACGGCGATGCCGCTCGGCGGCGTCGGCACCGGGCTCCTGGTCGAGAGCCACATGGGACGGCCGACCAAGGTCGAGGGCAACCCCGAGCATCCGTCGAGCCGCGGCGCTACGAGCGCGTTCGCGCAGGCGTCGATCCTCGGCCTCTATGATCCGGATCGTTCGCAGACCGTCACCAGCGCCGGCGAGATCCGCACCTGGGATGCCTTCGCCGCCGCGCTCGAGAAGGCGCTCGAGCCGGAGCAGGGCAAGGGCGGCGCGGGTCTGCGCATTCTGACCGAGACGATCTCGTCGCCGACGCTGGCGGCGCAGCTGCAGGCGCTGCGCACCGCCTACCCCCAGGCGCGCTGGCACCAGTGGGACCCGGTCGCGAGCGACGGCGCTCGTCTCGGCGCGCGGATGGCGTTCGGCGAGGATGCGGACGTCCAGTACCAGTTCGCCGCCGCCGACGTGGTGCTCGCGCTCGACGCCGACGTGCTCGCGAGCGGCCGCGATCACGTACGCCATCTCCGCGATTTTGCGGGGCGCCGAAAGCCCGGTCCCGGAATGAACCGGCTCTATGCCGTAGAGAGCACGCCGACGCCGACCGGAGCCCGCGCCGACCACCGTCTTGCGGTGCGTGGGAGCGACGTCGAGGCCATCGCCTGGGCGCTCGCGGCGGCGCTCGGTGCCGTGCCGCAGGCGCCAGAGGGCGCTGCCGCCGCGCACGCGGCCTGGGTGCAGGCGGTCGCGAAGGATCTCGGCGCGCATCGCGGCAGCGGTATCGTGGTCGCCGGCGACCACCAGCCGCCGGTCGTGCACGCGCTCGCGCACGCGATGAACGCGGCGCTCGGCAACGCCGGCAAGACCGTCGTCTACACGGACCCGGTAATCGCCGAGCCGGTGGCGACGCTGGCGTCGCTCCGCGACCTCGTAGCCGACATGGACGCGGGGAAGGTGGCGGTGCTTCTGATCCTCGGCAGCAATCCCGTGGCGACGGCGCCGGTCGATCTCCGGTTCGCCGAGCGGCTCGAGAAGGTGCCGTTCCGCGCCCATCTCGGGCTCTACGAGGACGAGACCGCCGAGATCTCGCACTGGCACGTGCCCGAGGCGCACTACCTCGAGAGCTGGAGCGACGTTCGCGCGGCCGACGGCACCGTGACGATCGTGCAGCCGCTGATCGCGCCGCTCTACGACGGCAGGACGGCGCACGAGGTGATCGCGGTCGCCGCCGGCAAGCCGCAGTCGCCCTTCGATCTCGTGCGCGCCGAATGGAAGCCGAAGGCGGGCGCCGACTTCGAACGCTGGTGGCGAACGGCGCTCCACGACGGCATGATCGCCGGCACGGCGCTGCCGCCGAAGACTCCGGCGCTGCGCACCGACTGGGTCGGGACGGCGCTGACCGAGCACGCGAAGATCGAGGAGGCGAAAGGCCTCGAAGTGGTGTTCCGCCTCGATGCCGGCGTGCTCGACGGGCGCTTCGCCAACAACGGCTGGCTGCAAGAGGTGCCGAAGCCGCTCACGAAGCTGACGTGGGACAATGCTGCGCTCGTGAGCCCGGCGACCGCGAAGCGACTCGGCGTCGTCTCGGGCGACGTCGTGGAGATCGCCGTCGGCGACGGCGCGGTCGATATGCCCGTCTGGGTCCTGCCCGGCCAGCCCGACGAGTCGGTGACGCTGAACCTCGGCTACGGGCGCCGCCGCGCCGGCCGGGTCGGCGACGGCGTCGGCGTCGACGTCACGCCGATCCGCACCAGCGCGGCGGCGTGGATCGCGCTCGGTGCCGGCGTGCGGCGGACGAGCACCCGGTATCTCTTGGCGTCGACGCAAGAGCACGACCGCATGGAGGGCCGCCACCTCATCCGCGAGGCGACGCTTGCCGAGTACGTGCACGAGCCGGAGTTCGCGCAGCACGTCGAGCACCAGCCCGGCGACGACATGAACCTCTACCCGCCGTACCCTTACGAGGGCAGCGCGTGGGGCATGACGATCGACCTCGCGACCTGCGTCGGCTGCAACGCGTGCATTCTCGCGTGCAACGCCGAGAACAACATCCCCGTGGTCGGCAAGGATCAGGTGAGCCGCGGGCGCGAGATGCACTGGCTGCGGATCGACCGCTACTTCGAGGGCGAGGCCGAGAGCCCGACGATCCACCACCAGCCGGTCCTGTGCATGCAGTGCGAACAGGCGCCGTGCGAGGTCGTGTGTCCGGTGAACGCCACGGTGCACAGCAGCGAAGGCCTGAACGACATGGTCTACAACCGCTGCGTGGGCACCAAGTACTGCTCCAACAACTGCCCATACAAGGTGCGCCGCTTCAACTTCTACAAGTACCAGGACTGGACCACCGAGAGCCTGAAGCTGGCGCGTAATCCCGACGTGACGGTGCGCGCCTACGGCGTCATGGAGAAGTGTACTTACTGCGTGCAGCGCATCAGCCAAGCGCGAATCGCCGCTCGCCGCGAGGACCGCCCGGTGCGCGACGGCGAGGTCGTGACCGCGTGCGCGCAGGCTTGTCCGGCTGACGCGATCGTCTTCGGCGACATCAACGACCGCGAGAGCCGGGTGGCGAAGACCAAGGCCGACGCCCGCAACTACGCCCTCCTCGGCGAGCTCAACACGCGGCCGCGGACGACGTACCTGGCGTCGGTGCGCAACCCGAATCCGGAGCTGGAGAAGGCATGAGCCAGCCGCCGTCGACGCAGGAGCATCCCGGCGTGATTCCGCGCCCGCCCTTCATCGAGCCCGGGCACACCTTCGAGTCCGTCACCGACAAGATCGGCGCCATCGTTCTCGAGCAGGGCGTGCGCCGCGGATGGCTCGTCGGCTTCACGATCGCGTTCTCCCTGCTGATGGTGCTCCTGGTCGCGCTCACCAACCTGATCGCGACCGGCATCGGCATCTGGGGCATCAATATTCCGGTCGGCTGGGGCTTCGACATCATCAATTTCGTCTGGTGGATCGGCATCGGTCACGCCGGCACGCTGATCTCGGCGATCCTGCTCCTGCTGCGCCAGCAGTGGCGCACGTCGATCAACCGCTTCGCGGAGGCGATGACGCTCTTCGCCGTCGCCTGCGCCGGGCTCTTTCCGGTCGCGCACCTCGGCCGTCCGTGGCTCGCGTACTGGCTCTTCCCGTATCCGAACGCGATGGGGATGTGGCCGAACTTCCGCAGCCCGCTGGTGTGGGACGTGTTCGCGGTCTCCACCTACGCGAGCGTGTCCCTGATGTTCTGGTTCGTCGGGTTGATCCCCGACCTGGCGACATTGCGCGACCGCTCGCCGAGCCGGGTCGGGCGCTGCGTCTATGGCCTGCTGGCGATGGGCTGGCGCGGCTCGGCGCTGCACTGGCACCGCTACGAGACCGCCTACCTGCTTCTTGCCGGCCTCTCGACCCCGCTCGTCGTGTCGGTGCACACGATCGTCAGCTTCGACTTCGCGGTATCGCTCATTCCCGGCTGGCACGCGACGATCTTCCCGCCGTACTTCGTCGCCGGCGCCATCTACGCCGGGTTCGCGATGGTGCTGACGCTCGGGATTCCGCTGCGCTGGTACTACGATCTCGAGGACTTCATCACCATGCGCCACCTCGACAACATGGCGCGGGTGATGCTCGCGACCGGTCTCGTCGTCGCCTACGGCTACATGATGGAGACCTTCTGCGCTTGGTACAGCGCCAGCAACTACGAAGAGTTCATGATCACGAACCGCTTCTTCGGGCCGTACAACAAGCTCTACTGGTCCCTGATCTTCTGCAACGTGGTGGCGCCGCAGCTCTTGTGGTTCAAGCGGGTCCGGCTCAATCTCGGGCTGCTCTTCCTGATGTCGATCATCGTCTCGATCGGCATGTGGCTCGAGCGCTACATCATCATCGTCGTCAGCCTGCACCGCGACTTCCTGCCGTCGTCGTGGGGTATGTACACCGGGACGGTCTGGGATTGGGCCACCTTCATCGGCACGCTCGGCCTCTTCTCGAGCCTCTTGTTCCTGTTCATCCGCTTCCTGCCGATGATCTCGATCTTCGAGATGCGCACGATGGTTCCCGAAGCCAAAATCGACGAGAGCGCGGAGGCGCATCACTGATGAAGCGCGTCCCGCTCCACGGCATCATGGCCGAGTTCGACAATCCGACTGCGCTCGTGGTCGCCATCCACAAGACGCGCGCCGCGGGATACCGCGTCATGGACGCGTACTCGCCGTTCCCGATCGAGGAGGTCTCCGAAGCGCTGCACATCCACGACCGCCTCCTGCCGATCCTCGTGTTCTTCGGCGGGCTCGCCGGCTGCATCGGCGGCTTCGGGCTGGCGACGTGGACGTCGATGATCGACTACCCGATCAACGTCGGCGGTCGGCCGCTCTTGAGCTGGCCGTCGTTCCTGCCGATAACGTTCGAGACCTGCGTGCTCCTCGCCGCGGTGACCTGCGTACTCGGCCTTCTCGGCCTCAACGGGCTGCCGATGCCGTACCACCCCGTTTTCAACGTGCCGCAGTTCGCGCTCGCGAGCCGCGAGAAGTTCTTCCTCTGCATCGAGGCGACCGATCCGCAATTTCATCGCCAGGAGACGCGGCGCTTCCTCGAGACGCTGGCGCCGCTGAGCGTCGCGGAGGTCGAGAACTGATGTCGTCGCGGGTCATGGCGCGCGCATTGGGCGTAGCGGCGTTCGGACTGGCGCTCGTCGCAGCCCCGGGCTGCCGGCAGGACATGCATGACCAGCCGAAGTACGTCCCGTATCGCGGGAGCCGCTTCTTCAAGGACGGGCGTTCGGCGCGGCCGCGGATTCCGGGCACCGTGTCGCGGGGCGAGCGCGACGACGACACGCTCTTGGTGACCGGCAAGGCCGACGGCAAGCTCGCCGAGGTGTTTCCCGAGCCGGTGACGCTGGCGATGCTCGAACGCGGCCATCAACGCTTCGACATCTTCTGCTCGCCCTGCCACGACCGTGCCGGCACGGGCCAAGGCATGATCGTCATGCGCGGCTACAAGCAGCCGACGTCGTTCCACGACGAGCGCCTGCGCGGCATGCCGCCGGGTTATTTCTTCGACGTCATCAGCAACGGCTTCGGCGTCATGCCGAGCTACGCGGCGCAGGTGCCGGTCGCAGATCGGTGGGCGATCGCCGCGTACGTTCGGGCACTGCAGCTTAGCCAGCATGCGACGGTCGCGGACGTGCCGGCAGAGTCGAGGACGGCCTTTTTGGAGGGGAAGACGCTAGATCCGAAGACCGGGCTGCCGATGCAGGATGCGGCGCCGCCGGACGGGCGTGCCGCGGGGAGCGGTCATGAGTGAGCCGGTGCGCAGCACGCGCTTCGATCTCGCGCCCGACCATGTGCTGCACCGCATCCAGGGTGCGGCCCTAGTCGTCGGCGGTCTCGGCATCATCGGCTGCGTGATCGGCATTTTCGCCGCGCGCGAGGCGTTCTTCCACGCCTACATAGTATCGTACATGTTCTTCCTCGGGCTCGGCCTCGGCTCGATGGCGCTCCTGATGCTCCAGTACATCACCGGCGGCGCCTGGGGCGCCGTGATCCGCCGCATCCTCGAGTCGGCGACGCGGACGCTGCCGCTCATGGCCGTGCTCTTCCTGCCGATCGCGTTCGGCCTCACGCACCTCTACGAATGGGCGCGCCCGGACGAGGTCGCCCACGACGCCGCTCTCCAGCACAAGGCGCTCTACCTGAACGTCCCGTTCTTCCTCGGGCGCGCGGTTTTCTATTTCGTCGCCTGGATCACGACGGCCTATTTCTTGAATCGCTGGTCGCTCCAGCAGGACGCCGCCGCCGATCCGCGGCTCACGCGCCGGCTCGAGATGCTGAGCCGCGGCGGCCTCCTGCTCTACGCCCTCACCATCAGCTTCGCGACCATGGACTGGGGGATGTCGCTGGAGCCGCACTGGTTCTCGACCATCTACGGCGTGATCTTCATGGGCGGACAAGGACTCTCGACCTTCGCCTTCGTGATCCCGATGGCCGCGCTCTTGGCCGACCGCCCGCCGTTCTCGCGCATCATCACGCCGACGCAGTTCCACGACCTCGGCAAGCTGATGCTCGCCTTCGTGATGTTGTGGGCCTATTTCGCCTTCTCGCAGTACCTCATCATCTGGTCAGGGAATCTGCCCGAGGAGATTCCCTTCTACCTCGCGCGCACCAGGGGCGGCTGGGAATGGGTGGGGATAGTGCTCATGGTGGTCCACTTCGTGTTGCCCTTCCTCGTGCTGCTGTCGCGCGACCTGAAGCGCCACGCGCGGGCGGTGTCGATCGTTGCGCTGGCGCTGATCGGCGCCCGCTTCGTCGACCTCTTCTGGATGCTTCGCCCCGCCGTCGCCCCCGAGGGCTTCGCGATCCACTGGCTCGACCCGACTGTCGCAGCGGCGATCGGCGGTATCTGGCTCTGGCTCTACGTGTCCCAGCTGAAGACCCGCCCGGTCCTGCCGCTCAACGATCCCGCGATCCCGAGGGAAGCCTGAGATGAGCGCCGGCCATCACGAGCCGCAGCGGCCCGACGTCTCGATCGGCCACGAGGAGCGCGACGTTTCGCCGCGTTCGATCACGATCTCGGTGGTCGGGCTCGTCGTGATCGGTGCCGCTGCGTTCGTCACGATACTGCTCCTGTTCGACGTGCTGGCGCGTTTCCAGGCTGCTGAGAGCCCGCCGCCGAATCCGCTCGCGGCGAGCTACGGGATCAAGGAGCCGCCGGCGCCGCGTCTGCAGACCGACCCCCTGCGCGATCTCGCCGATCTCCATGCCCGTGAAGCCGCGGCGATCCACTCCTATGGCTGGGTCGACAAGCAGGCCGGCGTCGTCCGTATCCCCGTCGAGCGCGCGATGGCGCTCCTGGCCGAGCGCGGCCTGCCGGTACGGACGGCGGCGCCGAAGGACCAGCCGTGACGCGTCGGTGGCAGAAGCGCTTTGCGGCGCTGCTCCTCGTGCTCGGCGTCGCGCCGGTATCGGCCGCGACCGAGCCGGGCATCCGGTCGGGAGCCGCCGACGTGACGCCGCCCGCGCTCCGCGAGGTCGGCATCGATCAGCGCCTCGGCGAGCGGCTGCCCCTCGACGCTGCGTTCACCGACGACCACGGCCGCGTCGTTAAGCTCGGCGACTATTTCGGCAAAAAGCCGGTCGTGCTCGTACTGACCTACTTCGAGTGTCCGATGCTCTGCACCCTGGTGCTGAACGGCCTCGGCAAGACTCTCAAGACCATGAGTTTCGAGCCCGGGCGGGAGTTCGACGTCGTGGCGGTGAGTTTCGACCCCCGTGATACGCCGGAGACGGCTGCCAAGAAGAAGGCCGCGTACGTCGCCGACTACGGGCGTCCGGCTACCGCAGACGGCTGGCACTTCCTGACCGGCGCTCCGGCGTCGATCGAGAGCGTCGCCAAGGCGGTCGGCTTTCGGTACCGCTGGGTTCCGGAAGAGAAGCAGTTCGCGCACGCAGCCGCGATCATGGTGGCGACGCCGGAGGGCAAGCTCGCCCGCTACTATTACGGGGTCGAGTACTCGGGGCGCGACCTGCGCCTCGGGCTCGTGGAGGCAGCCGACCGCAAGATCGGCTCGCCGGTCGATGCGCTGATGCTCTTCTGCTATCGCTACGACCCCGCCACCGGCAAGTACGGCGCCATCGCGCTCAACCTGGTTCGCGCCGGTGGCGTCGCCACCGTGCTCGCGATCGGCGCCTTCATGACGGTGATGCTCCGTCGTGAGGCGGCCGCCGAGCGACGCCGCAAGGGGAGTGTCTGAGGCATGCTGGAACGACTCGGCCTCGTCCCGCCGCAAGCATCGACCGTCGCCGTCCAGACGGACCTGCTCTCGACGTTCCTGGTCACGGTCTCTCTGTTCTTCTCGATCCTGATCGCGGCCACGATCGTCGCCTTCTCGGTGAAGTACCGGCGCCGCTCCGAGCGCGACGTCACGCCCCGCATCCACGGCTCGACCGCGCTCGAGATCGCGTGGTCCGTGATCCCGCTCGGGATCGCCATGGTCATGTTCGGGTGGGGGGCGCATCTCTTCGTGACCCTGAAGCGGCCGCCGGACGATGCCCTGCAGGTTAACGTCGTCGGCAAGCAGTGGATGTGGAAGGTTCAGCACCTCGAAGGACGTCGCGAGATCAACGAGCTGCACGTTCCGATCGGTCGTCCGGTGAAGGTGACGCTCACCTCCGAGGACGTGATCCACAGCTTCTACGTACCGGCCTTCCGCATCAAGCAGGATGCCGTTCCGGGCCGCTACACCACGGCCTGGTTCGAAGCGACCAGGATCGGCAGCTACCATCTGTTCTGCGCCGAGTACTGCGGCACCATGCACTCGGGGATGATCGGCCAGGTGATCGTCATGGAGCCGGCCGACTACGAGGCGTGGCTCGCCGGCGGCGGCGTGAGTGCTGCGCCCGCTGCCGCGGGCGGGGCGGCGGGCGGCGGCCAGGACCTCGTCGCCGCCGGCAAGGAGCTCTTCGAACAGAAGGGCTGCGTCACGTGCCATCAGCCGGGCGCCGTTCTCGGACCGCAGCTCGCGGGCGTTGCCGGCCATACCGTCGAGCTCCAGGACGGCACGACGGTAACGGCCGACGACGACTACCTCCGCGAGTCGATCCTTTCGCCGGCGGCGAAGATCGTGAAAGGCTTCGCGCCTATCATGCCGACCTTCAAGGGCCAGCTGACGGAAGAGCAGGTGTTGCAGCTGATCGCGTACATCAAGTCGCTCAAACCGAGCACCGGTGACGCCAGCGCTGACGCCGGGACGGGAAAGACGGGCTCATGACGTCCACGAACTACATAAATGCCGACTACGGCATCTGGTCCTGGCTCCTCACCAAGGACCACAAACGCATCGCCATCCTCTACCTCGTATCGATCACGCTCATGTTCATCCTGGGCGGTTTCTTCGCTCTCTTGATCCGGCTCGAGCTGTTGACGCCGGCGGGCGACCTGCTCGCTGCCGACACCTACAACAAGATGTTCACCATGCACGGCATCGTCATGGTGTTCTTCTTCTTGATACCGTCGATTCCGGCGGTGCTCGGCAACTTCCTGGTGCCGATGATGATCGGCGCACGCGACCTGGCATTCCCGCGCTTGAACCTCGCCAGCTGGTACATCTACATGGCGGGCGCCGCGTTCACGCTCTACGCCATCTTCACCGGCGGCGTCGACACCGGCTGGACCTTCTACACGCCTTACAGCACCGCGGCTGCCAACACCAAGGTCATCCCGGCGGCGCTCGGCATCTTCATAACCGGCTTCTCGTCGATCCTGACCGGCCTCAACTTCATCGTCACCATCCACCGCATGCGGGCCCCCGGGCTCACCTGGTTCCGCCTGCCGCTCTTCATCTGGGCGCATTACGCGACCAGCATCATCTTCATCCTCGGCACCCCGGTGATCGCGATCACGATCCTGTTGGTGGCGGTCGAGCGCGGCTTCAATTTCGGGATCTTCGACCCCAAGCTCGGCGGCGATCCCGTCCTCTTCCAGCACCTCTTCTGGTTCTATTCGCATCCGGCCGTCTACATCATGGTCCTCCCGAGCATGGGGGTCGTGAGCGAGCTCATCACCTGCTTCTCGCGCAAGACCGTCTTCGGATACGGGTTCGTCGCGGTCTCGAGCATGGCGATCGCGGTGCTCGGGTTCCTGGTCTGGGGCCACCACCTGTTCGTCTCGGGCCAGTCCGTGTACGCCTCCATGATCTTCTCGGTGTTGAGCTTCCTGGTGGCGATTCCGTCGGCGGTGAAGGTCTTCAACTGGACGGCGACGCTGTATCGCGGCTCGATCGAGTTCGCGGCGCCGCTGATCTACGCGCTCGGCTTCATCGGCCTCTTCACGATCGGCGGCCTGACGGGGGTCTTCCTCGCGACTCTCGGCTTCGACGTCCACGTCCACGACACCTACTTCGTCGTCGCGCACTTCCACTACATCATGGTGGGCGGGGCGATGATGGGATACCTGGGCGGCCTCCACTACTGGTGGCCCAAGATCTCTGGCCGCATGTATCCCGAATGGCCTGCCCGCATCGGCGCCGCCATCATATTCATCGGCTTCAACCTGACGTTCTTCCCGCAGTTCCTGGCGGGATATCTCGGGATGCCGCGGCGCTATCACATGTATCCGCCCGAGTTTCAGGTGCTGAACGTAATGTCGACCGCCGGCGCTACGGTTCTGGGGATCGGCTATCTGCTGCCGCTTACGTACCTCCTGTGGTCGCTGCGGTACGGCAAGGCAGCGCCGGCGAATCCGTGGCGTGCGACCGGCCTCGAATGGCAGACGCCGTCGCCGCCGCCGACCGACAACTTCGCGACGACTCCCTTCGTAACCGAGGAGGCCTACGACTACTCCAGCGTTCCCGAGGCGGAGCTCGTATGAGCACGGGTCACGCCGGCGTCGACACTCGCGGTGATTCCTCTGCAGGCGCCCGCGCCTATGCCCACCAGTTCGACAGCGCCGAACATCAACACGGTACGGCGCAGCTCGGGATGTGGGTGTTCATCGCCCAGGAGATTCTCTTCTTCGGCGGGCTCTTCCTCGCGTACACCGTCTACCGGTTCATGTATCCGGAGGCTTTCGCGCAGGCGAGCCGTCATCTCGACATCGTGCTCGGCGGCTTCAACACCGTGGTGCTGATCGGGTCGAGTCTGACGATGGCGATCGCGGTCCACGGTGCACAGCTCGGCAAGCGCTGGATGCAGGTGATCTTCCTCCTCCTCACGATCTTCCTCGGGTGCGTGTTCCTCGGCGTCAAGGCGATCGAGTACGGTCACAAGTTCCACGAGCATCTGGTGCCGGGTCCGAACTTCAGGTTCGACGGCGATGCCGGGCACGCGCAGATCTTCTTCTCGCTCTACTTCGTCATGACGGGTCTGCACGCGCTGCACATGGTAATCGGCATCGCGATCCTCGGAGTTCTCGTTTGGCAGGCGGCGCGTGGCGCCTACGGCCGCGCCTACTACAGTCCGGTCGAGCTGACCGGGCTCTACTGGCACTTCGTAGACATCATCTGGATTTTTCTCTTCCCGCTGCTCTATTTGATCGGAAGGCACTGAGATGAGCGTCGAAGCCCACAGCAGCGATCACATAGCCCCGATCAAGCTCTACCTGGCGGTCTTTGCGGCCTTGATGGCGCTCACGGCGACGACGATCTGGGTCGCGTTCATCGATCTCGGGGAGCTGAATGCCTTGGCCGCCGTCGCGATCGCCGTCGTCAAGGCGACGTTGGTCATCCTCTTCTTCATGCACGTCAAGTACAGCTCGAAGCTCACGTGGCTGGTGGTGGCGAGCGGGTTCCTCTTCTTGACGATCCTGCTGGCGCTCACGATGGCCGACGTCGTGAGCCGGGGTTGGTTGGGGACTCCGGGGGGCTGACGTGTCGAGCCTCGTCCGCTCTTTCTCGTCCTCCCTCGGGCGCAAGCTGCTCATGGGGGCGAGCGGACTACTGCTGCTCGCCTTCCTGGTGGTGCACGTCGCGGGCAACTTGGTGCTGTTCGCCGGCCGCGATGCCTTCAACGGGTACAGCTATCACCTCGTCAGCAATCCGCTGATCTACGTGGCCGAGCTTGCCCTGCTCGTCTTGTTCACGGCGCATCTCGTGGCGGGAATCGTGGTGACGGCGCGAAATCGGGCGGCGCGCCGGCATCGCTACGCCGTGAAGCACTGGGCCCGCGGCAAGAGCAGCAAGAGCCACAAGAGCGTCGCCTCCTCGACGATGATCGTGAGCGGCGTTTTCATGATCGCGTTCGTTCCGCTCCATCTGTGGACTTTCAAGTGGGGTCCCAACTACCCTTCGTCGGCGGACCCGGCGGTGCGCGATCTCTACCGTCTCGTGATCGAGGAGTTCCGCCGGCCGCTCGAGGTCGCCTGGTACGTGGGCGCGATGCTGGTCATCGGTTTCCATCTCTGGCACGGCTTTGCGAGCGGCTGCGAGTCGCTCGGTGTCGACGATCGCGATTGGCTGCGCCGGACGGGACAGGTCCTGGCGGTCGCCATCACCGGCGGCTTCGTGATCGTACCGATAGCGATCTGGCTCGGGTGGGTGCCGGCATGATCCTCGACGGCAAGGTTCCCGCGGGTCCGCTCGATGCCAAGTGGGCGCGCCACAAGGATCACTTGAAGCTCGTGAATCCCGTGAACCGCCGCAAGCACACGGTCATCGTCGTCGGCACCGGGCTTGCCGGCGCTTCGGCCGCCGCCTCGCTCGGCGAGCTCGGATACAACGTTCTCGCGTTCACGATCCTCGACAGTCCGCGGCGAGCGCACTCGATCGCCGCCCAGGGCGGCATCAACGCCGCCAAGAACTACAAGAACGACGGCGATTCGGTCTTCCGGCTCTTCTACGACACCATAAAGGGCGGCGACTTTCGGGCTCGCGAGGCCAACGTCCACCGGCTGGCCGAGGTGAGCGTCAAGATCATCGACCACTGCGTCGCCCAGGGCGTACCCTTCGCTCGTGAATACGGCGGCTTCCTCGACAATCGCTCGTTCGGCGGGGCGCAGCTCTCACGCACGTTCTACGCCCGCGGCCAGACCGGCCAGCAGCTCCTGATCGGCGCCTACGGGGCGCTCATGCGCCAGGTCCACGCCGGCACCGTCAAGATCTTTCCCCGCCACGAGATGCTAGACCTGGTCGTCGTCGACGGCAGGGCGCGCGGCATCGTCACCCGCAACCTCGTGACCGGCGAGCTCGAGCGCTGGGCTGGCGACGCGGTGCTGCTCGCGACCGGCGGCTACGGCAATCTCTACTTCCTCTCGACCAACGCCGGGAACTCCAACGTGACCGCGGCGTGGCGCTGCGCCAAGCGCGGCGCCTATTTCGCCAATCCCTGCTTCGTCCAGATCCACCCGACCTGCATACCGGCTTCGGGCGAGCACCAATCGAAGCTCACGCTCATGAGCGAGAGCCTGCGCAACGACGGGCGGGTGTGGGTGCCGCAGCGCGCCGGCGACCGCCGCGCGCCGAGCGACATCCCCGAGAGCGAGCGTTTCTACTTCCTCGAGGAGCGCTATCCGAGCTTCGGCAACCTGGTGCCGCGCGACGTCGCCGCCCGCAACTGCAAGTCGGTCTGCGAGGCCGGGCAGGGCGTCGGCCCGACGGGCTACGCCGTGTACCTCGACTTCGCCGACGCGATCCGGCGGTTCGGGGCATCGGTCATCCGCGAGCGCTACGGCAACCTCTTCCAGATGTACGAGCGCATCGTCGGCGACGACCCGTACGCGGTTCCGATGCGCATCTATCCCGCAGTCCACTACACGATGGGCGGACTCTGGGTCGACTATGATCTGATGAGCAACCTTCCCGGCCTCTTCGTGCTCGGCGAGGCGAACTTCTCCGACCACGGCGCCAACCGACTCGGCGCCAGCGCGCTCATGCAGGGGCTCGCCGACGGCTACTTCATCATCCCTTATACGCTCGCGAGCTACATCGCGGGTACGACGTTGTCGAAGGTGACGGCCGACCATGATGCCTTCATGGAGGCGGCGCAGGCGGCGCAGGCGCGCATCGACCGCGTCCTGCGCGTGCGCGGCGACGTCTCGGTGACCGCCCATCACCGCCGGCTCGGCCAGGTCATGTGGGAGAAGTGCAGCATCGCGCGCAACGCCCGGGGCATCGAGGAGGCGCGAGCCGCAGTGCGCGCGCAGCGCCAGGAATTCTGGCACAACGTGCGCGTCCCGGGCGAACCCACCAACTTCAACAAGTCTCTCGAGCAGGCGCTCCGCGTCGCCGATTACCTCGAGTTCGGCGAGCTCGTCGCCATCGACGCCCTGGCGCGCGACGAGTCGTGCGGCAGCCACTTTCGCGAGGAGCACGCCACGCCCGACGGCGAGGCGCAGCGCGACGACGAACACTTCGCCCACGTCGCCGCCTGGGAATGGCGCGGCACGGAGGAGGCGCCGACCCTCCATACCGAGCCTCTGCACTTCGAGAGCGTGACGCTGACGCAGCGGAGCTATCGATGAGCGAAGCGACCATGACACTGACGTTGCGCGTCTGGCGCCAGGCCGGACCCGACGCTCCGGGGCGCCTCGTCGACTACTGCGCGCGCGGCGTTTCCCCGCACATGTCGTTGCTCGAGCTCCTCGACGTCGTGAACGAGGATCTCACTGCCAAGGGCGAGGAACCGATCGCCTTCGACTCCGATTGCCGCGAGGGCATTTGCGGCTCGTGCGGTCTCGTCGTCGACGGCGTACCGCACGGCCCTCAGGCCGCCACCACGACCTGCCAGGTTTTCTTGCGCCACTACCGCGACGGTAACGTCATCACCATCGAGCCGTGGCGGGCGCGCGCCTTCCCGATCATCAAGGATCTGGTCGTGGACCGCAGCGCGCTCGATCGCATCATCGCCGCCGGCGGCTACGTATCGGTCGACACCGGCAGCGCTCCCGAGGCCAACGCGATTCCGGTGCCGAAGGACGAAGCCGAGAGGGCGATGGACTCGGCCGCGTGCATCGGCTGCGGCGCCTGCGTCGCTGCCTGCAAGAACGCCTCGGCCGTGCTCTTCGTCGGAGCCAAGATCGAGCACCTGACGAGGCTGCCGCAGGGACTTCCGGAGCGCGAGCGGCGCGTGCTGGCGATGGTGACGCAGATGGACGCGGAAGGCTTCGGATCGTGCTCCAACGAGGGCGAGTGCGAGGCGGTTTGCCCCAAGGAGATCTCGGTCACGAACATCCAGCGGCTGAATCGCGAGTACGCGCGGGCGCGGCTCAAGCCGAGGCGCTGACCGGACCGCTATGCGGCGGCCGCAGAATCGCCGCACCGCCGCCGAGAGCGCCGTCCGCGGCTAGTGGATGCCGCGCGCCGGGACGAGCGCTGCCGGGTCGATGCCGAGGCTGCGCACGACCGACTCCCACATGTGGTCTGCGGCGGTGTCGAAGACGACCTCGCGGCGCAGCGGCGCGAGCAACCACGCTCCTTCGGCGAGCTCGCTCTCGAGCTGGTCCGCGCCCCAGCCGGCGTAGCCGAGGAAGAGGCGGATCGCCGACGGCGGGTGGCTCGCGACCGAGCGCAGCTTGTCGAGCGAGCCGGTGACGCAGACGCCGTGCTGCAGCGTTGCGACGTCGGCCTCGGCGGCGTCGCTCGGCGCCGCGCCCGGCCGCCCGTCGTCGCAGAACACGACCCAGCCGCGCTCGGGCTGCACCGGGCCGCCCCATCCGACGCTGCCGATGCCCGCCGACCACTGGATGCCGCTGTTCCGCATGAGCTCGCTCATGGTGATGTCGAGCGCGCGATTGAGGACGATCCCGAAGCTGCCACCTTCGTCGTGGTGCACCAACAGCACGACGGAACGCTTGAAATTCGGGTCGTCGAGCTGGGGCATCGCGATCAGGAGCTGTGACGAGAGCTCGGACATGGATCCCTTCTGGCACGTCTGACGATTCGCAGCCACTCCCGGCGCCCTTGCCGACGGCCGCAGCCGGCAGTACGGGGGCGCCCGATCACGGCCGGCGCCGTACGAGCGCGAGGGCGACGACCATGAGGGCCAGCCAGCCCGGCCAATCGCCGAGCTGCGCGTAGAGCGTCATCCCGGCGAGCGGATGGACGGTGCCGCGGAGGTTTTCACGCGTGAGGACGCCGGTGCGGTCGACGAGGCGGCCGGCCGGATCGACGATGGCGCTGACGCCGCTGTTCGTCGCCCGCACGAGCCAGCGCCGGTGCTCGATAGCCCGCAGCCGGGCGAGTCCGAGGTGGATCCACGGCTCTTGCGAGTCGCCGAACCAGGCATCGTTGGCGAGGGTAACGAAGAGATGCGGCGCCGATTCGCGCACCATGCGGCGCACCAGATCGGGGCGGACGGCCTCGTAGCAGATCGGGGTAGCGATTCGCCACGGCCCGAAGCCGAGCGCTCCGACGGTGCTCGCGGCCGCGAACTCCTCGGCATGCGGGAAGATTGCCGCCAGCGCCGGAATCGCGTCCGTGAAAGGCAGCGACTCGGCGAGCGGGATGAGCAGGTTCTTGTCGTACGCGTCCCTGATCATGCCGTCCTCGCCGGCGAGGAGCGCCGAGTTCGATTTGACTTTGCGGCCGTCCACCTCGGTCGTCGAGCTGGCGCCGAAGAGGAGCGGCACGGGGAGGTCGTGTACGATCGGCCGGCTCGAAACCGGCAGCGGACCGCGGATGCCGCGCAGGTAGGCGCTCTCGGGCCAGACGACGAGGTCGACGTCGCCCTCGTCGAGGAGTCGGCGTGTCTGCGCGAGGTGAGTGCGGTGCGTGAGGATGCCGAGCGTCTCTTTCGCCCGTACGTCGAGATTCGCCTGTACGACGCCGACGCGGATCGCCGGAGACCGCGCGCTCGCGGCGTCGACCTCGGCCGTGCGCGCCGCGCCGTAACCGGCGATGACGATGGCGCCGACGACGCCTGCGGCCCAGGCCGCCAGCGGCCGGGAACGGTGCCCCGCCAGCCAGGCGGCGGTCTTCAGCACGACGAGGTTGGCTCCGGCCAGGAGGGCGGAGAGAAGGAGCGGTCCCCCGAGGTCGGCCGACGCGGCGAGGAGCGGTACGGCGACGAGCCCGCCTCCGGCGTACAGGGGAAAGATCTGCGGCTGCAGCCACTCGAGAACTACCCACGGGGCGATGCCGGCGACGGCGATTCCGCAGCCGCGTCGGCGGAGCGCATGGAAGGCGATCCCGTAGGCGGCAAAGGCGAGAGCGAACCAGACGCCGTAGGCGAGCCAGAGCGCGACTCCGACCGCCCAGCGTCCGTCGAGGAACGGGCCGATCAGCGCCAGCAGCCAGAGATGTCCGCCCGCGAAGGCCGAGACACCGAAGAGGAAGCCGAGCCCGGCCGCCCGGCGTGGCCGCGTTGCTTGCGCGAGCGCCCACCAGAGAACCGCCAGGAAGAAGAAGAGACAGGGCCACGCGCCCCAGCCGAGATAGCCGAGGAAGTAGAGCGCACCGGCTGCGATGCTAGCGAGCGCTGCCGGACCGCCGGCGGCGCGTCCGCGCCCGGCTGCCGCGTCGTGCCGGGGAGCGGCGACTCGGTCGCTCCGGTCGGCGGCATCCGCCCGGACTACCGCGGTAGCCGCAGGCAAGGCTCCGCCCCCGGCGCGCTCCGCTCCCTGGCGGTCCGTCCTTCCTGATCCCGGATCTCCGGATCGGCGCCGCGCTGCAACAGCAACGCCGCGCTCGCCGCGTTGCCCTTGCCGCAGGCGATGATCAGCGGCGTGTCGCCGAACTGGTCGCGGGCGTTCATGTCGGCGCCGTGATCCACGAGGTACGCGATCACATCGGGATGGTCGGCGCCGGCGGCGTGCATGAGCGGCGTGCGCTGATTGAAGTCGCGGCTGTCGACGGCTGCCCCCTGCTCGACGAGGTAGCGGGTGACGTCGAGCTGACCGGTGTCGGTGGCGAAGCTGAGCGGCGTGCGGCCGGTGACGTCGGGATCGTCGATGCCGAGCTTCTTCTCTTCGTGCAGCCAGCGGACGAGGTCGAGGCTCTTGCCGTCCATGACCGCGAGGAAGAGGGCGTTCCGTCCGATCTCGTCCTTGACGTGCAGGTCGGCGCCGAGCTCCAGGGCGCGGACGATCGTGGGACGATCGTTTCGGCGGGCGGCGTCGAGCAGTCGCTGGCCGAGGGTGAAAGGCTCCGGATTCCGGGCTTCGCCGAGCCCGAGCACCGGGTTCTTCGCCGGAACGGGAGCCGCCGCCTGCGGTACGGCCGGCGACGGCGTCGGCTGCGGTGCCGGTGCGGACGGCTCGCCCGGGCTGCAGGCAGCGGCGAGCAGCAGCATCCCGGAGAGCGCGGGGAATGAGAAGAGGCGGGGGCCACGCCGGGACCCCCGCCTCGTCGTGTCGCGAACGCCGATCAGGCGCCTGCGAGTGCGTCGTTGATCGCCGGGCCGATGATCTGCATCCCGGGATCCTCGTTGTTGTAGTAGTTCTCCGGCTCGATGGTCCGCTTCTGCTGGTTGCTGCCGACCCAGTTCTGCAGGAAGGTCTCGAACGGCAGGAAGCCGCTCGGGCACTTCCAGCTCTGCGACCACGGGAACTCCAGCGCTTCGTACCATTTCTTCTTGCGCACCGAGGGACAGGCGTGGCTGCCGATGAAGGTGATGATCGACACGCAATGGCTGTCGTTGATCGGGCGGTGCCACGGTACGTGGTAGCTCCAGTTCGAGTAGTTCTTGATCTGGTTGATCAGGTTCGTCTGGTCCTGCCGCCACTTGGCGAGGATGCCAGCCTGGTTGATGCCGGGGAAGAAGCGCTCGTAGGAGAAGCGCGAGAAGTTGTAGTCGCTCGAGTAGCCCGTGTACGCCATCAGGTCGCTCGGAAACTGCTGGGCGACCATCTGGTTGATGCTGCCGTAGTTGGCCGGATTGAAGGGCGCGGGGAGCTGGCTGAAGAGCGACGCCATGTTCCACGACACCGTGATCGTCTGGTGGAGCTGATACGAGGCGTAGCTCGAGTTCGGCGCCGGGAAGACCGGACCGGAGTCGTTCAGCAGGTACGCCTTGACCGTCGGCTGGAGCGTCCGGCGTGCCTGGTAGAAGATCGTGTTGGTGGCGACGCCGCCGGCGCTGAAGCCGGTGACGAGCAGCTTGCCGATCGACGGGAAGCGCGTGTGCAGGAAGTTCAGCGCCGCAACCGAGTTGTTGTAGCCGTTGTGGCGGAACGTGAGCGGCGGATTCTGGCCGGTCGGGTCGGTGTAGGTGACGACGCGGTTGCCGACGTGCACGTCACCCGTGCAGTACGGCATGTAGACCATGTCCCAGCCGTTGGTGACGAGGTTCGTCTTCGAGCGGAAGAGCGTGATCCCGGGATCGGCGCCATTGATCATCGGCGACACGAACTTCGCCTTCATCTGCGTGATGTAGTCGACCGGGATGCCGTTCGGGTTGGCGGCGCCGAGGATGCCGGTCTGGCCGCTGCAGCTCGGGTAATCCCAGCAGGCGCCGCCGCCCTCGTACGAGATCACCATGTTGTTGGAAGTCGGCGAGTCGTAATACCAGAAGCGATACTGCGAGCCGTCGCTGCAGATCGTTCCGGGCAGCTCGACGCGGACCCAGGGATAGGTGTTGCCGCCGTCGACGACGTCCTCGATGCCGATGGCGCGCGATGTGCTCGGCAGCGCCAAGGCCGCCAGAGCCGCAAGAGCCAGGAGTGGAGTACGAGCTTTCATTGAGTCGCAACCTCCTTCCAGAAGTAGGGGACGAGGCCCCACGCCCCGTCCGGGGATGTTTCCGCTTGCGCGGGTAGCACGCGCACCTCGCACAGCGCAAGAAAAATCGTGTGAAACCGTGAACGATTTCGCGCCGCTACGCGTCACGGGCCGGGAGGGGCCGGGGTGGCGAACTGCTGCTGCTGCTCCAGCCAGGCGCGCCGCTCGCGCTCGTGCGCGGCGTGGCGTTCCTTGGCCTCCGCCATCTTGCGCGGGATCTCTTCGAGCCGCGCCAGGTGCATCTCGGCGGCGAGCTTCAGGCCGCCGATCGCCGAGCGCGGTACGAGGTTCCCGTAGTGCTCGGCCAGGTAGACGAGCCACTCCAGGTAGTCCTCGGAGATCCGCTGCTGCTCGTCGTAGAAGGCGTCGATCTCTTCGTCGCTCGCGGTGTTCGAGATTACCTTGCCGTACTCGGCATTCCACTGCTCACGGATGCGCGCGCGCTCGTCGATCAGCTCCTGGTCCTTGGTCGGGAACGCCATCTTCCAATAGAGGTTGTCGGGGAGGGCGCGACGCATCTCGCTGAAGTCGATGCGCGCCCATTCTTCAGCGGGATCGGTCATCGGCGAGAGCGGATCGGCTTTGTAGGCGAGATCCTGCGACGGTTCGTTGTCGTTCGCGTCCGGCTGCCAGACGGGCGTGCGGCGCGCCTGCGGTGCGGCCGGTGAGGCTGCGGTTGGCACCGTCGCGACCACGGCAGCGCGCTGGCGCGCCCGATCGGCGTTCACGCGGCGTAGCAGCAGGGCGACGGCGAGGAGCGCGACGACCGCGACGGCGGCGAAGGCTCCGAGACGGGAAGATCCGCGCACGTGCGCGCTCTAGCGCGAAGACGTCCGCACCTTCAAGTGAGTCGCGGTCCCAGATCCGCGCCGTCTCCAAGCTGCTCGAGCGCCAGCAGCAGCGCCTGGATGCCTTTGCGTCCGTGGCCGGCGTCGACGAGGCGCGCGTACAGTCGCTCGGCGAGGTCGAGCCCCGGCAGCGTCAACCCCATGCGGCGCGACTCGGCGAGGGCGATCTTCATGTCCTTCACGAAATGCTCGATCATGAATCCCGGCTCGAGGTCGCCGCGCTCGATGCGGGGAACGTAGTTGGCGAGCGACCAGGAGCCCGCGGCGCCGCCCGCCACCGAGGCGAGGACGGTCGGGACGTCGAGGCCCGCCCTTCGTGCATACAGGAGTCCCTCGCAGACGCCGATCATGCTGCTCGCGACCAGGATCTGGTTCACCATCTTCGTGTGCTGGCCGGATCCCGCGGGACCCTGCAGGACGATCGTCTTCCCCATGAGCGCCAGGAGCGGTCGGACGCGCGCGAACGTGTCGGCGTCGCCGCCGACCATGATCGAGAGCCGTGCCTCGCGGGCGCCGACGTCGCCGCCGGAGACCGGGGCGTCGAGCGCCGCGACGCCGCGGGCGCGCGCCGCAGCGTCGATCTCGCGGGCGAGGGAAGGCTCGCTAGTGGACATGTCGACGAGGATCGTGCCGGCGCGCGCCCCGGCGAGCACGCCCGTGGCCCCGAGCACGACCGCGCGCACGTCCGCCGGATAGCCGACCATCGTGAACACGACGTCGGCAGCGGCGGCGACCGCGGCAGGCGTTTCGGCCCAGGCGGCGCCCCGCTGCAGCAGCGGCTCGGCCCGGCTGCGGGTGCGAGTGAACACGGTTGCGGCGTGGCCGGCGGCCATCAGGTGCCCGCACATCGCCGCTCCCATGATGCCGGTTCCGATCCAGCCGACGCGCGGCTTGTCGGTGCTCTCCATTGGACGGCGCCGACCGTACTTGCGCAGTGATGCGACGGTCAAGGCGCCGGCTGCGGACTGGCGGCGGCGCAGAGCTGCCTGCCTCGGGCTTGCTCCCCGGGCCTATGCCGGCATGATGGCGCCGGGGAGCGTCCATGTTCGCAGCGTCGTTTCGGGTCGCTTGGGCCACCGTGATCACCTGCGCGGCGGCGATCGTCGTTGCGGCCATTGCCGACGCGGCGGTCGCAGCCACGCAGCGCTGCGGCGACGCCGACCGCAGCGGCGTCGTCAGCGTGAGCGACGGCGTGCTGGCGCTGCAGGCGGCCGCGGGGATAGCCGGCCGTTGCGAGACGGCGCTCTGCGATCTCGACGGCAACGGCGTCGTCAGCGTGAGCGACGGCGTCAACGTTCTAAGACTCGCGGCCGGGCTGCCGACGTTCACGGCGTGTCCGCTCGTCCCGGCCGCCGGCCTCACGCCGGTAGCGACCGGCCTCGACGAACCGCTCTTCGCCCTCGGCGCTCCCGGAGACCGCGGGCGCCTCTATATCGTCGAGAAACCGGGTCGGGTGCGCGTCGTCGAGAACGGAGTGCTCCGCGACCGCCCGTTTCTCGACCTGAGCGCGCTCACCAGCAAGGGCGGCGAGCAGGGGCTCCTGGGGCTCGCCTTCCATCCGGCCTACGCGGAAAACGGGCGCCTCTTCGTCGATTACACGGATACCGACGGCGCCACCGTGATCGCCGAATACAGGCGGCGCGGCGACGATGCGACGGCCGCCGCGCCGGATGCAGTCGCCGTCCTGCGGCGGATCGCGCAGCCGGCCGCCAACCACAACGGCGGCATGATCGCCTTCGGTGCCGACGGGTTCCTCTACGCCGGGCTCGGCGACGGCGGCGGGGCCGGCGACCCCAGCAAGAACGGCCAGAACCTCCTGAGCAAGCTCGGCAAGATCCTCCGCCTCGATGTCGACTCCGCGGCGCCGCCGCCCGGCAACCTCGCCGGCGCCGATCCCGACGTCTGGGACTACGGCCTGCGCAATCCCTTCCGCTTCAGCTTCGACCACCTGACCGGAGACCTCTACATCGGCGACGTCGGCCAGAGCGGCTTCGAGGAGGTCGACGTCGAGCCCCGCGGCCAAGGCGGCCGGAACTACGGCTGGAACGTGACCGAGGGCTTTGCCTGCTTCGCGCCGCCGAACGCTTGCGACACGACCGGCATTACCTTCCCTGCCGTCGCCTATCCGCACTCCAGCGGCAGCGATCGTGACGACTGTTCGGTGATCGGCGGCTACGTCTATCGCGGCCAGGCGCTCCCGGAGCTCGCCGGCCGCTACCTCTACGGCGACTTCTGCAGCGGCCGCGTGCGGTCGTTCGTGTGGAACGGCCGTGCGGCGGTGAGCCAGGTCGAGCTCACCGCGGCGCTCGGATCGAGCGCGACGATCCAGGCCCTGTCCTCTTTCGGCGAGGATCTCGACGGCGAGCTCTACGTCGTCGATCTCACCGGCACGGTATACCGCATCGACCCCCGCTGAGGAGTCGAGCGGGTGCGGTAGAGGTGTCGCGTCACGGAGCAGCCGCTACTCCTCAGGAGGTGAGAGAGTGAACCACAGCGAGATCGTGAGCTTCCTCTGGGGCGTCGCCGACCTGATCCGCGACACCTTCAAGCGCGGCAAGTACCAGGACGTCATCCTGCCGCTCACGGTGCTGCGCCGGCTCGACTGCGTGCTCGCCGAGACGAAGACGAAGGTTCTCGAGCGCCAGGGCCAGCTCAAGGGCAAGGGGCTCGAGGATCTCGACGCCCAGCTGCGGCGCGCCTCCGGCTTCGCCTTCTACAACACCTCCCGCTACGACTTCGCGAAGCTGCTCGCCGATGCCCCACACCTTGCGGCCAACCTGCGCAACTACATCGCCGGGTTCAGCCCGAACATGCGCGAGGTGCTCGAGAAGTTCGACTTCGACAACACGATCTCGAAGCTCGACGAGGCCGGACTTCTCTTCCAGGTGCTCGAACGGTTCAAGAACGTGGACCTGCACCCGGACCGGATCGACAACCCGACGATGGGCACGATCTTCGAGGAGCTGATCCGCAAGTTCAACGAAGCGCTGAACGAGAACCCCGGCGAGCACTTCACGCCCCGCGACGTGGTGCACCTGATGGTGGACCTGATGCTGGCCGGCGACGCCGATCGCATCCGGCGCCAGGGAATCGTCTGCACGGTCTACGATCCCTGCTGCGGCTCGGGCGGCATGCTCATGATCACCAAGGAGCACGTCACCGTCGGCCTGCGCAGGAACGGCGAGCTGCTGCAGCCGGCGATCAACCCGGACGCGGAGATCCACCTCTTCGGCCAGGAGGTGAACCCGGAGACCTGGGCGGTTTCGAAATCGGACCTCTTCATGAAGGACCCGACCGGGCGCGACGCCGACAACATCGCCTACGGCAGCGTGCTCTCCAACGACCGGCACGCCGGCCGAAGCTTCGATTACCTGATCGCCAATCCCCCGTACGGCAAGGACTGGAAGCGCGACGAGGACGCCGTGCGCGCCGAGCACGAGCGCGGCGCATCGGGCCGCTTCGCTCCCGGGCTGCCGCGGATCAGCGACGGCCAGCTCCTTTTTCTCCTGCACATGCTGGCGCACGCCAAGGCGCCGAAGGAAGGCGGCTCGCGCATCGCCATCATCATGAACGGCTCGCCGCTCTTCACCGGCGACGCCGGCAGCGGCGAGAGCGAGATTCGCCGCTTCATCCTCGAGCACGACCTGCTCGAAGCTCTGATCGCGCTCCCCGAGCAGCTCTTCTACAACACCGGCATCGCCACCTACGTCTGGGTGGTCACCAACCGCAAGGCGGCGGCCCGCAGGGGCAAGGTGCAGCTCATCGACGCCACCTCGTTCTGGGTGCCGATGCGCAAGAGCCTCGGCGACAAGCGGCGCGAAATCCCGCCGGAGAAGGCGCAGGACATCGTCACGCTCCTCGGCGCGTTCAGGGATGGCGAGACGCGCCGGATCACCAAGGACGGCAAGGAAGAAGAGGTCGTCGTGAGCCGCGTCTTCCCGACCACCCACTTCGGCTTCCGCAAGATCACCGTCGAGCGTCCTCTGCGCCTCAATTTCCAGGCTAGCGCCGAGCGTATCGCGCGGCTCGAAGAGGAAAGGAGCTTTCAGTCGCTTGCGCAGTCCAGGAAAAAGGGTGCGGCGGGTGCGAAGGAGGAGGCCGAGGGCCGCGAGCTGCAGGCGGCAATTCGCGCACTTCTGCACGGGCTCCCGGGAACGCTGTTCACGGACCGCAACGAGTTCGAGGAGGCGCTGGATGCCGCCGTCCGGAAGGCGCGTCTGAAGCTCCCGGCGCCGGCCCGCAAGGCGATCCTGTCCGCGCTCGCCGAGCGCGACGAGACGGCCGCGATCTGCCGCGACAGGGACGGCAACCCCGAGCCCGATCCCGAGCTGCGCGACACTGAGAGCGTGCCGCTCCCCGCCGGCGACGACCCGGCCGACGCCGAGGGGGTGCCCGCCAGCGTCCGCGCCTTCTTCGACCGCGAGGTGACGCCCCACGTCCCGGACGCCTGGATCGACACGACCAAGTGCGATTCGAAGGACGGCCGCGTCGGCCTCATCGGCTACGAGATCAACTTCAACCGCTACTTTTACCGCTACACGCCGCCCCGGCCTCTGGAGGAGATCGAGGCCGACATCCGGGCGATCGAGAAAGACATCGTGCGGATGCTGGCAGAGGTGACGGGAGGCCGAGCCGACTGATAGCGCCAGGGCCATCGGCTCCAAAACGTCGGGACTTGTGTTCAACACCCGGCGTTTCGTATCATCCATCGACAATGTCACAGGCGAACAGGGAGCGAGCACTGCAGCTGATCGAGAGGAAAGGGCTTACCCGCCCCAGGGATCTCGAGACCTATGGCATCACTCGGGCGCAGCTCTCTCGCCTGGTGGATGAGGGACTGGTCCTGCGAGAATCCAGGGGCGTCTACGTAGCGGCCCAGCATGCGCTCACGGCTGAGCACGCGCTGGCACAGGTCGCGAAGCGCGTGCCGAACGCGGTCTTCTGCCTGCTGACCGCACTGCGCTTCCACGGACTGACGACTCAATCCCCGGCGGAGGTCTGGATCGCGCTGCCGGAGAAAGCACGCCGCCCGCGCCTCGATTATCCGCGCCTGCGCGTGGCGCGCTTCTCGGGCGAGGCACTGAGCGAGGGCGTCGAGGAGCATCGCGTCGAGGGTGTCACGATCCGCGTCTATTCCGCTGCCAAGACGGTTGCCGATTGCTTCAAGTACCGCAACAAGATCGGCGTCGATGTCGCCGTCGAGGCGCTGCGCGATTTCACCCGCAAGCACCGCGGAGGCGCTACCGACCTGGCCCGCTTCGCGCGGATCTGCCGCGTCACGCGGGTCATGCAGCCCTACCTGGACGCGATTGCATGAGCAGCAAGGCGAACCTCGCCGCCTCCGTCGCCGCGCGCCTCGCGCTTCAGGTCGACATGGGCGTGGCCGACGCAGTATGGCCAGCACCGCAGACCTGCACTTTTCCGACCTTGCTCGATTTCCCGGCTCCCGAGCTGCTCGTCTACCCGCGGGAGGCCGTGGTGGCGGAGAAGTTCGAAGCGATGGTGGTGCTCGGCGACCGCAACAGCCGCATCAAGGACTTCTTCGATCTGCACCAAGCGGAGGCGACCGGTGCGAACGCCAGATCGCAGATGCCGCGAAACGTCGGCACTCGGGCGCAGGTGCCGACGTTTCGCGTTGACTCCAAGATCCGATCGGCGCATATTGTCGGCATGACACAATCAAATGCCGACAAAATCAGCCACAGCTCCGAGCCAAGCACGCCGCTCGACCGGCTGCGTGCAGCGGGTATCACAGGATTCTTCCGACCCATGGACCTCGGCGCGGCCGAGCTGACCCGTGACCAACTCCCGGCTCTCCTGCGCTCTGGGGCCGTCGAACGGGTCGGGCGAGGGCTATATCGGGTGGCGGACGCTGAGCTGACCGAGAACTACTCCCTCGCCATGGCCTGCGCGCGCGTGCCGAACAGCATCGTGTGCCTGCTCTCGGCGCTGCGTGTTCACGGCATCGGCACGCAGGCGCCGGCCGAGGTCTGGCTCGCGATTCCGCACAAGGCACGCGCGCCGCACCTGCGCGAGCTTCGACTGCGCATCGTCCGCTTCAGCGGGCCGGCCTGGACGTTCGGCGTCAAGAAGACCGAGTTCGAGGGCGTAGCGGCCCGGATCACGTCTCCGGCGCGCACCGTCGCCGACTGCTTCCGCTTCGAGCGCCTCGTGGGGCCTGAAACCGCTATGGAAGCGCTCCAGGATGCGCTCCGGCAGCGCAAGGTCACGATTGCCGAGCTGTCACGTGTAGCGGAGGTGCTGCCGTCGCGCCGCCTTAGCGCGGCACTGGATGTGACGTTGATATGAGCTCCGATGTGGCGGCATCGGTCCGGGCGCGCCTGCTCAACCAGGCCAGGGCACGCGGCGAGGAGTTCGAGCGCACGCTCGCACGCTTCGCCGGCGAACGGCTGCTCTTCCGCCTCGGCGCCTGTGCGGCGCGAGATCGCTGCATCCTGAAGGGCGCCGCCTTGCTCGCAGTCTGGATGCCGGATCCCTACCGGGCGACCCGCGACGTCGACGTACTGGCTTCCGGCGCCACGGACGACGCTGCAATCCGGTCGTTGATTACGGAGATCTGTGCAGTGGAGTGTCCCGAAGATGGTCTCCGCTTCGATCTCTCCGAACTGGTCGTGGAGACGATCCGGGCCGAGGAGGAATACTCCGGCAAGCGCGCCCGGTTCCGTGCGTTCCTCGGCAAGGCCCGCATACCGGTGCAGCTCGATATCGGCGTGGGTGACGCGGTCGCGATCACGCCAGCGGAGATAATCTATCCGACTATGCTTTCGTCGCTGCCGGCGCCGCGCCTGCGTGCCTATCCGCGCGAGCAGAGCGTAGCAGAGAAGTTCGAGGCCATGGTCAAGCTCGACACCCGGAACAGTCGGATGAAGGACTTCCACGACGTTTGGGCGCTTGCCGGCGCATTCACTTTCGACGGTGCGGCGCTGTGCCGCGCGGTGGCCGCCTGTTTCGAGCGGCGACGCACGCCGTGGACAGCGGAGGCACCGCGGGCTCTGACCCCGGCCTTCTATCACGTGCCAGAACTTGCGACTCGCTGGCGGTATTATCTCGCGGCAGGCGCGGTGTTGATTCCACCTCCGGCGCAGTTCGAGGACGTCGGCGAGCGCATCATCGGGTTCCTCGGGCCGGTGCGCGCGACGATTCTCTCGAGCGATCACTTTGCAGGAACCTGGCCGCCGGGCGGCCCGTGGTCACACCACCAACCGAAAGGAGCCCGATGACCACCGCCCCCCGCCCCTCGCGCGAGATCGACGCCAAGGCCCGCACCGTGCGCGAGCTGCTCACCGGTCGCAAGTACTCGATCGACTACTACCAGCGCGAGTACAAGTGGCAGCAGAAGCAGCTCGCCGAGCTGATCGACGACCTGACGGCCAAGTTTCACGAGAGCCACGAGCCCGGCAACGAGCGCTGCGCCGTGGCCGACTACGGCCACTACTTCCTCGGCTCGATCATCGTCAGCGACAAGGACGGGCAGAAGTTCATCATCGACGGCCAGCAGCGCCTCACCACGCTGACGCTGATCCTGATCTTCCTGCATCATCGCCTTCGCGACACCGAGCAGAAGGGTCAGCTCGCCGAGCTCATCTTCTCGCAGAAATACGGCAAGCGCTCCTTCAACCTCGACATCCCCGAGCGCGCCGCCTGCATGGAGGCGCTCTACAAGGGCGAGGAGTTTGCCGATCCCGACCCGCCGGAATCCATCGCCAACATCCTCGCGCGCTACGCGGAGCTGGAGGACCTCTTTCCCGCCGACCTCAACGACTGCGACGATCCCGCGCTGCCGTACTTCGTCGACTGGCTGGTGGAGAACGTGCACCTGGTCGAGATCACCGCCTACTCGGACGACGATGCCTACACTATCTTCGAGACGATGAACGACCGCGGGCTCTCGCTCACGCCCGCGGATATGCTGAAGGGGTATCTGCTAGCGAACATCACCGATATCGAGAAGCGCACGCGGGCGAGCCGCGTCTGGAAGGAGCGCGTGCAGGCGCTCGCCGAGCTCGGTAAGGACGAGGACGCCGACGGCATCAAGTCGTGGCTGCGCAGCCAGTACGGGGAGAGTATCCGCGAGCGCAAGCGCGGCGCCGCGCCGCAGGACTTCGACCTGATCGGCACCGAGTTCCACCGCTGGGTGCGCGACCACGAGGCGGTGCTCGGTCTCACCGCAAGCGCCGAGTTCGCACGCTTCATCGAACGGGACTTCGCCTTCTATGCCCGCTGGTACGAGCGCCTGCGACGCGCGGGCGAGACGCTGACCCCGGGGCTCGAGTGCGTGCACTTCAACGCCCAGCACAACTTCACGCTGCAGTATCCGGTGCTGCTCGCCTCGCTGCGGGTCGACGACGACGAGGCGGCGGCGCTGCGGAAGCTCCGCGTGGTGGCCGCCTACCTCGACATCCTGATCCACCGTCGCATCTGGAACTGGCGCGCGATCGACTACTCGTCGATGCAGTACGCGATGTTTCTCGTGATGCGCGAGGTGCGCGGCAGGAGCGCGGAGGAGCTTGCCGTCAAGCTCAAGAACCGGCTCGACCCCGAGACCGCGCCCGACTTCGCCGCGAACGGCGCCTTCCGCCTGCACGGCATGAACGGCCGGCAGATCCACCGGCTGCTCGCGCGCATGACCGACTACGTCGAAACCCGCTCCGGCCAGGCGTCGCGCTACGCCGAGTACACGCAGCGCGGCAGGAAGGGCTACGAGATCGAGCATGTCTGGGCCGACCATCCGAAACGGCACGCCGACGAGTTCGGCCACCCGAGCGAGTTCCAGGAGTACAGGAACCGCATCGGCGGCCTCCTGCTCCTGCCCAAGAGCTTCAACGCCAGCTACGGCGACCTGCCCTACGTCGAGAAGCGTAGGCACTACGCCGGGCAGAACCTGCTCGCGAAGAGCCTCCACGAGAGCGCCTACGACCACAACCCCGGGTTCAGGCGCTTCCTCGCCGAGAGCGGGCTCCCGTTTCACGCGCACGCCGAATTCCGAAAAGCCGACCTCGACGCGCGCCAGGCGCTCTACCAGCAGCTCGCGGAGTTGATCTGGAGCCCGGAGCGGCTGGCGCGGGAGGCAGCGTCGTGAGCGAGGATGCGCGCACGCTGGATGCGAAGCTGCCAGGCCGGTTCAAGCCGTACCCGACCTACAAGGACTCCGGCGTCGAGTGGCTGGGCGAGATTCCGGTGCATTGGGAGGTGAAGCGGCTGAAAGCCCTCGCCTCGGTTCAACTGAGCAATGTCGACAAGAAGTCGGTCGAGGGCCAGGAAACCGTCAGGCTCTGCAACTACACCGACGTCTACTACAACGAGCGGATCACGCCCGAGCTTGATTTCATGGCGGCCACAGCAACACAGGAGCAGGTTCGGCGCTTTTCGCTGCGCGCTGGGGACGTGCTGATCACCAAGGACTCCGAGTCGTGGACGGACATCGCGGTCCCTGCCGTTGTTTCAGAGAACCTGCCCGACGTTCTATGCGGCTATCACCTCGCCCATATTCGGCCCACGGACGGGGTAATTGGAGAGTTTCTTAGCCGCACCTTCTCTGCGATCGGCCTACGCGATCAATTCCAGATAGCAGCCAATGGGATCACACGCTTCGGCCTCGGCGGTGACGCGATCCGAACCGGCATGTTCGCGGTCCCCCCCGAGCCCGAGCAGCGCGCCATTGCCGCGTTCCTCGACCGGGAGACGGCACGGATCGATGCGCTGATGGCAAAGAAGGAGCGGCTGATCGAGCTGCTTCAGGAGAAGCGCACCGCCCTCATCACCCGCGCCGTCACCAGGGGCCTCGACCCGACCGTCCCCATGAAGGACTCCGGCGTCGAGTGGCTGGGGGAGATTCCGGCTCATTGGGAGGTCGGGGAGAACCGATGGCTCTTCCGAGAATCGGACTCGCGATCGCTGCTGGGCGAGGAGGAACTTCTAACGGTTTCGCACATCACTGGAGTAACGAGGCGATCCGAGAAGCCTAACGTTACGATGATCGAGGCTGAATCACATGAGGGCTACAAAATCTGCCGGCAAGGCGAACTTGCGATCAACACCATGTGGGCTTGGATGGGAGCTCTCGGTATCGCTCGCGAACCGGGAATGGTGAGCCCGTCCTACAACGTGTTTAGCATCGCGAGCGTCAGACTCGTCGGCGCCTACTACGACTATCTTTGTCGGATTCCCCTGCACGTCAACGAGATCATCCGGCGCTCGAAGGGCATATGGCACTCACGCCTCAGGCTCTATCCGGACGCTTTTCGTGACATCCAGACACCGCTTCCGTCTAAGTCCGAGCAGCGCACCATCGCCGCCTTCCTCGACCGCGAGACCGCCCGCATCGACGCCCTCATCGCCAAGATCCGCGACGCCATCGATCGCCTGAAGGAACTCCGCACCGCACTCATCTCCGTCGCGGTGACGGGGAAGATCGACGTGCGGGAGGAGGCGATCGCGTGAACCGTGTGGCCATCGAGGCCCGGATGCTCGGCCCCGCGGTTCGTTCCGGGCAGGCAGATCGGTGCACGGATTGACGCCCGAGACTAATAAAGTGAAGATATATCTGCTTTAGTTGCGCGGGCCGTTACTAAAGTCGCTTTCACAGGAGCCGCACGCGTGAAACGGACCCGGACCGGGACGTACGAGACAACGGCCGCCGGCGGTGAAACGGTTCGGGCGTTCGTGCCGGCCCCGCTGCCGCCAGTACCGCCCCTCGTTCTGGACGGCGCTGCCCGCGATGCGCTCGACGCGGCGCTGCTCGCCCTGGGCCGGCTCGACGGCGTCTCGAGCGTGCTGCCGGATACGCACCTCCTCCTCTACTCGTACATCCGCAAAGAAGCCGTGCTTTCCTCGCAGATCGAGGGTACGCAGTCCACCCTCGCCGACTTGATGCTCTTCGAGCTGAAGGAGTCGCCCGGCGTCCCGCTCGATGACGTGGTGGAGGTCTCGAACTACGTGCGCGCGCTCGAACACGGGGTGAAGCGGCTGCGCGGTGGGTTTCCGCTCTCGAACCGGCTGATCCGCGAGGTGCACGAAATCCTGCTCTCGCGCGGCCGGGGTGCGGGAAAGAGCCCGGGTGAGTTCCGCCGGACCCAGAACTGGATCGGGGGGACGAGGCCCGGCAACGCGCGTTTCGTCCCGCCGCCGCCGCATCGTGTGACGGCCGCCATGAGCGATCTGGAGAAGTTCCTCCACGACCCTGCGGCGCCGCCGGTACTGCTCCGGGCCGCGCTCTGGCACGTCCAGTTCGAAACCATCCATCCCTTCCTCGACGGCAACGGGCGTGTCGGGCGGCTCATGGTCACGCTGCTGCTCTGCGCCGCGGGGGTGTTGCGCGAGCCGATGCTGTATCTGAGCCTCTTTCTCAAGCAGCGCCGCGACCGCTACTACGAGCTGCTCGACTCGGTGCGCCGCGAAGGCGACTGGGAGTCCTGGATCGCGTTTTTCTGCGAGGGCGTGGCAGCGGTGTCGGACGGCGCGGTAGCGAGCGCGCGCCGCCTGCTCGACGTCGCCGGGCAGGATCGCGAGCGACTGGCCCGCCTCGGCCGCCGGGCGGGTTCCGCGGCGACGGTTCAGACTGCGCTTCTCAGGATGCCGGTCTGTACGATTCCGCTGTTGGCGAAGCGGACGGGCCTCACGTTGCCGACGATCGCGAAGGCGCTCGACGTGCTGCTGGACAGGAAGATGGTCAGTGAGACGACCGGGAAGAAGCGGAATCGCGTGTACCGCTACGACCGCTACCTCGAGATCCTGAACGAGGGGACGGAGCCGCTGTAAGCCCCGAGATCTCCGAGCGCGCCTTCGAGGAGGCGATCGAGTGCGGGCTGCTCCAGTACGGTCCCGACGCCTGCGCGGGAGACACGACTGCCGCGCGCGAGACCCCGCCGCCCTACGGCGAGAGCCCGCCGGGCGGCTACCGCAGGCGGCGCCCCGAGGACTACGACCGCACACTCTGCCTCCTGCCGCGCGACGCGCTGGACTTCGTCCTCGCTACGCAGCCGAAGGAGTGGAAGAAGCTCGAGCAGCACCACGGCACAGCGGTGCGGGAGCAGTTCCTCAAGCGCCTCGCCGCCGAGATCGCACGGCGCGGCGCGCTCGACGTGCTGCGGGGCGGCCTCAAGGACTCGGGCTGCAAGTTCCGGCTCGCGTACTTCCGCCCCGCGACCGGTCTCAACGAGGAGACGCGGCGGCTGCACGCGGCCAACCTCTTCTCCGTGGTTCGCCAGCTCCACTACAGCACGAAGAACGAGAAGAGCCTCGACCTCGTGCTGTTCCTGAACGGCATCCCGATCTTCACCGCCGAGCTCAAGAACCCGCTCACCGGGCAGGACGTCGAGGACGCGATCCGGCAGTACAAGACCGATCGCGACCCGCGCGAGCCGCTCCTTGCCTACCGGCGCTGCCTCGCGCACTTCGCGGTGGACCCGGACCTCGTCTACGTGACGACGCGCCTCGCCGGCGCGCGGACGCGTTTCCTGCCCTTCAACCAGGGGAAGTTCGGCGGCGCCGGCAACCCGCCCGTGCCGCCCACGCGGAAGGGCTACGCGACGTCGTACCTCTGGGAGGAGACCTGGGCGCGCGACAGCGTGCTCGATCTCGTGCGCCAGTTCATCCACGAAGTGGAGGAGGAAGACGACAGGGGCAGGAAGACGGGCGCGCGCTACATCATCTTCCCGCGCTACCAGCAGCTCGACTGCGCGCGGAAGCTCGTCGCCGACGCCCGCGTGCGCGGCGCGGGGCAGCGCTACCTCGTCCAGCACTCGGCCGGCAGCGGCAAGAGCTTCACCATCGCCTGGCTCGCGCACCAGCTCTCGACGCTGCACGACGCCGGCGACCGGCGCGTCTTCGACTCGATCGTGGTGATCACCGACCGCCGCGTTCTCGACCGCCAGCTCCAGACCACGATGCGCCAGTTCGAGCAGACGCTCGGCGTGGTCGAGAACATCGACACCACCTCGCGCCAGCTCAAGGAGGCCCTCGAGTCGGGCAAGACCATCATCGTCACGACGCTCCAGAAGTTCCCGGTGATCGCCGCGGAGATCGGCGAGCTGCCGGGCAGGCGCTTCGCCGTCATCGTGGACGAGGCACACTCCTCGCAGTCGGGCGAGAGCACGAAGAGCCTCAAGGCCGTGCTCGCCTCCGGCTCGCTCGAGGCGGCGGAATCGGAGGAGGCGGGAGCAGCGACGCCGGAAGAGGAGCTGGAGAACACGGTCCTCGCCGAGATGGAGCGGCGCGGGCACCTGCCGAACCTCTCGACCTTCGCCTTCACCGCCACGCCGAAACCGAAGACGCTGGAGCTGTTCGGCGTCAAGCGCGCCGACGGGAAGTTCGGTCCGTTCCACCTGTACAGCATGCGGCAGGCGATCGAGGAGGGGTTCATCCTCGACGTGCTGGCGAGCTACACGACCTACAAGGCCTACTGGCGGCTGCTGAAGAAGGTCGAGAACGATCCGCACTACGACAAGAGGAAGGCCGAGTACTTGCTCAAGTCGTTCGTGGAGCTGCACCCGCACGCGATCGCCGAGAAGGTGAAGCTCTGCGTCGAGCACTTCGCGACGCACGTGCAGGGCGAGATCGGGGGCAAGGCCAAGGCCATGATCGTCACGCGCTCGCGCCTGCACGCGGTGCGCTACAAGCTCGCGGTGGACAAGTACGTTTCCGAGCGCGGCTACTCGTTCAAGGCGCTGGTGGCGTTCTCCGGGACGGTGCAGGACGGCGGGCAGGCCTACACCGAGGCCAACATGAACGGCGTCCCCGAGACGCAGACCGCTGGAACCTTCGAGCGCCCCGACTACCGGTTCCTCATCGTCGCCAACAAGTTCCAGACCGGCTTCGACCAGCCGCTGCTGCACACGATGTACGTCGACAAGAAGCTCGGCGGCGTGAACACGGTGCAGACACTCTCGCGGCTGAACCGCACGCACCCGGAGAAGAAGAATACGCTGGTGCTCGACTTCGCCAACGAGGCCGAAGAGATCAAAGCGGCCTTCGCGCCGTACTACGAGACCACGCTGCTCTCGGAGGCGACCGACCCGAACCTGCTCTACGAACTGCAGGGCCGGCTCGCGACGTTCCCGGTGTACACCAACACCGACGTCAACGCCTTCGCGAAGCTCTACTTCGATCCCAAGGCGACGCAGGACCGGCTCTACGCCGTGCTGGCGCCGCTGGTGGAGCGCTGCGGGCAGTTGCCGGCGGACGAGCGCGCCGACTTCCGCGGCCAGCTCACCGACTACGTGCGGCTCTATGCCTTCCTCGCCCAGGTGCTCACTTTCGCCGACGCCGACCTCGAGAAGCTCTACGTGTTCGCCCGCCACCTGCGCCGTCTTCTGCCCGCGGACCGCGAGGCGCTGCCGCGCGAGGTGCAGCAGAACATCGACATGGAGTCCTACCGCATCCAGCAGACCGGAAGCGGGAAGATCGCGCTGGAGCGCAAGCCGGGCCTGTTGGACCCGGCAGGGAGCCGGACGTCGCACGGCACGGCGCCGGGGGAGATCGAGTCGCTCTCGCGCATCATCGCCGAGCTGAACGAGCGCTTCGGCCTCAACCTCGGCCCCGAGCACCGCGTGACGCTCGGCCAGATGATGGCGAAGCTCGACGACGACGCCGGGCTCGACGCCGCCGCGCGCGTCAACACGCGCGAGAACGTGCGCCTCACCTTCGACCAGAAGGTCGAGCGCGTGATCCAGGAGATCGTCGACTCGAACTTCGAGCTCTACAAGCGCATCACCGACGACCGGGCGTTCGGGGAGGTAGTCAAGAACTTCCTCTTCGACCAGTACCTGCGCGCCCACCGCAACGCCGAGGAGCTGATCAAGGGCGGCGAGTCGAAGACGCTGGAGTTCAAGTCGACGCTGCGCTGGAGCCTCAAGGAAGATCGACAGGACGACAAGGGCGTGACCCATGCAGTGCTCAAGACCATCGCGGCATTCCTGAACACCGAGGGCGGCGATCTGTTGATCGGTGTCGGTGATGACGGTGCGATCGTCGGCATCGAGCATGACCGGCTCGAGAGCGACGACAAGTTCATGCGTCACCTCGCACAGGTGGTGCGCAACGGCCTCGGCGATCGCGCCGGGACGTGCATCGATCCGAAGATGCAGGTCGTGCAGGGGAAGACCGTGTGCGTGGTGAGCTGCCAGCGCAGTCCGGAGCCCGTCTTCCTCAAATGGAAGGGGCTCGAGGCTGCGGCCGTGGGCGACTTCTTCGTGCGCAGCGGCCCGGGCACGGTGAAGCTGCCGCCGGAAAGCGCCCGCGAGTACATCCGGACGCGCTTCGACTCCCGGGTAGCAGCGCGGCAGTCGTGATGCGGCATGCCGCGGCCGGCGCTCCGTAGCGCCGCTGACGGCGGCCGGAGGTCACTCAAGTTTCGCTCCGGGACGGCCGAACGATCTGCAGGGAGCGGCACGGCCGCGGAGGTGTGCGCTCCGGCATATCAATAGACGCAGCAGCGAGAGCTCAGATGGGTGTTCGGATACACCTGCAATACGCGACGCCGCAGATGCGGCTGGCACGGGCCATCAGCGACGCCCACGGACGGCTGGTGGCCGGGGTCGGGACGGGGCTCTCACCGGGCGTGGTCCGGGTGCTGCGGCAGATGGCGGTGCAGAGCGTAGTGGTGGACGACGCGGGGGCGCGGGCGCCCTGGGAGCAGGTGCGGACGCTCGCCGAGGAACAGGCGGCACTCGCAGCGCGCTTCGCCGCCGAGCCGTCGACGCCGGCGCTCGCCGAAGTCCGGGCAGCGATCTCCCGATGCCTGGAGCGCCGCGCCGCGGCTCTCGCGGCCGGGCCCGAAGCTCACGAGGAACAGGGGTCGTGACTGCATCGGCGCCGGCCGACAAGGAGAAGTTCCGCTGGGAGGTGAGTCGTCTGCGCGCGCTCCCGACCCTGCCGAAGCTCCTCGAGCGGGTCGTGATCGCGCTCGAAGATCCCGAGATCAACTTTGCGAGCGTGGCCGAGCTCATCGAGATCGATCAATCGCTGACCTCCCAGGTGTTGCGCCTCGCGAACTCGGCCTTCTACAGCACCCAGGGGAGCGTCAGCCGGGTGAGCCAGGCGCTCGTGCTTCTCGGTAGCGCCGTTACCCGCAGCGTCATTCTGTCGACGAGCGTCCTCAATATGCGGGCCATGACCGTCCTGCCCGGCTTCTGGGAGCACTCGCTCGGCTGCGCGGTGGCTGCGGGCGCGATCGCCAAGGCGACCGGGCTCGCCAATCCCGAGGAGGCGACCGCGGCAGGCTTGCTGCACGACCTCGGGAAGGTAGTGCTCTACAAGCAGCTTCCCGACGCTTTTCTGCACATCGTCGAGGAAGCGGCCCGAACCGGCCGCTCGTTCATCGAGGTCGAGCGCGAGGAGCTCGGCACCGATCACGGTGAGATCGCAGGCTGGTTGGTCGAGAAGTGGCGCTTCCCGGCTTGCCTCGCGGATCCCGTCACCTGGCACCATGCGCCGGCGCGCGCCGTGCGTGCCCGCGACGAGACCGCGATCGTACACGTCGCCGACGCGCTCGTGCGCGCGCTCGGCTACGGATCGGGAGGCGACCGCCGGCTGGCGCCGATCGACCCGACGGCGTGGACCCGGCTCGGGCTCTCCCCCGAGAGGCTCGACGCGGCCTTGGACCAATTCGACGTCGATCTCGATCACGCGCTGAATTATGCCACTTTCGAGTGATCGCGACGTCGCGGCTCCGAGCACCGAGCGGGCGCTGCTGCAGCGTATCGAGGAGATGTCGTTCCTAGGCGGCGTCAACGAACGGCTGGCGTGCGCGCCCGACTTCGCGTCGGCGTGTCGCGCTCTCGTCGAGCTGGTCTGGGAAGATCGTTACGCCGATGCGGTGGCGTTCGTGGCGGTCGACGCGCCGCGCCGCCTCTGCACCGTGCAGACGGTGCTGCCGGCCGGCTGCGACGTCGAGCCGACCGCCGAGATGAGCATCGACCGCGCGCCGTTCGCCACGGCGCTCGCGGGAACCGATCCGGTGGTCATCCGCGACGTTCCGCCGTTGCCGTGGATGCCCGAACCCGACGGCGGCATGGCGCTCATCGCCGCGCCGCTGCCGATCCGCGGCACCGTGATCGGTCTGCTGCTGGTGCACACGCGCGGCGATGCGACCGCGCTCGAAGAGCAGCGGCGGGTGCTGGCGCTCGTCGCGACGTCGGCGGCGCTCGCGCTCGATGCCGCCCGCAACGAGGCGCGCGAGGAATTCCTCGCGACGCTCCGCCACGACATCAACAACCCGATCAACGTCGCCCTTGGCTACGTGGAGATGCTATCGGACCGCTTGAAGCGGGACGGCGGCTCGCCGGAAATGCTCGCGCTCGCGGGCTCGGTCGCCGAGTCCTTGAAGGCGGTCGCGGACCTGGCGACGAACCACCTGCACATGGCGGCCATCGACCGCGGCGTCGCCGGTATCGCCCGCGATCGTCTCGATTTCGGCGCCCTCATCGGTGAGATCGTCGATCGACATCGTCCGGCGGCTTCCGAGAAGAACCTCACCCTGACGCACGAGGCGAGCTCGGTGACGGTGTACGGCGATCGCCGCCAGCTCGAGCGCGTCGTCACCAACCTCGTCGGCAACGCGATCAAATACACGCCGGCCGGCGGCCGGATCGAGGTGGAAACCGAGAGCACCCCGACGGCCGTATGCCTGCGGGTGAGCGATACCGGCTATGGGGTGGCGGAAGCGGACCGGCAGCGCCTGTTCACCAAGTACGGCCGCTTCCATCGCGACCGCGCGATTCCGGGGACGGGGCTCGGTCTCTATCTCTCGAAGGCGATCGTCGAGGCCCACGGAGGCACCGTCGGCGCCGCGAGCGAAGTCGGCCGCGGCTCCGAGTTCACGGTCCGCTTGCCGCGGCTCGCGGCGTAGCGGCGGGGGCCGTGTTCTCCCGGCACGGTCGGGGTGCGGAGCTCGCGCCGATCGTTCCCGACAGCGCTTGAAGCGGCGGCCGGAATCGGAGCGTAGTAGCCCGGCGGGAGGAAACCCATGCGGTCCTTGCGGCGACAGAGGAGGGGCGTTTCCTTGCTGCTCGCGGCCGGCGTCGGCTTGCTCGCCGCGGCCGGCTGCGGTTCGGGTGGTCACGACGGCGGCCGGTCGACACCGCACCGGGAGTCGATCATCGGGCGTGAGAACCGCAAGCCCGGGAGCGATGCCTGGCAGTTCTGGCGCCATGGGTACGTGGCGGCGGACGATGTCGTGGAGCAGGTGAAGGGCTATGCCTCGGCCACCAGCGTCAACCACGGCGAGGCGATCACGTTCTACGTCAGCGTCGCAGCGCCGCAAGCCTACACCATCGATGTCTACCGCCTCGGCTGGTACGGCGGTCTGGGCGGCAGCCTCGCGATCCGCCTCGGACCGCTCGCGGGGCAGCGCCAAGGCGAGTGTCCGGTCGACGCCGTCACGGGGCTCATCGCCTGCGACTGGATGCCGAGCGCCGAGCTCGCGGTGCCGCCGGCGTGGGTCAGCGGCATCTACGTTGCGGTCGTGCAGACCGAAGCGCGCTTCGCGGGTTTCATCCCCTTCGTCGTCCGTGACGACGAGCGCAGTGCCGACTTCGTCTACCAGCAGAGCGTCACGACGTACCAGGCGTACAACGACTACCCCGCCGACGGCCGGCGCGGGAAGAGCCTCTACGGCAGCAGCTTCGGTCCGCCGACTATCGCCGGCAACCCGCGCGCCGTCGCCGTCTCGTTCGACCGTCCGTATGCCGGCGACGGCGCCGGTCAGCTCTTCGATTGGGAGATCGACTTCGTGCGCTTCCTCGAACGCGAGGGCTACGACGTCGCCTACACGACCGATCTCGACACCCACGCGCGCGGCGAACGCCTGCTGCGGAGCCGGGCCTTCCTCTCCGTCGGACACGACGAGTACTGGTCGGCGGCCATGTACGATGCGATCGAACGGGCACGCGACCGCGGCGTGAACCTAGGCTTCTTCGGAGCCAACGCCGCCTACTGGCAGGTGCGCTTCGAGCCGTCGGCGGCGGGCGCGCCGGATCGCATCATGGTCTGCTACAAGGATGCGACGCTCGATCCCGTGCAGGGTGCGGCGGCCACGGTGCAGTGGCGCGATCCGCTGGTCGGACGCCCGGAGCAGGTGCTCATCGGCATCCAGTACGGCGGCATCATCGCCGGCGGACGCGACGGCGCCTATGCCGATTACGTAGTGCGCGACGCCGGCCACTGGGTCTACGCCGATACCGGGCTCGTCGACGGCGACGTCATCCCCGGCATCGTCGGCTATGAAGCCGATGGCTTCGATCCCGCCTCGCCGGGGCCCAGCGCGCGCGCCGGTACCGTGGCCTTCCTGTCGCGATCGCCCTTCGTGAGCTTCTCCGGCTCGACGTTCGAGGCCGGCTCGGCGGTCTACCAGGCTCCGAGCGGCGCCTGGGTGTTCGCGGCCGGCACCATCGGCTGGAGTCTCGGCCTCGACGACTTCGGCGACCGCGCCGTCCCCGACCGGCGCCTCCAGCAAGCGACCCGCAACGTTCTCGACGCGTTCGCCGCCGTTCACTGAGGCGAGTCACGGACCTCTGCAAACCCGCCGGCTCGGCCGGCGGCGCCGAAGCTCGGTCCGTTGCGTCTGCGGCGGCTGCTTGCTGTGGCGGCTCCGGGGTGGAAGGTGCCTCCGGATGAGGCGCGGCATCGAGATCGAATGGCAGCTCGCCTGTCGCGATGCCGCGGCGCTCGGGCGTTGGCTCGCGCGGGCTCGCTTTTCCGACGGCTGGGACGTAGCTCCGCTGGGTATCCGCCGCCTCGTCGACGCCTACTGGGACACTGCCGACGGCCGTGTCGCGCGAGCCGGCTTCGCACTGCGCGTGCGCCGGGTCGGCGGCGCGGTCGAGGCGACGCTCAAGGCGCTCCGCGGCGTCGAAGCCGGCACCCCAGCCGGCGATGCCGCCGGCGGCATCGCGCGTCGCCGCGAGATCACGTCGCGGGCGTCGACAGCGCGCATCGCGGCCGTGCGCGCCTCGACCGGCAGGGTCGGCAAGCGCTTGCGCCGGATCTCCGGCAGCCGCCCGCTCCGGCGCCTGTTCTCGGTGCGGACGCACCGGAGCGTGTTCGCGCTCCGCGACGGTTCTCGAGTGATTGCGGAGGTCGCTCTCGATCGCAGCGAGATCCGTGCGCCCGGAGCGCGGCCGCGCCGATTCGAGCGCCTGGAAATCGAGGTGACAGCGGGTCCGGTGGCCCGCGTCGCTGCGTTCGTTGCCGTGCTTTGCCGGCGTCGCCGCCTCGTTCCCGCCGTGCGTTCCAAGTTCGAGGAGGGACTGCGGGTGGTGGCGCTGGAATCGGTGCGCCGGCGCTGAAGGCGTCGCCGTGCCGCAGTGCCAGCGACCGGCGGATCCGTCGAAGAGCCGCGTTCTGGCTCGCAGCGATGCCGTCGCGAAGTTTTTCGTTGTCTACGTTGACGGCGGATGGCAGGTCATTCCCCAGGAGGGCTGTGCCGTGGGCTCTTCGTCTCGCGTGGCGCTGCGTAGCGTGGCGTCGTTGGTCACCGTATTGCTGCTCGTTCCCCATCCCGCTGCGGCGGCGCTCGGCAGGGCCGCGCTTCGTTGCCAGTATGCCGTGGCCTCGGGTGCCGGCGCACTGCTGGCGCGCCAGCTTTCCGATCTCGGCCGTTGCGTCGGTGCGGCTGCTGCCTGCGTCGAGATGCGTCCACGCGATCCCGCGTGTCTGGCGAGCGCCCGTGTCCGTTGCGAGCGCGCGATCGCGCGCATCGGGCGCCGCGGGGACGTCCTGGCGGCGAGGATCGGTGCGCGCTGTGCCGCTGCCCCCGCCGACGTGCTGCTCGAAGGGGAGGCGCTCGGGTTCGCGGCGCTCGCCCGGGTGTGTCCCGCGCTCGCCACCGGGCGCGCCGATGCGCGCGTGCTCGGGGCCTGTGTCTCCGGGATCGTCCGCTGCCGGGGCGAACGTCTCCTCGCCACGGCGATCCCGCGCGCCGGCGAGCTCGTTCGGATAGCCGCTGTCGGCGCGGCGGCCCGCGCCGCGCTCGCCTGTCTTCCCGATCACGGCGGCACCGGCGACGGAGCGCGTACCGACGACGCCGGCACGGCGGTCGTCGGCTGCATGCACGCGATCGCGCGGGTGTCGGCGCGCGTCAGCCTCCGGACGTTCGTCAACGCCGGCGCCTGCGTACGCGCGATTCGCGCTTGCGACGAAGCCGGCGGCGCCGCTTGTGGTGGCGACGCGCGCGCCGCGTGCGCCGCCGCGCTCGCGCGTATCGCCGGCGCCGAGGTTGCATTCCGTCGTGCCGTCATCGCGCGCTGCGGCTCCGGGACGCTCGATGGCTCGCTCCTCACCGGGGCCGACGGCGCCGGATTCGCGGCGCTCGCGTCCGAGTGCCGAGCGACGGGCGTCGAGGCCCTGGCGCGGGTGGACGATATCGCCGAGTGCGTCGGTCGACGGCAGACGTGCGAGGCCCGGGAGTTAGTGCGGGAGACAATGCCGCGCGCCGATGCCCTGTTCGCCGGCGTCGGCGTCGAGTTTGCGCGACCCTACTGCGATGCGTCCCGCCCGCCGACGCCGTCGCCGGCGGCGTCGGCATCGCGGACGCCGGCGGCACCCCGGACGCCGCTAGCCACGTCCACGGCGACGGGCCCGACGCGGACCGCGCTGCCGGGCGAGACCGCGACGCCGACCGCAACGATGACTGCGGGGCCGCAGCCCACCGCGACGCCGACCGCAAAGGCCACCGCAAAGCCGCAACCCACCGCGACGCCGTTTTGCGGCAACGGCGTGCTCGAAGACGGCGAGGAGTGCGACGGCGCGGACTTCGACGGCGATACCTGCGACGATCTCTGCTTCGAGTCGTCGCCCACCGGGACGCTCGCCTGCACGCGCCGCTGCACGATCGACTTCTCCGGCTGCAAAGGCGTCGATTGCGAAGCCCCGTGAAGCGTCGGTGGGATCCGAGCGGCGTGCGCCGTGTGCACGCCGCCGCTGGCCGGGTCCGCCGGTTGCGCGCCCGAATCTTGCCGCAACCGTGCGCGCCCTCCACAATGCGCGGTTCGTGTCGCGCTCTCGCAGGTCGTCCTCCTCCTACTACGGCTGGCGCATCGTCGCCGTCGCCTTCCTCACCCACTGCCTGAACGTCGGCTGCGTCTTCTACAGCTTCGGCGTCTTCTTCACCCCCTTGATCGCGGAGTTCGGCTGGACGCGAGCGCAGATCTCGTGGGGCTTCTCCTCGGTCTCGATCGTGGGGGCGCTGTGGTCGCCGTTCGTCGGCCGCATCGTCGACCGCCACGGATCCCGACCTTCGCAGATCTTCGGGGCCCTGGTGCTCGGCGGAACCTTCATGCTGCTGTCCCAGGTGCGCTCGCTGGCGCAGTACTACCTGTTGATGGCGCTCTGCGTATCGCTCGGGTCGACCGCGCTCGGTCCGATCCCGAGCAACAGCGCCGTTGCCGGCTGGTTCCTGCGGCGGCGCGGACGGGCACTCGGGTTCGCCACGGCCGGCATCTCGATGGGAGGGGTGGTGTTCGTGCCGCTCGCCCAGACACTCATCTCGCACCTCGGCTGGCGGCAGGCATTCATCGCGCTCGGTGCGCTCGTCATCGGTGCCGGTGTGGCGCCGATCGCGCTCGTGATGCGGAAGCCGCCTGCGGAACTGCCGGCCGACGAACGGTGGGCGGCAGGCGTTCCCGGGATCGCGTTCGAGATCGAGCGCTCGGTCACGGCGCGCGATGCGGTCCGCGATCCGAACTTCTGGCTGATCGCGGGCGCCTTCTCGTTGACGGTCATGGGGCTCTCCGCAGTGCTGCTGCATCAGGTGCCGCTCCTGATCGATGTCGGGGTGAGTCCGGCGCACGCGGCCCTCGCTCTCGGGGCGACGGCCGGCGTCGGCGTCGTCGGGAAGCTCGGATTCGGTGCGCTCCTCGAGCGGGTGGAACAGCGGCGCGTGATCGTCGGCTGCTTCCTCGCCCAGGCAGCCGGCCTGCTGCTCCTGCCGTTCGCGCGCGTCCCGGCGCTCCTCGTGCTCTATGTGGTCGTCTATGGATACGCGATGGGCGGCAACGCGACGCTGCAGGCTACCGTGCTCGGCGAGTGCTTCGGTCGCCGCCACTACGGCGCGATCGCCGGCCGCATGGGACCGATCATCGTCTTCTCGCAGGCAGTCGCGGTGCCATTGGTAGGCTGGCTGCGCGACCGCACCGGGAGCTACCTGCCGGCGATCCTGGCGATCGAAGCGATGACCCTGGTGGCGGCCTTTTGCATCTCGCGCCTGCGGCCTCCCGCGTGGCGGTCGGTACGCGCGACGTGAGCGCGACCATCGTGACGGCGGCGGCGCGCGATGCTAAGAGCCCATCCCGTCGTGGACGATGAGAGCGAGAAGCCGGCGCCCACTCGGGGAATGGGCTCTTCAGGAGGACGGCGCATGCGGGGGGCGGGAGGCGGGAAGCGGAGCGGACGGAAGCCGGCACGCGTCGAGACCGACGATAGTCCGCGCGGCTACGAGGCGACGCGCATGCGGCAGCTCTGGCGCGACATCGACGACGCCAGGCACAAGGCGGGGCTCGGTCGCGTACCGGAGCCCGAAGCGGCGCCGATCGGCTGGAGCGCGTCGGCGCTCTTCGAGTGCACGGCGGCGCTCGTCGGCGATGCCGCCGCTTGGGTGCAGGCGCACGCCCAGGCCGCCTGCGCGCTCATCGCGGGCGGGGCGGAGGTGCTGCGCTCGGTCCCGGTCGTCGGTCGTCTGGCCGCCCTGGTCCCGGCATCGGAGGCGCCGCCGCCCGGCAGCGAGCGTCCACCTGGCCGTGCCAACGGCGTCGGACGCCCGGTCGCCGCCGAGGCCGGGGAACCGACCGGCCCGGACGGCGGCTGGATCCATTGACGTCTTCCGCAAGGCGTCGTCGAGGATAGCGCTCGACGACGCGGCTTGCGCGCCGATGTGATCCCATCCCGTCCGGGCTCTGGCTGGTCGCCGCTCGATCTGCTAGGGCACGGCGACCCGCCGGCGGGTCCGGCGCCCCCCAATGTACGACTCGAGCGAATCACCGTCCGGACCGCGAGACCGGAGGGCGGACGATGCCCCGATGAAGGAGACGAAGTGAGCAATTCCCGAGTTCGCGCAGAGAATCGCTCCCGCCGTGAGCGCACCGACGTCGCCGCTCCGGCCCCGACCCACAAATTCATGGAGTTGCTCTCGCCGAACATCAACGTCGACTTCGTCGGCAAGCGCAAGTTCTTCCTCGCCCTCTCCTCGACGCTGAATGTCCTATCGATCGTGATGTTGTTCGCCTGGGGGCTGAACTTCGGCATCGACTTCGCCGGCGGCACCGACGTGCGCGTGCGCTTCAAGGACGCCACCACCGCGCACGCGCTGCGCACGGATCTCGGCGCCCTCGATCTCCCCGACCTCACGGTTCAGGAGTTCGGCGGACAGGGAAAGGAGTTCCTACTGCGCTTCGAGCCCGAGACGGCGACGGCGATGAACGTCGTCGCCGAGACGATCAAGGACGCGCTCGCCAAGACACATCCGGGGGAGCAGACCTTCGAGATCCTGAGCGTCGAGAGCGTCGGGCCGAAGGTCGGTGCCGACCTGCGGCGGCGCGGCTTCCTCGCGGTCGCGAGCACCACGATCTTCATGGGCATATATATCGCCTTCCGCTTCGAGCTGAGCTTCGGGATCGGCGCCGTCATCGCGCTCATGCACGACGTCCTGATCTCGCTCCTGGCGCTGGTGGTGTCGCGGACGATCTTCGATCTGACGACTCTCGCTGCCCTGCTGACCGTGATCGGCTTCTCGGTGCACGATACGATCATCGTCTCCGACCGCGTGCGCGAGAACCTCAGGAAGATGCGCCGTGCGAGCCTCGCCGAGGTCATCAACATCAGCATCAACGAGACGCTGTCACGGACGATCCTGACTACGGGCACGGCGCTGTTCGTGCTGGTCGCGCTCTATCTCCTCGGCGGACCCGGCCTCGAGCCGTTCGCCTTCACGCTCATCGTCGGCTTCGTTACCGGCACCTACTCGTCGATCTACATCGCGACGCCGGTCGTGCTTTTCTGGTCGCGCACCTCGAAGCTCGCAGCGCCCGAGTGAAGGCCCGCGGATCGACCGGGCGAATTGCATGCCCGCAGTCGCTCAGCTAAGCAGCTGCGCATGATCGGCGAGGCCGGGGTCTTCGATCTCGTGCGTCAGGGCGGGATCGTGATGGCTCCCCTGGCGCTCTGTTCGGTGGTGAGCGTCGCGGTCATCGTCGAGCGCGCCTGGGCGCTGGCGTCGGCGTCGCGGCGCTCCGAGCGCTTCCACCGCGCGGCCCTCGAAGCGTGGCAGGAGGGCGGCATTGCGGAGGTCGTTGCCGTCACCCGCCGCGACGACTCCCTTCTCGGGTTCGTCTACCGCAGCGTGCTCTCGGTGCCCGACGCCGACGAGGACGCGCGCCTGCATATCGCCTCCCGGCAAGTCGCGGCCGCGACACGCGCCCTCAAGCGCTACGTCTGGCTCCTCGGTACGATCGGCAGCCTGGCGCCTTTCATCGGCCTGCTCGGCACGGTGGTCGGCATCATCCGGGCCTTCGAGAACATGGCGGCGACGGGTTCGGGCGGCTTTGCGGTCGTCGCCGCCGGAATATCGGAAGCCCTGATCGCGACCGCTGCCGGGCTCCTGGTCGGCGTCCTCGCGATCTTCGCCTACAACGCCTTCATGGTCCGGATCGGCAACGAGAGCGCCGATCTCCGAGAGCACGCCGACGACCTGCTCCTCCGACTGCGCACGTCCGAGCGGACGGCGCCCCGAGCATATGGCAGCGCGGTTGCTCAGTGACGCCGAGGACGGCGAGGCGATCGTCGCCGAGATCAACGTCACGCCGCTCACCGACATCTTCCTCGTGCTCCTCATCATCTTCATGGTGACGAGCACGGCGATGATGCAGCAGGGCTCGAAGGTGTCGCTGCCCTCGGCGCAGGGGGGCAACCCCGAGACGACCGGGATCACGATTACGGCGGCTGCCGACCACACGATCGAGCTGAACGGGATCGCCGTAGACCGTGCCGATCTCCGCGACGCGCTCGCCAAAGCGCTCGCGACCCGCGAGGACAAGGGTGTAATTCTGCGCGGCGACCGGACCATCATCCTCGAAGACGCCGTACAACTGATGGCGATCGCTCGCGAGGCCGGCGCCGAGCGCCTCGCCATCGCGACCGCGCCGCCGGCCAAGTAAGCCGCCCGGGGGACATCCGCATGGGGGCATCGACGGCGCGTCGCGATCGGCGGTGACCGGCCGCGCACGCACGGCCGTGCTGGCGGCGCTGTTGGTCGCGACCGCGGCATCGCTCTGGGTGACGACCGGCCACCTGCGGCTGGATCCGAATGTCGGTTCGCTGCTACCCGACCGCGGCGACGCCGCGGCCTTGCGGCGCTACGTCAGGGCGTTCGGCGGCGGCGACCTCGGCGCGGTCATGGTGCGTAGCGGCGACGTCGACCTGAATCGTCGGCTCTGCGCAGAGATCGCGGCGGCGCTGGCGACGCGTCCGAGCATGGCCGTCGCCGTCGATCGTCTCGAGGTCTCTCAGGGGCTGAGTCCATGGCTCGCTTGGCGCCACGCCGACGCCGAGGTCCGGACCCGCCTCGCGGCGGCGCTGACGCCGGAAGGCATGCGCGCTCGTCTGCGCGAAAGTCGCCGGATGCTGGCTCTGCCCGGCGGCGGCGCGCTCACGGCGCTCGTCGCCGGCGACCCGCTCCGGCTGGCGCAGATCGTGTTCGCGGGCGCGGCGGCGGAAAGCGGGCTGCGCTCGCAAGCGGACGGCCGCTTCACGAGCGACGGCGGGCGCACCTGCCTGGTGCTCGTGAAGGGGCGCGGCCAGGCACTCAGGTCCGCCGACGCGCGTGCGTACGCCGCCGACATGGCGGCGGTGCTCGATCCGCTCCGCGCCGCATATCCGCAGGTCGTGATCGGCGACACCGGCGGCCATGCGATCGCCGCCGCGACCGAGACCATGATCAAAGGCGATCTGATGCGTTCGGGTCCGATCGCGACCGTGCTCGCCTCGGTCGTGTTCGTAGCGCTCTTCCGCCGCATTCGCGCCCTCGTTGCGGTGCTGCCGCCGCTCCTCCTCGGGACTCTGTGGACGGCAGCGCTCGCATCGGCGCTGCCCGGCGGTCTCTCGGCGATCGCAGTTGCGTTCACGTCGGTCGTGGTCGGCGTCGGCGTCGACACCGGCGTGCATGTCTATGCGGCCCTCCTCGAGGCGCGCCGGGCCGGGCTCGACGCGCGCGCGGCCGCTGTCGCCGCTCGTCGCGGGACCGCGCGCGCCGTGCTGCTCGCGGCCGTGACTGCGGCTGCCGCATTCGCGGCGCTCGGGCTCTCGGAGATCCGGGCGGTCCGCCAGCTCGGCGTGCTCTGTGCCGCTGGCGAAGTGCTGACGGCGATCGCCATCGTCGTCGTGACTCCCGAGATCGGCCGCTGGCTCGAATGCGGCGCGCCGCCGGCCGCACCCCCGGCTCGGTGGACGCGGGTCTTCGCCTGGCTCGCCGGGACGCGCCGCCGCGCGCTCGCGACCGCTGCCGTAGCGCTCGCGCCGATCGCCGTCGTGGCGCTGCTCGGGCCACCGCCTCTCGCCGCGGTGCTGGTCGGTATCCGCGCGAGCGCCCTCTCGCCGCTTCGGATCCAGGAGCAGATCTACGAGACGTTCGGTGGCCGGCCGGGACAGCTGATCGTCATGGTCGCCGATCGCGATGCGGAGGCGGCGCGGGAGCGGGCGGATCGCGTGGTCGAGGCACTGGCGGCGATTCCGGAGGCGGCCACCGTCGATGCGCTGACGGCGCTCGCCCCGGCCTCCGCGACCCAAGCAGCGCGCCTGGCCGAGCGCGATGCTCTCGACCTGCCGGCGAAAGCCGAAGAGCTCGCGCGGGCGCTGCGCGACACCGGATTTGTCCCCGATCGCTTCGCGCCGGTGCTCGCGGCGATGCGCGCGCCGCCGCACGAGCTGGTCGACCTGCGAGCGCTCGCAGCGAGCCCGTCGGCGATCTTGCTGTCGCGCTATCTCGCGGTGGACGGCGGCGAGACCATCCTCGCGCTGTACGTGGAGCCGGGCGCCGGTGCGGCGGCTACTGCTCGGATCGAGGCGGCGGTACATGCGGCCGATCCGACCGCTGTCTTCACCGGCTACGGCCGCCTCGAAGCCAATCTGCGCGATTCCCTCCGTCACGATCTGCCGCGTATCGGCTCGGTAGCGGGGCTGCTCGTCGTGATGGCTCTGGTCGCGGCGCTCCGTCGTTCCCGCGACGTCGTCATCGCGACGCTCGTCGTCGTCGGCGAGGTGGCGGCGGTGCTGACGTTCTTCCGAGTCGCCGGTATCCCGCTCCACGCCTATTCGGCGCTCGTGTTGCCGGTCTTGCTCGGGATCACCGTCGACGAGGGCATGTTTCTCCTCCATCGCGCCGGCACGACCGCCGAGCCCGACGGTATCGCGGCGACGCTGCGCGACGAGGGACCGGCGATCGCTGCAACCGCGCTGACGACCGCAGCCGGCTTCGCCGCGCTCGTCTTCTCGGAGTTCGATGGTCTCCGTGACCTCGGACTCGCCGGCGCGCTCGGCAGCACGGTGGGTCTCTTCATGGCCCTCACGCTCGTTCCGGCGGGCCTCCGGCTGCTGGCTGGCGGAGCGGTCGCGCGCGCGAAGCTCGTGACCTGATCGTGCGCCCGCACCTCGAGGCCGCTCAGGCGTAGCAGGTCGGGTCGATCGTCGGAAAGAGGTTGTCCGCCGCCTCGACCGCAGTGAGACGGACTTCGTCGATGGCGCCGCGCTCGATCTCGGCGGCGAGCTGTCCGAAACGCTCGAGATGCTCGGTCGTGCGCCGGACGGCGTAGTCGACGACGGTGCCGCGGGCGATGATGAACGCCCAGTCGCTGGCTTGCGCGAGCAGGAGCTCGCGCGCAGCTTGGTCGAGCGCGCGCTTCACCAGTCCGCGGGCGTGACGATGGCGGCGGGTAAGTGCGACCATGCGATCAGCGGCATGGTGCAGGTGTCCATAGATCCAGTCGTTCGCATCGGAGAGCCAGATCTCGTGATACCCCTTGAAGCCCCACGAACTGGTGTTGGGCTCCGCGACTTGGTGTGTCGGGTGCGCGTCGAGGTACTCGTCGAGGGTCGTTAGGCGGAAGGCGTCCTGAGCCGCTACGCGGCGACAGACGGAGTCGAGCCAGGTCGGGCCTTCGTACCACCAATGACCGAAGAGCTCGGCGTCGAACGGAGCGGTGAGGAGCGGTGCGCGCCCCGACGCGTCTCGCAAGCGCGCCACCTGGCGGGCGCGGCTCTCGACGAAATGCGCCGCGTGCAGCTCCGCCTTCGCTCGCGCCCAGTCGGGGTTGTACGGCTCCTTGTGGTCACCGGGGCCGGTCACCCGGTAGTACTTGATGCCGGTGAAGGTGCGCGCGCCTGCACCGGAGACGAACGGCCGCAGCTCGTCGAGCGGCAGGTCGAAGCCGATGTCGCGGTAGAACTCGCGATAGTCGAAATCTCCCGGATATCCCTCGACCGAACTCCACACCTGCCGGGCGCATTCGGCATCGCGGCCGAAGGCGGCGACGCCGGACGGACAGAAGAGCGGTGCGTGCACGCCGTAGACCGGCGGCGACGAGGCGAGCTCGATCGCGTGCGTGTCGACGCAGCAATAGCGGACACCGGCATCGGCGAGGATGCGATCGAGGCCTGCATAGTACGCGCATTCGGGCAGCCAGAAGCCAGTGGCCGAGCGTCCGAAGAAGCGGCGGAACTCGTGCATGCCGAGAGTCACCTGCATGCGTACCGCCTGCTCGTTGACGGCGAGGAGCGGCAGGCACCCGTGAGTCGCCGCCGAGGTCATCAGGCGCACGTTGCCGCTGCCGGCGAGGGCGGCAAAAGCGGCGATCAGGCTCCGCCGGTAGCGGCCGACGTAGGTTTCGTGCGCGCGTCGAAACGACGTCAGGTAGTGGCGCGCGAGCGGCGCGAAGGCTGGGTCGTGACGCGTGCGGACCACCTCGCGGTCGGCGAGGCCGATACGCTGCTCCAGATAACGTTCGTAGCGTGTCTGGAGGAGCGGGTCGGCGAGCATGTTGAGGAGCGGCGGCGAGAGCGAGATCGTGACGCGGTGCCGGATCCCGTCGTCTGCCAGACGCTCGAAAACGTCGAGCAACGGTAGATAGGTCTCGGTGATCGCTTCGAAGAGCCAGTCTTCCTCGAGGAACGACTCGAGCTCCGGGTGGCGCACCCAGGGAAGGTGCGCTTGGAGGACCAGAGCCAGAAGGCCGGGATCGGCTGGCATCAACGATCGGAGCGGCCCGTCGGCGGCGAGTCGACCGTCGTCGGACTCGCCAGGCCGCCGCGCACCAGGCTCCAACTCCCGCGCTGCACGGCGCCCGGCGCCGACCCGGGCTGCCACGACGAAGGCGCGGGAGACGCTCCGCCCGGACTCGTGGCTGCGGGGGCCGGTGCGGACCCCGGGCGAGTCCCGGAAGCCTGCGCTGCGGTGCCCATCGTCACGGCGCTCGGAACGACTTCTCCCGCGCCGCGTCTTTCGTTCCATCCGACGGTCATCCAGCGGCCGGGCGCGCTCCCGGGTTGTTCGGTGCGCGGCGTCCAGACCGGCTGCGAACGCGCCAGCGGAAAGAACCTTCCGTCGGCCCGCAGGTAGCCGACCTCGGCCACGAAGCAAGCCCCCGGCTTGCCGACGTAAGCGTAGAGCGAGTGCGCGTCGCCGCCGACCGCGAAATCTTGGAAGCGGCGGGGCGGCTCGGCATCGAACGCGATCCGGGTCACGTCGTAGGTGCGCAATACGAGCCGCAGTGGATCCGAGCCGGCCTCCGTTCGTGCGGCATTCTCGCGCGCCCGCGACACGTCCCAATAGGCGTAGAGACAATGCGGGTCGCGTGCCAGCAGCACCAGGCGATCACTGCCGTACGAAGTCGGCAAGCGCCCGCTCGTGCGCAGGAGGTCGGCGGCGGGAGTCGCGGCCCGCCGCGCCGCGGCGGGCCGCGCCGGCATAGCCGGCATGTCGGATGCCGATACGGCCGCATGCGATCCGTCGCTCGTCGGCTCGTCGGCCGGGAGCCTCGCCAGGAGCCCGCGCACGATGCGGAGGCTCGCTTGCGCGAGCGTGAGCAGGTGCCGGCGGACCGTTTCCGCCAGTCGCTCGGCGGCGGCAATCGCCTCGACCTTTGCGGCGTGGTCGCCTGGAACCCGTGTCACGACGCGACTCTAACCACGTTGCCTCAGTGCGTCAAAGAGCATTTCATTAAATCCGGCGTCGGGGTCAGCAGTGCGGGACGCCGTCACCCGCGTGGGCGCTAGGCGGGAGGAGCGGGACGCCGGAGCCATCGGGCGTCGGCCGGTTCGTGATCAGGACTCGTCCTGCCGGGCTCTGCCACCAGATGCACGCAGGTTGCCTTAGGTGCTGGCGTATCTTGGCGATGTGCCGGTGCTTGACGAGCGCTGCCGTCGGGCCGCTGCGACCGAGCGCTGCGGCGACCTCGGCGGGCGAGCGGGCGCGCATCAGGCTCCGGCCGCCGTAGTACGTGAACGAGTGCCCGCGGATCTTGTACGCGAACACGAGAGTATCGGCGGGGAGGGCTGCGGCGGCCCGGGCAGCGGCGCGAAGGCTTGCGAAGTCGTCCACGACCGGAGCGGCGGCATGGAAGAAGACGATCTGCAAGGTGAGCATCCCCATGGCGACGAGCGCCGGCACGGTGCGCCAGGCTCCCCGGCGGCGGATCAGCCAGCTCGCCACGCCGTAGGCCGCGAGCGGCAGTACGGCGAGAGCCCTTCCGGCATAGCCTGGCAGCATGATCGCAGCGGCCAGCGGCGTAGCGACGGCGATGATCGTCAGGGTGGCCGACCACAGGAGCGCGGGGATCGCCAGGGCGCGGGCGCGGGTCGGAGCCGGCGCCCGCAGCACGCGATCGAGGTAGATGGCGACGATCAACGCCAGCGCGGGAAAGATCGGGAGAAGGTAGGTTGCGAGCTTGGCGCGCGAGAGGCTGAAGAAGGCGAAGGGCAGCGCGCACCACGCGAGGAGGAACCTCTCCAGCCGGTCACCACGGCGGGCGCGCCGGATCGTGCGCCGCATCGCCGCAGGCAGGAACATGGTCCACGGCAGGAACGTCAGCGGCAGCGTCCAGACGTAGAACCAGATCGGGTTGGAGTGGCCTGCGAGCGTCCGTCCGACGAAACGTCCGAGGTTGTGCTGCCAGAGGAATGTCCAGAGGTAGTCGGGTGCATAGACGGCTTGCGCGGCGTACCACGCGGCAAGACCGATGACCGCGGCGATCGAGACGACGCCCGGACGGAGCCGCGAGAGCGAGAGTAGAGGACGCGTCGCCGCGGCGTATGCTCCGAGTACGAGGACCGGCAGCACGAGTCCGATCGGCCCCTTGACGAAGATGCCGAGCACTATCGCCACGTAGAGCGGCCAGGTCACGGCTGCGCTCCAAGGCGAGCTCCGCCTCGGCCTCCCGCCGAGCAGCACGAAGCCGTGCATCAAGGCTGCGGTCGTCAGCAGGGTCAACAGCATGTCCATCCGGACCGATCGACCGAGCGCGACGAATTGTGCCGCCGTCGCCAGCACCACGCCGGCGCCGACCGCGGCGCGCAGGCCGGCGTACGACCAGCCGAAGGCGAACACGAGTACGATCGTCACGACGGCGGCGATGGCGGACGGCAGGCGCGCCGCCCATTCCGTTCGCCCGAAAGCGGCGAACGAGCCCGCGAGCATCCAGAAGAACGGCGCCGGCTTGTCGTAGTAGCGAGCGAACGCGAGCGTCGGTGTCATCCAGTTGCCGCTCTCGGTCATCTCGCGGGTCGTCTCGGCGTACCGGCTCTCTCCCGGATCCCAGAAAGCGGGCCGCCCGAGGTCCGCGAAAAAGGCCAGTGCAACGATCACGGCGAGGGCTGCGACACCTGCCGCGACGGACATGCGATGGCGCGGCGGGGCAGTGGCGGGCACGAGTCGCGCCGAGGCCTAGCACGCGATCTCGGCGCCGTCCACGCGACCCGTGGCGACGATGAGCGAGCAACTAGGGATTTTTTCCCGTGGGTGTGAGGATTGGAAGCGATTGCGACGATGTAACCAGCACGCGCCTAATGCCGAGGAGCAGGAGGCATAGCCATGATGATGTCCAGTCTCGGGCGGCACATTCCCCGCGACCTCGATAAGGAGCTGGCGCGCGCCTACGACGGCGAGATCCCGCCGCCATATTATTTCTGGGATATCGCTCTTGCCCGGCGCCACATGCCGGCTCTGTATCGTCCCGGCGAGATCGACGTCGTCCTTCCGTACCGCTCCTTTCCTTCCGAGTTCGTGATGGCGCCGACGATTTCGATCGACGCGCTCGACGAGATGCTCGAGCGTCGTGCTCGCCGCGAAGAGCTGAGCGGCAGCAACTAGCGCGCATTTTTCGCCGCCAGGTGCCCGGGGCGCCGAGGTGGGGCAATGGCGGCGTCTTCCCGGCGCCGGCGCGGAGTCCTGGTAGCCAGGGCAGTGCTCCTTTGGTAACTCCCGAAGGGAGAGGAGCGGGATGGAGCGACCGGCGCATCACGGCAAACGGCGGTTTCGGAACCTCGCCCGCATCGATCGCGGCGGACTCGACGTCCTGGTGCCGTTCCTGGCGCGCCGCCTCGCGGGGTTCTTTCGCAATCGCCCCGGAGCGCCGCCACGGGTGTGGAACGACGGCGCGTTTCTGCGCGAGAACGCGCGCCACAGCGATCCGACGGTCACCTGGATCGGTCATTCGACCGTGCTCGTCCAGATGGATCACCGGACTTTCCTGACCGATCCGATCTGGTCCGAGACGCCGTTTCCGGTGTCTTTCGTGGGGCCGAAGCGTTTTGCGCCGCCGGCGCTCACGCTCGAAGCGCTGCCGCCGATCGACTTCGTGCTGGTCTCGCACAACCATTACGATCACCTCGATCTTCCGACCCTGCGCTGGCTCGTGGCGACGGGCACGCGCGTCTTCGTGCCGCTAGGCGATGCCGGCTGGCTCCGTGCGGCCCGGATCGGTCCCGTCGAGGAGCTCGACTGGTGGGAGCGGCGCGAGGTGGCCGGGCTCGAGATCCATTGCGTGCCGGCGCAGCACTGGAGCGGACGTCGGCTTACCGACGACTGCGCGAGTCTCTGGTCGGGATGGGTGGTGACCGGTCCGACGCGCCGATTCTATTTCGCCGGCGACTCGGGATATTTCCCCGGCTTTCGCGAGATCGGCGCGCAGCTCGGGCCGTTCGGTCTCGCTGCCATGCCTATCGGCGGGTACGACCCGCCGCGCATGATGCGACCGGTGCACCTCGATCCCGAGGAGGCGGTGCAAGCCGGTCTCGAGGTCGGTGCCGAGCGTATTCTGGGTATCCACTACGGGACGTTCGACCTTACCGACGAGCCGCTCGACGAAGCCCCACGCCGTTTCCACGCCGAAGGCGCCCGGCGCGGCATTGCGCCGGAGCGGCTCTGGACGCCGCCGCTCGGCGAGACGCTGCTCTGGTAGGCGCCTATCGGGCTGCGATCAACCCGCCGGGCAGACGCCGCGCGACGAAGGCGGCGATCTCCGCGAGCCGCGGTACGCACGCCGCGTCGGGTGCTGCGGCGGTGAGCTCCGGACCGCCCACCAGTACGACCTCGAGACCGGCAGCGCGCGCTCCCAACAGATCCTCGGCGACGGTGTCGCCGACGTGCAACACCTCGTCGGGGTGCAGCCGAGCGCCGGCGAGTGCGTGTGCGAAGATGCGCGGGTCCGGCTTGGCAGCGCCGGCTTCGCTCGAGATGGTGATCGCGTCGATGGCTCCGGCGAGCCCGAGGTGCGCGAGCACGCCGCGGACGCGGGAGTCGAAGTTCGAGACCACGAGGATGTGCAGCCCGGCGGCCCGCAGTCGCGCCATGAGGGGGGCGGCGTCGGGATCGGCGTACCAGGCTGCGGCGCTGCCGAAGAAGGAGAAGAGCGAGTCGAAGTAGGCGTCGAAGTCGGCCACTGCAATGTCGGAGAAGACTTCGCCTACCACGGCGCGCCACCAAGCCTTCTCGCGTCGTCTGAGCTCGGACTGCGGAAGCGGAGGGAAGGCAAGCGGCGGTGCGGCACGAAAGGCGGCGCGAAACCGGTCATGGAGGACGGCGGGATTCGCGGCGATGCCGTGGCGTGCGGCGATCATGGCGTAGAGCTCACCGACCGGGCGCACGGGATGGAAGAGCGTGCCGGCGGCGTCGAACGACACGGCGCGCAGCGGTGCGGCGGTGTCGGCTGCGCTCGCCGAGCGGTGCGTGCGCATCATGGCCGCTTAGAGCAACGGCGACGGGGCGTCAAACGAGCTTGCCGCGTGCGACCCGTCGCGCCATGATCGCGCGCGATGGCGGAAATCATCGACTTCCAGGAGATCGTGCGTGCTCGGACGCGACACCGCGGCCGGGTGCTCACCGCGCGCTGTCTCGACATCATGGAAGCATGTCTGGCGAGAACGCGCCTCGCCTACGATACGGCGCTGCCGGCCGATCGACCGGCGTGGGGTGCGAAGGTCCGCCAGCTGGAGGGGTTGGTGGAGTATGCAGCGAGCTGGCTCTGAGACGGAACGGCCGGTGTTGCGGCGTCTGGTTGCGCTCGCGGTGACGTTCGTGCTCGCGGGAGTTTCGGCGTGCGGGCCGATCTGGCTCGGCCGGCGGCGGCATCCGGCGGCCGAGCCCGAGAAGATCACCGCCGCGTTGGCGCGTGTACCGGAGCCCGACGAGCTCCCCGGGATCGTCGGGCGCCTGCAGTACCATCGCGTGAAACCGGGCGAGACGCTCCTCGACGTCGCCCGCGAGGCGGGCCTCGGATTTCACGAGCTCCGCGATGCGAATCCTACGGTCGACGAGTGGATCCCGCCCGCTGGCGCCGAAGTCGTCGTACCGTCGCGCTGGATCCTGCCGCGCTCGAAATATCGCGGCCTCGTCGTCAACATACCCGAGATGCGGATGTACGTCTTCCCGACGACGGCGCGCCCCGGCGAGCTCGTGCCGCTGCGAACGTGGGCCGTAGGTATCGGGACCGAGGAGGCTCCGAGTCCGATCGGACCCTTCACGATCCGCTCCAAGGACGCGAACCCCACCTGGATCGTTCCCGACGACATCCTCCGCACCATGGACAATCCTCGACGGGTCGTGCCGCCGGGTCCCGACAACCCGATGGGTGCGTATCGCTTGCGGCTGTCGCACGGGCTCTACGCTATCCACGGCACCAACGACCCTTGGTCCATCGGTCGGCTGACGACGCACGGATGCATCCGCCTCTATCCTGAAGATCTGGAGATTCTGTATCCGAGCGTGGCGCCCGGCACCCCCGGCGAGCTCTTGTACCAGCCGGTGAAGTTCGGGGCGCGGGGGACGCGTATTTTCGTCGAGGTGCATGCCGATGTGTACGGGCGGATTCGCGATTTCGAGCGCTACGCCCGAGCTGAGGCCAGGAAGGCGGGCGTCGACCAGCGTATCGACTTCGGCCGCTTTCTCGCTGCCGTGAAGGAGAAGCACGGCATTCCGGTGGACGTCACCAAGGGAGCGCCGCCCCCGACCGAGAAGCGCGCGTAGTCAATCGTCGGCGGTGACGATGCCTTTGCGGATCGCGTAGCGCACGAGACCAGGCGTGTCGTGGATATCGAGCTTGGTCATCATCCGCGTACGGTGAGTATCTACGGTTTTCGGCGTGATGCCGAGAGCGACCGCGATCTGGCGATTGGTGTGCCCCTCCGCGACGAGTTGGAGGATCTGGCGCTCGCGCTCGGTGAGGGTGGTCTTCTCTTCGGTGGGCTGGGGTGAAGCGAGGAAGCGCTCGATTACGACGTGCGAGATCTCGGAGCTCAGATAGTAGTCTCCGCGCTCGACCTTCTGGATCGCTTGCAGCAGCTCGGCCGCTGCCGATCGCTTGATCAGATACCCGCGTACCCCTGCCTGCAAGGCCCGCAACACGTACTCCTCGTCGGCGTACATCGTCAGGATGATGACCTTGGTCTGGGGCAGGACGCGACGCAGCCGGCGGCTCGCCTCGATACCGTTCAGGAGCGGCATCGCGATGTCCATGACGACGATGTCGGGAAACGTGCGGCGCGCTTTCTCGATCGTCTCCTGCCCGTTCTCGGCCGTGCCGACGACGGCGATGCCCTGATGAGCCTGGAGGAGGGAGAGGATGCCCTCGCGCACGATCGTGTGATCGTCGGCAAGGAGCACTTTGGTTCGCTCGTGGGTCATCCGCGGATGGGCGAAGCCGGCGCTGGGATCTTACGCGCCGCGGACGCTAGCACCAGCAGCCGGAATCTGCCAAGCGCCGGTACGCCATTTTTCTTGCCGACGTAGGGTGATGACCGGACAGTCTTGGCTGGAGGGAAATGAAGGGGCGTCCTATCAGACCGCTTCGCCAATCCGCATCTCGATTAGGGGGATCCCGTCATGTCCGTATCGTCGCTTCGAGAGTCTGTCAGCGGCGTCGCCGCAGGTTCCGATGCCTGGCTTGCGGGGGCGAGCGCTCCGATTCGCGAGATCGAACGGGTCCTAGCCCATCTCGCGCATGCCGACGTCGACATGGAGATCCACGGCGAAAGGGGCACCGGCAAGCACGTCTTGGCCGAGCGCATACATCGGCAGAGCCGCCGCGCCGGCGAGCCCTTCATTGCGATCGCGCTCGAGAAGCTGGGGGAGGCCGAGATCGAGCGGGAGCTCTTCGCGGAGAACGGCGGCGTGCTCGCGCCGAACGCCCGGCAGGCGACCGTCTATCTGAATGCCGTCGATCTGCTGCCGACGCGGCTCCAGGCTCGAATGGCGCTGGCGCTCGCGCAGCGCGATCGCGACCACGGCGTTCGCATCATCGTCGGCACGACGACGCCGCTCGAGGAGCTGGCGCGCTTGGGACGATTTCGGCGCGATCTCTTCTTCCGGATCGCCGTCGTCCGGATCGTACTGCCGCCGCTGCGCGAGCGGCGCGAGGACATTGCGTTCGTAGCGGATGGGGTTGTGGGGGAGTGGTGCGAAGCGGCGGGTATGCCGCGTCCTAGGTTCTCCCGGCTCGCCGTCGCCGAGCTCATGAGCTATGCCTGGCCGGGCAACTCGCGCGAGCTCGAGCAGACGATCGAGGCGGTGCTCACGTTATCGCGAGGCGGCGAGGTCACGCCCGAACGCATTCGTACCGTGCTCGGTCGCCGGCCACGGCGCTACGCCGCACCCCATGTGTTCCCGCTGCGCCAGCTCGAGCGCGACTATATCGCGGGCGTGCTCAGCAGCTGCAACTGGAACCAGAGTCTGGCGGCCCGTCGTCTCGGGATCGGCCGCAATACTCTGATGCGCAAGATCAAGACGTTCGGCCTGCGCGGCGACGCGGCGGCGTAGAGCGCGGTCGTGCCGGGCACCTGCGGCAGTGCCGGCCGTGACGAAATCTGAGCCCGCTCGCTACGTAGCGTGCTTCCGGAAGTTCGGAGGCCGCTTCTCGGCGAAGGCCTGCTTGCCCTCCTTGGCCTCGGCGCTCTGGTAATAGAGCTCGACGGCGCTGAATCCGAGCCCACCGATGCCGTGGATATGGTCGGTGTCGGCGTTGAACGATTGCTTGGCGATGCGGAGCGCCGTCGGACTCTTGGCGAGGAGGTCGGCGCACCAGGCCTCGACCTCCTTCCGCAGGTCGGACGCCGGAACGACCTTGTTCACGAGCCCCATAGCCAGCGCCTCGGCGGCGTCGTACTGCCGGCACAGATACCAGATTTCACGCGCCTTCTTTTCGCCGACGACGCGCGCCAGGTACGCGGTGCCGAAGCCGGGATCGACGCTGCCGATGCGCGGGCCCGCCTGACCGAAGATGGCGGTATCGGCTGCGATCGAGAGGTCGCAGACGACGTGCAACACGTGACCGCCGCCGATCGCGTAGCCGTTCACCATCGCTATTACGGGCTTCGTCACGTTCCGGATGGCGCTGTGCAGCGCCGCGACCTCGTCGAGGGCGATGTAGCCTTCCTTCTGATCGCCACCGCTGCAGAACGCTTTGTCGCCCGCGCCGGTGAGCACGAGGACTCCGACGCCGTCGTCGTGCCATGCGTCGCGCACGCAGGCGATCAGATCGCGTACGGTCGCGCTGCGAAAGGCGTTGCGGCGCTCGGGTCGATTGATCGTGATCCACGCGGTGCCGTCGCGCTTCTCGTAGAGGACGTCGGTGAGCTGCATGGCCGTGCTTCTAGCGGCGGTCCGCGACCTTGACAACCTGGAGGTCGCCGGCGAAAGCTCGCCCGCCATGACCGACACGGTCTATCGGGCCATCGTTCGTCATCCATGGCTCGTGCTGGCGGTGGCGGCGATCGTGACCGTGCTGCTCGGATCGGGAGTACGGCATCTGCGCGTCGACAGCTCGGTCGAAACTCTGTTGCCCCGTAACGATCCGGGACAGGCGCTCTACTCCCAGGTCGTCGAACGCTTCGGCAGCGACGAGATCGACATCATCGGTGTGCTGGCGCCGGACGTGTTGTCGGCGTCGACCCTCGAGAAGATCCGCAGCGTGACCACGCGGGCGGCCGCGATCGACGGCGTCGCGCGGGTCATCAGTCTAGTCAATGTCCGCGACCCGATAACCGACGTGCTCGATCCGCCGCTGCTCATTCCCGAGATCCCGACGACGCAGGACGCCCGCGACCGGCTGCGCGCGCGCATCAAGGACAATCCGCTCTTCGCCGGCAACTTGATCTCTCCGGACAGTCACGGCGCAGCGATCAACGTGTTCTTCGACAGCGGACCGCGTGCCGAAGGCGCGGCACAACGGATCGATCGCGAGCTCGAACAGATCCTCGTCGACGTGCAGGACGATGAGAGCCCGGAGCGCTTCTACATGACCGGGTTATCGCACTTGAAGGTGAAGGGGCTCGCGCTCATGCGCCGCGATCTCGCCGTGCTCACTCCAGTGAGCCTCGCACTAATGATCGCGGTGTTGTTCGTCTCGTTCCGGACGCGGCGAGGTGTCGTCCTGCCGCTCCTCTGCGTCCTCGCCGGCGTCATCTGGACGATGGGCCTGATGGGATGGATCGGCGAGCCGATCTCGCTCGGAACGCTGGTGCTGCCCTCGCTCCTGATCGTGATCGGCAGCTCGTACGCCACCCATGTCGTCGCGCGCTACTACCTGGAGCTGGAGGCGCCGACGAGCTCGGAGCATCCCGTGTACAGGGCACTCCGGCAAGCTGGACTACCGGTCTTCATCTCTGGGCTGGCGACGCTGATCGGCTTTTCCGCCTTGCTCCTCAACTCTATTCCGGCCGTGCGTGCCCTCGGGCTCTACGCGGTGATCGGCATCACGTTTCTCTTCTTGCTGGCGATGGCGCTGGTGCCGGCGCTCATCATGGTGCTGCCGGAGCGTCACTACCGGTGGACGACGGCCGCAGGGGCGACCGATGGCCTCGGTCGTGCCCTGTCCCGGTTGGCACAGATCGACATTCGGCACCGGCGCGTCATCTTCGTCGTCGCCGGCGGGCTGGTGGCGCTCTCGGTCGTGGCGCTGCCGCGCATCCGGGCGGACACGAATTTCTTGGCATATTTCCCGGCCGACTCGCCGATCCGCTTCGCCCATACCGCGATCAGTGCGCGGGTGGCCGGCGCACTGCCGTTCTATGTCGTCGTCGGCACCGGGCTGCCGCAATCGATGCTCGAGATGCGAGCGTTGCGCGAGCTGCGGGAGCTGCAGCGCTACCTGGAAAGCCTTCCCGGTGTCAGCAGGACAGTGGCATTCACCGACTATCTCGATCTTCTCGACGCGGGTCTGCGCGCCGGCGCCGACATCGTCGTCGACGAGCAGGGGCGCAAGGTCGAACCCGGCGACGTCAAGAGCTTCTGGGACGACCCGAGCCGCCTCGGCGAGGTGCTGACCCTCGTCCGTCAGAATCCGGAGACGTTCCGCTCGGTCGTCACGCCCGACTTCGGTCAGGCGAACGTCCTCGTCCGCACGCGCTTCGAGACGTCCTCGGAGATCGCCGACGTGGTCCGTCATATCCGCGAATGGGCCGAGCAGCATCCGGGAATGCCCGCCGAGCCGACGGGCAGCGTCATCCTCCTGAGCGGCACCACGGACGACGTGGTCTGGGGACAGGTGAAGAGCGTGAGCATGGCGCTCGCTGTGATCTTCGTAGTCATGTCGCTGCTGTTTCTGTCGGTGAAGATCGGCCTCATCGCGATGTTGCCGAACATCGTTCCGGTGATGTTCTTCTTCGGCATCCTCGGATGGTCGAACATCATGCTGAACATCGGCACCAGCGTCATTGCGGCGATCGCGCTCGGGATCGCCGTCGACAACACGATTCACTACATGGTGCGTTTCAATCGCGAGCTGCACGTGAGCTACGACGAGCGTCGATCGCTCTCGGCGGCGCTTAGCACGGTCGGCCGTCCGATCGTGTACACGTCGGTAGCGCTGACGCTCGGATTCCTCGTGATGCGGCTCTCGGACTTCGTTCCGATCCGCGACTTCGGTGTCCTGTCGGCTGCGACCATGCTCGCGGCCCTGGTGACCAATGTCATGCTCCTCCCCGCGTTGCTCGCCCAGACGCGGATCGTTACACTTTGGGACCTGTTGTTCGTGAAGCTCGGTAAGGACCCTCACAAGACGGTGCGACTCTTCCATGGACTTCGCCGCACACAGGCGCGCATAGCGGTGCTGCTCGGACGGTTGTGCAACGTTCCGGCGGGAGAGGCCGCCATCCGGCGCGGAGAGGTCGGCGACGAGATGTACGTGATCATCAATGGTCGCGCCGACGTCGTGGTGGACGATGCCGACGGGCGTCCACGGGTTCTGCATCGGCTGCAGCGCGGCGACGTCTTCGGCGAGATGGGGCTAGTTCGGCAGCAACCAAGGACCGCCGACGTCGTTGCGGTCGAGGCTCTCGAGTTGCTGGCCGTGGACCAACGCTTTCTCGAGCGGCTCCAGCGGCGCTATCCGCGTATCGCGGCGACCGTGTTCCTCAATTTGACGCGCATCCTCAGCGACTACGTCGAGCGCACGACCGAGCAGCTCAAGGCGGTGCGGTGACGGTATGGCGCGATCTTCGCATGCTGCGACCGCGAACGCCGACAGCGCCGCTGGCCGGGCCGTACCTAGGGTCGCCGCCGGCGAGCGCGAGCGCGGCTGGTTCTACCGACGATCCTGCACCGGGGTCTGGCGGCGCAGCGTGGGCGACAGCGAGGTGGCGTTGACGGCGGCTCCGGACCTCCGCGCTGCCGATGGCCGGCAAACCTGGCTACGAGGTTGCGTACGGCAGCGCACGGGCGTCCGTCGGCGCTTGCGATCCGAGGACCGTGATGTCTGAGGGCACGCTCGCTGCCGCCATGCGTGCACGTGGCGGCGTCTTTATTGGCGAGGGCGGATCCGTGACCGCAGCGCACTTCGGTGACGCGGCGGAGGAATATGCGGCGATGCGCGGCACCGCGGCCGTGGTCGAGCTACCGTGGATCGAACGCCTGCGCGCGACGGGCAGCGACCGGGTCGGATTCCTGCAGGGGATGTTGTCGAACGACGTCGCCAAGCTCGTACCTGGAACCGGGTGCCCGGCGCTGCTCTTGAACGAGCAGGGCAGGGCCGTCGGCGACCTCGTCGTACTGGCCGGCGAAGGGGTGATCGTGCTCGACGGGGTAGGTGCGACGTCGACGGTGCGCGCCGCGCTCGAGCGGTTCATGGTGGCCGACGACGTCGAGCTCGTGCCCGCGACGGCGACGTCCGTCCTCGCCGTGCTCGGTCCGCAGGCGTCCGACGTGCTCGCCCGACTCGATCTTCCCGCGCCGGCCGCGCCGTATGCGCACGCGCCGGCCGCGATCCCCGACGACGTACTCCACGTCGTGCGGGTGCCGGCGCCGGGTACGGGTGGATTCGTGTGCCGCGTGCCGACCGCAGCGGCGGCGACCTGGTGGGAGCGCTCGATTGCCGCCGGCGCGCGCGCTGCCGGATCGGAGGCGTTCGAGGTGTTGCGTATCGAGAGCGGCGTGCCGCGGCATGGTCGGGACGTCTTCTCCGACACGCTCGCGCTCGAGGCGCCCTACGCGCACGCGATCAGTTTCCGCAAGGGATGCTATCTCGGCCAGGAGGTGATGGAGCGGATCACGGCGCGTGGGAACGTGAATCGGAAGCTCGTCGGCGTCGAGCTCGAATCCGGTGCGGTCGCGGAGCCGGGCGTGCGCCTCTTCGCGGCGGACCGTGACGTCGGATGGATCACGAGCGCGGCACGGTCGTGGCGGCTCGGACGAACGGTCGGTCTCGCCTACGTTCGCCGCGATTACGGCGAGCCGGGGGCCGTACTCGCGCTCGGAGCCGCGGGCGGACCGGGGGCTACCGTCCGCGCCTTGCCGGCTCTCGACGCGAATCCGGCGGGAGATGCAGGTTGACCCGAATTGTCTCCGTCTATGCGCGGATTCCGAAACGCAGCGGCGCGTCCCCGCGGCATACGAGCTCGCGATAGGTCTCGGTGTCGCTAGGCGCACCGGCGAACATCCGTAGGTCCTCGGGTGTGTCGAGATCGAGCTCGAGCCGGGCGTTGCGTACGACCGTGCAGGGAATCCCCGCGTGCTCGGCCGCCGCGACGTGACGTTCCAAGCTGCGACCGCCGAAGCGCGACGGGAACACGGTCGGGGGCGTGCGCAGCATCGCGTTCGTTCCCGTGCCTTCCTTCGAAGGCACGACGCGCGCACCCTGCAGCGGATTCCGCCGCAGGAGGTCGTCGATATCTCCAGGTTGCACCAGCGGCACGTCCGAGAGCACGACGAGCACGCTCGTAGCGCCGAGCCGTACGGCGGCGTCGGTGCCGAGCATGACGGCGCCGTTCAGGCCTCTGGGCGCTCCCTCGTCGACGACGATCGCTCCCACCCGGCGAGCGTGCCCGGCGAGAGTCGGGTCGGCAGTGACGACTACGACGGCCTCGATCGCGTCCGCCGTCGCCAGCGCGTGCAGCACGTCGGTGTACATCGCGGCCGCGACGCGGGCGCGATCCGCGTCCGTGAGGAGCGGCGCGAGCCTCGTCTTGGCAAGTGCGAGCGGCTTCGCGGGAAGCAGAGCGACCTTCACGACCGGTTCCTCGGGTGGCGCTGCAGTAGAAGGGACCCCGGTGCGAGTCAAGCGTGGCGAGCGGCAGCGGGACTCGCTTGCGGCCGTTCGGAGCCGCATATAAAGAGCCGAACCGCATGAGGAACATGCGTTCGTAGCCTGGCACCATGCGTATCGTGGCAGGTATAGCGCGCGGGCGGCGGCTGCGCGCTCCCAGGGGACGTCTCGTGCGCCCCACCGCCGATCGAGTGAAGGAAGCCGTGTTCTCGATACTGGAAAGCCGTGACGGCTGTGAAGGATGTGCGGTACTCGACCTGTTCGCGGGTGCGGGAGCGCTCGGTCTCGAAGCGCTGAGTCGCGGGGCGCGCTCGGCGGTCTTCGTCGATCCCGCGCGCCCGGCGCGTGACGCTATCGAGGCGAATCTCGCGGCTACGGGACTGGCGGGTGAGGTTCTGACCATGCCCGCAGCCCGCGCCCTCGATGTCCTTGCTGCGTCAGGACGCCGTTTCGATCGCGTATTCCTCGACCCGCCCTATGGCGAGGGATGGGTCGCCCGCACGTTGCAGGCGCTCGACGAGGCCGATCTCGTCGTCGCTGGCGGTTGGATCGTGGCCGAGCACGAGCGTGGCGCGCCCGCAGCCGCAACCGTCGGGCGCTTTTCGCAGGAGCTCACGAGGCGCTATGGCCATACCCAGATCACGCTCTACCGGGCGGGACACCCACGGGCGAACGACGATGCCGGGACGTAAGCGAGCTGCCGGCGGCACCACTGTCGCCGTCTATGCGGGGTCTTTCGACCCGATCACGAACGGTCATGTCGACATAATCGAGCGCAGCCTCCAGGTGTTCGATCACGTGATCGTGGCGGTCGCCTACAACATCCACAAGGATAGCGCGATGTTCACGCCCGACGAGCGGGTGCAGATGATCGCCGACGTCTTCCGCCGCTACCGTGGTCGCGTCATTGCCGACCGCTTCAGCGGATTGCTCGTCGACTACGTCGAGCGAAGGAAGGCGAAAGTCATCATCCGTGGTCTTCGCGCCGTGGCCGACTTCGAGTACGAGTTCCAGATGACGATGATGAACCGCCACCTCAAGTCGAACATCGAGACGATCTTCATGATGGCGGCGGAAGCGCATTTCTATACGAGCTCGCGTTTGGTCAAGGAGGTCGTCATGCTCGGAGGGGACGTGGAAGGCCTGGTGCCTGACGTCGTCTTGAAACGGCTCGAGGAGAAGGCTCGCCGCGCGTGAAGCGCGAAGTCCATCGTTAGGGGGCTCAACCTTGACAAGGTGGGACCCCGCCAGTAGACGAGAACGCATTGCGTAGCCGGCACGCTCCGGCACGCTGCCGGCGCTAAGGGGGCGTGGCGGGTCAAATGTTGGCACATCTTTTGCTGGAGCCCGGGAAGATCTCCTACGAGGAGGTCGAAACGCCCGTACCCGGACCCGGCGAGGTCGTCGTGAGGGTATCGACGGCGCTCACCTGCGGCACCGATCTCAAGGCATTCTTACGCGGCCATCCGAAGATGCCGATGCCGACCCTCTTCGGACACGAGTTCGCCGGAGACGTTGCGTTCGCCGGCAAGGGTGTCCGCAGCTTCCGTGAGGGCGACGCGGTAATGGCGGTGCCGACGGCACCGTGCAAGACGTGCTACTACTGCAAGCGCGAGCAAGAGAATCTCTGCACGACGATCATGGACAACATGGTACTCGGGGCGTACGCCGAGTACGTGAAGCTCCCCGCCGCCGTGGTCGAGACCAACATGTTTCCGAAGGCGGCATCGCTCGACTATGCGGAAGCCGCGCTGCTAGAGCCGCTCTCGTGCGTCGTCCACGCTATAGACCGTCTGCAGGTGCGTCCTGACGACACGGTATTGATCATCGGCGCCGGCGCGATCAGCCTCCTTCATCTGCTGGTTCTGAAGAGTGCGGGCGTACACGACGTGATCGTGCTCGGCCGGCGGCAGTACCGCGCGCAGATGGCGGAAGATCTGGGGGCGAAGGTCATTCTCGCCTCCGAGCCCGATCAGGCGCAGGCCGAGATCATCGAGGCTACGCAAGGCCGAGGCGCTGACGTCGTCATCGAGTGCACCGGGCAGCCGAGCGTGTGGGAGCGAGCCATCCACTACGCGCGCCGCGGCGGCACGGTTGTGCTCTTCGGCGGCTGCCCGTCGGGAACGCGCGTGTCCTTCGATACGGCGCGTTTGCACTACGACCAGATCACGCTGATGAGTCCCTTCCATTTCACACCGCGCGACGTCCGGAAGGCGCAGACGCTGCTCAGCGAAGGGAGTATCGACGGCCGCTCGTTGATCACCGGGACGTACTCGTTCCCTGAGCTGCATCGGGTTCTGAACCTTTTGCAGCGGGGTCAGGGCATCAAGTACGCGCTCGTGCCGCAAAGCGCTTGATCCGCGGCCGGTCGTCCGCCTTGTCTGTTCCCGCTGTCCCCCGCACCATGCGGGCCGCCCGACTGGACCGAGATCTCTCGGTTGCGGTCGCCGAGCTGGAAGTGCCAGCGCTCGGCCCCGGCGAGATCCTCGTCCGGACGCGCGCGTGCGGGATCTGTACCGGCGACATCATGGGCTGGTACATGCAGCGCAAGGCACCGCTGATCTTCGGGCATGAGCCGGCCGGAGAGGTGGCGGCGGTCGCGGGCGACGTGGCCGACTTCCGGCTCGGGGACCGCGTCTTCGTGCATCACCATGCGCCGTGCCTGACGTGCCGTCTCTGCGCCCGCGGCGAGTACGTGCAATGTGCTGCCTGGCGCAACGGCAGGCTCGTTCCCGGCGGTATGGCGGAGTATTTCGCCGTTCCAGCCGGCCAGGTCAGGGCCGATACCCTGCGCCTGCCGGAGCACGTGACGTTCGCCGAAGCGGCGCTCGTCGAGCCTCTGGCGTGCACCGTGAAATCTCTGCGCCGCGCGGCGCTGCGAGGCGGCGAGCGCGTAGCCGTCATCGGGCTCGGGGTCATGGGGCAACTCCACGTGGTGCTTGCCCACCATGCCGGAGCGGTGCAGGTCATCGGCTTCGACCGGGTCTCCTTTCGCCTCGAGCGTGCTCGAGAACTCGGTGCTCATGCGACCGTCCACGTCGACGAATGCGATCCGGTGGAAGCAATGGGGGCGCTCACTGATGGCGACATGGCCGATGCCGTGATCGTCGGACCCGGCAGCAAGGAGGCAATGGATCTCGGCATACGTCTCGCCGGTCGTGGGGCGACCGTAGTCTTCTTCACGGCGGGCCGACCCGACGATCGTCTCGAGATCGCTCCGTACGAGCTGTATTTTCGTGAGATTCGCCTCGTGCCGAGCTATTCGTGCGGACCGAACGACACGCGCGAGGCCCTCGACCTGATTACCCGCGGCGTCGTCCGTAAAGACCAGGTCGTGACGCACGAGTTTCCCTTGGAGCGGGTCGCGGAGGCGTACCGAACGGCAGCGATGACGTCGGCGCTCAAGACGATCGTCACGTTCGGCTCGTAGAACAAAAAAGGCGGTCGTCCGCCAGGACGCCGCCCTTTTTGAGCTCTGCGTTCGAGATCCGAAGTGACTACTTGCGCATATGCTTCATGAAGATGGCTTCGGTCTTCTGTGCCGCGGCCTCGGCGCGACGAGCTGCGTCCTCGACACGGCTCGCCGCCGTCTCGGCGCGCGATGCAGCAGACTCGGCCTTCGCCGCGGCCGCCTCGGAGCGATCTGCCGCCGACAGCGCCTTGGACGAGTCCTTCGCACAACCCATGCCGAGCGCCGATGCCAGCATGACTGCGGCTGCGATTCCGGCAACCCTGATTCTTCCGTTCCGCATCGTTCTCACCTCCTTGAATGGCACGCCTCTCGGCGTTGCTCCACGCGACTGCGTTTGGCACAGAACCCCAGCGCTAGCAAGCCAACGCCCGCGGCCTGTACCGCCCCTTCGCCTCGGAGCGATCAGTACTCGTCCCCGTACTCGTCCTCCCCGCCCGCCGGGGTCTCGCTTTTCTTCTCGGGTTTGTTGGCGATGGCCGCTTCGGTGGTGATCAGCAGGCCTGCGACACTGGCGGCGTTCTGAAGCGCCGACCGGACGACTTTCGCCGGATCGATGACGCCCGTCTTCAAAAGGTGTTCGTAGGCGCCGGTGAGGGCGTTGTACCCGAAGTCGTCCTTGCCCTCGCGCACGCGGTTTACGATCACCGACGGTTCGCCGCCGGCGTTCTTGACGATCTGCCGCAGAGGCTCTTCCATGGCGCGCCTGACGATCTCGACACCGACCCCGATATCGCCCGCAGCCTTCACGTCCGCCAGCGCCGCTTGGGCGCGCAGAAGCGCGACGCCTCCACCGGGAACGATGCCCTCTTCGACCGCAGCCTTGGTTGCATTCATCGCGTCGTCGACTCGCGCTTTCTTCTCCTTCATGGCGACCTCGGTCGCCGCGCCGACTCGCAGCACGGCAACACCGCCGGCCAGCTTGGCGAGCCGCTCCTGCAGCTTCTCGCGGTCGTAGTCCGACGCGGTCTCCTGGATCTGTGCGCGAATCTGGGTGACGCGTGCCTGGATCGCATCCTTCTTGCCCGCGCCGCCGACTATGATCGTGGTGTCCTTGTCCATGACGGCGCGCTTGCAGCGCCCGAGATCGTTCAGCGTCACGTTTTCGAGCTTGAGGCCGAGCTCCTCGGCGATCACCCTGCCGCCGGTGAGGATCGCCATGTCCTCGAGGATCGCCTTGCGGCGGTCGCCGAACCCCGGGGCCTTCGCGGCGGCGCACTTGAGTGTGCCGCGAATCTTGTTGACGACGAGGGTCGCGAGCGCTTCGCCTTCGACTTCTTCGGCGACTATTACGAGCGGCCGTCCGCTTTGTGCGATGCGTTCCAGCACCGGGACGAGATCCCGCATGCTCGAGATCTTCTTTTCGTGAAAGAGGATGTACGGTTCGTCGAGTTCGACTGCCATCTTCTCCGGGTTGGTGGCGAAATACGGAGACAGATAGCCGCGATCGAACTGCATGCCCTCGACTACGTCGAGCGTGGTGTCTAGGCCCTTGGCCTCCTCGACCGTGATCACGCCCTCTTTGCCGACCTTCTCCATCGCCTCGGCAAGGAGCTCGCCGATAGTCTCGTCCCCGTTGGCCGAGACCGTACCGACCTGCGCGACGCGCTCATGGTCCTTGATCGGTTTGCTCTGCTCTTTGATGTGCTCGATGGCCCGCTCCACCGCCAAGTCGATGCCGCGCTTGAGATTCATGGGATCGTAGCCCGCGGCGAGCAGCCGCAGTCCCTCGCGGACGATCGCCTGGGCGAGCACCGTCGCGGTCGTCGTACCGTCGCCGGCGACGTCGGATGTCTTGCTGGCGACCTCGCGAACCAGCATGGCGCCCATGTTCTCGAACTTACCTTCCAGCTCGATTTCTTTGGCGACGGTCACGCCGTCCTTCGTGATCAGGGGAGCGCCGAAGCTGCGCTGGAGGAGAACGTTTCGGCCTCGCGGTCCGAGTGTGACCTTGGCGGCGTCGGCGAGCACGTTGACGCCGGCCAGGATGCCGTCGCGCGCTCGTTCGTGCAGATGGACGGTCTTGGCGCCCATAGGAAGCTCCTTTCGGGTATCGTGATCGGTGGCGAAAGATCGCGGCGAGTGTAAGCATTCCGATCGCGCATGCAAGGGTGCGGTTCGCGCGGGCTCCCGGCGCATCCTCGCTTGCACTGCCACCACGCTTCGGCTACAGCAGGCGCAATTTTGCGCCGTTGGCGATGACCGCTCGGAGGCGCTCGACGAGGTTTTCCATGAGAGGCGGGTTGGTCGTGGCGTTGCTGCTTCTGGCAGTGTCGACGGCGCAGGCTCAGGCCCGCGACAACGCGCGGTACACGTTCGGCGGAGCTGCCGAACAGGGTACGTTCGTGCTCGATACGCAGACGGGGCGTGTGTGGCGCTACGACCGCGTCGACGATGCCTGGTATCTCTACGACCTCGAGGCTCTGGTGCGGACGCCGCGGGGCGAGACCGGACGTTCGCAGCGCGACGAAGGCGATAAGGCCGCTCCCGACAAAGGACGCGCCGAGTAGCTCGTCGGCCCTTAGCCCATGACCGGTCCGGTCAAGGGAGGCTACCGCTATGGGCGGTGTCGAGCCAGCCGCTCGGTGCTATGGCTTGCGGCGCCACGAGGGGGATGACGGTAAGGATTCCGCCGTCTTGCTCGACTACGAGTTCTCCTACCGGCTGACGTACCTCGACCGGTGCGGCGATCTCGTCCGGCAGCTGCAGCCGGAACGCGAGCGCCGGCGGCGAGGTCGACGCTGCAGTGAGAGACCAGCCCTCGGCGGCGATCGCTCTGAAGGTCGGGATGATGCCGCCACGCACCTTCACGCTCGGTCCTATGCTCTGGCCTTCGTGTACCAGCTCGATCCGGCGGTAGCGTCGGAAACCGTGCTCGATCGTCGTCGTAAGCTCGTCCATTGCCTGCGGCCCCGCCGTCGCCACGAGGAGCTCGAGACCATCGCGCTCGACCAAAGCCACCCGCGCGCTAGCTGCCGGAGCCGCCGGCGAGGGCGCCCGATCGACCGCGATCAACGGGTCGGTGGCGCGCGCGATCAGACCTCCGTTCGCGATCGGAACGCCGTCGAGCCCGATGCGCCGCCGCAGCTCGGTATCGGTGACCACCGCCAATGCGAGGCGTCCGAGATCGCGCGCCGTGGTTGCACCCCGCTCGCGCGCGCTGTCCGCGGCCGCGAGGGGAGCGGGAGAGGGCCAGGCGCCGGCGACGCTAGTGTGCGAGAGGCCGAGCCGCTTCGCGAGCTGCTGCATACGGATGCGGCATCGCTCGATGCTCGGACCCGCCGCCGCGGCGAGCGTCTTCGCCGCGGTTCGCGAGTCGCCGAGCAGCAGCAGTTGCAGCAGGTCGCCGATCTCGACCGGATCGTGCTCGCTCAGGCGAGGACCGCGATCACCGGCCACCGGCAGTACCGGAGCGGGGTCCGTGAAGGAGATTTCGCCGGCAGCGATCCTCTCGCGCAGGACAGCGACGAGGAGCAGGTCGGCGACGCGACCGAGCGGGATGGCGACGTCGGCGTCGGAGGCCTCCAGAAGGCGACGATCGGCGACGTCGAAGATGACGTGACCGGCGTCGGCGCGGCCCATCCACCCGACCACGATGGCGACGACTACGAGCGCCGCGTGGCACATACTGCGCATACGCATCCACCCCTCTCGGCTGTCGCGGAGCCGCTCCGCCGGCTCGCCTACCACACGACCGGCGGATGCGGCAATGTCGTCGGCCGGTTTCGGGAGCGCCGGGGAACGCGCGTTGACAGCGCGTCGTCGGCGCGCGCACAATCACGTCCGTTCGAACCGGTACGCCATGGAGGCCATGACCTCTCGCACCCTCCCGACGCCGGCGTGCGGGTGGGTCTTCCGCGACATGACCGCTCGGGATTTGCCCGCGGTGATCGCGATCGAGCGCGCCTCGTTCGCGAACCCCTGGACAGGACCGTTGTTCCTCCAGGAGCTCGGCGTGCAGTTCTCGCGCATTCTGCTTGCGTGCGACGCCGTAGGGTGCGTCGCTGGTTACGTCTGTCGGTGGATCGTTGCGGACGAGGCGCACGTGCTGAATCTTGCCGTCGATCCGCGAATGCGCGGACGTGGTCTCGGGGCGGCGCTGTTGAACGAGGTGGTCACAGAGGCGCGAAGCCGCGGCGCCGAAGCAGTGACGCTGGAGGTCCGCCGCAGCAACGACGCCGGTCGCCGGCTGTACGAGCGTTGCGGGTTTGCGGAGGTCGGGCAGCGGATCGACTATTACGGACGAGGCGAGGACGCATTGCTCTTACGCTTACCGCTGCGTGATGGCTGAGCCGCGCCTCGCGGTCGACGTCGGGGGTGGCCTGACCCTGCGCAATCCCGTGATCGCTGCAGCGGGAACGTTCGGTTACGGTATCGAGTTCGCCGGGGTGATGGATTTGACCGCGATCGGCGCCATCGTGGTGAAAGGGCTCTCCCTGGAGCCGCACCGCGGCCATCCGCCGCCGCGGATATTGGAGACGGCCGCGGGCATGCTGAACGCGATCGGGCTCCAGAACGTCGGAGTGCGGGCGTTCATCGACGAGAAGCTGCCGCAACTCCGTGAGATCGGTACGCCGATCGTCGCCAATTGCTGGGGACACGCCCCGGAGGAGTTCGCCGAGGTGGCGGCGCGGCTCGCGGACGCTGACGGGCTCGCCGCGATCGAGGTCAACGTGTCGTGCCCAAACAAGCGCGAGTGGGGGCGGATCATCGCCACGGATCTCGACCTCACCAGGCAAGTCGTTGGCGCCGTGCGGACGCGCTGCCGGCTGCCGCTTTGGGTCAAGCTCTCCCCGAACGTGACCGACATCGCCGCCTTCGCCCGCGTGGTCGAGGAGGAAGGCGCCGACGCGGTGAGCCTCGTCAACACTTTCGTCGGCCTCGCCGTCGACCTCGACACACGCCGCCCGGTGCTGACGAACGTGACGGGCGGGCTGTCTGGTCCTGCGATCAAGCCGATCGCGCTACGCATGGTCTACGAGGTCGCCCGGGCCGTCCGGATACCGGTGATCGGCATGGGCGGCATCGGCGATGCGACTGACGCACTCGAGTTCCTCCTGGTAGGAGCCCGGGCAGTCCAGGTCGGCACAGCCTCCTTCATCGATCCCCGGGCCACCGAACGCATCGCGGCGGGGATCGCGACCGGTCTGAGCCGGCGGGGGTGCACGGACGTAAACCAATGGATCGGCACCTTGCAGGCCCCGTCGAGACGATGACTTATGCGCCGACGTGCGCCGGGAAACGCTGTAGAGTCACGTAGTTAGCTGGATTGTGACAGCCAAAAACGATTGACGGGCGGCGTCTTTTCGACTATGCTTGCCGATTGCAGTGTCGGTTCCAACGGAGGAGCTGCGTGACCAGTACATTCAAGGTCGGTGAGAAGGTCGTCTATCCGGCGCACGGCGTCGGTGTCATCGAGAGTATCCAGACGAAGACCATCTCCGGCACCGCCCGCAAGTTCTACATGCTGCGCATTCTCGACAGCGACATGACCATCATGATCCCGACCGAAAACGTCGGGAGCGTGGGCCTGCGCCGAATAATCGGTCGCGACATGGTGGCGAAGGTCTACAAGATCCTGCGGGACAAGAAGGTCGAGATCGATCAGCAGACGTGGAATCGCCGCTACCGCGAGTACACCGAGAAGATCAAGACGGGATCGGTCCTCGAGATCGCCAAGGTGCTCCGTGATCTCTTCGTTCTCAAGGGCGACAAGGAGCTGTCGTTCGGCGAGCGCAAGATGCTCGATACCGCACGCAACCTGCTGGTGAAGGAGCTCGCAATCGCCAAATCTCATTCCGAGGACAAGATCATGGAGGAGCTGAAGACGATCTTCGCCCACTGAGGCGCACAGTCGATGGCCGATGTCGAGGTCATCCTCGTTGCGGGTGGCACGGGGCGGCGATTCGGGGGAGCCGTCCCGAAGCAATTCCGGCTGCTCGGCGGCCGTCCGATGCTCGCCGTCGCCGCGAGCCGCTTCGTCGGCGTTCCCGGCGTCGCCCGACTGATCGTCGTCGCCGCCGCCGAGGAGCACGCGCGTTGTGCGCGGATGCTAGAGGCGGTGCCGTTGCCGGTCCGCTTCGCGACCGCCGGAGCGGAGCGGCAGTTCTCGGTCGCGAGCGGCATCGCGGCGCTCGATCCGCGGAGCACCATCGTTGCAGTGCACGACGCCGCCAGGCCGCTAGTGCGCCCGACCGACATCGCGGCGTGCATAACAGCAGCCCGGATGACTGGTGCCGCCATCCTCGCGACGCCGGTGCCCGACACGGTCAAGCGCGTCCACGACGGAAGGATCGTTGCGACGGTGCCGCGCGGTGACCTCTGGCTGGCGCAGACGCCCCAGGCCTTCGCCGTCGACGTGCTCCGCCGCGCTCATGCGGAGGCGCCGCGCGGCGAGGCTTCGACCGACGATGCCGCGCTGGTGGAACGCCTCGGCATCGCGGTGGCGATCGTCCCCGGGCAGCCGAGCAATCGCAAGATCACGACGTCGGAAGATCTCGTCTGGGCCGAGAGCGTCGTCGCGGCCGTCGCGGACTGAACGGCGTCGGTGTCCGCAGTTCCCGAGTGCTGGCGCGCGACCACCCTGCGGACAGCTCAGATGCCGTCGGCGTGGAAGAGGTCGGTGGTGAGGTAGCGCTCGCCCGTATCGGGGAAGATCGTCACGACCGTCTTCCCGGGTCCGAGGCGCTTCGCGATCTCGAGAGCCGCGACGCAGACTCCACCGCAGGAGATGCCGCCGAGGATGCCCTCCTCGCGGGCCAGCCGGCGTGTGCAGGCGGCGGCATCCGCGTCGGTCACGGTCATCACCTCGTGGTACACCTCGGTATCGAGGATCTCGGGAACGAAGCCGGCACCCCATCCCTGGATCGTGTGGAAACCGGGTTCGCCGCCCGAGAGCACCGGCGATGCCGCCGGCTCGACCGCAACCACCAGTACACCCGGCATGCGTTCCCGCAGCACCTCACCGACTCCCGTCACTGTACCTCCCGTACCGACACCGGCCACGAACGCGTCGATACGCGGGAACTGTGACAGCAACTCGCGGGCGGTGGTTAGCCGGTGCACCTCCGGGTTGGCGGGGTTGGCGAACTGCTGGGGCATGAAGTAGTCGGGATTCTCGGCGACGATCTCTTCCGCTTTCCGGATCGCTCCGTGCATGCCGCGGGTGTCGGGGGTCAATACCAGCTTCGTGCCGTACGCGATCAGCAGGCTGCGGCGTTCTTCACTCATCGTATCGGGCATGGTCAGGATGAGACTGTACCCCTTGATCGCGCAGACGAGCGCGAGACCGATGCCGGTGTTGCCGCTCGTCGGCTCGACGATGGTCGCGCCCGGACGGAGCCGGCCGGCGCGCTCGGCCGCTTCGATCATTGCGAGGCAGATGCGATCCTTGACGCTGCCGCTCGGATTGAACGATTCGAGCTTCGCCCAGATCTCTGCCGAGCCCTCGGGAACGATGCGGTTCAAGCGCACGACGGGCGTGTTGCCGACCAGGTCGAGAAGGGATTCAGCGGTGACCGCGGACGACGACATGGGGGCGAGAATGATAGCCGCCGCTTTCCGGGACAGTCAACGCAACGGGTCGGACGTGTCGAACGGACGCAGCCTGATCGACGGGGAGAAGTCGCGGCCGGTCCGTGTCCGGCAAATAGCGGCAATATCATCGACGCCGGGCGCAGAAACAGGGCCTTGAGTGCGTCGTCTGGTGTTGTTCCCGGGAGCGCTCGGTGACCTGTGCATGCTCGCTTCGGTGCTGGCAGTACGGGCGGCGCGCGATGAGCGCATCGTGTTGTGCGTACGCCGGGCGCTAGCGCCCGCTGTCGGCATGCTCCTTCCCGCAGCCGAGATCGGACCGCCCATGGACGGCGCGGCTATGAGCGCGCTCTTCGGAGCTACGGTCGATGCCGAGCTCGAGCAGTATCTGCGTGCCGCCGATCGTGTCGACGCGTGGCTAGCTCGGAGCGACCACGACGGTTCGTTGTCGCGGCGGCTAGCCGCGCTCGAAGTGCCGTTCGCGCTCCACGAAGTGCCGCGTACGGATGCGCTCCACCACGCGAGTCTGGACTACGCAGAAGCTCTGGGCGTGGCGCCGCTCGGGGCGGCGGCGCGTGCCGTCGCCCCGGTGCCGTCCGGACCGCTACCGTGGCGACGCGCCGGGGCGCGCCGCCTCGTGCTTCATCCCGGCGCCGGTGCTCCCGGCAAGGTATGGGAGTTGGAAGGATTTCGCCGTGTCGCCGCCGCGTGGGAGGCCGCGGGTGGCGAGGTGGTCGTGCTCCTCGGCCCAGCGGAGGATCCACAGGCCTGGGCCTGGCGAGCGGCCGGGCGCTCGTGCGTCCGCAACGCTACTCTCGGTGACGCTGCCGCTCTGATCGCGAGTGCGCCCTATTGGCTCGGAAACGACTCGGGCATGAGCCACCTCGCCGGCGCGCTCGATCGCGCCGGCGTCGTCGTCTTCACCGCGACGCGGGCGGCTCGATGGCGGCCGCTCGGAGGGCGGCTGGCCGCGATCGATGCCGCGGGGCGTGCGCTCGATGTGGTCGTGCGCCAGGTGCGGGCGGATCTCGAAGCCGTCGCGGCCTCATAGCTTGACACCCTCAGGTCCCGGCATTAGCGTCCTCGCGAATCGCAACATGGCCACGTTTGCCGCGCCGATGCGGGTGTTCCGCATCCTTCGCCACTACCCGCAACCCGGCAGGTGGCCGCAGCACCCGCCGCAAGGTCGTCATCATCGTCGGTTCATCGAGGTCGTTCCATGAACAATACATTGCGCACTACAGTACTCCTCGCCGCGCTCACCGGGCTGATCGTCTGGATCGGACAGCTGCTCGGGGGATCCCAGGGCGCGGTGATGGCGCTCGTACTCGCCGCGGTGATGAACTTCGGGAGCTACTGGTTCTCCGACCGCATCGTCATCGCGATGTACGGAGGCCGCGAGATTCACGAGCAGGACGACCCGGAACTCTACGCTATCGTGAAGACCCTGGCACAGCAGAACCAGATGCCGGTGCCGCGCCTCTTTCTGATCCCGACCGAGTCGCCGAATGCATTTGCAACGGGTCGGAATCCGCAGCATGCGGCCGTCGCAGTGACGGCGGGTATTCGCCGCCTACTCACGCGACGCGAGCTCCAGGGTGTGCTGGCACACGAACTCGCGCACGTGACCAACCGCGACATTCTCATCAGCTCGATCGCCGCGACGCTCGCGGGCGCCATCATGATGCTTGCCCGCATGGCTCAGTGGGCGATGATCTTCGGCGGTGGCCGTCGCGACGATCGTGAGGATGGCGGCGGGGCGCTAGGCCTCCTCGTTACGATGATCGTCGCCCCGCTGGCAGCCATGCTGATCCAGATGGCCATTTCGCGATCGCGGGAGTTCCAGGCCGACGACACTGGAGCACGGCTCGTGCGCGATCCGGAGGCGCTCGCATCGGCGCTCCGCAAGATAGCGGGGGGCTCGGCGGCGGTTCCCCTAGATGCCAGTCCGCAAACGGCGCATATGTTCATCATCAATCCGCTGCGCGCATCGGCCCTGCAGAACCTCTTCAGCACTCATCCGCCGCTCGAAGAACGGCTCGAACGGTTGCAGCGGATCGCAGCGGAGCTCGGGCACACGGCCGGATAGGCGGGGGATATGAGCAAGGACGAAGAAGAGCAGTCGGCGCGAGGGTTCAAGGTCTCCGATCGGCGTCGCTTCGTCGACGAAGCCGATCCGGCGACCGAGGAACGCGAGGCCGTGGCATCTGCGGCGCCGGCCGCATCGCGTCCCGAGACCGGCACCGCCGAGGATGCGGCGTTCCACGCCGATGATGTGCCTCCGCATGCGCACGAGATGAGCTTCACCACTTTCGTCATGGGCCTGTCCACTCAGGCGCTCATGCACCTCGGAGAGATACCCGACCCCGAAGCGGCGCAGGCGACGGATCTCTCCGCCGCCAAACAGATGATCGATCTGCTCGGCATCCTGCGCGAGAAGACGACGGGCAATCTCGAGCCCGCGGAAGAGCAGCTGCTGTCGTCGATGCTCTACGATCTGCGCATGCGCTACGTCGAGGTGTCCCGTAAGCGCTAGGCAAACGGCGGGCGCATCGGATCGCTCCGGCGCCGCATTCCAGGAGGTGAATCCACGGTGCGTACCATGAGGGGAGCACTACTCGTGCTCGCGATCGGCATCATAGTCGGCGTCGCTGCGACGCTGCAGTTCGGTATGCCGGGCCGCACGCAGACCACGACCGCTGCACCGCCGTCGAAGCCCGCGATCGCGACCGCACCCGCCGGAGCGCCGGCGGTCCCCCCGAGTCCGGTCGCAGGCGCCACACCGGCTCCCGGCGCGGTAGCGGTGTTCCCCGATTTCGCCACGCTCGCGGAGCGGCTGAGTCCCGTCGTCGTCAACATCTCGACGCGCGCGCAGCGCAAGGAGCAGCAATCGGGAACGCCGCGATTTCGGGGTCCCGGCCAGCCCGGTCCGCAATGGCCGTTCGGCGACGGTGATCCGCGCGACTTCACCGAACCTTTCGAGCGCTTCTTCGGCCCCGGGCCGCGACAGCGCCAACAGCCGCAGCGCAGCCTCGGCTCGGGCTTCGTTATCGACCCGGACGGCTACATTCTCACCAACAACCATGTGGTGGAGAACGCCGACGAGATCGTCGTACGCCTCGACAACGAGCAGGAGCACAAGGCGACGCTGGTCGGGAAGGATCCGAAGACCGACCTGGCATTGCTCAAGATCGACGGGATCAGCGGTCTCGCGGCCGCACCGCTCGGTGACTCAGACACGCTTCGCGTCGGTGAATGGGTAATGGCGATCGGTAACCCCTTCGGTCTCGATCACTCGGTGACGGAGGGAATCGTCAGCGCCAAAGGTCGCTTCATCGGCGCCGGCAACTACGATGACTACATTCAGACCGATGCCGCCATCAACCCGGGCAACTCCGGCGGGCCGTTGCTGAACCTGCGTGGCGAGGTGGTAGGCATCAACTCGGCGATCTTCAGCCGCACCGGCGGCAACATCGGCATCGGGTTCGCGATTCCGGTGAACCTCGCCAAGGAGCTGATCCCGCAGCTCCGCGAGAAGGGCAAGGTAACGCGCGGCTGGCTCGGCGTGCTGATCCAGAAGGTGACGCCCGAGATCGCCGAGTCGCTAGGTCTCGATCAGGCGCGTGGCGCGCTCGTCGCCGACGTCGTCGCCAACGGGCCCGCGGCGACCGCCGGCGTGAAGGTCGGGGACGTCATCGTCGAGTTCGACGGCCATACGGTGAATGAATCCAACGAGCTACCGATGCTGGTTGCGCGCACGCCGCTCGGAAAGCAGGTCACCCTCAAAGTGATGCGCGACAAGGAGTCCATCGACCTCACGGTCACGATCGCCGAGCTCCAGGACGACGAGACGCAGCTCGCGAGCGCCGGCGACAGTGAGAAGCTGGGCCTATCCGTCCAGACGCTGACGCCGGAGATCGCCGAGAATCTCGGCGTCAGCGAGACGAAGGGCGTCGTGGTGAGCGGCGTCGAGTCCGGATCCGCTGCCGACGACGCCGGCATCCGTCGCGGCGACGTGATCCTCGAGGTGAATCGGCAGGCCGTCGGCGACGTGGACGACTACAAGGCTGCGCTCAAGAAGATCGAGACGGGTAAGAACGTGCTCCTGCTGGTGCGTCGCGGCGACAACACGATCTTCCTGGCGCTGAAGCCTCCGGCCTGACCACGGCCGCCGGGAGCGGTCCGAGCGCACGGACCGCTCCCGGCCGTTCATTTCCTATGGCGGCGCATCGTTCCCGGCGCTGGATCAGCCTTGCGACGCTGGCTTTGCTAGCGGTCGCGGCGTTAGCTTACGGGCTGATCGCCTATCGGGATCTCGAACGTACGGTCGCCGCGAAGCTCGACGGCCGCGCGTGGGCCGTGCCGTCGCGCGTCTACACCGATGCCTTCGCGCTCTATCCCGGGCTGGAGGTCGCAGGGACGGGCGTTTTCGAGCGACTCGTGCGCCTCGGGTACCGCGAGGTGGACGTCGTACGCGGCCGTGGCGAGTTCCGTCGCGACCCCGGCGACGCAGCGCTCGACATCCACCTCCACGCGTTCCGCTACCCGCTCCATCCCGAGGCCGGCCGCGCGATCCGGTTGACCCTCGAGCACGGAGTCATCACTCGCATCAGCGATCTCGTGACCGGCGAGGAGGTCTTCGACGCGCAACTCGAGCCCGAGCCGCTCGCCGGACTCTACGATCAAGTGTGGGAGGAGCGGCACGTGGTCACGCTCGGCGAGATCCCGCCGCGCCTGGTGCAAGCAGTGCTCGCTGCCGAGGACAGCCGGTTCTTCCAGCACGGGGCCGTCGATCTGCGCGGGATCGTGCGCGCGCTGATGCGTAACGTCGCCGCCGGTCGCGTCGTCGAGGGCGGCAGCACGCTGACGCAGCAGCTGATGAAGAATTTCTTCTTGACCGAAGAGCGCACCTGGAGCCGCAAGGCGCGGGAGCTCGCCATGGCGATCGTCACCGAACGGCGCTACTCGAAAGAGCAGATCCTCGAGCACTACCTGAACGAGATCTACCTCGGGCAGAGCGGCGCCAAGGGGATCTTCGGCGTCGCCGAGGCGGCGCAGTTCTATTTTGGTAAGCAGCTCGCGGATCTCACGGTCGGCGAAACGGCGTTGCTCGCGGGGCTGATCAGGGCACCGAACGCCAACTCGCCGTTTCGGAGCCCGCTGCGCGCGCAGGCGCGCCGCGACGTCGTCCTCACCGCCATGGCCGAGCACGGTGCCATCACCGCCGAAGAGGCGGAGGCGGCGCGGAACGAGCCGCTTGCACTGCGGCCGTACGTTACCGACCGGACCAATGCGCCGTACTTCGTCGATGCGGTGCGCCGGCAGCTACAGGCCTCATATCCGCCGCCGGTGCTGACGGCCGAAGGGCTGCGCGTCTTCACGACCCTCGACAGCGAGATGCAGGCGGCCGCCGAGTCGGCGGTGCGAGACGGGTTGGCCGAGCTCGAACGGCTGTATCCCAAGCTTCGCCGCGCCGAACCCGAGGAGCAGCTCGAAGCGGCGCTCGTCGCCATCCATCCGGCCACCGGCGAGATCAAAGCCATGGTTGGCGGTCGCGACTACCGCGTCACGCAATTCAATCGAGCGACCGATGCCGAGCGTCAGCCGGGCTCGGTCTTCAAGCCGGTCGTATATTACGCGGCGTTCGACCCCGATGCCGGCGCGCCGCACTTCACGCCGACCTCGCGGCTCGAGGATGCGGCATTCGCATGGAAGTACGAGGGTCGCACCTGGACGCCGGGGAATTACCGGGACCGCTACCGCGGCCCGGTCACTGCACGCGAGGCGCTCGAGGATAGCCTGAATGCCGCGACCGCGCGCCTCGCGTTCGAGATCGGACTGACACGCGTTCTCGATGCCGCCGCCCGCCTAGGCTTTCCGGGACCTCTGCCGGCGCTGCCCGCGATCGTGCTCGGAGGTGTAGAGGCGACGCCGCTTGCCGTGGCGGAGGTGTATGCGGTCCTCGCGAGCCAAGGGCAGCGGACGACACCGCGAGCTATCACGCAGGTCGCCGACGAGCGCGATGCGCTGATCGAAGGGCGCCCGCTCGACATCGCCAGCGTCGTGTCGCCGCAAGCGACCTACCTCGTAACCCACATCCTGGAGGGCGCGATCGATCACGGGACCGGCAGAGCCGTCCGCACGCTCGGCTTCCGCCTCCCCGCCGCCGGCAAGACCGGCACCACGAACGACTATGGCGACGCCTGGTTCGCCGGTTACACGCCCGATCTCGTCACCGTAGTCTGGGTCGGATTCGACCGCAGGCAGTCTCTGGGTCTCTCCGGCGCGCAGGCAGCGCTCCCGATCTGGACCGAGTTCATGAAGCGCGCGACCGCCGGCCGGCCCGCACGCGATTTCGAGATACCGCAAGGCATCGTCCTGGCCATGGTCGATCCGGAAAGCGGCGGCCGCGCAACGGCTGCTTGCCCTCACGCCGTCCTCGAAGCATTCCTCGAAGCCGACGCGCCGGTTGCCGATTGTCCGCGGCACGGCGGCTCACCGCCCGCCGGCACGGGTACGTCCGGAGCCGGCGACGCAGCGGCGCGTGAGACAGCGAAGGGAGGGAGCTTTTGGCAGCGATTGTTCGGAAGGTGAGGGACCGCGGACGGTGGCTGGCGCTCGGCGCGGCGCTCGCACTCTCGGCCTGTGCGTCCGTGCCGGCGCCAGCGGGTCGCGGACGCCCGATCCGCGCCGATCCCGACGCGCGCCCGCCCGTCGAGGTCGCGCGCGCGCGTCCTCCCGCCGCGCCAGCACCGCCGCCGGTCGCGCCGCCGAGTGCGATCCGCCCCGACGACGGACCGCTGACGGCCAAGATCGATGCCCATACGCCGGCCGCGCGCGCCAACGCGCTCCGGCTCGCCGAGGAAGGCCGCCAACGCCTCGCTGCCGGCGAGCCGGCGCGAGCGATAGAGCTCCTCGAGCGCGCCGTCGCCATCGACGGCCGGCTTCCGTACCCCTATTATTTCCTGGCCCGCGCCCATGCCGCCGCGCATCATCCCGACCTCGCACGCCGCTTCCTCGACCGCGCCGGACAGAAGCTGGCGCGTGAACCATACTGGACGAGCCGCGTCGAAGAGCTGCGCGGCAAGCTCCTCGCCGACGCCGGCAGGACGAGCGAGGCCGAGGCTGCCTACCGCCGGGCGCTCGCGGCGTGGCCGGAGAACCGGGGCGCCGCCGAGGCCCTGACAGCCGCTTCGCGACGTGACAAGGAGACGAGGGGCGGAGCCCCCTGAAGCATGCGCGTACTGGCCATCGAAACCTCCTGTGACGATACCGCCGCAGCGGTGCTCGACGAGTGCGGCGTGCGCGCGAGCATCGTCGCTTCGCAGGACATGGTGCACGGCAAGTACGGCGGCATCGTTCCCGAGCTTGCTTCCCGGCAACACATGGTGACGATCATCCCCGTCATCGAGCGCGCGCTCGCCGCCGCCGGCGTCGGCCTCGATGCCATCGCGGGCGTGGCGGCGACGCACGGTCCCGGACTCGTCGGCTCGTTGCTCGTCGGCTTGCAGGTCGCGAAGGGAATCGCGTTCGAGCGTCGTCTGCCGTTCATCGGCGTGAACCACCTCGAGGGCCATCTGCTCGCGATCCTGATCGATCGCCAGGTCGCTTTCCCTTACCTCGGCCTGCTGGTCTCCGGCGGACACACGAGCCTCTATCTCGTCGAAGGCGTTGGCCGGTACCGCCAGCTCGGACGGACGCGTGACGACGCTGCGGGCGAGGCCTTCGACAAGGGCGCGAAGATGCTCGGGCTCGGCTTTCCCGGCGGTCGTGAGATCGACCGGCTCGGCGCCGGCGGCGATCGTACGGCGATCCGCTTCCCGCGCGCTTCGCTCAAGCGCGGTGCGTACGACTTCAGCTTCAGCGGCGTGAAGACGGCGCTGCGGCAGTATCTCGTCGACGGTCTGGCGCACTCGCTCGAGGACGTGTGCGCAAGCTTCCAGGAAGCGATCGTCGATATGCTCATCGCTCCGACCCTTCGCGCCGCCGCGGCGCTCGGCGCCACGACGATCGTAGTTTCCGGCGGCGTTTCGGCGAACCGCCGCCTGCGTACCGCCATGACCGAGGCCGGCGGCGCCGCAGGCTGCGCGGTCGCCTTTCCGCGCCTCGCATACTGCACCGACAACGCGGCGATGATCGGCTACGCGGGTCGTGCGCGACTCCTGCGCGGTGAGCGTCACGACCTCACGCTGAATGCGGCGGCGACGCTGCCGATAGGCGTATGAGCCGCCTCGCCGCCGAGACCCGCGCGCTCCTCCAGCGCGAAGGGCTGGCGCCGCGCAAGAGCCTCGGCCAGCACTTCCTCGTCGACCGGAGCGTGATCGAGCGCATGGTCGATCTGGCGCAGGTGAGCGAGCGGGACGCCGTGCTCGAGATCGGACCCGGTGTAGGCGCGCTCACCGACGTGCTCGCGGCGCGCGCCGCTCGGCTCTACGTGGTCGAGTACGATCGTGGGCTTGCGGTCGTACTGCGCCGCAAGTTCGCGGCCCATCCCGAGGTGAAGGTCATCGCCGGCGACGCTCTCGAGGTCGATCTCCGCGGCGAAATACCCGAGACCGAGGTGAAGGTGGTAGCGAGCCTGCCCTACAACGTCTCGGTGCCGATCCTCTTCCGCCTGATCGAGGAGCGCCGCGTGTTCCCCGATCTCACGGTCATGGTGCAGAAGGAGGTCGCCGACCGGCTGCTCGCCAAGGCCGGTACGCGCGCCTACGGCGGGCCGTCGGTGCTCTTCCAGCTCTACGCCGAGCCGATCGGGCGCTTTCGCGTCTCGTCGTCGTCGTTCTACCCGCGGCCGCAGGTCGCCTCGGAGGTGCTGCGCGTGCGTCTGGCGCCGTCGCCGCGCGTGTCGGTGGCAGAGCCGCGCCTGCTAGCGGCAATCGTGCGCGCCGCATTCAACCAGCGCCGGAAGATGCTACGCAACGCCGTACAGGCTCTCGTGGAGCCGCTGGGGCTCCCGCCGCCGGTCTGGGACGAGGTGTTCGCCGCCGCCGGCGTCGACTCCCGCGCGCGCGGCGAGACGCTCGACCTCGCCGCCTTCGCGCGGCTTTCGGACGCGGCCGGAAGGGCGCTCGACACCGTCGGTGCGCCGCGACGAAGGCCGCGCTCGGGACGTTAGAGCCGCCCGTGCCGGAGCTTCCCGAGGTCGAGACGGTGCGGCGCGGCCTCGCCGATGCCGTTGCCGGGCGGCGCATCACCGTGGTCGAGGTGCACGAGCGCCGGCTGCGCCGGCCGCTGGCGCGCGACTTCGCGGCGCGGCTCGCCGGACGGCGCATCGAAGGAGTACGGCGGCGCGCCAAGTATCTGCTCCTCGACCTCGACGACGGGGCTTCCTGGCTCGTGCACCTCGGCATGACGGGGACGATGGTCGTGCGGCCGGCGGACGAGCCGCGCCGGGTCCATACACACGTCGTCGTGCAGCTCGACGACGGTCGGACGCTGCGCTTCCACGACCCGCGCCGCTTCGGCTCCATGCAGATCGGTGCGGCGGACGCGCTCGCGCCGCTGGCGACGCTCGGACCGGAGCCGCTCACAGCCGGGTTCTCGGGCGAATCTTTCCACGGCGTCGCCCGCCGCCAGCGGCGGACGGTGAAGAGTCTGCTCATGGACCAGCGCGTGGTCGCCGGCCTCGGCAACATCTACGTGAACGAGATCCTGTTCGCTGCCGGCATCCGGCCGAGCCGCCGGGCCTCGCGGGTGACGCGTGCCGACGCCGAGCGCATCGTCGCCGAGACCCGCCGCGTGCTCGCGGCTGCGATCGAGCTCCGCGGCTCATCGATCTCCGACTACCGCGACGAGCGCGGCGAGCCGGGAGCCTTCCAGCTCACCTTCCGCGTCTACGAGCGCGCAGGCGAACCGTGCCGCCGCTGTCGCGGCGTCATTCGCCGGTGCGTCATCGCCGGCCGGAGCTCGTTCTACTGTTCTCGGTGCCAACGTTGACACGAAAGGAGACACGCCCATGCTCCGACGTACTCCGATGCTGATCGCCGCCGCCCTGCTGGCGCTCGGCGCTCCGACCTTTGCCGGGACGCAGGAGGAGATCGACCGCCTCTTCGCCGAGGCTGCAGCGCTCGAAGCGCGTGGCCAATGGAGCCTCGCATCGTCGGACTACTCGAAGATCCTCGACAAGGATCCCGAGAACGCCCTGGCGCACTATCACCTCGCGACCTGCCAGGTGCGGGTCGGCATGACCGACTACGCCATCGAGCACTTCGCGGCGGCCATCCGCATCGATCCGAATCTGCGGGAGGCGCGCGAAGGCCTCGAGGGCGTGTACGTGACGCGGGGTTTGCTGGCGCGCCAGGCCGGAAAGGACGGTGAGGCGCTGGCGGCGTTCGAGGCGGCTGTGCAGGCCAACCCCAAGTCGGCGACCGCGGCGCTAGAGCTCGGAGCCGAGCTGGAGCGCCGTGGAGAGAGCGCCCGCGCCGAGGAGGTCTACGCCAAGGCCGCGACGGCGGCGCCGGACGACGCTGCTACCCACGCCAAGCTGGGCGCGGTTTTCGCGGAACGCGGCATGAATGACCGCGCCGCGACCGAGCTGGAGACCGCTGTTCGCTTGAACCCTCGCGATGCGACGGCGCACAAGGCGCTCGGCTACGTCTATGCGGCCCTGGGCAAGCGTGACAAAGCGGCGGCTGCGTTCCACGAGGCCATGCGGCAGTACGTGCTCGTCGGCGACATGGTCGGCGGTGCGGAGGCCGAGAGCTTGGAGAAGAAGGCCAGAGCCGGCGAGCCCCTCGGCGCGCGACACTGACGAACCGGCGGAGCCGGCGCCCGAGCGCCGGTGAGTCGGCGTCTCAGCTCGTCTTCAGCGGTTCTCCCTTGGCGTTTTTCTCGCGCAGGAGCGCGAGCAGGCGCTCCGGGCCGCCGTTGGAGACGACGTCTTGGAACTGCGAGCGGAAGTTCGAGACCAAGCTCACGCCCTCGGCGACGACGTCGATGATCTTCCAGACCCCGTCCTTCTGACGCAGACGATAGTCGATCAGGAGGTCGTTGGCGCCGTTGCGGACGATCCTCGTCTTCACGGTCGCGTCGCCGCCGTGCTCGGAGCGCGTGCCGGTGACCTGTACCTTCTCGTTCTTGTAGTTCTCGACGTTGCGTCCGTAGGTCATCGACAGGTGATTCTTGAAGAGGGCCACGAATTCCTTGCGCTGGGCCTCGTCGAAGCGGCTCCAGTTGCGGGCCAGAACGAGCCGCGAGAGCGTGTCGAAGTCCATGGCGCCGACCGCGATGTCCTCGACGCGCTTGCGCTTCTCTTCCATCGAGAGGCTCTGGTCGCTGAGCACCGCGATGGCGCTGCTGGACGCCTTCTCGATGACGGCCGCGGCGGCGTCTTCCGCTGCGCGCACGGTCGGGGGTGCGGCGGTTCCCAGCGCCAGCGCGGCGGCGAGAACGAAGCAGCTACCGCGCACCTTCGATAGTGTCGAAATCATAGAGTTCGTCCGTTGGCCCGTGGCCGTTTTCCTGCTGGTGATCGCCGGCCACGAGCTCGTCGTTCACGAGCGCCCTGCGGCGCTGATAGTAGGCGTTGCGCGTGAAGGCATAGTAGTCCAGCGCCGTCTCCTTCGCATTGCGGACCGCGTCCAGGTACTGGGCCCGCGTATTGACGACGTTCACGACGGCGGCTCCCGTCCACCAGACCGAGTTGACGACGAGGGGAGTAAGGCTGAGCACGTAGTCGACGGGCATGCCGGCCGTATCGCGCGGATTGGACGGACCGAAGAGCGGCAGCACGAGATACGGTCCCGGCGGGACGCCCCAGACGCCGAGCGTCTGTCCGAAGTCCTCGTCGTGCTTGGTCAGGCCCCAGATGGTCGCCGGATCGAAGAAGCCGACGACGCCGAACGTGGTGTTCACCATGAAGCGCCCGACATCGATGGCGGCGGCGCCGGGCTTGCCCTGGAGCACGTTGTTCACCAGCACGACGGGAAAGCGGAGGTTGGCGAAGAAATTCACCAGGCTCGTCTCGACGCGTTCGGGCATTACCCTGTCCCAGCCCTTGGCGACGGGCTCGAGGACGTAGACGTCGGCCTTGTCGTTGAACCAGAAGATGCCGCGGTTCATGCGCTGCCACGGGTCGTAGTCGGCACCCTGGTCGTCGCCGCGCGCCGCGGCGGGGAGCGCCAATGCGAGCACGGCGATCAGGGTCAGCATCGTTCTCAGCGGCATCATCGGCAGGTTCCTCTACTTGTCCTTCGCGTCGCTCTCTCCGGGCGCGTTGTGCACCATTTTGCCGATCAACCGCTCGAGAATCACCGCCGATTCCGTGAACGTGATCTCGTCGCCGGACTTGAGCGTCTGCTCGTCACCGCCCAGCTGGAGCGCCACGTAGCGGTCGCCGAGGAGGCCGGCCGTCTGGATGGACGCCGTCGTGTCGGTCGGGAGGACGAGTTTCGGATCGAGATCGAGCGTGGCGCGGGCGCGATAGTCGGGGCCGAGGTCGATCTTGGTGACCTGCCCTACCTTCACGCCGGAGATTTCCACCGGTGCGCGTACCTTGAGCCCGCCGGTCTGATCGAACGACGCGTAGAGCGTCAGGCCGCCAGGGCCGGTGTAGGAAAGCCCGCCGACGTTGATCGAGAGGTACGCGACCGCGCCGAGCGCGGCGAGCACGAAAAGACCGACGAGGAGGTCGCGGAGGGGGGATCGAGTCATGGGTCACACTCCCCAGAGGGCGGTCACGAAGTAGTCGAAGATCAGGATGCTGACGGATCCGACGACTACGGTCGATGTGGTGGCCGCGCTCACGCCCGCCGAAGTCGGCGTCGCGCGGTAGCCGCGATAGGTGGCGATCAAGCCCACCAGTACGCCGAAGATGAGCGCTTTCAGCAGGCTGCCGAGGATGTCGTTGCGAAAATCGACTGCCGACTGGAGACTCGTAACGTAGTTGCCGCTGTCGAGTCCCATCAGCCCCACCCCGACGAGATACCCGCCGGCGAGGCCGCAGACAATGAAGAGCGCCGAGAGGAGCGGCATCACGACCATCATCGCGATGGCCTTCGGCTTCACTACGAGGTCGACCGGATCGATAGACATCATGCGCAGGCCGTCGAGTTGCTCGGTTGCGACCATCGTGCCGATCTCGGCGGCCGTCGCCGAGCCGGCGCGCCCGGTCGCGAGGAGGGCGGTGAGCACCGGACCGAGCTCGCGCACGAGACCGAGTCCGACCACGGCGCCGAGCGATTCGGCCGCGCCGAAGCGCACCAGCGTGTTGTATCCCTGCAGGCCGAGCACCATCCCGACGGCGAGCCCACAGATGCAGATGATGACGAGGGAGAGGACGCCGAGCTTGTAGAGCTCGTCGACGAAGAGGCGGAAGCGCCAGGGCGGCATCGCCGTTGCGCGCAGCACCTGGAGCGTGAAGACCCCGAATGCTCCGAGGTCGGCAACGAAACGCAGCGCCGCCCATCCGAGATCCTGGACCGGTCGCAGCATGGTCAGCGCTCGCCTCTCACGCTGGCCTCACGGCGGTCGACGCGCCGGGGAGATCGTCGGGGGCGGTCACGGACGGGTCTTCGCCGTCGCTCAAGAAGGCGACGATGCGTGGATCGGTGCTTGCTTGCAACTCGGCCGGCGTTCCCTCGACCGGTCCGTCGGGCAGCAGCACGACTACGTGGTCGGCGATCCGCATGGTCGACGGGATGCTGTGCGAGACGATGATCAACGTCACGCCCCGGCGGCGGTTGATGTCGACGAGCAGTCCTTCGATCCGCCGCGCCGAGATCGGGTCGAGGCCCGAGAACGGCTCGTCGCAGAGCAGTATGACCGGCTCGCGCACGATTGCGCGCGCCAGCGCGACGCGCTTCACCATGCCGCCGGAGAGCTGCCCCGGCAGGAGCGCATCGACGTTCTGGAGGCCGACCGCTTCTATGCAGGCATGGACGGCTTCGGCGATCTCGCGGGCCGAGAGCCGCGTGTGCTCGCGCAGCGGAAACGCGAGGTTGTCGAAAACCGTCAGGGAGTCGAGGAGCGCGCCATGCTGAAACATCATTCCGAGCTTGCGGCGGACCCGGTAGAGCTCGGACTCGGAGAGGCGCGTGATGTCCTCGCCGTCGACGATGACTGCGCCGGCACGCGGGCGGACGAGGCCGCCGATCGTCCGCAGCAGGGTGCTCTTCCCGGAACCGCTCCCGCCCAGGATCACCGAGATCTTGCCGCGCGGGAATCGGCACGAGAGGTCTCGCAGTACCTCGCGCGCGCCGAACGCCACGCGCACGTGTGCGAGCTCGACGTGCGCTTCAACCATGTGAACGGAGGACGGGGTGGAGCTGCAGGGGAGGTCGCGTCACGGAGGGCCTTCTACCAACATCGGGGGCGCGAAACGAGGGGCGGCGCCGGCGGGTGCGTGGGTCAGATGCCCGACGGCGCGCGGACATCGAGCCGATCGCGGAGGCCGTCGCCGAGGCAGTTGAGCCCCAGCACCGTCACCATGATCGCGAGGCCGGGGAAGATCGTGAGATGCGGCGCCACGAGCGCGAAGGCGCGGCCGTCGTTCAACATGGCCCCCCAGGATGCCGTCGGCGGCTGAGCGCCGAGCCCGAGGAAGCTGAGCGACGCCTCGGCGACGATCGCCGCCGCCATGCCGAACGTCGCCTGTACGAGCAGCGGAGTCGCCAGCAACGGCACCAGATGGCGCAAGAGGATGCGATGCTCGGGGACGCCGAGCGCGCGCGCCGCTTCGACGAGCTCGCGCTCGCGCAGGCGTACGATCTCGCCCCGCGCCAGGCGAGCATAGCCGGTCCAGCCGATCAGCGAGAGCGCGATGACGACGTTGCGCAAGCTCGGACCGAGCACGCTCGTGAGCGCGATCGCGAGCAGGAGGCCCGGGAAGGCGAGCAGGACGTCGACGGCGCGCATGGCGAGCTCGTCGATCCAGCCGCCGGCGAAGCCCGCGAGGGCGCCGATCGTCGTGCCGATCGCGAGCGAGACGAGGACCGTTATGATCCCGACCGCGAGCGAGACGCGCGCTCCATGGATCACGCGAGCGAGGATGTCGCGGCCGAGGGCGTCCTGTCCGAGCCAATGCCGCGCCCCCGGCGGCGCCAGGTTCTCGCTCAGTGCCTGCGCCCCCGGATCGTACGGCGCCAAGCGATCGGCGCCGAGCGCGACCACGATGAGCACGGCGATGAGCCAACCGCCGACCACGAGGCGGTACGAGCCGCGCATCAGCCGTTGCTGCGCGCGGCCGCGGCGCCGCTGCGCGGGTCGAGCCAGGCGTTGACGACGTCGGCGAGCGCGTTCGCGATCACGAAGCAGGCCGCGATCACCAGAACGCAACCCTGCACCACCGGATAGTCGCGTTGATTGATCGCGTCGATCAAGAGGCGGCCGATGCCGGGCCACGCGAAGATGGTCTCGGTGATGACGGTGCCGGCGAGGAGGGCGCCGAACTGGAGGCCGAGGATCGTGACCACCGGCCCGAGCGCGTTGCGGAGCGCGTGGCGCGTCAGGATGGCGAGGCGGCCCACCCCCTTGGCGCGCGCCGTCCTTACGTAGTCTTCACCGAGGCATTCGAGGACGCTGGCGCGTGTCATGCGGGTCAGGATCGCCGCCATGCCGAATCCGAGCGTGCACGCCGGCAGCACGAGATGCGCCCACGTGCCGCGCCCGGATACCGGCAGCCACCGCCAATGGATGGAGAGCAGGAGGATGAGCATCGGCCCGAGCCAGAAGCTCGGCACCGAGACGCCGAGAAGGGCGAGGCCGATCGAGCCGCGGTCCAGCCAGGTGCCCGGTCGTGCCGCTGCGGCGAGTCCGAGCGGGAAAGCGAGCGCCAAGGCAACGGCGAGCGCGGCGATGGTGAGCTCGGCGGTCGCGGGGAAGCGCGCCGCGACGAGCTCGGCGACGGCCGTGCCCTGCACGAGCGAGCGCCCGAGATCACCGCGTACGAGCCCGAGGAGGAAGGCGCCGTATTGGGTCGCGAGGGGCCGATCGAGGCCGAGCGTCCGACGCAGCGCAGCCCGATCCGCAGCTTGCGTGCTTTCGCCGAGCATGACGTCGACCGGATCGCCGGGAACGAGGTGGAGCATGAGAAACACGAGCGTCGCCGCCGCCAACATGGTCGGCAGCGTGAGGACGAGACGACCGAGCGCGAGACGCAGCATCGAGCGGGCTCTTAGCGGAAATAGCTGTGGGGAGGCCATGCCGTCGTGGCCGGCGCCGGGCCGCGCGCGCTGCTGACGGCCGTCGACGGCGCCGGCGCCGCGAACGTCGCCGTCGCCAGCGAGCGCAGGCTGCCGTTCGGGGCCGGGACGAAGCCGCGCAGGGTGCGGCTTTTGACGACGACGTTCTCGGCCCACCAGAGCGGGATTATGGGCAGATCCTCGGCGGCGAGGCGCTGCACCTCCGCGTAGAGGCGGCGGCGCTCGGCCCGGTCCTCGGTGGCACGCGCGGCGGCGACGAGCCGGTCCATCGCCGGGCTCGCGTAGCCGCCGCGGTTCACGCCCGCCGGCGGCTGCATCGTCGAGTGGAACATCCGGAAGTAGATGTCGGGATCCCGGACGCCGACCCAGGCGAGCGCGTAGAGCTCGAAATTGCCGCGCTTGATGTCGTCGTAGAAGGTCGCCCACTCGTAGCTGCGGATGTCGAGACCGAGGCCGAGGCCGGCGAGGTCGTGCTGGAACACCTCGGCGATGCGGCGCCGGAGCTCGACCGTCGAGGTCTTGTAGGAGAAGCGCCGGTGTGCGGCGCTAGCGGCGCGCCCGAGGCCCGCCCGCTCGAGCAGCGCGGCGGCACGGGCCGGGTCGTAGGGATGCTGCGCCACGTCGCCCGTATAGGCCCAGTGAGCCGGCGGCAGCAGGCCGGTCGCAGCGGTCGCGGTGTCGCGCAGCACATGGCGGACGATCGCGTTGCGATCGATGCCGGCCGCGAGCGCGGTGCGCACGCGGCGGTCGGCGAGGCGCGGATCGCGGAGGTTGAGACCGAGGTACTGGAACGTGGTTCCCGGCGAGATGATGAGCTCGAGCTCGGGGCGCGCCGCCAGCCACGGCAGGAGATCGGGATCGAGGGCGTTCTGGACGAGGTGGACACTGCCGTTGGCGAGCTCGAGGGCGCGCACCACCCCGTCCGGCACGACGCGGAAGCGCACGCGCGCGAGCCGCGGCGCGCCGTCCGGCGCATCCCTCCATGCCGCGAGCTCGACGCCGCCGCCGTCGAGTATCTCGGCAACCCGGAACGGCCCGCTGCCGACGACCGCTGCCGGGGCGATCGGACCGTCGGCGGCCAGGTGCGCCGGCATGATCCCGAGGCTCGTGCTCTCCAGGAACGACGCTGACACTTCGCGCAGCCGGAAGACGACGGTGAGCGGATCGGGCGCCTCGATTGCAGCGATGGCCGCGAACGCCTCGCGCTTGGGTGAGCCCATCGTCGGATCGAGAACCGAGCGGTAGGTGGCGGCCACGTCCGCGGCGGTGAGCGGCGTTCCGTCGTGGAAGCGCACGTTCGCACGCAGTGTGAACTGCCATTCGAGCGGCGACGGGTGCTGCCACTCTGCGAGCGCGGGCACCGGCTCTCCGCGCTCGTCGCCGGCCGTGAGGCCGTCGCTCACCAGATCCGCGACCAGCGCCGAGTTGGCATCGGTGGTGAAGCGCGGGTCGAGCGCGGCGGGTGCGCTCTCGAGCGCGATCACCACGGTGCCGGGCGGAGCGGCGGTGGCGGCGGGACGGCTGCATGACAATGCGCAGAGCAACAACCCCGTGAGCGCCGCACGCATGGCGCTCGCGAGCCGCCCGCGTAGCGGGGCAGCGCCGAAACCGCGTTGACTCTTTTTTTCGTCGTGCCATACGATCGGTGGCCGTGATCGCGAACGAGAGGACATCTGGTGATCGCCCGTAGCATACGGCTCTCGTTCCTGGTGCTGGCGGTGATCGTTGCCGGCGCCGGCGTCGGTGCGGCCAAGGAGGCCCCGTTCTTCCCCGAGCCCGCCGCGCTCCGGACCCAGGTCAAGTTCTGGGAGAAGATCTTCGCCGTCTACTCGAAAGACCAGATCGTCTTCCACGATCCCGAAAACCTCGCTCGCGTCTACAGCGTCCTCGACTTCCGCGATCGCGCGGCCGCCGGCGAGAGCGAGCTCGTGCTCGAGATCGCCAAGCGCGATGCCGTCGCCCGGGAGCGGGAGCGCATCCGAGAAGTCCTTCTCCGCCTCGACGCGCGCCAGGGCAACACCGGAGGCCTCGACGACGACGAGCGGAAGGTATGGGACCTCTTCGGGAAAGACAAGGATCCGAAACGGTTCGCGCTCGCCGCCGACCCGGCACGTATCCGCACCCAGCGCGGGCTGCGCGAACGGTTCGCGGAGGGCGTTCGTGTCTCGCGCCGCTACCTCGCCGACATGGAGGAGATCTTCCGCCGCCATGGCCTGCCGGTCGAGCTGACGCGCCTGCCGCTCGTCGAGTCGTGTTTCGACATCGAGGCCTACTCGAAAGTGGGAGCCGCCGGCATCTGGCAATTCATGCCGTCGACGGGGCGGAGCTATATGGCGATTGCCGGGGTCGTGGACGAGCGCCGCGATCCGCTGCGGGCGACGCGCGGTGCGGCTCTGCACCTGAAGGCGGACCACGCGGCGCTCGGGAGCTGGCCGCTCGCGATCACCGCCTACAACCACGGGCGCGCCGGTATCGCGCGGGCGGTGCGCGAGACGGGAACCGACGACATCGGCCGGATCGTGAAGGAATACCGCGGTCCGCAATTCGGGTTCGCGTCGCGGAACTTCTACGCGGAGTTTCTGGCCGCGCTCCACGTCGAGCGCAGCTACAAGGACCATTTCGGCGAGCTGCAATTCGATGCACCCTTCGTCGGCGACGAGGTGGAATTGTCGACGATGCTCGCGGGGCACGTCGCCGCGAGCTGCGCCGACGTACCGCCCGCGGATCTCGCCGCGCTGAATCCGGCAGTCGACCGTAACGTCTTTCTCGGGGGCGGCAACCTGCCGCGCGGGTATCTCCTGCGCATCCCGCAGGGAACTGCAGGTGCGTTCCGGCAGCGCCTGGCGCAGAATGCCGCCGCTGCCCGGGTCGCCGCGGCACGCTCCGGGGATGAGCGCCGAGGCGGGGACAAGAGCGCCTCGGCGCGCGCCGCGACGCGCACCCGGGGCGCCGGCGGCACGATCGCCGGCGGCGGCGAGAAGACGCACACGGTGGCGCGTGGGCAGACGCTCTCGCACATCGCCGAGCGCTACCGGATCCCGGTGCGCAAGCTGCGCGACGCCAACCGCCTGCGCGGCAACTCCGTCAAGGCGGGGCAGATTCTGAAGATTCCGACGGGCTGAGCCTGCCGCCCATCTTGCCCCGATCCGCCTTGAGCGGCGGAGCGGCCGATAATAGGGTGACGCGACGTGCAGTACTACCCGGCGTATCTCGATCTACGTGGACGTCCATGCGTCGTCATCGGGGGCGGAGAGGTCGCTGCCCGCAAAGTCGCGTCGCTTCTCGAAGCCGGAGCCCAGGTGACCGTGGTGAGCCCGACCCTCGCCGGCGCGCTGCGGAAGCTCGTCGATTCCCGGGGAATCGTTCACCACCCCCGGCCGTATCGGCGCGGTGATCTCGCGGGAGCGTGGCTCGCCTGCGCCGCGACCGGTGACGAGACGGTGCATGCAGCGATCGCGGCGGAAGCTGCCGCAGCGCGTGTTTTCCTGAACGTCGCCGACCGGCCGCGTTTTTGCGGCTTCATCGTGCCGGCGGTCGTGACCCGTCGCCCGCTGAGCGTCGCCGTGTCGACGGGCGGAGCGAGCCCGGCGCTGGCGAAGCGTCTGGCGCGGGAGATCGAGGCGACGCTCGGGGCCGAATGGGGCGTGGCGGCTCGGGTGCTCGGGGCACTCCGGGAGCGGCTCGGGGGCGACGACGCGGCGGCGCGGGGTCGGATCTTCGCGGATCTCGCCGACACGCCGTTGCTGCACGCGATCCGCGCCCGCGACGCAGCACGGATCGACGCTCTTCTCAGCGAGCACGTGGGGACGCGGACGACCCTTGCCGATCTCGGCATCGATCTCGCGGCGGGAGCGGACGGCTAGGCGCCATGGATCTCCTGCTGTTGAAAATCGCGCTCGTCGCCTACCTGGCTGCCGCCGTCGGCTCGAGCCTCCACGTCCTCAGCCTGACCTCGGCAGCGCGCCGGATCGGCACTGCCGGCCTCGCCGTGGCCTTCGTGGCGCACGGTGCGAGCATTGTCCTGCGCTCGCTCGCGACCGGCTATCCCGCCGTCACGACGGAGTACGAGGCGCTCTCCTTCTTCGCGTGGATCACGGTCGGCGTCTATCTCGGGGTTCAGGTGCGCTACCATCTTCCCGCGGTCGGGGCGGTCATGGCGCCGCTCGCCTTCACGGTGACGCTGGCGTCGTTCGCGTTCTACGCCGGCGTTCGCGAGCTGCCGCCCAATCTCCGGAGCGCCTGGCTGCCCATTCACGTCGCCGTCGCCTTCCTCGGCAACGCCGTGCTCGCGCTCGCCTTCTGCGTGAGCCTCGTCTACCTGGTCCGCGAACGGCAGCTGAAGACGAAGCGGATCGGCGGCCTCGCCAGCCGCCTGCCGTCGCTCGAAGCGCTCGACGCGCTCAACTACCGCGCCCTCGCGTGGGGGTTTCCGCTGCTCACGCTCGGCATAGTCACCGGCTCGCTCTTCGCGAAGCACACCTGGGGCCGTTTCTGGTCGTGGGACGAGCGCGAGATCTTCTCGCTGGTGACGTGGTTGGTCTATGCCGGGCTGCTCGAGGGGCGCATGGTCGTAGGCTGGCGCGGGCGGCGCGCCGCGACCGTCACCATCGTCGGCTTCGCGCTGGTCTTCATGTCGTTCGTCTTCGGCCACGTGATCTTTCCAGGCAAGCACGGAGGGAGCTTCGACTGACCGTGGCCCGCGGCCTCTGCATCGTCGGGGTGAACCACCGGACCGCGCCGGTAGCCCTGCGCGAGCGTCTGGCTTTCCCGGCGTCCGGGCTGCCGGCGGCGCTCGCCGAGCTCAAGGCGGTGCCGGGCGTGCAGGAGGCGGCGATCGTGTCCACTTGCAACCGTGTCGAGGTGGTCACGGGCACATCGGTGCCGGCAGCGATGGTGGCGGCCGGCGTCGAGTCTTTCTTCGTGCGCGTCCGCGAGCTCGAACGCTCGGCGTTCGCGCCGCACCTCTACGTCCACCACGGGCGCGATGCGGTGCGCCACCTCTTTCGTGTCGCGGCGAGCCTGGATTCCATGGTCGTAGGGGAGCCGCAGATCCTCGGCCAGATGAAGAATCAGTACGTTGCCGCCGCGGCGGCCGGAACTTCGGGACCCGTGCTGCACAAGGCGTTCCATCGTGCCTTCACGGTGGCGAAGCGCGTCCGCACCGAGACCGCGATCGCGAGCAAATCGGTTTCGGTCGCGTCGGTGGCGGCGGCTCTCACCGGCACGATCTTCGAGACCCTCGAGGACAAGACCGTCATGCTCGTCGGCGCCGGCAAGATGAGTCAGCTCGTAGCCCGCCACCTGCAGGCGCGCGGCAGCGGCGACATCATGGTGACGACGCGCACCTTCGACCATGCGGTGGCGCTGGCGCGCGAGTTCGGCGGCCTGCCGGTTCCGTTCGAGCGTCTCGCCGAGTATCTGAAGCATGCCGACATCGTCATCGGCTCCGCCGGCGCCGTCGACCACCTCGTCGGCCCGCAGCTCGTTCAGGACGTCCTGCGGGCCCGCAAGCAACGGCCGATGTTCTTCATCGATCTCGCGGTACCCCGCAACTTCGACCCTGCGATCAACGACCTCGACAACGTCTACGTCTACGATATGGACGACCTCGCCCGTACGAGCGCCGACAACACCGGCGAGCGCGAGCGCGAGGCGGCGCGCGCCGAGGCGATCGTCGACGACGAGGTCGAGCGCTTCGGGCGCTGGCTCGCCGGTCTCGACGTCGTGCCGACGATCGTGGCACTGCGGGAGAAGGTCGAGACGATCCGCAAGGCGGAGCTCGAAAAGGCGCTGGCGTCGCTGCAGGATGCGGCGCCCCGCCATCGCGCGCTGCTGGACGCGCTGACCTCGTCGATCGTGAACAAGATCCTGCATGCGCCGCTCGCTTCGTTGAAGCGCGAGGGCGCAGCCGACGACCCCGATCTCGCTGCCAGCGTTCGCCGTCTCTTCGATCTCCGGGTCCAGGAGCGGAGCACGACCAACGGTTCCGGGGAGTCGGAATGAACCGCACGGCTCTCCGTCTCGGGACGCGCGGCAGCGCCCTCGCGCTTTGCCAGTCCGGCCTGGTGGCCGCGGCGATCGAGAGCCGCGGCACGCCCGTCGAGATCGTGACCATCCGCACCAGCGGCGACGTCGCCACCGGCAGCCTCGCTGCCCTCGGAGGCAAGGGCCTTTTCGTCAAGGAGATCGAGGAGGCGCTGCTGCGCGGGCGGATCGACCTCGCGGTGCACTCCTTGAAGGACGTGCCGGCGGTCCTGCCCGCAGGCCTCGAGCTCGCCGCGACGCCGCCGCGCGCCGATCCGCGCGACGTGGTGGTTTCGCCGGCCGGTGTCGGGCTCGAGCGCCTGCCGGCCGGCATGCGAGTCGGGACGTCGAGTCTCCGCCGCCGCGCCCAGCTGGCCGCGCTCCGGCCCGACCTCGCCGTGGTCGACATGCGCGGCAACGTGGACACGCGCCTCAAGAAGCTCGCGGCGGGCGAGGTCGACGCCGTCTTGCTGGCCGCGGCCGGGCTCGAGCGCCTCGGTCTCGCACCCTCGGGTCTCGTGGCGGTTCCGGCAGCGCGCTTCCTGCCGGCGATCGGGCAGGGGATCCTGGCACTCGAGGTGCGCGCCGACGACGCTGCTACGCGCGCCGTCGTCGCCGCCCTCGACGACGCGCCGACGCGCGCTGCTGCCGCTGCCGAGCGCGCCTTCCTCGCTGCGATCGGAGGCGATTGCCACACGCCGCTCGCGGCGTATGCGACCGTCCGCGGCGCCGCGCTCGGCATGCGTGCGATCGTGGCGTCCGTCGACGGCCGCACGATTCTGGGCGACGCCTTCGACGGTCCGTGCGCGGCGGCGGTCGAGATCGGAACCCGACTCGCAGCGGCGCTCCTGACGCGCGGGGCGGGCGAGCTCATCGCCCGCGCCGGCACGAGCCGTTCGTGAGCGGCGCCGGCCGTGTGAGTCTGGTCGGCGCCGGGCCGGGCGATCCGGGGCTGCTGACCCTGCACGGCAAGCGCTGCCTCGAAGGCGCCGACGTCGTCATCTACGATGCGCTGTCGTCCCCTGGGTTGCTCGCGCTCACCCGGCCGAGCTGCGAGATCGTTTTCACCGGCAAGCACGGCTCCGGGGCGCGGCTCACGCAGACGCAGATCACGGCGGCGATGCTTGCGCATGCGCAGGCCGGCCGCTGGGTCGTGCGGCTAAAGGGCGGTGATCCGTTCGTCTTCGGCCGCGGCGGCGAGGAGGCGCTCGCATGTGTCCGGGCAGGCATTCCCTTCGAGGTGGTGCCGGGCGTCACCGCGGCCGTCGCGGCGCCGGCCTACGCGGGGATTCCGCTCACCCACCGCGATCACGCTTCGGTAGTGAGCCTGGTTACGGGTCATGAGGCGGAGCGCGAGGGCTCGAATGCCGTGCCGTGGGATGCGCTCGCGCGCCAGGGCGGGACGCTCGTCCTCTACATGAGCGTCCTGCGGCTCGCCGCCAACCTCGCGAGCCTGACCGCCGCTGGCCTCGATCCGGCGACCCCCGCTGCCGCGATCCGCTGGGGCACGACCGCGCGCCAGCGCGTCGTGCGCGGCACTGTTGCAACCTTGCCGGGACTCGTCGCTGCGGCTGCGCTCCGCCCGCCGGCGCTGGTCGTTATCGGCGGCGTCGTCGGACTCGCGCCCGAGCTCTCCTGGTTCGAGCGGCGACCTCTGTTCGGTCGCCGCATCGTGGTGACGCGGCCGCGTGAGCAGGTCCGGGCCTTCGCTGCCCTGCTCGAGGCCGAGGGCGCGGAGGTGGTGTCGCTGCCGACGATCGCGCCGGCGCCGCCGCAGTCGTTCGCGGCTTGCGACGCCGCTCTCGCCGATCTCGGCCGCTACGCGTGGCTCGTGCTCACGAGCCCGCACGGCGTCGAGGTGTTCTTCGAGCGCCTGCGGGCGCTCGGACGTGACGTGCGGGAGCTGGCCGGCGTCGCCATCGCAGCGATCGGGCCCGCGACCGCGGCCGGCGTCGCGGCGCGCGGGCTGAACGTTGCCCTCACCCCCGGCGAGTACCGCGCCGAGGCCGTTGCCGACGCCATCGTCGCCCGCGGCGTTGCCGGCGTCCGAGTGCTCCTGGCGCGGGCAGCGGGTGCGCGGAGCGTGCTGCCGGAACGCCTGCGCGCCGCCGGCGCCCTCGTCGACGACGTCGCCACCTACCGCACCGTCGTGCCGCCGGAGGCTACCGCCGCCCCCGCGCTCTTTGCCGGTACGCGGCGCCCGGATCTCGTCACTTTCACGAGCTCGAGCACGGTCGCCCACTTCGCCGGGCTCTTCCCGGGTCGCGACCTGCGCGCGGTGCTTGCCGGCGTCGCCGTAGGCTGCATCGGCCCGGTGACGGCGGCGACCGCGCGCGAGCGCGGGCTCACGGTCGATGTCGAGCCGAGCGAGTACACGGTGCCGGCATTCGCTGCCGCGATCGTCGACTACCTGCGCTCGCGTCCGTCCGACTCGGCACACTGAAATCCCTGCGGCGCGGCATATTTTCGCCGCTCCGCCATGGGGCCGAGGCGGTCGAGGCGGAGCAGCGAAGGCTGTGCGGTCTGTTCGTACGGGCCTGGAATTTGCAACGACGAGCACCGGTGCTGGAGACGGCAGACACCAACGGCAGCATCAACACCATTCGCCTCAGGATCGGCATGGCCGTCTTGGCAGTGCTGCACCCGCTCTTCTGGATCGGCCGCTCCGGCGGCGATTCCGGCGACATCGAGATCGCATGGACCCGGGCCGCCATCGTCCTGCTGGCGCTGGCGCTGATCGGAGTGAGTCTGTCGCGGACGACGATGCGCCGCTTCGGCCAGCACGCCATGCTCGCCGCGATGGCGGTCGCGATCGGCGGCAGTCTCTGGATCCTCGTTCTTCGGGACTGGAGGATGGAGGCGATGATTGCGCCGGTCACCGTGTGCTTCGTGGTGTCGGCGGTCGCGGTCAGCCGGGCGGAGATGGTGCTGACCCTCGGGCTCGGGACCGTCGTACCGACCCTCCTGACGTTCGCACACGGTGCGTCCGTAGGGCAGTTGCCCGCCATTCCATTGCTCTCGATGGCGTCGTCCGCGATCGGCGGGACGTTCGTGAGCTGGTTTCGCATCCGCTCCTCGGCGCTGCTGCGCGAGGAGATCGCGCGTCGTAAGGTCGTGGAGGCGGACCTGCTCGGCGCTCGCGCCCACCTCGAGTCGATTCTGAACGCGACCTCGGACGGTATCCTCGGCGTCCAGTTCGCCGCTGACGAGCCGCGCGTAGGCTTCGCCAACCGGCGCTTCGGAGAGATCTTCGGGCTGGCCCCGCACGAGCTGGTCGGCGTCCGGGACGATGATCTCCGCGCCGTGGCGGCGCGCTCCTTCCTGCGCCCGGAGAATTTCGAGAGTAGCGTCGCGTGGCTGTACGCACATCCCGAGGCGGTGCGCGTCGACCAGCTGGAGCTCGTGCATCCCATGCCGGCTGTGCTCGAGCGCTGGAGCGGCCCGGTTCGGAACGCGGACGGCGGCGTGGTCGGACGGATCTGGGCCTTTCGCGACGTCACCGCCGAGCGCGCCGCCCGGCGCGATCTCGACGAGTACACGGCGCGCCTCGAGGCCGCTAATACCGCCCTCGAACGGGCGTCGCAGGCCAAGGATCTCTTTCTCGCCAACCTCTCGCACGAGCTGCGGACCCCGCTCTCGGTGATCATCGGCTACCTGAACCTGGTGCTCGAAGGGGGCCTCAGCGCGACGGAGGCTCGTGACTTCCTCGAGCGCAGCAACCGCAGCGCCACCCATCTCCTGCAGCTCATCTCGGATATGCTCGACCTCACCCGACTCGAGTCGGGAACGGCGGTGCTCGAGGTAGCTCCGCTCGCCGTGACGCCGATCGTCGAGGAGGTGCGGATGCTCACCGAGGTGCTCGCGAGTGCCAAGAGCGTCGGCCTCGAGATCGTAATCGACGGGGATCCGTGGGTCCTCGCCGACGCCCAGCGGCTCAAGCAGATCCTCCTGAATCTCGTCGGCAACGCCCTCAAGTTCACGGATGCGGGTAGCGTCACGGTCACGGTCGATGTCCGTCCCGGCGAGGTCGGCTTCACGGTCCGCGACACTGGGTGCGGCATCCCGCGGGATCAGCAGGCAATGCTCTTCAGCAAGTTCATGCGTCTCGATAGCCGTGCGACGGCGCCGACCGAGGGCGTCGGGCTCGGGCTCAGCATCTGCCGCGAGCTCGTCACGCTGATGAACGGGACCATCTCGCTCGCTAGCGCCGGGCTCGGGCACGGCACCGAGGTGCGCTTCACGCTTCCGAGCGGGGTTACGGAGCAGCGGCGGACGGCCGCCAACCCCTGACGATCGCCGCTAGGCACCCCGAGAGCTCGAGTCGCGGTGCGCCCGGAGCCGATGTCCGGCGCCGGGGAGAGCCTCTACCCCCCTTGCTTTTCGATCCGCGACGTCATTTTTCTCTCCCGTTCGACGATCCGCTTCTGCTAGGCTCCACCCTACGTCGCCGGCGGTCGCAGCCGCCCGAGACCAGTGCCGATGCCCGAGATTTTACGCCGCGATGCGCCTTGCAGCGTGCGATCGAGCGCTGCTACCGCACGGACCCCGTCAACGCACCCGTTTATAGAGAGAGGAGACCCCCAGATGACGATCGGTCGAGCCCGAGCGTCGTTGCTCGTCGTTGGATGCATGGCGGTCGTGCTGACCGCGACCGCCGCCAATGCGCAGGTCACCGGCAGCCGCTTGAAATGTTTGCTCGCGAGCGTGAAGTCATCCCAGAAATACACGGCCGCGAAGCTGAAGCTTCTCCAGAAGTGCAAGAACGCCGACCTCAAGGACGGCAGCTGCTCCGCGCCCGATGTCGGAGCCTTGGGGAAGCTCGACACCAAGCTGACGAACGCGATCGCGAAGGCCTGTGCGCTCACGCCTACGGACTTCGGCTTGATGGGCTTTCCCGGCCCGTGCACCGACCCCAATCCCGGCGATGGCTTTACGACCGCCGACTTGCAGCTCTGCATGAAGAGCGCGCACGATGCTTTCGTGTCTGCGGCGATGGATCTCGCATACGACCCCACGGTAACCGGACCGCTGGCCGGCGATCTCAAGTGCCAGGCCGAGATCGGCAAGCAGACCGCCGGGCTCGCCGCCTGCGTCCTGAAGAACGTCTCGAAGTGTCGTGACGCGCTCCTCAAAGGCAAAGAGCTCGGCGTCCCCCCCGACTACTGCGCGACGCTCTATCCGAAGGCGAGCGCCGCGATCCAGAAGTGCAGGAACAAGCTCACGGATGGGATCGCCAAGAAGTGTACGGATGCGCAGATCTCGACGCTCAAGGTCTGCACGCCGGATCAGGCTAGCGCAGCGACCGCCGCGACCTGTTTGATCGACGCCACGACCACGAAGCTCGACGGCCCCGAGATCGCCGTTCCTCCCGACGTGATCGACTACGAGTACGCGGTGCGCGGCGGCCTCTGCGGCGACAATGTCGTCAACAACTTGAACGAGGAGTGCGACGGGACGGACGATACGGCGTGCCCCGGCCAGTGCGGAACAGCCAGCATACCCAATGGGTTCTTCGCCTGTCTGTGCAAGACCAAGCCCCGCATGGTGGTCGCGGAGTCGGCCATCGGCGCCGATACCGACAACGGATGGTTGGGAACGAGCTCGGACGGCAGAGTCGTGGACGGCGGCGGCTTCATCGTCGACCTCTACGATTGCGACGGGAACGGAGAGTGCATCGCCGGACCCAGCTGCTCCGGTGGGCTGCATTCGCCGTGCAGCGTTCCGGAGAGCGCCCCCTCGGGAACGACCGGCGATTCGATCTGTGCCGGACTCGGCGAGGGTACCTGCCGCAAGGAGCGCACGGCGACCGGTCCGCATTGCTTCATGGACATCGACAAGAAGTGCAATGGCGCCAACGTGAACGACCCGGTCTGCAACCTGCCCGGCGACTTCTGCGCCACGACGCCGATGGGCGCCCCCGTTGCCCAGGTGGCCGGCGGCGTTCCGGTATGCAACGTCAGCCGGTTCAGCGAAGACGTCGTCGGGACGACGAACCTGGTCAATGGGGAGTCGGCGTTGAAGGTTCGCCGTCGCGGCGTCACCTTCTGGGGCCTCTCGGCGGAGAAGCCGTGCCCTCTGTGCGGCGGCTTCTGCGGTCTCAGCCGGCGGCCATGCGATGACGATACCGACTGCGCGCCGTCGGGGGGTACGTGCATCACCGAAGCCGTCTGCAGCGACGGAGCGCGCAAAGACAAAGCATGCCGCCGGACACCGCCGTTCGGCGGCGAGATCCCGCCTTTCGGGGTCACGAGCATGGATTGTCCACCTTCCGGCGGCAAGGTGAGCACCGATCTCGGGCTCGACGTCAATATGGATCCGCGAACGACCGGGACCGTGACGATGGCGCCGAGCTACAATTGCACCGGTCCGGGATGGACGAGCAAGGCGTGTCTCGGCGGGAGCAGCGAGGGGCGTCCATGTACGGATGTTTCCGAGTGCCCGGGCGGAACCTGCGTCGGGCAGTGCTTCTGTCCCGGACAGTTGCAGCCGACTGCGTGCGGACCAGCTTGCGTCGGCGGCGCCAACGACGCCGAACCGTGCACCACCGATGCGGAGTGCGATCCGCCGAACGGCTTCTGCCACGCGGGGGATTGTCGCGCCGATCCGATGGACCTCGATTCCAATCAAGAGGGCGCGTGCACGAATCAGAACGTACCGCACGACATGTTCTGCGAACTGACGCCTGCGAAGGGGTGCACGTTCGACTCCGACTGTCAGCCGTCGATTCTGTGTCCGTTCTGCGTCTCCGGCGATACGTGCAAGTTCAGGAAGCGTGCCTGCTTCGTCAACAGCGGTATCATTCGTATCGGTACGCCCGGCACGACGAACCGGACGACGGTGGCCGTGTACTGCGTGCCGATCAACAATGCCGCCATCAACACTGCGGCCGGGTTTCCGGGTCCGGGCGCCACGCTCCAGCCCGAGACCATCTACGTCGTACCGTGATCGTCTGACGTTCGTCGGCGACGCGGGGGTCGATTCCGCCCGGAATCGACCCCCGCCCGGCGCGCCGCCGTCGCAGCGTGGACGTGGTGCGCGATGCGGGTTAGAACGCCGCGCATGAGTACCGTGCGCGAGTTCATGGAGAAGCACTTCCTCCATTTCAACAGCCGGGAGACGCTGGCCGCAGCGAAGGCCTACGAAGCGCACCTGGCGGCGGGCGGCAAGATGCTGGTGGCCCTCGCCGGCGCGATGAGCACCGCCAAGCTCGGCCAGATCCTGAGCCGTATGATCCGAGCGGGCAAGGTGCACGCCATCAGCTGCACCGGGGCGAACCTCGAGGAGGATCTCTTCAATCTCCTCGCCTACGAGGAGTACGAGATCATCCAGAACTGGCGCGCCCTCTCGGCCAAGGACGAGGCCGATCTCTATGCGCGCGGCTTCAACCGGGTCACCGATACCTGCATCCCCGAAACGGTGATGCGGAATCTGGAAGGGCGGCTTCTCGAGCGCTGGAAGCTCGCCTGCGAGCGGGGCGAGCGGAAGTTCGAGGCCGAGTACCTCGCCGATCTCTTTCGCGACGGCAAGATGGAGCCGTTCTACCAGATTCCTGCCGAGAACAGCTGGCTTCTAGCGGCCTGGGAGAAAGGCGTGCCGGTGTACGCGCCCGGATGGGAGGACAGCACGACCGGCAATATGTTCGCGGCGGCGGTGCTGCGCGGTGCCGTCCCGCATCACCAGTGCGTGAAGAGCGGCACCGAGCAGATGCAGCACCTGATCGAATGGTACCTCGAGAGCTGCGGCAAGAAGGAGAATACGCCGAGTGTCGGCTTCTTCCAGATCGGGGGCGGTATCGCCGGGGATTTCGCGATCTGCGCCGTGCCGACCATCATCCAGGACCTCCGGCGCGACGACGTGCCCTACTGGGGCTACTTCGCACAGATCTCGGACGCCGTGACCAGCTACGGCGGCTATTCCGGCGCCGTGCCGAACGAGAAGATCACCTGGGGGAAGCTCGACGTCGCGACGCCGAAGTTCATGATCCAGTCGGATGCGACGATCGTGGCGCCGCTGATCTTTGCGTATCTGCTCGGCGACTGACGAGTCCATGACGGCGGGTCCGCCGGACGTTCGTAGCCCGCTTCTAGTCACCGGCGCCGCCGGCTTCATCGGCGCGCGCTTCGTCGAGTCGTGCAACCGGCGCCGCCTCCCGATCGTAGCGGTCGACCGGCTCGCGAGCTTCGCCGAGCGGCGCGAGCACTGCGGACTCGATTTCGGCACCCGAATCGACATCGATGCGCTCGACGCATGGCTTGCCGCCGAGCCGCGGGCACTCGCCGGCATCGTGCACCTGGGCGCGTGTACCGACACTACCGAGATGGACGTCGACTACCTCAGGCGCGTGAATCTCGCGTACTCGCAGCGGCTCTGGCGCTGGGCGAGCGAGCGCCGCGTACCTTTCGTCTACGCCAGCAGCGCTGCGACCTACGGCGCCGGTGCCTACGGCTACGACGACGACGAGGCCTTGGTCTCCAAGCTCCGGCCGCTCAATCCCTACGGCGAGTCGAAACAGCAGTTCGACCTCTGGGCACTCGCCGAGGAGCGCGCCGGGCGTATGCCGCCGGCCTGGAGCGGCTTCAAGTTCTTCAACGTCTACGGCTTCGGCGAACGCCACAAAGGGAAGATGGCGAGTGTCGTCCTGCACGCCTTCGATCAGATCCGCGCCGACGGCGAGGTGCGGCTCTTCAAGAGCTACCGCCCCGATATCGCCGACGGCGCGCAGCGGCGAGACTTCGTCTGGGTGGAAGACGTCGTCGCCGTCCTGCACTTCGCGCTCGAGCGCCCGCTGGCGCGGGGTCTCTTCAACCTCGGAAGCGGCACGAGCCGCACCTTCCTCGATCTCGTCCACGCGACCTTCGCGGCGCTCGGCATGACGCCGAAGATCCGCTTCATCGACATGCCGGAGAGCCTGCGCGCCCGCTACCAGTACGCGACCGAGGCGCGCATGGACCGCCTGCGCGCCGCCGGCTGGACGGCGCCCTTCACGACGCTGGAAGAGGGCGCCAGGCGCTATGTCGCCCGCCTGCTCGCGGCGACGTAGCGCCGCACGCGATCGCAGCGATCGCGTGCGGCGCAGCGATCGTCGGTGAACGGGCTCAGCGGACGCCGACGACGAGAGCCGTCGAGTTGTCGCGGCCCCCACGCTCGTTGGCGAGGCCGATGAGCTCGCGGCAGGCGGCGCCGAAGTCGTCGCCGTTGCGGGCGACGATCTCCAGCATCTCCTCGTCCCTGACCTGACCGTGCACGCCGTCGGTGCAGAGAAGGAAGCACTCGCCGGGTCGAACCGGTTCGACCCGCCAGCTCGCTTCGACCATGGGCTCGGCGCCGAGGGCGCGGGAGAGCACGTTCGCCGCGATCGCGTGGTCCTCGGTGAGGCGTTCGATGCTGCCGCTGCGGATGCGGTAGATACGGCTGTCGCCGACGTGGCAGAGGTTCGCGAAGCCGTCGGCGAAATGCAGGGCTGCGACCGTGGTGCCCATGCCGCGCTGGCTCGGGTTGCTGGCGGCCGTGCGGAAGATGGCGTCGTTGGCGCATTCGACCGCGATCACCAACCGGCGCGCGCCGACGCAAGGCTTGCCGCTGGCATCGCGAAACGGCGTCAGGTCGTCGTCGGCGAGGAGCTCTTGCAGCTTCGCCTTGATCGTCTCGGCGGCGGTGCGGCTCGCGACCTCCCCGGCGGCGTGGCCGCCCATGCCGTCGGCCACCAGGAAGAGGTCGAGCTCCGGTTCGTACGCGTACGCGTCTTCGTTCCGCTCGCGGCGCAGTCCGCGATCGGAAAGAACGTCACCAACGACCACCATGAGCCCCACCGTTGTCCCATATCGACCCCCGTGCGCGCAACGCGGTATCCGCGGTCGGCGACCCGGGGCCGCGTTCATGCCTGGGTCTGCGGCCCGACCCTGTAGCGCAGCGGTTCCAGACTCTGCCGACCCGGCAGGATCCGGCCGCTGCCGGCCAGGGTGATCTCCTCGCGGGTCACGCGGAAGGTGTCGCCGCCGTCGGTCAGCACCCAGGTGCCGTTGGTGCTGCGGTCGACGAGCAGGAACTTGTCGCCGCGCAGCACGACCTCGCAGTGGTGCCGCGACACTACGGTTTCGTCGATGCTGACGTCATTGTCGGGATCGCGTCCTACCGTCAGCTTCGGGCGCGATGGGCCGAGCGCGTACTTCTCGCCTCCGTACGTGAGCTCGAGCGCGGCGGTGTAGCCGCGCGGGCGCACGTTGGTGCTGACCGTGGCTCCTTCCTGTTTCCAGAGGTACTGGTAGACGAGCACCCAATCAGGGCGGCCGCGAAGCGCGAGCTGGTCGATGACGCGGACGTTGTCCCGCATCGCTGCCGGGATCCCCTCGTAGGTCTCTCCGGCCATGAACACTTCGTCGGCGCCGGCGAGCGACGTGAGTCGAGCGGCGACGTTCACGACGTCGCCGTAGATGTCGCCGGCGTCGAGCACGGCGGTGCCGGTGGCGATGCCGACACGGACGCGGACGCCCTCGGCGTGGACCTCGCTGTCGGGGGCTTCGAGCGCCACCTGCATCGCATGCGCCGCGTGCACGGCCGGCTCGGCGGCGTCGAACACGGCGAGGATGGCGTCGCCGACGCGCTTGATGACGCGTCCGTCGAAGCGTCTGACTTCGGCCTCGAGGGTGTTCAGGCAGGACGAGACGAGCTTGTAGGCGGTTTCGTCGCCCCGTACCGCGCAGAGCATGGTGCTGCCGCTGATGTCTGCGAAGATGACGGTGATCGGTGCTTCCGCCATGCTCCGGACTGGCTAGCATGCGGAGGAATGGTTTGACAGATGCGCTCGTTCCGCGCCGGGCCGTGGATCGGGCTACGGCGCCGGTGCCAGGGTCGCGGCTACGTGCGCCGCTCCGTACAGCCCCGCGTCCGGATCGCGGATGATCCGGACGGGAATCTCGCGCATGAACCGCTCGTAGCGGCCCTTGGCGATGAACGCGCGCATGAAGGCGCCGCCCGCAATCGCCGGCAGCAGCTTGTTGACGATGCCGCCGCCGACGTAGATGCCGCCGGTCGCCATGCCGGTGAGCGCCAGGTTGCCGGCTTGGGCGCCGTAGATCGCGACGAAGCGCTCTACGGCGGCGACGGCCGTGCCGCAGGCGCCGGCGACGCCGAGCTTGCCGATTACGGCCGCCCGGTCTTCGTGTTCGAGGCGGCGACGCGTCGCTTCGGCGACCGGCATCCGGCAGCACTCGACGAGGAAGTCGAAGATATTGGCGAGCCCGTGACCCGAGACAGTGCGTTCGTACGAGACGTGGCCGTCGTACTTGCGTTCGAGCCAGCGCAGCAGGTCGTGCTCGACCTCGTCGCGTGGTGCGAAGTCGGCATGGCCACCCTCGGTCGCTACCGGTACGTGGCGCGTACCGTCCCAGAAGAGGAGTGCCTGGCCGAGCCCGGTGCCGGCGGCGATCACGGCGCGATTTCCCGCCCGCGCAATCCCCGGACTCAGGACGAGGAGCTTCGTCGCCGGCAGGGCGAGGGCGCCGTATGCGGTCGCCTCGAGGTCATTCAAGAGGCGGACGTGCGGGGTGCCGAGGAGGCTGCGCAGGGCCTCGCCCCGGATGTGCCAGGGGAGGTTGGTGGCGGTGACGGCGTCGTCGACGACCGGCCCGGCGATGCCGAAGGCGGCGGCGACGGTCGATGTCGGAGCGGCGTCCGCGAGGAAGCGGGCGATCACGTCCGCGAGCCCGGAGTACTCGCGGCTCGGGAACGTGGCGCCGCGGATGAGAGTCAGCGCGCCGCCGTCTGCCGCGTAGAGCGCGAGGCGCGAGTTCGTACCGCCGATGTCACCCGCGAGAACGTGTGTCGTCATGGTCGCTCGACCAGTCGGTGTGGAAGATCCCGTCGCGATCGAGGCGCGCGTAGGTGTGGGCGCCGAAGAAGTCGCGTTGTCCCTGGATCAGGTTGGCCGGCGTCCGTGCACGTCGGAAGCCGTCGAAGTAGGCGAGCGACGCTGCCATCGCCGGGAGCGCGATGCCGAGCTTCACCCCGAGATGCACGGTTCGACGCCACGACTCGACGCGCGCTTTGACGGCCTTTGCGAAGTCGCGGTCGAGGAGCAGGTTGGCGAGGTGCGGATCGCGTTCGCAGGCTTGGCGGATACGGTCGAGGAAGGCGGCGCGGATGATGCACCCGCCCTTCCAGATGCGGGCCATCTCGCCGAGCTTGACGCCGTAGTCGAATTCCTTCGATGCCGCGGCGAGCAACGCGAAGCCTTGTGCGTACGAGCAGATCTTCGCTGCGTAGAGGGCGGCGCGGATGTCCGCGATCGCCGCTTTCTTACCGCGGGCGAGGGGCTTCGGCGCCGGCGGGTAGACCTTGGCGGCGGCGAGACGCGTCGCCCGCTGCGACGACATGATGCGCGCATCGACGGCGGCGGTGATGGTCGGGATCGCTATCCCGAGGTCGAGCGCGGCCTGGGTGGTCCACTTGCCGGTGCCCTTCTGGCCGGCGGCGTCGACGATGGCGTCGATGAGCGGCCTGCGGCCGCCTCTGTCGTCCTTGAAATTCACGATCTTCGCCGTGATCTCGATCAGGAACGACTGCAGCTCGCCGGCGTTCCACTCGGCGAAGATCCGGGCGATCTCGGGCGCTCCGAGCCCGAGTCCGTGGCGCATGAGATCGTACGACTCGGCGATCAGCTGCATGTCGCCGTACTCGATGCCGTTGTGCACCATCTTCACGAAGTGGCCGGCGCTCTTGCGGCCGACGTAGGTGACGCACGGGCCGGAGTCCGCCTTGGCGGCGATCTTGGTGAGGATGGGCTCGAGATGGCGATACGTGGCTTCATCACCGCCGGGCATGAGACTCGGACCCCAGAGCGCCCCTTCCTCGCCGCCGCTCACGCCCATGCCGAAGAACTCGATGCCGGTCGGGTCGAGGGCGGCGGCGCGCCGATCGGTATCGCTGAAGTGCGAGTTGCCGCCGTCGACCAGGATGTCGCCGGACTCGAGCAACGGCCGGAGCTCCGCGATCACCGCGTCCACCGGATCGCCGGCCTTCACCATGACGATGATGCGGCGCGGGCGCGCGAGCGCGGCAACGAGCTCCGCCGGCGTCTTCGCGCCGACCACGTTCTTGCCCTTGGCGCGGCCGCTCAAGAGCGCCTCGGTCTTGGCGTAGCTCCGGTTGTAGACCGCGATGGGAAAGCCGTTGCGCTCGATGTTGAGGGCCAGGTTCTCGCCCATGACGGCCAGTCCGATGAGTCCGATCTGCTGCATGCGGGAGACCTTTCCCGGCCGTCAGACCGCCGGCCGTGCGGCCGCCTCGTCGAGGAACCAGATGAGCTCGCCGCCGGTCGGACGGACACCGACGACCGGGTGCGGCGGCGGGTCGTCGCCGCGCCGTGCCGCTTCGAGGCACTCGGCGACCATGGCGCGCTTGCCGGCGCCGGCCGCGAGCACCCAGACGTGATCGGCGGCGTTGAGGACGGGATACGTGAGCGTCATGCGCTGCGTCTGCAGCTGCGGAACGTCGTTCATGACCACCCAGCGCGTGCGCTCGGTGAGGGCCGCGGTGCCCGGGAAGAGCGACGCCGTGTGGCCGTCCTCGCCGATGCCGAGCAGGACGACGTCGAGCACCGGGACGCCGTCGCGGCGCCGCGCCACCCGCTCCCCGAGGAGCCGCGCATAGCCCTCGGCGTCGCCCCGCTCGGCTTCCATGCGATGGGCGACGACGGACACGTGATCGAGGAGCGCGCGCTTCGCCATGCCGTAGTTCGAGTCCGGATGCTCCGGCGGGACGCTGCGCTCGTCGCCGAAGAAGAGCTCGATCTTCGCCCACGGCAGGAGGGTACGGGAGGGCGGTGCGGCCAGGAGCTCGTAGAGCCGCCGCGGCGTCGAGCCGCCGGAGAGCGCGATCGTGAAGGGTGTCGTCGCTGCTGCCGCAGCGACCGCGCAGAGGCGCTCGGCTACCGCCCGCGCCAGCGCTTCGCCGTCAGCGAGGATTTCGACCTCGATTCGCGCACCCGTCATCGCAAGCTGCTATGCCGCCTTTCACCGCCCGCCTCAAGGATGCCGCCGGCGACCAGGGACGGCACCGGCGCTTGACCCCGGCGATGCCTCGTGGTCGATGACCGGCGATGGCGGAGACGGTCGCGACGGATGCCGCGCGGACTGCGCTCGTGCTCTCGGGCGGCGGCGCCCGGGGAGCTTACCAGGCCGGAGTCCTCCTCGGTCTCGTCGAGATCGGATGCATCGCGCCGCAGCACTCGAACATCGGCCTCTTCGTGGGCTCGAGCGCGGGCGCGATCAACGTCGGACTCCTCGCCGCGACGGCGGATAGCTGCGCTGCGGGGATCGAGCGGCTGGCTACGGTGTGGCGCGGCCTCACCGCCGACCGCGTCTTTCGTACCGACGTCGCCTCTCTCGGCTCGATCGGGCTCCGCTGGGTGCGCGACCTCACCTTCGGCGGCCTGGTGGGGAACGTGACCGGCAAGGCTCTTCTCGACACCACGCCGCTCCGCCGCTTGATCGGCAACGAGTTCCAGGCCGGCCGGATCGCCGCCAACCTCGCAGCCGGGGTGCTGCGCGGCGTGGCGGTCGCCGCTACCGATCTCTACAGCGGCAGCGGCGTTCTCTTCGTCGAGGCGGCACCGGACTTGAGCCTGTGGAGCCGTACGCGCTGGAGCATCGAGCGCGCGGAGCTCGGCGTCGAGCATTTCATGGCATCGAGTGCGATTCCGATCTTCTTTCCCTCCGTCGAGCTCGGTAGCCGCCATTTCGCCGACGGCTGCATTCGCAATACGGCGCCGCTCGCCCCTGCCATCCAGCTCGGCGCCGATCGCATAATCGCGATCGGCGTCCGCGGCGTGTCGGCGCCGTCAGTCGACGACGGCCACCGGCGGCCTGCGCCCACCATCGCCCAGGTGGCGGGCGTACTGCTCGATGCCGTGCTCCTCGACGCCATCGAGTCGGACATCGAACACAGTGCCCGTGTGAACACGAGCGTCATCCGTTGGGGCGGCGGCAAGACCCCAGACGATTTCCGCGAGATCGAGGTGCTGTCGATCAAGCCCTCGGTGTCCATCGGCGCCATCGCCGGCGAGCTCGCCGACCACATTCCGATAGTCGTTCGCTACCTGCTCCGCGGCCTCGGGAGCGACGAAGCGACGCGCGATCTCGCGAGCTACCTGCTCTTCGACACCACTTTCTGCAGCCGGCTCGTAGAGCTCGGGCGCAGCGACGTCCATGCCGCGCGCACCGAGATCGAGGGCTTCTTCATGCGGCCGCTGCGGCCGCGCGGGTGACGCCGTGCGTGGGCGCCGGCGCAGCGCTCGCGGCTGCGAGGCGACGGCCGGCGGCGCCGTCGTCGCGCCCGCTTGCGGGCGCAGTGGCCGATCCACGGACGCGCCGAGCTTGTCGACGAAAGGCTTTCCGACCGTCGTCGCGCCCGCTTGCGGGCGCAGTGGTCGATCCACGGACGCGCCGAGCTTGTCGACGAAAGGCTTTCCGACCGTCGTCGCGCCCGCTTGCGGGCGCAGTGGTCGATCCCGAGGCGCGGGGCGGCGAGATCGCGGCTCAGGCGTCGGAGGCGGCCAGCGGATCGAGTACGAGGCCGCTACGCGCGGCGGGTGCGAGCGCCTGCCCGAGCCCGCGGCGGATCTCGGCTGCGAGCGCGTCGGTGACTCGGCGCCGCAGGTGGCTCCGGGCGGTCACCAGCCCGATCTCGCGCACCGGGGTCGGGGCAACGAGAGGCCGGACCTGCCGCCGGCGCCGCGCCGCCGGGAGGCCGTCGACGACCAGCTCGGGGAGCACCGTGGCGCCGAGGCCTTCATCGACGAGCCGCACGAGGGTTTCGAAGCTGCCGCTTTCGAACTGGATGCCGGATGGGTGCGGGTGCGGCTCGCTGCCGCAGTACGAGAGTACCTGGCTTCGGAAACAGTGCCCTTCCGCCATGATCCAGAGGTCGCGGGTCCGGAGCGCGGCCTGCGTGACCGTCCGTCTGCGTAGCAGCGGGTCGCCGGGCGGCAGGTAGGCGAGCATGCGCTCGCGGCCGAGGGGCTCCTCGCGCAGGCCCGCCACCCTGAGTGGGGTCGCCGCGAGGCCGGCATCGAGGGTGTCGGCGCGGAGGCGGGCGATGATCTCCTCGGTCTTGAGCTCCTCGACGACCAGCTCGACCCGCGGGTGCGCGGCGGCGAAGCGTCCGAGGAACAAGGGCAGGACGGTCGGCGAGAGGGTCGGGATGACGCCCAGGCGGAAAGGCCCGGCGGGCTCCTCGCCCTCGACCACGACCTGCCCGAGCCGTTCGGTTTCGCGCAGGACCGCACGCATCTGGGCGAGCGCCGCTGCCCCGTCGGCGGTTACGAGCAGCGGCTTCTTGCTGCGGTCGAAGAGCACTACTCCGAGCAGCTCCTCGAGCTTGCGGAGCTGCATGCTGAGGCCCGACTGCGACACGTGGCAGCGGGCGGCGGCTTCGCGGAAGTTGCCGGTGGTCTCGACGGCGACGGCGTAGCGCATCTGCGTGAGGGTGATCTGTCCGAGATCGGCCACCGACCGACGATAACCGGAAATGATCGGACATTCAAAACGTTCGATTGGACTAATGCCGATTCCGGGTGCAGACAGGAACGGCGCCGGGGAGCTCCGGCCGTGAACCGTCAACCAGGAGGAGGAATCGAGATGTCATTGATCTACACGACCATCAAGCGGTGCAAAGGAGTATGGACATGACGAAAATTCTTGGTCCGCAACGGCTGGGTCCACTCACATGGCTCGTCGGCGAATGGGAAGGCGACGTGGGTGTCGACGTTTCCTTTCACAACCGGGACGGCGAGACGTCGGAGACGAGCTACTTTGAACGTTTCCGCTTCCATCCGATCCCGAAGCAGGAAAACGGTAAGCAGGAACTCGAGGGCTTGAAGTACGAGAACCAGGCGTGGCGGCACGGCGAAGAGGCCATGGAGCCATTCCACGATGAGATCGGTTACCTGCTCTGGGAGAAAGCGACCGGCACGATCATCCGGAATGTCGTCTTCGGACGCGGCATTGCCATCCTGGCCGGCGGCACCGCCAAGCCGCGCGACACGAGTCTCCGCTTCAAGGCAACGCCCGGTGACCCGAATTTCGGCATCCTGCAGAACAAGTACCTTTCCGAGCGGGCCGAACTGCGGGGCTTCGAGGGCACCTTCACGCTCAGTGACGACGGCACATTCAATTACACGCAAACCCTGGTACTGAAACTCGCGGCGCTCGGCGGTAAGGAAATGAACCACACCGACCGCAACACCCTACGTCGTGTCAAACGCTACCACCCGAGCATAGAGAACAGGTGAGGGTCCTTGCGCTGACATGAAAACGGTTTCGCCTTCGCGGGGCCGTTTCATGCAGGATTGCGGAAAAAGTAGGTGTCGGCGTGCGCGTCGTGCGGGTGCTCGACGGCACGCAGGATTCCGACGACGCGCGGTTTCAGTGCGCGGGCGGCCGCGCCAAAACGCTCGTGTCGTTCTCCTGCCAGCGTCGGCGCCTCTGCCCGAGCTGCTGCGGCCGGCGGCCATCCGCCGGAGCCGCGGAGCTCGTGGGCCACATCCTGCCGTACGTTCACATCCTCTTGCGACCGCCGCTGGCGCAAGAGCGGTTGTCTCATCTTCCCGACGACCGTGTCGTCTGCACGCTCCGCTCGCCCTGGCATGACGGCACGCGGCAAAGGTCGTTGCAGATACCTTGCGACGACAACTGAAAATGATCGGACGTTCAAAACGTTCGATTGGACTAATGCCGATTCCGGGTGCAGACAGGAACGGCGCCGGGGAGCTCCGGCAGTGAACCACCAACCAGGAGGAGGAATCGAGATGTCATTGATCAACACGACCATCAAGCCGTTCAAAGCCGAGGCGTTCCACGACGGCAAGTTCGTCACGGTGTCCGACGCGTCGATCCGCGGCAAGTGGAGCGTCTTCGTCTTCTATCCCGCCGATTTCACCTTCGTCTGTCCGACCGAGCTCGAGGATCTCGCCGATCACTACGACGAGTTCAAGAAGCTCGGCGTCGAGGTGTACGGCGTGTCGACGGACACGCACTTCGCGCACAAGGCCTGGCACGACACCTCGCCGGCGATCAAGAAAGTCCGCTATCCGCTGGTCGGCGATCCCACGGCCACGCTGGCCCGCAACTTCGACGTCCTGATCGAGGAAGCCGGCCTGGCGCTGCGCGGCAGCTTCGTCGTCGACCCCGAAGGCAAGATCAAGCTCTGCGAGATCCACGACAACGGCATCGGCCGCGACGCCAAGGAGCTGCTGCGGAAGGTGAAGGCCGCCCAGTACGTGGCCACGCATCCGGGAGAGGTGTGTCCGGCCAAGTGGCAGGAAGGCCAGAAGACGCTGAAGCCGTCGCTGGAGCTCGTCGGCAAGATCTGAAGGGGATCCTATCCGCATGCTCGACGACGAACTGAAGGCGTCGCTGGGACGCTATCTCGAGTACCTGCAGCGGCCGATCGCGGTCACCGCGGCGCTCGACGACGGACCCGCGGCGGCGGAGATGCGCTCGTTGCTCGCCGATCTCGCCGCGGCGTCGAGCATGGTGCGGGTGGCGGAGGACGCGGACGGGGGCGCCGGCATGCGCCGGCCCTCGTTCGCGATCCACCTTCCCGGCGAAGCACCGCGCGTGCGCTTCGCCGGGCTGCCGCTCGGACACGAGTTCACCTCGCTGGTACTGGCCATGCTGCACGTCGGCGGCCACCCGCCGAAGGTCGACGAGGAGGTGCTGAGGCAGGTGGAGGCCCTCTCCGGACCGCTCCACTTCGAGACCTACTTCTCGCAGTCGTGTCAGAACTGTCCCGACGTCGTGCAGGCGCTGAACCTGATGGCGGCGCGCAATCCCGACGTCACTCACGTCGCGATCGACGGAGCGGCGTTCCCGGAGGAGGTGGCCGAGCGGCAGGTGCTGGCCGTGCCGACCGTGTACCTGAACGGAGCGCTCCTCGGTCAGGGCCGCATGGAGATCGAGGAGCTGCTCGCGAAGCTCGACGCCGGCGCCGCCGACCGGCGCGCTCGGGCGCTCGACCGCAAACCGGTCTTCGACGTCCTGATCGTCGGCGGCGGGCCGGCGGGTGCGGCGGCCGCCATCTACGCGGCACGCAAGGGGTTTCGCACCGGTATAGTAACCGAGCGCTTCGGGGGCCAGGTGCTCGACACGAACGCCATCGAGAACTTCATCTCCGTACAGGAGACCGAGGGCCCGAAGCTCGCCGCTGCGCTCGAGGCCCACGTCGCCGCCTACGCCGTCGACGTCATGAAGCTCGAGCGCGCCGTGAAGCTCGTGCCCGGCGACCCGATCGTCGTCGAGCTGGCGAGCGGCGCGCGCCTCGCGGCGCGCAGCATCGTGCTCGCGACCGGCGCCCGCTGGCGCGACATGAACGTTCCGGGCGAGGCCGAGTACCGGACGCGCGGCGTCACCTACTGTCCGCACTGCGACGGCCCGCTCTTCAAGGGGAAGCGGGTCGCCGTCATCGGCGGCGGCAACTCCGGCGTCGAGGCGGCGATCGATCTCGCCGGGGTGGTCGAACACGTAACGCTCCTCGAGTTCATGGACGCGCTCAAGGCGGATGACGTCCTGCAGCGCAAGCTCCGGAGCTTCGCGAACGTCGAGGTCGTACTCGGCGCGCGCACTACCGAGGTCGTCGGCGACGGCGCGCGGGTGACCGGCCTGCGCTGGGAAGAGCGCACGACGGGAGCTCTCCACGATCTCGCCGTCGCCGGGGTATTCGTCCAGATCGGGCTCCTGCCGAACACCGACTGGCTGCGCGGGGCAATCGAGCTCGCACCGACGGGCGAGATCATCGTCGACGATCACGGTCGCACGAGCACCCCGGGCGTTTTCGCCGCCGGCGACGCTACCACTTCGCCCTACAAGCAGATCGTCATCGCCGCCGGCGACGGCGCCAAGGCGGCGCTCGCCGCTTTCGACTACCTGATCCGAATCACCGCGCCGGCGGCTTGACTGGTGCCGCCGGGACGCGTGCCTGTCGGGCGGCGGTCGGCCATGCCGGCTCCAGGGTCTTTGCGGTTCGCGTCGCTGCTGCGGCTCCTGTAAGGGGTGCGGCCGGGCCGCACTCGGCCACATCGTTACGGGAGGATGACCATGCCGTCCGCTGCCGCCCTGGATTTCGATTCGACGAAGCCGACGTCGCCTTTCTACAACGACAACCATCGCGAATGGCGCGACACGCTGCGGCGCTGGGTCGCCAAGGAGGTGGCTCCCTTCGTCGATGTCTGGGAAGCAGCGGGCGAGATCCCGCTCGAGCTGTACCGGAAGGCGGCGGAGGTCGGTCTCCTGGGCCTCGGCTATCCCGAGCAATACGGCGGCACGTCGGCGGGGATCGATCGCTTCCACCACATCGTCACGGCCGAGGAGACGGCGCAGGTCGGAGCGGGCGGCATCTTCGCGTCCTTGCTGGTGCACGCGATCGGCCTCCCGCCGGTGCTGGCACTCGGCTCCGAGGAGATGAAGAACCGCATCGCGCCGCCCGTCCTCGCCGGCGAGCGGCACATCTGCCTCGGCATAACCGAGCCCGACGCCGGCAGCGACGTGGCCAACATCCAGACGCGGGCGGTACGCGAGGGCGACGTCTACGTCGTCCGCGGCAGCAAGATGTTCATCACCGGCGGCCTGCGCGCCGACTACGTGACGGCTGCGGTCCGCACCGGCGACCCCGGCTACGGCGGCATCTCGCTGCTGCTCATCGAGCTCGACCGCCCCGGCGTGTCTCGCACCCGTCTCGAGAAGATGGGCTGGTGGGCCTCTGACACGGCGGCGCTCTACTTCGACGACGTGCGGGTGCCGGCAGCGAACCTGATCGGCGCCGAGAACCAGGGCTTCTTCGGCATCATGCTGAACTTCAACGGCGAGCGCCTCGGGATGGCGGCGAGCGCGACCGCCTACGCGCGCACCTGTCTCGTCGAGGCGGCACGCTACGCTCGGGAGCGGCGCACCTTCGGCAAGCGGCTCGCCGACCATCAAGTCATCCGCCACAAGCTTGCGGAGATGCTGCGCCAGGTGAACGCGACCCAGGCCTATCTGGAGAACTGCGCCTGGCGCGTGCAGCAGGGCGAGACTCCGGTTGCGGACCTGGCGCTCCTCAAAGTCCAGGCGACGCTGACCATGGAGTTCTGCGCCCGCGAGGCCATGCAGGTGCTCGGCGGCGCCGGGTATCTCCGCGGTAACAAGGTCGAGCGCATCTACCGCGAGGTGCGCGTCAACGCGATCGGCGGCGGTAGCGAAGAGATCATGCGCGACCTCGCCGCGCGCCAGATGCAGCTCTGAGCGGAGCGGCGCCGTCTTGCGGGCTCCCCGCGAGCGGATGGCCTCCGAGCTGCGGCGACGATCGCGCGCCGGAGCGCCGGTGCCTCAGGCGCCCGGCAGCAGCCCCTGCAAGCGTTCGGTGGCCGCGATGTAATCTTGCACCATGTCCTGGATCACGTGGCGCACGGAGCGGATCTCGTTCATGCGGCCGACGATCTGGCCGACGGGATTGAACCCGACCGCCTGCGCCTTGGCGGCGTAGTGGTGGCCGCGGGTCACGGCCTCCGCCGTCACCATGAACTGGAGCGGCATGCCGAGCGGTTTCGGGTTCTCCGGCTTCTCCCAGGCTTCGGTCCAGTCGTTGCGCAGCATGCGACAGGGTTTCCCCGTCCACGACCGCGAGCGGACGGTGTCCTTGCTCGTCGCTCGCAAGAAGCTCTCCTTCTGCGCCGGCGGCGTGTCGGCCTCGGTGACGGTGAGCCAGATCGAGCCGGTCCACACGCCCTGGGCGCCGAGCGCCATCGCCGCCGCCATCTGCCGGCCAGTGCCGATACCGCCCGCGGCGAGCACGGGGATCGGCGCCGCGGCTTCGATGACCTCGGGCCAGAGCACGATGCTGCCGATCTCGCCGGTGTGGCCGCCGCCCTCGGTACCCTGGGCGATGATGAAGTCGACTCCCGCCGCCTTGTGGGCGAGAGCTTGCTTGGCGCTGCCGCAGAGGGCGCCGACCAGACGGCCGGTCTCCTGGATCTCCGTGATCACCTCGGCCGGAGGCGTGCCGAGGGCGTTGGCGATGGCTTTCACCTTGGGATGCTCGAGGGCGACCGCCACCTGGAGGCCGGCGGTCGCCTCGGTCCAGCCGAGGAGCTCGCGGGGTTTCTCGTCGGCGGGGAGCTCGGGCACGCCGTGGTCGGCCAAGAGTTTCTTGGCGAAGGCGCGGTGCTCGGCAGGGATCTGCGCGGCGAGCATCGCCTGCAGCTTCTCGACATCGGTCTCGCCCATGCCGACGTACTTCCCGGGGATGACGATGTCGACGCCGTAGCCGCCGCCGACGTGCTCGTCGAGCCAGTCGAGTTCGACCCGCAGCTGCTCGGCGGAGAAGCCGACCGCGCCGAGCACGCCGAAGCCGCCGGCGTTGCTGACCGCCGCGACTACGTCGCGACAGTGGCTGAAGGCGAAGATCGGAAATTCGATTTCCAGGCGGTTGCAGATCTCGGTTTTCATGGTGCCTCTCGCGTCAGACGGCCGTTCGAGACGCTAGCGACCTGTGAGGCAGATGGCGCGCCTCCGGATGCGGTTGTTGTGGCCATCTGCATGCATGTGACGGCGGACACTCGCTGATCGTTAGCCCTAGAGGCGCTCCGCCGCGAGGCCGCGGCGTGCCCGGCCGCGGCAGGCCTGCCACGCGTCCTCGAGCCGGTCGGCGGCGGGCAGCCGGCTCGGGTCGCCCATGACCTCGCCCTTCCAAGCGGCGGCGAGGAGATTCCTTCCGAGCACCGCTCCCGCCGTAGCGACGCCGCCTCGCAGGACCGAGCCGATGCCGTGTCCCGAAGGGGTGCTCGCGCCGGTCAGGAAGAGTCCCTCGATCTCGGTCTGCGGTCCGAGCCGCATCGGGCCCATCTGGTCGATCGCGAACTCGATGCCGTAGCTGGTACCGCCGGTCGAGCGCGTGAAGCGCTCCTGCGTGAGCGGCGACGCCGCCTCCTTCCAGTAGATCTCGGAGCCGATCCCGGGGAGCACTCGCTCGGCGGCGTGGATCAAGCGCTCCATGAGCACGGCCTTCGCATCGCGATACCCGCGGTCGCGATGGTAGGCGTTGCCGGCGGTCGCGGGGCCCTCGGTGGCGTGCCAGAGTGCGTACTCACGGGGCGCCAGGGTCATGATCTGGAGATTGGTCCAGCCGGCGGGCGCCATCCGGGTGTTCGTCGGATCCTTGCGCGAAGCGACCGTGACGTACGCGAAGTCCGCGTCGGGAAGGCGGCCATCCTCGAGCTCGGCGTAGATGCTCTCGATGTCGTGGCTGCCCCAGAGGAAGTAGTTGGTGTTCGGCTGCCCGGTGACCCGGTCCGCATCGAGCACGAGGTAGCAACAGAATAGCGGCAGCGACATGCGGAAGCGCTCGACGCGCTCCAGCGTCTCCTTGCTCCAGCGCTCGCGACCGACGAGCTCCAGGCACGTGCGCTTGAGGTCGGCGTTCGACACCACGACCGGGGCGTCGATCTCCGCAGTCGGCCGGCCGGGCTTGCCGCCGACCGTGACCCCGGCGACGCGGCCCGCGGCATCGCAGCGGATGCGCTGGACCGGAGCCTGCGTGCGCACCTCGCCGCCGTACGCTTCTATCGCCTCGACGAGCCGGGCGGCGAGCACCTGGCCGCCGCCCTCGGGGTAGAAGGCGCCGCGCATGTAGTGGTCGGTGAGGCCCGATTGCAGCACGACCGGCGTCTTGGAGGGGCGCACGCCGTAGTCGCCGCTCTCGCCGAGGAGTACGGCGGACGCGCGCAGCGAGAGGCCGTGATGCGCGAAGAGCTCGGTTACGGGGCGGAGGCCCCACGCGAGGAAGGCCGGACACTCGGCGAACAGGGTGAGCTCGTCGATCTCGCCCGCGCGCAGGCGGCCGGCGCCGGCCGCCACCTCCTGCATGATGTCGAGCACCGCCGCGAGCGCACTCGCCTCGGCCGGGAACGTCGCCAGCAGCCGCTCGCGGTAGCGCTCCCACCCGGTGGGGATGCGGAAGGTGAAGTCGGGAAAGACTAGCGTCGTGTAGCCGTCGGGGTCGAGCTCGCGGAAGCGGACGCGGTCGGCGATCCCGACTCCGCGGAGTATGCGCGTGATCTTGCCCTCGGGTCCGCACTCGCCGATGTAGTGGATGCCGACGTCGAACTCGAAGTCGTGCTGCGCCACGCGGCGGCGGAACACCTGCGAGTTGCCGCCGGCGACGTAGTGCGACTCGAGCACGAGCGTACGGCGGCCCGCGGCGGCAAGATAGGCCGCGCAGGCGAGACCGCCGAGCCCGGATCCGACGACGATGCAGTCCCAGCGTTCGTTTCCCATGATGGGGACGCTGCCTAGCGCCTCCGGAATCGGGGAGCAAACGGATCGTGGGTCGCGGGGACGCGGCATGCGGCCGCGATCGGTGCCTATCGGCCGGCCGGCGACGGGTCGGCGGGCGCCAGGAAGCCGAAGCGTGCGAGCACGCGGGCTCCATCCGAGGAGGATACGTGCGTCACGAATGCGGTCGCATCGGCCGGATCGGCGGCGTCCCTGAGGACGACGATCGGATAGCGGACCACCACGTTCGTCGCTTCCGGAACGTCGATGCCCGCCACCTTTGCCCCCGCGGCGCGGACGTCGGTGACGTACACGAGGCCGGCGTCCGCTTCGCCCATGGCGACCTTGGTGACGACGCCCTTGACGTCGAGCTCGCGGCTCGCGGGCGGAGGGTCGATGCCCGCGTTCCGGAACGCCTCGGCAGCGTACCGCCCGCACGGTGCGGACGCCCCGCAGAGCGCGACCACGAGGTCGGTGCGGGCGAGGTCCGCGAGAGCGGTGACGTGCTTCGGGTTGCCGGCGGCGACGACGATCTGTAGGCGGTTGCGCGCGAAGATGCGAGGCGTCCCGGCGGCGGCGCCGCGGGCGACGAGCGTCGCCATGGTGGCCTCGTCGGCGGCGGCGAAGACGTCGGCCGACGCGCCCGCGAGGATCCGCTGCGCGAGCGTGGAGGAGGCGCCGAAGTCGAGCTGGACGCGCACTGCGGGATGCATGCGCTCGAAATCGGCGGCGAGGTCGCGGAAGGCAGCGGTGAGCGAGGCCGCAGCCGAGACCGTGAGCGTGCGCCGGGAGGCCGGATCGTCAGCCCGGGCGCGGACCGTAACCGTGGCGAGGCCGAAGGCGGCGACGACGGCGATCGTGCGCGCGAGCAGCGCCATGGTCAGAAACGGAACATGGCGTCGAGCTGCGTGCGCAGCAGGGTGCGGTTCTGCGTCAGGGGCACGTTGGCGACGCTGCGATCGAGTACGTTTTCGACATATGCCTTCGCGGTCAGCTGCAGGTGCGGCAGCGGCGCGTAGTCGAGCCGCACGATGTGGACGAGGAGGTTGGTGGCGCCTTTCTGCGTCGGTCGCGCTCCGTCGGGCTGCGCGGGGCGGGACGAGAACTCGTTGATGTCGCTGAACGAGAAGATGGAGAGCACGGCATCCTGCTCGACGCGCGCACAGGTGTACGACACGGCCCAGTCGCCAGGGTCCAGGAGTACGTTGCGATACCAGTCCTTGCGGGCCCTGCCGATACCGGCGCCGAGGTAGAAGCCCAGGTTGCGATCGCTGGCCTCGGTATTGTACGCGAGCTCGGCGAAGATGCCGGCCGGTATCCCGAGGCCGAAGGGATCCGCGGCATCGAGCGCGGTTCCGACGTCGAGCACGTTGAATCCGGATCGATAGCCTACGATCCTGCCGCTCGCGTCTCTTTCGACGGCGTTGCTGTTGGCAAGCTGGCTGTTGTAGTGCGGGTTCGCTTTCGTGTCGGCGGGCGGGTCGTAGTAGGGATCGAGGGACCGGCGGGCCACGGTATCGATGCCGTCGAAGTAGAAATCGGCGAGCGCGAACGTCCAGGTCGCCCAAGGAGGGAGCGCGGTTTCGACCACCAGCTGTCCTCCCGGGATCCATGGATCGGCGCCGTCGGCGACCTCGTCGACGATCCATTGGAAGGCGCTCAGAGTGACTCTGCGTACGAATCCCGTCCGCTTCTCGACCAGCCGCACCGTCTCGGTAGCGCCTTCGGGAGCGATATCGTCGTCCCATACGAGCTCGGAGGGCCTATAGGCGCCGACGCCGAACTTGCCGGCCGTGACGGTCAGCCAGCCGGGCGTGAGGCCGACCGTCTCGCCGGGGGTGAGGGTGAGGTAGGCCCAATCGAGATTGACGCCGCGGCGCGAGAAGACGTCGCCGAGCGTCTGATTGGTGGAGATCGGGTCGTCGGCGTTTCCCGTCGCCAGCCGCACCGTACCCGCGAGCTCGTTGCTCGCCGCCACCGTCACGCCGATGCGAGCGCGGGCGCGGAATCGGGACCGCGCGGTCTTGTCGTCTTGGTAGAAGCCCTCGTTGCGCAAACGGATGTCGCCGAACGGCGTGAACATGTCGATCCATGCCGGCAGCTTGGCCTTCAGCGCCGCGAGCTGCGATTCGTCGGCTGCGTGTCCGCGGTGCTCCTCCTCGCGCGCCTCGCGAAGCTCCTCGGGGGTGATCAGCCCTTTCTCGACGAGGATGTCGCCGAGGTCACGGGCTGTTGCCGACGCCGCGGACAGCAGAGCTGCGGCGAGAAGCGCTAGGCGGATGCGGCAAGCGGCTCTAGGTCGGGTGCGGCGTCCACTGCGCACGGGGGCTCCCTATCTTTCGTCCGCGCCACGGGCGCGGGCCGGTTCGGGGGCCGCATATGTGGCGCGATCCTCCGATAAGGGCAAGCGCCGCGGGAGTCGATGCGCTCCGCCGCGCCGGCGGGCGCGATCGGAGGCGCGCCGGGCTCGCCGAACGGCGGGTGCTTGAGCCGGAGCGATGAAACCGCGAGGATGGCGCGCCATGCCTTCGGTCCGAGCGGTCCTTTTCGACTTCGGCGGCGTCTTCATGGAGTCGCCGTTCGCGGCCGTGCGCGCGTTCGGCGCCCGCCTCGGTCTCGACCCCGGCCGCGCCCTGGAGCTGATCTTCGGGCCCTACGACCGGGATACCGATCATCCGTGGCACCGTCTGGAGCGCGGCGAGGTGTCGCTACTCGAGGCGCGCCGGGCAATCATGGAGCTCGGTGCGCCCGAGCATCGCGTCGACCTCTTCGAGGCGCTCGGCTCGCTGCGCGACACGACCGTTCGCGAGGATGTGATCGCGCTCGCGCGCGAAGTGCGCGCCGGCGGCGTCCGGACCGCGATCGTCACCAACAACGTGCGCGAGTTCGGCGACGGATGGCGCGCCATGCTTCCCGTCGGCGAGCTCTTCGACGCCGTCGTCGACTCCGCGCACGTCGGCGTCCGCAAACCGGATCCGCGCATCTTCCGCATCGCCCTCGAGCGCCTCGGCGGCCTGGCGCCAAAGGACGCCGTTTTTCTCGACGACTTCCCGGGAAACGTCGTCGCCGCCGAGCGTCTCGGCATGCGCGGCATCCTGGTCGGAGAAGATCATCGCCCCGCGTTGCGCTGGCTGCGCGCGCTCTTGAAATAGGACGTCGGTCACGCCACGTAAGGAGATCCGTGTTCGCCTCGAGGGATTCACGTCGCCCATGAGCATTCTCGACAAACTCAAGCCGCAACCGCGCTGGAAACACTCCGATTCCGCCGTCCGCCTGCAAGCGGTCGCCGAGCTCGACGATCCGGAAGAGCTCGCGACCCTGGCGGAGCGCGACCTCGACGCGGGGGTGCGGCAGGCGGCGATCGCCAAGGTCGGCGATCCGGCGGTTCTCGGTCGCGTGATCGCCGTCGACGCTGATCTCGGCGTTCGCGACGCCGCCGCGGATCGGTTGCTCGCGCTCGCCCTCGACGCGCCGCCGGCGGCGGCGGTAGCGGCGGCGAGCTTCCTCGCGGACGTGCGGCGCCTCTCGACGGTTGCGAAGAGCGCCGCGGCCGACGCCGTTCGCGAAGCGGCGCTCGCCAAGTTGAGCGACGAGCGTGCCCTCGGCGGCGTCGCTCGACATGCGAAGATGGAGAGTACGGCGCAGGCTGCCGCAGCCCGGCTGAACTCGTCCGACGAGCTGCTCTCGACCGTGCTGAACAGCGATCATCGCGAGGTCGCGCTCGCCGCTTTCGATCGGGTCGTGCATGCGGGATCTGCAGCGGACCCGGACGTGGCGTTGCTCGAAACCATCGCGGCGCGCGCACAGCAGAGAGTCGTGGCCCGGCGCGCCAAGGCGATGCTGCAGGCGATCGCGGACGCGGAGGACGCGCGGCGCGCCGCTGCGGCGGTGCGGGAGAGGCAGGAGGCCCTGCTGTGCGCCGCCGTCGAGGGTCTGGCGCAGGCGACAGATCCCGACCGCGCCGGAGCCGAGCTCGCGCGCCTCGCTGCGGCTTGGGAGACGTTGGGGGATATGGATGCGGCCGTCGCGCGCCGCTTCGCCGCCGCCGCCGACGCGGCGCGGGCGCGGATCTCGCAACGTAGCCAAGAGCTCGAGATCGCCCGTGCGGCGACACGCCGCCGCGACGAAGCGCTGGCGAGTCGCGACGCCCTGTGCCGGCGCGTCGAGACGATCGCTGGCAGCGACTTCCGCGGGCAGCTGGCATCCCTCGAAGCCGAGTGGGCTGCGCTGCCACCGCTCGTCGAGTACGAGGACGAAGTTGCGGCGCTGACGGCGCGCTTCGCGGCGGCTGCGGCCGCCTGCCGCGAGCGCTGTGAGCGCGCCGCCGCACTCGGTGCGGCTCGCGACACTCTCGACGGCATGGTCGTCGAGGCGGAAGCGCTCGCCGCCGAGATGGGGAGCGCCGCGGCGGCGCGATGGCGGGTCCTGTCGCGGGACGCGCGGACCCTCGTGAGTGCCCTCGACGATGCGTCGCGGCCGGTGGCCGACCTCGTCGATCGCCTCGAAGCCGTGGCGCGGGTATTCGCGGCGCACGAGACGGCGGCGCGCGAAGCGGCAGCCAAGGCCAGACAGGAGCGGATGCAGGCGCTGGCGCGGTTGGCAGCGCGCGCTGAGCGCACCGCCGCTGCGGAGACCATCACCTTGCGGGAGGGGGAGCGCCTGCTGCGTGACCTGGCGGAGGCGCTCAAAGGCGTCGATGCGGAGACGATGAAGGAAGCACGCGAGGTCGTGGCGACCCTGCGCTCGGTTCAGGGGCAACTGGCGCAGCGCGTGAAAGAGCTGCGCGAGATGGACGATTGGCGTCGATTCGCCAACGTCCAGCAGCAAGAGGAGCTCATCGCGATGGCGGAAGCCATCGTTGCGTCGCTCGAGGCGGAAAAGGAAGCGGGGGTGGAGAGCGATCTGGCGGCGACGGCCAATGCCCTTCGCGAGCTCCACCAGCGGTGGCACGAGGCGGCCGCCGTGCCGCAGCACGTCGGCCGTCGGCTCTGGGATCGCTTCAGGGCCGCTACCGACTTCATTCGCAGCCGCTGCGAGGTCTACTTCGCACAGCTGCGCGAAGAGCGTCGCTCGAACCTCGCCGCCAGGACGGCGCTCGTCGAGCAGGCGGAAATGCTCGCCGGCTCGACCGACTGGACCAAGACCGGGGTGCGGTTCCAGGAACTGCAGAAGGCCTGGGACGATGCCGGGCCCGTGGGACGCGAGGCCGGCCGCGAGCTGGCACGACGTTTTCGTGCTGCCTGCCGCGCGTTCTATGCCGGCCGCCGCGGTGCGCTGAGCTCCTTGAAGAAGGAGTGGGAGGAGAACCTCGCGCGCAAGGAAGCTCTCTGTGAGCGCGCCGAGCATCTGTCGACATCGACTGACTGGGACGCGACCGCCTCCGAGCTCAAGAAGCTGCAGGCCGACTGGAAGACCATCGGACCCGTCAGCCACAAGAAACGCGAAGCGATCTGGAATCGCTTCCGCTCGGCGGCGGACACCTTCTTCGTCCGCTACCACGACCGCCACAAGCTCGCCGCGGTGGCGCGGGTCGCCGAGCATGCCGAGCTGGTGGCGACGCTCGAAGCGCTCGGCGCGCTCGCGGAGGCGCCCGAGGATCTCGCCGCGCAGGTGCAAGCGCTGCGGGCGGCGCTCGCGAGCCTGCCCCGCGTCGAGAGCGCCGAGATGGAGGCGCTGCGCGAACGCTGGCGGACAGCGCTGGCGGCGATCGGCGCGCGGTGGCCGGCGGCGTTCACGGGCACGGACCTCGACTCGGCGGCCGTCCAGGCGCGGCTCGAGAAGCTCGTCGCCAAGATCGAGCGGCTTCTCGCCGGCGCCGAGCCTGCGACGGTCGCGGACGGATCCGATGCGGCGTCGCTCGCGGATCGGTTGCGGGCGGCGCTCGCCAGCAACGCCATGGGTATTCGCCCCGACGAGTCGAAGTGGCGCGCTGCCAGGAAGACGGTGGAAGATGCTCGGGAGGCGTGGCGGCGGATCGCCCTGGTGTCGAGCAGCGAGACACGGGCGCTCGAAACCAGGTTCGAAGCGGCCTGTGCCGGCGTCATGGAGCAGGTGCAGCGGCACGGCGGGCCCAGGGAGGCTTTCGGAGAGGAGCGGCGAGGGCGCGGGCGTCCTCCCGGTCGAAGATCGAATCGAGGGCCGGGCTCCGGAGCGCCGCGAGAGGCGGGACGACCCATGCATGCGAAGCCCCGGCCGCGATCCTGATCGGTCACGGCAGGTCCGGTTGTGCGCGCCCCCCATCGGCAGCTAGAAGGACGCCCGCGTCCGCCGTTCTGGAAGGTCGCGTCATCTCTCGCGCCGTGAGCACTTTCGACCAGCCCGTACAGCCGCCGACCGCCGCCACGGCGGCGCGTGGTCCGCTGTCGCACATCCCGCTCTTCGCCGGACTCGCCGAGGACGAGCAGATGGCGCTCCTTTCGGTAATGCACCGCCAGCACGTCGAATCCAATCAGACCATCCTCTGGCGCGGCGATGAAGGCGACAGCCTGTACCTGGTCGACAGCGGTCGGGTGATCGTCACCGTCGCTAACGAGCGCGGCGAGCACGTCACGCTCGACACGCTCGGGCCGGGAGGGTTCTTCGGCGAGATCAGCCTCCTCGACGGCGGTCCGCGGACGGCATCGGTGCGGGCCGCGGAGCCGAGCGAGGTCTACGTCCTCGAGCGCGACGACTTCCACGCCTTCCTGCGCCAGCGCCCCGACGTCGCCATCGAGATCCTCACCGTCATGGGGCAGCGCCAGCGCAGCAGCACCGAGGCGCTGCGCGCCATGAAGAACCCCAACGTCGCGTTCGCGGCCAGCCGGGTGACGATCTGGCAGCGGGTCAGCGACGTCATCGCCTTCGTGGCCGCGAGCCAGTGGTTCACGCTGTTCCACTTGACGTGGTTCGGGACCTGGATCGCCGTCAACGTCGGCGCCAGCGTCGGCCTGCTGCCGGCGTCATTCGCCTACGACCCGTTTCCCTTCGGCCTGCTGACGATGATCGTGAGCCTGGAGGCGATCTTTCTCTCGATCTTCGTGATGGTGAGCCAGAATCGGCAATCCGAGAAGGACCGGCTGCGGATCGACCTCGACTACCAGATCAACGTCAAGGCGCAGTCCGATGTCACCATGATTCGCCAGAAGCTGGATGAGATCGAGGCAATGTTGCAGACGCTGCGGCAGTCCTGACTCCGTCGGCCGATGGCGCAGCGGGCCTAGGAGGGCGGGACCCCGGTTGCCGAGTATCGAGCTTGACCGGGTAGGGTCCGCTGCGCGATGACGGTCGCCATGACGCCTACCGCCTCGCGCCTGGCCCCCGAGCAATTCCTCGAACGCTTCGGCCGCTACTTCAACCGCGGACGCATCGACGCCATCGCCAACCTCGGTTTCCTCTTCGTCGAAGGCCGAGCCGAGGGGGTCTATTTCGAAGACTCCCAGGGCCGGCGTTTTCTCGACATGTGGTGCATGGGCGGTACGTTCAACCTCGGGCATCGCAATCCGGCAGTGGTCCAGGCGGCACAGGCGGGGCTCGCGGAGGAGGACTTCGGGAGCTTGTTCTTCTTCAGCGAGGCCAAGGGGCTCCTGGCGGAGAAGCTGGCGCAGTGCACGCCGGGGCGGCTGGAGACGACGCACCCGGTGGTGACCGGCGGTGAGGCGATCGATCTCGCCGTCAAGCTGGCTCGCGGCTCGACCCGGCGGACCGCGATCCTGCACGCCGACCAGGCCTACCACGGGTGCACCGGCTTTGCGTTGTCGATGATGGCGCGCGGCGAGATGCGCGACTTCGCGGAGCCTTTGATACCGGACTTCCACGAGATCCGTTACGGCGACGCCGGCGATCTTGCAGCCAAGATCTCCGACCGCACCGCTGCGGTCGTGCTCGAGGCGGTGCGCACGGACGCCGACATGGCCGTACCGCCGCCGCAGTATTTCGCCGAGGTGCGGCGGCTCTGCGATGCGACCGGCGCCAAGCTGATCATCGACGAGGTGGTGTGCGGCATGGGGCGGCTCGGCACGCTCTGGGGCTGTCAGTACTGGGACGTCGAACCCGACATGCTGGTCACCGGGAAGGGGTTCAGCGGCGGGGTGTTTCCGATGTCGGCGGTAGTGACGCGGCCCGAGTGCCTCGACTTCTTCGCCGAGTCGCCCTACCGGACGATCTCCTCGTATGCCTGGTCGAACGTCGGAGCGCGCGTCACCCGGGCGGCTCTCGAAGAGACGGAACGGCTGCTGCCGCGGCTGGCGGCGCTAGGGGACGGGATCGAAGCCGACCTCCGGACCCTCCAGGCTCGCTACCGAGGAGCGCTGCGCGGGGTGCGGCGCGCCGGCATGATGTTCGCGCTCGATTTCGCCGACGCGGCTACGGGGATGGCATTTCTCGGGCTCATGTTCAGTCTCGGGGTGCTCGTGGTGGCGTCGAGTCAGCGCCTCGAGATCGTGAAGATCTACCCGCCGCTGATATTGGAGAAGGAGCACGTCGCGGAATTCACGGAAAAGATGGAGACGGCGCTCAAGTCCTTGGGGTCGTGAGCGTTGCCACCCGCGCCGCGGGGGAGTGCCATGCCCGCTCCCCGCGTGAGCGTCATCATTCCGGTGCGCGACGCCGCGGCCACCATCGCCGAAGCGCTCGACAGCGTCGCCGGTTCCGGCGTCGAGGCCATCGTCGTCCTCGATCGATGCAGCGACGATACGGGTGCGGTCGCCACGCGGCACGCGACCCGGCCGCTGGTGCTGCGCTCGCCGCGTCCGGGAGCAGCCGCCGCGCGTAACACCGGCATCGCCGCCGCGCGAGCGCCGTTCGCGGTGTTCCTGGACGCCGACGATCGCTTCGTTCCGGGCGGCCTCGCGCGCCTCCTCGCGGCCGCCGGCTCCGACGTCGCCGTGAGCTATGGCGACGTCGTGACGATCGACGAAGGCGGTGCGCGCTTGGGGAGCGATGGGCCGCCGTTGTTCGCACGGCGTCCGTCGGGCGACGTGCTCGCGGATCTGCTCGCCGGCAATGTCATAGCCAGCACCGGAGCCGCCTGCGTATCGCGCGCCGCCCTCGATGCGGCGGGTCCGTGGCGCGAGGATCTGGCGCGCGCCCATGACTGGGAGCTCTGGTGTCGGATGGCGACGGTGGGCCGGTTCGTATTCGTCGGCTGGCCGGCGGTCCTCGAGCGCCGCCTCCATGGGCGCAGCATCAGCGCCACTCTCGGCACCGACGTCAACCACAGTCTCCGTAGCGTCGAGGCCGTATTCTCGAACCCGGAGATCCGGCGCCGCATCGATCCGCGCGCTCGGCGCGGCCTGCGGACGCGCCAGGAGGGCTGGATGCTCGCCGTGGCAGGGACGGAGTGTCTGCACCAGCGCCGCTTCGTCGAGGCCCGTCGGCTGTTTTTCCGCGCGCTCGCCCGCCGTCCGGCGCCCCGCGAGGCGATCCTCTTCGGCTGTGCTCTCCTCGGCGTCATGCCGCAGGCGCTCCGCCGCCGGCTCAAATGACGACGATCTCGGTTCTCCTCCACGAGAACGACGAGCGCTTCTTCACCACGCCCTATCTAGCGCGGCTGCTCGTGCGGGAGTGGCGACATCTGGGGTTCGCGGTCGAGGTGCGCCGCGGCACCGAAAAGGCCGGCCTAGCCGACCTGTTGGTTCCGCACCTCGACATGACCGTGACGCCCGACCAGTATCGTGACTTCATCGATCGCCATCCCCAGGCTCTGAACCGCGGGGTCTTCGACGTCTCGAAATCCCGGATCAGCCGCAACCTCCGGACGCGAGGCGATCGCTATGCCGGCCCCGTCATCGTCAAGACCGACCGCAACTTCGGCGGCATTCCCGAGGTGCTGCTCGGCCGCCGACGCGGCCGCCGCGGGCTGCTGCCGCGGCTCGCTGCCGCCATCGTGCCGCGCCTGCCGAGACGACTGGGACGCCGCATCGGCTGGCGCCACGTCGCCTACCTGCCCCCCGACCGCTATCCCGTCTTCTCCTCGCTCCCGGATGTTCCCGCCGCCGTCTTCGACAACCCGCACCTCGTCGTCGAGAAGTTCCTCCCCGAAAGTCACCGCGGCGGCTACTGCGTGCGCTACCATTATTTCCTCGGCGATCGCGAGGTGAACCTGCTGGTCGGTTCCGCGTCGCCGCTGGTGAAGGCCGAGGCCGCGACCTACGTCGAGGAGATAGCCTCCGTACCGCCGGAACTGCGCGCGCTGCGCCGAGCGCTGGCTATGGACTACGGCAAGTTCGACTACGTGGTGCGCGACGAACGCGTAGTGCTTTTCGACGTCAATCGCACCCCTGCCGCTGCGCTCCTCGAAAAGTTCGCGCTCAGCGATGCCGCCGTCCGCGAGCTGGCGCCGGGCATCCTGTCGCTCCGCGCCCGACCCTCCGGCGCCGGCTGATGTCGCCTACGACCTCCAGCGCGAGGCCGTAGGCTTTCACCCGGTCGTAGGGGAGACAGGCGCAACCGGAGTCGCCGCAGCGGATGCTCCAGGAGCTCGTGATGGCGCAGTAGCCGCAACCGCCGCCAGGGTCGCGTCGCCGTCGTTCTTTCGCAGCGCGAGCTCCGGGTCGCACACACTGAATCGCAGCGGTCGACGCCGGGGATTTTCCTTGACAGGGCAAAGGGCTCTCGGCTAGGCAGCGGCCGGCGTTCCGGCTCTGGCGGTCCGGGCGCTCCGTAGCGATCCCCGTTACAGCATCTCCGACGCAGGGGGCTTCATGAAGAATCGATTACGTCTGTTCGGCGGCCTTTTGTCGTTCTCGGTGTTGCTATTGGCGCTTCTCTGTCCGCTGCCTTGGGCGCCGCCGGTGGCTGCCGAGGGGCCGCCGATGGTGATCGATGGGATCTCGCCTCGTCGGGTCGGCAACAACGGCTTTCTCTGGTTGTCCATCATCGGCAAACTGCCGTCGAATATCACGAGAATCTCGTTGCGGAGCGAAGGGCTCGACGAGATAGTCGGTGACCTGTCGACGTTGGGTCGGACCGTCTTCGAGGATGAATTCGGTGAGCCGACGGTTCTGCTGCGTGTTCGGTTCGAGCTGGTGGATGCGGTACCGAGCACCTATCGTCTGCAGATCGAAGACGGCGATGATCCGGGCCGGCAAACGGAAAGAATGGATCTGGTCGTCGAAGAGCTGCGTCCATCCAGCCTCTGGGTCGGAGTTTCCGGATTGGATCGGGTGCGTCCGGGTTCGATCGCGACCTATGCCCTGACATACGGCGCCGACGGTAATACCGACATATCTTCCGGTCTTCTGTTTCTCGCGCTGCCCAAAGGTCCCGCGATCACGTATCAATTCGATTTCGATCTGGCGGATTTCCAGTCATCTGCGGGCACGACCGGCAAATTCGAGGCGATCATCGGCGACTCGCCCTACGAAGTATTCAGGTTGCATATCAAGGATATCTCTCCAAGCGGTTCAGCGCCGCTCACCTTTACGATCAACTGGGGTTCGGAGCAGCGCTGGCACAATATAGAGGCGTGGTTTGCCGGGAGTAGGCCAGAGGGCTTCTATCCGATCTGGCCAACGAATCACTACGAGGAAAACTAGGGGCGGCACGCCATGACCAAACTCCTTCTCCGATCGCTCGTTTTGCTCGTGGCTTGCAGTCTCGAATTCGGGCTTGTGGCCGCTCGCGTGGAAGCTCAGTCCTCGTCCGAGCCGCCGGCATCAGACCGCGCCGCTATCGAGCTGATCATCCAACTAGGAATCGAGCGGACGGCCGAAGACAATATGCTGACTCGCCTCTCGAATGGTCAGGCGTGCGTCGATTCCTCGGAGGATTTCGTCGTCGCGATAGCTGCGGCGATGAATGCTCCTGAGCAGCAGGGGCAGTTCGATGGCTGGCGTATTCGGCAGGTCACCAACATAACGGGCGTCCATACAGCGGCAGTGGCCGAGTCGCCGCACGGCGATCGAGCAGTGTATTACGTGGACAACTACTTCGGGCACCCGGATGTCGTCCCTGCACTCAAATACAGTGAGGACACCTATATCGTCCTTCCCGGGGTTTTGACTGCGCCCGGGTCGGTGCTTTTCACCGTTCTGCCCTGGATGGCACATGATGAATTTTTGCGCAGTATCACAATTGGCGCTGCATCCTCGTCGCCGGACCCGGACCCGGACCCGAATCCGGACCCAGATCCGGACCCGGATCCGGACCCGCAGCCGCAGCCGGTATCGGGCTCGCTTCCGGAGGGTAGGGCGGTCAGACCCGTTTGGGTGGGCGCACCCTGGGATCCAAATGCGAAATATGGTCCGCTGGGCCACGGTCCGGAGCATTTCGTCGATCGCAGCAAGCCCTTCGATTACACGATCACTTTCGAGAACCTGCCTTCAGCCGGAGCGCCGGCGCAGATAGTTGAAATCCGCGATGTCCTCGACCCCTCGCTGGATGCGGGGACGTTGCAATTCGATGCCTTCAGTCTGAGTGGCAGAGCGACGTTCCTCGGCATCGTCGGACTGCAGAGCTTTACCCGGTACGTGGATCTGAGACCGGGCGAGGATGTAGTGGTAAAGGTGACCGGAGGGATCGAGAAAACCGAGCCGCCAGTGGCCAGATGGCGCTTCGTGGCGCTGGATCCAGGCGTCTGCGGTGCGGATTTCCACTGTATGGTGCCGTTCGATCCCGCGGATGCCGGCAGCGGATTCTTGCCGCCGAATGTGCTGCCTCCGCAAGGTGAGGGCTGGGTATCGTTTTCGATCGCTCCGAGGGAGGATGCGACGCAGGTGGCGAACCAGGCGTCGATCGTCTTCGATCGGAATGATCCGATCGAGACCAACGTTTGGGAGAACACGATCGACGATCAGGCGCCGTATAGCTACGTGGACCCGCTACCGGAAACCCAGACGACCCGTGATTTCATGGTCACTTGGAGCGGCGGGGATTTCGACGGTTCCGGCATCGCGAGCTACGACATCTATTTTTCTCCGGACGATGGCGCGAACTACTATCCCTGGTTGTACCGGACCGCGGAGACCGCGGCGCTGTTCGTGGGGGCGATAAACGGTCGGACATATCGATTTTTCAGCGTCGCGCGGGACCATGCAGGAAACATCGAGGCATTTCCGCGCCGCATGGACGCGTACACGACCATCTCCGTGACCGGATGCGACGGGGTCTACGGTAGCAATAAGAAATTCGACGAGTGCGGGGTCTGCAACGGTCCGGGTCTGAACGAGGACGGCTGCTGCGGGGAGGCGCAGAAGGACTGCGCCGGGACCTGCGGCGGCACGGCGACGCCGGATGCGTGCGGGGTCTGCAACGGTCCGGGTCTGAACGAGCATGGCTGCTGCGGAGAGGCGCAGAAGGACTGCGCCGGGACCTGCGGCGGCACGGCGACGCCGGATGCGTGCGGAGTCTGCAACGGTCCGGGTCTGAACGAGCACGGCTGCTGCGGGGAGGCGCAGAAGGACTGCACGGGAAACTGTGGAGGTACGGCGACGCCGGATGCGTGCGGAGTTTGTGGAGGAAGCGGTCCGGGGGTGTGCGGGTGCGGTGTTCCCGAGACGGACGGCGACTGGGATGGGGTGCCGGACTGCGTAGATAACTGCCGGCTGGTAGCCAATCCGGACCAGAGCGACCGGGACGGCAACGGGGTAGGGGACGCTTGTGAAGAGGCGGAGCCCGGGAGGATCTGTTCGTTCCTCGGAAACAACCGGAGCCGATTCCTGCCGGACGTCGATGTCTTCGCTTTCCGCGGCAACAAGAACGAACAGGTGACGATCGTATTGAATGCCGATCCGGAGCAGGCCGGAAACGGAAGACGGGCGACGATATTGCTCTACGATATGATCCGCCGAGTTTATCTGCTGCGCGCGGCGACCGGACGGCTGCCGAATACGATCCGGACCGCGCTTCCGGCAACCGGTCAGTACCAGATCATGGTGCTGGAGGATTTCCTGCCTCTGCGACAGAGCTACAGCGGCCCTTATTGTCTGACGCTGGCGGCTTCGCCGTCGACCCAAGCGACCTTGGAGGCCAGCAGCTCGGTGGAGTAGGGCCAGGTCACGCGGGAAAAACGCGCGAGAATTTCACGCCTCCCGAGTGGGCATGCTGGTGCAACCCGATGCCGAACGCTGCAGCCCGGCGCAGGCGACGATCGATGGCGAAATAACGCTTCGGTGCGGGGCGTAGCGACGTTCTTTAGATCGGTGCACGCCGCCGGTGATCGCGGCTCGCTGCACGCCAATCCATCCTGACCTCACCCGGGACGCGGAGCGAATTGCAAGCTGCTTCAGCGCTCCGTCAAGTTAGTAATTGATTACTTGCTTTGCGCGGCGGTTCTGCGATAAAGGAACGTATGCAATATCTACCGGCCGACGAACGCCGTGCAGCCACCGTCCAAGCCGTGATCGACTTGGCCGGCGAGCAGAATCCCGCTGACATTACGACGACGGCCATTGCCGAGCGCATGGGCCTGACCCAGGGGGCCTTGTTCCGGCACTTCCCGAACAAGGACGCGATCCTGGAAGCGGTGATGTCCTGGATCAGCGAACGTCTGTTGGCACTGATCGATCGAGCCGCGACCGAGGCGGCGTCCCCGCTCGCGGCGCTCGAAGCCATGTTCATGGCGCACCTGAACTTCATCTCGCGACATCCGGGCGTGCCACGCATGCTCTTTGGCGAGCTACAGCGCCCCGGCAAGACTCTGCCCAAGAGGATGGTGCAGATGCTCCTGAAGCAGTACACCGAGCGGCTGCGCCGGTTGCTCGCAGTCGGCCAGGCCGCAAGCGAGATCGCTGCCGACCTCGACGTCGACGCCGCCGCAATGCTGTTCATCGGGACGGTCCAGGGCCTGGTGATGCAGTCGCTGTTGGCCGGCAAGGTCAGCGAGATCCGGCGCGACGCACCGGCCGCGTTCGCGATCTATCGCCGCGGCATAAGTGCCGGACGGTGACGAGGCAACGCACGGGGAGCAGGCCGTGAAGAAGGCAATGCACCTAGGTTCGTTCCGCACCCTTTCGGTTCTGGCAGTTGTGCTGCTCGTAATGGGTCTCATGACCTGGACTTGGTCGCAGCGCGCCGAGCCGGATCGTGGATCGCTTCGGTTGTACGGAAACGTCGATATCCGCGAAGTCCACCTTGCGTTTCGACAACCCGGCCGCGTAACCCAAATGGCCTTCGACGAGGGCGATGTCGTCGAAGCCGGCATGCGGATGGCCGCATTGGATCCCCAGCCGTTTCGGGAATCGCTTGCCGCTGCGGACGCTTCGGTGCTGATAGCACAGGCCGAGCTGGCCAAACTGCGGAGCGGCCTGCGCCCGCAGGAGATCACACAGGCACGGGAGGCGCTGAACGCGGCGCTGGCCGCGTCCGCCGAGGCGCGACGCAATTTCGAGCGCCAGGTCGAGTTACTGGCGTCGGGCACTAGCAGCCAGCAGGTGGTGGATGCCGCACGCGCCGCGCATGAGCAGGCCGCCGCCAACGTGCAGGCGACCAAGGCGGCACTGTCTCAGGCGCTTGAAGGCTCACGCCGCGAAGACATCGCGGCGGCTGAGGCGCGGCTCGCTGCGGCTCTGGCCGAACGTGCGCAGGCGGCAACGGCGTTGGCCGACACCGAGCTGATGGCCCCAAGTAACGGCACCGTGATCGGGCGTGTGCGCGAACCCGGCAGCATGGTCGTGAGCCAGAGTGCGGTCTACATCTTGAGCCTTGACGCGCCGGTCTACGTGCGCGCTTACGTTGGCGAGGTCGATCTGGGACGCATTGCACCCGGGACGCGGGTGCGCGTGCATTCCGATTCGTCCGCCAAGGTTTACCAGGGCCGAGTCGGCTACATTTCGCCCCGCGCCGAATTTACCCCCAAGACAGTCGAGACCGCTGATCTGCGGACCGATCTCGTGTATCGCCTGCGCATCGTCGTAGAAAACGCCGATGCCGGCCTGCGTCAGGGCATGCCGGTAACCGTCGTCGTGGATGCACGGGACGCGGCCTCCAGGCCGGCCCGGGAATCGTGACATGCCATCCGCCGCCGACCCCGCAGCCACGACCCCGGTGACCGCTGATGCGTCGATAGCAGTCGAGATCGATCAACTCGACAAGCGCTTCGGCAGCGTGCACGCGCTGCGCTCCTTGTGTGCACGCATCCGCTACGGACGCCTGACAGGACTGGTCGGGCCCGATGGCGCGGGCAAGACGACTCTCATGCGCGTGCTTACCGGCCTGCTGGTACCCGACGCCGGGCGCGTCACGCTCGCCGGCTTCGACGTCGTGCGCGACAACGACGCGATCCACGTCGCCAGCGGCTACATGCCGCAGCGCTTCGGCCTCTATGAAGACCTGTCGGTGCTCGAGAACATCCACCTCTATGCGCGGCTGCGAGGGCTGGACGTTCGCCACAACAGCGAGCTGTTCGCTGAACTACTGGACTTCACGCGCTTGGCTCCGTTCACGAAGCGGCTGGCGGGCAAGCTGTCCGGCGGCATGAAGCAGAAGCTGGGTCTGGCCTGCGCGCTCATGGCACGGCCGCGCGTGCTGCTGCTGGACGAGCCCGGTGTCGGCGTCGATCCGGTCAGCCGTCAGGACCTGTGGCGCATGGTGCAGGCACTGACCGACGAGGGCATAGCCGTGGTCTGGTCCACCGCCTACCTCGACGAGGCCGAGCGCTGCGAAAGCGTGCTGCTGCTCAATGAAGGCCGGTTGCTGTTCGACGGCCCGCCCGGGGACCTGACCGCGCAACTCAAAGGCCGCAGCTTTCGCCTCGAGAACGTGGGCGTACGGCGGCGCGCGCTCCTCACCGAGGCGCTCGACCTGCCGAGCGTGAGCGACGGCGTTATCCAGGGTGCGGGCGTACGTCTGGTGCTGCGCGAAGGCGCCGACCGCGCGCCCGTCCAGGCGCTGGCCGAGCAGGCACAGGTGGAGCTGGCCCAAGTGCCGGCGCGCTTCGAGGACGCTTTCATCGACCTGCTGGGCGGCGGTCCCGGGGGCACTTCGATCCTGGCCGAACGCCTGCCGCCGGTCGAGCTGGGCTCGGACATCGCGGTCTCGTGCCGTAATCTCACCAAACGCTTCGGCGATTTCACCGCGACCGACAACGTCAGCTTCGAAGTGCACAAAGGTGAGATCTTCGGTCTGCTCGGCCCCAACGGCGCCGGCAAGTCGACCACCTTCAAGATGCTCTGCGGGCTGCTCAAGCCGAGCGCGGGCGAGGCGCAGGTGGTCGGACACGATCTGCGCCGTGCCACCGGGGCGGCCAAGAGCCGACTCGGCTACATGGCGCAGAAGTTCTCGCTCTACGGCCTGCTGTCCGTGCGTCAGAACCTGGAGTTCTCGGCCGGCGTCTACCAGCTCGATGCGGGCACGCGACGCGAGCGTATCGCCGAAATGATCGAAACCTTCGATCTGGGCGACTGGCTGTCGGCCACTCCCGACTCGCTGCCGCTCGGGCACAAGCAGCGCCTGGCGCTGGCCTGCGCGCTGATGCACCGGCCGCCGGTGCTCTTCCTCGACGAGCCCACTTCCGGCGTCGACCCGATCACGCGACGCGAGTTCTGGACCCACATCAACGGCCTGACGCGCAAGGGCGTGACAATCATGGTCACCACCCATTTCATGGACGAGGCCGAATACTGCGACCGCGTCGCCATGCTCTCGCGCGCGCGCCTGATCGCATTGGACACGCCCGATGCGCTCAAGCGCAGCGCCGCCACCGTCGGACGCCCGGATCCGACCATGGAGGACGCGTTCATTCACCTGGTCGAATCGGCTGACCGCGCCCTGGAGGCAGCCGCATGAGCAGCATCGCCGCCAATCGTCAGCTCGGCGCGTCGGGCCAGGACGCCGGCCTGCGTCGCTTCGACCGGCGGCGCCTACTGGCTCTGGTCACCAAGGAGAGCTACCAGGCACTGCGCGATCCTTCCACGCTGCTGATCGCCTTCGTGCTGCCGGTGGTGCTGCTGCTGCTGTTTGCCTACGCGGTGTCCCTCGACGCCAAGGATGTGCGTATCGGCGTGGTGTTGGAGTCACCCGGCGTCGCGGCGCAGGAACTGGCGGCCGCTTTCGCCGGTACACGATTCCTGGATGCACACTTTGCGCACGACCGCCGGGAGGTGGCGGACAAACTGATCTCCGGCGAGTTGCGCGGCTACGTCGTCATCCCTCAGGACTTCGAACAGCGCCTGGCGCGGCGCGACAACGAATCGCTGGTGCAGATCATTACCGACGGCTCCTACCCCAACACGGCCAACTACGTCGAGAACTACGCGCGCGGCGTAGTGCAGACCTGGGGTGCAGGGCTCGATGCGGCAGCGTCGCCACCAGCCATCCTGCTGGAGCCGCGCTACTGGTTCAACCCCGAGCTGGAGAGCCGCCGCGCACTGATTCCCGGTGCCATTGCCATCGTCATGACCATCATCGGTACCATGCTCACCGCCCTGGTGGTGGCGCGCGAATGGGAGCGCGGCACGATGGAGGCAGTGCTGTCGACCCCGGCGTCGGTGGTCGAGATCCTGATCGGCAAGCTGCTGCCCTACTTCGGGCTCGGCATGCTGTCTACGCTCGGCGCTGCAGCGCTGGCGGTGGGTGTGTTCGACGTGCCGCTACGTGGCTCGCTGGCGGCGCTGCTGCTACTCTCGGCAGCTTTCATGGTGCCCGCGCTGGGTCAGGGGCTGCTGATCTCCTCGCTCGCACGCAACCAATTCCTGGCTGCGCAGATCGCGCTCTTCACCGGCTTCCTGCCGGCGTTCATGCTCTCCGGGTTCCTGTACGAGATCGAAGCGATGCCGGCGGTGATCCAGGTCGCGACGTGGCTGATTCCGGCACGCTACTTCGTCGAAACGCTCAAGACCGTATTCCTCGTGGGCGACATCTGGGCGGTCTTCGTACCCGACTTGGCGGCGATGACGGCAACCGGAGTCCTGTTCTTCCTGGCGGCGAAGCGCGCCACGCGGAAGAACCTGGAGTAGGGCGCTGTTCGCAGCAACTTTCAACCCGATCCGCTTGCGTGCGCAGTTCGTGAAGGAAGTCCTGAGCGTGTTGCGCGACCCGCGCAGCCGCATGGTGGTGTTCGTACCGCCCATCCTCCAGCTTCTGGTCTTTGCATTCGCTGCGACGCTGGAGGTGCGCAACGTAGACGTCGCGGTCTACAACCTGGATTCAGGTCGTTGGTCGTACGAGATGGTGCAGCGGTTACATAGCGCACGCTTCATTGCGCACGTACGCCACGTGGGCAGCCAGCACCAGCTGCGTGAGCTGATCGACTACGGCGAGGTGATTGCCGCACTAGCCATTCCCGTAGACTTCTCGCGCACGATTGCCGCCGGCGGCAGCGCTCGTGCCCAAGTGCTGGTCGACGGGCGGCGCAGCAACTCGGGTCAGATCACGGTGAGCTACCTGTCCACGATCGCGGCCGACGTTGGCGCCGAAGTCGTGCCCGACGCGCAGGCACCGACGCCCGTGGTCGTGCGCCACTGGTTCAACCCGAACCTGACCTACCGCTGGTTCGTCGTTCCGGGTCTGACGGGCATCTTGGCGCTGTTCAGCTCCCTGCTCATCACCTCGCTGTCGATCGCGCGCGAGCGCGAGCTGGGCACCTTCGACCAATTGCTGGTCTCGCCCACTTCGACGCCCGAAATCATCGTCTCCAAGTCGCTGCCGGCACTGGCAATTGGCACCGTGCTCGGCCTGTTCATGGTCGGCGCCGCCGTGTTCGGCTTCGGAATTCCGTTCACGGGCTCGTCCGTGCTGCTTCTCGCCAGCCTGGTGCTATTCATCCTGTCGGTAGTGGGTATCGGCTTGATGATTTCCGCGGTCAGCATGACGCAGCAACAGGCCATCCTGGGAGCGTTCGCCATTGGCGTCCCGGCGGTGCTGATGTCGGGCTTCGCCACCCCGGTGGAGAATATGCCGCTGGCGCTGCGGTGGCTGGCGCAGGTGATTCCGCTCACTCACTTCCTGGTCATCGTCGAAGGCAGCTTTCTCAAGGCCATGCCCCCCGGCGACATCCTGGCCAGCCTGTGGCCGCTGGCCGTCATTGCCGTGGCCACGCTGACGCTTGCCACCAGCTTCGTGCGCGGGCGGTTGCAATGACGTGGCCCGACTACCCGGGCCACGGCGTCAGAGGAACGGCGTACGGCCTCGTCCCTTGCCGTCAGCGCCGCGGTCGGCCTTCGCGGCGTCCACCGCCGTAGCCCGCCCAGGCCGGAACGCCGGCGGCATTGCGAAGCGTGAGCACCTGCCCGTCCTTTCGCACCTCGCGAGCGACGAGCGCCCGCTGCCCGTCGATCGACACACGTGATCCCTCCACCTCGACCTCGTCGCCGCTCTGGAGTCGGGGTGGGTGCGCGTCGACATACCACGCGGGCCCGAGGTGCACGGCGACCTTTTCCTTGCCGGTCTCGATCGTCATGTGCACCCCGCCACTCCGCCCTCTCCCTGGTGACGAAACGTGGTCGATGCTCATGATCCGACCCTTGATCGTTTCGACCGTGCTCGGATCGTAGTTCCGACCCGCCGCAGCCGGTGAGGGCTGCGCCGCAGAGGTGAGCACGCCTCCGACCGCTAGCGCCAATCCGGCAGCGAACATTGCAACGACCCTCATGGTCAACCTCCTGACCGCTGCAGCTACTTTCTCTCGACCGGAATCCGCATCCCGTAGAAGGAGCGGTGTACGAACAGCAGCGACAGCGCGAAGAAGATCACCGCCAGGCCGGCGCTGGCGCTCCGCGACATGGTGATCGCGAGCTCGACCGCGAGGAGGCCGAAGAGGGTCGTGAACTTGATGATCGGGTTCATGGCGACCGACGACGTGTCCTTGAACGGATCGCCGACGGTGTCGCCGACCACCGACGCCGCGTGCAGCTCGGTGCCCTTCTCCTTGAGCTCCACCTCGACGAGCTTCTTGGCATTGTCCCAGGCGCCGCCGGCGTTGGCCATGAAGATCGCCTGGTAGAGGCCGAAGAGCGCGATCGAAATCAGGTAGCCGATGAAGAAGAACGGTTCGACGCAGGCGAAGGCGAGAGTCGAGAAGAAGACGGTCAGGAAGATGTTGAACATGCCCTTCTGCGCGTACTGGGTGCAGATCTCGACGACCTTCTTCGAGTCGGTGATCGAGGCCTTGTCGGTGTCCTCGAGCTTGATGTTCTGCTTGATGAACTCGACGGCCCGGTAGGCGCCGGTGGCGACGGCCTGCATCGACGCGCCGCTGAACCAGTAGATGACCGCGCCGCCGGTCACCAGTCCGAGCAGGAACGGCGCGTGCATGAGCGAGAGCTTGTCGAGCTGCTCGGTCAGGCCGTGCGTCAGCACCATGATGATCGAGAAGATCAGCGTCGTAGCGCCGACGACGGCGGTGCCGATCAGCACCGGCTTGGCGGTCGCTTTGAAGGTGTTGCCGGCGCCGTCGTTCTCTTCGAGGTAGTGCTTGGCCTTGTCGAAGTTGGGAGCGAAGCCGAACTCCTTCTTGATCTCGTTCGCGACGTTGGGGACGTTCTCGATCAGCGATAGCTCGTAGACCGACTGGGCGTTGTCGGTCACCGGCCCGTAGGAGTCGACGGCGATCGTCACCGGCCCCATGCCGAGGAAGCCGAAGGCCACGAGGCCGAAGGCGAAGACCGGCGCCGGCGTCAGGTCGCCGACCTTGATGAAGAGCTCGTCGAGCCCCAGGAGCGAGACGGCGAACGCCGTGCCCATGAGGGCGACGATGACGATGCCCATCCAGTAGGCGCTGAAGTTGCCGGCGACGAGGCCGGAGATGACGTTCAGGGAAGCGCCGCCCTCGCGCGAGGCGGTGACCACCTCGCGCACGTGACCGGACTCGGTGGAGGTGAAGATCTTGATGACCTCGGGGATGATGGCGCCGGCGAGCGTGCCGCAGGTGATGATCGTCGCCAGCTTCCACCACAGCGAGCCGTCGCCGAGGTTCGGGACCAGGATGTACGAGACGCCGTAGGTCATCACGACCGAGACGATCGAGGTGATCCACACGAGCTGCGTGAGCGGCGCCTCGAAGTTCATCTTGTCGGCGTCGGCGTAGGCGCTCCGCGCCAGGGCACCGTTGATCCAGTAGGAGACCGCGCTGGCGATCAGCATCATCAGGCGCATGATGAAGATCCACACCAGGAGCTGGACCTGCACGTTCACCTGCGTCGCCGGGACGGCGAGCAGGATGAAGGTGATGAGCGCGACGCCGGTGACGCCGTAGGTCTCGAAGCCGTCGGCAGAAGGCCCGACCGAGTCGCCGGCGTTGTCGCCGGTGCAGTCGGCGATCACCCCGGGGTTACGGGCGTCGTCCTCCTTGATGTTGAAGACGATCTTCATGAGGTCGGAGCCGATGTCGGCGATCTTGGTGAAGATGCCGCCGGCGATGCGCAGCGCCGAGGCGCCGAGCGACTCGCCGATCGCGAAGCCGATGAAGCAGGCGCCGGCGAGATCGGAGGGTATGAACAGGAGGATCGCGAGCATGAGCACGAGCTCGGCGCTGATCAGCAGCATGCCGATGCTCATGCCGGCCTGGAGCGGGATGGCGTAGGTCGGGAAGGGCTTGCCCTCGAGGCTTGCGAAGGCGGTGCGCGAGTTGGCGAAGGTGTTCACGCGGATGCCGAACCACGCGACCCCGTAGCTGCCGCCGATGCCCACCAGGCTCGCGAGCAGGATCACGACCACCTTCACGGCGTCGAAGTGCATGAGGAAGCCGAAATAGACGACCATGATGGCGCCGATGAAGAGCTCGAGGAGCAAGATGAACTTGCCCTGGGTGATGAGGTAGGTCTTGCAGGTCTCGTAGATGAGCTCGGAGATGTCGAGCATGGCGCGGTGGACCGGCAGGTTCTTCAGCGTGTTGAACTGCGTGAAGCTGAAGACGAGGCCGAAGGCGCAGATGACCCCGCCCATGACCAGGAGAAGCGTCCAGCCGTCGACGCCGAGGAACTGCTCGGAAGCGAGGTCGGGCAGGATGAGCTCGGCCTCGCTGGCGCCGGCGCCGCCGGCCGCTATGAGCACGAGCGCTACGGCCAGTGAGAGTGTTGACGTCACACGTGACTGCAACCGAATCATACGGGTGCCTCCTCCAAAAACTCGAGGCGGGGAGAATTGGCGGCCCCGTCCTCCAAGGTTTCGAGTGGTTGGCCGCCCGGACGAGAAGGCAAGGACACCCTGACGCCTGCCTCTTCTCGCGAGCGCTTCTGCGCACTCCCGACGAAACTCGCCGGCCGCGCCGAGCGGCCGGTTCGAAAATCGGCGCTTCTTAGCACCGGCCCGCCGGAATTGCGAGCGGGCCGCGTCCCGGGGGCCGCCCGGGCTATCCTGGAAGGGTCGGGACGCCGCCGCGAGATGATGGATGTCGGCCTTCGCCATGGCAGGTGTCATGGGTTCCATGGCACAGCGCTGGTACCCGGGCGGCCGTATGCCTCCCTCGCGGATGCTCTGCCTGACGGTCGGGGTCGCGGTGCTCTGCATTGCCGCGCCGGCCTTCGCCAAGCGCAAGCCCCGCGTCGAATGCGGGCGCGCTCAGTTCGTCTTCGCCGACGGACCGCTCACGAGCGACGACCGGGCGACCGGACGGAACTGGCCGGCCGTCGTCATTGCCGACGGCATGGTTTCGATCCCGGGCGTCTGTCCGGCGGTGCCCGGCTCCCTCAAGCCCGGGCGATCGGGCATGCGGGTGAGCGCGATCTGGACCGACTGCGACGGTATCGACGGCAAGGTGCGGCTGCGCGCCACCACGAACGGTTCCTGCAGCGAGCTGACCGGCCGCTTCTACCTGCCGCGGAGCGTCACTGCCAAGCCACCGAAAGGCGGATGGAAGGTCAAGGGCGAGGCGGCGATCACGTGCGTCGACACCGGCCTCGAGCCGCTCGAGGACGGTCAGGAGATCTACACGAGCATGACGTGCGACTCGAGCACCGAGGATCTCGCCCAGGTGCTCGGCGAGATCTGCGAAGTCTTGCAGGGATCGCCCTGTCTCTCCACCAGCGCTACCTGCGGACGGCGGGCGCAGGAGATCTTCACCGGCGTCACGCTCTTTCCTTCGGTGAAGCAGCCGGCGAGCTGGAACCGGTTCGGCGGCCGCGGCGAGATCATGGCGCAGGCCGGACTCTGCATCCTGAAGGATCTCGCCAATGGGGCCCACAGCAACAGCGCCAGCGTCGATATCGGGATCGGCAAGGTCTCGATCGACCAGGAAATCGCCTTTCGTGCCTTCGACGTCGACCAGCGTGCGGTGAGCATCTATCAGAATCTCGACTTCTGCGTGCCGGTCTTCGGGTGCTTGAGCGGCGTCGGCCAGGAGATCCTCGTACGGCTCGCCGCGAGCTGTCCCGCGCATCCTTTGGGGCAGTCCTGCGGGTCCTATCCCGTGAAGTCCGCGTACGCGCTCGACGTCATCGCCGACGAGTCGGCGCGCTACCTCGGGCTCGCGGCTCCGGTGATCACCGTGGTGACGCCGTACGGACCGGTCAACGTCCAGCCGCAGATCCAGTTCTGGTCGAATCTCGGCACCGTACTCTCGCCGTTCGGCAGCTCGATACAGAAGGACCAGACGATCGGTCCGCTCGATGCGCGCTTCGTCGATTCCGTCGCTCATCCGCCTGTCCGTTTCTACGATCGCTACGGACGTATTCCCGGCGTCGTCTTCTCGTCCCAGCCTCGGGCTCTGACCGACGGCGTCGGCTGGGACAGCCAGATGGGATTCGGCAGTCGCGATGCGCGCCCGTGGACGAGCGAGTGGAGCCCCGGCGGCAATGTGAACGCGAGGCGGCCGGATCTGGACCTCGGGGCGGCGCGCAGCACCGGGGAGAAGCAAGCGAACTTCCACGTCCGCGCCGAGGCGGAGATCGCCTACTCCCCGACGGACATCTTGCCGTCGTGGCTCAAGGGCAGCGGCGTCGACCTGTGGTTCAAGATCTGGATCAAGCCGAAGGCCGACGCCGCAGTGGCTGGACAGCTCGGGATCTTCTCGTCCGAAGGCGGCGTCTACCAGCTCGACGACGGCCTGAGACACTATGCTCAGCTCGTGCTCCGCGACGGCGCCAGCGCCGCCGGCTCCTTCGTCGTCGACGCCGGGCTCGACCTCGTAGCCGTGATCGATCTGCCGTCGCCGCTCGACGACATCACCCTCATCGACATCCATCCCGACTTCTCGGTTCCGGTCGACAAAGGTGACGACGACTCGCGCCAGCACGGAAAATGGCGTGAGGCGCGCGCCGGGTCGAGCTCCGCTCCTCCGGCGGCGCCGGAGTTCGACGGCCCGATCCGTACCTTCCATGGCGACGTCGACGGACCGGCGTTCATCGAGGAGTGCCTGACCGAACCGGTTCCCGAGCAGCCGCACCCGCCGCCGTCGTTCACGCCGGGAGACGGGAGCGTGCTCGACCGCGATCTCCTCTTTCCGTGCAACATCTGCGTCACGGTCGGTCAGCACGACATCGACATGTGCGCGCCCAACCCCGGACACGGCGCCGGCGAGTGTACCCAGGGACCGCGCTGCCATCCGGCCCTCGTCGAGGCCGGCATCTGCTCCGATCTGAGCTACCACTCGACGCCGCAGGAGGCGGTGCTCTATCCGGCGACGACGAATCCTCTGCCCGCCGCCAAGCACTGGATGTGCGATCTCTCCAGCAAGGCGGGCTGTCTCGATCTCTGTCGCTTCGATCCCGAGAGCGCGACCCTCACGGTCGAGAAGTCGGCGGTCGACATCGTCGGGCCGAAGTGCGCCAAGCCCGTGGTGAAGTAGCGGCAGCGGTCGCGATTTGCGCTCGCCGGCGCTAAGACGTCGGCAGTGATCGCTCTCGGGCTGCACATCATCGGCCGCGCCCGGACGCCGTGGAGGCGCCGCGAGGACGCGCCGCACCAGCCTGCGGCCGCACCGGATGCGGCGGGGGTCATCGAGATCGCGCCGCCGTATCGCGCGGCGCTCGCGGACCTGGCGGGCTTCGGACGGATCTGGCTGATCTTCCATTTCCACCGTAGCGGCGGCTGGGGCGCCAAGGTGCGGCCGCCGCGCGGCGGGCCGAAGCGGGGGCTCTTCGCTACCCGCGCCCCCGATCGTCCATCGCCGCTCGGGCTCACCAGCGTCGGTCTGGAGTCGGTCGACCTCGAGCGCGGCGAGATCCGCGTCCGCGGCCTCGACCTCCTCGACGGGACGCCGATACTCGACATCAAGCCCTATCTACCGCGGTTCGACGCCTGGCCCGATGCCGGCCACGGCTGGATCGAGCCCTTTCTCGAAGCCGGCATCGAGCCGAAGCTCAAGCGACCGCAACGAGCCAGCGAAGGAGAGTGACGAAATGCAGATCGGCATGATCGGTATGGGACGGATGGGGGCCAACATGACCCGGCGCCTACTGCGCGGCGGCCATGCGGTGGTGGCCTACGACGTCGTTCCGGCGGCGGTCGAGGCGATCACCAGGGAGGGCGCTACGGGCGTGCACTCGCTAGCCGAGCTGGTATCGGCGCTGACGCCGCCGCGCGCCGTCTGGCTCATGGTGCCGGCCGCGATCGTCGACCGCACCCTCGCCGAGCTGGAGCCGCAGCTCGCGCCGGGCGACGTCGTGGTCGACGGCGGCAACTCGTTCTACCGTGACGACGTCGAGCGCGCGAAGCGCCTCGCCGCGAGCGCCATCCACTACGTCGACTGCGGAACCAGCGGCGGCGTCTGGGGGCTCGAGCGCGGGTACTGCCTCATGATCGGCGGTGAGCATGAAATAGTCCGCCGCCTCGATCCGATTTTCGCGACGCTGGCGCCCGGCAAGGGGACGCTTGCGCCGACGCCCGGGCGCGAGGGCCGCGCGGGCACGGCCGAGCAGGGGTATCTGCACTGCGGTCCCGCCGGGGCCGGCCACTTCGTGAAGATGGTCCACAACGGCATCGAGTACGGCTTGATGGCGGCGTACGCCGAGGGCCTGAACGTCCTGCGGCACGCCAACGTCGGCAAGGCGTCTGCGGCGGCCGATGCCGAGACGACGCCGCTCCGCGACTCGCAGTACTACCGTTACGACTTCGATCTCGCCGACATCACCGAGGTGTGGCGGCGCGGGAGCGTCATCGCCTCGTGGCTCCTCGACCTGACGGCGCAGGCCTTCGCGTCCGATCCCGGGCTCGACGGCTTCTCCGGCCGCGTCTCGGACTCGGGCGAGGGACGCTGGACCCTGGACGCGGCGATCGACGAGGCGGTGCCGGCGCACGTGCTGGCGGCGGCGCTCATGGAGCGCTTCGCCTCGCGCGGCGAGGCCGGGTTCCAGGACCGCGTGCTCTCGGCGATGCGCTTTGCCTTCGGCGGCCACCACGAGAAGTGACGGGCGGCGCCGGCGCGCGGCGGCGTGCGCCTGACGACGCTGGCGGCCGCTCCTACGACTCGCGCAGCGGCCGCCAGCGCGCCTGCGTGCCCGCGAGCAGTCGATTGGCCTCGTCGGGCCCGTCGCTGAACGGGTAGTAGTTGGGAAAGCCCGGCGGCGGCAGGTCCGCCCAGGCGTCGAGGATCGCGGTGACGAAGCGCCACGAGTACTCGACCTCGTCGGAGCGCGTGAACAGCGAGGCGTCGCCGCGGAGAGCGTCGAGGAGCAGGCGCTCGTAGGCCTCGGGCGAGCGCTCGTGGAAGGCCTCGCCGTAGAAGAAGTCCATCTCGACTTCCTGGAGGTGGATGCGCATGCCGGGCTGCTTGCACGCGATCGAGAGGCTGATGCCCTCGTCGGGCTGGATGCGCATGACGATGACGTTCGACATCGGGCGGGCGACGATCGCGTCGTCCTTGTCGCCGAGGTAACGGAAGAGGTGCAGCGGGGGCTGCTTGAACTCGACGACGATCTCGGAGACGCGCTTGGCGAGCCGCTTGCCGGAGCGCAGGAAGAACGGCACGCCGGCCCAGCGCCAGTTGTCGACCTTCATGCGCAGCGCCAGGAACGTCTCGGTGATCGACTGCGGGTCGACGCCGTCCTCCTGGCGGTATCCCTTCACGACCTGCCCGCCCTTCTCGCCCATGCCGTACTGGCCGCGGACGGTGTTCGCCGCCACCTCCTTGCGGGTCATGGGCACGAGCGCGCGCAGGACTTTCACCTTCTCGTCGCGGATCGCCTGCGCCTCGAGCGCCGACGGCGGCTCCATGGCGATCAGACAGAAGAGTTGGAGGATGTGGTTCTGCACCATGTCGCGGATGGTGCCGGCGCCGTCGTAGTAGGCGCCGCGCCGCCCCTCCATGCCGAGCTCCTCGGCGACCGTGATCTGCACGTTGTCGACGTACTTCTGGTTGAAGAGCGGCTCGAAGATCGAGTTGCCGAAGCGGAAGCTCAAGATGTTCTGGACGGTCTCCTTCCCGAGGTAGTGGTCGATGCGGTAGATCTGACTCTCGTCGAGGGTCGCGGCGACGATGGCGTTCAGGGCCCGCGCGCTCGCGAGGTCGGTGCCGAAGGGCTTCTCGATGATGACTCGCGACCAGACGGCGTCGCTCTTCTGGCGGATCAGACCCGCGGCCGCGAGGTTCTCGAGGATGAGCGGAAAGAACTCCGGAGCGACCGACAGGTAGAAGAGGCGGTTCCCGGGCAGACCCCGCTCCTGCTCGATCTTCTCGAGTCGGGAGCGGAGCGCCTGGAAGGTCTGCGGATCGTCGGCGTCCCCCGGCTGATAGTACAGCGCCTGGACGATCGGGTGGTCGGCAGCGATGGTCTCGCCCGGCACCTGAGCGTGCAGCGCCGTCAGCATGCTGTCGCGATAGGCGTCGTCGCTGAGCCGCGTGCGGGAGAAGCCGACGACCGCGTAGCGCTCCGGGAGATAGCCGCCGCAGTGCAGGTGGTAGAGCGCCGGCAGGAGCTTCCGCTTCGCGAGATCACCCGAGGCGCCGAAGATCACGATCGTCACCGGATCTTTGGCGCGGATCGCCTCGACGCCGGGATCCGGGCCCTCGGTGCGCTTGATCGAGACTCCGGTCTTGCCGCGTACCGGCACCGGCGTGCTCATCGGCCGCGCCGCGCCCGCGTCCGACGCCGCGCGCTCTTGGTCTTCGGGGTCGGCCGCCGCGTCTTCGCGGGCTGCGGGCGTACGGGCTTGGTCTTGGTCTTCGTTTTCGGCGCCGCGGGCTTCTTCTTCACCGTGGTTCGGCGCCGCTTGGGCGCGCTGCCCCCGACGACCGCGAGGATCGTTCGCAGGCCGAGGTCGACGTCGACGCCGAGCGATACGCGGAGCACTCGCCGGCCGCGCGCAGCCAGCGATTGGTAGTCGCCGAGGGCTTGCGCCGCTTCGAGCGTAGCGAAGCTGAAAGCTTCACCCGGGATCGCCAGATCCTCGCCGGGCTCCGCCGAGAGCTGGATGAAGACGCCGTTCGCAGCGCCGCCCTTGTGGAGCTGGCCGGTCGAGTGCAGGAAGCGCGGGCCGTAGCCGACGGTGGTGGCGTTCCGCGAGCGGTCGCGGAGGGCGGCGCGGATCTGCCGCAGGATCTGCTCGCGCTCGCCGGTGCGCTCCACGTATGCGGTCACGGCGATGTAGTCGCCCTTGCGCACCAGCTTGAGATGCGCCTCCAGGCGACGTGCGAAGTCGGTGGCGTTCACCGAGACGACGCCGCCGGGATCGGGAAGCGCGCCGCTATCCCGATACACCTGCAATAGCCGCACGGTGTTGTCTTTCGACTCCTGCACGTTCGGCTGGTCGAAGGGATCGATGCCGAGCACCCAGCCCGCCGCGGCCGTCGCGATCTCCCAGCGCAGGAACTCGCCGCCGAGGTCGTAGGCGTCCTTCAAGCGGAAGGCCACGACCGGATGGCCGGCGCGGGCGAGGCTCTGTACGGCGCGCTCCTGGCTGCCGTCGAGGCGGATGTAGGCGAAGACGCGGTCCCTGCCATAGGCATCAGGGCGGCCGACCGGCTCGCCCTCGACGGGAACGACGCCGGTACCCTCCTTGCCGGTCGACTCGGCGATCAGCTGTTCGAGCCAGTAGCCGAAGGTGTCGACCTTTCTGTCGACTATGAACGTGAGCTTGTCGCGGCCGGCCTTGGCAAGCGCCCCGATTACGGCGCCGAGGTAGAGCCCGGGATTGCGCGCTGCCGGGATCGTCGGGCCGCACGCGAGCATCATGCGCTTGGCACGCTGCAGGAGCTTGGCGACGTCGATGCCCATGAGGGCCGCCGGCACGAGACCGAAATGCGAGAGCGCCGAGTAGCGCCCGCCGATCTCGGGCCGGGCCAGAAAGACGCGCCGGAAACCGTGCGCTCGCGCTCGCGCTTCCATCGCCGTGCCGGGATCGGTGATGGCGACGAAGTGCCGGCCGGCCTGGTCGCCGTGCGCCTTGCGCACGCGATCGTAGAAATACTGAAAGAAGACGTTCGGCTCGGTCGTACTGCCCGATTTCGACGACACGATGTAGAGCGTCTTCGCCGGATCGCTCCAGCGTTCGCGGGCGGCGACGGCCGCGGGATCGGTCGAGTCGAGCACCTGCACGTCGACGTGGCCCTTGGCGACGCCGAATGTCCGCCGCAGTACTTCCGGGGCGAGCGACGAGCCGCCCATGCCGCAGAGCACGGCGCGGGTGAAGCCGGCGGCGCGCACTTCGTCGGCGAAGGCGGTGAGCTCGTCCACCTTACCGAGCATGAGGTCGGCGACGTCGAGCCAGCCCATGCGGGCCGCGATCTCGGCCTGGTGTGTCGGATCGTCCGCCTTCCACAGCGTCGGGTCCTGCTTCCAGAGGCGCTCCGGAAGCCTCGCTGCATCCATCGCGGCGAGCGTAGCCTGCACCGCCCGGTTCGATGATCCGAGCTTGGCCATGGTGAGATCCGTCAGCAGGAACGCCTCGCGCGATGCCGACACGACCGCGATCAGCGATTCGAACGACTTCGCGAACGCGGCGACGCCGTCGACCTCGAGCTTGTGGGTGACGGCGGCCATGCTGATGCCGGCGTCTTCGATGCGCTGCAGGATCGCGGCGGCTTCGTCGAGGCCCTCTGCGAGCCGCGGCGCCGGCTTACCGTGGTCTTTGTAGGCGGCGATGGTCGCCGGCGGCAGCGTGTCGACGGTGTCCGGACCGATCAGCGCCTCGACGTAGTAGGTGTCGGGGTAGGCGGGGTTCTTGGTCGACGTGCTGGCCCAGAGCGGGCGCTGCAGGCGTGCTCCCTGGGCGGCTAGAGCCGTCCAGCGCGCGCCGGCGAACTTCCTGCGGAAAGCGGCGTAAGCGAGCTTGGCGTTGGCGATCCCCGCTTTGCCGACGAGCTGCCGCAGCTGCGCCTGCTGGTCGGGACCCGCCTCGCCGATCTTCCGCTCGAGCTGCGCGTCGACGGCCGTGTCGACACGGCTCACGAAGAAGCTCGCTACCGATGCGATCCTGGCGATCGGCTTCCTGGCGGCGAGCCGCTTCTCGAGGCCGGCGAGGTAGGCATCCATCACCTCGTCGTAGCGCTCGAGCGAGAAAATGAGGGTCACGTTGATGTTCAGGCCGTCGGCGATGCAGCGGGCGATGGCGGGGACGCCTTCGCGCGTCGCCGGGATCTTCACCATCAGGTTCGGGCGTGCGACGGCCTTCCACAGGCGGTGCGCTTCCTTGATCGTCGCTTCCGTGTCGGTCGCGAATTTCGGTGCGACTTCGATGCTGGCGTAGCCGTCGGCGCCGCCGCTGCGGGCGTACACGGGCGCGAACACGTCGGCGGCGGCGCGGATGTCCTCGATCGCGAGGGCGTCGAAGATGTCTTCTGCGTTCTTGCCCTTGCGGGCGAGGACGCGGATGGCATCGTCGTAATCCTTGCTCCGAGCGACCGCATGCTCGAAGATCGTCGGGTTGGAGGTTAGTCCGGTGATGTCGCCGGCGGCGACCATCTTCGCGAGCTTTCCCGAGGTCAGGAGGTCGCGACTGATGTTGTCGTGCCAGGGGGACTGTCCGAGATGTTGCAGCTCGACCAGCGGATTCGCCATCATCTCCCTCCCGAGCATCCGCGCGAGCGGAGCTCCCGACGCGGTCCATCCGCGTCATCGGCATGATGCCTAAGAGTGGTCTAAAGATACAGAGGGTCTTGCGTCCGGCGGTGTATCCGCCGGACGCAGGTCGCTCAGGGACAGGCCGAGATCGACGGCAGGCCGGCGGCGGTGCGCAGCACGTGCACGCCGTCGGTGACCGTGATCTCGCCGCTGCCGTCGACGTCGCAGCGTTGCGGCGTGCAGGCGCTGGAGAGCCCGGCTGCGGCACGCAGCACCTGGACGCCATCGCTGACAGTGACGGCGCCGCTCAGATCGGCGTCACCGCAGAGCCCCGGCGTCGGACCGACCAGGGGATATATGCGTTCGGCGCCGCGGATGTCGGCGGCCGTCGGGTCGCTGACGAAACAAAGGCCCTGCGGCGCAAACAGGGACGCGGAGCGCATGAGCACGTTGTAGTCGTCGCCGCACTCGTCGGGATGGGAGAGCCCGAGGACGTGTCCGAGCTCGTGGGCGAGCGTCGCCCGGAAGCTGGCCGGCGAAAATAGGAAGGCTTGATTGACGGTGATGTTGGCGTCGATCAGGTGCCCCGACTGCGAGCCTCCAGTATAGAAGATGCTGAGCGTTACGGCGAGCACGTTGCTCGCGTACAGGGACTTGCCGTCGCAGAGCGTCATCGACGTGCCGCCGATCGAGACTTTGCCGTCGTTCGGGTCGCAGAAAGTCACCGTGTTCTCGGCGTCGACGAAGGTGAAGCGTCCCGGTAGGTCGGTGTTCCAGGTGCCGGCCGCCTGCTGGCAGAGCTCGACACAGGCGTGTCCGTCGCTGCCGCAGTAGATGGCCGTCCCGGCCGCAGCGAAGAAGCTGCAATCGAACTCGACGGTGGCGTTGTGCCAGAAGACCTCCGGATCCGCCGGGCACTCCCGGCTCCCGGCATTGATGAACGCGTAGGCGTCGTCCGGCGTCCAGGGGCACGACTGACCGACGGCCGGTGCCGCGAGCGCGAGACCAGCGAGCAGTGCGGCGGTGAGGCAGCTCAGGAGCGTCGTCACTTGCGGGCGGCTCGCAAGAAGTCGAGGAAGGCGTCGAGCGTGGGATCGCCGCCGGCGCCGCGCGCTCCCACCTGGGCGGCGCTGCTTGCGAGGCTCCGCCCCTGACGATCGCGGACGACCGCGGCGGTGCGGGCATCGCCGATCACGCGGTAGAGGCCTTGGTTGAAGCCGACGAACGGACTCGCGAGCGGCGGCGTGCGCTCGGGCTCGAGGAGCACGACGTAGCGTTCGCCGACCGCGAGCTCCGGCATGCCGTCGACGCGCTGGCGAACGCCGCCCACCTCGCCGCCGGAGTACACGAGCTCGACGCTCGCCGGGAACGTGCCGGCAACCGCCTCCTCGACCGTGAAGCGCACGGCCGTCTCGAACCACTGGGGCCGGGCGGCAACGGGGCGACTCGTGACCGCTGCTACCGTGCCGACGAATATGCGGTCGGCGGCCGCGGCCTGCGCCGCTGTGGTCATGTTCGCCACTACGGTCGCTCCCGCGGAGCGCGCGGCGACCGCACCTCCGAGGGCTACGCCGAGCAATATCGCCGTCGCGGCGGCCCGCGCTGCGCCGGCGCTGCTCCCGTCGTGTCCGGTCATGCGCAGTGCCGTTAACATACGGAGCTTCATTGCGCGACCCACGAGCCGTTCACCTTGTGCAGGTTCTTCCTGATGTCGATCGACTGCGTCTGGCGCCGGCCGCCGGCATTGAAGCTGTCCTCGCGCGTCAGCGTGACCACCGCGCTGTCGGGGCTATGCACGTCGATGGCGCTCCTGGCGATGCGCACCTCGAGATCGACCAGATCGTTCAACGCGGCCGCGAGCTTGCTGCGGTTCTCGGGCTTGACGACACCGAGCGCCAGGAGCTCGTCGACGTTCTTGCGCTGATACGCGTCGCGATAGGAGGCGATCCAGCTCTCGAGCTCGCGCCGCGGATCGCTGCCGGCGTGCGGCGCGAGCGGCGTCGGCGCGAGGCGCGGCGGCAGCGCCGCGACCTGCGTCGGCACGGCGACGGGCTCCCGCGGGTGCGCCCGGACGGTCCAATGCCGGACCGCGGCGGCGCGCTCCGGTGCCTCGACGCGCACTTCGACATCGGTGCTGCCGGCGTGCTCGGAACGGTACGTGAAGCGCGGTCCGTCGGCGCCGTGGACCGGACGCTTGTCGACGGTCCAGACATAGGAGAGTGCGCTCGCCGGCGCCCGTCCGGCGCGGGCCTCGACGCTGAAATCGGTGGCGTCGCCGAGAGCGGCGATGATCTCCGCCGGCGCCGGAACCTGGTGCGTGATGGCGACGGGCGCGCGCGGCACGGTGACGGTCCACGCAGTGCGCGCCACGGGACCGGTTCCGACCGCCACTTCGGCGCGCACTTCGCGGGTCGTTCCTTCGTCGTCGTCGGTGGGGGTGAGCTCGAGGGTCGGCGTGCCGTCGCCTGCGGCTTTGTCGTCGACGAACCAGGCGTAGCGCAGGGGAGCGCTGCCGTCGTCTTTTGCGGTCACCTTGAAGCGCGTGCTCCTACCGGGCGCGGCCTGTACCGTCTTGCCGCGGGGCTCGAAGCCGCTGATGACGGGGGCGGCCGCCGGAACCTCGGGTGGGGGCGGCTCTTCGACCTTGGCGATCTGCTGGGGCGGAGCAGTCGGCGCCGCCGGCTCCGGCCGACGGTCCTCGACCACCTGCTGCGGCGGTGCCGGCGGTGCTACCGCGCCAGCTTCCTTGGACGCTGCCGCGTCGGCCGGCACCGCCACCTGCGGCGGCGCCGGCTGTGGCATCGTGCCCGTGGAGCCGCCGCGCAACAGCCAGACGCCGGCGAGCAGCGCGACGCCCGCGGCGCCGATGCCGATCCACGCCACCGGCAGTCCTCGTCCGGTCGGCGCCGGCGGCTGCTGGCGCGCGACCACGGTCGCGGCGCCGGCAGCCGCGGCAACGACGGTGGCGTCGGCAGAGCCGGCAACCGCGGCGCCATCGCTAACGACGGTGGCGTCTGCGAGCGCCTGGTCAGGTGCCAGCGTGGTCGCTTCGCTGCCGGGCGCCACACCGACGGCCGACATCGTCTCGGCGGCAGCGGCGGTCGGCGCCGCCCGTTCGGCCGTGGGGGCGGCCGGAGGCGGTATCGTCCCCGCAGGCAGCGCCGCCAAGACCTCGGCCGCTTCGTTGTAGGCAGCGGCGGCGGCCGCAAAATTTCCGCGCGTTGCCGCGGCGGTACCGCGCGCGTGTGCCGCATCCGCCTTCGCAAGCTTGCGGCGCGCGAAGAAGCCGGCAGCCGCCGGAGCGCGCGTCGCCCGCAGGTCCTCGACGCGAGCCCGCGCCGCCTGCGCATCGCGCTCGGCAGCCGCCCGCACCGCGGCGTCGCGCGCCCGGCCGAAGGCGTCGCGCGCCGTCGCGAAGCTGCGCTCGCTGCCGTCGTAGTCTCCGCTCTCGAGAGCGCGCTCGGCGACCGCCAGCGTCTCGTTCGCCTGCGCCAGCTCGGCGGCCGCGAGCTCGGCGGCACCGGCGGCCTCGGCCTCCAGGTGCGCAGCGCGCGCGGCGTCGCGGGCGGCGCGGGCACCGGCTCGCGCCGCGGTCACCGCCCGGTAGCTCTCGGCGGCCTTGCGGAACGCGATCGCCGCGGCGACGCGTTTTCCTTCCCGTTGCCGTCGCTCGCCGGCCGTGAACGCCTGCTCCGCAGCGTTGGCGGCCTGGTCGTCGGGTCCGTCCAGTCCGGCCGCCGCCCGCGCTGCGACCGCGCTCTCGTAGGCCGCGTGCACGGCCTCCTCGAGCGCGGCTGCGAACGCCCGCTCGGCTTCCGCGGCGATCCCCGGGACGGCGTTGCAGTCGCCGTCCCGGCGGCGTGCGAGCGCCCGCTGCTGCTGTTCGACGGCGACGGCCCAAGCCGCGGCGGCGAGCGTTTCGGCGCCTGCCTCCCGCGCTTCCGCTCCGGCCGCCGCGGCGTCGGCGAGCGCCGTGTCGGCGGCGGCCTCGATCTTGGCGCGCGCAGCGGCGTTCTCGGCGGCGGCGAAGCGCTCACGGGCCGCCGCCGCGGAGCTCACGACGAGGCTCAGCTCGTCGGCAGCGAGCGCTCGTTCGGCCGCGGCGAGCTCGTCGGCCGCGGCTATGAACTCGGCGGTCTCGTCAGCGCCGGCATCGACCGCTTGCTGCTTCGCCGCGGCGACGGTGGCCAGGGTCTCCCGCAGCTCGTGGCGGCGAGCGACACGCGCGGCCTCGGTGATCGCGGCGTCGTAGCGCTCGCGTGCGCGCGCGTAGTCGGCGGCCGCTGACGCCATGCCGGCGGCGTCGTTCGCGGCTCCGCCGGCCTGTTGTGCGAGCGCATCCGCCTCGGCTACTAGCGCCGCTGCGTAGCGCTCGGCTCCCGCGTTCCTGGCGCGTGTCCGTGCCGCTTCCATCGAGCTCCGGGCTTCGACCAGCGCCGCGGCCAGACGCTCCTCCTCGGCACGCCGCAGCGCCGCAGCGCGGACCTCGTCGAACGCCGTCGCGACCTCACGGTAGAGCTGCTCGGCACGGTCCCATTGCCGGTCCTCTTCCGCAGCGGCGGCCTCGCGCTCGCGCGCGCGGACCCGGGCGAGCGCGTCGGGGACGAGCTGCTCGGCGCCGGCGGCGATAGCGGCGTCGCGTGCGGCCGCCATGGCGGAGCGGGCCGCGAGCGCGGCGCGGCTTGCCTGGGCGAGGATCGCTGCTTGCCTGGCGGCGGCGAAGCCATCGCCGACCCGCGGCAGGAGCGTGCGGACGCGGGTCAGCTCGCCGGCGGCGAGGGCGGCTTCGAAATCGGCCTGCTCACGTGCCGCCGCTGCGAAGGTGTCGGCCGCGAGCGTCGCTGCGCCGGCGCTCTCGGCAGCCGCGCGCGCCGCTCGGAGCGCGGGCAGCTCTTTCTCGAGCACCTCCCGCTCGCCGGCTCGGGCCGCTGCCGATGCGGCGGCGCGGTAGGCGTCGGCGGCGCGTCCAAGCTGGGCTGCGGCGAGCTCTAGCTGCCCGCGCTCGATCAGTTTCTCCGCGGCGCCCGCTAGGGCCTCGGCTTCGATGCTCTCCGCCTTCGCGTGCCGGGGAGCGTCTGCCGCGGTCGCCTCGGCGGCAGCGGCGCGCATGGCGGCACGGGCCTCGTCGACGCTCTGGTGGAGGCGCCGGCCGGCCTCCTCGCCGGCGGCGGCGAACCGGTCGCGGACCTGCGGCAAGAGCTCGCGGACGCGGGTCAGCTCGCCGGCGGCGAGCGCCTCCTCGAGGCGGATCTGCTCGCGGACGGCCGCGGCGAACACATCGGCGGCGAGCGTCGCGGCATCGGCCTGCTCGGCAGCCTCCCGGGCGGCGCGGAGCGCCGGCATCTCGTCCTCGATCGCCTTGCGCGCGCTGGCTTGACGTGCCGTGACGAGGGCGGCGCGAAACGCCTCCTCGGCTTGGCGGTACTGCGCCGTTGCCTGCTCGTACTGTCCTTGGACCTCGCTCGCCTCGGCCGTGGCGACGAGCTGGGCGGCGTGCTTCATCGCCTCCGGGGCGAGCGCTGTGAGATCGCGCTCGGTGGCTTCCCGGGCGACGATCTGCATGGCCGTCTTCGCCTGCTGCGCGGCGCGTTGGCTGCGACGCTCGTTCGCCTGCGCGGCGGCTGCGCCGTATGCCTGGAGAGCATCGCGATAGAGCTCGCCGGCGCGCGTGTCGTCGCCGCGCTCGCGTGCCGCCTGGGCCTCGCGCTCGAGCTCGTCGCCGCGCCGGAAATCCGTGGTCGCCGCCTCGAGCGCGCCTGCGGCCTCGGCGGTGCGGCGCGCGGCGGCGACGGCCTCAACCGACTCCACGGCCGCGCAGGCCCGGAGGTCGGCGAGCATCTCCGCCGCGGTCCGGTACCGCTCGTGACGGTCGCGGGCGATCGCCCTCTCGATGACCTCGATGAAAGCCTGCGGCGCTTCGGGCAGGGTCGTGATCTTGTGGTCGCAGGCGTGTGGCCGCTTGACCGGGCACTCGCCCGTTTCGATGGAACGATGATGCTGCTCGACCTCTTCGGCGGAGAGGCCGGCGAAGAAGTGCCGGCCGGTGTAGATCTCGTAGAGGACGATGCCGAGGGCGTAGATGTCGACGCGCGCGTCGAGGCGACGCCCGCCGCCGCCGGCGAGGAACTGCTCGGGCGCCGAGTAGGGCACGGTGCCGGCGAAGACCGTATGCGTCGCAGCGTTGCCGATCTGGGTCTCGCCGCCGCCGGCGTCGGCCATGAGCTTGGCGATGCCGAAGTCGGCGACGACGACGCGCCCCGTCTCTTCCTCGACCATGATGTTGACGGGCTTGATGTCGCGGTGGACGACGGCCTCGGGTTTCTGGCTGTGCGCGTAGTTGAGGGCGTCAGCCGCCTGGATACCCATGCGGATCACTTCCGCGAGCGGAAAGCCCTTGTTCTGACGGGCATTCAGGAGCTGCCGCAGGTTCTTGCCGCGGATCAGCTCCATGGTGAGGAAGTAGGTTTCGCCGTCCTTGCCGAAATCGTAGACGCGCACGATGTTGTCGTGCTCGAGGCGGAACATCACCTGTGCTTCCGTAAGAAAGCGCTCGATGATGTCCTCGGAGCGGCCGGGAGCGAGAGTCTTGAGGGCGTTCTCGCGGCCGCGGGTCGTGTCGCGGACGTGGTACACCACGCCCATCCCGCCTTGGCCGAGGAGGCCTAGAACCTCGTAACGGGCGGAGATCTTCACGAGGAGCCTGCGCCGTCCGGATCGACGCGCAACACGACGACGGTGCAGTTGTCCGGACCGCCGCCGTCGTTCGTGCGCGCGATGACGGTGGCACAGATGGCGTCGAGATCGTCGCCGCCCTCGGCGACGATCTCCGCGAGCCGCTCGGGAGCGAGGACGCGGTAGACGCCGTCCGAACAGAGAAGGAAGGTATCGCCGGGGGTGACCGGACGAGAGGACACGTCGACGTCGACGGTCGGGGCGACGCCGATCGCCCGCGTGAGCACGCTCTCGTAGCGCGCGCGCGCGGCGGGGTCGGTGAGCTCGACGCCGCGGGCGGCGAGGTCGTTCAGATAGGAGTGGTCGCGCGTCAGCGCTTCGATGGCGCCGTTGCGGATGCGGTAGACGCGCGAATCACCGACGTGGGCGACGTGGCCGACGCCGCCTTCGATCAGCATGGCGGCTATCGTGGTCCCGAGGCCGTGGAGCGCCGGCTCCGACTGCGGCAGCGCCCAGATGCGGCGGTTGGCTTCCTCGATGGCCTGGCGGAGGCGTCCACTGCCGTCCGCGCCGCCGGGTGTGTCCGCGGCGAGTGATTCCGTGATCACCCGCACTGCTTCTTCGCTGGCCCGCCTGCCGCCGGCGTGTCCTCCCATGCCGTCGGCGACGAAGCCGAGGCCGCGGTCCGCGGCGAGTCCGAAGTGGTCCTGATTCTCGCGCCGCACCCGACCCCGATCGGTGCGCGCTGCCCCCCTGATCTTCATGAAGCGTCGTCGACCGTAGCAAGGAAAGCTGCGGGTTTACAACTGCGGAACGGCACCGGGTCGATCGCCGACAAGCACCTCGTGTGGCGCTTGACCTCGCGCTTTCGGCTTTGGTATCGGCCGACGGCGTAGAACGATCGCCGGCGGCGGCCATGCCGCGCCGCGCAGGGGGGTGGATCATGCGGTTGGCATTTTCGGTGGCGGCGCTCGCGGTGGCGGGCATGGTGGGAGCGGCGACCCCGGCGGCGGCCCGGACTCTGCAGCGTACGCTCGTTCCGCCGTCGGCCCGAGGGACCTTCCTCGAGGCTGCGATCATGCCGCTCTCGACCGCCATCTCGACGCAGGTCGCGAACCAGATCCCGACCCTCTCTACCTCGGCGGGCTATACCTACGAGTGGAATCCCGAGCTCGAGGTGCTGGAGCGGTCGGCGAAGACGTTCGGACCGCTCTTCTCCGAGCGCGCCGTGACGCTCGGACGCAACAAGTTCAACCTGAACGCATCCTACAGTTGGATCCGGTTCGACGAGTTCAACGGCAGGAACATCGACAAGCTGCGCAATCGCGCCGAGGTCGCCTATGTTCCCGAGACCGGCAAGATCGGGTTCTTCGGGCCGTCGCGGACTGCCGACCTCGACAACAACGGGGTCAACGAGGCGCTGATCGGCGACGAGCTGAACCTGCATCTCGATCTCGAGACCCAGCTCTGGGACTTCAGCTTCACCTACGGCGTGCTCGACGACCTCGATGTGAACATCGACATCCCGGTGCTCTATACCTACGCCCGCAGCTCGCTGGTGGAGCGTCTGCCGGATCCGCGCTGCCTCGGCGTCTCGGCCGACTGCGATACGCTCTTCCGCTCGGGCTTGGGCGATCAAGCCGCGGTGGTGAACGGCGTGGCGGGCTCGTTCACCGTTCTCGATCCCACGGCCGACCGCGACGACAAGCTCGGCATCGGCGACATCCACCTGCGCGCGAAATATGCGCCGCTGCGGCGGCCCGTCAGCATGGCGGCGCTCCTCGACCTCTCCCTGCCCACCGGCAAGAAGGAGAACTTCCAGGGGACGGGCGACACCCGGCTGCAGACTTCGCTCGTAGCCTCCAAGGACGTGCTCGACTTCCTCGAGTTCCACGCCCAAGGCGGCGTGCAGTTCAACGTCAACACGATCGACCGCAGCCAGGCGCGCTATGCCGCCGGCTTCACCGCGCAGGCGACGAATGCGCTCGCGGTGACGGTCGATTTCATCGGCCGCAGCGAGTTCGGCTCCCAGGGGCGGATCCCGAACACGGGTCGGCTGCCGGCCGTGCGCCGAATCGGCGGCGTGCCGACGCTCGTGCAGCCGCTCAGCGAGATCGACGGCGTCGACGAGTACGGCAATCCCGTCAACGAGGACCAGAACTTCAAGGGTCGGCCGATCTTCGTCGACATCAAGCGCAACGACGTCCTCGATCTCGCCGTCGGCGCCCGCTTCGCGGTGGGCGAGCAGGGCATCCTCTTCCTGAACTTCCTGGTGCCGCTCAACCAGGATGGTCTGCGCGCCGATTTCATCCCGACGCTGGGATTCGAAAAGACCTTCTGAGCTCCTCGCGGGGAGCGGAAACGGCGGCGGGCGGCGTGGATGTCCACGCCGCCCGCCGGCCGCTGCGCCGAGGACTCGGCGCCTACTACGAGACCGACTTGCCGACGCTCAGGTCGGCGACGTTGCCGGGAGCGTTGTTCTGCGTCACTTCCTGCACCGTCACATCGAGGTCGTCCGCCGAGATCGCGGCCGTCGCCTCGAAGGTGCACTGGATATTGATCGGGAAGGTGAGGTCCGACGTGTTCGCTACGCTCAACGTCAGGGTTCCGGCCGCGTCGTTGTGATTCTTGGTGAAGATGCCGCCGCCGCCGTCCACAGTGCACTCGACCTGATCGGCCGCGCCGGCGAAGCTGCCCTTCTCCTTCGGATACGCGACGCGCACCTGGAAGGCCTGGATGCCGTGCGCAGCGGTGAAGTCGAAAGTGACCGTGTGCTCGGTGGTGCCGCTCGGCGTCGACGTCGGCTCGGTCGCCGGCGTTACCGTCGGTGCCACCGCCGTCGGTGTCACGCCCGGCTTCGGCGTCGCCGTGCGCGTCGGCTGCGCATGGCCGTTGTCGTTGTGGTTGTTGTCGTTGTCGCCGCAGCCGCCGGTCAAGGCGAGCGCCGCCACCATCATCCCGATCGTGAGTCCAGACTTGAGCGTGTATTTCATCGTGATCGTTCCTCCTCCGTGTACAGTGGCCGTGAGCGCGGCTCCTGCGACCCTCGTGCGCTCGCATCCCGAGCGCGTAAGGCCGTCGCATTAACAGAAGGCTCGAAGCATGGTCAAGCTGCCCGCGGCGCGGGTGCCCCCTGTCAGGGCGCGTTTTCTGCCGTACTGACGACTAGTTGCAGCGCGAAGTCGCGGGCGCCGACGATGTCGCCGGCAGCGACCGTGACCGGATCGGGGGCGTTGCGGTCCGGATAGGCGCCGCAGGCCTCGCCGACGTCGCAAATAGCGCCGTCGCCGTCGCGATCGGTGGTGGCGATGATCTCGTATCGTCCCGGTGCGACGCCGGTGAAGCGATATCGGTAGTAGCCGGCGGCGACGGCCGTGGTCGTGGCGAGGATCACCCCGGTCGCGGCGTCGCGCAGGAGGATCGTCACCGGGCCGATGTCGGCGGGCGGCGCCGCTGCGACCTCGGCGACCACCGTGAGCGCCGCGGCGCCGCCGGTCGAGGCGAGATCGACGCGTCCGGTATGGGATCCTCCGACGAGGCCGTCACGGTCGACCTCGAGGCGCAGCGCTCCGCCGGTGATGGCGGCGGCGAGCCAGCGTTCGCCGTCGTCCGTCGCCACGACGGGTGGAGCGAAGGCCAGGTCGCCGCCGCCCGCATTCGCAAACGGCACCTGCAGGACGCTTTCGTCGGCAGCGATACGGACCGTCGACGCGGCAATGGTGAGGGTGGGCTCGGCCGGGGGCGCGATGCCGCCCAGCAGGCGGACGGCGCGCGCCGCGTCGACGATGCCGGCCCCATAGCGATCGTCGCGTCCCGGAGCGCCCCGATCATCGGCCGTTGCGAGCAGGACCTCGCGCAGGCGCGACGCCGAGGCGCCGCCGGGGACGCCGAGCAGGAGCGCGGCGACGCCGCTTACGTGCGCACTCGCCATCGACGTGCCTTGCAGGAGCCCGTAGTCCTCGACGCCGGGCAGGCGCGTGCTGAGCACGCCGTCGACGAAGCCGTCGGCGTCGCGGTCGCGGTGCGTGTCGCCGCCGGGCGCGGCGAGATCGACGCCGGGTCCGGCGGTCGAGTAGCGCGCTGGTGCTCCGAGGCGGTCGGTGGCGGCGACGCTCATGACGTTCGGATACGACGCGGGCACCAGCGTAGCCCGCCCGCCGGTGTTCCCGGCCGCCGCGACGACCAGCAGCCCCGCGGCCGTCGCTGCGTCGATGGCGCTGCGCAGGACCGGGTCGTCGTTGCTCGTCGTGAGGCTCAGGTTGAGGATCCGGGCCGGGATCGCCGGCAGCACGCCCGATACGTTGGGGAGACCGGCCGCGAACCGGATTGCCTGGGCGATGTCGAAGAGCGTGCCGCCGCCGATACCGAGCGCGCGCAACGGCATGATCGAGGTCCGCCAGGTGACCCCGGCGACGCCGAGCGTATCGTTGCTGGCCGCGGCGATGGTGCCGGCGACGTGCGTGCCGTGGAACGTGCCGCCGTCGTCGCGGTCGGGCTGGTCGCCAGGGTCGAAGGGATCGGGATCGATGCCGTCGCCGTCGTTGGCGCGCTGGGCGCTGCTGATGAAGTCGAAGCCGGGAACGAGGCGGCCGGCGAGGTCCGGGTGGTCGCTGCGGATGCCGGTGTCGACGACCGCTACCACGGTGGCAGGGCTGCCGATGGTAACGTCCCAGGCGCTCGGCAATCCGATCGCGGCGTAGTGCCACTGGCGTGGATAGAGCGGGTCGCGCGGGATCCGCGCCGCACGCGCCAGGCGGTTGGGCGCGGCGAAGAGGACGTCGGGAGCGGCGGCGAGCGCGGCAGCGGCGGCGCGGGTGCGCGCCCGCGCCGCCGCGCGCGCGCGCTTGGCCGCGAGTCCGGCAGCGGCACCGCGTCCGCGCGCCGCCGTGCTCGCACGCAGCGTCGGCAGCATCATCACCACCGTGCCGTCCGGGGCCGCGAGCACCGTGGCCATCGGCTCGCGCAGACCGATGTCAGCGACGGCCGCGAGCGCGCGCGCAGTCGCAGGCGATCTTCCTGCGGTCGCTTCCGGCTCCAGACGCGCGACGATCTCGCCGATCACGATCGGCGCCGTGTCGCCGCGGTAGACCTCGGGCTCGATGTCGATCGGTGCCCCGGCGCCGCGGAGCGCGGTCACGCCGGGCGCCGCGATGCCGGAGGAGGAAGCGCTGACGTCGAGTACGTAGGGCGACGGCCGGGAGCCGGCCGCGGCGGTGACGACGAGGTCGAAAGCGGCCGGCTCGGCGCTAGTGATCGCGACGCGGCAGCGCTCGCGGCCGGGGAAGGCGCTTTCGCAGGTCGCGCTCCCGCGCGGTCCGGCGTCGATCAGCAGGTCGAGATCGGTGCCGGGGGCGGCGGGAAAGGCGAGCGTCAACTCGATTTCGAGCGCGCCGGCGGCGACGAACCTCCAGGCATCGTACGGGTCGTCCGCCGCTATCGCGCCGACGAGCCGCTGCGCGTCGCCGGGTGCGATCCGGCCCGCGACCGCGGCCGTGCCGGGGCCGTCGTTGGGCTCGTGTTCGACGTGCGCGGCAGCGCTCGCCGGGGGCACGAGCAGCCGTCCGGCGATCGTTCCCGAGCGGCAGGCGTCGGCGATCGGCAAGGCGGCGGCGCGGCGCAGCGCCAGTACGCCGTCGGTGACGGTGAGGCTGCCGTCGGCGTCGAGATCGCACGCGGCTACGCAGGCGCCCAGACCGACCGCCGCGCGCAGGATGCGGACGGCGTCGGTCACCGTGACGGCGCCGTCGCCGTCGGCGTCGCCGCAGAGCGCGGCGTTGGCGCTGCCGACCGCCGTCAGCGTCAGCAGCGCCGCCAGCGCTGCGACCCCGCGCTTCAGGCGGCTCGATGCAGCAGGCCGGTGTTGCGGTCGAGCAGGAACCGGACGATCCGTTGGGTGCGCAGGGTGACGATCGCGGGCGGGCGCTCGGCGTTCGCGAAGTCGATCTGGATGCGCGCGATCGATCCCGCCGCCGTCGCCGGCAGGTCGAAGATCAGCGAGCCCTGGCGGGCCGCGCCGTCGCCGGCGAGGACGATATGCTCGAAGGCGATCGTGAAGGCGCCGCGCTGCGGCGAGTCGGCCTCCAGGGTGCCGTCGATCAGCTTGGCGGCGCCCTGCATGTCGCCGACGCCGAGCGTGCCGTTCAAGGTCAGCGTTTCTCCGCCGCGCACGCGCCGCAGCTTGAGGGCATCGAGCCCGAGCGCCAGACCGGAGCCGAGGACGACGCGGCCGATGGTGCCGTCGACGATGGCGTTGCCGAGTCGGCAATCGGAGAACGTGATGATGCTCGAGCTGCCGGCGCCGACGGTCGTGATCGTGCCGTCGTTGTCGCACGTGCCCGCTGCTAGCGACGCCTGCGAGCTGACGCCGGGGACCTTGGTGAGCGCCCCGAAGACGGGGAGCGCCGGGCTCACGACGCCGTTGGCCTCCGCACCCGTGAAGTCGCAGGCGTCGACGACGGAGATTCCGGCTGCTTTGCGCAGGATGTTGACACCGTCGCTCACCGTGATGGTGCCGTTGCCGTCGAAGTCGCAGCCGTCGTCGCACGTGGTCGAGAGGCCGGCTGCAGCACGGAGCGCCTGCACGCCGTCGGTCACCGTGACCGCGCCGTCGCCGGTCGCGTCGCCGCAGACGGCGGCGCCGCCCGCCGCCGACCCGGCGAGGGCGGCGGCGAGCAGCGCCTGGAGGGCCAAGTTGCGCATGGCCTGCAACGCCATGATCGTGTCCGGACGCTAGTGCGAGAAGGACTCCAGCTCGCCGGTCACGAGATTGTATCGGAAGGCGACGAACTGGTCGTCGCCGAGAAGTACGTCGACCATCGCCCATTCGCTGCCGTCGAAGGAGAGGCGGATACTGGTGACGCCGCTCCACGCCGGATCCTCGACCTGGAACTCGAGGCTGCCGCTGATGAAACTGGCGTTGGGATCATCGGAGACGACGAGCGCGTCGAAGATGATGCGGAAGCGGCCGCTCGCGGAGGAGGAGAAGTCGAAGTGGCCGTTCAGGACGGAGCCGTTCTCGTGCGCCGTCTCCGTGAAGCTGCCGCTCATCGACGTGTACTCGCCCGTAGCTACCTCGGTGAAGGTGAGGTCGAAGTCGAGGCCGTTCGCCGTCGGCATGGAGAAGCCGCCGTACTCGAGTCCGCCGCCCATCACGCAGTGGTGGAACGAGATCCTGCCGCTGTCTTCGACGGTGAACGTGCCGCCGGGGTTCTCGCACTCTAGCGTTTCCGCGGCCCGCGCCGCAGCGCCGCCGCCGAAGCCCTTGACGAGAGCGCCGAAGAGCGGGAGCGAGCCCTGCAGGAGCCCCTGGACCTGGGCGTCGAGGCTCGTGCCCGGACACGCCTCGGTGATGGGGAGATGGGCAGCTTTGCGCAGCACGTTCACGCCGTCGCTGACCGTGATCGTGCCGCTGCCGTCGACGTCGCAGCGCGCCGGGGTGCAGGTGCTGCTGAGGCTGGCGGCGGCGCGCAACGTCTGCACGCCGTCGGTGACGGTGACGGTGCCGTTGCCGTCGGCATCGCCGCACACCTCCGCGGCTGCACCTGCGGCGCAGACGAGCGCCAGTACGGGGATAGCTACCAGGGACTTCCACATCGATGACGACATTCGAACCTCCGGGATGTATTGCCGTTGATGGCGCGGCGACGGCCGGGCGGGTGGTAGGGACATACCGCGCTTGCCACGAGACCCGGGGTGCTGGGTAGCAATCGAACGCCGCAATTGTCAATGCACCGCCGATCTCCTATCGTCGCGGTGAGCAATGGGATTCCCCACGCATCGCCCACGGCGGCTGCGGCGCACCGCGACCTTGCGGCGCTTGGTGGCGGAGTCCCGTCCGAGTGTCGACGGACTGGTGCTGCCGCTCTTCGTGGTGCCCGGAAGCAGCGTCGTGGAGCCGATCGCCTCGATGCCGGGGGTGTCGCAATTGTCGGTCGATCGCGTCGTCGAGGAGTGTCGCGAGGCGGCCGACCTCGGCATTCCGGCGGTGATCCTCTTCGGCATCCCCGAGCGCAAGGATCCCCACGGCTCGGAAGCATGGGCGGACGACGGTCCGGTTCCGCGCGCCGTCGCGGCGATCAAGCAGGCGGTCCCCGATCTCCTGGTGATCACCGACGTGTGCCTCTGCGAGTACACCGATCACGGCCATTGCGGGATCATCGCCGACGGCGCGGTGCAGAACGACCCGACTCTCGATCTGCTCGCGAAAGCCGCGGTGGCCCATGCCCGCGCCGGCGCCGATCTCGTCGCCCCTTCGGACATGATGGACGGCCGCGTCGGCGCCATCCGCTTCGCGCTCGACGCCGCGGGCTTCTCCGAGCTCGGCATCATCGCGTACGCCGCCAAGTACGCATCGGCCTTCTACGGGCCTTTTCGCGATGCCGCCCAGTCGACGCCCCGCTTCGGCGACCGGCGTGGCTATCAGATGGACCCCGCCAATAGCCGGGAAGCGATCCGTGAGGTGCTGCTCGACGTCGAGGAGGGCGCCGATGTCGTCATGGTCAAGCCGGCGCTTGCATACCTCGACGTCATCCGGAGGGTGCGGGAAGCAGTCGACGTCCCCGTCGCGGCGTACGCCGTGAGCGGCGAGTACGCCATGATCAAGGCGGCGGCCGCCGCCGGCATGCTCGACGAGGAGCGCGCCATGCTCGAGTCTCACACGGCGATCGTGCGCGCCGGCGCCGGCATCGTGCTCACGTACTTCGCCAAGGCTCTGGCGCGACGCCTCGGACGATGACGCCGCGGCGGCGCGCGGCGCGCGGCGCCGCGCTCGTGCTCGCGATCGCCGCCGTGCTGGCGCCGCTGCGCGCCGGCGCGGTCGGACTCGCCGAGGAGCAGGCGCTCGGCGCCCGCTTCGCGCTCGAAGCCCGCGTCCAGCTAGCACTGGTGCGGGAGCCGGCCGTGACCGGCTATCTGCGCGACGTCGGCTCCAAGCTCGCCGCCCGGCTCGACGGCGCGAGCTCCCCGTACCGCTATTACGTAGTACGCGACGCCAGCCTGAACGCCTTCGCGGTGCCCGGCGGCTACGTCTACGTGCACAGCGGCCTCGTACTCGGGGTCGCGAACGAAGCCGAGCTCGCCGGCGTGTTGGCGCATGAGCTGGTGCACGTCGCCGCCCATCATGCGGCGCGCCAGCAGGAGAAGACCGCGCTCATCGGCTACGGGACGCTCCTCGGTATGTTCCTCTCGATCGTGCACCCGGCGCTCGGCGCCGGCGCACTCGCGGCCGGCGCCGCTGCGCAGCTCAAGTACCAGCGCGAGTTCGAGCAGGAGGCCGACGCCGTTGGCCTGGAGCTGATGGCGCCGGCGGGCTTCGACCCCGCCGGGATGCCGGCGTTCCTCCGCGGCGTGCTGCGCGAGCAGCGGTTGAATCCGGCCGGCGTGCCGCCCTATTTCCTGTCGCATCCCCTCACCGAGGACCGCGTCGCCGCGCTCGAACAGCGCCTGTCCTCCCTGCCGCGTCCGGCGCCGCGCCCGGGCGGCGAGCTTCGGCTGGCCGCCGCGCAGGCGACGATCCGGGCCCTGACCGACTCCGCGAGCGCGGTGCTGCCGGCATATCGCGCCGCGGCCGCCGCGGCGCCGGACGACGCAGCAGCGGCGCACCGGCTGGGGCTCGTTCTCCTGTACGCCGCGCCGTCGCGTCCCGACGAGGCGGAGCCGCTGCTGGTGCGGGCTGCTGCCGCAAAGGTGCCGGGGGCGCTCGGAGATCTCGGACGCGCTCAGGCGCGGCTCGGCCACAGCGACGGCGCGCGGCAAAGCTTCGAAGCGGCGCTCCGGCTCGCGCCCGACGACGCCGCGCTGTCGCTGGAGCTCGGCAAGCTCGCGCTCGCGGGCGGGGAGCGGAAGCGCGCGGGCGCGCTCTTCACGCGTGCGCTCGCGATCGACCCCGAGCTCGACGACGCCGAGTACGGTCTCGCCGAATGCGCCAGCAAGAACGGCGACGAGCGCGGACAGTGGGCGCACCTCGGCCGGGCGTTCGAGCTCCGTGCGGATCTCGCGCGCGCGCGCAGCGCCTACGAGAAGGCGCTCGAGCTGGCGTCGGAGAACGCTCCCGAGCGCGCCGAGCTGCGAGCGGCGATCCAGCGGATCGACCGGGTCGGTACCGGGCGCTGAGGACGCGGGCCCGCTCGGCATTCCGAGCTCGGGAGAGCGCAGTTGCCGTCAACGCACGAAGAACAGCACGATCTCGAGCGCGATCAGGAGGATGATAGTCACCTCGAGGATCTCGGCGCGCGCCGTCGCGGCCCGGCTCGAGAGCACGTCGGCGATCTTCTGCACGAGCTCGAGCTTGCCGTCGATGCTGCGCTGCCATTCGCCGAGGTGGAGGCGCTCGGCAGTACGTGCGTAGATCTTGGTGAGGTAGAGGTCGCCGACGAGCTTCACCGCGTTCACGAGCCGCTCACGCAGCGTGGCGGTGTCGAGCCGCAGCTCCGCGAGCTCGCGCACCCGTACGACCTCGCGGCGGAACGAGAAGAACCGGTGCGGCCGGCTCAGGTGCTCGTAGAGCTCCCCGATCCTGTGGTCGAGCATCGCGTCGAGGAAGCGCAGCTCGAGCAGCTGTACGTTCAAGAGCTCGAGGACGTCGAGCGCGTCCTCCCATTCCTCGTCGAAGACCAGCGCGACGTTCCAGTCGGTGACGACGAGGTCGTGCGGGTGATAGGTGACGGCCGTGCGCAGCACCTCGTCGCCCTCGCTCGGCGAGAGCGGCTGCGGCTCGCAGTGCACGATGCGCGCGAGCAGGTCACGGTGCGTTCCGAGGAGCGCCGGCGCGTCGACGCCGGGATCGAAGCGCGAGACCTGGATGACGTAGTAGTCCTCGACCATGTAGCTGCCGGCGGCGGGGCGGGTGACCGCCGGCGCCAACTGCGCGAGCGCATCGTCGAGGGCGGCGCGCGCCGCCCCCGCGAGCGTGTCGTCCGTCGTCAGATGCGCCATGAGCGCCGGCAACGCCGTGCAGTCGACGCCGTCGAAGGGCAGGGCCAGCACGATGGTGACGGCGCCGAATTCGTGGGCGCGGAGCGTCACCTCGGCTTCGATCCGGCGGCCGGCCAGTGCTACCGGTCGTGAGCGCAGCGCCAGCGTCGCCGCGGGCGACGGATACTGCACGCGCGGCGGTGCATGGTTGCGGCGGCCGTCGTTCGCCGCCGCGGCGGGACTCGTCGTGCGTAGGCGCCCCAGATCGATCTCGTAGGCGACATCGTACGAGAATAGAGCGAAGAGACGGCCGGCGGCGATGCGCATCGCCGGGATCCTTGCGCTCGCGGTCGTCGATTCGCAAACGCAGCGTCACATTCGTAGCGCAGTAGCGCGGCGCCGCCTGCGGATGGGCGCTGCGCGAATGCGCCATCGTCGACTCAGGCGCGTGGCATCGGCCTTGCTGACCTCGGATTCGCGATGTCGCACTCCGACGATCCGGATCGACGGCGACGGACGCTGCACGGCGTGCGCGCCCTTGGTCGCCAGGCGCGGCTCCGCCGCTGCCGTGCCGCAATGGCGCCCGATCGACCTCGCCTCCGCCTCGTGTACGGGCGGCGCGCGCCGTCGCTGCCGTTCGGCATTCATCCCGGGCTGCCGTCGGCGCTCGCGTTCGCCGCGGTGAGCATGACGGCACTTGCGTATGCTGCGCTCGTCGATGCGGCGAACGGCGCCGGGGCCATCGCAGCCAATGTCGCCGCGCGTTTGCGCGCGGCGCTCGGTTGAGCCGACAGCGGCGTCTTCGAGGCGGGGGCGGCGGAGCGGGGGGCGGAGCTCCGTCAGTGGAAGATCGTAGTGACGTCGAAGTAGAGCACCTGCTCGTCCTCGCAGGCGTCGCACTCGACGCGCGCGTAGCGAAAGCGGCGGCCGTCGAGGTCGCGAGCGCCCTCGCCGACCGCGTGGACGCCGGCGCCGCAGTGGCAGCGCCGCGCGGCGATCGTCTCGTCGATGGTGTCGAAGGACGACACGGCGATGGCTTCCGCTAGCGATGCGCCCGGACCGCGGCGGATCGCAGCTCGCGCCCGGCGCCGTCCGATGCCGCGTCCGGCCCACACGACGGCCGTCACCAGCACGACCGTTGCGAAGAGCAGCGCCGTCGCCACGCCCGCCTCAGGCGGGAAGACGCCCTGGTCGGAAGAGCACCTTCTTGTCGGTGACGACGAGCTGCTCGTTCAAGACCAACTGCAGCGCTTGCGAGAGCACCTTGCCCTCGAGCGCCTGGCCGCGTTGCTTCACGTCGTCCAGCGTGTCTTCGCCGACCCGGATGTGGAAGACGTCTTGCAGGATCACGGGACCCTGGTCGAGCTGCTCGGTGACGAAGTGCGCCGTGCAGCCGGAGACCCGCACGCCCTCCTCGAAAGCCTGCTTGTAGGCATTCGCTCCCGGATAATAGGGCAGCAGCGACGGATGAATGTTGATGATGCGGTTCTGGTACTGCCGCACCACATCGGCAGTCAGCACCTGCATGTAGCGTGCGAGCACTACATAGTCGGCGCGTGCTTCGCGAAGCTTCGCGAGCAGGAAGGCCTCGTGAGCGGGCTTGTCGGTCGACGGAAACGACTCGAACGGCAGCCCGGCGCGCTCGGCTATCGGTCGGAGGATCTCGTGATTCGAGAGGACCGTGACCAGGTCGCCGTTCAGTAGCCCGGCGCTGCGGTCGGCGATCAACTGCTCGAGGCAGTGCGGCTCCCTGCTGACCAGCACGGCTACCCGTTTGCGGTCGCGGACGCTGTGGAGGCGGACGCTCACCTCCATGTTCATGTCCTCGCCGATCTTCTTGAGGCCGAGGACCATCTCGTCGAGCGACGGCGCGAGGTCGGTCAGATCGACCCGCATCGTCATGATGAAGAGGCCCTCCATCACGCGTTGCTCGATGTCCTCGATGTTGATGTTGCAGCCTGCGAGGTAGGCGGAGACGCGGGCGACCACGCCCTTCTGGTCGCGGCCGACGATGGAGACGATGGCGCGGTTTTTCTGGGAGGCCATGGGCGACGGGCCGGCGTTATCGCAGAAGGATCGTGAATTCAACGTGCTGGAGTGGATCGTGCCAACGGGAATGCGATGGCGTGCGCGCCCGAGGCGCCCGCGCCGGCGACCCGCCGGCGGCGATCTTTCGTCTTGTATGCCGCACCGCCCCGCTCTACCTTCTGGCGTGCGCGGCGCCTGCTGCGCGAAGGAGGTTTCGCCTCATGCCCTCGAAGCAAGCGGACGTCCTGGTCGGCCGGCGCTATCTGACGCGCGGCTACCTGGACCAGGCGCTCGAGCTCTTCTCTCGCAACGCCGACGTAGTCGCCACGGCGGACTGGAGCCTCCTCCGCGACAAGCTGCTCGAGCGTGGCCGCATCCAGGACATGGTGCGGGTCTGCGAGCTAGGCCACGTGCCGATCCCGAGCGACCAGCTCGTGACCCGCGGCGACAAGGCTCTGAGGACCAAGGACATCGATCTCGCCATCGACCTCTTCGAGCTTGCGGGCGCCGATCGGCCGCGCTGGGAGCGCGTCGTCGACGTGCTGATCGAGATGCCCGATCGCAAGCGCCAGGCGGTCGCCATCGCCGACCGCTACCTCGTCGACCACGCCGAGGTGCCTGTTGCGACGCGTCCCGGACCGATTCCGCTGAAGAAGGCGGGGCAATCGAAAGCCGTCAAGTGACGGCGGTGCGCTTCCGGCATAGTGTCGGCGCGTGAGCCGCGTCCGTCCGATCGTCGAGCGCATGCACGGCTACGTCCCCGGCGAACAGCCGCAGGGCGGGCGGGTCGTCAAGCTCAACACCAACGAGAACCCGTATCCACCAGCCCCCGGTGTGATCGCCGCCGCCCGCGCCGCGGCGACGGACGAGCTCAGGCTCTATCCCGAGCCGAGCGCCAGGCCGCTGCGCGAGGAAGCCGCCCGCGTCTACGGCGTCCGTCCCGAGCAGGTCCTAGCCGGCAACGGCTCCGACGAGCTGCTGACGATGTTGATGCGCGCCATCGTGGGTCCGGACGACATCGTCGTCTATCCCGAGCCGACCTACTCGCTCTACGACACCCTGGTGACGATCCAGGAAGGACGCGCGCTCACCATACCGTTTCCCGCCGACTTCACCCTGCCGCCCGCGCTCTTCGCCGCGGAGGGGCGGCTCATGATGGTCTGCAATCCGAACGCGCCCTCCGGAAGCCTGACGCCCGTCGCGATGATCGCCGAGCTGGCGCGCGCCTTCGACGGCGTCGTCGTCGTCGACGAGGCGTACGTCGACTTCGCGCCGCCGGGCTCGACGGCGCTGCCGCTCCTCGCCGCGCACGACAACGTCGTCGTGCTGCGTACGTTCTCGAAGTCGTTCTCGCTCGCCGGAATGCGGATCGGGCTCCTCTTCGGTCACGCCGATCTCCTCGCCGAGATCGCCAAGGTGAAGGACTCCTACAACCTGAGCCGGGTCGCGATCGCCGCCGGCACGGCGGCGCTCGCCGCCGTCGACTGGATGGAGCGGAACGTGGCCCGGATCGTGGCGACGCGGGGGCGCCTGGCAGCGCAGCTCGCCGGCCTCGGCTACGATGTCCTGCCGTCGGCGGCGAACTTCGTCCTGGCGCGCCGGGCGGGCCAGGATCAGGGTCCGGTGCAGGCCGCGCTCCGCGATCGCGGCGTGCTCGTACGACACTTCGCGACCGAGCGGCTGCGGGACGCGCTGCGAATCTCGGTCGGGACCGAGGACGATACCGACTGTCTGCTCGCCGCGCTCGCCCGGCTCTCCGTCGCGCGCCGGACGCCGTAGCGGACGGCGACAGCGACCGATGTCGTTTCCTCGTTGCTACGGGGGGCGGAAATCGCCTATGGAGTGCACCGTGCGGGGGTTGCAGGTCGTCCGGCGCCTCGGACTCGCGACGGCGCTCGTGGTGGGAGGCATGGGGGTGAGCCCGGTTCACGCCGCCGGCAGCGACGTCGCGTTGCCGCGGTCCGAGCTCCTCCAGCGTGCGCTCGCGGCCTATCGGCGCGTCGAGAGCGCGGGGCTCCTGCGACGGCGGCTCCTCACGGTCATCGACTACTCGCTGCCGTCGCGGGAACGCCGTCTCTGGGTGCTCGACCCGGCGCACCTGCGCGTCCTCTTCCACGAGTTCGTGGCCCACGGGCGCGGCTCGACGACCGCAGACGATCCCGATCGGGCGGTTCGCTTCGGAAACGAGGCCGCGAGCCTGCGCTCGAGCCTCGGCGCGTTCCTCACCGGCAACACCTACCGCGGCAAGCACGGGCAGTCGCTCGAGCTGATCGGGCTCGATCCCGGCGTCAACGACAAGGCGCGTGAACGCCGCATCGTCATGCACCCCGCCGACTACGTAGGCGCGGCGTTTCGGGCGACCTGGGGCGGGCGCGTCGGGCGGAGCTTCGGCTGCCCGGCGATCGATCCCGCGGTGGCCCGGCCGCTCATCGAGAGCATTCGCGACGGCAGCGTCGTGTACGTCGGCGGCGCCGCGCCGCGCCTGGCGCGCGCAGAGCGTCAGTAGCGAGGCCGTCGGCGCGCCGCGAGCGCTTGCTCGAGCTCGAGGTCGTGGCCGTAGACATCGTCGTAGAAGGCGATCGTCTCGTCGGCCCGCGCGACCGCGGTGGCGTAGGCGATGACCACCGTGATCGGCCGGCGGAGCGGCACGATCGTCTGTTCGGTCGCCGCCAGCAGTGCGTCGATTCGTTCCGGTGCCAAGCCTTCGCCGCCGAGCACCCAGTGCGCCATGGCGGCGGCGTCGCCGAGGCGGATGCAGCCATGGCTGAAGTCGCGGCGGGCGCGCGTGAAGAGCTCGCGGGCCGGCGTGTCGTGCATGTAGACGTCATAGGGGTTCGGAAAGAGGAACTTCACGCGCCCGAGCGCGTTCTTCGCGCCCGGCCGCTGGCGGAGCTCGGCGGCGCCGTTCGCGAGCTCGGCGATCGCCGCCGGACCGGGTGTGAGCACGCGGCCGGCGCGTACGATCTGCATCTGCTCGCGCGCGAGATAGCCGGGATCGCGCCGGATCTTCGGCAGCTGCTCCTTGCGGACGATGCTGGTCGGGACGTTCCAGTAGGGAGCGAACACGACTTGCGTCATCGGCCGCGAGAAGAAGGGGGTCTCGGTGCGGAAGGCCCGCCCGGCGATGATCGGCATGCGCAGGGCCGGCAGGCGCGCCGTGCCGATCGCGTCGAAGGCCAGCGCCTCGAAGCCCGGGACGTTCGCGATCACGGCACGATCACGTGCCAGCAGCGGCAGCCAGCGCAGGCGCTCGAGCGCGAGCTCGATCTGGCGCCGGCGGACGGCGAGCGGCACTGCTAGCGCCGCCGCCGTCGCCGGGCCGATCACGCCGTCGGCGGCGAGGCCGTGACGCGATTGGAAGCGCTGCACGGCGCCGACGAGGACGCCTTCGTAGCGGTCGGCGACGGCGGCGACGGCCTCGACGTCGAGGTCGCCGACCGCGGCGAGCCAGCGCGCGAGTCGAGCGGCAGCGGCGAAGCGGTCGCCGGGGCGGAGCGTGCCGGCGACGACGACCGGCGCCAATGCGGCGGCGTCCTGCGGCGGCGCTTTCTCCGCGGCCGCGGCGAGGGCGCGGTAGCGGGCGAGCTGGCGTTCGAGCAGGAGGTTCTCGCGCAGCGGCGGGACGGCGTCGTCGACGACCGTCGCCACCGGGGTGCCGCCCGCTAGCTCTTCGCTCAAGGCGATGAGCCGGGCCTGCTTTCCTTGCTGGTCGTAGTCGACGCCGAGCGCCGCCGGGTCGACGCGGCCGCGGTGGAGGTCGTGCAGCAAGCGGACCGCGGCGGTGCCGAGCGCGACCTCGAGGCGCGCCGCCTCGGCCGCGGTGCGGGGCGGTGCGCTTTCGGCCCTGGCGACCGCGTCGGCGAGCCCGGCGGCATCGTAGTCGGCGGCATCGAGTCCGTGCGCCGCCGCGTCGCCGAGCGCGGCGATCAGGTCGTGGGCGCGGTGGTTCGGACGGCCGTCGTCGAGCCAGAGCGGAGCGTAGCCGCGCGTCGCGTAGAGGTGGGCCACCAGGGCGCCGTCGCCCCTCGCCGCATCGGCGCCGAGAGCCGGCACCAGATCGCCGATGGCGGCGGCGATCGTCGTCGCCGCCGCCGCCGGCGTCGGCAATGGCGTCAGGACGAGCAGCAGCAGCGTGGCGCCGAGCACCCAGGGCGTCAGCCGCCGCATCGCGATTCCGGGGATGTCGGCGCTGCGCGGCGGGTGCAGCAGCGCGACGATCGGCGCTCCCGGGCGCGGCCGGAGCGGCGCGCGGCAGCGCCGGCGGCCTGGTCGCGGCGGCGGTGTCAGTCGATCAGTCCTACGCGCCGCGCCTGGGCGAGAGCGCTTATTGCGTCGACGCGGCGGAGGGCGTCGCGGATCTCGACGGCGAACTTCTGCCGGCGCTCGTCGACGCCGGGCCCCGGATCGAGGAGCTTGCGGTTGCGGGCGAGGCGGAGCGCGGTCGCGAACAGCACTTTGGATACCGACTCGCCGGAGTGGACGCGGCGCTGCAGCTGGTACTGTTGCGCGAGCGCCAGGCTCTGGGCGATGAACGAGGACTCGTCGAAGGTGGCGGCGGGATCGCGGCGTGCGAGTCCGTCGGCGACGACGCGGTACGACTCGAGGAACGGTCGCAGCACACGGTGGGCGCTGAACGGGCGGATGCGGCGGATCAGCTGCTCGATTCCGGGTCGCGCCCGCGCCAGCGCGTGCTCCCAGTCGGGGTCGTGGAGGCGGAGCTCGGCGTCGATCTCGGCGCGGAAGGCGTCTTTCTCGGCGAAGAAGAACTCGAACTTCATGAGGTCGCGTAGCGCCATCGCGGCATCCCAGAAACGGGTGCGAGGCTCGCCTTCGCGCTCCGCCGTCGCGAGCAGAGCCAGCTCGGCGATCGCGCCGTTGACGAAGAAGTGGATGATGGTGTTGCGGTAGTAGGCCGCGGTCGGCTCCTGCTCCGGGGCGATCTGGTAGACGGTGTCGAGGCCGGCCGTGTAGGCGGTCACCACTTTGCTGTCGACGAGCGTGTCGAGGGCGCGCTGCAGGCCGGTCGCGTCGTCGAGGTTCAGGTCGCCGGTGGTCGGGAGTCCGCGGCGCCGCACGTAAGCCAGAAGGTTGGTCATGCCGCGCAGGATCTCCGGGACCGTGAAGGCGCGTCCGCCGCCGCCGAGGAGCGCCATGGTCACCAGCGAGGTCGGCGTGATCGGCGTCACTTTGTTGATGCGGTTCGCCACCTCGAAGGCGAGCTTCTGGAGCTGGAGATTCTGCTCGTCGTCCTGCGGCTCGCTGCCGGGCTGGGGCGGACCGATCTGCGCCTGCAACGACACCGGTTCGCCGAACCTGATGTGGATGTCGCCGTAGCGGCGCCGGAGTTGGCGCACGAAGCCGACGAACCACCCGAAGCTCTCGCGCGACTTGGCGCCGCCGCGCTGCTCGGCGACGTAGGCGCCGACGTCCTGGATCTGGTCGTACGCGATCGCGACCGGAATGAGGTAGACGTCGTCGCTCTTGCCGCGCCGGTAGGCGTCGACCACGTAGTGCAGCATCCCGAACATCGGCGGCAGGAGCTTTCCGGAGCGGGAGCGGCCGCCCTCTATGTACCACTCGAGCGAGAAGCGCTTTTCGATCAGGTAGTCGATGTACTGGCGGAGGACGAACTTGTAGACCGGGTTGTCCTTGAAGCTGCGGCGGATGAAGAACACGCCGCTGCGCCGCACGAGCGGACCCACCGGAAAGAAGTTCATGTTGATGCCGCCGGCGGTGTGATTCGGAGGATGGCCGTTCTCGTGGAGCGCGTACTGGAGCACGAGGTGGTCGAGGTTCGACTTGTGCGACGGCAGGAACACTACCGGGTGCCGCTGCGCGAGAGCATAGAGCTCCTCGAGCTTCCCCTGGTCGTAGTGCAGGGCTTCGCCGTAGCCGCGGGTGTAGATGAGGTGGATCAGGTGGGCGGTGAGGTCGATGATGTACGGGCTGTGGGTCGCGGCTATCTCGCGGAGATACCGGGACGCCTCCCTCGCGATCTTGTCTTCGGACTTGCCGCGCTCGCGGGCGAGGCGGGCGATGCCGCCCCGGAAGGCCGGACGCGCCTCGATGTTCTCGCGGACGAAGCGCGGCACTTTGTAGCGCGTCCCGCGCAGGCGCCGCTCGGCGCGTTCGAGGGCGAGGGTGGCCTGGAGAGCCACGAAGTCGGCAAGCCCGGTCGTCTGCGCCGCGTCGGTCCCGCAGGCCCGTTGCCAGCGGTCGCGTAGCTGCGAGAGCGGCGCCGGCTTGCCGGCCACCACGCGGCAGCGCTCGGGATGGCGGCGCCGCACCCACCATTGGCGGAGGATGCCGGGATCGCGCGGATCGCCCGTCGAGAGGAGGTCGCGCAGGCGAGTGCGATGGACGCCGTCGATGCGCGGCGGCAGCCAGGCGACGCGGAGCGGCGCCAGCAGCGGATCGTCGCCGGTCGCGAAGCGGGCTTCGAGCTTGGGGTCGAGCTTGCGTTTCCTTCCCCGCGCCGACGGGACCGGGAGCATCTCGATGTCGCTCGCACTTCCGCCCTGCGGCCGATGCGCACCGATCCAGTGCTCGAGCGCGCGCCGCTCGAGGCGGCTCGCGGCGTCGAGCAGGAATACGATCGGGCGGCGTTCGACGTCAGGCCAGGCCGGTTCGTCGGGCGCGGGTTGCGCGATGCGGGGCGTCGCCATGGTGGGGAACGTTCATCCCGCAACCCGTCGCCGGTTTGCAAGGCCGAGTCGTGGCGACGAGCGGTCGGAGAGGCGTGATTCTCGCGCTCGCAGCGCTCTGCTAGGGTCCGCGCGTGCCGACCGACCGCGGGTGCCGTGTCGTCCTCCTGCTCTTGGCGCTGTGGCTCCCGGCGGTCGGCTGCGTCGTGCATGCCGGCGAGCCGGGAGTACGGACCATGACGGCGGGCGTACCGCCGCCTGCGCCCGGGCATCTCCACGCGCTCCTACTGAACGGCGGCGGCCGCAAGGAGATCAACTACCGCAGCCACCTGCACCATATCCGCCGGGCCTGGGAGCTCCTGCGCGCTGACGGGGTGCCGGCGGCGAACATAACGGTCTTCAGCGCCGACGGCGCCGATCCGGCGCCCGACCTGGCGATCCGCGAGAGCGACGACGTCCGCGGCTTCTGGATCCTCCCGCAGTGGACGCAGAACGCGCTGCGGGCGCCGATCACCTACGTCGACTCGGCGATTCCGGGCGTGACGTTGCGGGCGGCTACCAAGGATGCTCTGCGCGCCTGGTTCGCGGGCGCCGCCGCCCGCCTCGGAGCCGGCGACACGCTGCTCCTCTACGTCACCGACCACGGCGAGAAAAACGAGAAGGACCTCGCGAACAACACCATCTCGCTGTGGAACGACAAGCTCGGCGTCGCCGAGCTGCGCGAGATGCTGGCCGCGTTCGACCCCGACGTGCGCGTGGTGATGCTGATGTCGCAGTGCTTCTCGGGGTCGTTCGCCAACGTCATCGACCCCGACGCCGACGCGGCCCCCGCCGGCAACGTCTGCGGCTATTTCTCGACGACCGCCGACCGGCGCGCCTACGGCTGCTATCCCGAGAACCGCGGCAAGGACGGCATCGGCCACTCGCACCATTTCCTCGAAGCCGTGGCGGGGCTCGATCGTTTCCCGGCCGCCGAGCGCAGCGTGCTCGTCACCGACCGCACGCCCGACATCCCGAACACGACGCTCGACGCGTACCTCGCGGCGCGGCTGGCGAAGGCCGCACGGACGGTGGACGGAGAGGCCGCGCCGGCGCCGCCCGAGAAGGCCATGGCCGCGCTCGCCGACGAGTTGCTCGCCGAAGTGTGGCGCGATCGCGGCCGGTGGGAGGCGGACATCCGGCTGCTCGACCGGATCGGCGCCAGCTTCGGCACCTTCAGCCCGCGCTCGCTCGGCGAGCTCGAGGAGCAGGCGCGGGTGTTGCCCGAGTTCTCGAGCCGCCTCTCGACCTACGCCGAGCGCTGGAACCAGGCGTTCGACGCCCTCAAGATCGAGATCCTGCGCGAGTTCGTCCGCGAGCATCCGGCGTGGAAGCCGCGCCTCGAGGCCTCGGCGCTGCGGCCCCTCGACGCCGACGGGCGCCGCCGGACGCTGCACGAGCTCCTCGCCGAGCTGGTGCCGTTCGCGAGCGCCGACCGCGCCCGCCATGCGCGCGTCAAGCTCCTGAAGCGCAAGGCCGCCGATGCTGCCGCCGCCAGCTATCGCGCCGAGGTGCGGCTGGGGGCGGTCCTGCGCCTGCGCACGCACCTCACCAGCATGGCGGGACACGTCTACATGGCGACGCGCGCCGCGCCCGAGGAGCGCGCCGCCTACGAGCGGCTCGCCGCCTGCGAAGATCTCGGGCTCGGCGGGCCGATCGATGAAGGTGCGCTCGCGGCTCTGGCATCGGGCGAGAGCTTCCCGCCGCTCGCGGAGGAACGCCGGCTCGTCGAGGAGTTGATGCCCGCGTACATGGGCATCTATTTCCGCCCCCTCGACGAGGCCCAGCGGAAGAAATGGAACACCGGCGAAGGCGCGGTCGCCGTCACGACGGTGAATCCGGACTCGCCGGCGCAGACGGCGGGGCTCGCGGTCGGCGACGTCATCCTCGGCCCGCCCGGAGCCCTCTTCGAGGAGCCGACCCAGGTGCGGGAGTGGACGATGCGGAGCGAGATCGGCGTCGACTACGAGCTGGCGACGCTCCGCGACGGCGTGCCGCGCACGGTGACGCTCCGCCCGGGTCCGTATCCGCTCGAGCTGCCGAAGCTGCCGGGTCCGCCGAAGGTCGGAAGCCTGGCGCCGACCATGGATCTCGACGTCATTCGCGGTGCCGGGCGGCTCGGGAAGGAGCGTGCGGACCTCCTGTATTTCTGGGCGACGTGGTGCGTGATCTGCAAGCACGCGCTCCCCGAGGTCATGGCCTTCGCCGTGCAGCGGGGCGTCGACCTGATCGCCGTCACCGACGAAGATCCCGAGCTCGTGCAGCGCTTTCTTGCCGACCAGAAGGAACCGTTCCCCGAAATCGTCGCCATCGACCGCCATCGGGCGACGTTCCAGAGCTACGGCGTGAGCGGCACGCCGAGCTTCGTGCTCGTCGACCCAGACGGCGTCGTGCGCTTCTACCAGACGGGCTACACGGTCGAGAGCGGCTTGCACGTCGACGGCTGGACGTTCGCCGGGCGGAAGCGCGCCGCGGCGGCGCCGTCGGCGGCCGCCAAGCAGCCGTAGGCGGGCACGATGACGCCGCGGGCCGAATACGCAGCACGCCTCGCGGCGCGCCGCAGCGAGCGCGAGGCGCTCGGGGCACGCATCGAGCGCCTCACGCGGCTGCGAACGGCGGCGTTCGCGGTCGGGCTCGCTACCCTCTTCCTCGCGTTCGACTTCCGGCTCGTCCCGCGCTGGGTCGTGGCTCTGCCGGCGGCCGCGTTCGCGGGGCTCGTCGCCGCGCACCAGCGGACGCGCCGCGCCGAGCGCAGGATGGGGCGCGCGGTCCGTTTCTACGAGCTCGGTATGGCGCGGCTCGACCACGCCTTTGCCGGGAGGGGGAGCGGAGGGGAGCGGTTCCTCGATCCGGAGCACCCCTACGCGGCCGATCTGGATCTCTTCGGAACCGGCTCTCTATTCGAGCTTCTGTGTACGGCGCGCACCCAGGCGGGCGAAGAGACCCTGGCACGCTGGCTCCTGACTCCGGCGGCGCCGACCGCGGTCCGCGACCGGCAGCACGCGGTCGCGGATCTGCGCGCCCGCCTCGATCTCCGGGAAACGACCGCGCTCCTCGGCGAGGACGTGCGCGGCGTGATCGATCCGACGGCGCTCGTCGCCTGGGCGACGGCTGCGCCGTGGCGGCCGACCGCGTTCGAACGCGGTGTCGCGATGGCGCTGCCGGCGGCGACCTGCGCCGCCGTCGCGGCCTGGAATCTCGGCGTTCTCGGCCCGTGGCCGATACCCGTCGCCGCCGCGGCGCAGCTCGCGTTCGCGCTCCACCTCCGGTCCAAGGTGCTGCCGGCGATCCGTCGCTCGGCGCAGCCGGCGGCGCATCTGGCGCTCCTCGCCGAGCTTCTCGCCGTGCTCGAGCGGGAGGCCGGCGATGCGCCCGGGCTCACGACGCTGCGGGCGGAGATCGCGGACGCCGGGACGCCGCCGTCGCGGCGCATTGCGCGCCTCGAGCGGCTCGTCGACCTCCTCGATGCGCACCGCAACCAGGTCTTCGCGTCCGTGTCCTTCGTGCTCCTCTGGCGCACGAACTGCGTGCTCGCGATCGAAGCCTGGCGGGCCGAGTGCGGAGCGGCGGTGCCGCGCTGGCTCGACGCGATCGGCGAGAGCGAAGCGCTGCTCGCGCTCGCGAGTCATGCTTTCGAGCATCCCGACGACCCGTTCCCCGAGTTGGTCGACGGTCCGCCGCGCCTGGACGGCGCCGGGCTCGGCCACCCGCTCATTGCCGAAGAGCGCTGCGTGCGCAACGACGTCCGTCTCGGCGGCGCGTGCCGGGTATTGATCGTGAGCGGGTCCAACATGTCGGGCAAGAGCACGCTGCTGCGGACGGTGGGCGTGAACGTCGTGCTGGCGCTCGCCGGCGCGCCGGTGCGTGCCCGGCGCCTGGAGCTGACGCCGCTCGCGGTCGGCGCGGCGATCCGGATCGTCGATTCGCTGCAGGACGGCACCTCGCGCTTCTACGCGGAGGTGAAGCGCCTGCGCCGGATCGTCGATCTCGACGCCGGTCCGTTGCCGCTCCTCTTCCTCCTCGACGAGATCCTGAGCGGCACCAACTCGCACGATCGCGCGATCGGCGCCGAGGCGATCGTCAAGACACTCGCCGCTCGCGGCGGCCTCGGCCTCGTCACTACGCACGACCTGGCGCTGGCGCGCATGGTCGACGGGCTCGGCGCCGCTGTCAACGTGCACTTCGAGGATCACCTCGAGGACGGTCGGATGTGCTTCGACTATCGGATGCGCCCGGGCGTGGTCGCGAAGAGCAATGCGCTCGCGCTCATGCGCGCCGTCGGCCTGGAGGTCTGAGGTCGGTCGGGCCGGCGCCCGCGGGGCACGACCACGGGGCGAGGAGCGTGCTGCTACTCCTCGCCCCCGTCGTCATCGCCGAGCGCTGCATCGTCTTCGCCACCCCCGACCCCGTCGTCGCTGCCCGGGATGCCGACGCCCTCCATGCCCGCGCCGGCGGCGGCGCTGCCGGCGCCGATGCCCGCGTCCGGTGACGGCTTCGGGGCGTCACGGAAGTCGGCGCGTTTCTTGTCGATGCGGTCGTAGACGAAGGGCTTCACCGAGTAGACGATGCTGCTTCCCGCCGCCGCCACGAAGGCCTTGGCGTTCGGGTCTCCGGCCGGCTCCGGGCCGCGCGCGCCGATGAGCGTGGCGAGCGCCTTGCCGTCGGCGTCGCTCAGCACGACCGTCATGTCGGGTGCGTCGAGCCCGTGCGCGCGGAGGTCCGCGCCCGAGGTCTCGCTCACGATGTCGCCGCCCTTCAAGCCGGCGACGTCGTCGAGGAAGCGGGTCATCGTCGGCTCGCGCTCGGTGCCCTCGCCGGGGTCTTCGATGTGCCAGGCGCCGTCACGCTTGGCGAGCGTGAAGCCGTTGCCGTCCTTGCGGGTGACCGTGATCCTGGCGACCCGATCTTTGGCGAGACCGGCGAGCACGGTCTTGTCGCGCAGGGTGTTGAGGGGCTTGTCGAGGTTCTTCAGCGCGTAGTCGGGCAGGGTCACGACGGTCGCGAGCTCGGCGCGCTTGGCGTAGACCGCCTTCCTGTTCGGATCGTCGTCCTTGAAGGCGCCGAGGAGCAGGGTCTTCTGGGCGGCGTCCTTGCCGATCCACACGGCGATGCGGAGCTCCGGGCTCGCGAGTCCGTACGCGGCGAGGTCGGCGCCGGCGTCGTCGGTGACGAAGTCCTCGGCGCGGAGGCCGCGCAGGCTCGCGAGGAAGGCGCGGATCTCGGCGGGATCGGCCGCATAGGCTCCCGGCTGGGTGATGCGCCACGCCTCGCCGTCGCGCTCGATCGTGATCGTGGCGCCGCCCTTGGTGATCTCGATCTTGCGGACCTCCGCATCCTCGAACGAGACCAGGCTCTTGTCGCGCAGGTCCTTCACCTGCTTCTTCATGGCGCTCTGGAACGCCATGGTGCCGATGTAGACCTTCGGATCGTCGTCCTTCTGCAGATACGCGGCGGAGCCGATCTGGGTGGTCTTGCCGATCTTGATCGGCGGCACGCTGCCGTCCTTGAGCGTCAGCGTGATCGTCGCCTCGGGCGGCGCCAGGCCGTAGGACGCGAGCTTGTCGCCGACGTCGTCGAGGGTGCGCGACACGTCTGCCTCCGCGATCGCGACCAGCATGTTGTCGACCACCGGGCCGTCGGCGTCGGCCGCGACCGGCTGGGTGAGACGCCAGTGTCCGGCGTCGCTCCTTTCGAGGACGATCGTGCGGTCGGGGTAGGCGAGAGTGATTCCCGTCACCTCGTCCTTCTTCAAGGCCACGAGCTTCTTCGACTCGGCTTCGCGCTCGCGGCTGGGCCGCTCGACGAACCAGAGATAGGCGCCGAGGGCCACCAGGACGAGGAACAGGACGAGGGTGTTGCGCGGTCTCACGTCATGCTCCGGCGCCACCAGACGGTGAGGCCGAGCAACAGCAGCAACTCGGGGAGCACCAGCACCGATAGGTAGAAGATACGGCGCGTCTCCGCGGGCCCGAGCTGCGTGCGCGATGCCTGGATGGCGCGCGGCCGGATCGAGATCTGCTGCTCCTCGCCGCCGAGCCACGCCATCATGTTGAGCACGAGGTCGCGATTGAAGAGCTGCCCGAAGAACTGGTTGGAGACGAAGTCGGCGTCGCCGACCACGACCAGCTTGGTCTCGCCTTCCTTGTCGAAGCCCATCTCCTTGTGCTTGCCGGTGACCGCGACTGCGAGCGGCACCGGGCCGGCGATGTCGCTGTCGCTCTTCGCCGCTTCGCCGCGCTTGAAGACGCCCTCGACGTCGGTCTCCGCCCATGCCGACGGACTCGATTTGACGATCTCGACCGCGCTCACGCCCGGCTTGCCGGCGGCGTCGGCCTGGACCGCGCGCGCCATGGGGAAGATGGTCCGCTCGGTGAATCCTTGGGTGATCGGGTGCGTGCCGTACGTCGAAGCGAGGATCTGTAGGCCCAGCGCCGGGCCCTGGAAGAGCCGTACGACCTGATCGACGACGACCGTGTCGGTGAGCTTCACGCCCCACGGCTGCAACAGATCGACGAACTGCTGGCCGCGCTCGGGCGGCACGAGGAAGAGCGCCGCGCCGCCCTTCTTCAGGTACTCGCGGATCTCGGTCAGCTCGTGGTCGAAGAGGGGTCGGTCGGTGGCGGCGACCAGGAGGATGTTGCACTCGGCCGGCACCGAAGCTTCGCTCGCGAGCAGCACCTTGCGGGTGTCGTAGTTCTCGTTGCGGAGCGCGTCCTGCAGGGCCGAGGCGCCGCGCGCGTCGCGGTTCTCCGGGTCGGCTTCGCCGTGGCCGTCGAGGAAGCAGACCAACTTCTTGGTGCCGGCGGTCGCTTTGATGATGCCGTTGGTGATCGATTCCTCGCTGATGTCGCGCGTCACCGTGGCGGTGCGCTTGTCCTCGGACGCCGGGTCGCCGTACTCGATGAAGAGGAACGGGATCTCGGTGACCTTGTAGCGCTCCGCGAGGTCGCGGTCCTTCACCGGGTCGACCATGCGGTAGCTGAAGCGGTTGGAGGCGTTCTTGTAGCTGTCGAGGAGGTCGTCGATGATCGGGTCCGTGCCGCCTTCGACGAAGGCGTGGACCACGAGCGGCTTGTCGAGCTTCGCCAGCACGTTCCGGGACTGCGACGACAACGAGAAGACTTTCTCTTTCGTGAAGTCGAAGCGGTGGTTGTGCCGCGCCGCCAGGTAGTTCAGGGCCGCGAGGACGGCCACGAAGATGAGCGAATAGACGACGGCGTTGGCGCCGTACCGGGTGGATCGCTCGCCGAGGAAGGTGCTCAGGTTCTCGCGGCTCGCCGTCAGGTAGAGCACGAGCAGCAGGAGTCCGAGGCCGACGTGCACCAGGACGTACGCCGAAGCGGCCGGCGCTACCGCGTAGGCGACCAGACCGAAGGCCAGCAGGACGATGCCCCACAGACCGAAGAGCGACGTCGATCGACTGCCCACGCCTACCTCCAGCGAATCGATTCCACCGAACGATGAGTGAGGAAGAGCGCCAGGACGATGACCGTCGCGAAGTACACGAGGTCCTTCGTATCGACGACGCCCTTGACCATCTGCGCGAAGTGTTCGGTGAGTGACATGTACTTGAGGATCGAGCCCATGACCTCGCCGGCGGAGTCCGCCGGCCAGGCGATGATGTAGAGCAGCAGGAGCGACACCAGGCAGCTCACCGCCGCGATGATCTGGTTCTCCGTGAACGAGGACATCAGCACTCCGACTGCGACGAAAGCCGTAGCCAGCAGGAGGAGCCCGAGGTAGCCGGCGAGGATCACGCCCATCTCCGGGTTGCCGTAGACCATGAGGATCAGGGCGTAGACGAAAGTCGTCGCCACCATGATGGCGACGAAGACGAAGGCGCCGAGGAACTTCCCGAGGACGATCTCGGAGATGCGCAGCGGCGACGTCAGCAGGAGCTCGTAGGTGCCCGCCTTCTTCTCCTCGGCGAGGCTGCGCATCGTGATCACCGGAACCAAGATGACCAGGATCACCGACAGGTTGTGCAGGAGGGGCGCGATGACGAACTCGTTCAGATTCAATCGCTCCAGCACCTGGGGATTCTGCTGTGCAGAGTAGATCGTGAGCAGCAGGTTGAAGCGGGCGAGCAGGTTGAAGAAGAACCAGCCGCCGAGGAGCAGGTAGCCGGTCAGCACGACGTAGGCGATCGGCGACACGAAGTACGAGCGGATCTCGCGGCCGGCAATGGTGAAGACGTTCCTCATGCCGTCGCCTCCGCGGCGTGGTCGGCGTCGTGCGCCTTGGCGATCGCGCGCAGGAAGACGTCCTCGAGCGTGCCGCCGCTCTTGAGCGTCGCCATGTCCTGCTCGAGCACGACGCGGCCTTCGTTGATGATCACGACCTTCTCGCAGATCTGCGACACCTCGGGCAGGATGTGCGTCGAGAGGATGATGGTGCGCTGTCCCGCGAGCTGTTGGATGAGGGCGCGGATCTCGCGGATCTGGATCGGGTCGAGGCCGATCGTCGGTTCGTCGAGCACCAGCACCGGGGGATCGTGGATCAGCGCCTGCGCCAGTCCCGCCCGCTGCCGGAAGCCCTTCGAGAGCTGTCCGAGCAGGCGATGGCGCACCGATTCCAGTCCGCAGGTCTGGACGACGCGGTCGATCGCGTCTTCGATCGCGCTGCGGGGCATGCCTTTGATGCGGGCGACGAAGCGGAGATACGCTTCGGCGGTCATCTCGGTGTAGAGCGGCGGATTCTCCGGCAGGTAGCCGATGCGGCGCCGCACCTCGGCGCTCTCGGTGAAGACGTCGTAGCCGGCGACCTTGGCGGTGCCGCTCGTCGCCGGCAGGAACCCGGTGAGGATGCGCATCGTCGTCGTCTTGCCAGCGCCGTTCGGGCCGAGGAACCCCAGGATCTGGCCTTGCGCGGCGGTGAAGCTGATGTCGCGGACGGCGACGAAGTCGCCGTACCGCTTGGTGAGGTTACGAACCTCGAGCATCGGAGCTCCGGTGCGTCATCTGAGCGTTGAATTGGCGTGCGTAGATAAAACGGGCGGACAAGTAACGGCGGGGTACCGGGTTGTCAAGATAACCTGCGCGCTGCGCCGGTGGCATGTCGTCGGCAACGGCAGTACAAGCCGACTCGGCACTGTCCGAGATGTTCGAGCTCGACGACACGCAGCGCGCTTTCGAGAGCGTCGCCCGCGCCTGGTGCGAGGGAACGCTGGCGCCGGCGGTCCCCGCCCTCGAGGCGGGGGAGGTGCTGCCGTACGATCTCCTGCGCGCGCTCGGCCGTGATCTCGGGATCGCCGATCTTCTCGCGGCAGTCGGAGAGCGCCGTCTCGCGCAGCTGGCCGGCGCCGCAGGAGCAGGGCAGTCCGGCGCCCGCGGCGGCGACGACGGCTCCGAGGCGGGGCTCGGCGGCGATCCGCTGCTGACCAGCATTCTCCTGAAGGAGATCTGCCGCGTTTCGCCGGGCTTCGGTATGGTTCTCCTCGCGACCCTCGGCTGCGCCATGACGATCGTCGCCCGCGGCTCGGCGGACATGATCGAGCGGTACGCACTCCCGCTCCTGCGCTTCGAGACCATCGGCGCCTGGGCGCTCACCGAGCCGGGCGCCGGCAGCGACGCTTTCGGGGGCATGCGTACGACGGCGGTGGTCGAGGGTGAGACGCTGGTCCTGAACGGCGAGAAGACCTTCATCAGCAACTCGCCGTACGCCGACGTCGTCACCGTCTACGCGCGCGTTCGCGCCGGCGCCGCCGCGGCGCGCGTGCGCCCGGTGCTGGTCGAGCGCGGCACGGCGGGCTTCGCGGCGACGCCGCCGATGCGGAAGATGGGCATGCACGACTCGCCGACCGGAGCCATCTTCCTGAGCGACTGCCGGGTGCCGCTGCGACATCTCTTGGGGACCTTGGAGCCGGCCGCGGCAGGCGCGGCGCGCGGCGGCGCTGCACTCGAGACGCTCACGCTCGAGCGCGCGGTGATGCCGGCGATGTGCCTCGGCATCATCGAACGCTGCGTCGAGGCATCGATCCGCCACGCCAAGACGCGCCAGCAGTTCGGCCGGCCGCTCGCGGAATTCCAGGCCATAGCGTTCAAGCTCGCGCGCATGGAGCTCGCGCTCGAGAACGCCCGCAACCTGGTCTTCAAGCTCGCCTGGGCACAGCGTCGGCGTGCGCTCGATGCGCGGCTCGCCTCGCTGGCGAAGCTCTACTGCGCCGAGCAAGCGGTGCTGGCGGCGCTCGACGCCATCCAGATCCACGGCGGCGCCGGCTACATGGCCGATCTGCCGCTCGAAAAGCTCATGCGCGACGCCAAGATGTTCGAGATCGGCGGCGGCACCAACGAGATGCAACTGCAGGCGATAGCGCGCGCCGTCCTGGCGTGAACGAGGGCGTCCGGGGGCGGAGGCGCGACATGGCCCGACGAAAGCGATCCTCCGGGGAGCAGCTCGCGTTCCGATCGCCGCAGGGGACGCCGGCCGCGGCGCCCGCTACGGCCGCGGTGTCGCCGCCGATCCGCCTCTACCTGGTGGACGCCAGCGCCTACGTGTACCGCGCCTTCCACGCCATCCCGTTCCTCTCGACGTCGCGGGGCGTGCCGACGAACGCCGCCTACGGCGTCACTACCATGCTGCTGAAGCTCCTCCGGGAGGAGCGGCCGACCCACCTGGGCATCGTCTTCGACGCTCCGGGGGGCTCGTTCCGCGACCGCCTCTACCCCGACTACAAGGCGAATCGCGCCGCCATGCCGGACGAGCTCGTGCCGCAGCTCGGACTCATCAAGCGCGTCGTCGAGGCGCTGCGGCCGCACGTGGTCGAGATGTCCGGCGTCGAGGCCGACGACGTCATCGGCACGCTCGCGAAGCGCGTGGCGGCGGCAGGCGGCGAGGTCGTGATCGTCACCGGCGACAAGGACTTCCAGCAGCTCGTCGGCCCGCGCGTCTCGCTGCTCGACCCGATGTTCGACAAGCGCACGGGTCCCGAGCAGGTGCGCGAGCGCTACGGCATCGAGCCCGAGCGCTGGGTGGACGTGGTCGGCCTCATGGGAGACGCCGTCGACAACATCCCCGGCATCAAGGGCATCGGCGAGAAGACGGCGTCGGCGTTGATCCGCCACGCCGGCTCCCTGGAGGCGCTGCTCGCCGACCCCGAGAGCATCGCTGCTAGCGGGATACGCGGTGCCGCCGGCCTCGCCGCGAAAGTGCGCGCGCACGCGGAGCAGGCGGCGCTCGCAAAGGAGCTGGCGACGATCCGCTGCGACCTCGCGGTCGCCGAGACGCTCGACGATTTCCGCTATCCCGGTCCCGACCGCAGCCGCCTCGAAGACCTCTGCCGGGAGCTCGAGTTCCATCGTCTCCTGCGCGAGATGCCGCAGCTCGACGTGGTGGCGCCGCGAGGCGCGGGGGCCGAGCTGCCGGTTGCGCTCGACGGTCGCGAAGGCGCCGAGGTGCTGCCCGAGCTCGCGGCGGCGACGACGATCGGTTTCTTCGTCGACACGACGCTCGCGGATGCGATGCGCGCCGTGCCGAGCGCGATCACGGTGGCGCCGGCGCCGGATGCGCACGTGACCGTGCCGGTGCCGGTCGACGCTTCCGGTCCGGTCGGCGAGGCGCTGCGGTCGGCGAGCGTCGAGAAGGTCGGCGAAGATCTGAAGCGCGCCATCATCGTGCTCGGACGCCACGGTGTTGCGTTCGGCGGGCCGCTCTTCGACGTCGGCGTCGCGTCCTACGTCCTCGATCCGTCACGAGCGAGCCACGGCGTCGACGAGCTCGCCCGCCACTTCCTCGGCATTACCGCTCCCGAAGCGGAGGCGCCGATCCGCCCGGCGTGGACGGCGCGCACCGCCCTGGCGCTTCGGCCCGTGCTCGAGCGCGCGCTCGCCGAGCACGGCGGTCTCGCGCTCTTCCGCGACGTCGAGATGCCGCTCGTCGAGGTGCTGGCGGCGATGGAGCGCCGCGGCGTGCGCGTCGACGCTGGGGCGCTGGCGAAGCTCGCGGCCGAGTACCGGGCCGCGCTCGCCGCGCTCGAGACGGCGATCTACGCGCTGGCGGGCGGTCCCTTCAACATCAATTCGCCCATCCAGCTTCGTGAGGTGCTGTTCGACCGGCTCGCGATTTCGACCAGAGGGCTGCGCAAGGGAAAGACCGGCATCTCGCTGGACGTCGACGCGATGCACAAGCTGGCGGCGGTGCACCCGCTGCCGGCCAAGATCCTCGAACACCGCGCCATCGCCAAGCTGCTCTCGACCTACGTCGATCCGCTGCCGCAGCTCATCCATCCCGAGACCGGCCGCATCCATACTTCGTTCAACCAGACGGTGACGGCGACCGGACGCTTGTCCTCCACCGACCCCAACCTCCAGAACATTCCCATCCGCACCGAAGAGGGCCGTCGCATCCGCGCCGCTTTCGTCCCGGACCCAGGCAAGGTGCTGATCGGCGCCGACTACTCGCAGATCGAGCTCCGCGTCCTCGCCCACCTGAGCGGCGACCCGGTGCTGGTGCGGGCGTTCGCGAGCGGCGAGGACATCCATACCCGCACCGCCGCCGAAGTCTTCGACGTCCTGCCGGCGCTCGTGACCCCGGAGATGCGCCGGCGCGCCAAGGTCATCAATTTCGGCATCATCTACGGGATGGGGCCGCAGCGCCTGTCGCGCGAGCTCGCGATCCCGCTCGCCGATGCGCAGCGCTACATCGAGAATTATTTCGCCCGCCTCGAGGGCGTCACCCGCTTCATCGACACGACCCTGGCCGAGGCGCGCCGTCAGGGGTTCGTGACCACGCTCCTCAAGCGCCGCCGCTACCTGCCCGAGCTCGCTAGCGGCGACGACAATCTGCGCGCCTTCGCCGAGCGCACGGCGATCAATACGCCCGTCCAGGGGTCGGCCGCGGACCTCATCAAGCTGGCGATGGTGAAGCTCGAAGCCCGCCTCGCGCGCGACCGGCTCCCGGCCGCCATGATCCTCCAGGTCCACGACGAGCTGGTCTTCGAGGTCGCTGCCGACGCGGCCCCGGAGGCGGCCGAGGCGATTCGCCGGGAGATGGAGAGCGTGATGCCGCTCGCGGTCCCGCTCGCGGTCGACATCGGCATCGGCGCCAGTTGGGACGCAGTGCACTGACGGCCTTGCGGCGCCGACGGCGATGGCGTGGGCGGGCGGCGTATCGGGGGTAGCACCGCGGGTGCGGGGCGAGTAGAAGACGGCGCCATGCAGGAGCGTATCGTCGCGAGCCGGTGTCTGAGCGTCCGTGAGGGCCGTCTCTTCGTGGAAGACGTGAGCGCCGTAGAGCTCGTGGAGCGGTTCGGCTCGCCGTTGTTCGTTCTCTCCGAGGCGCAGCTCCGCAGCAACTATCGTCGCTATCGCGACGGCTTCGCCGCCGGTTGGCCCGAGGGCCCGGTCGACGTGCTGCCCGCTTTCAAGGCCAATCTCTCGCTCGCGGCGCGCCGCGTCCTCAGCGAAGAAGGCGCCGGCGCCGACGTCTATTCGCCCGGGGAGCTCGCCGGCGTCTTGAGTACCGGCGTCGACCCGGAGCGGGTGTCGGCGAACGGCGGCGGCAAGACCCGCGAACACCTCGCCAACTGCGTCGCCGCGGGCGTCCGCATCACCGTCGAGGATCCGGAGGAGATCGACGTGATCGAGGAAGTGGCCGCGTCTCTCGGCAAGCGGGCGCGGATCCGCCTGCGGGTGAAGCCGCCGCTCCCGAGCCTCTGGAAGCCGACCGACTTCGCCCGGCTCTTGATCCCGATCGACCTCGGGTTCCAGGTGTACAAGTCGGGTATCCCCCGCGAGTACCTCGTCGATCTCGGCCGGCGGGCATTGGCCCTGCCGCACGTCGAGCTCGTCGGCCTGCATCTCCACGCCGGACGCCACTCGGCGAGCCTCTGGTACTGGCGCGGCTTGATGCGGCACTTCGGCGATCTGGTGGCGGATCTCTGCGCGGCCTGGGGCGACTGGCGTCCGGCCGAGCTCGACGTCGGCGGCGGGATGGCGACGCCTCGCGACCCGCATTCGCGCATGCTCGAGCGCGGCGAGTTCCTGGCCTCGCTCGTGGGCTTCCCGGCGCTGACCGCGCTGCGGGCTCTCGGCGCCGCGACCTACCATGCGACTCTCGCTCGGCTGATCGGCTCGCTCCTGCACGAGCACCCGCGACGACCGCTGGCTCCGAGCATCGAGGACTACGCCGCGACGATCACGACCGAGCTGCGGGCGCGCCTGCATGCCCGCGGCGTGCCGACGGCCGGAGTCCGCCTGCAGGTAGAGCCGGGACGGGGCCTCTACGGCGACTGCGGCCTCCACCTCGCGCGCGTCAAGCTCGTGAAGCGGCAGACCGAGCCCGTGCCGCTGGCCTGGGTGCTCACCGACACGACGGAGTTCTTCCTGGCGTGCGGAACCATGGAGGCGAACCGCTACGACGTCGTCGTCGCCGACGCCGTCGATGCGCCGGCGGTCATGACCGCCGAGATCGTGGGCCATTCCTGCGGACCGGACCGGCTGGCGCCGAGCGCTCCCGTTCCCGAGTTGCGTCCCGGGCAGGTCCTGGCGTTCCTGGATACCGGCGCCTACCAGGAAGCCTCGGCCTCCAACTTCAACGCCCTGCCGCGCCCGGCGACGGTCATGGTGCACGGCGGTGAGGCGGAGATCGTGAAGACGGCGGAGCGCATCGACGACGTCTTCGCCCGCGACGTCGTCCCGAGGCGCCTGGCCGTTCCCGAGCCGCGGCCCGCCCGCTCGGCGTGACCGCGGCGCGCCCGGGTCGCTCGTGACCGCGTTCGCCGCCGCCGTCGTCGTCGTCCAGCTCGCTGCGGCGGCGGGAATCGTCGTCTTCTGGATGACCTTCGGGCGCGCCCGCTTCGACGAGCCCTGGCGGCCGCCCGGGTTCGCGGAGCACGAACGGGCCTTTCCGCTCCCCGACATCGTCGCCGCGGCGCTGCTCGCGCTGTCGGCAGGCCTCGAGTGGATCGCCCCCGCACGGGCGCGATCGCTGGCGCTGATCGCCGCCGGAATGCTGCTCTTCCTGGGCCTCCTCGACTTCAACTACATGCGTCAGAACGATCTCTTCGCGCCCGGCCACGACGGCCGCGCGCATACGGCGATCGTGGTTGCCATCCTGACGGTGGCAGCGCTGCTGCTGCTCAGGCACGTGTGACCGTTCCGGTGCCGCACCCGGGCGGACGTACTGTCGGAAGTCATGAGCCGGACTGACGCCACGCATTCCGGTATCGACGACGCGGCGTCAACGACCAGCGCATATCCGGGGTGGTGCCACTCCTTGCGAACCCTGCAACGGCAGTCGAAAGGGGAGTCAGTCATGCGTACGCTCGTATTCGTAATCGTAGCCGCCTTGCTGGGCGCCGGATCCGCCGGGGCCCAGGGTGTAACGGCAGGGAGATTGGACCACCTCGTCTGCTACAAGATGAAGGACGACCTCAAGATCAGGGCCCAGGTCGACTTGAAGGCGGAGCTGCAGCCGGAGTTCAGCCAGGCCGGGTGTGTGGTCGTGAAGCCGACGAAGTTCTGCGTGCCGACGACCAAGTCGCTGCTGCAGCCGGTTTCCACCGGTCTCGACATCGTCGGTCAACCGTTGCGCAACGACTTCATATGCTATCAGCTCAAATGTCCGCGCGATGGGTTCCCAGCCATTCCCGCGAAGCTCGTGGGCGATCAGTTCGGACGTCACCGCCAGGGGAAATACCAGGCGGTCGAGCTCTGCGTGCCGGCGCGCAAGGAGGCGGTTCCCTGCGGGCGGGTCGGGACCGGCAAGCAGTGCGGCGGCGCCTGTCCGGCCGATGGCAACGGGCAGTCGGCGGCATGCCGCTTCGACAAGGACAGCGGGGAATGCACCTGTGCGCCCGAACCGACGTGCGGCGGTCGCCCCGATGCCGCCGGGCAATGCGGCGGTATCTGTGCGCAGGCAGGCGAAGTATGCCGGCCCGGGCTCGATGCCGCGGGGAAGCTCTCCTGCGCCTGTCAGCCTCCGGCGACACCGCAATGCGGTCCCAACTTCGCGGCCGGTATGTGCGGCGGGGCATGCCCCAACCCGATGGAGCAATGCGTGAACATCGCGAGCCCAGCGGCAATCGAGTGCAGCTGCCAACCTCGCGGGCCTGGTTGTCAGCGCGAGCCGGGAACCTCGCAGTGCGGCGGAGATTGTCCTGCAGGGTTCAAGTGCTCGCTCGACCCGGTGATCGACGACTGTCGGTGCACTCAGCAGCCGCAGCCGTGCGGGAACAATCCGTTTACCGGGGAATGCAGTGGCTTCTGTGAGGAAGGAGGGGTCTGCCGGGCCTTCAACGACGGTCCGAGCTGGGGCTGCATGTGCACCTTCGACCTCAACTGACCCTGTAGCGCGACGGCGTCGGCTCGTCGCGCCTCGCTGCGGGGGGCGGCCGGGGGATTCCCTGCCGCCCCCCGATCGTTGCCGAGATCGCTGGCGAGAGTGCCGGCAAGCTCGACGATCGCGTCCCGATCCGTGATGTGCTAGCGACGGACCATGCTCGAATACGTCTGGGATCAGGCCCGCCTCTTGTTCGCCAGCCTCCGTGAGGAGACGAGCGAGAGCGGCTTGTTGCCGCTCCTCGAGCCGGTGGCTCCGTTCAACCGCTCGCCGCTGCTCGTGCCGCTGGTCATGGCGGGCTCGCTGATCTCGCTGATCTTGCTCTCCGGTCTGGCGATCGGCGCGTTTGCCGCTCTCTTCACCGCGCTGCTGGCTCTGTATCTCCTGTTGACCGAGGTGTTCGGCGTGTCGCTCGAGCTCCACCCGTTCCCGGCCTGAGCCGGCCGCGCACCGACATGAGCGTCGGCGACGCCTAGGACCGCAGACGAGCTACGTCGTCGCCGGCACGTAGCGGCTGATCGTGTCGACGACGCAGCCCGGACGGTCGCCGCCCTCGATCTCGACCGTTACTCGCACCGTCGCCTGGACGGCGCCGCCCTTCACGTCCTCGACCTTGAGGAGCTCGCCGCCGCCGCGCACGCGGGCGCCGACCTTCACCGGCGCCGGGAAGCGCAGCCTGTCGGCGCCGTAGTTCACGCCCATCGAGATGCCGCGCACCTCCATGATCCGGGGCAGGAAGAGGTTTACCAGCGACAACGTCAGATAGCCGTGCGCGATCGTGCCGCCGAACGGGCCGCGCCGGGCGCGCTCGGGATCGACGTGGATCCACTGGTGGTCGCCGGTCGCGTCGGCGAAGCGGTTCACACGGTCCTGGGTGATCTCGAGCCAGTCGCTGTAGCCGAGGTGCGTGCCGACGGCGGCTGCGAGCTCGCGCGGGTGCTGGAAGACGGTGGGCATGGGCCCGTCCAGTCGCATAGCGTCGCCGCGATGTCGAGCACGCCGGACGCAAGTGCGGCGGAGGTCGGGACGGGCTCGGCCCGCAGGGCGCGTAGGCTCCGTCGGCGATCCGACCGAGCAGGTCCGCGGCGGCGCTCTCCGCCGCCGCGGCGCGCCGCGGTCATTGCGCTCGGAGCGCGTCGATCGGATACGGACGCGGTTCGCGGACGCTTCGGGGGTTCGCGAGCAGCCCGGACGCGGCGGCGACATCCGCCCGCCGGCAATCCGCGGTCGGGCGTAGGGAGCCCAGGGTGCGATCGGGCTCGAGGGCGATGTGCTCGACGCCGTCCGCTTCGGCGAGTGCCAGCAGCTTCGCGACCGCGATCCGTCCGATCGCCGTCGCGCCGACCGTACGCTCGATCACGAGGCCGGCCGCGGCGAGGGCGCGCAGCGGCCCGTCGCCGCTCGTGCCGAGCGTGACGCGGACGCAGAGACCGTCGGCAGCGGCTGCAGCGCCGGCTGGTGCGGTCGCGAGCGCGAGGAGCTCCGGGGCGAGTCGCGTGCGGGCCCGCACGCCCACGGCGGGGACGCCGGTCGGCGTCGGTGGTGCGGCGCCGTCGCGCGGCGCGGCCGTTGCGTGCGGCGCCGGTTCGGGTGCGCGGCCGCCGCGCATTTCGTAGGTGCGGTTCGCCGCGGCGGTAATCGGCGTCGCCGCCGTGCTGCGGCGCGCGAGCGCCATCGGCGTACTGGCGACTGCCTGTGCCTCCGCGGCGGAGCCGAAGATGCCCGCGTAGCCAACGCCCTCCGGCATCTCTACCGGCACCGTGACGGTGCGTTGCCGGCCGGATTCGTTCACGACCGTCTCCTCGATCGCGACGAAGGAGGTGAACTGGGTCAGGAGGCGGTGCTCGAGGGCGATGGCGACGAGGCGCTCGCGGCGTTCTTCGGGTACGTCGCCGCGCTGCGCGGCGGCCAGATCCTCGTCCATGATCGCATCGACGCGGGCGCGCGCCCAGAGCGAAGCGATGGCGGCGTGCGCCGCTTCGCGCTCCGGCAGCTCGACGGCGAGGCGCTGCTCGTACGGTCGGCCGCCGCGGAAGCCGCGCAGCACGACGGTGCCGCGGCCGGCCCGACGATAACGGGCGTGGATCACCAGCGGCCGCTCGGCCCACACGTCGGCGAACGCCCGCGGTTCGACTTCGACGACGTCGAGGCCCTCGAAGGCGACCTGCACGTCGGTGAGGACCGGCGCCGCGAGGCGCTCGTGGAAGCGCTGCGCCACGACATCCCCGGGATCGGCGAGCAGGACCATCTCCGGTTCGCCGCCGCCGAGCCGGGCCATGGCCTCGATCAGGTAGCGGTTCACGCTGTTGCCGGTGCCGAAGGGGAACCAGCGCGACGTGCCGCGGCTCCGCCGCACGAGCTCGAGCACTTCGAGGTCGTTGCCGACGTAGCCGTCGGTCATGAAGGTCACGATGCGCAGCCGATGCTCGTCGGCGGGCATCGCCGTCACGCGGGCGACGGCTTCGGCCATCATGGTGCCGCCGTTCGCTTCGAGAGCGTCGATATGGTCGCGGGCGCGCTTGCGGGTAGCCGCGGTCACGGGCTGCGGCTCGGTGAAGAGGACATGCGCGTCGGCGCCGAAATCGACGATCTGGAACGTATCGCGCTGGTTCAAGTGATCGATGATCCAGCGCATCGTTTCCTTGGCCTTCTCGAGCGGCGCCCCCGCCTGCGAACCCGAGCGGTCGATGACGAAGACGAGCTCTTTCGGGGCGGCGTCCTGGGCGGTGGTCCGGCGCGGCGGCAGCAGCATGAGCGTGAGATAGCCGTCGGTGCCGGGGGCGCGATGAGTGAGAGCTGCGTTCCGGATATCGTCGCCGGCCGCCGTCCAGCGCAGCACGAAGTCGCGATTCGGGATCTCGCGGCCGCGCGCGAGGGCGATGCGGACGCGGGTCGGCGTTGGGCGTTCGATCGTGATCGCGTGAAGCGGCGACACGATCTCGCCGACCGGCACGCCGGCGTCGATGTCGATCGTGATCCCGAGGTCGTGTCCGGCGCGCATGCCCTCGGGCGCCACTGGCGGTGTCACCCGAGAGGCGTCGGGAACGCGGCCGGTGTCGGACGCGAAGCCGGTGCCGGCGTGGCCGGTCGGAGTTCCGGGGACGAAACGCGGCCCGACGACGGTAGGGATCGAGAGCTCGAAGCTTCCATCGGCGTACGCCAGCGGTTCGACGTAGGCGATCCGGATCTCGACCTCGGCGCCCGGCATCAGGTTCGCGAGCGACTGGGAGAAGATGTTCGGACGTTCCTGGTCGAGGAGGGTCGCGAGCCGGCCGGCGGCACGCGCTGCTTCATAGACACGACGAGCGTCCTCGCGCCGGCGGACCTCGCTGCGGATCACGCGCTCCCCGGTCCGCATCGTCATGTCGTCGACGGCAGCTCGAGCGGAGAGCGGAAACGTGTAGACGGCCTCGACGGGATCGGGAAAGGGATTGACGAAGGTCTGAGTCACGACGGCGCGGGCGACGAAGCCGGAGACCTCCACCGCGATGTCCGTGTGCTGCAACGGACAGGGGCCGAGCGCGGTGCCGTCGGCGCGCCGGGCGGTGAGCGCGCTGGAGCCCGCCGGCGGCGGCATCCATTCGTCGGCGCCGGCCGCCGGTGCGAGAGCGAGCCACGCGAGGAGCAAGGCGAGCCGTATGGCGCGCTCGCGGATTCGGAAGAGGCTTTGGGTCATGGGGATCTCCTTCTGCAGTGGGGGGTCGGCGGCTGGCGGAAAATCGGCTCACGCGCTAGCGAGACGCCGAGGATGGGAGCGTTGCGAGAGGACTGGATCGGTACGCTCGAGGCGTTGTGCGCGGGCGACCGTACAGCGTTCGCCAGGATCAACCGCCTGATCTCCGGATTCCTCGTCCAGCTCCGCGCCTACGAGTTCCGCGACGAGTGGGAGGATCTCCGCCAGGAGGTCGTGCTGTCGCTAGTTGCCAACGCCCGTGCGGGTCGACTGCGCGACCCAGAAGCGTTCCTCGGCTATGTCCGCATCATCACCCGCAACAAGGTCGTCGATCGGATGAAGGGAGCACGCCGGCGCCACGAGCGCGGCACCGTCGTCTGGGACGACGAGGCCGCGCTCGCGCTCGGGGCGGTATCGGATCCGGCAGTTGCGGCTGCCCGCGAGTTGTGGAGAGCCGTGCGCGAGCTGCCGGAGGAGCAGCAGAGCGTGCTCGAAGGCATCTATCGTCAGGGCAAGACCTATCAAGAGACGAGCGCGGAAACCGGGATCCCGCTCGGCACCATGAAGCGCCGCCTCCGCGATGCGCTCGAAACGCTGCGTCGTCGCTTCGCGGATGATCCCGAGCACGGCTGAGCCGGTGCCGATGCACGCGCCGACCTATCGACCGATGGAGCCGTACGCATGACGTGTCGTCGAGCCTTCGAAACCGATGTCGTTGCCGTACTGCACGGCGACGGTGACCCGGACTTCCTGGCGCATGCGGAGACGTGCGCGGACTGTGCGGCCGAAGTGCGCGTGTGGCACGAGCTCGACGCCCTGCTGCGAGCGGGCTCGCCGGCGCCGGGAGCGATCGTGCATCCCGCACCGGAGGCGCTGGCCGCATTCGTCGACGCGCCGGGATCGCTCGCGCCGGACGCACGGATGACGATCGAGCGGCACGTCGCCGGTTGCGTGGTGTGCGCGGACGAGGTGCGGACGCTTCGCGGTTTCGCGGCGATACCCCTGTCGGCGTCGGTGGCGCGTGGCGAGGTCGATGCGGGCAGGGAGTCCGGCGGCGATCCAACCGGGCCGCGCGGCGCAGGAGCGGCGCCCGCTCTCGGCGGGACGGTCCGGCACTGGCGGATCGGGCGAGTGGTGTGGCATCCCGCCTTCGCGTACGCGCTCGTCGTCCTCCTAGCCGTACCGCTCGTGCGCGAGATGCTGCCGCGGTCCGTACCGCGGCGAGGGACCGAGGGGTCGCCGCTCGTGCTCAGGGAGGCCCGCGAGCCGGAGTCGCGGATCGCCGCACCGCCCGCCGTGAAGATCGCGCCTTCCGCGGCGTCGCCGGCGGTCGGGCTCGAGGCGGTTCTCCGTCAGCCGAAGGAGCGGGCACCCGTGGGTCCGCAGGCTGCGGGCGAGCTGCCGGCACCCGTCGGTGCGGCTGCGGCCGGCGCCGCAGCGGACAGGACTCCGATGCTCCGCGCCAGCGGTGAAACCGCTCCGTCGCTCCTCGTCCTCGACCTGAAAGCGGGCGAGCCCACCACCTATGGTGCCGAGGTGGTGGGGCCGCCCGTCACGCTGCGTGTCGGCCGACCTCCCGACCTCGCGCCCGGACCGCTGACGGTCAGCGTCCAGGCGCACGCTGATCGGCGTGAGCTCACGGCGCATGCGAGCAGCGCGGATACCATCGCCATCGACATGCCGGGCGGCTGGCTCGCGCCCGGCGACTACCTCGTCATCCTCCGGCCGGTGGCCGGCGGCTTGCCGGCGCTCCTCGGCTTCACCGTCCGTGCCGCCGCCGACGCTTGCCAAGAGCCCGCGCGGAAGCCGCGCGAGCGAATGTCGCCATCAGGGTTGCCGACCCCTGTCCCGACCGCTAAACCCTGGGCCCCATGACCGAACAGAAAGCGACCAACATCGTCTGGCACCAGGGCAGCGTCACCCGCGCCGATCGCGAGAAGATCAACGGGCACAAGGCGTGCACCGTGTGGCTTACCGGGCTCTCGGGCTCCGGCAAGTCGACCATAGCCGTCGATCTCGAGAAGCGCCTCTGGGAGCGGGGCGTCAAGACCTACATCCTCGACGGCGACAATATCCGCCACGGACTCAACAAGAACCTCGGCTTCTCCCCCGAGGACCGGACCGAGAACATCCGCCGCATCGGCGAGGTGGCGAAGCTCTTCACCGACGCCGGCGTCGTCGCGCTTACGGCGTTCATCTCGCCCTATCGCGCCGACCGCGATCAGGTGCGCAAGATCATGGGCGACGGCGACTTCGTCGAGGTTCACGTCGACTGTCCCGTCGAAGTCTGCGAGCAACGCGACGTGAAGGGCCTCTACAAGAAGGCCCGCGCCGGCGAGATCAAGGAGTTCACCGGCATCTCGGCGCCCTACGAGGCGCCGACCAAGCCCGAGCTCACCATCAATACCGCTGGGCAGACCGTCGCCGAGAGCTCGCAGCAGATCCTCGCCTATCTCGAGCAGAAGGGCATCGTCCCGCGCGCCTGAGGCGCGACCGCCGGCTCCGACCCGTGGGCCGGAAGCCGGCGCGCGCGGCGCGGGCGCGCCGATTCCCCGGCGAGTGTCAGGCGCTCAGCGCTTTCTGGAATCCCGGCCGCGCCGCGAGTCGATCCCAGTATGCGGCGATGTTCGCGTGCTCGGCGCCGACGCAGCCGAGCATCCGTGCCGCCATCACCAGGTAGCCCATCATGATGTCGGCTCCGGAGAGCTCGCCGCCGACCAGGTAGTGCTTGTCCTGGAGCGCGCGTTCCAGGACGTCGAGCGCGTTCTTCGCCCGCATCCGACCGTCGGCGGCGACCTGCGGGAGGCGGTCGGCCTCGGGGAGGAACATGGTGTGGCGAGCGACGTCGCCGAGCGGCGGAAAGGCGGTCGCTTCGGCGAAGTGCACCCACTGGAGGTACCTGCCACGCTCGGGGTCGCCGATTGGCGGTGCGAGGCGGCCGCGGCCGTACTTCTCGATCAGGTATTCGAGGATGGCGCCCGACTCGAACATCACCATGCCGTCGTCGTCCAGGGTCGGGAACTTGCCCGCGGGGGTGTCCTGCTCGAACGAGCTCCGCGGCGGCTTGAAGGGAACGGCGACGAGCTCGTAGGCGACACCGAGCTCCTCGAGGAGCCAGACTATACGAACCGAGCGGGTGAGCTGCGCGTGGTAGAGCTTGAGCATCGTCTGGACCTCCGTGGGGCGTGGGGGGATGGGCGGTGCCCTATGCGGGGTTCCGCAGCGGGTCAAGACGGGCGCGTCGGCGGCGATCGCGGCGGCGCTCCTAGCCGGTGCAGCGCGCGCAGCGCGCCGTTGCGGTTTCGGCAGCGACGGTCGCCGTTGCCGGATCGTAGGCGAGAACGCGGCCGGCGAGGGGGGCGCCGATCGCGAGCAGCGCCTTCACTACCTCGGTCGCAATGACGGTCGCGAGCACGCCTTCGCGAAGCGGTGCCAGGAGGGAGCCGACTTCGTCGCTGCCGGCCGTTGTGCTCACCGCGCAGCGCGGGCACGGCGGCCAGGCGCCCGCCCATCCGCCGGCGATCCAGAAGAGCGATCCGGCGCGCGGCTGCCAGGACGCGAGCGCCTCGGCGGCGGCCGCCACCGTGGCTGCGACGACGACGGCGGCATCGCAGCCGGCACTGGCCGCGTCGCCGAGGGGTGCCAGCGCGACGTCCCGTTGATCCGGGTCGACGACAGCTCGCGACGCCGGCTCGACCGCGATCCACCCGATCCCTGCTGCCGCCAGGTATGCGACCACGCGCTCGGCGGCAGCGCCGGCGCCGACCACCGCGACGCGCGCTGCGAACAGGCGCTCCTGCCCGCGCGCTCCCACCTCCTGCAGGATGATCTGGCGGCTGTAGCGCTCGATCCGTTCGTCGTCGAGCCGCACCACTGCGTCCCTACTCCCCGCGATGGCCGATCCAGAGATTGGTGCTGAGGTAGCGGACGCCGAAGTCGCAGAAGATCGTGACCACGACGCCGCGCTCGAGCCGGCGCGCCACCTGGAGGGCGGCGACCAGGTTCGCACCCGACGACTGCCCGACGATGACGCCCTCCATGGTTCCGAGCTTGTGCACCATCTCGTAGGCGTCGTCGGTGGCGACGGGGATTTTCTCGTCGAGCTCGTCCTCGTGGTAGATGCCGGGCACGATCGACGACGCCATGTGCTTGAGGCCCTCGAGGCCGTGAAAGGCGTCGTCGGGCTCGACGCCGATCACCGCTATCGCCGGGTTGCGCTCCTTGAGCGCGCGGCCGGTGCCCATGATCGTGCCCCCGGTGCCGAGGCCGGTCACGAAGTGGGTGACCGCGCCGTTGGTCTGTTGCCAGATCTCGGGGCCGGTCGTCAGGTAGTGGGCCTGCGGATTGGCTTCGTTGAAGTACTGATCGGGCTTGAAGTACTTCTCCGGATCTTCGGCGAGGACCTCGCGGCAGAGCCGGATGGCGCCGTCGGAGCCTTCGAGCCCGCTCGAGAAGATTATCTCCGCTCCGTAGGCGCGGATGATCTTCTTGCGCTCGACGCTCACGTTCTCGGGCATCACGAGCTCGACGGGGTAGCCGAGTGCGGCCCCGATCATCGCCAGCGCGATACCGGTGTTCCCGGAGGTGGAGTCGAGGATCGTCTTTCCGGGGCGCAGCAGCCCCTTGGCGATTCCGTCGCGGAGCATGTTGAGGGCCGGGCGGTCCTTCACCGAGCCGCCGGGATTGAAACCCTCGAGCTTGGCGTAGAGCCGCACGGCGGGCGGCAGATCACGAGCCAGCGCGCGGATGCGTAGCATCGGGGTGTTGCCGACGAGGTCGAGGATGCCCGGCTTCCGCACGGGCGCGAGTGACCCCGATGGCGCAGTGCCGCCGGTCGTCCCGGCACCGGACGACATGCGAATCCGGCTCGGACCCGCTACGCCGTGCCGCCGGCGATAGCGGGCACGATCGAGACCTCGTCGCCGTCCTTCACCGGCGTGTCGAGGCTCGAGAGGAACCGGATGTCCTCGCCGTTCACGTAGAGGTTGACGAAGCGGCGCACCTTTCCGGCATCATCGCAGATGCGCTCCTTCAGGCCGGGGTGGCGGCTCTCCACGTCTTGCACGACGGCGGCGACGGTGGCGCCGCTGGCGCTGACGGTCTCGGCACCGGCGGTGAGCTTGCGCAGAGGGGTCGGGATGCGGACCTGTATGGGCATGGATGGGATCTCCTTTGTGCGGGTCGAAGACCTCAGGTTCTAGCCGGTGCCCGCGGTTGCGGCCAAGGGGTCGCCAAGGGGTGCGCAGGTGGGGCAGGCGGGGTTGCGGCGGAGCTTCACCTGCCGGAAGCGGGTCGCGAGCGCGTCGTAGGTGAGGAGCCGGTCGGTGAGGAGCGCGCCTTCGCCGGTCGCCAGTCGTATCGCTTCCGCCGCCTGGAGCGTGCCGATCGTGCCCGCGAGCGAGCCGAGCACGCCCGCTTCCTGGCACGAGGGAACGCTTCCTGCCGCTGGCGGCGCTCCGAACAAGCAGCGGTAGCATGCCGAGACGCCGGGCAGGATCGTCATGAGCTGACCCTGGAAACGCACGATCCCGGCGTGCACGAGCGGGGTCCGCAATCCAATCACGAGATCGTTGATCAGGAACTTGTTGGCGATGCCGTCGGTCGCGTCGATGACGGCAGTCTGGCCGCGAACGAGATCCCGGGCGTTCCCGGCGTCGAAGCGCACCGCCGCGACCGCCGTAACCAGCGCCGGATAGCGTGCGGCGAGGGCGTCGCGCGCCGACTCGACCTTGAGACGGCCGAGGTCGGCGGTGCGGTGCAGGAGCTGTCGATGCAGGTTCGAGCGCTCGACGCGGTCGTAGTCGACGAGCGTCAGGCGCCGGATGCCGGCCGCTGCCAGCGCCTCGGCGGCGGCACAGCCGAGAGCGCCGGCTCCGATCACGAGCACGGACGCGTCGGCGAGCCGTGCTGCCGGCGCGCCCGCCGCCGCTGCGACGCTCACGGGCGGCTCAGTAGCGACCCATGCCGGCGCCGCCGCCGCCGGCGCCGGTGCCGGTGCCGCGCCCGATCGGTTGATAGGCGCCGGGGTCGGCTCCGCCGGTGGGCAGCTTCGGCGCTGCGACCGGGTCGACCAGCGCCGGCGCCGCAACCACGGTGCTGCTGCTCTCGCTCGGTCCGTAGCTCGCGACGAGATCGGCGAGAAGTGCGTCGGAGATCGGCGTCCGCACCGCCGGAACGGCGCCCGCGGCCCGCGATCCCGGCCCCGTCTCCGGCATGCTCGCGTAGATGTCGGTGCGCTCCTTGACCGCCGCTCGGACCTTGGCGGCCGCGGGTTCGTCGCCGCGACGCTCGTACGCCGCCGCCAGATCCTCGAGCGCCGCGGTCGCGGCGACTGTGTCGGAGAACTTCTCGAGGAGGCCCTTGACGCGATTCTCGCCGGCCCGCACGTTGTTCTGCTTGAAATAGAAACGGGCAACGTAGCGCTCGTGCTCCGCCATCGACTCGCGGCAGCGGGCCATGCGGCGGCGCGCCCTCGGCGCGTACTCGCTCTCGGGATAGCGATCGAGGACGACGCGGTACCAGCCCTGGGCGTTGTCGGCCGCTTGTTGATCACGGTCGATCGTCGTCATCTGCTTGTCGAAACTCCTGCCGAGCAGGTAGTACACCTTCGCCAGCGCCGGGCTCATCGGGTGCATGCGCTGGAAGTCGTTGAAAGCGGCGATGGCCTCGGCGTACTGGCCTTTCTTGTAGTGCGACTCCGCGATCGCGAGCTCGGCTTCCTCGGCGTGAGGATCGAACGGGTACTGGTCGAGCAGATCCTTGTAGTTGCGGATCGCTCCTTCGTAGTTCTTGTCCGTGAAGGCGGCCTTGCCCTCGGTGTAGTACTTGTCGGCGGTGAGGCGCGGCGGCGTTCCGCATGCCGCGAACCCGATCGCCGCTAGCGCCAACGCCGGAGCGATGCGACGAAAAAGCATTCGCGGGTTCCTAACCGATGCCATGCGGGGACGCAATCGTCGGCGGACGCTCGGGCCGCGGCGAGCTCGCGGCGCGGCCCGCGGCGCGCCGCAGGAGCAGCAAGGCGCCGAAGTTGTAGGTAGCGTGCGCGACGATCGGCACCACGAGCGAGCCGGCGGCGAGCGTCAGCGCGCTCATGACGGCGCCGACGGCCGTCGCCCAGACGAAGTAGGTCGCGGTGAGCGCGTGCAAGGCTCCGAAGCAGAGGCTCGATACTACGACCCCGGTTTCGGGCAGGAGCACGCCGCGAAAGAACAGCTCTTCGGTGAGGCCCGAGAGGGTCGCTATCACGAGCACGTCGGTGGTCGTGATCGTCGCCGCGAACGGGCGCAGCACGTCGCGCCAGACGCGCTGCATGCTCGGCGCGCACAACAAGACCGGGATCGTGCTCCACAGCAGAGCTCCGGCGAGGGCGCCGGCGAGCACGCGCCCGGGTGTGGGGACGAGGAGCGGCGCCAGGGGCAGCGAGCGCAGCGTCGCCCAGACGCCGGAGACGAGGACGAGGGCCAGCGAGAGCGTCCACTCGAGCCGGAGAAACGCGATGCGCGACATGTTCAGCTCTTGACCGCGCGCGCGCGGCAGGTCTTAGCATAGCCGGCCCGCTTCCGGGTCGGCAATGCGAGAGCGAACGGACGCGGCCCCGACTCGCATGCACGAGCTCATACTGATGTGGCGCAACACACGCATGGTCGTGCTGACGGCCATGTGCGCGTCGTTCTACGCAGCGGTGCTGATCCCGTTCCTGGTGGTGCCGATCATTCCGGGGGTGACGCACTTCCGTCCCGCCAACGCACTGCCGGTCGTGTGCTCGTTCCTCTTCGGTCCGGCGGCGGTCTGGGGCGCCGCGATCGGCAATCTGATCGGCGACTTCTTCACCGGGCTCGGGCCGGGCGACCTCTTCGGATTCATCGGCAACTTCTTGTACGCCCTGGCGCCCTATCGCCTCTGGCGCGCCTGCGCGAGCAGCGATCCGGTGCCGAGGACGCCGACCGCCTGGCTGCTGTTCGTCGTCGTGGTCGTGACCGGAGCCGGCCTCTGCGCGGCGACTGTCGGCTTCGGCCTCCAGGTGCTGGGCTTCGTGCCCTTCGCAGTCCTCGCCAACGTCGTCATCGTGAACAACTCCGTGACCGCACTGGTCCTGGCGCCGCTGCTGCTCGCGGTGCTGTATCCGCGCGTGCGCCGCGTGCGTCTGCTCCACGGCGACATCATGGGACCGCATCCGGCACCCTCGACGGTGCGCCTCGTGCTCGGCGTCGGCTTGGCGATCGCGGGCGCCCTAGTCGCTTTCGTCGGCGGTAACTGCGCCGCCGTCGGGGTGCTGCCGCCGAGCTTCGTTGCCGCGACCCCTGACCTCACGCTCGCTGTGATCGTCCTTCCCGGCCTGGCGCTCGCTGCGGCGGGCCTTGCCCTCCTGTGACCGCGTTCACCGGCTGCGCTGGCGGCGCGTCGCTCGTGGTGCGCGATTTCACGTGCCGCTACACCGACCCGCCGGCGCCGGCGCTCGCCGGTGTCTCGCTCGCAGTCGCCCCCGGCGAGCTCGTCGCGATCATGGGCGCGAGCGGCGCCGGCAAGTCGACGCTCCTCCGTTGCATCAACGCCCTAGTACCCGCGCTCGTACCGGCCGTTTGCGATGGCGAGATCCGCCTCGGGGCGCAGCCGCTCCTCGGTGTGGAGGTGGGAGATCTCGGCGGCCGTGTCGCCATGGTCTTCCAGGACTTCGAGGCGCAGCTGTTCTCCACCAACGTGCGGCTCGAGGTCGCATTCGGACCGGGACAGCTGGGCGTCGAGCCGGGCGAGATCGCAGCGCGGGTCGAGCGGACGCTGGCACTCGTGAACCTCGCCGACTGCGGCGACCGCGATCCCTCGACGCTCTCGGGGGGTCAGAAGCAGCGACTCGCGATCGCCAGCATCCTGGCGATGGAGCCCGAGGTGCTGCTGCTCGACGAGCCCGCAACCGACCTCGACCCGATCGGCCGCCGTGAGTTCTACGCCGCGCTCGAGAGCGTACGCGGGAAACGTCTCGTGCTGCTCGCAGTCGAGCACGAGGTCGATCCGGTCCTGCGTGCCGACCGGCTGGTCTTGATGAGCGCCGGGAGGATCGTCGCCGCGGGGCCGACGGCGGCGCTCGTGCGCGACGTCGATCTCTTCACCGCGTGCGGCGTGCGGCCACACGACCTCGCCGTCCTCGCCCGGCGGCTCGGTTGCGATCTGCCGCTCGACGTCGACGGCGCGGTCGCCGCGCTGCGCGCGCGCGGCGTGCCGGAGTCGGCGCGCACCGCGCCCGCCGCCGCGCCTGCTGGCCGGACCGCCGCCGCCGCGCCGCCGATCCTCGAGGTGCGGGGCCTCGCGCGCGTCTACGAGGACGGCACGCACGCGCTCGCCGACGTGAGCTTCACGCTCGGCAGCGGTGAATTCGTGGCCCTCATCGGCCAGAACGGCTCCGGGAAGACGACGCTGGCGAAGCACCTGAACGGGCTCCTCCGGGCCGAGGTCGGCGAAGTCCGGCTCGACGGCGCCGACCTCGGCGCACTGCCGCTCGAGCGGGTCGCGCGCGAGATCGGCTACGTGTTCCAGAATCCCGACCATCAGTTGTTCGCGGCGACGGTCGCCGACGAGGTCGCGTTCGGCCCGCGCAACTTCGGGCTCGCCGGCGAGGCGCTCGCGGCGCGCGTCGACGAGACGTTGGCGGCGGTGGGACTCGCTGCGGTGCGCGACGAGGATCCCTGTCTGTTGCGCAAGGGCGAGCGTCAGCGCCTGGCGGTCGCGACGGTCCTGGCGATGGCGCCGCGCGTGCTGATCCTCGACGAGCCGACGACCGGCCTCGACTATCCGCAAGTGCGGGCGATGCTCGAGCTGCTGGCGCGCCTGCACGCTGCCGGCACGACGATCGTCGTCATCACCCACAGCCCGTGGGTCGTCGTCGAGTACGCGGAGCGCGCGCTCCTCATGCGCCGCGGCCGGCTGGTCTTCGACGGCGCGCTCGGCGAGCTTCTCGACGACGAGCCGCTCCTGCGCTCGGCGGCGTTCGAGGCGCCGCCGGCGGTGCGAGTGGCGCGCGCACTGGGCATCGCCGCGCGCACCGTAGACGAGCTGGTGCGCGCGCTCGAATCCGAGGATTGACGGGTGGCGCTGTCGCTCTACTTCGACCGCTCGAGCTGGCTCCACCGCCGCCACCCGATCGCCAAGGTGCTGGTGCTCGTCCTCCTCTTCTTCGCCGCCTTCCTGCTCGCTGATCCGCTGCCGCTGGCATGTCTCTTCGTCCTCGTGTTCGCCGTCACTGCGAGCGCGCGGGCGCTGCCGGTGCTCCACCGCATGCGCTGGCTGATGATCCCGGTCTTCTTCTTCACGGTGATCATCTGGACGCTCTTCTATCCGGCAACGGCTGGCGCACCGGTCGACCGCTGGGCGGCGTTGCGTTACGGCCTCGCCATGGCGCTGCGCCTCGAGACCTTCCTCGCTACCGGCTTCGTCTTCCTCGCCACCACTACCATCGAAGAGTTCGCCTTCGCGCTGGCGCGCCTCGGCGTCCCGTATCGCGCCGGCTTCGTGCTGACGCTCGCCTTCCGCCTGGTGCCGGTGTTCTTCGAGGCGGCGCTCACCGTGCGTGACGCCCAGCGCTGTCGCGGTCTCGACTTCGCCTCGGGCAGCGTCGCGACGCGGATCGCGCGCTACGGTCCGGTGATCGTGCCGGTCTTCATCGGTGGCTTGCGCCGCGCCGACCAGATGGCGTTCGCGCTCGAGGTTCGGGGTTTCAGCGCCGGTCGGCCGCGGACGTCGCTGCCGCGGCCCGGCATCGATGCGGGCGATCTGTGGCTGCTCGCTACCGGGGTGGCGATCGCCGTGGCGACTCTGGTGGTGCCGTGAGCGCAGCCCATGGATCGCCGCAATGCCGGTGCTCGCCCGCGAGCGGCAATCGCCGCGGCCGGAGCCGTGGTGCCGTGAGGGTCTGGCGCCGCGTTCTGACAGCGGTGGCGCTCGCGGCGCTCGCGATGCCGCAGGGTGCCGCGGCGTGGGGGCTCGGCGCCCATCGCTGGGTTGCGATCCGGGCTGCAGAGCTGGTGCGCGAGAGCTGTCCCGCGCTCGGTGCGGCGCCGCGGAGCGTCCTCGGCGACGCCGCGGTCGAGCCCGACACCGTCCTCAAGCGCCGCGACGGCCGGCGCGAGGGCGTGCGGCACTACTTCAACCTCGACTACTACGGACCGCCGCCGTTCCGTGCCTTGCCGCGCGATCGTCGCGCCGCCGAGGCGCGCTTCGGGCGGAAGACGGTGGAGCGCGAGGGCACTCTGCCGTGGCATGCCGCCGAAGTGGCACGGCACCTCCGCGACGAGCTCCGCCGCGGCGACGTTGCGGCGGCGCGCGTCACCGCCGGCCACCTGGCGCACTACGCCGCCGACGCCACCATGCCTCTGCACGCCACCGCGAACTTCGACGGCCAGGAGACCGGCCAGCGCGGCGTGCATCGGCGGATCGAAGCCGAGCTCGTCGGAGCCGACCTCGACGAGTATACGCGGCGGGCCTGGAAGGTCGGACCGCGCCGGCCGATCGCGCCCGAGAACGCCGCGGGCGCCCTCTTCGCCGCGCTCGAGCAGTCGTACGACCGCGCGCGGCTCGTGCTCGCGGCCGATCGCAACGCCGCTCGCGGTACCAAGGTCGGATCGCGGCTCTATTATCGCCGCCTCCACGCCGACCTCGTGGAGATGATGTCGGAGCAGCTCGCCGCGGCCGCCGTCCTCGCGGCGGCGCTCTGGCAAGGGGCCTGCGACGGAGCGCGTTGACGCCCGCGGCGTCCTGCCTCCCGTGCGCCGCCCCGGCCGCTGCCGCCGTCGTCTCTAGAGGAGCGGCCGGCACCGTCGACCGAGGCAGACGGCAGTGGCGGCACCACGTGATGCGGTGCTAGACCGCATTCGTGGCAGTTCCTGACGACGTCCGTCCTCGGGGAACGTCGGTCGCTATCGTTGGCGGGCGTCCGCGGCGCGCCCGCACCGCCATGATCGTCTTCGTCGCCGTCGTCAGCGGCCTGGCGGCGCGCTCGATCGGCGTCACCCGGTCGTTCGACTGGCGCAACTCCTCCGGTGCGTTCAGCTTCGGAATGGACTGGCACCAGGCGGACTATGTGCAGATCGCGCGCAACTACTGGCGCGACGGTCTCGACATGCTGCACCCGCGGATCGACTGGCGGGCCGACACTCCGGGGTGGGTGGAGATGGAGCTGCCGGTGATCCCGTGGCTCGCCGCGGCGGTGTACCGGGAGCTCGGGTACGACGAAGCGGTCCTGCGCTGGCTCGTCTGGGCGGCGTCGGTCGCCATGCTCGGTCTCTTCGCGCTGTTCACGCGGCAGAGCGGCCTGGCGCCGGCGGCGGCGGCGTTCGCCGTGGTCGCGATGGCGGTGAACCCGATCGCCGTCATGCTGAGCGTGGCACCCCAACCGGAACCGTGGTCCCAGTCGTTGTCGCTCGGATCCATGATGCTGGTCTGGCGCTGGCTCGAGTCGCCATCGCGACCGGGACTGCTCGCCGCGGCGGCGCTCCTGGCCGCAGCGGCGCTCGTCAAAGCCCCGGCCGCGGCGTGCGGTCTGGTGCTCGCATGGGCCGTGTGGCGCCGGTACGGCTGGCGCTTGCTCCTGGTTCCCGAGGTGTGGCTGGCGGCGCTGGTCGCGGTCGCGCCGCCGGCCGCCTGGTACCTGTGGGCGCGGCGGTTCTGGACGATCTACGGCAATTCTCTCGGCGTCTCCAACGAGACGCACCTGCTCTCTGCCGGCATGCTGTGGCCGCCCGCGTTCCTCGCCCACATCGGCTTCTGGGAGACGGTCGGCGTCTTCTCGCCCACCGGCTGGGTGCTGGGGTTCGCTGCCCTCACGGTGCGCTCGCCGCAGCGCGACTTCGCGCTCGTCTGGTACGGGGCGGTCCTCGCCTTCTACGTGGTGGCTGCCGATACGGCGGGCGACGGGTGGGCTTCGTATTACCACGTGGCGTCCACCGCGCCCGCCTGCCTGCTGATGGGCCTCGGTTTCGGAGCCCTGCGCGACGGGACGGTGTCGGAGTGGATCCCGGGTTTATCCGCGGAGCGGGCGCGGTGGACAGGGATGGTCCTCGCCGTCTGCACCCTGGCGGTGCTCGCGGCCACGACGGCGGGAGCGCTCTGGCTGCGGGAGGTCCGCGGCAACGGCGAGGCTCTCTACGAATGCGTGCGGGCTGCGCGGGCGCACGTGCCGGAGGACGGGTGGATCTTGCTGCGCGGCGGCAGCAAAGTGGACGGCCACGGGCATCCGGTCGCCTGGGACGACTCGCGCTTCTTTGCCTGGATGGATAGGCGCGGCTTCGTCTATCCCGCAGAGGACGCAGGGCTCAGTACGTTGGAGAGCTTTCGCTCCCGGGGCGCTCGCTTCTGGCTCGCCCAACCCGGCGAGCTCCGCGACGAGGCGGTGCAGCGCGCGGCAGGAGGCTGGCGGGTGGTCTGGCACTGCGAGGGACTGCTCGACGTCTATGACATGGGTGCGCAAGCGGGCGCACCGGGGCCTTGAGAGCGTCCGCACGTCGGCTACCGGTCGATCTTCGCGAGGCCTGGCGCCGGCGTCGTGCCGGTCGTCGGCGTACGGACGATGATCGCCAGCCAGAGCACCAGCGCTACGACCAGAGCCAGTCCGTTGGCGGACGTCGCGATCAACCGAGCGGCGCTTCCCGGCGCGAGCCGGTTCACGACCGTGACCGAGGCGGCGTAGTTGACCTGGGGCACGAGCAGGAGCGCCAGGAGCGTCCAGCGGGACGCTCCGGTCGCCCGGGAGCGGCCGGCGACCAGCACGACGATCGGCAGAAGGAGGAGGATGGCGTTGTAGAGCTGATGGTAGACGGCGAGCAGCGTCGCGATGCACGCGAGCGCGTCGGCCTCGGTGCGATCCGCTGCGTTCGTCAGCGGGCGCAGTCCGGTCAACCCGGCGGCAAAGACGCCGAGCACCGCGAACGTCACCAGGACGTCGCCGAATCCGAGCGGGTGGCCGAAGGCGTGGCCGAGGAGGCCGGCCAGGTCGATGCGGTAGAGACTCGTCGCCGGATTGACGCTCGCTTCCGCCGCGAAGTGGGCCTGATTCGTTTCGAGAGACACGAGGAAGAGGCCCAAGCCTCCGGATCGCCATATGAGCACGGCTGCGGGTACTGCAGCGACGGCACCGCCGATGGCGAGGCCGACGATCACCGTACGCCACGCGCGGCGAAGCGCGAGATACGCCAGCAAGGGGAGGCCGAAGGTCGGTTTCAGCGTGGTGAGGGCGAATCCGAGCCCTGCCGCGCGGGGGTGTCGCGGGAGGAGCGCCAGCGTCAGGTAGACGCCGAGCACCATGGTCGCAGTGTACTGCCCGACGAAGGTGTTCATCTGTCCGGGGCGTCCGAGAAGCGTTGCGGCGGCGACCGCGAATGCCGCCGTGACGCCGGCACGCACGCCGGCCAAGCGCAGGGCGAGCGCGGCGAGCACCGGCGTGAGGGCGATCGTCCATGCCAAATAGGCGTAGCGGGCGATCCGGAACGGCAGCAGGGCGAAGGGGAGGTGGACTACGAAGGTCGCCGGTGAGTAGAGAGGAAACGGTTGGCCGACGGGTTGGCGAGTCTTGTATTTCGGCGTGTCGTAAGGATTCTCGCCGTCGAGGAAGTCGCGGACCGGATAGTAGATAGCGTCGCGGAAGTCCTGCAGAGCGTACTCTGCGACCGATCTCTGGCCCGGGAGCGGCGACCAGCCCGTGACCCGCTGCGTACAGAGGGCGGCCGCGAAACAGAAGGCAAGCACGGCGCCGGCGCGAGACATCATGGCGAGATCGCGGCGCGCGCGAGCGGCGGCGGCGAACAGCGTGTTCGTCCCCCGCGGCGGGCTCCATCACCGGAGACTGCGGCGCCCCGGACCGGCGGCGTGTCCACGGCCACGGTGGGGCTCGATGTTTCGTCGGCGTGCATCTTCGTCAGGCTAGGCGCGGGTTCATCGCATTTCTCGTGCTCGGTTCCAACTCGCGAGAAGCGTTTGTTGCCCACGCAAAAATCGCGACGCTCGGCTCTCGTGATTCCGGCGCCGGCATCGATGCGGCCCCTGGCATGTCGTGTGCTCGTCTCGAGCGCGACATTTCGCGAAATGGAGGTGCATCATGCCCCGGCAAGCTGGTGAGCGTTACCTGTGCGAGAAATGTGGAGCGACCCTCGTCTACGAAAAAGGGTGCCCCTGTCCCGAGAAGGCCAAGCACTCGGAGATCTGCTGCGGCAGCCAGATGAAGGCCGTCGGCAAGTCCGGCTGAGCCGGAGGCGCTACCGGTAAGCGGGTGCGCGGGGTGCGAGGCTATCGAGGCGCGTGATCGCTCGGCGGCGACTTCTCGAATTGACGCTCCGGTCGTTCGCAACTTCGACCCGAGGGATGGCGGCAGGCGGGGGTGAGGTCGACGAAACGGCGTCGGAAGTTCCGCAACGGGTGTCGCCCGCTCAGGGAGCTCGCCTCGCTGGCCGTTGAGAAACGCGGCCCGCGAATCTACCCTCGCTCGATGGCGCGCTGCATGTCCTCCCGTCAGGACGTACTTGGAGGCCAAGGCCTGCGGACGTTCGCCAGGGCGTGCGGGCGAGCTCTGCTCGCGGGGCTCATGCTCGCGTGCATCTCCGCTGCGGATGCGGGCTCCGATGCCCGGGCGGCAACCACCAAGGTCGCGGCCACGATCTTTCCCGTCTACGATATTGCGCGGCAGGTGGCTGGGTCCGTTGCCGACGTGGTGCTGGTGCTGCCGCCCGGGGCGAGTCCGCACACCTTCGAGCCCACGCCGGCCACCGTGTATGCGCTCGCCGGGGCCAGCGTGCTCTTCGTCGTCGGGCACGGCCTCGACGACTGGGCTGCGCGCCTGGCGCGCGGAGCCGGCATCCCGCGGCTGTTGGCGGTCGATGTCGGCATCGCGCTGCGTCGGACAGCCGACGAGCGCGGCGGTCGCGGCATCGACCCGCACTACTGGCTGTCGGCCGGCAACGGCAAGCTGATCGCGAAAACGATCGCTGCCGAGCTCGTGCGGCTGACGCCCGACATGCGCGCGACGATCGACGCCTCGCTCGCGACCTATCTGGCGCGGCTCGACGCCGCGGACGCGGAGATACGCAAGTTGCTCGCCGACCTGCCGATGCGGCGAATAGCGACCGTCCACGACGCTTTCGGCTACTTCGCCGCCGCCTACGGACTGGAAGTGGCGGCGACGTTCGAGCCGTACCCGGGCCTGGAGCCGAGTCCGCGCTTCGTCGTTGCGTTCCAGAAGACGATCCGATCGTCGGGGATCCGCATGGTCTTCACCGAACCGCAGCTCTCGATCGACGCTCTCCGGCCGATCGCGCGCGATCTCGGTGCAACGCTCGGGACGCTCGACCCGCTCGGAGGCCTGGCCGGCCGCGAGGGATACATAGAGCTCCTGCTCTTCGACGCGCGCGCCGTGGCGGCCGCTGCTCGCCGCCGGACCGACGGGGATCCATGAGCGCTCTCGCGAACGTTCCCGCGTTGGAAGTGAGAGGCGTCACCGTATGGTTCGAAGGGCAGGATCGGCCTGCCGTCGAAGACGTGTCGTTTTCCCTGCGCGAGGCGCAAATCGCCGTCCTCATCGGACCCAACGGGTGCGGTAAGAGCACGGTCTTGAAGGCTATCCTCGGCCTCGTACCGTTCGCTGGCGACATCCGGATCGGTGGCGTCCCCGCCGCCCGGGCGCGCCGGCAGATCGGCTACGTGCCGCAGCGGCTGGCTTTCGACCCGACGCTGCCGCTGACCGTCCGCGAAGCCATCCGCATGCCGCTCCTCGGGGTGCGCACGCCGGAGAGCGAGGCGGCGGTGAAGCACTACGTGGACGTGTTCGGGATCGCCGATCTGCTCGACAAGCGTCTCGGCCGTCTCTCCGGAGGCCAGCTGAAGCGCGTGCTCATAGTGCGCGCGATGGTGACGGGTCCCCGTCTCCTGCTGCTCGACGAGCCCGAAGCGGGCGTCGACATCGGCGGCGAACAGACGCTCTACGATCTCCTCGGTCGCCTGGTGTCGCACCATGGGCTTACCGCGCTCGTCTGCTCCCACGACCTGGACATCGTCTTCGGCCACGCCGACGTCGTGCTCTGCCTGAACCGCCGCCTGCAGTGCACCGGGGCGCCCGCGGAGGTGCTCACCCCGGAGGCGTTGACTCGCCTCTACGGTCCGACGACGGCGATCCATCGTCATCGACCAGGAGGCACGGCGAGGTGAAGGCGGGGACGCTGGTGCGGGGTGGCGCGCGTGCTTCGGGGACGCGGAGCGCTGCGGTTTCGGGCCCATGCGCGCCGATCGGCGGCGGCAGCGGCCCCGCACCGGCCGACCGGCGGATGCGGCCCGGCGGCTAGCGAGGTCGATCGATGCCCACACTCGTCGAGGCGTTAGGCTATCCGTTCATGCAGCGGGCGCTCTTTGCCGGAGTGCTCGTCGGGCTGGTCGCGAGTCTGCTCGGAGTCTTCGTGATCCTCCGGCGCTCGGCTTTCTTCGGCGACGCCATCGCGCACGCGTCGCTGGCGGGCATCGCGGTCGGCGTCGTCGCCGGGCTGCCGCCTCTCGTCGTGGCCGCCGCGGTCGCGGTGGGCATCGGCCTCTCGTTGCATCGCTTGGAGCGAATCGGACAGTTGTCGCTCGATACGATCCTCGGCTTCATCTTGCCCTTCTTCATGGCAGTAGGCGTCCTGGTGCTGAGCCTGAGCCCGGGCTTCCAGCCCGAGCTACTCTCCTATCTCTTCGGCAGCATCCTGACCGTGAGCTGGGAAGGGCTCGCTGCCATCGTCGCCGTCGGCTCGCTCGTGGCGCTGGTGCTCGCTCGTCATGGCCGTGCGCTCGTCTTCTCCGCTTTCGATGCGGACGGTGCTCATGCCGCCGGACTCCCGGTCGGGAGGCTCCTGACGATCCACCATGTGCTGCTGGCGCTCGTCGTGGTCACCAGCATCAGCGTCGTCGGCATCGTCCTGGTCAATGCCCTCCTGGTCATTCCCGCCGCGACCGCCAAGCTCCTGGCGCGATCCTTGGGCGAGACGTTCGCGCTCGCGGCCCTGCTCGGGATCGCCAGCGTGCTCGCCGGTCTGTTGGGCTCGCACTGGCTCGATGCACCGTCCGGACCCGCAATCGTGGTCACTGCGGGGATGCTGTTCCTGGCCGCCTGGGGGTATCAAGCCTGGCAGGCGCGGAGGCACAGGAGGAGGTTGCGTCCGTGAGCGGAGTGTCCGGCGACATCATCGTCGATGGCCTCGCGCCGCGGATTCCGAGTGCTGGGACCTGGCGGCTCTTCGAGCAGGCGGCCGGCGGCTACGACGAGTGGTACGACAGTCCCAGCGGTCGGCGTGTGGAGCGTTCCGAGCGCCGCCTGCTGCGATGGCTTCTGGACCAGGTCCCAGGTAGCAGGAGCCTCCTCGACGTGGGGTGCGGGACGGGGCGTTTCACGGGCTGGCTCGCCGAAAGACCCCTGCGCGTGTTCGGCCTCGATCGTTCGCCGGCCATGCTGGCCGTCCTGCGGCGACGCCACCCCGAGGTGCCAGTTGTCCTGGGAGACGCGCACCGACTACCGCTCCGCGACGGTGCCGTCGATCTCACGCTCCTCCTGACGACGCTCGAGTTCCTCGAAGACCCGCTGGCCGCGCTGACCGAAGCCGTACGCGTTTCCCGGCGAGGGATGCTCCTGGTGGTTCTCAATCGCTGGAGCATGGGCGGGCTCTCCAGACGGGTGGGTCGGCAGAGATCGGGCAGCCTGCTCGGTCGCGCCCGCGACTGGACGGTCGCGATGCTGCGCGCCGCGGCGAGGAAAGCGGCCGGCCGCCGGCTGCGGGCGACCCGGTGGCGGAGCGCGCTCCTTCCCGGCGGTCTCGCCGATGTGCCGACTATGATTCCGCTCGGGGACGTGCTCGGCCTCGTGGTCCGGCTCGACCACGCCGGCGACCGGGAGCTCGCATGTCTTGCGGCGAGCTCCCGGTCGCGGTTCACGTCACGCCCGCGATCGGGCGGTCACTGATCGGTGCAGTAGATGTTGCCGTTGTTGGTATCGAGTGCGGTTTGGAAGCTCGCCCAGATCGCGTTTGCGTCGAGACACGGAGGACAGCTGCTGCCGGCCTTCAGGACCGACTGCTGGAAGCGAGCTTTGCACGACTTAACGACGTCGTCGGTCTCGCATTGAGCGAAAGTCTGGCGGATCGGCTTGTTCCAGTACATCAGCTCCGTGATTTTCTGATGACAACGGATGTTGAGGCAGCGGGTCGATTTGATCAGGCTGCGCATGATCTTGTTCTGGCACTTGACGACGTCTCGCTGCTGCGACACGAACCCATGGCCGTCGGGGAACGGGGTATTGTTGAGGTTGTTGTCGCAGTAGATCTGGTCCTTCGCTACCTGCACCGCGGCCTCGTACAGCGGGTAGAGACCTTGGCGTGCCGGGTCGTCGAGACAGTTCATGCAGGTGCCCTGGTCGAGCTTTCCCAGTGCCCGCTGATACTGGTTCCGGCAGGAATACGTCCAGGTGCTGCGGCAGTAGTCGTAGTCGAAGCCGAGGCCCCGCGCTGCCGCGGCAGCGAAATCGACGGCACAGCTCATTTCGCAGTTTAGCGGCATGATCGTGACCCGCTTGTTCAGGTAGCGCGTGCACGAGAGGCCGCCTTGCGACGGCGGGATGTACCCGGCGAGCGGTCCGCCCGGATCCAGGGGCGTGGCGGCCGAGGCGGTGCCGGCGCCTACCGCGCTGAAAGTTGTCGCGGCGAACAACGCGATGACCAGTTTCCACATGGGGAGCTCCTATCGACGGGATTGATTGAGGGCGGCCAAGCTCTGCCGCGTCAGGTCGGCGGCGAAGGTGATAAGCAAGAAAACTGCCACATGCGGCGTCTGGCGTTGCAACGCGATAAATCTGGAGTTTCCACGGCGATTCGCCCCCGGCCCGGGACGTGAGATCCGTGCGCCCCTGCTCGAAAAGGCGCGGCTGCGCGGTTGTTCCGTCGGGCGCCGTGAGCACGCGGCTCGGATTGACGGCCGTCGCGGTGTCGCCTAGTTACGGCCAGCGACCTGAGATTCTCCCCTCGTTCCGTGGCCACGATGAACCGAGCCACTCGATCCCTCGATGATCCGACTGCGACGGCGAGCGCGCTCCGCGGACGCGAGCTCGAGGCCGCGCGTTGGCGGGCGGTATTGGCGGCGGCGCGCGACGCGATCATCGGTTTCGACGCGCAGGGGAAGATCACTGTCTTCAACGCCGCCGCTGCGGCGATCTTCGGTTACCGGGCCGAGGAGGTGCTCGGACGGAACGTCTCGATCCTGATGCCGCTCGCGGATGGCAGCGAGCGCGATGCGCATGCAGGGAGCGCCGCGACGGCCGCTGCGTCGTCCGCGCACGGCAGGCTCACGGAGGTCGCAGGGCGGCGGCAGGACGGCACGACGTTGCCGCTCGAGCTCTCCGTTTCCGAGGCGCGCGTCGGCCGCGAAGTGATCTACACCGCCATCGCACGCGATGTCTCCGAGAAGCACCGCATGCGAAACGCGCTGCGCGTCCGCGCCGTGCAGCAGGCGGCGACGGCGGAGCTCGGTGCGACCGCGATCCGAACCGCACTGCCGGATCTCATGGACGAGGCCGTCGCCCTGGTCGCACGTACGCTCGGCGTCGACCACGTGCGCGTCCTCGAGCTGACGCCGGGCGGCGACCGGCTGTTGCTGCGTGCGGGCGTCGGTTGGAAGGAGGGGCTCATCGGCCGCGCCGCCGTCGATCTCGGTCCGGACTCGCAAGCCGGGTACGTGTTGCGCTCGCGCGAGCCCGTCGTGGTGCGCGACCTGCGCACGGAGAAGCGCTTTCGCGGGACACGTATGCTGCGCGACCACGGCATCGTCTCCGGCGTCAGCGTCATGATCCACGCGCCGCATGGTCCATACGGAATCTTGAGCGTGCATTCGCAGACGCCGCGCGACTTCAGTCCCGAGGACGTGAGCTTCGTGCAAGCGATCGCCAACGTGCTCGGCGCGGCGGTCGAGCGCGCGCACGTCGAGGAGGAAGGCGAGCGTCACCGCCAGCTAGCGTTGCAGCGGCAGCGGCTCGCCGACGTCGGCGCCCTGACGACGAAGATCGTCCACGACATCGGCAACCCGCTTGCCGGCGTCTCGATGCTGGTTGCGCAGCTGCGGCGCCGCATCGAGCGCGATCCGGAGCAACCTATCGCCGGCTCGCGCAAGTCCGTCGAGCAGCTCACGGCGACGGTACGGCACCTCGATGCGTTGGTTACCGACTTCAAGGGATTCGCTCGCGAGCAGCGGCTGCGTCTCGAGGAAGTGCGCTTGCCGAGCCTGCTGGAAGAGGTGGCGTCGTTCTGGGAGGCGGAGGCGACGGTGCGCGGGATCGCCCTCGTGGTCGATGCCGGCGATCCGCCGCCGATCCGCGCCGATCGGGAAAAGTTGCGACGGGTGCTTGACAATCTGATCAAGAATGCGCTCGAGGCGATCGAGCACGGTCCCGGCACGGTGGAGATCGCAAGCCGCGTCCTCGCCGCCGGCAAGATTGGCATCGTCGTGACGGACACCGGTCCCGGCTTCCCGGTGGACATCGACGCTTTTCGGCTCTTCGAGACGACCAAGCCCAACGGCACCGGACTCGGCCTCGCGATCGTGCGACAGATCATCGACGCTCACGGTGGCGGCATCGATTTTGCTCGATTGCAGCCGCATGGGACTGCATTCCACATCGAGCTGCCGCGAGAAGGACCAGGCGGACCGATGCTCCGCGATCTCGATTCTACTCGTCGATCGTGAGGCGGGTTTCCGGGGCGCTCTCGCGGCCATGCTGCACGAGGACGGGCACCGCGTGGTCGAGTGTTCGAGCGTGAGCGGGCTCGCGGAGCTGCAACGTCTCCAGGAGGTCGACATCCTGGTGTGCGCTCATGACATGCCGGTCGAGAACGGGCTCTGGCTCGTCGATCGCCTGCACGCCGTGAGACCTGCGGTACCCGCGATCCTGGTTGCGCCCTATCGCCCGGTCGCACTGGACGACGAGTTGGCGACGCGCCCCTTCGCATGGCTCGTCGAGAAGCCCGTCGACTACGACACGATGCACTGGTTGATCCACGAGCTGACACAACGGTTTTCGGGGTTCGCCGGTAACGCCACGGTCCACTGAGGAGCGGGCACCGCACGCTGCGCATGCTGCCGGCGCTGCCGGTCGACGCGTCCGGCCGCCGAGCCGTGCGAATGAGTACGCGTCGATCTCGGGCGATGACTTCGTCCGGCGGCAGCGGCGACGCCGTGTCCGGGGAGTGGCGGCGCTTCCCATGAGCGGGAATTCGATCGACAGGGGAGTCGCGCCTTTGCCAACCGCGTGAGACGGCGTCCGTCTGATGCGTATCCGGCATGCCTGGCACCGTCCTTGCGATCAGGGGGAAAACGTGGAGCTGTCGTCCGCAGCGCTGCGCGTGCTCGAAGCGCGCTATCTACGCCGTGATGCCGCACGGCGGGTGATCGAGACACCGGACGAGCTCTTCGCCCGCGTCGCGCGCGCAGTCGCCGAGGCCGAGCTCCTGCTCGGCAACGCCCGAGCCGCGGCGGAGTGGGAGGAGGCGTTCCGCGCGCTCCTCGTCGGCATGGACTTCCTGCCGAACTCACCGGTGCTGATGAATGCCGGCACTCCCCTCGGACAGCTCGCCGCCTGTTTCGTGTTGCCGATCGCGGACACGATGGAGAGCATCTTCGGCGCGCTCCGGGCGATGGCGCTCGTGCAGCGTACCGGCGGCGGCACCGGCTTCGCGTTCTCGCATCTGCGCCCCCGCGGCGCCGCTCTCGTAGCGACGGGCGGCACGTCTTCGGGACCGCTCTCGTTCATGGAGATCTTCGACTGCGCCACCGAGCGCGTGAAGCAGGGCGGCCGTCGCCGCGGCGCCAACATGGCCGTCCTGCGCGTCGATCATCCCGACGTCCTCGACTTCGTCGACGCCAAGAGGACGCCCGGCCGCCTCTCCAACTTCAATCTCTCGGTTGGAATCACCGATCGCTTCATGGAGGCGATGACCCGGGGCGATCGCTACGACGTCGTCGACCCGATGACCGGAGCGACCGTCGACCGTCCGTATGCGGGCGCAGTGTTCGACCGCATAGTATCTGCGGCGTACGACACGGGCGATCCCGGCCTGCTCTTCCTCGACGCGATGAATCGCGCCCATCCGGTCCCGGCGGCCGGTCCGCTCGAGACGACCAATCCGTGCGGCGAGGTGCCGCTGCTGCCGTACGAGAGCTGCGTACTCGGCTCGGTGAACCTGGCGCACATGATCCGCGCCGCGCCGAGCGGAGCAGCGCTCGACTGGGAGCGCTTCCGGCGCGCCGTACGCGTCGGCGTGAGGTTTCTCGACGACGTCATCGAGGTCAACCGCCCGCCGCTGTCGGCGATAGCGGCGGCGACACGCGCTCATAGGAAGATAGGGATCGGCGTGATGGGCTTCGCCGAATGCCTGATCGAGCTCGGGATCCCCTACGATTCGGCGGCCGCAGTGGAGCTCGCCGACGAGATCGGTGCTTTCATGGCCGCGGAGGCGAGCGCGGCGTCGTCGCAGCTCGCTGCGAGCCGCGGCGTCTTCCCCGGCTGGGAGCGGAGCGTGCATGCGGCGCGCGGCGTGCGCCTCCGGAACGCGACGCTCCTTTCCATCGCGCCGACCGGGACGCTCAGCGTGATCGCCGGCACGAGCGGCGGCATCGAACCGCTCTTCGCCCTCGCGTACAGACGCCGGCACACGCTCGGCGGCGCCCCGTTCGTCGAGATGAATCCGCTCTTCGAGCGCTGGGTGCGCGCCCACGCGCCGGCGCCGGAGGACGTGCTCGCGACCGTTCGCCGCTGCGGCACGCTCGCCGGCGTTCCCGGCCCCGAGGCCGTACACGCCCGCTTCGCCACCGCGACCGAGATCGCGCCGGCGCGTCATCTCGCCGTGCAGGAGGCCTTTCAGCGCCACGTCGACAATGCCGTCGCCAAGACCGTGAATCTGCCGGAGCACGCGCGGCCGGAGGACGTCGCGACTACGTACCGCGAGGCCTGGCGGCTCGGCCTCAAGGGCGTCACTGTCTATCGCTGCGGCACGAGCCCGGCCCAGGTGCTGTCGCTCGGGGTGGACGAGGAGCCACTCGGGCGCGAGCTCTTCGCCAAGTGCGATCCGGGTGCATGTCGGCTCTGACGAGCGCCCATCGCCCGGCGATCGCCAGGTCGCGAGTACCCGCCGCAAGCCGCCTGGTACCGTGCGCCGGCTGCGCGGCGGCGCAGCGCCGGCACCGAAGCCCGGTGTCTCCCGGTGACCGGGCAGCCGGGACCATGCCGTGATTCCGGCACTGCCGTGGGGGAGGGTGCGGCTCCTCGCCCAGGTCCTGCGCGCCACGGCAACCTGGCGCTGCCACGATACTGGCTACCCGAGTCCAGTACCGGAGAACCCGCGCTTCATGACGGCACGCGCGGCGGCGGCGCTCGTGCGCGACGGCGACGTCGTCGCGGTGTCGGGACTCGGTGCGAACCAGCGGGCGTCGATCGTCTTCTGGGCGCTGCGCGAAGCGTTTGCGGCAACCGGTCATCCGCGGGGCCTCACGCTCGTGAACCTCGGCGGGCACGGGGGGCGCGGGTTGGCGTCGGGGACGCTCGAGGAGCTCGGCCGCCGCGGACTCTGCAGGCGCCTCGTCACGGGGCATTTCGAGACCTACCGCGCCATGCTCGACCTCGCCGCGATGGGCGAGTGCGAGCTGCAGTGCATTCCACAGGGCACGCTCGCACTCCTCATCGATGCCCTCGGGCGCGGCGAGGAGTCGTGGCTCACGGCGACCGGCACCGGGACGTTCATCGATCCGCGCGTCGGTACGGGATCGCCCGTTGCCGGTGTCGGCGAACAGCTCGTAAGCGTCGAGGGCGACCGTTTGCGCTATCGGATGCCGCCGATCGACGTTGCCATCTTCAATGCTCCCGCCGCCGACCGCGCCGGCAACATCTACGTACGGCGCTGCGCCATGATCGGCGAGACCGCCGAGATCGCCCGCGCCGCGCGTCGCAACGGCGGTCGCGTGATCGCCAACGTCGGCCTCGTGGTCGAGCCGGGCTACGACGCCGTGTATCTCCCCGCCGACATGATCGACGCTATCGTCTACCACCCCGACACCGAGCAGGCGGCTGGGATCTTCCACCGTTGGCACTGGCCGGCGCTCACGACCGAGAGCACGACGCCGATAGTCGAGGCGCGCGCCGCGGCCGACCTCGTGAGCCGGCTCTCGGGTGTGACGCCCATCCGCAGCCCCGTCGACGACGCGGTGGCCCGACTCGCCGCGGCGACGGTCGCCGAGCACGTCGCGCCCGGCGCCTACGTCAACATCGGTACCGGCATCCCGGAGCACGCGTGCCGGAAGATGATCGATGCCGGCTTCCACGAGCAGGTCCGCCTCCTCGTCGAGAGCGGACCGATCGGCGGCGCGCCGGCAGGCGGCGTGTACTTCGGCGCGGCGTTCTCGCCGCAGCGCATCGTATCGTCCGTCGAGATGTTCCGCCTCTGCTACGAGCGCCTCGACGCCGCCTGCCTCGGCGCGCTCGAGGTCGACGGCGTCGGCAACGTCAACGTCTCGCGTCGGAGCGACGATGTTCGCGACTACGTGGGTCCCGGCGGCTTCATCGACCTCACCGCCGCCGCGCGCACGATAGTGTTCGCCTGCGATTGGATGCGGGGCGGCGCGATCCGGTTCGAGCACGACCTCGTGCGCATCGAGCGCCGCGGCGCACCGAAGTTCGTCGCCCGGGTGCGCGAGATCACCTTCGACGGCCGACGCGCCGTAGCCGCCGGGAAGCACGTCTTCTACGCGACGCCGGTCGGCCTCTTTCGCCTGGGCGTGGAGGGCCTCGAGCTCGTGCGCGTAATGCCCGGTATCGACGTCCGCCGCGACGTGCTCGATGTCGCGACGGCGCCGATCCGCATGCCCGCGAGCGGCAGCGTTCCGCTGGTGGCATTCGCGATCGTGACCGGCGAGGGGTTTACGCTGCGGCCCGGTGTCGGCTGAGGTCCGGCTCATCGCCGCGCCCCGCATGCAGAGGAGCCTCTGCGAAGCCCGGGCGGAGTACATGGCGGACGCTGGCGCCTCGCGCGAGCAGTACATTCCCGGCTGCCGAGGTGTCAGAGGCGGCGCTGGCGCCGTCGCGCACGATTTCCCTTGGCGGGTCCGCCCCGCTCGGGCTATCCGACGTGCATGCGCCACTTCGTTTCCGTATCGTTCCTCGTCGTTGCAACCATGGTCGTGCCGGTCGAGACGCACGCCATGGACGAGCTTACGAGCTGCGGACAGTTCGTGCGCGGCTCCGCTGTTCTCGTCGCCGACCTCGATTGCTCGGCGACGGACGACGATGCCGTGAAGCTCCAAGGGCGCCTTCACCTGGCCGGCTTCACGATCATCGGCCACCCGGCGCACGACGTCGTGAGCTGCGAGAAAGGTCCGTGTCGGATCGATGGTCCGGGCACTCTCACCGGCGGCGCCGGCGGCGTCCGCAGCAAGAAGAATGCGCGGCTCGTCGACGTGACGGTCGGTTACAACGCCGGGCGCGGCGTGTACGCCCGCAAGAGCGCACGGCTGGACGGCGGGATGCTCGCGGGCAATGCCGGCACCGGCGTCTACGCCGACAAGATCCAGGCGTTTGCGACGCAAATCTCGGGGAACGGCGGCGACGGAGCGCACGCGATCCGGAAGGCGAGCCTCTTCGACTGCAGCGTCACGGGGAACGCCGGCGATGGCGTCAGCAGCGATCGTCTCGCCAGGGTGAGCCACTATACGGTCGTCTCCGGCAACGGGCTCGACGGCATCGACGCCGGGCGGATCATGGTCAAGCGCTACGCTGCGGTGACGATGAACGGCGCCTCGCTTGCGTGCGGCGTCACCGAACCCTGTGACGATCTCGCCACAGACCGGCGACCGGTCGTGAGCCTGGACGCCGTCTGCGGCACGAGCCGCGACACCCGGGACGGCGGCAGCTGGGACGCCTGCAGCGACGACTGATCCCGCAAGGAAGGAATCGCATGGATTCAGCGCGGCCAACGGCTGTTCAGTGTGCGTTTCTTGTGATGGATTATGTGAGGCGCGCACTGCCCGTCAGACGGCACTAGGTTATTGGGGCGTGCAATGGTGACGCAGGCGATCTAGCGCATTCGATCCATCAGGCGCTGCATCCAGGATCGGCGTTCCACGGTTGTCGACTTCGGGGACTGTTGAGGGGGTGTGTTATGTCCGTGCGCGATCGGGTCCGCGATTTGTTCGACGACAGTGGTTTGTATGGTACCCGAACCCTTGGGGTGCTGCGCAGGTGGGAACGGCGACCGCTTTGCGGTCTCAATCGCAGCGACGTAGCGGTCCCAGGCGTCCCCGACTTCGGATGCCACATGCTCGGCGTTTCGGCGGAACAGCGACTCCCCAAATTCTTCCATTGTCGGTGCTCTGCCGAGTGCCTCTTCGATCTGAATATATCCGAGAGACTCTTGCGCAAGCCGCGTAAGCTGATGGTGTCGCGTTTGTGCCTGCGCCTGAACCGCACCTTCTTCTCGGCTAGCGACGACCACCTTACGCTCGAACGGCTCACCACCTAGGGCAAAGAAAACCGCCCGTACAAAACCACGGCGATCCTGCGGCATGAGACAAACCCGTGTTGGCTTTGGCGGTGCCTTCTCCCGCAACACTGCATAAACCATCGTGAAGTCGCCAGCGAACCAGTGGTTCGCGGCTTCTGCGGCATTGATGACGCATCGCTTTGGTGTGGGGGGGTTCCCCTTGTCAGCGATATGCCTGTTGTATTTATCTGCTACGTCTCTGATTTCGGAGTCCCACCGTAGGTGCAGATACTCATCGAGATACCTACCGGCCCATTCGCGCCTATGCTGATTAATGACATCGCGAAGAAACTCAAATCCATCTCGTCGGCTGCCATAGCTGATGCTTGTTGTGATCGCGATGCCTGGAAGAACTTCGCTACGTGATTGATCTTCGTAGATCGGTTGCGGTGGGCCGAGCTTGCTCTCTGCAGCTACTAAGTCGCTGAAGAGTGACTCATCCACCGGGCACTTCAGATCCTTGAGGATGGTGAGGTCCCTTGCGTGATACTCGGCCAGTCCGTCGAGCCCGGTACGGGAATAAGGACCTTCGCAAACAAACCACGCCGTGAGAGCGCAGCCGTGCCACATTTGGAGAGCTGCTCCGAACGCTTTCGCCATCTGCGCGTGCGGGAAGGGCTCGCTGACGATTCGTTCGGGCCATCGTGGTTCGACGATCGATTCCCATAGCTTATCGATGTCCGCCACGAGGTCCGACGGAAGCAGCTTCCGGTAAGAGCCGCTCTGGCGCGCTTCACGTGGGCCGGCGTCATCGAGTTCGACAAAGCCGCCCTCTTCAACGAGACCCCAGAGTGACGGACTTCCGCTCTGTTGGCGCGCGTGGATTTCGTCGAAGACTTGCCAATACCGCTGCAGAACCTGGACCCGGCGATCGATCGGGGACACCGTGTCTGTTTGATTCCAGTACGTGGCGAGCATGCGGTCAATTTCCTCGATGTCGATGCCAGTACGCTGGGCCACATCCTTTGCGCGTGTTCGCCCGCTGGCAAAAGGACGTACGTGAGGAAGTGCCGTTGTAATCTTCTCGTCGGCGTGTGGCTCCTCACCGATATAGCGAAGAAATCTCAGCCAATCGCCAGCAAACCATGCCGACAATGTCGGCTGAAATGGCTTGGTGAGTACGGTCTTGCGGAGGGCCGGCTTGCGCCCGCTCTTTTCGTAGTAGCGTTGGGCAAGTTCCTTGATACAGACGACTCGGTGACGGCGAATTGTGTCCAAGCTCGATTGCGATATCAGCGTATCGAGCAGCCTGCCCTTGCGAGCCAACTGCTCCTCAATCGGCAGCCTCACCCATGTAGCGCCAGGACGCAGCTCAGCAAGTTGCTTAGAGCAGTCGATTCCCAGTGACGCCAGGTATTCGGCGTTCGAGTCCCACGCCACCCTTTCATCTTCCACCGTCAGCTGCCCGGCGCGGTGGCCGCGGAGTGCGAAGGGTTCGAAGACGCGTTCAAAGAACGGCTCCAACGTAGCCCACACGAACAACGCATCCGCAGACTTCTCAAGCCATGGCCGCACGAACGCGTGCACTGCATTGCCCCAGGCATGGCGGCGGTCTAATCGCCAGTAGTATGGGAACAGGACCGTTCCGGGACGAACATTCTCTCTCTTCGGGATGTACCAAGCCCCATGGCTCTGTTGTGAGGACGCGGCGAAGTGAGTCGCCAGGACGGCTCGGTCGTCGGCGAGTACGTCGGTGAGCTGAACCTCTTCGGTGACTTTGGTGCAGGTGATCGTGAGGACGGCCTGTGCCTTGAATGCGCGGTCGACGATACTCCAAACAAGCTTCTCTACGGCTTCGAACTGTCCGCTATGTCCCGCTGCGCTTTCCCGTCTGCAGGTCGCGTCGGGAATCTCGCGGAGCATCTCCCGTCCAAAAGTTTGAGCGTTCTCTTCACTCATGGAGCTGCTTCATTATTTCGACGTATTGCTCAAACGTGACCGGTTGCGCCGTCGCTGCCGCGTATGCCGCGTATCGCTGAGCAAGCGCCTGGCGTTCACGCTCGCCGCGAATCTGCTCAACGCGCTCTTGGTCATGAACGATACGTTGCTCAATGGCGCCTTGCTCGAAGAGGACGAACGCTTGAGGGTGCTCTGCCACGTCCGCACCGCGTGTGCCGGGTAGCGCCCCGTCCCCACCTGCAGGCGACGATCTCCAGCTGTCCGGAATCTCGTGTCGCGTGCGCGGGTCCATGTCGTTCTCGCGGTAGATTGTGTCGACGTGTTCATCGAGCCCGAGTTCGGCGTGATAGATCACGTCCAGAAATTGCTGCCGTGGTCCGACTCGACCTTCGAGTGCGGGATGGGTGAGAACACGAATCCCCCGCCCGATGAACTGATAGCATTCGCTGAAACTGCCGTACGGGCGCATTGGGACGACCACCATGATCGGAGGAAAGTCGTAGCCTTGCCCGAGCATCTTTAGCTGCACGATGCCTTGAAGATCCCCCGAGTCCTGTTCGAAGCGTGCACGGACGGCCGCGATCCGGGCTTCGGTCATGGAATAGTGGAGATGGCTGCACGGAATACCGTGCTCTTCTGCAATGCGCGCGATCTGTTCCGCGTGCCGCTCCCCCAACGCGGCAAACAGTACACGCGGCTTGACCGGGTAGATGATGGCCGCCTGCTCGTCCAGCACCGCTTTCACTGCGCGCATGATCTGCCGGATTGGTGCGTCGGACTTCGCGGTGATGCGGGAGAGTTTACGTTCATCCTGAATAAGTTCGAGAAGCTGTGCACGTCCCTTGATCTCTTCGCGCGCTCCGTCAGGCCAAACCATCTCGTAGGTTGTCTGCTCGGGATCGGGCGCGAAGCGATGCACACGTAGATTCTTGGCGTTGCCCTCCGCGATGCTGTCCACCAGTCGGTATCGATAGACGACATCGGCATCGATGGGCTTTCCGTCTAGCCGCTGAAAGCAAGCTGACATCAAGAACGTCCGAGCGCTCGTGAAGTGCCGAAATGTGCGCTGATAGGAATCCGAGGCCGCGATGTGAGCCTCGTCGACAACGATAAAATCAACATCCGAGTCAAACAGTTTCGTGAGCAGGTCGTCTGGGCTCGTTCCGTCTCCCAAGGAATGAAAGTTCGTGATGATGACATCTGCGGCAAGGAGTTGATCCCGCGAAATGCTGCGGATCGCTCCTCCGTCCCTGTCGAGCGTTAGGACGCGCGGCGGCGGACAGCCGGGGATTAACGGGCCACCAGGAAGCCCGTAGAGCACGTTACCCACCGCTTCGTGGTCGAAGGCTTTGTCGAAGGTTCCACGGATCACCGTACCGGGAGTGACTACGAGCGCTCGACGGCTCGCTAACGCGAGGGAAGCAACGACACCGAGTGCGGTCTTGCCGGCACCAACAGCCATGACGCAGGCCGCGTTCTTGCCTCCACCATGAAAGTAGTTGACGAGCGCTCCGAGCGCTTGCTGTTGGCACTCCCGAAGGGTGCGATGGTTGATCTTGTGCCGGACACTATCGAAGTACGTCATCTGGCGTCCCGCCTGTGGTTGTGTGGTCTGCTCAGGGGACCCGAGCGCGAACAGCGGATCGGGATTCATGTCGTCTGGCACGGCGACCTGAGGGTTCGGGATCAGGAACGTTCGGAGGAGTGAGTCGCGCTCTAGTAGTGTCTGGAGCTGCGCGACACAGCGTGTGGTGTCGAGGCGTATCGCGTCGTAGGAGAAGCGGATGACCACACGACCGCTGGCGGCCAAGTCGTTTTGCCTCATGCGGTCGTATGAGAAGGCGAATCGCTTGCTGTGGAACTCGAACCCGTCCAGTTCGATCGCAAATGTATGGGCGGCGCCACGGATCTCGTAGTCGACGCGGTACTGTCGAGTTCCAGACTCGACCACCTGCTGCGCAACAACTCTCTCGCAGAGTCGTGCATCCACCGCGGGCGACAGAACCCACCGCAGGAATGCACGCTCGAGGAACGAGCTGGCAGGCAGGAGTGTCCAAATGGTGGCGTTGCTATTCGGTGTCGGATTCAAGTGTCGCCAGTCGTTCGCGAAGTTCCTTCAAGTCGTCATCGCCTTGACCGAAGCGGCGGGCCAGCTCAGCTACTTTGATTGCTTCGGTAAGGAAGCCTTCGCGCTCGTAGATGCGCATGAGGATGAAGAACGCCCTGACACCTACGAAGGAGCGCTTTCCCTCGGCATCTTCGAACTGGACCGCTTTGGGGGCTGCTTCGATCAAATTGATGTTGGCCCAGCACAATCGCTCTATATCTGCCAATGTATGTGGTTCGTGACGATCCCAGAGCGTTCCAATCACGTGCTGCAACGCGAAGTGGTAGTCGCTCGGCTCGCCGGGAAGCTCTAGAGTCTCGTCGATGTTGCGTAGAAGGGCGGCCGTAGAATCGTCCGCTGGCTTGTGCTGGCTAGCAGGCGATGCGGACGTTGTTCCGTTCGGGAGTTGCCACGTCAGCGAAGTGTGGCGTTTTCCGTCCGCCGTGTACGACTCGATGGTTGGTGTTGCATCATGGCCAGGGATTGAAGTGCGGGCGACCGGCTTCGTAGGCGCGTACGTGAGCCCTGGAATGTCTGCAAAGCGGCGGAACCAGTGTGGCATTACTTCCTCTTCGGGGAATCGCTGCCGTAGCTCTGAGGCGGCGCGGCCGTCAAGGCGCGGGACCAGGCCGCGGAAACCAACCGCGATTTGACGCTGTGGTCTGGGTGCATCACGATCGAGACATGACCGCGGGACTCAGCGCTGGCGCCCAGGCAGTCGGATGCGCCCGCTGCGGAGCGGTCTTGAGCGAAGCGAGCGGCTTGCGGTTCGAGCAGCGGACTCCTTGCCCGCAGTGTGGCTCTCGCAATCGAACTGTCGCGGTTCAGCTCGCTGACGGAATCGGTGTACACGCTTCGATGGCAGGGAAGGGCCGACACGGCGAGAGAGGCAAGGCCCGACCATTCGTCCAGTTGAAAGCGGGTGCCGACATCTTCCGCAAGACGGGGAAGTGGAACGAGCGCGAGAAGGTCGAGGACCGCGACCACGATCGTTATCACGAGCGGATTGTCGACCCCGAGACCGGCGTCGTGCTTTACGAATGCCACGAGCCGCTGAGTGCACATCGTGGTCACGGCTCGACAAAACGCCGCAACGACTCACGCGATTAGCACGCGGGAAGTGCGCTGTAGTTCCTTGGCCGCATTCACTCGCAATCCGGGACACCTTGGCGCTAGCGGGGCGTCGTCCCGACGGCGCCGTCGCTGCGCAACCCCGGCGACCCCCAGCGGACCAGCCGATCAGTCCGGTGGTCGTTCGGCGGCCGGCCGCCGTCGCGAGCCCGTGCGGTGCCGGGCTCACGACGGCGGCTAGAGATTCGCTTCTCGATCAGTGCCTCGGGAACTCGAGCTTCCAGCCCTGCTTGGTTCGTGTCCAAGCCGCCTTGTAGAGGAACACGTCGTCGCCGATCAGGAACTGCGTGGCCATGGTCGGCAAGGTGGCGTTGCTGAGATCGCCGTACGCCTGGACGGCGACGTGACAGACGTCGTTCTTGCACTTGAGCTGGAAGCGCCGCAGGCCGCCGCTCTTGTTCGCCGCCTTGTCGACGTAGACGTGCTTCAGCGCGCCGGCCGAGCGCAGCGCGCCGGGCGGCAATATCTGCCGGAACAGGACGCCGTCCGCATTGTCGAGGAGGAAGCCGCAGGCTTCCGTCGCCGGGCTGATCGGGGTGAGCGGCGCGACGCCGCCCCTGAGCTTCACCCAGTCGACGCGCGGGGCGGTCCGGAGCCCGATGGTGGCCGGGTCTTTGAAGATCACGGGACACGTGCCGCAGTCGGGATCGAGGCAGTCGATCAGGCCGTCGCCGTCGTTGTCGAGGAGATCGTTGCAGATCTCCTGGCGCTGGCAGGTGGACGAGCAGCCGTCGCCGTCGTTCGTGTTGCCGTCGTCGCATTGCTCTCCCGACAGCGGATCGACGATGCCGTTGCCGCAGGTCGGCAGCGTGCAGTCGGCCTCGCAGCCGTCGGCATCGTTGCGGTTGCCGTCGTCGCACTGCTCGCCGGCGGTGACGATGCCGTTGCCGCAGGCGGTAGGCGTGCAGTTGCTGTCGCAGCCGTCGCCGTCGGCGACGTTGCCGTCGTCGCACTGCTCGGGAGGATCGACGACGCCGTTGCCGCAGCTCGGCAGCATGCAATTCGCGTCGCAGCCGTCGCCGTCGACGACGTTGCCGTCGTCGCACTCCTCGGGCGGCCCGACCACTCCGTTGCCGCAGGCGCTCGGCGTGCAATTCGTATCGCAGCCGTCGCCGTTGGCGACGTTGCCGTCGTCGCATTCCTCGGGATCGGTGACGATGCCGTTGCCGCAGGCGGTCGGCGTGCAGTTGTTGTCGCAGCCGTCGCCGTTGACGGCGTTGCCGTCGTCGCAGTGCTCGCCGGCGGTGACGATGCCGTTGCCGCAGGAGGTCGGGGTGCAGTTGCTGTCGCAGCCGTCGCCGTCGATGCCGTTACCGTCGTCGCACTGCTCGCCGGCGGTGAGGATGCCGTTGCCGCAGGCGGTCGGGGTGCAGTTGCTGTCGCAGCCGTCGCCGTCGACGAGATTTCCGTCGTCGCAGAGCTCGCCGGCCTGGTTGATGTAGCCGTCGCCGCAGGCTGCCGGGACCCAGTTCTTCTGCGCCGATGCCTGCACGGTTCCGGTGACCGGCTCGCCGGCCAGCACGATGCCTTGCTTGTCGGGAACCTTGAACTTTAGCCCGACGGGTACGGTGAAGCTCGCGCTCGCCGTGATCGTGTCGCTACCCGGAACTCCAAAGCCGTTGCTGTACGAGATCGTCATCTGCCCGGCGGCGTCGGTGGTTCCGGGGAAGGTCTGGGGTCCGGAGACGCCGGTCACGACGATGGTGATCGGATAGTCGGCGAGCGGCAGACCGTCGGATCCGGTCAGGGTCGCGGTGACGTCGTGGGACGTGTCGGCGGGCAGGATGTTCGTGGCCAGCGCTGGCGACAGCGTCATGCTGTGCGGCACGACCGGGACGGGGACGCAGTTGCTGGCGCTGGCGTCGGCGATGATCGCCTGAGCGCGCGCCTTGATGTCGGCGGGTCCGCCGATCACGTAGCCGTCGGTGAAGAACCATATCGCCGCCTGCACCGCTGCGGCTTCCTTGCTGGTCGGCGACAGCACCGGCGCGGCGTGCGGGTAGTAGTTGTTGAGGATATAGACCACCTCGCAGGGATAGTCTGGAATGACCTGCGGCTCGATGTCGCCGATCGTGATGTGATGATTGAGGTCGACGCAGTAGGCCTCGGTGAGCGGTCCGTCGAAGGGCGGACCGATATCGATGTTGAAGGTTCCGGCGTAGCTGAGATCGGGCGGACCGGTGATCGCCGTTCCTTGTGCGAGGCTCACCATCTTCGCGTCCGCAGCGTGACCGCGGGTGGGTGCGAGGAACAGCAGACAGAGCACTGCCAGAGCGCCCGCGATCCGGTGCAGGAACATCGGGATACGCGATCGGGGGTGGTAATTCATGGCGGATCTCCTTTGGAGGTGCGAAAGAGTACGAGGTCGGCGCGGCACGTCGACGTACCGCGGCAAGATAACAGACGACTCCCCCGTCGTGTCAATTTTTTTGTGAAATGGCGGGGCAGTACGGTGGCGATTTGCTGTGCCATTTGGGTGCACTTGCGAAGCGCCCCCGGCCCCGTGACGGACCCGCTAGGTGCACGAGCTCGGCCAAACGCCGCATCGGATGCTTTGGGAAGAGCGCTAGAGCCAACCGCGTCGGGCGTGCTGTCGCTTCGCAACGTTGCGAAGCGGCTTCCGATCCGCGCTGCGGCGCCCGTCGTCGCGGAGGCGGAGGGTGCCATTCGCTGCGGCGGCCAGGCGATGAATCCTTGGCACGGCGCATGCTGTTTTTCGGGCGGGAGGTCAGGACCATGCGTCGACCCAAGATCGTGTTGTGCGCGGTCGATCTCACGGATCTAGCCGCGCGCGAAGTCGAGATCGCGAGTCAGGTGTGCGAGGCCTTCGGAGCGCGTTTGGTGCTCCACCACAACGTTGCTGCGGCCGCGCCGGGCTTGACGCCGACTTGGCAGTGGAAGGAGGTGCACCGCGATGCCCACGAGTCGGTGGTCGACGTGGAGCGCGCGATGCGGGCTCTGATGGATCTGGTGCCGAAAGGCGTGCCCGTCGAGACCACGGTGACGAGCGGTCCGGTCGTGCCGATCCTGCTCGACCTTGCGAATCGTTTGCCGGCGGATCTGGTCGTCCTCGGCAACCACGGACGTAGCACCGACGACCATGCCTCGGTCGCCGAGCGCATCGTCGCGCGCGCCGCGTGCCCCGTGCTTGCGATCCACGAGGGTGGGGATGCCGCGGCGCCGCTGCGCCTTCGCGCCGGAGCCGGCGGTTCGGCACCGGAGGCGGTGGTCGCCGTCGACCTCGACGAGGGCAGCATGCAGGCGCTCGACTACGCGTTCGATCTCGCGCGCGACCTTGGTCTATATCTGCACGTACTGCACGTCGGCAGAAACGGCGCCACCACGCTGGCGCTCGACGAGGCCCGGCGCCGGCTCGAGGCGCTGGTGCCGGACGACCTCGGCGGGCGGGTCGATTGTCACCTCGAGACCGGCGAGCCGAGCGAGAGGATCGCGTCCTTCCTCTGCGAGCGTTTGCCGGCCTTCGTCGTCGTCGGCGAGCACGCACGGAGCCTCGTCCGCCGCTTCACGCACGACACGGCGCGCGACGTGTTGCACCGGGCGCCCTGCCCGGTGTGGTTCGTGCCGCCGGCCGCTTGACGCGCGTCAGACGGCGGCTTCGTGGGCGGGCAGCGGCGTGTCGTCGGCGACGGCAGCGTCGTCGAGGAAGCCGAGGATCGCGGCGCTGGTCTCGCGTGGGCGCTCGATCTGCGGCACGTGGCCGCAGTCGAGCTGGAGGTGTCGGGCCGATGCCAACGTCCGCTGCACGTGGGATGCGAACGCGATCGGGACCAGCGTGTCGTGCTTTCCCCAGATGAAGAGCGCCGGCGGCTGTAGGCCCGCGAGCCGTGTCCAGAAGCCTTTGGCTCCGTGCGGCTCCTCCAGGTAGATCTGCCGTGCCGCCGCGTAGAACGCGACCCGGCCGCGCGGCGTGAGGTAGGCACGCATGAATTCGTCGACGCCCGCCCGCACCCAGCCCTCGCGGGCGCCGGGTATCGTGCGGTGTACGATCGCCTCGATCGCCCAACGCGGGGCGACCTGCACGAGTCCGAGGTGCGGATTGAACGCCCGCACGATCGGCGCCCACGGGCGTGCGCGCCGCCACGCCAGCGAGGGCGCGATGAGCACGAGCTTTCCGACCCGGTCCGGGTGTCGGAGGCCGAGCTCGAGCGCAATGCGGCCGCCCATGCTGTTGCCGATCACGTGGGCGCGGCCGAGTCCCAGGGTGTCCATAAGCTGGACGACGGCTTTCGCGAAGAAGGGCGGGTGGTAGGCCTCGCCGAGCGGCTTGTACGTATCGCCGAAGCCGGGGAGATCGATCGCGATCGCGCGGTATCTCCCGGAGTCCGCCAACGCCGCGACCGTGGGCAGGAACGATCCCTTGGTTGCGCCCAGGCCGTGGAGCAGGAGCACCGCTTCGCCCCTGCCCGCGGTCATGAGGGCCCACGCCCCCGCCGGCGTCGTAACGCGCTCGAAGCGGAGGCGCTCGGAGCCGGTCGCGCCGCTCGTCGCGGCGAGGAACCCGACGCCGATGTGGAGGTTGTGGCGGATCGTGAGCCGGCCGTTCTCGTGCGCTTCGAGCCCGCTGCGTACGTCGCGGAGCAGCTCCGTCCACACCTCGCGGGGCGCGGCGAGGATCGCATCCGGCGTGCGGGCAGCGTCCGGGGCTCCGATCTCGACCGTGTCGCCGGCGACGACGACGTCGGCCTCGCCGTCGTCAACGACGACGAGGCGGATGCGCGCTCGGCCGGTCGGGGCGTCGAACGCGGTCGGATCGAACCGCTCGACGAGCCCTGTCAGCATCGACAATGCCGCGTCGGTCATTCGCAAATGATCGTTGTGATCGGTATCCAGAGCAAGCGGCGCACCGTCGACGTCCACCCGCCGGGGCCGATCGATGCTCGTCGCCGGCGGTTGGGTGTGCGACTCAGGCGCGCGCGCGTTCGGCGGGCCGTCGCCGCGGCCGCGACCGCGGCCCGAGCCAGTCCGCGACGACGCTCCATACGTGCTCCGGGGCGCTTTCCCCCGCGAAGACGCCCATGTGTCCTCCGGGGGCGACGACGAACGTCTTGTCGACGCTGCCGACCGCCGCCAACACCGCGCGCACGGGACGAATCGGCGCCACGCGGTCGGTCTTGCCCGCGATCACGAGGAGCGAGGCGCGAATGCGCGCGAGGTCGGCGAGCTTCCGACCGAAGCGCATCCTGCCCTTGACGAACTTGTTCTTGCGGACGAGCTCTCGCGAGAACTGGAGAAATGCTCTCTGGGGGTAGTCGATGAATTGCCGGACCCAGGCATTCATTGCGACGAAGCCTTTCACGTACTGGCGGTTCCACAGGTTCATGAGGAGGTCGACATAGCGCACCACGGTCTTGGTAGGCGTGAGCGCCTGGAAGGCGAGGCTCGCCAGGCCGCCCGGCACGTTGCCGATACCGCGCACGACGACCTCGGCTTCCATGGCGATCATCTTGAGCACCCACGCGAAGGCGCCGAGCGCGTCCATGTCGACGGGCGCCGCGATATCGACGATGTTGCGCACCGAGCGGTCACGATTGGCGGCCGTGTGCGCGAGCGCGAAGGTTGCGCCCATGCAGTAGCCGAGCAGCGAGATCTCTTCGGCGCGGGCGTCGGCTTTGACGGCTGTGCAGGCGGCCGGCACCCAGCGCAGGACGTAGTCGTCGAGCGTCACCAGCGCATCCGCGGCGTCGGGCTCGCCGAAGTCGACCAAGTAGACGCGAAAGCCGCGCGCGAGCAGGAACTCGACGAGGCTTCGCCCCGGGAAAAGATCGAAGATGAACGGCTTCACCATGAGCGGTGGGATCAAGAGCACGGGAATAGGGTACCGGCGACGCTTCGACCCCCCGAGATAGCGGCGTACGGTCACCTTCCCGTCACGATGGATGATCCGATGCGGCGTGCGCCCGATCAACGGCGACGGATCGCGCACTAGCCAGCCGACGCCGTTGGCCAACCATTCGGCGGCGCGGCGGAGCTCGCGCCGCGCCAGATGCCGCGGGCGAGCCAAGGCTGCGGTGAGCATGCGCGGGCGGCGACGGGGGCTCAGGCCGGAACTCGTGCCTCGAGGTCCATCTCGTCGCGCCCGAGGCTGTCGACCGGCGGCCCTGCGGCGAGCCAAGCGTCGGCGGCAGCGACGCCGAGGCGGTGCATGTGCTCGATCACGCCGTGTTCGAAGAAGAGGTACGACCCCGGCGTGAAGATCGCGTCGCGCGCCGGGCGGACGACCTCGTAGAGCGTCACGTCGCGGTAGGTGCGCTGCTCGATGCGCGCCAAGCGGTTGCGCTCCAGCAGCAGCTTGCGGTCGATGTTGTAGGCATTCTCGAGGAACGTGTCGGAGGTGCGCTCGACGGCGCGTCCGAAATGCGGGAAGCGACCCCGGATCGGGTCGGGCGGTTCGGTTACGAGAACGGTGACTATCTCGTCGGCGCCGAGCGACACGACCGGTGCGAGCGGCGTGTTGACGAGCAGCCCTCCGTCCCAGAGGAGGTGATGACCGATCTCCACCGGGGGGAACAAGAGGGGAATGCTGGCACTCGCGAGCACCATGTCGACGGTGATCGCGTCGACGACGCAATAGTCCGGAGTGCGCGTATATGACGTTTCGTAGTTCACGAAGCGCACCAGGCGTCCGGTGTGGGCGTCGACGGTGTTGATCGCGAGTCGGAGCGGGCTCCGGATCCGCTCGCCGCCGAGCGCCTCGACGAGACGGCTGCGAAGCGGCGCCGTATCGGCGATGAAGGGCTCGCGCACGCCTTGCAAGAAGCGGCTCACGAGCTCGAAACGCGCGGTCAGGAGATACTCGACCCAGGTGGCCAACAGCGCCGCCGGCCGCGCCGACAGATGATTGCGGGAGCGCTTGAGGAAATCGCGGATCGCCGCCGGCGTCGACAGCCAGCGCAAGAACTCGCTGCCCATCAGTCGCAGCAAGGTCATCATTGCGTCGTGGAAGAAGAGGTCGCTCGCCACGACCGGCGGGTCGGTGGCGATGCCGTACCAGAAGTCCATCATCTCGCGGGGCGACTTGCCGGCGGCGATCAGCGCCGCGTTGATGCCGCCCGCCGAGGTGCCCGAAAGCACGCCGGGACCTTGCGAGAAGCGCGGGTCGTCGAGCAGGCGCTGATACACGCCTACCTGGAAGGCGCCGCGCGCTCCGCCGCCCGAGAGTACGAGGCCGAGCGTGCGGCGCCGACTTTCACCTGCACGTAGCGAGCTCACTTCGACGACCCTCTCATGGACTATAGGTCCGCACGGCGCTTCACCTGTCCGCTGCCGATCGCCCGCGGCCGATGGACATCTTCACCGACTGGTGATCTTGACCACCCTGACTTTCCAGCAAGTCGGACCTTTTTCCAGGTATTCCCAGCGGAAGGGTTCCCGGCTCTCGGCCTCCATTTGATAATACAACGGTTTGGGGTCGTGATCGTTGATGAACTCGAAGGCTTCTCCGGGTTTTATGTCGGCGAACGCCCTATAGAACATTTCGTGCCGTTGCGCCGGTGGGTGAGGACGGAAGTCCAGTTCGTTGACGACCGCAAAACCTTCGTCCTCGAGTCCGCTCGGCGCTTCTTTTTTGACGTGTGCGACGTACTCACCGGACTGCGTTTTGGTGCTGGTCCAGGTGTGTTTTCCGGAAAACTTGTTTCGGAAGATATCGCGGATTTCCACGGGATCTTCCTTCGCGATCAATTCCATCGTCGTGTCCGGCTCCATCATGCCATAACGGTGAAACACCACCTTGGCCCATTCGCTCCTATTCATATTTCGTAGATCCAGGAGCGTCGCGACTTCTTTCATGTCCCGTGGCTGGGATGCTCCGGTGCGGGTTGCCCTGACTTGCCAGTCTCGACCGCCGCGATTCAGGTATTCCCAGCCGACCACATCGCCGTGGATCGACTTGAGCTCGTAATAGAGCGGAATGGGGTCGTGGTCGTTGATGAAAACGAAGCTCTCGCCGACCGGCAGCTCGTGAAAGAGCTTCAATAATTTCTCATGCCGCTGAATGGGCACCAGCACTCGGACGTCCAGCGGTTCATCTGATTTCATGAGCATGACCTCGATGACCGCAGGTTGCAGGTTTCCCCGCTCATGGTCAATGTCGGCCGGAGTGTCGCGGAATGGACGCGCCGGCCAGAGGGCGGACCGTCCACGGCGTTGCCCACGTGCGTGCGCCGCGCTAGTCTCTCGCGCTTTGCGCGATCAAATCTCCTGATTCACGCTGCCCCCACTAGCTGGTGAGAGGTTGCGGAAAGGATCTCGCTCTATGGCTGGTCTCGTTCCTGCTCACGGTGGTCTCGCCGAGCCCCTCGATCTGACCGTTCCGCCGGCGGAGGAAGCCGCGTTCAAGGCGGAGCTCGCGAAGCTTCCCGTGGTGCCCGTATCGGATGCCGATCTCTCGACCGTCTATCGGTTCGGCGACGGCGCGCTCTCGCCCCTCACCGGGCCGATGGACGGCGCCGCCTATGCGCGGGTGCTCGACCACGCCTACATCGAGCACCGGGGGAAGCGCTACGCCTGGACGATTCCGCTGGCGTTCCCGATCACCGCAGCGCTGGCGAAGACCCTAGAGAAGGGGCGCGCGGTGGCGCTCGTCAACGGTGCCGGCACGCCCGTGGCGCGCCTCGAGGTGAGCGACGTCTTCGCCTGGGACAAAGCCAAGTACCTGAAGAGCGTCTACGGTACCGAGCGCACCGACCATCCCGGCGCCGACATGGTGCTCAAAGGCGATGCCGACAAGACGTACCTGGTCGGCGGCACCATCCGGACGCTGCCGCAGCCGAAGGACGCCGAGTTCGGGAAGTACGTGCTCTCGCCGCGCCAGGTGCGGGAGATCTTCGCGAAGAAAGGCTGGAAGCGCGTCGTTGCCTTCCAGACCCGCAATCCGCTGCACCGCGCCCACGAGTACGCGCTCGTCTACGGCCTCGAGACGCTGATTCGCCAAGGCTACGATGCCGGCGCCGTGCTCAATCCGCTGATCGGTGAGACCAAGGGCGACGACGTTAACGCGCGCGTCCGCATGCAGACCTACGAGGCGCTCATCGCCAACCGCTCGCTCGGCGAGGGCGACAGCGATCAGGCGCTCTGGGGTCCGCGCCGGGAAGCAGTGCCGGATCGGGTTATCCTCCTCGGACTCGACATCAAGATGTTCTACGGCGGGCCGAAGGAAGCCGTGATGCATAGCATCTACCGCCAGAACTTCGGCTTCACCGACATCATCATCGGCCGCAAGCATGCCGATGCTCCCTACCACGACGGCACCGCCATCTGGGGCGATTTCGACGCCCAGGAGATTTTCGGCAAGCTCGGCGGCGACCTCCAGATAAAGCCCCTCAAGGTCGGCTTCGCCGCCTACTACGAGTCCGCCGGCCGGGTGGACCTCATGGACCTGCACCCGAACGAGAAGCCAGTCTTCATTTCCGGCAAGGACGTGCGCAAGAGCCTCACCGAAGGAAAAGAAGTGGACCCCCGCATCATGCGCCCGTCGACGTCGCGCATCCTCGCCGCAGCGATGAAGGGCATGAGCTGACTGCACGCGCCGCGCCCGAGCCGAACTGCAGGGTGCCGGAAAATCGCTTTACAGCCGGCGCCGGATGGCGTTAGGGAACCGCTTGCGGCGCCGCACTCCGGACTGCTCGGAGTCCGGCGCCCGCCGGCCGCGACCGGATGCGGCCGGCGAACAAGCGAGGTGCCTCCATGCCGATCCGTTGCCTCCGCCTCCTGACTCTCTTCGCCGCCGTAGTCCTGGCGACGCCCGGCGCTCGCGCCGAGTTCCCATATCCGCAGTGCGGCGGTCCGCTCGCGCCGTCGTGCAGCGATCCCGCCGACTACGCCTCGTACCTCTTCCTCCCGGCGACGGTGCCGCCGACGATCCCTCCGGATCTCGACCCGAACGACTTCCGCTTCTCGAGCCTGGTCGATCCGGCGGTGCCGGCGACGGCCCGCGAGCTCCATGGCGTGCGCGGCCCGAGCGTCGACACGGCCTGGCAGGTGACGACCGGGCGCCCGGACGTGGTGATCGCGATCCTCGACTCGGGCATCGACTGGAGCGACGCCGGTGCCATGGGCGATCTCGCTGCCAAGGTACGTTTGAACGCGGCCGAGCTGCCGCTCCCCGAAGGGACGACCAACGGCTATGACCGCAACGAGGACGGCGTCTTCGACGTGCGCGACTATCGTGCCGACGGGATCCACGCGCAGGACTCGCGCGTCGCCGACAGCAACGGCAACGGTCTGATCGACCCGCAGGACCTGCTCCGCGCCTTCTCCGACGGCATCGACGCCGACGCCAACGGCTATGTCGACGACATCGCGGGATGGGACTTCCACGAGGACGACAACGACCCCTACGACGACGTGCGCTACGGGCACGGCACCGGAGAGGCGGAGGACTCGACCGCGGAAGCCGCCAACGGCGGCGGCGTCGGCACGGCGCCGAGCTCCACGTTCATCCCCATCAAGGTGAGCGATAGCTTCATCTCCGACGTCAACGACTTCGCGCGCGGCGTCGTCTTCGCCGTCGATAGCGGCGCCGCCGTGATCCAGGAAGCGAACGGTACGCTCGACAACTCGCCGTTCGCCCAGGAGGCGATCGACTACGCCTACGCCCGCGGCGTGCCGGTTATCGCGTCGGCCGCCGATGAGGAGTCGTACCATCACAACTACCCGTCGAACTACGAGCACACGATCCCGGTGAACTCGATCCGCGCCCAGGACGGGACGTTCGTCCAGGATCGGACGTATCTCCTGCTGAACGGCTGCACCAACTACGGCGGCCACAACGTGCACGTATCGATACCGTCCAATTCGTGCTCGTCGGAAGCGACCGGACGCGGCGCCGGCATCGCGGCGCTGATCGTGGCGCAGGCGCGGAACCTCGTCGACATCGGGGTCCTGGCCAACCATCCCGCGACCGGAACCGCCCTCTCGGCCAACGAGGTGAAGCAGATCCTCGCTGCCACCGCCGACGACTTGGACTTCAGCGGCGATCTGGCGCTGGCCACCTCGCCGGCGGTCAAGTTCGGCTTCCTCTCCGACCTCGTGTCGACGCGCTTCCCGAGCCACCCCGGCCGCGACAAGTACTTCGGCTACGGCCGCGTCAACGCCGGCCGGGCGGTGCGTGCGCTCTCGGCGACGACGATCCCTCCCGAAGCCGAGCTCGCGGCGCCGGGCTGGTTCCGGACGCTCGACCCGACGACGACGCCGATGGTGGTTGTCACCGGTTCGACCGCCGCGTATCGCCGCGCCAACAGGTACGACTACACGCTCGAATACGGGTGCGGCGTCGATCCGGTCGAGAGCGAGTACGCGCGCCCCGGACACGTGATCGCCGCGGGTACGCCGGCGGCGGCCATCGACGCAGGTATCCTCGGTACCTGGGCCATAGGCGCGGTATCGGCCGACTGCGCCTTCGACGCGATCACGCTCCCGGTCGCCGACCGCGACGACTTCGACGAGGTCTACAACGTGACGCTGCGGCTGCGCGTTGTCGACGACCTCGGGAATGTCGGCGAGGACACGCGGGTGGTCTCGGTGCACCACGACCCCGACCTGCACCCGGGCTTCCCGGTCTTCGTCGATGCGTCGGGCGACAGCTCGCCGGCGCTCGCCGATCTCGACGGCGACGGAATGCTGGAGCTCGTGCTCGCGACCGCGGCGGGCGAAGTGCACGCCTTCCGCGGCGACGGTACGGAGCTTCCCGGCTGGCCGGTCGCGACCGACCTCGACGTGCTGCACACGGGCTCCGCCGGCTTCGTGAGCGGCGCCGTCGGGACTGGAGTGCACGAGTCGATCGTCGCTTCGGCTGCGATCGGCGACCTCGATCGCGACGGCGCGTTCGAGGTGGTGGTGGCGTCGACGCAGGGCAAGCTCTACGTCTTCGCGGCGGACGGAACACGCCGCGCCGGGTTCCCGGTGCGCACGACGCCGGCGTTCTCCGACCCCGCGATTCGCGACGAAGCGAACCGCCTCGACCCCGGCTTTCTCGCGGCCCCGGCGCTCGCCGATCTCGATCGCGACGGCAGGCTCGAGATCGTTATCGGCGCGCTCGATCGCCACCTCTACGTGTGGCGAGCCGACGGCTCGATGCAGCCGGGCTTCCCGATCCTCATGGTCGACCGTACCGTCACGACCGTGGATCCGGCGACCGGCCGGGTGGCGTGGGATCTCGTCGGCGGTCGGCCGCGGGGCTCGCGCGGCACCAAGATCGTCGCTTCGCCGGCCATCGGCGACATCGACGGCGACGGTTTCCTCGAGATCGTCCAGGGCACCAACGAGGAGTACGTGCGCGGCGAGCCCGCCAACGTGCAGCTCTCTTTCTTCGCGGGAATGGCCGGGCTCGCTCCGGTGAACGGCCGGATCTACGCCGTCGACCACGCCGGCAGCCTGAGCCCGCGCGTCGCCGGCAACCCGGCGGGTCCGTATCTGCCGGGATGGCCGGTGAAGATCGCGCTCTTCACCGACGATCTGCTGCCGACGGTGGCGCACGGCGTCGCCCAGGGCGCGGTGCTCGGCGACGTCGACGGCGACGGCATCGACGAGGTCGTGGTGCAGGGCAACAACGGACCGGTCTACGTCCTGCGCGGCGACGGCACGTCGTACTACGGCCTGAGCCAGAACGGCTCGCATCTCACGCTCGACTACGACGTGAGCCTGGCCCGGCCGCTCGCAGCCGAGTCGACCGATTTCCCGATGAGCCTGGCGCTCCTCGGCAGCCCGAGCCTCGCCGACCTCGACGGCGACGGCAGCCTCGAGGTCGTCGCCGGCACGATCGGCACCACGAAGTTCATCGATCAGCAGGCGCCCGCACGCCAGGAGCCCGGCGATCACCAGCTCTCGGCGTGGCACGCCCGCACCGGGCACATGATGTCGACCTTCCCGCGCATCATCGAGGACATGATGTTCTTCGGGAATCCAGCCGTCTTCGACATCGACGGCGACGGCGTCCCCGAGGTCGTCCAGGGGAGCGGCGGCGGCTTCGTGCACGCCGTCGATCATCGCGGGGTGCAGCCGGCCGGCTGGCCGAAGTTCACCGGCGGCTGGATGATCCCGATCCCCGTTGCCGGCGACATCGACGGCGACGACCGCCTCGAGGTGGCGACAGCAAGCCGCGAGGGCTACGTCTACCTGTGGGACGTGCCCGGCACCGCTTCACCGCGGGCGGTGCGCTGGCAGGGACACCGCCACGACCGGCAACGTGCAGGCGCGCTCGACTCCGGCGTCCCGGCCGGACTCGTACCCGCAGGATGCGATGCCGGGGTGTGGAATCTCGGCCTGCAAACGGCGCGACTGAAGAATCGCCAGCCGGCCGGGACCGACGGTCTGCGCGTGCGCGGTGGCTTCGTGCTCGCGGGCAACGCGCTCGACTTCACGACCGATCCCTTCGAGCTTCGCTTGGTCGGCTCGAGCACCGTCGCTGCGGCGAGCGCGCCGCACGGCCTCGTGCCGATGAAACGCGGCTTCAAGTACCGGGGTCCATCGTCAGGCGGCGGCGTCCTGAACGTGCGCCTTACGAGCAAGGACGGACGGCGCTACAAGCTGGTCGCGTCGGTGTCGGGTCTGACTGCCGCCGGCTCGGCGGTGCCCGAGGGTACGACGCTCGTGCGCATCGGCGACGATTGTTTCGCCGCCGTCCTGCCGTGCAAGGCGGTAGGCGGCGGGCAGAACGAGGTCTGCGGGACGGCGCGGTGAACCGCCCTCGGGGTCAGATTCCTGACCGGGTTCGGCTTCTCTGACGTTCGGTGCGGCGGCCGAGCGCCAGCACGGCCGCTGCCGCCGATGCCCCTGCGAGTCGCTCCGGTACGGAGTCGGTCGCAGCGAAAACGCCGCCTTGGGCGGGCTGCGCCGGACGGCGTGCGTGCTTCTTCGCCGCCGATCGACGACGGGGAGCGAAGGGTCCCGCGCACGGGGATGCCTTGCAGGCACGCCCTATGCATTGGGGCGCTGCTTCATGCTGCATCTGCCGTATCGTCTCAGGCGATCCCTGCGCCTCGCAATCGGCGTTGCCGCGCTCGGCAGCGTGGCCTTGACGGCGAGCGAGCTCGCAGGCGCCCATCCGGGTGGGATCGACGGCCAGCGTACACGTCTCGATCGCTGCGCACAGGCTGCCATGCAGGCCGGGAGCACCTACGGCGTCAGCAGGTTGGATCGGTTCGGACGCTGCCTCCGGCGCATCGGTCACTGCCTGGCGAGGACCGACAGCGATGCGTGCCGCACCCGCATCCATGATTCCTGCACCGCCATCCTGGCGGCGCTGCCGAATGATGAACGGCGCTGCACGCGGCGAATGCTCAGGCGGTGCAACCCGTCGACGGTGACCCTGGCCGAGATGCTCGGCGCCACTGGCCTCGACCACGAACGAGCAGCCGCCGCGTGCCGCGAAGATTTCGGCATCGCGCTCGACGACCACGGAGCCATAGCGGCATGCGCCGTACGGCGCCTGGCCTGCGAGAGCGACCACGTTCTCGATCTCCGGCATCCTCGCGCCGGGGAACTCCTTCGGGTCGCCGGTATCGGGCGCGCGACGGCGGCGTGCCTGCCTGATCGCGGTGGTGCCGGAGAGCTCGATGGTGCAGCGGCGGCGACCCTGGAGTGCCTGGGCGCGATCGCGACCACTAGCTCCGCGGTGCTCACGCGCCGGCTCGGCGCCCTGCGCGGGTGCGTGATGCCCGCGCTCGCCTGCACCGAGCGGCAGTCGGGCGTCGACGCCTGCCTCGCGACCGCCGCCCGCCGCTGCGCGGCGCGGACGAGCGGCGCGAACGGCAGCTCCGGCGGCGTTGCGCGCGTGCTCGACCGGGCGTGCGGCGGCGCCTCTTTCGCGACGCTCGAGGCGCCATCGGGAGCGAACCTGGCGGCGCTCGCTGCTACGTGCAGCGCCTACGGCTCGGATGTGAGCTCGCTCGCCGGATATCGTGATTGCTTCGAACGCTTCCATGTGTGTGCGAGCTTCGGATTGGCGCGGGCGGCGATTCCGCGCAGCGATGCCCTGCTGGCGCTGGTGGGAGGCGACACCGGTCGCGCATCGTGCCCGACGGCTGCCCCGGTGACCGCGACCGACACCCCGACCGCGACGCTGACGGCTACGGCCACGGCGACTGCGACTCCGACCCCGACCGAGACGGCGACCGCGACTCTGACCCCGACCGAGACGGCGACCCCGACCGCGACGGCGACGGCCACGGCGACCGGGACCGCGACCCCGACGCCGACCGCGACCGAGACGACGACCCCGACACCGACCGAGACCGCGACTCAGACGGCGACCGCGACCCCGACGCCGACCGAGACGCCGACCGCGACTCCGACCCCGACCCCGACGGCGACGGCCACGGCGACCGGGACGGCGACCCCGACGCCGACCGCGACCGAGACGGCGACCCCGACACCGACCGAGACCGCGACTCAGACGGCGACCGCGACGCCGACGCCGACCGAGACGGCGACCGCGACTCCGACCCCGACGCCGACCGCTACCGAGACGGAGACGGCGACTCCGACGCCTACGGAGACGGAAACGCCGCTGCCGACGGAGACGGAAACCCCGACGCCGAGTGTGACGTCGACGCGCACGTTGACGCCGACAGCGACGCGGACGCTGACGCCGACGCGCACGTTGACACCGACGCGGACGCCGACGTTGACGCCGACGCGCACGTTGACACCGACGCGGACGCCGACGTTGACCCCGACGCGCACGTTGACACCGACACGGACGCCGACGTTGACCCCGACGCGCACCCTGACGCCGACCCCGACTCGGACGCTGACGCCGACCCCGATCGCGACGCAGACCCCGACTCCGAGTCCGATACCAGCGGAGACGAGCACGGAAACCCCGACGTCCACCGAGAGCCCGACGCCGGCGGAGACGCCGACGCCCGGGTGACGGCATGCGGCTGCCGCTGTGCGGCCGCCGCTGGCGATCGCGAGCAGGACGTGCTGCGAATTGCCGTAGACATCGACCGGCTCCCAAGGAGACTCCATGAGTGTTTCGGTTCCCCTCGAGCGATTGCAGCAGGCGGCTGCCGAGTACGACGGCGGCTATCTGGTGACCGTAGGCGAGGATTCACGGCCGCACGCGGTGTACGTCGCACCGGTCTGGGAGGAAGGAGCGCTGGTGGCCGAGATCGGGACCCGCTCCGCCGCGAACGCCACCCTCCATCCCGAGGTGGCGTTGGTCTACCCGCCCCGCGTTCTCGGCGGGTACAGCCTGATCATGGACGGGACGGCCACGGTCGCTCCCGGTGACGGCAAGCGTGGGGTGCGCGTCGTTCCGACGAAGGCGATGCTGCACAGGCCGGCGACGGCGCCCGATCCTGCTCGTGCCTGCGCCGACGATTGCGTCCCCATCCTCGGGGGTAGAGCAGAGCGCTGAAGTTATTGTAGAGAGGCGCGCCATGCCGATGTCGTCGATCTGGCGCCGCTCCGTGTTCGCCGTACTGTTGTTGGCCGCGGGAGCGACCTGCACGCATGCCGCCGAACTACCGCGGCCCGGCGACTGGGACCTGGGACTCCAGGCCGGCTACCTCTTCGGCATGACCAACAATGCCCAGGCGGTGACGTTCATGCCGCGCGCCGGCCGCGTGGTGTGGGCGAGCGCAAGCGGGGCGCCGGGAATCGTGAGCTTCGGTATCGAGGGCCTCTTCACGCACTTCCACGAAACCAACAGCGCCATGGAGCTCGGCGGCGGGCCGTATCTCCGCTGGCGCTGGGTGCGGCCCTGGCTGCAGCCCTACGCCGAGGTCGGGGTGGGGATGCTGTACAACGATCTGAAGCACTTCTCCCTGAGCTCGCGCGTACTCTTTTCGACGAACGGCGCGGTCGGCGTCGAGCTGCCGGTGAGCGACCGTATCGGGATTACGACCGGCTACCGGTTCCGCCACATCTCGAACGCCGGACAGGACCGGGTGAACCCCGGTCTCAACACCAACATCTTCTGCGCCGGGGTGACCTTCACCTACTGAGGTTCCGGGCGGCTGCCGTAGCGCAGAGCGGCAGGCGGCGGCCCGTCTAGGCGGCGACGACTGCCGCCAGGGCGGCGGCGAAGGCAGCGAGCGTCGCCGCGTCGAAGAGCACGAAACGCACCTCCGCATGAGCGCTCGGGTGCGCTTCGAGGTGGGCTTTCGCGGCGGCGAGGGCGATCGGCGCCGCCAGCTCTACCGGGTAGCCGTAGACGCCGGTCGAGATGGCGGGGAAGGCGATCGTCCGGATGCCGGCGTCGACCGCGAGCGCCAGGCTGTTGCGGTGGCAGGCCGCCAGCAGGCCTGGCACCTCGGGCCTGCGGCTGTACACGGGACCGACGGTGTGGATGACGTAACGTGCGGGTAGGCGCCCGGCGGCTGTGAGCACGGCCTCTCCGGTCGGCAGACCCTCGGGATAGCGCTGCGCGCGGATGCGCTTGCACTCGGCGAGGATCTCGGGACCGCCGCGACGGTGGATGGCGCCGTCGACGCCGCCGCCGCCGAGCAGCGAACGGTTGGCGGCGTTCACGATCGCGTCGACCGCAGCGAGCGTGATGTCGCCCTGGACGAGGGCGAGCCGGCATCCGCCGATCGTCGCTTCGCTGCTGGTCGGTTCTCGCGACACGTCCGCCTCCGTTAACTTGACTCCCTGACAGGTGCTTCCTAGCATGCCGCGACTCGTGGGGAATCGCGCACAGGACGACGCGCGACGGGTCGTTGTGACGGGGATGGGCCTCGTCACGCCTCTCGGCACCGGCGTCGAGAAGAACTGGGCGGCGCTCATGTCGGGGCGCTCCGGCATCGGGCCGATCACGCGCTTCGAGTGCGCCGACTTTCCGTCCCGCATCGCCGGCGAGGTCCGGGACTTCGTCGCCGAAGACTGGATCGAGCGGCGCGAGATCAAGAAGATGGACGCGTTCATCCAGTACGCCGTCGCTGCCGCGCAGATGGCGATGGACCAGGCGGGCTGGAAGATCGCTCCCGAGGAAGCCGATCGCGTCGGCACGATCGTCGGCGTCGGCATGGGCGGCATCCAGTCGATCGAGCAGTTCCATACGCTCTATCGCGAGAGCCGTCTGCGCCGTGTGTCGCCGTTCTTCGTCGCCAAGGTGATCGCCAACCTCGCCCCCGGACAGATCTCGATCCGCTTCGGCGCCAAAGGTGTCAATTACACGCCGACGAGCGCCTGCGCGTCGGGCGCGAACGCGATCGGCGAGGCGTTCCGGAACATCCGCGACGGCTACCAGGACGCGGTGATCGCCGGCGGCGCCGAGGCGGCGCTCTGCGGGCTCGGCGTCGGCGGCTTCGTTGCCATGCGCGCTCTCTCGACCCGCAACGACGCTCCCGAGCGCGCGAGTCGCCCCTTCGACCGCGGGCGCGACGGCTTCGTTGTCGCCGAGGGCGCCGGTATCCTCGTGCTCGAGTCGCTGGCGCACGCGCGCGCGCGCGGCGCTCGCATCCTCGGCGAGATCATCGGCTACGGCGCCAACGCCGACGCCTTCCACATCACCGCGCCGGCGCCGGGCGGCGAGGGCGCCGCACGCTGCATGCGCCAGGCGCTGGCCGACGCCGGCGTCGCGCCCACCGAGGTCGGCTACGTCAACGCCCACGGCACCTCGACCGCGTACAACGACGCGAGCGAGACCGAAGCCATACGCGAGGTCTTCGGTGCGCACGCCGACCGGCTCGCGGTGAGCTCGACGAAGTCGATGACCGGGCACACCCTCGGCGCCGCCGGAGGTATCGAGGCCATCTACACCGTGCTCGCGCTCGAACGCGGCCGGTTGCCGCCGACGATCAACTACGAAGAGCCGGATCCCTCCTGCGACCTCGACTACGTGCCGAACGCGGCGCGGGTCACCGAGGTTACGGTCGCGATATCGAACTCGTTCGGTTTCGGCGGTGCCAATGCGTGCCTGGCCTTCCGGCGCTGGGGAGAACCGTCGCCGGTGTAACGTACGAGCCTGTTCGCTCGTGCCCCGGTATCCGTTTTCGCCCCGGCCGGAACCACGCCCTTACCGGCCGGATCGAGCGCGCAGCAGGGGGAGTCCCGCCGCTCAACCCCGCTCGTTCACCCGGGACGGCATGGGCTTGATCATGTAGGTCGTGCTGGCGCGGGCCGCGAGCTTGCCCTGCGACCAGATGTCGACCTCGGCGTAGGCGCTGCGGCGACTCGCGCGCAGGACATAGGCTTCAGCGCTCACTTCGCCCGGCGGGATCGGTTCGAGGTAGTTGATCTTCATCTCGATCGTCAGCAGCAGCTGCTCGAAGTCGTAGATCGTGTAGAGCGCGGCGGCGACGGCGGTGTCGGCGAGGCCGAAGCTGGCGCCGCCGTGCATGACGCCCGCGGGCTGCTGATGCGCCGTCGTATTCTCCGCGGTGAGCCGGGCATAGCCCTCGCGCAGGTCGACGGCGAGGAAGCCCATGGTTCCGGAGAAGTAGCTGCGGTTGCTGGCGTTGAAGCGCTCGATGATCGCGTCGCGCTTCTCCGGGGCGAGGACCGGAAAGGTGCGCCCGTGGGCGCCGCTTCCGAGCGGTGGCGTCGGCTCCGTCATGACCGGCACTCTGGGCGGCCTCGCGGGATGATGCAACCGCGTGCTATGCCCTGGCGCCGATGCCGAATGCGTACGCCGACGAGCTCGCGGTTGCGCGCCGCGCCGCCGCCGAGGCCGGCCGCTTCGCTCTCGACCATTTCAAGACGCGCCTCGCCGTCGAGGCGAAGGCCGACGGCAGCCCGGTGACGATCGCCGACCGCGGCGCCGAAGAGCGCCTGCGCCGCGTGCTCGGCGCCGCGTTTCCCGCCGACGGCATCCTCGGCGAGGAGCTCGGCCGGACGGACGGCGCCAGCGGCCGGCGCTGGATCATCGACCCGATCGACGGTACGCAGTCGTTCATCCGCGGCGTGCCCCTGTGGGGCGTGCTCGTGGCGCTCGAGGATCACGGCGAGTGCGTGCTCGGTGTCGTTGCGCTGCCGGCGCTCGACGAGACCCTCTGGGCAGTGCGCGGGCAGGGCGCGTTCGTGAACGGTGCGCCGGCGCGCGTCGCACCCACCGCGCTCGCCGACGCCACCGTTTGTACGAGCGACGCCAGCCCGCGCCACTTCGGCGGCCGCTATGCCGGCTTCGAGCGCCTGCTGCGGGCGGCGGCGCGCCATCGCGGCTGGGGCGACTGCTACGGCTACGCCCTCGTCGCCACCGGGCGCGCCGAGGTGATGCTGGATCCGGTCCTCAACCCGTGGGACGCGGCGGCGGTGAAGCCGATCGTCGAGGAAGCGGGGGGCTGCTTCTGCGCCTGGGACGGTACGCCGACGATCTACGGCGGTGCGGGGCTGGCGATGCCGGCAGCGCTCCGCGCCGACGTCCTGGCGGCGCTCGGCGCGATGCCGTAGCGGACGCTCGTCAGCGCATCCCGAGTCGACGGAAGAGCCGCGTCTTCACGATGTCGAGCGGAATCGCGTAGAGGACGACGGCGAGCAGCATGGCTCCGATGAGCCATGCGGGCAGGGGGCGCATGAGGATCCCCCATCCGGCGAGGGCGCTCACCACCACCACGTCGGCGATCGACGTCGTGACCACCCAGCGTCCGGGCGCCGACGCCCAGCAGCGGCGGCGCTCGCGGACGAGGTAGATGGTGGCCTGGCCGCCGAAGACCAGGAAGAGGAACGTCAGCGTCTGCAGCTGCGGCACGTCGAGCCCGAGGTAGCGGCGGGCGACGACGAACGCCGCGATACCGAACGACAGCCACCCGACCGCCAGTATAAAGGCGGCTGCGACCAACGCCTCCACCCGCCAATGTTCGGGCCGCGCGGACGCAGCGACGCGGTCGGTGGCGAGCGACATGGTGACGAAGTCGTTGGTGAAGAGCAGCAACACCACTAGATGGGGCGTAGTCACGAAGATGCCCGTGGTGAGCAGCCCCAGGCTCAGCGACATCCCGATCGTCAGGGTCTTCACGATCTTGTTCAGCGTGTAGGTGAGCATGCGCTGGTAGATGCGCCGTCCGGTCTCGACTGCCGTGAGGGCGTCGCCGAGCCCCGGATTGGTGAGGACGATGCCGGCGGCGGCCTTGGCGACGTCGGTGGCGTTCGCGACCGCGATGCCGACCTCGGCCTGCTTCAACGCCGGGGCGTCGTTGACGCCGTCGCCGGTCATGCCGACGGTGTGTCCGGTGCGCTGCAGGGCGGCAACGAGGCGCAGCTTCTCTTCCGGATAGATGCCGGCGAAGACGTCGCAGTCGAGGACGTGCGCGCCGCCGGCCTCCTCGAGGACCGTGCTCGGACAGGCGCGGTTACCGAGTCCGACCGCGGCGCCGACGGCGCGGGCGGTGGCGACGGTGTCGCCCGTGAGCATGAGCACGCGAATCCCGAGCGCTTGCAGGCGGCGGATCACGGCCGGCGAATCGTCGCGCGGCGGGTCGGCCAGTCCGATCAGGCCGACGGGAACGATCCGCTCGTGCGCTCCCGCGGCGACGGCGACGACGCGGCAGCCGCCTTCGGCCATGCGCTCCACTTCCGGGTCCAGGTCGTGGCCCGGTACGCACAAGGTCGCGAGCACCGCCGGCGTACCCTTGAGCACGCGCACGTCGCCGCCGCCGGCGGCGACCACTGCCTCCGAGCGCTTCGTCGACGGATCGAAGGGCACGAAGCGCCGACGGGCGCCGGGATCGACGGCGACGCCGCGTTCGCGCACCGCGCGCAGTATGGCGAGATCGATCGGATCCTGCGTCGCTTCGTCGCAGGTGAAGGCCGCGAGCCGCAGGACGTCGTCGGCAGCGGCCGGCGCCTCGGCATGCACCATGGCGACGCGCAGCTCGTTCTTCGTGATCGTCCCCGTCTTGTCGCTGCAGAGGACGTCCATGGCGGCGGCCTCCTCGATGGCCGAGAGGCGGGTCACGAGAACCCCGTCGCCGGCGAGGTCGAGCGCGCCCACGGCCTCCGCGAGCGTGAAGGTGGCAGGGAGCGAGATCGGTACCGACGCTACGAGGAGGATGAGGGCGAAAGGCAGGACCTCGGCGAACGGCAGGCCGGCGAGCGGCGCATAGGCGATGACCGCCGCTACCAGCACGGCGTCGAGCGCGATCAGATAGCGGACGATCTTGAGGATGAGCTGCTCGAGGTGGCTCGCCGTCTTGGTGGTCTGCACGAGCTCGACGGTCCTGCCGAAGATCGTGCGTACGCCGGTCGCGGCGACCTCGCCGGTCACTTCGCCGCGGGTGACTACGGTTCCCGCCGGCACCGTGCCCGGGGACTCGACCTCGACCGGGATCGACTCGCCCGTCAACGCCGACTGGTCGATCGCCACCTGCCCGTCGAGCGCGCGGACGTCGGCGGGCACCAGATCGCCGGCGCGGAGACGGACGCGGTCGCCGGGCACCAGCTCCGCGGCCGGACGCAGCTGCCAGCGGCCGTCGCGTTGTACGCGTGCGAACGACGTTATCCGGTCTCTGACCGAGTCTAAGGCGCGCTCGGCGCGGCGCTCCTGGACGAAGGCTAGAGCGGCGTTCAGCAGCAGGAGCGCGCCGATGACGATCGCGTCGACGTGCTTGGCGAGCACGAGCTGCAGTGCCAGCGCGAGCTCGAGCATCCATGGCACCGGGCCCCAGAGCTTGCCGAGAAACGACTGCAGCGGATGGGGTGGTGTGCGCGGAGCGGCGTTCGGTCCGTATCGCTGCAGACGCGCCTCGGCCTCGCGACTCGTGAGGCCGGCGCCGGGGGCAGCGCCGGCGGCGATCTCTCCCGCCGTGACGTCCATGGCTCATGGTATTCCACGTCGGGGAGCGGATCGGAACGCGGCCCGGTTCGTCCCGCGAGCTCCGTCGGGCGCCGCTCCCTCCTGCAGGGACGCGCTCAGTCGTCGTCGTGCTTGGTGTGGTGCGCGGCGGCGCCCGTCCCCGGCGTCGACGTGTAGGCGCTCGCCGCGCCGTGCTCGTAGACGAGCCGGCCGCCGGCTTCCCCGGTGCGATAGCCGAGGAAGAGCACGACGAGCGTGCCCGCGACCGCGACCGCCGCTGCGGCGCGCGCGGTCGTCTCGCGCCGAACCGCCGCGGCGGCAATGTGCAGGAAGAGGATGGCCCCCGCGGCCCAGGTGAAGGCCTCCGCGGCCTCCTCGTGCGCCTCGATGACCTTCTCGGCGACGACGCGCTCGACGCGATCCTCTTCGCGCTCGCCGCTCCGCAGTGCTACGACGCTACTGGCGACGAGGACCAGCTGCAGGGCGACGGCGACCATCCAGGTGCGGCGAGGCAGGACGTCAGCCCACCACGCCGCGAGGAGTCCGCCCGATACGAGCGGCATCAGCACCGCGAGCGCGATCGGCAAGTGGACCACCTTGGGGTGAAAGAAAAGAGCACTCATGTTACGAACCTCCTGATTCGAGATGTGCCGAGCTTGCGCCCGCCACGGTGCGGTCGTCCATTGAACGGATGTCGTATGCGAGAGATTTCCAAGGGTTCGCCGTGGTGACTTCGACGCCCGGCGGAGGCGAGCGGCGCTTCGCGGCGATCCTCGCAGTGCTGTTCGCCTCCATGGCGTTCCTCGCCGCCGTGGACATCGTCGGCGACGCCGGGGCGGAGGTGGGCAGGGCGCATCTGGCGGTCGAGGGCGCCGTGGTCGTGATCGGCCTCGCCGGGAGCTTCTGGATGGCGGCGCGGGTGCGCACCCTTGCGGCCGAACACCGCGCCCTCGCGGTACGTGCCGATCACCTCGCCCGCCGCCTCGTCGATTCCGAGCAGGAAGCGGCGCACTGGCGTCAAGAGGCCGGCGACCTGATCGCCGGCCTCGGCGATGCCATCGACCGGCAGCTCGACCGTTGGGCGCTGTCGCCGGCGGAGAAGGAGGTCGCCCTCCTGCTCCTCAAGGGCCTGAGCCACAAGGAGATCGGCACCATCCGCAACGTCAGCGAAGCGACCGTTCGCCAGCAGGCCCGGGCTCTCTACGCCAAAGCCGGCCTCGAAGGCCGCCGCGATCTCGCCGCCTTCTTCCTGGAAGACCTATTGGTTCCACGGACCAAGTAGCGGCAGCCACCGCCCGCCGGCCCTGGCCGGCGCCGGCGGGACCGGGCTCTACAACCGGTGCTTCTTGAGCTTGTACCAGAGGGTGCGCTCGCTGACGCCGAGCCGCCGCGCCGCTTCTGCCTTGTTGTCGCTGCTCTCGGACAGCGCTCGCAGGATGAGCTTGCGCTCTAGCTGCGCCACCGCACCCTCGAGCCCGCCCTCGTCGAGCGCCGGCTCCTCTGCAGCCGGCGCCGCGGTCGCCGGCAGGAGCGAGCGGACGAAGTCGCCGTCGATCTCGGACCTCGTGCTCAACACGACCGCGCGCTCGACGAAATTCTGTAGCTCGCGGACGTTGCCCGGCCAGTCGTAGCCTTCGAGCACCTGGAATGCGTCCGCCGTGAGCCGGAGATTGCCCTTGCCGAGCTCGGCGGCGAAGCGGCGGAGGAAGGACTCGAAGAGCGGGCGCAGGTCGTTGCGGCGGGCGCGCAGCGGCGGCATCTCCACGAGGAAGACGTTCAAGCGATAGTAGAGGTCCTCGCGAAATGTTCCGGCCCGAATGCCGGCCGTGAGGTCGCGATTGGATGAGCTCACGACCCGCACGTCGACGGGCATGCGGCGATTGCTGCCGACCGGCTCGATGATGCCTTCCTGGAGGACCCGCAGGAGCTTCGCCTGGAGCGGGTAGGGCATGTCGCCGATCTCGTCGAGGAAGAGGGTGCCGCCGTCGGCGATCTCGAACTTGCCGACGCGCGCCGCCTGGGCGCCGGTGAAGGCGCCGCGGGCATGGCCGAAAAGCTCGCTCTCGAGGAGTTCTCCAGGGATGGCGGCACAGTTGAGCGGCACGAATAGCTTCGCGGCCCGCGGGCTCCGGTTGTGGATGGCGCGCGCGACCAGCTCCTTGCCGGTACCCGTTTCGCCGGTGATCAGCACCGCGCTCCTGGTCGGCGCGATCCGCTGCACGAGATCGAAGATGCGCTGCATCGCCGGCGAGGCGCCGACGAGGTTCTCGAAGGCGGCGGGCACGTCATAGCGCTCGCGCAGGTAGCGGTTCTCGGTGCGATAGCGCGTCAGATCGAGGGCGTTGCGGATGACGATCTCGACCGCGTCGAGGTCGAAAGGCTTCAGGATGAAGTCGAACGCGCCGTGCTTCATCGCTTCGACGGCCGTCTGCACGGTGCCGTAGGCCGTCAACACGATGACCGGCACCTCGGCGTCGAGCTGGCGCAGGTGCTCGATCCACGCCATGCCGCCCATACCGGGCATGCGCAGGTCGGTCATCACCAGATCGAATTTCTCCTGGCGGAAGAGGACGAGCGCTTCCTCGCCGCTCTCCGCCGCTGTCGATTCGAGACCCATCTGCTCGAGCAGCATCTGCAGCACGCGGCGCATCTTGCGCTCGTCGTCGACGACCAACACCCGCTTCATGGCGCTCCCTTCGCCGCCGGCAGCTCGACCCGGAACGTGGCGCCGGCGTTCGGCGCGCTCGTGACCGCTACCCGGCCGCGGTGCGCGATCACGACCCGCTCCACGAAGGCCAGGCCGAGACCGGTGCCACCCTCGCGGCGCGTGAAGAACGGCGTGAAGATCTCGGCCTGGATCTCCGGCGCGATGCCTGGACCGTCGTCCGCGACCTCGAAGCCGACCCGGCCGTGCGCGGGGCCGAAGGTGCGGAGCTCGATACGGCCGCCGTGCGGCAGCACGTGCAGCGCGTTGACGAGGAGGTTCAACGCCACCTGATAGATCTGTTCGGGATCGCAGCGGGCGAGGCAGGGCTGCGGGCAGTGCAGGCCGAGCGCCACGCTCTGCGAGGCGGCCTGACCGCGTACGAAGTCGACCGCCCGGCGGAGCAGAGGCGCGAGCGGGGTTTCCTCGATGACCGGCTCGTGCGGGCGGCCGAGCTCGGTGAGGGCGGCGACGACGCGCTCGAGGCGGTCCACCTCGCCGACGATCATGTCGACGAGCTCGATCGTCCGCCGTTCATCCGTGCCGCGCGTCCGCCGCAGCATCTGCGCCGACCCGCGCATGATGCCGAGCGGGGTGCGGACCTCGTGCGCCAGGCCGGCCGCGATCTCGCCGACGGAGGCGAGCTTCGCTGCGGCGACCAGATCGTGCTGCGCCTGGCGGAGGTCGGCCGCCATGGCATTGAAGGCGAGCGTGAGCTCGCCGATCTCGTCCTGCGAGCGCACCGGCAACGGCGGCAGCGAGGGCTCGCGGGCGAGGTCGCGCGCCGCCCGGGTCAGCGAGTACAGGGGCAGGGACATCCGCCGGGCGAGGATGGTCGCCGCGATCATGCCCGCCGTCAAGACCACGACGAGCGCGAACAAGAGGCGCCGCCGCATGGTACGCACGGGCGCCAGCGCTTCGGCGCGGGGCTGGAGTGCGAGCACTGCCCAGCGGGCGATCGGCGCGTGCAGGGCCACGCGGCCGACGAGCGCGTCGGCCGCCGGCTCGTAGACATACTCGTCCCGGCCGGGGTCGGCCGGTCGCGCGAGCGTCTTCCAGCCTTCGCGGCCGAGATCGCGATCGCCGTGGACGTCGCCGCCTGCGGGCGTGGCGCTACCGGCGACCACGGCATCGCCGTCGACGATCAGGATGTCGACGCGGAGGCCGGTGGCGGCGAGGTCGCGGCCCACCTCGGCGGCGATGCCGGTGAACGCCGTCCAGTCGTAGAGCGCGAGGAGGGCTCCGATCGCGGTTCCCGGGCTCTCGGGGTCTCCGATCGGCGCCGCCAGCTCGAGCACACGCCGTCCCGAGTGTGCGGCGGTGACCGGTCCGTGCAGAAAGGCGTCGTGCGCCGCTACCGCCTCGCGCCAGCTCGCCACGGGAGGCGGCGATACGCCGATCAGGCGCGGGTTGCTCGACGCGATCGTGCGCCCCTCCATATTGACGACGAAGAGATCGACGTAGGACGGGTCGCCGGCTCGCTGCGCCTGGAGGAAGGTCGCGATGCGCTTGTCGACGTCGCCGACGATGATTTCCCGCATCACGTCCTGGCGGGCCCAGGCGCGGAGCTTGCCTTGCTGTTCGGCGAGCGCCGCCTCGAGGTCGCCGCCGACGTCCGCTGCGATAAGGTGCAGCTGGTGGCCGATCGTCGCTTCGAGGGCGCGCGAGGCGTCGCGCGACGCGATGACGCCGAAGATGCCGGCCGGGAGCGTCACCAGCGCGAAGGCTAGCAGCACCAGCTTGCCGCGAAGCGTGAGGGTCGGACGCCGCGTCATCGGTTGTCGGAGTGGACGACTTCGTCTAATGGTCGTCCGCTTGCAAGCGGGACGCCGACGCCTCGGATGGTGGCGCGCGCACGCGGCGGTGCTCGTCGCGGCGCTTGCGACTGCCTCGGGGGTGAGCCGCGCGGCGGCTCCGCCGCTGGCTCCGGTCGAGGCTGGCGAAGAGCCGATCGCGTCGTGGTCGACGCCTCTCGGGGCGCTTCGCTACGTGCCCGGCCGCGGCCTCCAGGTAGGCGACACCGGGCTCACGCTCGGCGGCTACACGAATGCTACACTGCGCCGCGACGAAGGCAGCGAGGCGAGCTTCAACCTGGAGGAGCTGAGCCTTTTCGTCATCTACGAACCCTTGTCCCGCCTGCGCTTCTTCTCCGAGCTCGAGTACGACGACGTCTTCGACATCGATACCAGCGGGGACAGCGAGAGCCGCGAAGAGTCGGCGACCGTGGAGCGCCTGTACCTCGATTTCGGGCTTTCCGACGCCGTCAACCTGCGTACCGGCATCTTCCTGACCCCGGTCGGGCGCTGGAACGTCATCCACGCGGCGCCGCTCGTCTGGACGACGTCCCGGCCGCTTTCGACCCGGATACCCTTCGACCCGAACGTCACCGGCGCCATGCTGTCGGGCGCGTTCTTCCCGGAGAACGGGGTCGTTACGTACAGCCTGTTCGACCAGTTCGCCGGGCCGATCGAGGGCAATCCCGACTTCGACCCCGCCGACCACAGCGTCGGTGCGCGGGTGCAATACGACGCCGAGCGCGGCTGGTCGGTCGGCTCGAGCTACGTCGCCGCGCGCAGGGACGGCTGCTGGAGGCATCTGGGCGGCATCGATGCGCTGTGGAGTCTGCCTCCGATCGAGGTCATGGGCGAAGCGGTAGCCGATGCCGGCGAGGGCGGCGAGCCGCAGTGGGGCTTCTATCTGCAACCCGTGCTCGCGGTGAGCGAACGTCTGGCGCTCGTATTCCGCTACGAGCACTTCGCGCCCGCAGGATCGCCGCCGCAGGTGAACGTGCTGACGATGGGCTTCGCGTTCCGGCTGCTGCCTACGGTCGTCTTCAAGAGCGAGTATCAGGTCGTCGATCGTTCCACGTCCGTAGCACCCGCCGGTCTTCGGGCCTCGATCGCGGTGCTCCTCTGATCGTGCGCGCGCTCCTCGGCGCGTGGGTGGCGGCGACGTTGTGGCTCGGGGCACTGCCGGCGAGCGGCGCCGAGGAGCTCGAGCTCGCCGTCATCGTCCATCCGACGCGCGCCGCTGCCCTGACAACCGAGGCCGTGAAACGCATCTTCCTCAAACGCCAGCGCTTCTGGGACGACGGCCACCCGATCGTGGCGATCAACCAGGAGGTCGGGACGCCGGCACGCGAGGCGTTCACGCGGCTGGTCTTCGGCGCCGAGGCGGCGCGACTCCCCGCGTACTGGAACGAGCGATACTTCCATGGCGTGCTGCCCCCCATCATCCTCGGGTCCGAGGAGGCGGTGATGCGCTACGTGGCGAGCCGGCCCGGCGCCATCGGCTATGTGGACGCGCGGCACGCCGATGCTTCGGTCGCGGTCGTGCTGCGACTTCGCTGACGGCGCTCGGCACGGGCGCGGCTCGAGCGGAAGGGCGGCGGCCGCCGCTTCCGGGCCGTGCGCATCGCCTCGGGCGGCCGCTCGCCGAGCCCTGGTCCGGCCGCCGGCAGCGGCGGCGCCATTGGTGCTCCGGCGCTCGCCGTGGTCCGCCGCCGCGCCGGCGACGCGCGACTTGCCAGGCGGGAAGGCGTGCCCTACCGTCCCCGGGGTCATGCTCCGAGCGCTCGCGGGTCGCCGCGTGATCTTCGTGGTCGGGAAGGGCGGCGTCGGCAAGAGCACGGTCGCGACGGCGCTCGCGGTGGCGTTCGCGGAGGCGGGCAAGCGCGTGCTCCTCGGGCAGATGGAGTCGAACCGGCGCCTCGCCGGGTTCCTCGACCTTGCGGACGCCGGCGGCGGTCCGGTGGAGGCGCTGCCGAACCTGTCCGTGCTCACGATCGACGGCGAGTCCGCGCTCAGCGAGTACCTCGGACTCGTGCTGCCCGTACGCCGCGTGCAGAAGATGGTCGTCGAGAGCAAGCTCTATCACCATTTCGTCGCTGCGGCTCCGGGGCTCAAGGAGCTGATGACGGTCGGCAAGATCTGGTACGAGGAACAGCTCGTCGTCCAGGGCCGGCGCAAGTGGGACGCGATCGTCGTCGATGCGCCGGCGACGGGCCACGTCCTCCAGTACCTGCGCATGCCGGGCGCGGCAGCAGAGGCGTTCGGGCCGGGGCTGGTCCGGCGCGAGGCGCAGCGGGTGATGGAGTTGCTGGTCGACCCCGTCCGCACGGCGGTCTGTCCGGTCACGACCGCCGAGGAGATGCCGGTCAGCGAGACGACGGAGATGTATCAGCAGCTGCGCGAGCGGCTGCGCATGCCTCTCGGAGTGCTGTTCGTGAACCGCGTCCACATGGCGCCGCTGACGCCCGACGCCGTGCCGGCGGTGCCGGAGGGGGCGTCGGCGTTGGTCGCCGACGCCTTGCGCTGCGCTCGCGAAGAGGCCGGCTGGGCAGCCATCAACCGCCGCTATCTCGAGCGTCTGCGCGAGGCGGTGCCGATGCCGACGGTGCTCCTGCCGTTCCTCTTCGCCGAGGAGTTCGGCCTTGCCGAGGTGCGCGCCCTGATGAAGAACGCCGGCCGCCAACCCGCGCCTGATCCCACCGGGGCCAGCGCCCCATGCTGAAGGACCTGGTGCGCCGTCATCGGGTGATCGTCTGCGTCGGCAGCGGCGGCGTCGGCAAGACGACGACTGCCGCGACCATCGCGCTCTGGGGGGCGCTGGCGGGGCGGCGCGCCGTCGTGCTGACGATCGACCCCGCGCGCCGGCTGGCGAGCTCGCTCGGCATCGCCGAGCTCGGCGATGAGCCCCGTCAGGTCGCCGCCGACCTCCTCGCGAGCACGGGTAAGCCCGTTCGCGGCTCGCTCGCGGCCATGATGCTCGACCAGAAGAACGCCTGGGACCGGCTCGTCGCGCGCCATGCCCCGTCCGCCGAGGTGCGCGAGCGCATTCTGCGCAACCGCTTCTACCTCCACCTGTCGCAGAGCTTCGCGGGCTCGCACGAGTACATGGCGATCGAACAGCTCTGCCTCCTCTGCGAGAGCGCCGACTACGATCTCATCGTGCTCGATACGCCGCCGACCAAGCGGGCCCTCGACTTCTTCGAGGCGCCGGAGCGGATTCGCGACTTCCTCGACCGCAAGATCGTGCGCTGGTTCGTGATGCCCTACCTTTCGCAGGGTTGGGCGGCGGCGAAGGCCATGAACCGCACCGTCGGGTTTCTCTTCCGGAAGCTCGAGGAGGCGACCGGCGTGAGCGCGCTCGCCGAGGTCACGGATTTCTTCGCGGCCATGAGCGGCATGTTCGACGCGTTCACGGCGCGCACCGACGTCATCCACGGCATTCTGCGTGCGGCGACGACGGCGTTCGTGCTGGTCACGGGTCCCGAGGAGCAAGTGCTGACGGAGGCCGAGTTCTTCTCCGAGCGGATGCGGTCGCTGCGCATGCCGCTCGGCGGCGTCGTCTTCAATCGGGTGCACGAGGAGCTATCCGCCGATCCGGCGGCGTTCCCCGGCGGGACGGTGACGCGGCTCGACGAAGAAACCGTGCGCACGGCGCTCGTTGCCGCCGGCATCACCTGCGAGCACCTCGACTGGCTGGCGGCGAACTTCGTAGACTACCAGCTGCTGGCGCGCGGCGAGGCGATCCGCATGGAGCAGTTCCGCGCCGGACTTTCGCGGCGCGTACCGTTCGTCACCGTCCCGAACTTCGATAGCGACGTCCACGACCTCGTGAGCCTGACGCGCATGCACCCGTATCTGTTCGGCGCTGCGAATCCGGCGGACGGCGTCGAGTCCCGCCCGCCGCGGCGCCGGCGCCGCCCGCACGGCTGAACCGGGCGCGGCACGGCGGCGCTCACCACGGCGCGCCGCGCACCAGCATGACGCCGGCGGCGACGAGGACGAGAGCCAGGAGGACGTTGATGCGACCCAGGACGGAGGTCTGGCGCCGGGCGCGCTGGGCGGCGGGTGACTGCGGATCCGCGGCGATGGCTCTGGTCGCGCGCGGTCCGAGGATGAAGTCGTGTACGGCGCTGACCACGAGCACGAGCAGGAAAGCAGCCAACTTGACGAGGACGGTCTCGCCGAAGGACGAGTGCAGCCATTCGGCGCGGCCGAAATCCGCCGGTCGGACGCCGCGAATCCAGAGATTGAAGGTGCCGGTCACCAGCAGCAAAAGAAAACAGGCCCAGCCGACATCGCGAAAGCGCTCGCCCGTTTCGCGGAGAAAGACGGCGGCATCCGCGTTCGGACCCCGGCGCAGCCAGGGGACGACGACCAGGACCAGGAACAGCATGCCTCCGACCCACACGGTGGCGGCGAGGATGTGGATCCAGACCGAAAATAAATAGAGTGCGTGCATAGCCCGTTCCTCTGCGGATTCGTGGCGCTTGTCCAGCCGCGGCCGGGGTGCTCGCGCCCCGGCGCCGGGTGCGGCGACGTCAGGCTACCGGCTTGCTCGCCGCCTTCTCGCGCGCCACCAGGTCGGTCACGTCGCGGGCGACCGCGACCGAGCCCAGCGGTCTGCCGTCGTCGTCGAGCACCAGCGCGAAGCTCATCTCGACGTAGAGCTTGCTGCCGGAGCGGTGCAGCCCGCGGGTGCGCGTCGGCTTGCCCCCGAGCCGTGTCCGGCCTGCCGCTATGGCGCGATGGAAGCCGCGCCAATGGGCCTGCCGCAGGTGCTCGGGGATTATCAGGTCGAGGCTCTGTCCGAGGGCTTCGGCCGCGGAGAAGCCGAACAGCGCCGCGGCGGCGGCGTTCCAGCGCCGGATGATGCCGTCGCGATCGGCGAAGATGATGGTGTCGCCGGCCTGCTCGACCATCCGCTCGGCGAGGTCGTACGGATCGTGGGTCACGGGTGGCTTCGGCATGCGGGAGTCTCCATAGTCGCCGCGGCGACAGCTCCGTCGTCATACCAGGGCGAGCATGCGGGTGGTACCGCGCGCCCCTCTTCCGAAACCTCTTCGAGCGCGCGATAAGGGGCCCTTCGATGTGGATCGTCCGTCTCGCGCTCCGCCGGCCGTTTTCCGTCGCGGTGACGGCGCTCTTGATGCTCGTCCTGGGTAGCCTCTCCTTCGCGCGGATGAACGTCGACATCTTCCCGGCGATCGATCTGCCGGTCGTGCTGGTGGTCTGGAGCTACCCCGGGCTCTCGACGACCGACATGGAGCGGCGGGTCGTCCTGCTGAGCGAGCGGGCCTTTTCCACCACGGTGAACGGCATCGAGCACATGGAGTCCGAATCGTTCGCCGGGATCGGCATGATCAAGGTGTACTTCCATCCCGGCGCCGACGTCGGCGGCGCCATCGCCCAGATGAGCTCGGTGGCGCAGACGGTGCTGCGGATCATGCCTCCCGGGATCCAGGCGCCGAACATCATCGACTACAACGCCGCCAACGTTCCGGTGGCGCAGCTGAACGTCAGTAGCGACACGCTGTCCGAGTCGGCGCTCTTCGACTACGGCCTCAATTTCATCCGGGTGAAGCTCTTCACGATCGAGGGCCTGTCGTCACCGGCGCCGCTCGGCGGCGTCAACCGGGCGGTCATGGTGAATCTCGACCCCGAGGCGCTCTACGCGAACAACCTGTCGCCGCAGCAGGTGTCGAACGCGCTGGCGGCGGCCAACGTCATCATCCCCTCGGGCTCGGTGAAGATCGGCGACCGCGAGTACAGCGTGCAGTTGAACGGGAGTCCGGAGCGCGTCGAGGACTTCAACCGCTTGCCGCTGCGGGTGATCGACGGCGTTCCGGTGGCGCTCGGCGACGTGGCGCCGGTCGCCAACGCCCACCAGGTGCAGACGAACGTGGTGCGGGTGAACGGCGCCCGCGCGACCTACCTGATGATCATCAAGCACGCGGCGGCGTCGACGCTGGCGGTGGTCGACCGCGTCAAGCGCGCGATCCCCGACATCCTGGCGACGGCGCCGAAGGGCATGGACGTGACCTTGACGTTCGATCAGTCGCGTTTCGTCCGCGGCGCGCTTGCCGACGTGGTGCGCGAGGCCATGGTCGCGGCGGTGCTGGTGGCGCTGATGGTGCTGGTCTTCCTCGGCTCGGCTCGGAGCATGCTGATCGTGATCGTCTCGATTCCGCTCTCCATCTTGACGGCGATCTTCGCGCTGCACGTCACCGGCCAGACCATCAACGTGATGACGCTGGGCGGCCTGGCGCTCGCGGTCGGCATGCTCGTCGACGATGCGACCGTCGAGGTCGAGAACATCCACCGCAACCACGCGATGGCGAAGCCGCTCCTGCGCGCCATCCTCGACGGAGCGGCGCAGATCGCCATGCCGACGCTCGTCGGGACGCTCGCGATCTGCATCGTCTTCGTTCCGGTCGTGCTGCTCACGGGAGTCGCGAAGTTCCTCTTTACGCCGCTGGCGCTGGCGGTGGTCTTCGCGATGCTGACCTCGTACCTGCTGTCGCGCACCCTGGTGCCGACGATGGCCCGCTACCTGCTGCCGGAAACGCATGACGAGCCCTCCGGCAGCTCGCTCTGGCGGCGCTTCCTCGCAGCGTTCGAGGCGCGTTTCGAGCGGCTGCGCGCGTCGTATCGCGACGTGCTCGGCGTCTTCGTGGTGCGCCGGCGGTTCACGCTCACGTGCGTCGCCGTCTTGATCGCGGCGTCGTCGTGCCTGCTGCTGGTGGTCGGCGAGGACTTCTTCCCCGTCGTCGACGCGGGGATGATGAAGCTCCACGTCCGAGCGCCGACGGGGACTCGCATCGAGCGCACCGAGCGCCTCGTCGACGATGTCGAGCGCGTGATCCGCTCGATCGTGCCGCCGGAGGAGATCGTCGGCATCAGCGACAACATCGGCGTGCCGGTTTCGTACAATCTCGCCTTCTACCAGACGGACAGCATCGGCCCGATGGACGCGGACGTGCTGGTGCAGCTGCGGGAGGGGCACGGACCGACCGCCGACTATCAGGATCGCATCCGCCGTGCGCTTGCCGAAGCGATACCCGAGGGCCAGTTCTACTTCCAGGCCGCGGACATCGTGAGCCAGGTTCTGAATTTCGGGCTGTCCGCGGCCATCAACGTGCAGATCCAAGCCTTCGACCTCGGCGCCGCTTACGAGCGGGCGACGACCTTGATGGAGAAGATGGCGCGCATCCCGGGGCTCACCGACCTGCGGATCGCGGAGCCGCTCGACTATCCGACGCTGGCGGTGAACGTCGATCGCGCCAAGGCTCTCGAGCTCGGCGTCAGCGAGGCCGACGTCGCCTCGAGCCTGCTCACCTCCCTCAGCACGAGCTTCTTGCTGCAGCCGAACCAGTGGCTCGATCCTGCGAACGGCGTGAACTACAGCGTGCTGCTGCAGACGCCGCAGTACAAGGTCGATTCCCTTGCCGCACTGGCGCGGACGCCGCTCGCGTCGCCGCGCGGCGCGGATCTGGAGCCGCAGCTCCTCGGCAATCTCGCCACCATCGGCCAGGACGTGTCGCCGGCGGTGATCCAGCACTACTCGGTGCAGCGGGTCATCGATGTCAATGCCGGAGTCCACGGCCGCGACCTCGGCAGCGCGTCGGCCGCCGTCGAGCGGGCCATCGCCGAGCTCGGATCCTTGCCGCCGGGCATGCGTATCGCCGTCCGCGGCCAGAGCCAGGCGATGCGCGAGTCCTTCGCCTCCCTCGGCCAGGCGCTCGTACTCGCGATCGTGCTCGTCTACTTGTTGATGGTGGCGAACTTCCAGTCGTGGCTCGAGCCCTTCATCATCCTGCTCGCGGTGCCGGGGGCGCTAGCGGGAGCGCTCTGGATGCTGGTGCTGACGGGCACCACCATCAACGTCGAGTCGGCGATGGGAGCCATCATGGCGGTCGGAGTCGCGGTCGCCAACGGCAACCTCCTCATCGTCTTCGCCAACGAGCTGCGCGAGGAGGGCTTCGGTCCGGTCGAAGCCGCGATCGAGGCCGGGCGCATCCGCTTGCGCCCGATCATCATGACGGCGCTGGCGATGATCCTCGGTATGCTGCCGATGGCGCTCGGCCTCGGCGGCGCCGATCAGAATGCGCCGCTCGGGCGGGCGGTGATCGGCGGGCTCATCGCGGCGACGCTGATGACGCTCTTCGTGGTGCCGGCCGTGTATGCGTTCTTCGGCCGCAACGTCATCGGCAAGCACGAACGCGACGCCGAGATCGCGGCGGTGATGCCGGAAGGAACCCTCGAGGCATGAACGAGGATCCGCGCCACTACGTAGCCCGCGAGCCCGGCCGCAGCTTTCGCGCCTGGTGGACGGGCGCCGTCCTCCTCGTCTGTGCGGCGACCGCTGCGGTCGTGCTGGCACGCGACCTGCGCGTGCGGCGGCAGGTCGAAGTCAAGGGGCGCGAGGCGGCTGCCGGTCGGCGCGTGCTCGTGACGCAGCCGCAGCGCGGTCCCGCGCGCCGTACGCTCGAGGTCCCGGCGACGGTGCGCGGCTTCGAGGAGTCGCCGGTCTACGCCAAGGTCGCGGGGTACTTGAAGAGCATCGCCGTCGACAAGGGCGATCGCGTCGAGGCGGGCCAGGTGATCGCCGAGCTCGAGTCGCCGGAGCTCGATCAGCAGGTCGCGAACGCCCGGGCGGCGTATGTTCTGAAGAAGGCCACCGACGCGCGCTTCCAGACCCTCGTGCGCAGCGGCGTCGTCGCCCAGCAGGCGGCGGACGAGACCCACAGCGACCTGCAACAGGCTGCGGCCACGCTCGCGCAGCTCGAGGCGATGCAGGCTTACGAGCACATCCGGGCGCCGTTCGCCGGCGTCGTGACGGTGCGCGACGTCGATCCGGGAGTGCTCGTGCCGCAGGCGACGGCGGCATCGGGCGGAATGGCGATCGTGACCGTGGCGTCGTTCGCGGTCGTGCGCGTCTATGCCGACGTGCCGCAGAGCGCGGCGCCGCGGCTCCAGGTCGGCGATCCGGCGACGATCACCGTCAAGGAGTACCCCGGTCGAGCGTTCACCGGCGCCGTGAGCCGCCGTGCCGAAGCGCTGCGGCCGGCGACGCGGACGATGCTCGTCGAGGTGGACGTGCCGAACGACGACGGTGCCCTCCGTCCGGGCATGTACGCGACGGCGCGCTTCACCATTACCCTTCCCGACGGACCGCTGCTGGTTCCCGACGACGCACTGGTGTTCCGCAGCGGCAAGATCTACGTGCCGGTGGTGCGCGACGGGCGGCTCGTTCTCGCCGAGGTCGTGCTCGGGTACGACGACGGGCGCAAGGTCGAGATCGTCTCCGGCCTCGCTGCCGGCGATGTCGTGGCGATGAACGTCGGCCAGGCGGCGCGCGACGGCGAGCCCGTGCAGCCGATGCCGCTGCAGCGCTGATCAGCGGCCGGCGAAATGCGCCGGAGCGGCCGGCGATCGCGCCGCGGTGCCCGCCGGCTCGTAGCTCGAGCGGTAGCTGTCCCAGCTGCGGCAGCTCTCGCAGTAGCCGCGCCATTCTTCGGCTTCGGCGCCGCACACCTGGCAGCGGAAGACGCCGAGAGCGCACGTCGCGAGCGCGTGCCGGAAAGCGCGGACGGCGTCGTCATGCGCGCCGCGCCGCACGTGCAGCTCGGCGAGGAGGCCGTGATAGCCGGCGAGCGTGTTCCACGGCGGACCGACGTGCGTCAACTCGGCGCCGGCTTCGTCGAGCTTGCCCGAGCGAATGAGCTGGCGGGCGCGAAAGAGGCGTGCCGCGCCGTCGTCGGGATGGCGGCGCAGCAGGCGGCGCGTGAAGACGTCGAGGCGGTGGGCGCGCGGGCTGCCGGCGAGCAGGCGCTCGAGCCGCTCGAGCGCGCCGCCGCGGGCACCGCGCAGCACCGCGCGCCGCCAGACCCTCTCGGCCTGCCGCGGCTGGTCGGCGGCGAGGAGCGCGTCGCCGAGGCTAACCGCTGCCGGCTCGAAGTCGGGATGAGCGCGCAGAATGGCGCGCAGCTCGGCGGTGCGCGCGGCCGCATCGGCGAGCTCGAGGGCGCTTTGGTAGCGCATGCCGATCAGGGTGCGCTCGCCCTCGGCCCGCGTCGCCGCGTCGTGCGTGACCGCGAGCAGCGCCTCTTGCACGCGGCCGGCCTCGCTCCAGCGGCCGAAGGCGGTGTAGGCGTCGCGGAGCGCGGTCAGCACGCGCGGACTGACGGCGTCGGCGCGTCGCGCCCGCTCGAGCGTCTCGATCGCTGCCGCCGGATCGCCGCTGCCGCGCTGCGCTTCGGCGAGGAAGAGCAGGAGCTTCGGGTCGGGACCGCGGCGATCGAGCCCCTCCTCGAGCACGATGCGGGCACCCCGGAAATCGCCCTCGTCGAGGTAGGTACGCGCGAACATCAGGAACGCCGCCAGGTCGTCGGGGCCGTCGCGGAGCGCCTTGGCGAGCGAGGTGCGCGCCTTATCGATCTCACCGAGCCATGCGAAGGAAAGCCCCTGCTCCTTGCGGACCTGCTGGCGACGCTGACGGCGTGCCAGCCGCTCGGCCCTCCAGCCGCGCACGGCCGCCTGACTGGCGCGGGCGAGAGAGCCGACGAACATCACGGCGTTGCCGGCGAGGAACGCTCCCAGCAGCACCAGCGGCAGTGGCCCCGTCCACTCGCGCGTCGCGCTCAAGCGGAGGGTTACCGATTCCGGGTTCAGGTGCAGCAGCCAGCCGACGCCTATCAAGGCGGCGGTGATCGTTGCTAGGAGGATGGTGAGCCGCAGCACGGATGCGTCGCCCCGCTCAGATCGCGGCGGTCTTGCTGCTGAATCCGAGCGCTTGGCTGCGCAGCGGCTCGGGCAGCGAGACCTCGGGGGCGTGCTCCCAGAGCCGTTCGAGATCGTAGAACTCGCGGACCGGCTTCTGGAACACGTGCACGACGACGTCGTTGAAGTCGATCAGCACCCATTGCCCGCGTGTCAGGCCTTCGATCGCGAGCGGCCGCTGGCCGACCTTGCGGAGCTCTTCGTCGACAGCCTGGGCGATGGCCTGGACTTGCCGGTCGGAGCGCCCGGTGCAGATGAGGAGGTAGTCGGTTATCGCGGTGAGGCCGCGGACATCGAGCACGACGAGATCGATCGCTTTCTTGTCCAGCGCCGCGGCCGCGCACCGGAGCGCCTTCGTGAGGCCGTCGGCGGCCGTCAACGGGCGGCAGTCCTCCCCGAAGAATAGAGCCCGTGCGCGGCGACGTACTCGACGACTGCATCGGGAACCAGATAGCGAATGGAGCGGCCTTCGGCGCAGCGTCGGCGGATGTCGGACGCGGAGATCATCAGCGCCGTCACCGGGAGGAAACGAAGCGCTCGACCGGAGCGATGCACGTACACTCCACGAGTGGGCTCATAACAGAAGGCATTTTCGACGGCAATCGGCAGTTTGCCGGCGGACGTTTCCGGCCGCGAGGTGACGCAGAAGTCGCAGAGAGTGAAGATCGTCGCGAAGTCCTTCCAGGTGCCGATTTCCGCGAAGGCGTCGGCGCCGACGATGAGCGTGATCTGCGCGTCGGGCTCGCGTGCTTGCACCTGGCGCACGGTGTCGATCGAGTACGACGGACCGGCGCGCTCGACCTCGGAGAAGTCGAGCCCGAGCGGACCGCCGGGCGGCACGGCGAGCTCGAGCATGCGGCGGCGATCGGCGATCGGCGCATGGTCGGCGGCCTTGTGCGGCGGCCGCGCCGAGAGCACGAGATCGACGCGATCGAGCGCGAGCGCCTCGCGAGCTTCCTCGGCCGTGCGCAGGTGCCCGAGGTGCACCGGATCGAAGGTGCCGCCGAAAAGTCCGAGGCGCCGCATCGCGTCTCAGGTGCGGATCTGACCGCTCCCGTGCACGACGTACTTGTACGTGGTGAGCTCGCGGAGCCCCATCGGACCGCGCGCATGCAGGCGGTTGGTGCTGATGCCGATCTCGGCGCCGAAGCCGAACTCGAAGCCGTCGGTGAAGCGCGTCGACGCGTTCACGAAGACGGCAGCGGAGTCGACCTCGGCGGTGAAGCGGTCGGCGGCGGCCGGATCGGTCGTGACGATCGCCTCGGCGAGGCCCGACCCGTAGCGGCGGATGAACTCCATCGCCTCGGCGATCGAGCCGACGACCCTCACCGCCAGGACGAGATCCAGGTACTCGGTGCTCCAGTCCGCTTCCGTCGCCGACCTGGTGCCGGGTACGAGCCGCACCGTCTCGGGGCAGCCGCGGAGCTCGACGCCGGCTGCTACCAGCTGCCGCGCGATCGCGGGCAGGAACGCCGCCGCGGCGTCGCGGTGCACGAGCAGATTCTCGATGGCGTTGCAGACGCCGGGCCGCTGCGTCTTCGCATTCATGACCAGCTTCTCGGCGAGTGCCAGGTCGGCCTTGGCGTCGACGTAGAGCTGGCAGACGCCGTTCAGGTGCTGGATCACCGGGATGCGGGAGCCCTCCGTGATCGCCCGGATCAGCTCTTCGCCGCCGCGCGGGATGATGACGTCGATGAGATCGTCCTGCTTCAGGAGGATCTGTACCGCGGCGCGATCGGTGCTGCGGACGAGCGCGATGGCGTCGCGCGGGATCGTGGCCGCGGCGTCGCGCAGCACGTCGGCGATCAGGCAGTTGGTGCGGAAGGCCTCGCTGCCGCCGCGCAGCACGACCGCGTTGCCGGACTTGAGGCAGAGGCCCGCAGCGTCGGCGGTCACGTTCGGGCGCGACTCGTAGATGATGCCGATGACGCCTAGCGGCACGCGCACCTGGCGGATGTCGAGGCCGTTCGGGCGGCGCCAGCGCGCGATCTCCTCGCCGACGGGATCGGGGAGGGCGGCGATCTGCTCGAGGCCGACCGCCATCGCGTCGACCCGCGCCGGCGTGAGCGTCAGGCGGTCGAGGAAGGCCGCAGCGGTGCCGGCGGCACGCGCCGCCTCGACGTCGCCGGCGTTGGCGGCGACGAGCTCGCCGGTGCGTGCGCGCAGCGCTGCGGCGCCGGCCAGGAGCGCCGCGTTCTTCTCCGCGGTCGTGGCGCGCGCGATCGCAGGCGCCGCAGCGCGGGCGGCGCGGCAGAGGGCGACGACGTCTTGTTCGAGGCTCACGAGGGGTCTCCTTTGGTCAGGCGCACGAGGTCGTTGCGGTGGATGACCTCGTCGCCCATCTTGTAGCCGAGGATGCCTTCGATCTCGCGCGAATGGCGCCCCTTGATCTTGTCGAGCTCGGCGGCGCTGTAGCTGACGAGCCCGCGGGCGAACTCCCGGCCGGCGAGATCCTTGCAGCGGACGCAGGCACCGACGCCGAAGTCGCCGTCGATCGTGCGCAGGCCGGAGGCGAGGAGGCTCCGACCCTGCTCGACGATGGCGCGGCGGGCGCCATCGTCGACGACGATGCTGCCGCCGGGCTTCAGGGTGTAGGCGATCCAGCGCTTGCGGCTCGCGAGCCGGTCGCCGACCGGACGGAAGAACGTGCCGACGTCGGGGGCGCCGGCGAGGATGGCGCCGAGCACGCCGTCGCGCCGGCCGTCGGCGATGATCACCGCGATCCCCGACGCAGTCGCCCTCTTCGCGGCGGCGAGCTTGGTCGCCATGCCGCCGGTGCCGAGCGGACCGCCGACGCCGGCCGTCGCCTCGATGGCCGGCGTGATCGCGTCGACCGTAGCCACTAGCCGCGCCTCCGGATGGGAGCGCGGGTCGGCGTCGTAGAGCCCGGCGACGTCGCTCAGGATGACCAGCAGGTCGGCTTCGAGGAGGAGCGCCGTCAGCGCCGAGAGGGTGTCGTTGTCGCCGACCTTGATCTCGTCGACCACCACCGTGTCGTTCTCGTTCACGATCGGGATGACGCGCCACTCGAGCAGGGCCTTGAAAGCGCGCTCGGCGTTGAGGTGTCGGCGGCGACTCGACATGTCGTCGCTCGTCAGCAGCACCTGCGCGACCTTGATCCCATGGCGTGCGAACGATGCCTCGTAGGCGCTCATGACGCCGATCTGCCCGACCGCGGCCGCCGCCTGCTTCTGCGGGATGAGCTTCGGCCGCTGCCCGAGGCCGAGGCGGACGAGCCCGGCGGCGATGGCGCCGGAGGTGACGACGGTCACCTCCCGCCCGGCGGCGTGCTGCGCGGCGATCTCGTCGACGAGCGCGTCGATGCGGGCGCGGTCGAGTCCGCGGTCGCTGCCGGCGAGCACGGCGCTGCCGATCTTCACTACGATGCGGCGCGCGCCGGCGCCGCGCTGCTCTCCCGCCCGGCTCACGGCGCGGCGAGTCCGGCGACCGGGTCGGTGTGCGCCGCTTCGGCGTCGGCCGCGGCCGACGCCGCGGCGCGGGTCGCGGCGACGAGGTCGGCGACGGCGTGCATGAGCTCCGGCATCCCCTCGCCGGTCGCCGCCGAGACCGCGTGCAGAGCGATGCCGCGGGCGGCGAACGCCGCCGTCGCGGCGGCGAGCTGCTCGCGGGCCTCGGTCACGTCGAGCTTCGTCGCTGCGACGATCCGCGGCTTCGCCGCCAGCGCTGCATCGTAGGCGGCGAGCTCGGCGGCGATCGTATCGTGGGCCGCGAGCGGATCGCGCACGCTTCCGAGGTCGATCAGGTGCACGAGCACCGCCGTGCGCGCCAGGTGGCGGAGGAAGCGGGTGCCGAGGCCCTGTCCGCGGTGCGCGCCGGCGATGAGCCCCGGCACGTCGGCGAGGACGATCGTACCGTCGCCGACCTGCGCCACTCCGAGGTTCGGGACGAGCGTCGTGAAGGGGTAGTCGGCGATGCGCGGTCGCGCTGCCGACACCGCGGCGATGAAGGTCGACTTGCCGGCGTTCGGGAGTCCGACGAGGCCGACGTCGGCGAGGAGTCTGAGCTCGAGGCGAAGCTCGAGCGCCTGCCCGGGAAGCCCGGGATCGGCGCGGCGGGGGGCGCGATTGGTAGAGCTCACGAAGCGCATGTTGCCGCGTCCCCCGAGTCCGCCCGCGGCTACGACCACCTCGCGGCCCGGGGCATCGAGGTCGAAGAGCAGGGCGCCGCTCGCGGCGTCGAGGATGCGCGTTCCGACCGGCACCCGCACCCGCTTGCTGGCGCCGGTGGCGCCGTGCTGTCCCTTTCCCCGTCCGTGCTCGCCGCGTCCGGCCTCGAGCCGCCGCTGGAAGCGGAAGTCGAGGAGCGTATTCAACCCCTCGTCGGCGACGAAGACGACGTCGCCGCCGCGCCCGCCGTCACCCCCGATGGGCCCCCCATGGGGCCGATACTTCTCTCTGAGGAACGCCATGCAGCCGCGCCCGCCGTCGCCGGCTTTCACCGCAACGGTCACTTCGTCGACGAATTTCATGAGGAAGCTTCAGACTGTACCCGAACCCCCGGAATCGCAACAAGCAATGCGGACCGGACACCTCGCGGGCACCCGCTGCGGGTCTCCCCGGCTTACGGGATCGGCACGGGAGCGAGCTGCAGGACGCCAGCGGCACCGTCGAGGGCATCGTGGAACGTGTGCGCCAGCGCCGGAACGTCCTGCACGCGCATGGTCGTGTCGTGCGCCGGGTTGTTGTCGTTCTCCCAGTGCTCGTTCCACCACGAGAAGCCGATGATGTGCGGCCAGCGGAACGCGAGCAGGTCGTCGAGGGCCGGTCCGGCCCATGCCTCGGGGGTGATCTGCGGATTGCCGGCGGTGGCGCCGAACTCGGCGATGATCACCGGCTTCGTCGCCGCGATGTTCTGCAGGCGCGGGTATGCGGAATCGACGGCGTCGCGGAAGAGATCCAGGTAGCGGTCGCGCGGTGTCTGCGGCCCGTAGGCGCTGATCGCCACCCAGTCGACGACGTCGTCCCCCGGGTAGTAGTCCTCCAGGCGGTTCCAGGCCGCTGCGGGTCCGTCGTCCCAGTTGACGTGGAATACCCAGGTGATGTTGTCCGCCCCCTCTTCGCGGCTGAGGCCGACGATGCGGCGGAAGGCGGCGACGAAGCGCTCGACTCCGTCGGGCTTCGCCGGATCGCCGAAGCGGCGTGTAGTCCGCTTGCCGTTCCAGCGCGCATTCCAGGGAAACCAGTCGCCGTTGCACTCGGTTCCATACTCGACGATCAGCGGCGTGCCGAAGTCGCGGGCGTCGCGGAACCACTGCCGTAAGTCGGCGTCGATCTTCCCGGCGAGGATGTCCTGCAGCCGGAACGGGCGCCGCGCCCGCGGTCGCGAGCTCGTCGACCGGATCATGAGGCGGATGTAGGGTGCGGCGCCGCGGTCGCGAATCCAGGACGCCGTGGCCGCGGGGAAGGCGCGACTGCGGTACCAGTTATTGGAGAAGTACACCCACGCCGCCGGCTTGCCGACCTGCGCTTCGTAGGCGTCGAGGTCGGCGGGCGTGAGATCGTCCTCCTCGCCGGTGACACCGCCCGGGTAGACCCCGTGGTAGAGCTTGCCCGGCGGCGGCGCGCCCACCTTCTGCAGCGGCGCTGCCGCCGCGCCGCCCACGAGAAACAAGGCGGCGATGAGCGCCGCCAGCGTGAGTTTCACGCTACTCGAGCCGCCACCTGAAATCGCAATGGCTCCCGCCCTGCATGATGGTCTGCGTGCGCTCCAGCGTGAGGTCGGCGCCGAGCGCGCGGGTGAGGATGGGATCGAGCTCGCAGGTGACCATGGCTCCGAACTCCGGCTCGCCGAGCGCCCGGAAGTGCTCTGCATAACGGCAGCCGCGGACATCGAGCGACAATTCTCGCGCGTCGTCGACGAGCGGCTCCATGTCGAGCGCCTCACCGGCTGCGAACATCGGCAGCAGCGAGCGGAGCTTGTCGAGCGACGAACCCGGCGCGTTCTCGGCCGCCGCGGCGGCGAGGCCGGCGGCGAATTCCTGCACGGCTGCCCGCAGCAGCTCGTCGGCGCGGGCGGCGCCGAGCTCCTGCCTGACGCGGCGGAAGAACGGCAGCAGGATCTCGCTCTGAATCTTGACCCGCTCTAGATAGGACAAGGATTCCATGACTGGCACCGAAGCCGTCGGGCGGCCGTTCGCCCGTCAGGCCGGCGGATAGACAGAGACGCGCCGACGATCCTTGCCGAGGCGCTCGTACTTCACGATGCCGTCGATGGTCGCGAAGAGCGTGTAGTCGCGGCCGAGCCCGACGTTCTTCCCCGGGTGGATTCTGGTCCCGACCTGGCGCACCAGGATGTTCCCGGCCTTGGCAGCCTCGCCGCTGAACACCTTGACGCCCCGGCGCTGCCCGGCGCTGTCGCGTCCGTTGCGGCTGCTGCCCTGACCCTTCTTGTGCGCCATGGCCCTATGCTCCTGCTCCGCGCTCGATGCCGGTCACCCGCACGACCGTGAGGTGCTGCCGATGCCCCTGCTTGCGGCGGTAGTTCTTGCGACGTTTCTTCTTGAAGACGAGTATCTTCTTGGCCCGTTCGTGGCGCACGATCTCACCGAGGACTTTGAGACCGGCGATCAGCGGCTTGCCGACCTGGATCCCGCCGTCGCCGGAGGCGAGCAGCACCTCTTCGAACGCCAGGGTGGAGCCCGGTTCACCCGCGAGCTTCTCGAGCCGCACGGTGTCGCCGGGGCTCACCCGATACTGCTTGCCGCCTGAGCGAATGACCGCGTAGTCCATGGGAATCGGGATCGATACGCGAGCGGGCGGCGCGTGTCAACACGAGCGACCGTCACGATTGCCCGTCACCGGCGGCCGCCGCCGTCAGTGCTGCAGGCCCTTCAGGAACTCGACGATGGCCTGTGCGGCGGTTTCCGAGACCTGGTGCCGGAGGTGGGGCATCTGGGGTTTCTTGTCGCGCATCATGTGCCAGACCGCGTTGCCGAGAGCGGCTTCGTCGTGCGTCCGCATGTAGGCGGCATCGAGCACTTTCGGCGGCACCTGCAAGCCCGCGGTCGGGTTGCCGCGCCCGTCGTCACCGTGGCAATTGGCGCAGAACTGGACGTACAGCTCGTAGCCCGGCGAGAGCAGGCGGACGTACGACGCCACGGTGTCCGCGTCCGTCGGCGAGAGCGGTGGCTTCAGGCTCGGCATGCCGCTTCGGCCATGGCGCACCAGCACCGCGAGTGCTGCGTCCGAAGTTTCGCGTTGGAACGCGGGGTCCGAGAGGTCGCGAGGTTGCGCGCCGGCCGCAGCGGTCGTGGCGGCGGCACGTCCGTAGGGGCCGTGGCAGGCCTCGCACCGCTGGGCGTAGAGGTCGAGGCCGGCAGCGAAGCGCCGCGGGTCCACGTCCGGCAGCTGCCGCACGTAGGCGACGAGCGCCGCGACCTCGCGTTCCCGGTCCGCCAGGGCCTTCGGGTTCACGTCCAGCCGCAGCGGCGACCCGCGCCGCACGCGCCGCACGAGCTCGGTCGTCGAGTACTTGCCGAGGAAGTCGCTCCTGAGGTCGCGCGGCGGGCTGGTGAAGAGCGTGCTGTCGGGGCCGTCGCCTCGTCCGTGCGGCCCATGACAGCGGGCGCAGTCGCGCCGGTAGAAGCCCGCGCCATCGAGGCCCGCCGGGCTCCGCACCGGGGTCAGGCCGATCACCGCCGCCGTCGCCAGCGCTACCAATACTGCATTCGCAGCAACGCCCGTGCTCACGTGTCGGACACCCACCGTCGCCTCCTTGCGCGGCGGCGCGATCGTGCCGCCGTTCGCTGCGCCTAGTCCCGCCCCTGATACAGCGGGCCGACCGGCGGCATCAAGGATCGCGCGCCGGCTCGGTCGTCGGCGCAATCAGGCTTTCGCGGCGCTCGAGCATCCGCCCCGGCGCCTCGCGGCCGGTGATCCATGCCGAGTCCATCGGGTACACCAGCGGGTCGAAGATCACGAAGTAGAAGTGCCAGACGACGATGGCGAGGGTCGCGAGTACGGCTTCGTAGAAGTGGACGACGCTCGCAAGCTCGCTGACCCAGCTCGGCAGGTGCGTGAGGGTCCAGGTCGAGAACCACAGCAGGAAGCCGCTCACCGCCATGATGATGATTCCCCAGACGAGCGCCAGGTACTCCACCTTCTCCGCATAGCCGAGCGCCGGCGAACGCGGCATGTCGGCCCGCAGGCCGAGGTGCCAGCGCAGGCGCTCGCGGAGCTCCCGGAGATCGTCGCGCCTCGGCCGCATGGCGGCGATGCAGGCGCGGGTGCGGCGGTCGATCGCCAGGTGCCCGAGATGGAAGGCGCAGGCGGCGAGGAGCACGAGCGCGGCGCCGCGATGCAGCAAGCCGCGCACGGCGATTCGCCCCTCCCAGGCGAGCAGCGGTGTCGCCCACCAGTGGTCCGGATACGTGAGCGCGAAGCCGCTCCAGACGAGGATGCTCACGCTCGCGACGACCAACGCGTGCGCGAACCGGAGCCCGGCCGGCATGCGCAGGCGCCGCTCCGCGGACGGTCGTACCGGTCGCGCCAGCGGCGACCGCGCCTTGCGCTGCAGGTCCAGGGCGTTGTGCGCGAGCATCGCCCCGATCACTAGGCAGATGAGCCAGCGATAGCCCAAGCGCACCCAGAACACGGCGGGGTGCGCGCTCGCCGGGTCGCTCGCGACGGTGTGGACGGCGCCGATCGCGAACGTCGTCCCGGCGCCGGGATGACAACTGCCGCACGTCGCCGCGAGGTTGTCGGGGTGCACGTGCGAGCGCGGGTCGGAGGACGGCAGGATGTCGTGCACGCCGTGGCAGGACGCGCAGTTGGCGACGGAGCGGTTGCCGGCCCGCCCGGCGAGCCCGTGAAAGCTGTCGGCGAAGGCGGTGACCGCCGTCGCCTTGAGTGCGAATTTTTCGGTGAGCCGGACGTCACCGTGACAACGGCCGCAGGTCATCTTCGGGATGTTGGTAGCGAAGACCGGCGAGCCCTGGTCCGCGGGTCCGAGGATGCGGTGCTCGCCGTGGCAGTCGGTGCAGGTCGGCGCTTCGCCGATGCGCCGGGCGGCGGCCCGCCCGTGCACGCTCGCCGCGAACGTCGCCGCAATCTCGGTGTGGCAAGCGCCGCAGGTCGCCGCGACGTTCCCGTGATTGACGCTCGACTGCTCGTCCGTAGCGGCCCGGATGTCGTGACTGCCGTGGCACGAGCTGCACGTCGCGGCGTCGGCGCCCGCGGCCAGCGCTCGCGCGTGGACGCTGGCGTTGTAGGCGGCGATCGGCTGCACGAGCTTGACGCCCGCCTCGGCCGCCAGCTGCGGGTCGGCGTGGCAGGAGCCGCAGGTTTCCGGCAGCCGTGTCGGGTGCACCGGGGAGGCGATGTCGGAGCGCGGCGCCATGGCGTGGATCTTGCCGTGGCAGGAGGCGCAGCGCGGGTGCTTCTTGGCGGGCAGTGGCCCGTCGCTCCGGGCATGCACGCTGGTGCGGACGCCGTCCACCTCGGCGCGATGGCAGTCCCGACAGCGCGTCACCGCCTTGACGCCGGTGTGGGGATCTCCGTCGGCGTCGGCGTGGCAGTCCAGGCACTCGACCCTGGCGCTCCCGTGCACGGTGCGCGCCCACGCCGCCTCGTCGACGACGAGCTCGACGTCGTCGACCTCCTCGACGGTCTTGTGGCACGACAAGCAATCCTCGGCGTCCTCGGCAGGTTTGTCCTCTCCGGCCGCAGCGAAGGCGGGGGGTGCGCCGGCGAGGCAGCCGGCTGCGAGGACCAGTGCGAGGAGCCGCAGCGCGAGGGGCCGAGACGCAGGCATCGGCATTCCGCTGCCGAGGTCGCATCCGGCGTCCCGGCTGTCAAACGCAAGCCGCGGCCATTCGGGCATGGTCATGTCCCGGCGAACCAGCCATCATGCGTCCGGTGATCGGGCCGACCTCCCAGTTCTTCGTCTCACAGCGTCTCCGCCTCCACTACGTCGATTGGGGAAACGAGGGGGCGCCGCCGCTCGTGCTCGTGCACGGCGGGCGCGATCACTGCCGCAACTGGGACTGGGTCGCGGAGCGGCTTCGCCGCGACTGGCACGTCATCGCTCCCGACCTCCGCGGGCACGGCGACTCCGACTGGGTAACCGGTTCGAGCTATTCGTTCGCCGACTACGTCTACGATCTCGCCCAGCTGGTCCACCAGAAGAAGCTCGCACCGGTCACGATCATCGGCCACTCGCTCGGCGGCGCGCTCAGCCTCGCGTACGCCGGCATCGATCCCGAGGGTGTCGCCAAAGTGGTCGCGGTGGAAGGCCTGGGGCCGCCGCCCGCGATCCTCGCCGAGCGGATGAAGATGCCGATCCACGAGCGGCTCGCCGGCTGGATAGACTCGATGCGCGCGCTCGCCGGTCGGACGCCGCGGAAGTACGCATCGATCGACGAAGCGCTCGCGCGCATGCAGGCGGAGAACCCGCGACTCACGCCCGCACAGGCGCGCCATCTGACCATCCACGGCGTCAACCAGAACGAGGACGGCACCTACAGCTGGAAATTCGACAACTACGTCCGCGCCTTCTCCCCGTACTACTTCAACGCCGGCGACACGCGCGCGCTCTGGCGCCGCATCACCTGTCCGACGCTCCTCGTGCGCGGCCTGGAGAGCTGGGTCGGAGATCCGCTCGCGGACGGCCGCGCCGACTGCTTCACCAACGCGCGGGTCGTGAACGTCGAAAAGGCGGGTCACTGGGTGCACCACGACCAGCTCGAGATGTTTCTCGACATCGTGACGGACTTTCTCGGGGATCACGCTCCGTAGCGCCGCCGTCTTACGCGGCCCGGCTTGGGGCGTCGCGTCCGGCCGGCTATGATCGCGCGCCTCGATGCCGGTCATAGCGGTGGATGCGATGGGAGGAGATTTCGCTCCCGAGGAGATCGTCAAAGGCGTGGCCGGCGCATCGCTAGCGACTGCGATCGAGTGCGTCCTCGTCGGCGACGAGCCGCGCATCCAGGCGGTGCTCGACACCCTGTCGTACGATCCGTCCCATATCCGCATCCATCACGCCGCCGACGCCGTCGGCATGCAGGAGGCGCCGCGCGAGGCGCTGCGGGCGAAGCGCGACGCCTCCATCAGCGTCGGCGCCAAGCTCGTCGCCGAAGGGCAGGCGGACGCGCTCGTGAGCGCCGGCAACACGGGCGCGTGCCTTCTCGCTTGCGCCCGCGAGTTCCGGGTCGTCAAGGGCGTCCGCAAGCCGGCGCTCGCGAGCGTCTACCCTCGCCACGTCGACCACCCCGGACAGGATCCGCTGGCGCTCCTGCTCGACGTCGGCGCCACGGTGCATTGCGACGCCGCCGATCTCGTGCAGTTCGCCGTCATGGGGAACGCCTGGGCGCGCCGCGCGTCGAAGACGGCGCGGCCCAAGGTCGGCCTCCTCAACATGGGGGCCGAGCCCTTTCGCGGCGGCGACGTTCTGGCCGCAGCGCACGAGCGCCTCGCGGCGCTTCCCGCGATCGATTTCATCGGCAACGTCGAAGGCAGCGACGTCGCCGAGGGCCGCGCCGACGTGATCGTCTGCGAGGGGCTGCTCGGCAGCGTCGTGCTGAAGTTCATCGAGGGGATCGCCGGCGTCGTCAACGACGTGGCGAGCTACGCCGTGAGGCAGCGCCTTCTGTGGCGCCTCGGCATGCGTCTCCTGTCGGGCGGCCTCCGCGAGGTCGCGCACCTCACCGAGCACGCGGCCTACGGGGGGGCGCCGCTCCTCGGTTTCGAGCAGCTCCTGGTGAAGGTGCACGAGCGCTCGCGGGCGCCGGCGATCGCCAACGCGGTGAAGCTCGCGGCAAAGACGGTCCGGGACGGCGTGGTCGCGGAGATCGCCGCCGCCGTCCAGGAGGTGCGCGCGTGACCGGACCGGAACGGCGCCTCGGCTGGGTCGGGGCGTTGCGGGTGCGCCGTCCGCGCCGGCGCGCCGCCGCTATGCTGGCGCCCGTCGTCTATCGCTGGGATCTCGACAAGACGTACCTCAAGTCCGACTTCGAGAGCCTCGCCAAGATGATGCGGGTGCCGTTCGAGCGCGCCGAGGACAAGGTCGACGAGCCGGGGGTCGTGGCCCTGATGCGCGCACTCAGAGCCGCTGCCCGCGCCGAGGGCCGGCGGTCCTTCGTGTACTTCGTTTCTGCGAGTCCGCCGCAGATCGGGCGCGCGATCCGCGACAAGCTCGCGCTCGACGGCGTCGAGATCGACGGCATAGTCTTCAAGGATCAGCTCCAGCACCTGGTGCGCGGTCGGTTCCGCTTCCTCCGCGAGCAGGTCGGCTTCAAGCTCGCCGAGCTCTTGAAGGCGCGGCTCGCGGCGCCCGCGGGCGCGATCGAGTACCTGTTCGGCGACGACTGGGAATCCGACTCGCTCTGCTACTCGCTCTATGCCGACGTGGTTGCGGGCCGGCTCGACCACCAGGCGCTCGGCGACATCCTGGTACGCCTGCGAATCGATCCGGCGCGGCTCGTCGAGATTCGCAGCCTCGCGCGCAAGATCCCGACCGCGGACGCCGTGCGCCGGATCTTCATCAACCTCGAGCGGCGGACGCCGCCGGGGCGCTTCCGCAGCTTCGGCGCCCGCTTGGTGCCGACGTTCAACTACTTCCAGACTGCGCTCGTGCTGCACGAGGAGGGCATGGTGCCGCTCGCCGCCGTCGTGGCCGTCGGCCACTCGCTGATCGATCGCGCGACCTTCACGCGCGCCCAGTTGCGCAACTCGCTCGACGACCTGGTGCGGCGCGGACATCTCCGCACCCACGACCCGGCGCTCCGCCGCGATCTCGAGGAGTCCGGCGTGCTGCCGTCGACCGCCGTGCCGGGCTGGTGGACGCAGCGGCTCTGGCGCCGCCTGCGCCGGCGCCGCTCGACGCCGCGGCCGCTTCCGGCCAAGCGGCCGGTCGTGATCGACTACCCGCGCCTGCTCGATGCCTGGCTCGCTAGCGGCGGGCGTCCCGGCGAGGCCGCGTCGTGACCGCCGCGGTCGTCGTTCTCTCGACCGCGGCGGCGCCTGATGAAGCCGAGCGCATCGCCGCCGCGCTCGTCGGCGAGCGCCTGGCGGCGTGCGTGAACCTCGTCGGCCCGATCACGTCGATCTACCGCTGGCGGGGTAGCGTCGAGCACGCCGCCGAGGTGTTGATGGTAATCAAGACTCGGCGCGCGCTCGCGGTGCGTCTGGTCGCACGTCTCCGCAAGCTGCACAGCTACGAGGTGCCCGAGGCGATCGTGATGCCGATCGCCTCGGGCTCGGCGCCCTACCTGCGCTGGCTCGCCGCGGCGACCGCAGCCGCTCCGGCGCCGCGGCGCCGCGCCCGTACGCAAGGGTCGCGCGCCGCCGCGCCGAAGCGCCGCCCGCGGCGGCGCGCGTCATGACGCCGCCGCCCGCGGCGTCCTCCGGCGGCGCTCTCCGGGCGCGCCGATCATGGCTGCGGCTCTTCGGTCACCACCGCCGGCAGGCCGAGGCCGGCGAGCCTGGCGGCGTGGCTTTCGGCGTGCGCCCGCTCCGCATAGGGGCCGACGCGGACGCGATACAAGCGTTCGGGTCGGGCCTGCACGGGGCTCACGTAGACGCCCTCGTATTCGCGGGCTAGGCGCGCGCGGAGCGCACGGGCCTTGTCTTCGTCGGCAAACGCGCCTACCTGCACGCAGTAGGCGACGTGCGACGCACCGTTCGCGGGTCGCGCCACGACGTCGACGCGCACGCGCGCCGTGCCCGGACCGACCATGTCGATCGCGCGCGCGGCGGCGTAGGAGAGGTCGATGATGCGGCCGCGCGCGAACGGGCCGCGGTCGTTGATCAGCACTTCGACCGACTTGCCGTTCTCGAGGTTGGTGACGCGGGCGCGGGTGCCGAGCGGAAGCTTCTGGTGGGCCGCGGTGAGCGCGTGCTGATCGTAGATGGTGCCGCTGCTCGTCGGCTGTCCGTGGAAGCCCGGACCGTACCACGAGGCGACGCCGCTCTGGGGGTGGCCCGGCATCGGCGCCACCGCGGTCCGGCCGCAGCCGGCGAGCGCCGCGATCGCGAGCACGACGAGCGCTCCGCGCGCGCGCTTCCCGACCTCGTGCCTCCACCACCCCATGCCCGCCGGGACTCTAGCTCGCGCCGCCCGCCAGGTCTACGTCGTCGCCCCGGCGTTTACTTCGGCGCCCGTGCCGTGGTAACCAGCGGGTACCCGTCCGATCGGTGCAACGCCGAGCTTTCACACCAGATTCGAACCGCCGACGCGAGGGCGCCCGCGTTCGCCGCGGCGCCGACGGGGAAAGGGAAACGTCATGTCCGGCCACTCCAAGTGGAGCACGATCAAGCACAAGAAGGCCGCCAAGGACTCCAAACGCGGCAAGATCTTCACCAAGCTGATCAAGGAGATCACGGTCGCCGCGCGCATGGGCGGCGGCGACGTCAACGCCAACCCGCGCCTGCGGACGGCGGTCAACACCGCGCGCTCGCAGAGCATGCCGAACGACAACATCGAGCGCGCCATCAAGAAGGGTACGGGCGAGCTCGAAGGCGTCACCTACGAGGAAGTGCAGTACGAAGGCTATGGGCCGGCCGGAGTCGCCGTCATGCTGCAGATACTCACCGACAATCGGAACCGCACCGTCGCCGAGATCCGCAACCTCTTCGCGAAAAACGGCGGCAATCTCGGTGAGACCGGCTGCGTCGGCTGGATGTTCTCGAAGAAAGGCTTCATCGCCGTCGACAAGAGCACGATCGGGGAAGACAAGCTCTTCGAGGTGGCGCTCGAAGCCGGAGCGGACGACATCACGGATGCCGGCGAGGCGTTCGAGATCACGACGCCGCCGGAGGCGTTCGACGACGTCAAGGGCGCCCTCGATCGGGCGGGGATCACGACGACGGCGGCCGAAGTCACGATGGTGGCGCAGAACACGGTTACCGTCCGCGGGGCCGATGCCGAGCAGACAGTGAAGCTGCTCGAGGCGCTCGAAGATCACGACGACGTGCAGAAGGTTTCGGCGAACGCCGACATCCCGCAGGACGAGGTCGAGCGGCTGAGCGCGTAGCGTAACCCTACCGGATCGGCGCGGGACGAGCGGCGGGGTGGAGGATGCATGGCGAGGGGAGGGGACAGTCGAGCGGAGACGCCGATGCGGGTGCTCGGCGTCGATCCCGGCACGGCCGTCACCGGGTGGGGCGTGATCGAACGGCGCGCCGGCCGGGTCGCGCATCTCGCGCACGGCGCCGTCGCGGCGTCGTCGCGGGCGACGCTGGCCGCAAAGCTCGCCACGGTCTACGCGGCGCTCACCGACCTCTGCGCGTCCTGGTCTCCGGACGTAGTGGTCCTCGAGCGCAACTTCGTCGGGCGCAACGTGCAGAGTGCCTTTCGCCTGGGCGAGGTGCGCGGGGTGGCGATGCTGGTCGCGGCCTCCGCGGGTATCGGCGTCGCCGAGTATCCGCCGGCGACGGTGAAGCTTGCGGTCACCGGAAACGGCCGCGCCGAGAAGGATCAGGTGCAGCGCGCGATCGCGCAGGAACTCGGGGTGGGGGAGCCTCTCGCTCCCGATGCGGCCGACGCCCTCGCCATCGCGCTTTGTCACATGCACTCCTCGCGCTTCGCGGCGGCGCTCGCCAAGGTGGGGGCGCGATGATCGCGCGCCTTCGCGGTCGACTCCTCGAAAAGGCGCCCGAGCAGATCGTCGTCGACGCCGGCGGCGTCGGCTACCGGATGTTCGTATCGTTGAATGCGTTCTATCGGCTGCCGAACGTCGGTGCGGAGGTCGACGTGCACGTGCATACGCACGTGCGCGAAGACGCGCTCCAGCTCTACGGCTTCCTCGACGCGTCCGAGCGGGCGCTCTTCCTCCTGCTGCTGCAGGTGGCGACGATCGGGCCGAAGGCGGCGCTCGCGGTGCTCTCCGGTATGGATACTCCCGACCTCGAGAGCGCGCTCGCTGCCGGCGACGTCCGCCGGTTGGTGGCGGTGCCCGGAATCGGCAAGAAGAAGGCCGACCTCATGGTCCTGCAGCTCCGTGAGAAAGTGAAGCTCTTGCAGCAGCGCCGCGCGGAGGCGAGCGGCGCGCCGGCGGCGCGGGTCGGGAGCGACGCCGCCGAGGCGGTGTCGGCGCTCGTGAACCTGGGATACAAGCAGCAGGAAGCGGAGCGTGCGGTCGCCGGCGCCGAGGAGTCCGGCGCCTGCACGCTCGCCGACCGCATCCGGGAAGCCCTGCGGAGGTTGGCCACATGAACGAACGCGTCGTCGATCCGGTCACGTTCGACGAAGAGGCCGGACTCGACGTGTCGCTCCGTCCGACCGGGCTCGCGGAGTACGTCGGGCAAACGGCGCTCAAGAACAATCTCGGCGTCGCCATCGAAGCCGCGCGCGGGCGCGGCGACGTGCTCGACCACGTCCTCCTCGCCGGTCCGCCCGGCCTTGGCAAGACGTCGCTCGCCTATATCGTCGCCAAGGAGATGGGCGTGCAGATCCGCTGCACGTCCGGGCCGGTCCTGGAGCGTCCGGGCGACGTGGCGGCTATACTCACGAATCTCGAACGCGGCGACGTGCTCTTCATCGACGAGATCCACCGTCTGAACCGCGTCGTCGAAGAGGTCCTGTACCCGGCGATGGAGGACTTCCAGCTCGACATCATCGTCGGCCAGGGGCCGTCGGCGCGGACTCTGAAGCTCGAGCTCAAGCCTTTCACGCTCGTCGGAGCGACGACGCGTACGGGACTCCTGACCTCGCCCCTCCGCGACCGCTTCGGAGCACACTTCCGGCTCGAGTTCTACGACGAGGACGACCTCAGTCGGATCCTGCGGCGCTCGGCGGCGATCCTGCGAGTGCCGCTCGACGGCGGCGGTGCGGGCGAGATCGCGCGGCGCTCGCGAGGCACGCCGCGCATCGCCAACCGGCTGCTCAAGCGGGTGCGCGACTACGCCGAGGTGCGCGCGGGCGGAGACATCACGAGCGCCGTCGCCGCGGACGCACTCGCGCTGCTCGAGGTCGACGCCAGGGGCTTCGACAAGATGGACCGCACCATCCTCCTCGCGATCATCGACAAGTTCGCCGGCGGACCGGTCGGGCTCGACACGCTCGCGGCGGCCGTCGGCGAGGAGCGGGACACGATCGAGGACGTCTACGAGCCGTATCTCATCAAGGAGGGGTTCCTCGCCAGAACGCCCAAGGGCAGGGTCGTAACCGAGCGGGCTTTCAGCCATTTTGGTCGGGTCGAGCCCTCGAGGCCAGCGTCGGCCCGGCTTCTCTGACCGCTTCCGGCGCTACGGTGCGGCACCGATGACGCAATGTGTCGGGGTGGACAAGGCCATGGGACGGCTCTAGAATCCGCCGGTTGCCGGTCCACGCCATGAGCGGTCTGGGACGCATACTGATCGTGGTCGGGCTCGTGCTCGCCGCCGCGGGGCTGGTACTGACGCTCTCGCCACGGATCCCGTGGCTCGGGAAGCTGCCCGGCGATTTCACCTTCCGCTCGGGCGGGCTCACGGTCTACGTGCCGCTGGCAACGTGTCTCTTGCTGAGCCTCCTCTTCTCGCTGCTCTCGTACTTGTTCCGGCGATGAGCGCGGGAGTCCGGAAGCCATGAGCGCACCGACGACCGATCGAGCCGCGAGCGATCCGACCTCGGTCGAGACGCCGGGCGAGCGCCAACGCCGGCGCGAGGGGCTCATCATCCTGTCGGCGGCGCTCGCGGTGCTCCTGTTCGCGTTCTTCGAGACCCGGCTGCCGCAGTTCGCGAGCGGCAACTCGCTCGGCAACAACGTCATTTTTTTCCTCCTCATCAACCTGAACATCATCCTGCTCGTGTTGCTGGTGTTCCTGGTGGCGCGCAATCTCCTGAAGCTGGTCTTCGAGCGGCGGCGGCGGATGCTCGGCTCGCACCTTCGCACTCGGCTGGTGCTCGCGTTTCTCGCGGTCTCGATCTTTCCCGCGATCCTCATCTTCCTGATTGCGCTCGGCTTCATGACGAGCTCGATCGAGAACTGGTTCAACGTCCAGGTCGAGAGCTCGCTCGCGGGCTCGCTCGAGGTGGCGCAGGCGTACTACCGCAACGCTTCCGAGAACGCGCTCGTGTACGCCCGGCAGCTAGCGCGACGCGTGCAGGAGGGAGCGCTCCTCGAAGCGGGAGAGGCCGAGCGCTTGCGACGATTCGTTGCCGACAAGCAGCGCGAGTACCATGTCGGGACGGTCCAGATCTTCGACATCGATCGTGCCGCCCGCGCGGCGGCGCAGGCCGCCGCGGTGCCGGGCGAGGCGGCGCTGCCGCCATCGTCGCCGTTGCTGACTGCGGCCCTCGAAGGGCGCGCCGAGACGAGCATCCAGTCGCTGGGGCGGGGAGACGTGATCCGCGCTGCCGTGCCGATCCCGGGTCCGGGCGGAGTCGCGGGCGCGGTCGTGGTCGAGTACTTCGTGCCGGAGAGCATCGCCACGCGCAGCGCCGACATCGCCCGCTCCTTCCAGGAGTATCGCCAGCTGAAGATCCTGAAACAGCCGATCACCAGCAATTACGTCGTCACGCTCGTGCTGGTGACGCTGCTCGTGATCTTCTGCGCCACGTGGATGGGGTTCTATCTCGCCAAGGGCATCACCGTGCCGATCCAGAAGCTCGCCGAAGGCACGCGTGAGGTCGCACAGGGGAACTGGCAGTATCGCATCGGCCTCGGAGATGCGACGCAGGTGGCGCCGGAGGACGAGTTCGGCACGCTGGTCGCGTCGTTCAATCAGATGACCGCCGACCTCGAGCGCAGCAACGTCGAGCTCGAACAGCGCCGTCGCAGTATGGAGACGATCCTCGCCGAGCTGACGGCCGGGGTGGTCGCCGTCGATTCCGGCGGCCGGGTGACGACGGTCAACGAGGCGGCGGCGCGTCTCTTCGTGCTCGATCGGGCCACCGTGATCGGGCGCGATTACATGGCGGTGTTCGCGCGCTCCGACCTCGCCCCGGCGCGCGAGACCCTGGCTGAGCTGCGCGCCGGCGTGTCGCTCGCGGCGCTCGGAGGGCGCGTCGAGCGGCAGACGAAGCTTCTCTCGGGCGGTCGCATGCTCACGCTCGTGCTCACGGCGACCATGCTCCGCGACGCCGCCGGACAAGCGCTCGGCGCGCTCCTCTTCTGTGAGGACGTCACCGAGATCGTGAAGGTACAGCGCATGGAGGCGTGGCGGGAGGTGGCGCGCCGTATCGCGCACGAGATCAAGAACCCCCTGACGCCGATCCAGCTCTCCGCGCAACGCCTCCACAAGCGCTATGCCGAGCGCCTGAAGGAAGACGGTACGCTCTTCGAGGAATGCACCCGAACCATCGTCCGGCAGGTGGAGGAGCTGAAGACGCTGGTGAACGAGTTCGCCACGTTCGCGCGCTTGCCCGCCGGCGAGCACACCCCGGAAGATCTGAACGAGCTCGTCGAAGAGGCGATGGTGCTCTTCCGCGAGGGGCATCGTCGCATCGAGTTCGTGTTCGACTCGGACCCGAGCCTGCCGCGGCTACCGCTCGACCGCGAAGGCATCAAGCGGGCGGTCATCAACATGCTCGACAACGCCGTCGCCGCCTGCGAGGGCGCACCGCGCGCCAACGGTACGTCGCCGCGCATCGAGGTCCGGACCCGCCTGCACCGCGAGCACGGCATCGTTGCGCTCGAGGTCGCGGACACCGGCATCGGCATCAAGCCCGAAGAGCGCGGCCGTCTCTTCGAGCCCTACTTCTCCACCAAACAAGGCGGGACCGGACTCGGCCTCGCCATCGTATCGACGATCGTCGCCGACCATCAGGGCTTCGTGCGGGTGAAGGACAACGACCCGCACGGGAGCCGCTTCGTCGTCGAGCTGCCCGTGAAAGAGCCGCTCGAGCCGGTCGTCCTGCACTAGGAGGAATCGTGGACAAAACCATTCTGATCGTCGACGACGAGGCCGGGATTCGGAGCAGCGTACGCGGCGTGCTCGCCGACGAGGGATACCGCGTGCTCGAGGCGGAGGACGGCGGGGGAGCGCTCGATCTGATCACCCGCGAGCGTCCGCGACTCGTGATCCTCGATATCTGGATGCCGGGGATGGACGGCATCGAGCTCCTCCGGCGCATTCGCGACTCCCACCCGTCGACGCCGGTCATCGTGATCTCGGGCCACGGCAACATCGAGACCGCGGTCACGGCGACCAAGCTCGGCGCCTTCGACTTCATCGAGAAACCGTTCTCGCTCGACGGTCTCCTGCACGTCGTCGACCGGGCGCTCGAGGCGCGTCCGCTCGCCGGCAGCCCGGACGGCGAAGCTATGGCCGCCGACGCGGCCGGAGCGGCTGCTCTCGAGCGCCGGCTGTTGGCGCGGCCGTGGCCGTGGACCCAGCGCACCATCCGGCGCAGCGTGGTCGTGAACGGACAAGGACTGCACTCCGGCGTGCGCACCGGGCTCATCCTGCAGCCGTTGCCGCCGAACAGCGGCATCGTCTTCGGCAACATCTCGAACGCCGCCACGATCCCCGCCCGCATCGAGTACGTCGACTCGACCGGTTACGCGACGACGCTCTACCACGATGGCGTCGTGGCCAAGACCGTCGAGCACCTGTTGGCAGCGCTCCACGGCTATCGGATCACGAACCTGCTCGTGAAGATGCAGGCCGAGATCCCGATCCTCGACGGCTCGGCAGCGGAGTTCTGCGGCCTGATCGAGAGCGCTGGCATCGACGAGCAGGGCGGCGACGTCGACGAGATCGTCATCGACCGCCGCTACGAGATCGGCGACCGCGACGGCGGCGGCGAGTATCTCTGCATCGAGCCCGCCGACGTCTTCGGAGTGCGCTACGTCCTCGACTACCCGCAGCCGGTCGGTCGTCAGGAGTACGTCTTCCAATTCACCGATACCGAGCAGTTCAAGACCGAGATCGCGCCGGCGCGCACGTTCGGGTTCCTGCGCGAGATCGAGACGCTCGAGAAGATGGGGTTGGCGAGCGGCGGGCGCCTCAACAACTGCATCCTCATCGGCGAGAACGGCATCGTCAACACGCCGCTGCGCTTCCCCGACGAGTTCGCCCGCCACAAGATCCTCGACATCATGGGCGACTTCTACCTGCTCGGACGGCCGCTGCGCGGCTTCGTCACCGCCCGCATGACCGGGCACAGCGACAATGTGGCCCTCTTGAAGCTCTTGCGCGAGCGCTTCGAGCTGCAGTGAGCGATCCGGGGCGCGGGCGAGACGCGCTGTCGACGTCTCGCCCGGCGCTCGACAGCCGTCGCTGACGCGCCCGCCCGGCGCTCGGAGGTCTCATGCGTCTTTCCGCTCGTCGGTCGATCCTGCTGCTGGCCGTCACGACGGCGGCGATCGCCGGGCTGCGGTTCGGCGGCCGGCCGGTCGTCGAACCGGGGCTACACGCCGACATCGACCCGGCGCCCTTCACGGACGCGGCGCGCGACGGGATCGCTCCCGCGCAGGTCATTCGCCGGCGCGCCGGAGCGGAGTCGGACCGTCCCCCGAATGTCGTTTTGATCGTGGCCGACGATCTCGGCTACGGCGATCTCGGCAGCTACGGCGCGCAGACCATCCGCACGCCGAACATCGATGGTCTCGCTGCTGCCGGCGTGCGCTTCACCGATTTCTACTCGAGTGCCCCGGTGTGCTCGCCGTCGCGTGCCGGGCTGCTCACCGGACGGTACCCGGTACGCACCGGGATCACGTACATCATCATGCCGAGCGAGGCGTCGCTCGGCGCCCGCTTGAGCCTGGCGCTGGCGACGCTCGGAACGAGGCTCGGCAGCTCGCGCTTCCACGATTCGTTCGTGAACGGCCTTCCCGATTCCGAGATCACGCTCGCCGAGGCGCTCAAGGTGGCCGGCTACGCGACCGGGCTGGTCGGCAAGTGGCACCTCGGCGACTTCGCGCACGACCGCCGCTTCCTGCCGACGCGGCATGGCTTCGACTTCTTCGAAGGCATCCCCCATTCGAACGACGAGTTTCCGGTGCCGATGTGGCGCAACGACCAGGAGCTCATCCCGGACCTGGGGCTCGAGCAGGAACAGGTGTCGGCCGACTTCACCCGTGCCGCCGTCGCCTTCATCGACCGCAATCGGGAGCGACCGTTCTTCCTCTATTTCGCCACCAAGGACGTGCATCAGCCGTTCTTTCCCGGTGCCCGGTTCCGCGGCCGCTCGGCAGCGGGGCGGTACGGAGATGCGGCGGAAGAGCTCGACGGGAGCGTCGGCGAGGTGCTGCGCGCACTCGACGAACGCGGCCTGCGTGAGCGGACGCTCGTGATCTTCACCAGCGACAACGGGCCCTGGTACCAGGGCAGCACCCGCGGTCTGCGCGGCCGCAAGGGGATGTGCTGGGAGGGCGGGCAGCGCGTGCCGCTGATCGTGTCGTTGCCGGGACGGCTGCCGAGCGGCGCCACGATCGCGACGCCGGCCATGAACATCGACCTGTTCCCGACCATTTTGCACCTGGCAGGCCTCGAGCTCCCCGATGATCGCACGATCGACGGCCGCGACCTGTGGAGCGTGATGCGGGGCGAGCCAGCGCCGCCGCCGCACGAGGCGCTGCTGTTCTTCGACGACAAGGTGATCGACGGTGTGCGCGCCGGTCCCTGGAAGTACTATCGCTACGCCGACCGCTACTACTGGCCGGTGCCGCTCGACAAGCCGACTTCGCTCTCCGGGACGCGGGCTGCGGCGTATTCGCACAAGGACGAACGCAGCGGGCGGGAGGTGCAGCTACTGGCCGGCTACCCGCTGCTCTACGATCTGGCGCGCGACCCGACCGAGGTCTACGACGTCGTCGACCAGCATCCCGAGGTCGCGGCGCGGATGCTCGGCTACATCGAAAGCTGGGAGCGGGATTGGTTCGAGAACCCGCGTGGCTGGAAATGATCGCGGGCGCTCCTCAGCGTGCCAACACCGTTACGCAGAGTGCTGCCGCATCGATTCCGATGTTGCCGCCGCCGTTGTGGGCGAGCCCGACCTTAGCGGCCTCGACCTGACGCCTCCCGGCCCGTCCCTGCAGTTGCTCGGTGAGCTCGACGATCTGGGCGATGCCGGTCGCGCCGACCGGGTGTCCCTTGCGCAGGAGCCCGCCCGAGGTGTTGACGGGAATACGGCCGCCGAGTCTGGTAGCGCCTTCGTCGACGAGCTTGCGGCCCTCGCCCTTGCCGCAGAGCTGCAACGACTCGTAGGCCATGAGCTCGGCGGGGGCCGAGGCGTCGTGGCACTCGATCACCGACAGATCCTCGGGACCGATGCCCGCCTCCTCGTAGGCTTGCGCGGCACAGACCTCGGCCAGGCCGGGGTCGTCGTAGCCGTGGTCCCACCCCGAGCGCAGCACCGTCGTCAGCACGCGCACCGGGGCGCGGACGCCGAGCTCGCGCGCCTTGCGCTCGCTGACGACAACCGCCGCCGCCGCGCCGTCGCCGATCGGCGAACACATCGGGCGCGTCAGCGGCTCGGCGACCATGGGTGCAGCCAGCACCTGCTCGGCGGTCATCACTTCGCGGAACTGCGCACGCTCGTTCAGACTGCCGTGGAAGGAGCTCTTGGCCGCGATCTCGGCGAAGTGGCGCGCCGTCGTGCCGTAGCGCTCCATGTGCGTGCGCGCCGCCGCGGCGTAGATGTCCATGAACATCGAGCGCTTCTCCCCGGCTCCCGATGCGGCCGCCGCCGCGCCGCCGCTCTCGGCGCTCTTCTTCAGCGACGCCATGATGTCGGCGAGCGCTTCGACGTCGACCGCTCCGGTGAAGGCGCCGAAGGTGCGCCGTTTGTCCTCGTGGTAGAGCTTCTCGACGCCGAGGGCGAGGACGACGTCGTAGAGGCCGGCGGTGACCATCGCACAGGCCTGGTTGAAGGCCGTCGAAGCGCTGGCGCAGGCGTTCTCGACGTTGATCACCGGAATCATGCCGATCCCCATGCCGCGCAGGATGACTTCCCCGCGTATGCTCTCTTGTCCGGTGATGAGGCCCGCCGCGGCATTGCCGACATAGGCGATCTCCAGCTTCGACGCGTCGATGCCGGCGTCTGCGAGCGCCAGCTCCACCGCTTCGGCGCCGAGGGCCTTGAGGCCGAGATCCATGTGCTTGCCGAAACGGGTCATCCCGATGCCGGCCACGATAGCGTTGGTCTTCATGTCAGATGAGCCCGGAGCCTTTGAGATCCAGCGCCTTCTTCAGGAACTCGAGCTCGGCCTCGCGCTCGGGGAGCGGAGCCGGAGCGGTGAGCATGCCGTCCGCGTGCAGTTGCTCGACCACGGCCCCGTCGCGGGGAAACGGTGTCGCGTAGGTGTTCATCTGGAAGATCTGCTCGAACGGCAGGCGCGGCCGCTGTCCTCCCGCCTCCCAGTGCTCGAGCGGATAGCCTACCGTCTGCAGGACGAGGATGCGGCACGAGTCGGGCAACCCGAGCGCTTGACGGATCTGCTCGCCGTTGGGCGTGCCGAGGCAGCAGGTGCCGAGCCCAAGCTCGAATGCCATGAGCGTCGCCTGCGCGATGCCCTGGCCGCAGTCGACTTCGCTGAGTCCCGGGAGCTTCAGGTGCTCGCGGATCCCCTCGAAGATCGGCAGCAGCTGCTTCTCGAGCGCCTCGTGGCGCTTCTCCTTGCCGCCGAAGCCGAGGGCGCCGATCTCGACGAGCTGGCGAAGCCGATCGGCCTGACCATCGACCGACGCCGTGTCGATGTACCAGACGATGATCACGGGGGCGAGGCGGATCTGCCAGCCGGCCACCGGCGCCTGGATGGCGTCGAGCGTCTCCTTGGATGCCGAATCACGGAACACGACGAGAGCGCGCAGGCTCTGCACGTTGCCCCAGTGCGAGGCGATGCGCGCGGCCTCGAGCATCATCTGGATCTTCTCTTTCTCGACCGGTTTGTAGGGACGAACGAAGCGGATCGAACGCCGGCGTCCAAGAACTTCGCGTAGCTCCATGACCATCTCCTCGGCTGGGGTGTCGTTCAGAACTTGTCGGCGGCGTGCAGCGCCAGGACATCGTTGGCTCCGTCCTCGATCAGCGATGCGCGCGCATCCCGCAGCAGCTTCTCGATCGGATACTCGCGGCTGAGCCCGTTGCCGCCGAAGATCTGCAAGGCGTCGCTCGCGACGTCGAAGGCCGTCTGTGTCGAGGTGATCTTGGACGCGATCGCGTACTGTACCGCCGGGAAGGCGCCCGCCGACGCCCCGAAGAACGGGTTGTTGGCGGCGTTGTAGGCCACGGCGCGCCGGTTGAGCCCGCGCGCCGCTTCGACCCTGCGGAACATCTCGAACAGCCGCAGCTTGACCGCCTGGTGCTGGATGATGGGGACCCCGCCCTGGACGCGCTCCTTGGCGTACTCGACGGCGTATTCGAGGGCGGCGCGCGCCAAGCCGACGAACGTCGAGCCCATGAAGCCGTTGGCGGTGCAGAGCGTGAGCTCGAGCCCCATCGGATACATCGCCGGCGGGATGACGAGGTTCCTTCCGGGGACGCGCACGTCCTCGAAGAATATCTCGCCCTGGGGCAGCGGCCGCTGGCCGAGCTTCTCGAGCGGCTTGCCGCGGGTGACGCCCGGCGAATCGAGATCGACCAGGATGACGCCGCGTCCGAGAGTGCCGTTGCCCTCGTCGATCGCCGTGTACAGGGCCGCTGTCTCGGCGATGGTGCCGTTCGAGACCCAGGCGGCCTTCTGGCCGTTGATGAGGTAGTCGTCGCCGTGGCGGCGGGCGACGCAGTTGGGCTTGGAGAACGCCGGCCGGGTCGTGCCGTCGCCGTAGTCGAGCACGTCGCTGCCGTGATCGGGCTCGGTGATCGCCCAGCAGCCGATGCGCTTCGCGGTGAACTGGCTCATGAGGTCCGGGTTCTGCGAGATGCCGGCCAGCATGGCGGGGAACTCGGCAGCTCCGAGGCTCACCGCCAGCCCCGAATCGCCCCATCCCTGCTCCTCGGAGACCATGCAACCGAGGCGCGCGAGCTGCACGGGCGTGAATCCGGTCTGCTCCGAGGCCAGCAGGCGAATGCCGAGAGCATCCCACTTCTCGTGCACCTCCCAGAGGATCGAGCCGGCGGCGATGACGTCGTCGGCGCTCAGCCGATCGAGCTCCATGCCCGCAGGGCGCATGACGTCGGCCGCGAAGCGGTGCGCCAAGGCGCGGATCTCGGTCTCCTCCGGGGTGAGGTCGAAATCGATGCCGTCAGGAATCATGTCGCTACTCCTCTCTTGCGTCCGACACCCATAGGCGCAGTCACGACGGCGAGTCGAGACCGGCCGGGAACGAAATTGGCGGCGAGTGTCCTCTGCGGGGCGCTAAATGTCCGGCGGAACGAACTCGAATGCGCCGCTGTCGCAGGTGTTGACTCGCGCTGCGCCGCGCTGGTCGGTCGCCGGACAGGGGTCGACGCCGTGGTCGATCGCCGGGCTCCCCGCCTTGAGCGCATGCGTGGGCGTCGCGCCGCCGTTCTTCTTGAGATCGAGACCGGCGAGCTTGAGCTTCAGGTTCTGCGATGCGCCGTCGAGCCCGCAGCTGGCCCCGCTTTCGATGTTGCCGCCGTCGAGGCTCATGGGCCCGGCGCAGCCGCTCGGCTTGTTCTTGTCGAAGAGCGTGTTGTGGAGGGTGATGCTGCACGTACCGTCGTTGCCGATCCCGCCACCGCCGTCTTTCACCTTGTTGCCCTTGAGCGTGACGTTCGTCAGTGAGAGCGCGCCGTACTGCTCGCAGCCGATGCCGCCGCCTTTTTCCCGACCGCCGTTGCCGCTGAAGGTGCAATTGGTGAGCGCCACCGTGTGCCCTGCGCCCTCCACTTCCATGCCGCCCGAATCGTCCTTCGACTTGTTCTTGGCCACCGTGACGTTCGTCAGAACGGTGTCGGTACCGTCGAGGTCGATCCCGCCGGCATCGTCGCCGGCCTTGTTGCCGGCCACGAGAACGTCGGTGAGGGTCAGATTGCTGCCGACGCAGGAGATGCCGCCGCCGTCGTCTCCCGCCTTGTTGCCCGTCACCCTGACGTCGGTGAGCTGCAAGGTGCTGCCGCTGTAGCAGGCGATGCCGCCGCCGCTCGCGGAGGTGGCGTTCTTGGCCAGCACTACGTCCTGGAGCTCTAGAGTCGCCGCGGCGCTGAGGATCCCGCCGCCGCTGGCGGCGTCGCTGTACACGCCCTTGGCTCCGGCCTGGCCGTTCGCCACGGTGAGATGGGAGATGGTGACCGCGGCCCCGGGCCGGATGTCGAAGACCCGGTCTTTCTTGCCTTTGATCACCGTCGCTTTCGTTCCGGCGCCGATGATGTCGATCTCTCCCGTGAGATCGAGGTCTCCGGTAGCCGCCGCATCTTCGGAGGCTCCGACGAGCTTCAGCGTGTACTTGCCGGCAGGTACGTTGATGACGTCGGACTCGGCATTGGCGTTGGCTTCCTGCACCGCTGCCCGTAGCGTGCACTGCCCCGCGGCGCTGGCGCACGTGCCGTCGATGGCCGCATCGGGGGCATCGGCGGTAGTGTCGACGGCGAAGACGGCGGCGGACGTCGGAGAGGCGACGAGGAGAGCGACGGCCGCGGAGACGACGGCGAGCGCGGAGGTCATGGCGACCCGCCTACCAAAAACGGGCGACGGACGGCAATCCGTGGCGGCGTCGCCACGGAGCGCTCGTGCGCCGGCGGGCCGGCCCCGATCGGGCAACGCTCGTTCGCTTTCCGTGGAGCGGGCTCCGAGCTCGCGGGTCGCCGGCCGCGCCCGGTATCGGTTCGCGCAGCGTGTCGACGCTGATGCGCTCCGCATGCCGGCGCGCATTTTTCGCTTGACGACGGCGACCGGCACAGGCCACTCTGCCGTGGTTGCCGCCGGGCGCGGCCGAGCCGGCTGCAAGCATCGGGGCGGAGACGGAGGTGAGGATGATGCGGTCGATTCTCGTGGCGGGAGTAGTCTCTGCTTTTATGATTCCGGCGCTGGCGCCGCGCGCGGCACTGGCCGCCGGCAACGTCACGGCCCAGGTGATCGGCGGCAACCTGGTCGTGACCGGCGACGGAGCCTCGAACGAGATCATGATCGACCAGTTTGGTCTCGCCGCCGGCGAGATTCGCATCACGCCGACCGCTACGACCGTGAACGGCGGCGGCGGTGCCGTGGTATTGAGCGGCTTCACGGGCGACGTGCAGGCGGCCCTCGATGCCGGTGACGACAGCCTAACTTTCGACGAGACCGACATACCGGGAAGCTTGTCGGTGGCTGGCGGAGCCGGCAGCGATACGCTCACCGTCACAGCCTCGACTATCGCCGGCAAGGCCGCCGTCGACCTCGGGGCCGGCGGCGGGGCTGTCGTGTTCGCTGGCGGCAGCGCCGTGGGCGGTGGACTCGAGGTGATCGGCAGTGCCGATTTGGATTCGCTGTACCTGGGCTCTGTCGGGATCGGCGGCAAGGTGAAGGCGATGCTCGGCGACGGCGTGAATACGGTGGTCGTCGACCAGATCAGTCTCCTTGCCGGCAGTGTCACCGTCTCCGGCGGCAATGACGCGGATACTCTCGTGCTCTCCCGCTCCGATGTGCTCGGCAAGGTGGATGCACGGTTGGGCGGCGGCGTGAACGTGATCGACATCGTCGATAGCAGAGTCGGCGGCGGACTCAAGGTCACGAGCGGCGACCAGCAGGATACCGTTGTTCTCGCGAACTCGGTGGTCATGGGCAAGATCGATGCAGCGCTCGGCGGAGCCGACAACGCCCTGGTAGTGAACGGATCCACGCGCGTGAAGGGGATCGTCCTCACTACCGGCGACGGTAACGATACGTTCGGCTTCACAGAAGGGGAGGTGATCGGCAAAACGAGCGTCAAGCTCGGCGGCGGTACGAATACGGTCGCAGTCCAGTTCGGCGCCGCCGTGCTCGGCAGCCTCGGCGTCGAGACCGGCGGCGGCAGCGACACCCTGGTCTTCACCGCCGCCGGCGTCACCGGCAAGGTGAGTGCCAAGCTCGGCGAAGGTCAGAACACCGTCGTTTTGCAGAACGCTACGTTCGTCGGTGGGAAGCTCGATATCACGACCGGCGCCGGCATGGACACATTGGTGGTGACGGGGTCGAGCAAGGTCTCAGGCACGCTCAAAGGATCGCTCGGCGACGGCTCGAACACGTTTGTCGGTGACGCCGTCAGCAGCTTCGGCGGTTCGGTCGACGTCAAGACCGGCCCCGGAGACGATGTGCTGCATCTCCTCTCTGCCACTGTCGCGAAGAGCGTGAAGCTCGATGCCGGCGACGGACAAAACCAGGTATTCGTGCAGTCGGACAAAATCGGCGGCAAAGTCGCGATTGCGGCCGGCAGCGGCGATGACGTGATCGATCTCACCGATAGCTGGATCCGGGGTTCGGTATCCATCAAGGCAGGCGGCGGCATGAACACGATCACGCCGTGAGCATTGCCTGCCGGGAGCTTCGCCCGACCCGCTACTGCTTCCGATACTTGCCGGCACCCGTGAACCGCAAAGAGATCGGCATCTGCCTTCCCGTAGCCCCTGATGGTCACGGTCACGACGGTGTCAGTGGTATTGGACACGGTGAGGACGGTTGCAGTGGCAGGGCTGTCCCAGGGGGCGAAATATAGGAGCGTCCTCTGCGGGGCTTTGGGTGTCGGTGCGACTCCGCCCGTGTCGTTCCCGCTCGCAGGGTGGGCTCCCGGCGGAAGCCGGCGGAGGCACGCCCCTTGGGGCGCCGGGCGCGTGCTTGGTATGTGGTTCGCGTCGCGACCGTGCGGTGCCGCGGCCCGCAACCGGTCACAGTTCCGGAAGGAGGGACGAGTCATGAGGTACGCAACGATGACGGCTTGCGCGGCGCTCGTGCTCGCCTACGTGTCCGGTCCGGCGGCGGCGCAGGGCGCGAAGCCGCTCAGGAAGTGCGCGCCCGACGCCGTCGTGTCGGGGACGGTGTGCATGGACAGGTACGAGGCGAGCGTCTGGCGGGTGCCGGACCCGCGCGGCGCCAACAAGAAGCTCGTGAAGAAGCTGCAGCAGGGGAAGGCGAAGGCGGCCGATCTGGTCGCGGGCGGTGCGATTCAGCTCGGCGTTGCGAACGACGACTATGCGCCGTGCAGCGACAGCGGACAGAACTGTTTGGACGACATCTACGCGGCGAGCCTGCCCGGCGTGAAGCCGTCGGCGCACCTCACCTGGTTCCAGGCGCAGGCGGCGTGCGACAACGCCGCGAAGCGGTTGCCGTCGAACGCCGAGTGGCAGGCGGCCGTGACGGGCACGCCGGATCCCGGGCCCGACAACGGCACGACCGATTGCAAGACCACAGGCCAGGACACCACCCTCACCGGCTCGCGGTCTGCCTGTGTCTCGACACGCGGAGCGTTCGACATGGTGGGAAACCTCTACGAGTGGGTAGCCGACTGGGTGCCGCGCTCGACCACGTGTGGGGCGTGGAGCGCCGAGGTCAGCCCGACGGGGGATCAGCAGTGTCTGGCGGGTGCGGCGACGACGGGTGAGCCAGGTGCGCTCCGGCGCGGCGGCAGCATAGGCTACGGTGCTTCGGCCGGCCCGCTTGCGATCGCTGCCGACACGCCGTCCTTGGCGAATTCCGGAATCGGCTTCCGTTGCGCCCGTTAGTCAGGGACCGCGACACAATTTCTCGATCGGCCGGGGTCTGGTAGGACGCGAGACGTGTCCGGGTTCTTCGTCCGCCTGCTGATCGCCGCGCTCGGCCTCTGGCTCGCGCAGGCGCTGGTTCCCGGCGTGGAGATCCGCGGCGCGGGTACGTTGCTCGTTGCGGCGCTGCTCCTCGGTCTGGTGAACGCCGTCGTCCGACCGCTCGTGGTGATACTGACCCTGCCGATCACGGTCGTGACGCTCGGACTCTTTCTCTGGGTCGTGAACGCGATGATGCTAGCACTCGTCGCCGCACTCCTCGTCGGCTTCACGCTCTCGGGTTTCGGTTCGGCGCTGCTCGGTGCGCTCGTCGTCTCGATCACGGGCTGGATCGCGTCGTGGTATGTCGGGTCGTCGGGACGCTTCGAGGTGATCATCGTCGAGCGGCGGCTATGAGCGCCGCTCTCCTGCTGGACGCGCTGCGGCGCAAGGAGGAACAAATCGTGAGATACGCAACGATGATGGTCGGCGCGGCGCTGGTGCTCGCCTACGTGGTCGGTCCGGCGGCGGCGCAGGGCGCGAAGCCGCTCCGGAAGTGCGCGCCCGACGCCGTCGTGTCGGGGACGGTGTGCATCGACAGGTATGAGGCGAGCGTCTGGCGGGTGCCGGACCCGCGCGGCGCCAACAAGAAGCTCGTGAAGAAGCTGCAGCAGGGGAAGGCGAAGGTGGCCGATCTCATGGCCGGCGGTGCCACCCAGCTCGGCGTTCCGTACGGCAACTACGCGCCGTGCAACCGCAACGGGCAGAACTGCCTGGACGACATCTACGCGGCGAGCCTGCCCGGAGTGAAGCCGTCGGCGTACAGCACCTGGTTCCAGGCGCAGGCGGCGTGCGACAACGTGGCGAAGCGGTTGCCGTCGAACGCCGAGTGGCAGGCGGCCGTGACGGGCACGCCGGATCCTGGGCCCGACAACGGCACGACCGATTGCAAGACCACAGGCCAGGACACCACCCTCACCGGTTCGCGGTCCGCCTGCGTCTCGGCGCGCGGGGCGTTCGACATGGTGGGAAACCTCTCGGAGTGGGTGGCGGACTGGGTGCCGGGCTCGACCTCGTGTGGGGCGTGGAGCGCCGAGGTCAGCCCGACGGGGGATCATCAGTGTCTGCTGGGGGCGACGACGGGAACTACGGATGAACCCGGTGCGCTGCTGCGCGGCGGTGGCTACAACAGCCTTACGGGTGCCGGTCCGCTCACGGTCAATGGTTCAATCGCACCGTCAATCGGGGGCCCTACGATCGGCTTCCGTTGCGCCCGCTAGTCGCATCCACGTAGGGAACGCGCGGTCGCGCCTGCCGTCACGCAGCGGGTGATCCGCGATCCGATCACCGGGACGGCCGCGCTGCGGGAGCGGCATCGCGGGTCACGATGCGGGGCCGGTGACCGGCGCCGTGATCGAGTCGACGATCGTAGCCAGCGCTGCGAGCCGCCGTCCGGCACGGCCGGCGGTCCAGGGAGGGCGGCCTGGCGCCGCTCCCGCCAGATCGGCGGCGGCTCGTTCCGGACCGCCGGGACTACGGCCGAGCGCCCGCGCCGCAACGTCGCGGAGGTTGATCGGGTCGGACGTGGCGATGCCTTCGGCGGCGAGCAGATCGAGCGTGAAGCGACCCCAGGAGCAGAGCCGGTCTCCGACCTGCAAGAATGATGCGAAGCGGGCCCGGGCCGCACCGACGGTCTCACCTCCGGCGAAGCGTGTCGGCGGCAGCTCGAGGTGGCTCGGCACCGATGGGGCGAGGGGTCGGCGCGGTGCCAGCATGGCTTCGAAGCGCTCGCCGCTGTCGTAGCGCTCGGCCACCAACTGGAGCAGCTCGGGATCTCCCGGCAACCGTGCCGATCTCGGGTGGGCGTTGGCCTCGGCGTGCACGAGCACCAGCCGCCGGCGCTCCTTGACGAGCATGGCGCCCAGGCGCTCGCGCTCGGGGATGCGCCGGCGCGGCGCGTGGAAATAAGGATTCGGTCGCGTCGTCTTGTATGGCAGGTGTTGCTCGACCATCTGCTCGAAGGCGCGCAGGAGCGGCAGGAACCGTCCGCGATCGTCCTCCAGGCGGCCGAGGACCTGGACCACCGCTTCGACGGTGGCCAGGCAGTGCGCGGCGGGTTCGCGACGGATGCGGTATCGGCCCGGCTGCGGCGGCGTGAACGCCACCCGCGGCAGACGTTGCAGGCAGGCGCTTCGCGCCAGCATCTTTCGCGCCTGGGTCCAGGTGCCGTCGATCACCACCAGGGTCGTCGGCGGTCCGCCGGGCAGCGCCCAGGGCTCGATGGCATCCTCGCCCGGGAAGAGTAGGGCCGTGCCGTGCGGGTTTGCCGCCAGCGCCCGGACCCGTGGGTGCCGGTCGAGATCGCCGGCGACGTGCAGCTCGGAGTTGGCGAGCCCGAGGTTCGTCATGCGCGCCGTGCCGATCGGCATGCGGTACTCCCGCGGGTGCTGCAGGAAGACGATGCGCGTCCGGCTCGGGATCGGCGTCAGGTGCGCGCAATAGCAGTGGGATGCCGGGCGGAGACAGCGTCGGCACCGCGGTCGGTAGGCGGCCACGCGGCTTCTTAGCAGGTCGGGCGTGAGCGCGCCCGCGCCGGACCTCCCGCCGACCCGTGGATCGGTGTGCCCGCAGGGTTCGCAGGGCTGCGAGATCGCCCCGCGCGCAGCGGTTGCGCTGGCGCCGGGCGATCTTCTATGTGTCCGGCGCCAGGAACGATGTCGCCGACGTCTGCAATCGTGCTCCTCTGGATCGGATTCGCGGCCACGCACATGGGGCTGTCGACGGCAGCGGTTCGCCGGAGCCTGGTAGCCCGCCTCGGCGAGACTGGCTTTCTCGGTCTCTACTCGCTCGTCGCCTTCGCCTTCTTCGTGCCTCTCGTCTGGACGTATTTCACCCACAAGCACGCGGGAATGCTCCTGTGGTCGATCCCGGTCGGGCCCGCGCTGCGCTGGGGGATCTATGCGGGCATGACCGTGGCCTTCACGCTCGTCTTCGCCGGTATCGTGCGGCCGAGCCCGGCCAGCATCACGCCCGGAGAGGCGACACCGCGAGGCGCGCTGCGGCTTACTCGCCACCCGCTGGTCATGGGTCTGGGGCTCTTCGGCCTGCTCCATCTGATAGCCAACGGCCACGCGGCCGACGTCGCGTTTTTCTCGGGATTCCCGTTATTTGCGGTCATCGGATGCTGGCACCAGGAGCGCCGGAAGCTGGTCTCCGGACCCCCCGGATTCGCGGCCTTCCTGCAGGCGACGCCCTTCCTGCCGTTTACCGGGTCGGCAACGCTACAGGGCATCCGCGAGCTCGGGCCGCTGGTGCTGCTGGGCGGACTTGCCCTGACCTCCATCCTGCGCTGGTTCCACCCGGTTTGGTTCGGGGGCTGATCGTCGATCACGAACCGCGGCGGAGGCGGATGCTGACGCGACGCTCCTGCTTGGTCGGTCGCCCCGAGCGCATGAAGCTCCCGGCCGTGGCCTCGCGCCGCCGCGCCAGAGCCTCCGACCGGGCACTGGCGCTCTCCGGGGTCTCTTCGTAGAGCAGCGCCGCCTCGGGCGCCGGGCGGCGCTCTTCGGAGAGCCCGCGAACGACCACGATAGTGGCGATCTCGCCGCGCCGGATCTCGATGCGATCCCCGGGGCGCACGAGCTTCGCGGGTTTCGCCCGCGCGCCGTTCAGGTGGACGAGGCCGCCGGTCGCCGCCTCGGCGGCGCGGCTGCGGGTCTTGAAGAAGCGCGCCGCCCAGAGCCAGCGGTCGAGACGCGTCTCGGTCGGGGACGTCACGAGCTCACGCCTCGTGTTCCCGTGCGTCATGTGGCGTGGCCGCTGTAGAACGCGTGCGCAGGTGGTCGCAGCTTGACATGTTCCCCGGACGGGCGTACGAAATCCACGTACCTTTTAATCTGATCCTCCGAGGTCGGGAAAGGTCGGTCCGGTGACCCTCTCCACGTTTCGTTCTTCCTCGTTCGAAAGCCCTCCCGGCTCCGGTCGGGAGGGCTTTTTCGTGTCGGCGACGACGCCACGAGCAACGGTCGAGTGACCGACGCGCCCGCTATCTTGCTCGATGGCGCCGCCATCGGCCGCGCCGTGGCGCGGATCGCGCATCAGATCCTCGAGCGCGACCGCGCCGCCGACCGCCTGGTGCTGGTCGGCGTGCGCTCGCGCGGCGTCCATCTGGCGCGCCGGATCGCACAGAAGATCGAAGAGCTCGCTGCGCGCGCCGTGCCGGTAGGTGCTATCGACATCACGCCCTATCGCGACGACGTCGAGGAGCCGCGCGATCGCATCGAGGGCCCGGAGACCGACGTCGCCTTCTCGATCGACGACGCCGTCGTCGTCCTCGTCGACGACGTGCTGGCAACCGGCCGCACGGTGCGGGTCGCCCTCGACATCCTGGGCGGCCTCGGCCGGCCGCACGCCATCCAGGTCGCCGTTCTCGTGGACCGCGGCAATCGCGAGGTGCCGATCCGGGCCGATTTCGTCGGCCAGAACGTTTCCGATGCCGAGTCGCGCCGGGTCCATGTGCGGGTCCGCGAGCTCGACGGCCGTGACGAGGTCGCGCTCGCATGAGGATCCGCCGATGAGCCGGCACGTCCTCGCCATCGCGGATCTCGCCGACGAGGAGATAGAGAGCATTCTCCACCGCGCCGAGGAGATGGAAGCGGCCCTCGTGCGGCGCGGCGACGCGGGAGCGCTGCCGAGGAGCGCTGCCGGCCGCATCATGGCGACGCTCTTCTACGAGCCGAGCACGCGGACCCGCCTCTCGTTCGAGGCGGCCATGTGGCGCCTCGGCGGTGCGGTCATAAGCGCCTCCGACATGAAGAGCTCGTCGGCTTCCAAGGGCGAGACCCTGGCCGACACCGCCAAGGTGGTATCGAGCTACGCCGACGTGCTGGTCCTCAGGCACTTCTGGGATGGGGCGGCGCGCGTCGCGGCCGAGCATGCGGACGTGCCGCTCATCAATGCGGGCGACGGCAGCCACGAGCATCCGACGCAGACGCTCTGCGACCTCTACACGTTGAAGCGCGCCAAGGGGACCCTGCGCGGCATCACGGTCGCGATCGGCGGCGACTTGAAGCGCGGCCGCACGGCTCATTCACTGGTTCGCGCCCTCGCGCGTTTCAAGGCGAAGATCGTCATCATCCCCGCTCGCGGCATGGAGTTTCCCGGCTGGCTGCTGCAAAAGGTCGCGGAGGAGCACGGCTACCGGCCGACGGTAGCCCGGCCGGGCGACCTGAAGGCGCTGGCGCGAGACGTCAATGCGCTCTATCTGGTGCCGGCCCGTCCGCACCAACTGACCTTGTTCACCGACACCGAATTCGACCTCGAGGAGCGCCTCGCCGAGGCCGAGCCGATAACGCTCGACGCCCTCTACATGACGCGCCCGCAGCGCGAACGCCGCGACGACACGACCGACGACGGCGTCGAGTACCTGCGCGTCGACAGCGACACCTTCGAGGACCCGACGATGCGGCACACGGTGCTGATGCACCCGTTGCCGCGCACAGGCGAGATCTCGCAAGATCTCGACCGCGACCCGCGCGCTCTCTACTTCCGGCAGGCGGCCTCGGGCGTGCCGGTGCGGATGGCGCTCGTAGAGATGGTGCTCGCCGAGCGCGTCGGCTGCGAGGTCGGGACGGCGTCGACGCGGGCCGAGCCCGGGGCGACGCGGGTCGGGCCGCGGTGCGCCAACCCGAACTGCATCACCCGCCGTGAAGAGGTGCAGTCGGAGCGCCGCTTCCGGTTCCATCGCGAGCCCGCCGGACGCGCGCACCTGGTCTGCCTCTACTGCGACCACGAGACGCGCATCCAGGTGATCGGCAACCGCAAGTCGAAGCGCTACCACCTCTACGAAGAGCCCATGTACGGCTATCTGGATGCCTGGCTGCGCGAGGACGCGTTGGTGATCTTCGATTCGGTGAAGCAGGCCGAGGAGGCTGCGTACAAGCCGTACAAGCTCGGACCGCAGAAATCGATCATGAGCGCGCAGGAGATCGACCGCGCCCTGGACGAGCTGACCGACGCGATCTTGCGCGATACGCCGGAGCTCAAAGACCTGGTGATCGTCGGCGTGCGCACGGCGGGCGCCTTCCTCGCGCAGCGCATCGTCGAGCGCATCCGCGCGCTTCGCGGCGCGGCCGTCGACCTCGGCGTCCTCGACGTGCAGGGCGGCGGCGACACCATCCCGAGCTGGCCCGGCGCGCCGGGGGTCGAGGGCGCCAACGTCACGATCGCCGATCACCACGTCGTCATCGTCGACGACGTCATCAATACCGGCTGGACGGCGAAGGATGCGCTCGCCTGCGTCTGGCGCGCCGGACGACCGCTCTCGGCACGCCTCGCCGTGCTCGTCGACCGCGGACACCGGCAGCTGCCGCTCAAACCGACCTACGTCGGCAAGCACCTGCCGACCGCGCCCCACGAGCGCGTACGGGTGCGTCTGCGCGAGCTCGATCGCGAGCACCGCGATCGTGTCGTCATCTATTCCTACGTCGATCCCAAGGCCGCGGCGTGATCGATCTCCTGATTCGCGGCGGGCGCGTGCTCGATCCGGCTCGCGGTCTGGACCGCCGCGCCCACGTTCTCATCGACGGCGGCCGCGTCCGCGGCGTGGTCGCGCCCGACGAGGCGCCGCCGGCGCGCGCGGCGATCGACGCCGCCGGGCTCTGGGTAGCGCCTGGTCTCATCGATATGCACGTGCACCTGCGCGAGCCCGGGGGCGAGCACAAGGAGACGATCGCGACCGGCGCGGCGGCGGCGGTCGCCGGCGGCTTCACGACGGTCGCCGCCATGGCCAACACCAACCCGGTGAATGACGATCCGGAGCTGACGCGCTGGATCATCGCCCGCGCCGAAGCCGCCGGGCTGGCGCGCGTACTGCCGATCGCGGCGGTGACCAAAGGTCTCGCCGGCGAGACGCTCACCGACTTCGCGGCCCTGCGGGCGGCGGGCGCGGTCGCGTTCTCCGACGACGGCGCGCCGATCATGCGGCGGGAGATCATGCGCGCCGCGCTCGCCGCCGGGCGGCAGGTGGATGCGGCGGTGATCGCGCACGCCGAGGATCGGACGCTCGCTGGCGGCGGCATCGTCCACGCCGGTCCGGTCGCCGAGCGGCTCGGGCTGCCCGGCATGCCCGGCGTCGCCGAGAGCGCCATGGTGGAGCGCGACTGCGCCCTCGCCGCCGCGGTCGGCGCGCGCCTGCACATCGCCCATCTGAGCACCGCGGCGGCGGTCGCCATCGTCCGCGCCGCGCGCGCGGCCGGGACGCGGGTGACGGCGGAGGCGGCGCCGCATCACTTCACCCTCGACGCCGAGGCAGTCGCCGAGCGCGGCGCGCTCGCGAAGATGAATCCGCCGCTGCGCACCCGTGCGGACGTCGCCGCCGTATGCGCGGCCCTCGCCGACGGCACGATCGACGTCATCGCTTCGGATCATGCGCCCCATCACGCCGACGAGAAGGCGCTCGGCATGGCGGCGGCGCCGTTCGGTGTCATCGGCCTCGAGACGACGCTGCCGCTCGTGCTCGAGCTCGTGCACGCGGGCGTGCTCGACGCTGCGACCGCGATCGCGGCGCTCACGGTCGGTCCGGCGCGCGCGCTCGGCATCGCCGCCGGAACGCTCGCGCCCGACGCCGTCGCCGATGTGACCCTGATCGATCCCGACGTCGCCTGGACGATCGATCCGACGGCGTTCCGTTCGCGGAGCCGCAACACGCCGTTCGCGGGGCGCGCGGTGCGCGGGCTGGCGGTGGCGGTGTGTCTCGCCGGACGCGTCGTCGACCACCATCTCGGGGGGAGGTACACACGATGAACAGCTCGCCGCGGGGTAGCGAGGGCCGGGCCTGTCGATCGGCGCTGCTGGCGCTTGCCGACGGGACGGTGTTTCGCGGGCGCGCCTTCGGCGCCGACGGAGAAGTCGGCGGCGAGGTCGTCTTCAACACCGCCATGACCGGCTATCAGGAGATTCTGACCGACCCTTCGTATCACGAGCAGCTGGTGGCGATGACGTATCCCGAGATCGGCAACGTCGGCGTGAACCGCGAGGACGTCGAGGCGCGCAAGCCTTTCGTGAAGGGCTTCATCGTCAAGGAGTACTGGGAGCCGCCGAGCAACTGGCGCGCCGAGCAGAGTCTCGGTGACTACATGCGCGAGCACGACATCGTCGGCATCGCCGGCATCGACACGCGCGCGCTCGTTCGGCATCTGCGGACCCACGGCGCCCAGGAAGGGGTCATCTCGACCGTCGACCTCGACTCCGACCGCTTGGTCGCGCGCGCCAAGGCGCGGCCGGGGCTCCTGGGCCGCGACCTCGTGCGCGAGGTCACATGCGCGGCGGCGTACGACTGGAGCGAGCCGCTCTGGCAGCTCGGCGGGGCCGGCCCCGGAGCGCGCCGCGACGGGCCCTTCGTCGTCGCCTACGATTACGGCATCAAGCTCAACATCCTCCGCAGCCTGGCGAGCGTCGGGTGCCGTGTCCGCGTCGTGCCCGCGAGCACGGCGGCGGCCGAGGTGCTCGCCCTGGAGCCGGACGGCGTCCTTCTCTCCAACGGCGCGGGCGATCCGGACGCCGTCCCGTACGCGCGCGACGCCGTCGCCGCACTCATCGGCAAGGTGCCGATCTTCGGCATCTGTTTCGGACACCAGATCCTCGCCCTGGCACTCGGCGGCCGCACCTACAAGCTCAAGTTCGGCCATCACGGCGCCAACCACCCGGTGATCGATACGGCAACCGGCAAGGTCGAGATCACCTCGCAGAACCACGGCTTCACGGTCGCCGTCGACTCGCTCACCGACCGCGCTGCGGTCACCCATCTGAGTCTGAACGATCACACCCTCGAGGGGCTCGCTCATACCAAGGAGCCGGTCTTCTCGGTGCAATACCATCCGGAGGCGTCGCCCGGTCCGCACGACTCGGACCATCTCTTCCGGCGCTTCGTAGAGCTCATCGAGCAGACGAAGAAAGGCTGACGTGCCGAAGCGAACCGACCTGCAGACCATCCTCCTGATCGGCTCCGGCCCGATCGTCATCGGCCAGGCGTGCGAGTTCGACTACTCCGGGGTCCAGGCCTGCAAGGCGCTCCGCGAGGAGGGCTACCGTGTCGTCCTGGTGAACTCGAATCCGGCCACGATCATGACCGATCCGGAGTTCGCGGACCGCACCTACATCGAGCCGATGACCGTCGCAGTGATGGAGCAGATCATCGCCGCCGAGCGGCCGCAGGCGATCCTGCCGACGATCGGCGGCCAGACCGGGTTGAACCTCGCGATCGAGGTGGCGGAGGCCGGCATCCTCGACGAGTACGGCGTCGAGTTGATCGGCGCCAAGCTGCCGGCGATCAAGAAGGCCGAGGACCGCAACCTCTTCAAGGCGGCGATGCAGAAGATCGGCCTCGACCTGCCGCGCAGCGGCTATGCGACGAGCTTGGCCGAGGCCGAGGCGATCCGCGCCGCGATCCCGCTGCCGCTCATCATCCGCCCGTCACGGACGCTCGGCGGCACTGGCGGCGGCGTGGCGACGACGCCCGAGGAGTTCCGCGCCGTAGTCGAAGGCGGCCTCGCCGCTTCTCCGACCCGCGAAGTCCTGATCGAGGAGTCGATCGCGGGCTGGAAGGAGTTCGAGCTCGAGGTGATGCGCGACGGCAAGGACAACGTCGTCATCGTCTGCTCGATCGAGAACTTCGACCCGATGGGCGTTCATACCGGCGACTCGATCACGGTGGCGCCGGCGCAGACGCTCACCGACAAGGAGTACCAGCTGATGCGGAACGCCTCCATCCGCATCATCCGCGAGATCGGCGTCGATACCGGCGGCTCCAACATCCAGTTCGGCGTCCACCCGGAGAGCGGGCGCCTGGTGGTGATCGAGATGAACCCGCGGGTGTCGCGGAGCTCGGCGCTCGCTTCGAAGGCGACCGGCTTTCCGATCGCGAAGATCGCCGCCAAGCTCGCCGTCGGCTACACGCTCGACGAGATCCGCAACGACATCACGCGCGAGACCCCGGCCTGCTTCGAGCCGACGATCGACTACGTGGTCACCAAGATCCCGCGCTTCACTTTCGAGAAGTTCCCGGCCACACGCGACGTGCTCGGAGCGCAGATGAAGTCGGTCGGCGAGGCGATGGCGATCGGCCGCACGTTCAAGGAGTCGCTGCAGAAGGCGATGCGCTCGCTCGAGACCGGGAGCTACGGATTCGAGCCGACCGACTTCGCGGACGAGGCCGAGCTGCGCCGGCGCCTGCGCGAACCGAACGCGCAGCGCCTGTGGGCCATCGGTGACGCGTTTCGCGCCGGGCTCTCACTCGCCGAGATCGCCGCCGAGAGCCGCATCGACCCCTGGTTCCTGCGCAACGTCCAGGAGATCGTCGCCTACGAGGACGAGATCCGCGCCGGCCGGGGGGCGGATCTCGCGGCCGCCAAGGCGCTGGGGTTCTCCGACGTCCGCATCGCCACCATCGCCGGCACCGCCGAGCCCGACGTCCGCGCCGCCCGCGCGGATGCCGCCGTCCACGCCGTCTACAAGAAGGTCGACACCTGCGGCGCCGAGTTCGAGGCGCTGACGCCGTACTTCTACTCGAGCTTCGACGCCGAGGACGAGAGCGACGTCACCACCAGCAAGAAGATCGTCATCCTCGGCGGCGGTCCGAACCGGATCGGGCAGGGCATCGAGTTCGACTACTGCTGCGTTCACGCCGCGTTCGCGCTCAAGGAAGACGGGTTCGAGACGATCATGGTCAACTGCAATCCGGAGACCGTGTCGACCGACTACGACACGTCGGACCGGCTCTACTTCGAGCCGCTGACGCTCGAGGACGTGCTCGCGATCGTGCACCGCGAGCGGCCGGACGGCGTCATCGTCCAGTTCGGCGGCCAGACGCCGCTCAAGCTCGCCGTGCCGCTCGCCGCGGCGGGCGTGCCGATCATCGGCACGAGCCCGGACTCGATCGACCGCGCCGAGGATCGCGAGCGCTTCGACGCGGTGCTGACCGCGCTCGGCCTCCTCCGGCCCGAGAACGGGCTAGCGCGCTCGCAGGTCGAAGCGATCGCGATCGCCAACCGCATCGGCTATCCGGTCCTGGTGCGTCCCTCCTACGTGCTCGGGGGCCGTGCCATGGAGATCATCTACGAGCCGCACGATCTCGAGCGCTACGTGCGCCGGGCGTTCGCGGCATCTCCCGACCGGCCCCTCCTCATCGACCGCTTCCTCGAGGACGCGATCGAGGTCGACGTCGACGCCGTGAGCGATGGACGCGACGTCGTTATCGGCGGCATCATGGAGCACATCGAGCGCGCCGGCGTGCACTCGGGGGACAGCGCCTGCGCGCTGCCGCCGACGTCGATCGACGCCGAGGTGCAGGCGGAGATCCGCCGGCAGACCGTCGCCTTGGCGCGGGAGCTCGGCGTCGTCGGCCTCATGAACGTGCAGTATGCGGTCCAGGGGCGGCGCGTCTACATTCTCGAAGTGAACCCGCGCGCGTCGCGGACCGTGCCGTTCGTCAGCAAGGCGACCGGCGTGCCGCTCGCCAAGATCGCCGCCCGCGTCATGGCGGGCAAGACGCTCGCCGCGCTCGGCTTCACGCGCGAGGTGGTGCCGGCGCACGTCAGCGTCAAGGAGGCGGTGTTCCCGTTCCTCAAGTTTCCGGGCGTCGACACCGTGCTCGGCCCGGAGATGAAGTCGACCGGTGAGGTGATGGGCATCGGCCCCTCTTTCGGTATCGCCTTCGCCAAGGCGGAAGTCGCCGCCGGCACGGTGCTGCCGCGCAGCGGTACGGCGTTCGTCAGCGTTCGCGAGGAAGACCGCGCCGGCGCGATCGTCGCCGCGCGCCGCCTCTACGGCCTCGGTTTCGACATCGTCGCGACGAGCGGCACCGCTGCAGCGCTGACGCGCGCCGGCATCCCCGCCGCAGTCGTCCGCAAGGTCTCAGAGGGCAGCCCGCACGTAGTCGATGCGCTCGAAACCGGCGCCATCGCGGTGGTCATCAACACGCCGCGTCCCGATGCCCAGGAGCTGCGCGACTCGTTCTCGATCCGGCGGACGGCGCTCGAGCGCAAGATCCCGTACTTCACGACGATCGCCGGCGCCATCGCCGCCGCCGAAGCGATCGCGGCGATGGCGGCAGGGCCGCTCGGGGTGAAGGCGCTGCAGGACTATCACCGCGACCTGGCGCTCCCGGCGTGACGCCGGCGCGCTCTGCCGGCCGCCGCCCTGCGAACCGGTGCTGGATTGGGGTGCGGGAACCGAGGCATCTATAAGGTCATGCGGATCGTGCTCATCTCCGACCTCCACGGGAACGAGGTCGCCCTCCGCGCCGTGCTCGCCGACGTCGATCGCAGCGGCTGCGACGAGATTGTCTGTCTCGGCGACGTCGCTACCCTCGGCCCGGCTCCGAACGCGGTGATCCAGCTCCTGCGCGAGCGCACCACCCGCCGCATCCTCGGCAACCACGACGACTTCATGCTGAACCGCGACCTCATCCACAGCTACACGGAGGTGCCGATAGTCGTGGAGAGCGTCGAGTGGTGCCGGGCCCGGCTCGGCGACGACGAGATCGCCTTCTTGCGGACCTTCCAACCGAACCTCGAGATCGCGCTCGGCGGCGGTTCGACGCTGGTGCTGTTCCACGGCACGTTGCGCTCGCACATGGAAGACCTCCTGGCGACGACGCCGCCCGAGGAGGTGGACGCCATGCTCCTCGGGCGGCGCGGGACGGTGATGGCGGGCGGCCACACCCACCTGCAGATGACGCGGCAGCATCGCGGCATCCTGATCGTGAATCCCGGCAGCGTCGGGCTACCGTTCCGGGAGCATCTGGAGGGCCGGCCGCCGGTCCTGCTCGACCACGCCGAATACGCCGTGATCGAAGAGCGGAACGGCGCCATCGGCGTGCAGCTGCGCCGCGTCCCGGTCGACCGGGCGGCCATGGCGGCGGCCATCGCCGCCACCGACAACCCGATCCGCCACTACCTGCTCGGCCAGTACGGGCGCTGATGCGGCGGGCGGTCAGCCCGCCAGGCGGCGGGCGTGGGCCTCGACCAGGTCGCTGCGCGTGACGATGCCGATCACGGTGTCGGGGCGGTCGCGGTGGACCACCGGCAGTCGTCCGATGTGGCGGGTGGCCATGAGATCGGCCGCATCGCGCAGCGAGCAGTCATCATAGATGATGGCGACGTTCGCATGGGCGAGGTCGCCGAGGCGAGCATCGCTGGCGCGCGTTTCCAAGACATCTCGGCGTGTGACCACGCCGACCAGCCGCTCGTGTGCGTCGACGAGCGGGAAGCCGTGGTGGTCCGATCCGGGTACGTGCGAAGCCAGCCAGCGGTGCGCAGCGGCGACGGTCGTGTCGGCGCGGAGCGTAACCACCGGTCGGATCGCCACGTCGCGGACGGAGACCTGACTCAAGTAATCGGCCGTATACTCGCCGATCACCCGTACGCCGCGGCGCTCGATCTTCTCGGTCATGATCGACGCCGGCATGCCGGCACACGACACCAGGAAGCCCGCCGTGCCGCCGCCGTCGGCGGTGGCATTGGCGACGCGAAGATGCAACAGGTTGCTGCTCGCCGCATCGTTTCGGAGGATCCCAATGCGCTCACCGATCTGTGATCTGTTCGACATCGAGTTTCCCCTGCTCGCGTTCAGCCACTGCCGCGACGTCGTGGTCGAGGTATCGCGCGCCGGCGGCATGGGCGTCTTCGGCGCCGTCAGCCTGCCGCCCGAGCGCCTCGAGGAGGAGCTGCGCTGGATCGACGACCACATCGGCGGCAGACCGTACGGCGTCGATCTCATCGTGCCGAACAAGATCGCCGGCAAGGGTCAGTCGCTCTCGACCGCGGATCTCCTTGCCCTAGTGCCAGAGGAGCACAAGGCCTACGCGGCCGGTATCCTCGCGCGCTACGGCATCGACGCCGCCGACCTCGATGACACCCGGCGCGGCAACCTGAGCCTGGGCAGGAACCTGCAGGAAGCGGGCGCGGCGGCGGCGCTGGAGGTCGCGTTCCGACACCCCATCAAGCTGATAGCGAACGCGCTCGGTGTGCCGCCTCCGAGCATGCTCGACCTGGGAAGGAAGCACGGCGTGCCGGTGGCGGCGCTCGTCGGGACGAAGCAGCACGCCATTCGCCAGGTGCAGGCCGGCGTCGACATCCTGGTCGTCGCCGGCGGCGAGGCGGGCGGTCATTGCGGCGACGTCTCCACGCTCGTCCTCGTGCCCGAGGTGTGGGAGGCGATCCAGCCGTACCGCAACGTGCCCATTCTCGCCGCCGGCGGTATCGTCACCGGCCGGCAGATGGCGGCGTGCATGGCGATGGGCGCGGCCGGCGCATGGACGGGGTCGGTCTGGCTCACTACCAACGAGGCCGAGACCAATCCGATCGTGAAGGAGAAGATGATCGCGGCGAGCTCGCGGGATACGGTGCGCTCGCGGGCGCGGACGGGCAAGCACTCGCGACAGCTGCGCTCGCCGTGGACCGAGGCGTGGGAGAGCCCCGAGGCGCCGGCGCCGCTGCCGATGCCGCTGCAGTCGTTCGTGAGCGAGCCGGCCCTGCGCAAGATCGACAAGCTCGCGGAGGGCGGACACGAGGGGGCCAAACAGTTGGCGACGTACTGGGTCGGGCAGGGAGTCGGGCTGATGAACCAGCGGAAGTCGGTGCGCGCCGTGGTCCAGGAGTTCAGGGAAGACTTCCTGACGGCCTACGAGCGCTTGTCCGCCTGTCTCGCCGACTGACGACGGCGCCGGGGAGGAGGAGATGTTCCAACAGCCGATAGACTTCCGCGACGAGAGCGAGGCGCTCTACCATGTCCTCGCCGAGCTCCCCGAGGCCGACTTTGCACGGCGGACGCAGTTCAAGGGGTGGACGATCGACGACGTCGTGCGCCATCTCCATTTCTGGAATCGAGCCGCCGACCTGTCGCTGAACGATCCCGGCGGCTTCCAGGACCTGCTCGCGCGGGCTCTGCCCGAGATGGCCAAGGGCCGCGGCTTTCGCGAGGTCGAGGCCGACTTGCTCGCCGGCCGGCCGGGGCGCGCGCGCCTCGAGCAATGGCGTCAATTCTATCTCGGCATGACCGAGCGGTTCCTGGCCGCCGACCCGAAGCAGCGGGTCGCGTGGGCCGGACCCGACATGAGCGCGCGCTCGAGCATCAGCGCCCGCCACATGGAGACCTGGGCCCACGGCCAGGAGATCTACGATCTTCTCGGGCGCGAGTGCGCTCATACCGATCGCATAAAGAACATCGCCGAGCTCGGCGTCCGCACGTTCGCCTGGTCCTACGCGAACCGCGGCCGCACCGTGCCGTCGCCGGCGCCGCGGGTGCGGCTGATCGCACCGTCGGGGACGCCGTGGACGTGGAACGAGGACGAGGCGGAGAATCGGATCGAGGGGAGCGCCGTCGACTTCTGCAAAGTGGTGACGCAGGTGCGCAACGTCGCCGATACCGGCCTCGTCGTCGCCGGACCGGTCGCGATCGACTGGATGGCGATCGCGCAGTGCTTCGCCGGGCCGCCGCAGGAGCCGCCGGCGCCGGGCACGCGTTACGCCGAGTGAGGTACGGAGAGAGGCGCCGATCCCAGCGCACCCGCCCGGGCGGCGCACCGGCCGGCGCGTTGCCGCTGCAGCGGCGTTCACGCTAGGGTCTCGCTCCATGGAGCTTCCGGCGCGCACGCGGACCTACGTCACCCCCATCTTCGACAGCAGGCGCTGGGACTCCTTCCGACTGCGGCCGGGAGACATCGTCGTCTGTACGCCGATCAAGAGCGGGACCACCTGGACGCAGATGCTGTGCGCGCTCCTCGTCCACCAGTCGCCGACTTTCCCGCAGCCCTTGAACAGCCTGTCGCGCTGGCTCGAGCGCAATCGCGAGCCCCTCGAAGAGACGCTCGCTACGTACGCGGCCCAGCCGCACCGCCGCATCGTCAAGACGCACACGCCGATCGACGGCATCCCCTACGATCCGGGAGTGTCCTACGTGTTCTGCGGCCGCGATCCGCGCGACGTCTTCTTCTCGATGTGCGACCAGATCGACAACGGCTCCGAGGAGACGGTGGCGGACATCCGCCGCCGCGCCGGCCTTCCCGAGGACTTCGAGCTTCCGAGCGAGCCGGAGCAGCTCTTCGAGCTCTGGCTCACGGTTCCCTACGCCGAGGGACTCGAGGACGGGTTCCCGATGGGCTCGGTGCTGAGCCAGACGGCGGGCTTCTGGCGCTTCCGGCATCTTCCCAATCTGCTCTTCCTGCACTACGCCGACCTCTCCGTCGCTCTCGATGCGGAGATGCGCCGCCTGGCGGCGTTCCTCGACGTTCCCGTCGACGAACGGCTGTGGCCGTCGCTGCGCGAGGCCGCCGGCTTCGAAGCGATGCGCGCGCGCGCCGACGAGCTCGCGCCGGGCGCCCATTATGCCGAGTGGCGGAGCAATCGCGACTTCTTCCGCCGTGCCCGCCGCGGCGGCTGGCAGGGGCGACTCGGCGCAGAGAGCCGGTCGCGCTACGAGGAGATCGCGACGGCGCGGCTCGGACCCCGGCTCAAGGCATGGATCGAGGGCGGGCGCGCCGCGGTTGGCGACCCGCGCGACGCTCGGCTCTCAGCGTAGCTTGGCCGCGCGCGCGAGCTCGCGGAAGCCCTTGGCCACCGCTGCCGCGAAGTCCTCGAGGTCGGGCACCACGTCGCGGTCGGCGTTGAAGCCGAAGCCGAGCGATCCGCAGTAGCTGAAGATCGCGATGCCGAGGCCCTGGTTCTCGAAGAGCGGCGCCTGCGGAAAGCCCGTGAGGAGGCGGGCGCCGAGAAGGTAGAGGGGGAACTGCGGCCCGGGAACGTTGGTGACGATGAGGTTGTAGGGGTGGAGCCGGGCGAGCAGGCGGACGCCGAGTCCGACGATGCCGGGAACGGCATACTCCGCGGCGCGGCCGAGGACCGCCGGGCCGAGCTCCTGCCGCACGTCCTTGCGCTTGCGCGTCTCCGCCGCGATGCGCGCCAGGCGCCGGATCGGATCGGCTTCGTAGACGGGCAGCTCGATCAACCAGCCGGAGGCGCGGTTGTTGATCTGGCCGCGCTCGTTGTCGGTGCGGATGCTCACCGGCACGACCACGCGCATCACGAGCCCTTCCACGGCGGCTCCGCGTCCCTTCAGGAAATGGTGCAGGCCGCCGCAGACGCTCGCCAGCGCCACGTCGTTGACCGTGCCGCCGAGCTTGGCTTTGACCGCCCGCACCTCGGCGAGGTCGAGCGTCAGCCAGTCGAAGCGGCGATGGGCGCTGATCGGCCGGTTGAGCGGAGTGGTCGGCAGCGCCGGGGTAACGGCGGCCGCCAGGTCGACGAGCGCGCGCAGGCTGGCGTGCGTCGAGGCGCCGACGCCGACCGGGTCGGTCGCGAAAGACAATAGGCGCCGGGTCATCGTGAGCGGAGTCGCCGCCTGGTGCGCCAGGGCGTCGGCGAAGAGGCGGACGCCGCTCGGCGCCGGGCGCGGAGTCCAAGGCTCCGGCGCGGCTACGGTCGCGTCCGGTGTCGGGCTCACCAGCGCCGTGAAGAGAGCGAACGCCGAGATGCCGTCGGCGATCGCGTGGTGGGTCTTGACCAGCAGGGCGAACCGGTCGTGCGCGAGCCCCTCGATCACCCACAGCTCCCAGAGCGGCTTCCCGCGATCGAGCTGCTGCGACATGATGCGGGCCGTCAGCGCTTTGAGCTGGGCGTCGTCGCCAGGTCGCGGCAGGGCGGCATGGCGCACGTGGTAGCTCAGGTGGAAATGGTCGTCGTCGATCCAGACGGCCTGGTTGAAGAGGGGAATCCATCCGAGCCGCTGCCGGTAGCGCGGCACCAGATGCAGGCGGCCGGCGATGTGCGAGCGGATGCGGGCGATGTCGATGCCGCCCGCGGGCGTCGTCAGCGGCCCGGCTTCGAAGATCACCAGTCCGCCGAGGTGCATGTGGGTGGCCGCGTCCTCGAAATGGAGGAACGATCGATCTTGGACGGAAATCCGCTCGTAGAGCTCCATGGCGCCGGCCAGCGGTCTATGCAGGCATGTGCACATTGTAAAGTCAGCGATCGCGGCGCCGGCGCCAAGCTGGCCGCCGGCTGCTCACGCGAGCTCCAGGTGCGCGCGGACGTCGTCCGCAGTCATGCCGGCGGCGCGGAGCGCCCGCAGCGTCGCGGCGCCGTCGCGCTTGGCCAGGCGCCGCCCGGAGGCGTCGGTCAGCAGCCGATGGTGGCGGTAGGCGGGCGTCGGCAGGCCGAGGAGCGCCTGCAGCACGCGGTGGAGCGGCGTCGCGAACGCCAGGTCCGCGCCGCGGATCACGACGCTGACCTCCTGGACGGCATCGTCGTGGACGACCGCCAGATGATAGCTCGCCGGCACGTCCTTGCGTGCCAGGACCGCGTCGCCGATCTCGGTACGGAGCCGCTGCGGATCGACGGCGACGGCGACCCCGGACTCCGTGAATGCGAGCGGACCGGTCCGCGCGAGGGCCGCGCCGAGGTCGAGCCGGCGCGCGAACGGGCGGCCGGATGCCAGGCGCGTGGCGCGCGCGGTCCGGTCGAGCCCGCGGCAGGTACCGGGATAGACCGAGCCGGCGCCGTGCGGCGCGGCGAGCGCCTCCTCGATCTCCTTGCGGGTGCAGAAGCACGGGTAGACGAGCCCCATCGCTTCGAGGCGGGCGAGCGCCGCGGCGTATTCGTCGAGATGCTCCGACTGGCGCCGGACCGGCGTCTCCCAGGCGATGCCGAGCCAGGCCAGGTCTTCGTAGATCGCCGCCTCGAGCTCAGGACGCGCCCGCGCGCCGTCGATGTCCTCGATGCGCAGCAGGAAGCGGCCGCCCGCCGCCCGCGCCGCGGTGAACGCCGTCAGCGCCGAGAACGCATGGCCGAGGTGGAGGTAGCCGTTCGGGCTCGGCGCGAAGCGGGTGACGAAGTCGGACACGCGGCCGACTCTGCGGCGCCGCCGCCGCCGATTGCAAGCACCGCCGCGGCCGCGAGCCGCCGCCGCCGTGCGACGCCATCGGTCGCTGCCGGCGGCGCGCCGCCGGCTACTGCTGCGCTTGCTGTTGCAGCGGCGGCGGCGAGTTCACGATCGACGGTACGCAGAGCTCGGTCGGACGCGTGACCTTGAGCGTGTCCGGCCCGAACTGGTTATCGATGTAGACCGGTCCGCCCGGGCCGGTGAAGCGGCGATTTCCCGAGGAAGTGCGCACCGCGTAGCAGAGGAGGTTGTCGTCGGGGTGGAGGATGCCCTCGTTGCGCTTGTCGACGACTGTACAGAGGTGCGCCGGCCGCTTGACGTCGAGCGTCTGGGTTCCGAACTGGTCGGTGATCGTGAGACGCTGGTGGCGGGCGCGCGCGTTGCGCACCTTGTAGCATTGGAAGTGGTCGAGGCTCGGCTCGTCGAGCGGCAGCGGTGCGCCGGTCAGGCTCTTGGCGCTCGGCACCATGAGGAGCACCGGCCGGACGATCGTGAGCGTCGTTGCCGGGAAGAGGGCGTTCTCTACCTGCACATTGGCGACCGGCGCGAAGCGCGGGTTGCGGGCGCTGATCACGTAGCCCGCGAGGTGGTCGGGTACGGCGGGCAGCGGCGCTCCGTTCACGGCCGCAGGATTGCAGAGCCGCTTCACGCGCGTGGTGTTGGCGAGATCCACCGTGGCGGCACCGAAACGATCGACGACCGAGACGCCGAAGATCGGCGCCATGGTCGTGCGGTCGACTTCGTAGCACTGGACGTGGCTCGCGTAGGTGTCCGGCGTGCGCTCCGGCGTCGGCGTCGGTGTCGCCGTCTCGGTCGGCGTCGGTGTCGCCGTCGCCGTGGATGTGGCCGTCGCGGTCGGGGTCGCGGTGAGTGTGGCCGTCGGAGTATCGGTCGGGGTCGGCGCCGGCGTTTCGGTCGCGGTCGGCGTCGGCGTCGCGGTCGCAGTCGGCGTCGGCGTCGCGCCCTCGCAGTTGCCGAGCAGGAAGTCGACGTCGTCGGCGCTATCCGGGTTCGGAGTGCCGAGGCGGATCGCCGCGACCGGGGGAACGCCGTAGCCGCCGCTGCTCGGGAAGATGACGACGGCGCCCACGGGAATCCCGGCGCCGGGCAGCTCGATGCGGTAGTCCTCGTCGTGGTCCGGAAGGCTCAGGGAGTAGGCGCCGGTACCGGCGCTGGTCGTGCCCGGGAAGGTTGCGCCCGGAGTCACGGTGAGGGCGGTGATGAGGACCGCGACGCCGCCCACGGGCGTGTCCCCGGCATCGATCCTGCCGTTGCCGTCGTCGCAGAGCACGCGGCCGCTGATGTGCCATGCCCGCGCGACGGTCGGCGCCGCGAGCACTGCGGATGCGGCGGCGAGGACGAGGCCGAGGGCTCGGAGAGTGCGCATGGGGGACCTCACGCGGTTGGCGGATGCAATCTCTTTGCCGGGAGGACCTTCGGAAAGTCAAACATCTACGCGTTCGCCGATCGTGCCGACGTGCACGACCGGGGCACCGGTGCGAGGGCGCCAAGCCCCTCGTCATCGCTGCCCCGGCCGGCGTCAGTAGTGCCGCTTCGCGCTCGCAGCGATGCCAACCTCGCGGCACTTGTGGCGGAAAGCGGCGTCGTGGCCGATCGCACGCCCCGTCTCGTGCTGCCACTGGTGCACCATTTCGTGCACCAGCGTTTCGAGCACGCTTTCCCAGCGGTCGCGCCGCGCGTGGCGGGCGGCGATGGCGATCTCGGGCTGCGAGCGGAGGCCGGGCGAATAATGCCCGAGGCGGGAGCGCATGCGGCGCGAGACGCGGATCGCGATCGGCCGCAGGCTGCCAGCGAAGCGCGCTGCGTTGAGCACGCCGTGTGCCGCGCGCAGCCGCACTACGAGCGCGGCGTCGGCGGGGTGGCAGCGGGCCGGTCGCGGCGTCGCGGTAGCCTCCGGGTCGTGCGGTATCGTGAAGGCGGCGAGCGTCCGTCGCGCGGCGCGGCGGACGACGCCGCGACCGTTGACGAAGTCGACGACCGCCCGCAGGACGTCCTCGGGCGCCGCTGCGAAGGCGCGGTGGACGCGGAGCGCGTCACCGCGAAACGACACCAAGGTCGAGCGGTTGCGGGTGAGCGTGCAGCGGCGGATGCCGCGGAGCCCGAGCGTGCGCAGGCGCGCGAAGACGCGCGCCGCCTCGGCGTGGTGCGCGGCTCGGTCCGGGCGCGCGACGCGGTTCGGCTCCGGGGCCGCGATCTCCGTCTGCGGACGCGCACCGTCGCCTGGCGCTCGGAGCGGCGGTAGGGCGAGCTCGAGCTGCCGCATGCTCAGCGGATCTGCTTGCGGAAGAAGATCGTCGCCAGCGAGAGGATGGCGATGCCGTACACGCCGAGGATCAGCGCTTCGTCGCGAAGCTCCGCCCAGCCGGCGCCCTTCAGGAAGATGCCGCGCGTGATCGATATGTAGTAGCGGAGCGGGATCACGTAGGTGAGCTTCTGTACCACCGGCGGCATGCTGGCGATCGGAAACATGAAGCCCGAGAAGAACATGCTCGGCAGGAGCACGAACTGCCCGGTCATCGACGCCTGCTGCTGGGTGTTGGAGATCGCCGACACCACCAGGCCGAGGCCGAGGCAGGTGACGATGAAGAGCCCGGTGAGCGCGATCAGCAGCCACAGACTCCCGGCTATCGGCACCTGGAACCAGAACGTGCCGACCAGGACCACGATCGCGACGTTGAGGTAGCCGAGGCCGATGAACGGCACCGCCTTGCCGGCGATGAGCTCGAAGGCGCGGATCGGCGTCACGATCAGCTGCTCCATCGTGCCGCGCTCCTTCTCGCGCACGATCGCCATCGCGGTCAGGATCACCAGCGACTCCATGAGGAGCACGCAGATGATCGCCGGGACCATGAAGTTGACGCTGCGGAGCTCGGGGTTGAACCAGGCTCGGGGCTCGACGGCGACGACGGGATGCCGGGCGGTGGCGGTCACGCCGAGGCTCTTGTCGACGAGCTGCACGTCGATCGCCTGCGACAGCGTGATCTGTTCGAGGTAGCCGAGGGCGATCGTCGCAGTGTTGGAGTTGCTGCCGTCGACGGCTGCCATCACCTGCACGGGCTTGCCGCGCCGCAGGAGGTCCGCGAAGTCGGGAGGGATCGCGAGCACGAGCTTCGCCTCGCCGCGGTCGAGGATGCGGTCGGTATCGTTGATGCCGGCGCAGGGCGCGGCGATCCGGAACCAGCCGCTCTTGGTCAGCTGGTCGACGTAGGCGCGGCTCTCCGCCGTTCGGCTGTAGTCGCAGACGGCGAGAGCCACGTCGTCGACCTCCGTCGCGACGACGTACCCGAAGATGAAGAGCTCGAGCACGGGCATCATCAGCACGATGCCGAACATGCGGCGATCGCGCCGGATCTGGATGACTTCCTTCCAGATCACCCGGAAGATGCGGGCCAGCGACGCGCGCACGGCTACTCCAGCCGCTCCTGGTAGCGCGAGGCGCTGAACGACACGATGGCGACGGCGAAGACGACGAGCAGGATCGCCTCGGGCCACAGCACCTCGAGCCCGACCCGCTTCAGGTAGATGCCGCGAATCGCGGTCACGAAGTAGCGCGCCGGGAAGAGGTACGAGACCGCCTGGATCGGCAGCGGCAGGTCCTCCAACGGGAATACGAAGCCCGACAACAGCACCGACGGCAGCAGCGACATGAAGATCGCCGCCAGCATCGCGTTCTGCATGGTATCGGCGATCGTCGACACGAGCACGCCGACGCCGAGGGCGCAGAAGAGATAGAGGAGCGCGAAGATCGCGAGTTGGATGATGCTGCCTTTGATGGGGACGCCGAAGAGCAGGTAGCCGGCGCCGATGATGATCGAGAGGTCGACGAGCGCTATCACCATGTAGGGCCCTATCTTCCCGATCATCATCTCGAGCGGGCGGATCGGCGACACCAGGATCTGCTCGATCGTGCCGCGCTCCTTCTCTTTCACGATCGAGAGCGCGGTCAGGATGGCGCCGACGATCATCATGATGACGGCGATGACGCCGGGCACGATGAAGTTCACGCTCTTGAGCTCGGGGTTGTACCAGACGCGGCTCGTGACCAGGATCGGCGCTGCGTCGCTGTCCGGACCGCGGGCTGCCGCGGACCGGGAGCCGGCGAACCGGTTGACGATCGCCAGCGCATAACCCTGGGCGATCGTCGCCGTGTTGGAGTCCGAGCCGTCGATCAGCACCTGCACCGCGGTCGGCTCGCCGGCGCGCAGGCGATCGGCGAACTCGCGCGGAATCACGACCGCCGCCTTGACGGCGTCGTTCATGAGGTCGTGGTCGACGTCGCGCTCGTCGCGCGCGAAGCGCACGGCCGTGAAGTAGCCGGAGCGCACCATCTGTTCGGAGAGGTCGCGGCTCTCGGAGGTGGCGCTGTAGTCGAGGATCGTGATCGGGACGTTGTCGACGTCGTAGCGGATGCCGTAGCCGTACATGATCAGCATGCTGATCGGCCACAGCAGCGTGAGCGCAAGGCTCCGCGGGTCGCGGCGCACGTCGATGAACTCGCGGCGGAGGATCGCCCGGATCGTGCGCAGCGAGCGGGGAAGGCGCATCGCCGTCAGTCCTCACCCGCCGCCGTCTTGCTCTCGATGATCGCCACGAACGCGTCCTCGAGCGACGGCTCGATGCGCTCGAGCCGTCGCAGCGGCAGGCCGCGCGCCGTGAGCAGCGCCGGGATCGCCGCCCGCGCCGCGGCCTCGTCGGCGACCGTGGCGTGGAGCGTGTTGCCGAAGAGCGCGATGCCGGCGATGCTCGGCGCCGTCTTCAGCGCCTCGTAGGCGCCCATGAGGTCGTCGCTCTCGATCTCGAGGAGCGCGTGATGGACGTGCTCGCGCTTGAGCTGCGAGGGCGTTCCCGCCGCGACTACCTGGCCCCCGTAGATGAGGGCGAGCTCGTCGCAGTGCTCGGCCTCGTCCATGAAGTGCGTGGTCACGAACACCGTGATGCCGCGCTCGGCGAGGTCGCCGATCATGTCCCAGAAGCGGCGCCGGGACGCGGGATCGACGCCCGACGTGGGCTCGTCGAGGAAGAGGATCGGCGGCTCGTGGAGGACGGCGCAGCCGAGCGCCAGGCGCTGGCGCCAGCCGCCGGCGAGCGCCGACGTCAGCGTATCGCCGCGCCCTTCGAGGCCCGCCATCTCCAGCGCCCAGGCGAGCCGCGCCGTCAGCCGTTCGCCGCGGACGCCGTAGATGCCGGCGAAGAAGCGCAGGTTCTCGGCGACCGTCAGGTCCTCGTAGAGCGAGAACTTCTGCGACATGTAGCCGATGCTCGCCTTCACCCGCTCGGGCTCGCGGGCGACGTCGAAGCCGCCGACCCGGGCCAGGCCGCCCGACGGGCGCAGGATGCCGCAGAGCATCTTGATCGTCGTCGACTTGCCGGCTCCGTTCGGACCGAGAAAGCCGAAGATGCGCCCGGCGGGCACCGCGAGGTCGATGTGGTCGACGGCGACGAACGTGTCGAAGACGCGGGTGAGGCCGCGGGTCTCGACCGCGAGCGTGCCCGCCGGGGCGGGGTGCGCGGCGTTCACGGCGCCGCCCGCACGGCGCCGTCCGCATGCGTGTAGGCGAGGAACACGTCTTCCAGCGACGGAGCAACGAGCTTCCAGTCCTCGACCGTGACGCCGGCCGCCCGCACTGCGGCCACCACGGCGTCGGGATCGAGGCCGACCCGCGGCAGCGTCAGGTGGATGCGATCGCCGAAGAGCGCGGTCGTCGCGAAGCCGGGGAGGCGGCGCAGCGCCCGCTCGGCGGCGCGCGGCGCCGCGCACTGCAGATCGAGCACGGCGACGCCGAGGTCGCTCTTCAGCTGCGCCGGAGGACCGCAGGTGATCATGGTTCCGTTCTGCAGGAAGCCGATGCGGCCGCAGCGCTCGGCCTCGTCCATGTAGGGAGTCGAGAGGAGGATCGTCGAGCCCTCCTGCAGGAGGTCGTAGAGGATCAGCCAGAAGTCGCGCCGCGACAGCGGGTCGACGCCGATCGTCGGCTCGTCGAGAAGCAGGATCTTCGGCTGGTGGATGAGACAGGCCGCGAGCGCCAGCTTCTGTTTCATGCCGCCCGAGAGGTCCTTGGCGAGGCGCTTCTGGAAGGGTCCGAGGCGGCTGAACTCGAGGAGGCGCTGGATGCGGCGGCGGCGCGCCGTCGGCTCGACGCCCCAGATCTCGGCGACGTAGAGGAGGTTCTCCAGCACCGAGAGCATGCCCGAGAGGCTGAAGCGCTGCGACATGTAGCCGATGCGGCGCTTCACCGCTGCCGGATCCGCGGTCACGTCGATGCCGTCCACCTCGGCGCGGCCGGCGTCCGGGCGCAACAGGCACGCCAGCAGCCGCAGGAACGTGGTCTTGCCGGCGCCGTCGGGTCCGACCAGACCGAAGAGCTCGCCCGGGCCGACGTCGAAGGTCAGGTCGTGGAGCGCGCGGACGGCTCCGTAGTGCTTGGCGACCGCGACCGCGCGGATGGCGGACGTGCTCGGGGAGCCCGGGGCCGCCACCACCGCCTCACCGCGCCGCCGTCGCGGTCGCCGCCGGCGGTGCCAGCGGCAGCACGGCGTCGGCCGGCATGCCCGGCTTCAGGGCTTCGTCCCTGGTCTCGACCTCCACCTTCACCCGGTAGACGAGCTTCACGCGCTCGTCGGGTGTCTGGATGTTCTTCGGCGTGAACTCGGCACGGTCGGAGACGAAGGTGACCTTGCCGTTGAACGGCTGGTCGGGAAAGGAGTCGACCGTCACCTCCGCGGCCATGCCGAGGTACACCTTGCCGAGGTCGCGCTCGCCGACGTAGACGTTCACCCACGGGCGGCTCAAGTCGCCGAGGGTTACGATCGGCGTTCCGGGCTGCACCATTTCGCCGGGCTCGCGGCTCTTGCTGAGGACGCGGCCGGCGGCGGGCGAGAAGAGCTGGCAGCGCGCGAGGTCGAGGGCTGCCAGGTCGAGCTCGGCTGCCGCCCGCTGCATGTCGGCGCGCGCGGCCTCGATCTCCTCGGCGCGGAATCCTTCGCGGAGCTGATCGAGCTGCGCCAGCGCCTGGTCGCGGGCGGCCCGGGCGTTGGCGAGCAGGTTGGCGAGGCGGTCCTGTTCGGTCTGGGCGACGATGCCCTGTGCGCGCAGGCGGCTGATGCGGTCGTACTCGCGCGTCTGCAGCGCCAGCTCGGCGTCGGCCGCTTCGCGCGCCGCCAGGGCGCGGTCGATCTCCTGCTCGCGCGCGCCCTTGGTCATCATGCGGTAGCGGGCCTCGGCGGATTCCTTGGCGGCGGTGGCGCTGGCAACGCGCAGGCGATACTCGCGGTCGTCGAGGCGGCCGACCGGCTCGCCCTTGTCGACCATGGCGCCCTCGTCGACGGCGCGCTCGATCATCCGCCCGGCGACCTCGAAGGCGACGTCGACCTGCGTCACCTCGATGATGCCCGAGCCGCGGATCGCAGTAGCGTCGCGCTCGTGCGCCAGCCACCAGCGGGCGGCGAAGAGCGCCGCCGCCGCCAGGACGACGGCGACGGCGACGACCGGACGGCGCATTCCGCTCACGACGTCACTTGGCGATGGTGATGCCGGGAGTCTGCACCGCCGGCTTCACGACCGTCATCTGGAAGAGCTGATAGAGGAGCACGAAGGCCTTCTTGTTCCAGTGATACCCGGATTCGGGCGCGATCGCGTAGTAACGGCCGTGATAGCGGACCGCGCGCTCGCCGCGCGGCGGGTGCGGGGATTCGCTGATGCCGAGCGTGAAGGCCGGGTTCTCGTCCACGAACGGCGTCCGCGAGTGCGGCGTGACGTCGTACTCGGGCTCTTCGCCGAAGGCGTGGCCGAGGAAGTCGATCATGTTCGCGAAGCTGCGCAGCCGGAACTTCCCGTGCAGCGGCAGCTCGCCGCCGGGATGGCCGGCGCGGATGTCCACTACGATCTCGTCTTCGAGGTTGTGCTGGGCCTCGTCGTGCAGAGCCCGGCGCTCCTCGTTGGTGAGCACCGCAGGGTCGTAGTTGGTGACCACGATGCGGCCGATCGTGCGCCGGGTGACGCGATAGGTCCCGTTCTCGGGCTGCGGCGCGATCGTGAACTGGTCCTCGAGGGATCGCAGCACCTCGGGCGTGATCGCCGCTGCCGGCATCGTCCAGCTCTCGGTGAAGATCATCGGCTCGGCGTAGAGGGAGCCTCGGTCCTGGATGGTGGAGAGCTGCAGCGCGACGCGGCGGAAGGTGGTGTAGCCTTCGCGATCGACGGGCTTGTTGGCGTAGATCATCTTGGCGCCGTCGAGCTCGGTGCGGTATTCGCCCGCCATCATGCGCAGCACGAGGTCGACGTCGGCGCCCTGGCGTAGGAGGAGCGTCAGCGTGCTCTCGGGGAACGGTGCCAGCAGGCGGCGCGTGAACTCCTCGCCCTCGACCGGGACGATGCTGAAGGTCGGGTTGGCCGAGAAGGTCCCGCCGAAGATCGGCGACAGGCTGCCGGCGCCGCCCTCGAGGCCGCCGAGCGGTGGCGTCGCGCCGGCGTTCATCTGCACGTTGAAGGTCGCGGCGATGTTCGAGAGGGCGGTGAAGTGCAGCGGCTCGTCCCAGCGGGCGCGCGCGATGTTGAGGAGGAGCTGGCGGCAGACGGCGTCGGTCGCGATGGCGTCGTAGGCCATCACGGTGCGGTGCACCGGCAGGGCCGGTAGGCACCCGCCGCCAAGGAACGCCACCGCGATGCCGAAGCCGGCGGCGCCGATCGTCCGGTGGCGCTTCGCTGCGACGGTGGAACGGAGCACGCGTCGGACCTGTATCCCGGCGCGTCCCGGCTTTCAAAGGCGGCGGGAGCGCCTCCGGTCGGCGACGCTCCGAGACGCAGGCGCCGTGGACCTCGTCGGTGTCGCGGGCTAAACAGCGCCGATGCCAGACTTCCGCTATCAGGAGATGTTCCCGCACGGCCCCGACACCACGCCCTACCGCAAGCTCGCGGGCGACTGGGTCGGCGTCGACAGGTTTCGCGGCGAGCGCGTGCTCGCGGTCGAGACGGCGGCGCTGACCCGCCTCGCTTTCGAGGCCGTGCGCGACGTGTCGCATCTCTTCCGGCCCGGCCACCTCGCCCAGCTGCGGCGGATCCTCGAAGACCCCGAGGCGTCGATGAACGACCGCTTCGTCGCCCTCAACATGCTGCGCAACGCCTGCGTCTCGGCCGCCATGGTGCTGCCGTCGTGCCAGGACACCGGCACCGCGATCGTGATCGGGAAGAAAGGTCAGCGGGTCTGGACCGGCGGCGGCGACGAGGCCGCGCTCGCGCGCGGCATCTACGACGTCTACCAGCAGACCAACCTGCGCTACTCGCAGATGGCGCCGCTGTCGACGTTCACGGAGAAGAACACGGCCACGAACCTGCCGGCGCAGCTCGAGCTCTACGCTGCCGACGGCGACGAGTACCGCTTCCTCTTCGTCACCAAGGGCGGCGGCTCGGCGAACAAGTCGTTTCTCTATCAAGAGACCGCGGCGATCCTGAGCCGCGAACGCCTGCTGCCGTTCATAGAAGCGAAGGTGAAGACGCTCGGGACCGCTGCTTGCCCGCCTTACCACCTGGCGATCGTCATCGGCGGCACGTCGGCGGAAGCGACCATGAAGACCGTGAAGCTCGCGTCCTGTCGCGACCTCGACGATCTGCCGACGCGCGGCGATCCGGCCGGCCACGCCATCCGCGACCCCGAGCTCGAGGACGAGGTCTGGCGCCTGACGCAGCGGCTCGGGATCGGCGCCCAGTTCGGCGGCAAGTACTTCTGCCACGACGTGCGTGTGATCCGGCTGCCGCGCCACGGCGCCAGCCTGCCGATCGGGATCGGGGTGTCGTGCTCGGCGGATCGCCAGGCCAAGGCCAAGATCACCGCCGCGGGCGTGTTCCTGGAGGAGCTGGAGACGAACCCGGCGCGCCATCTGCCCGAGATCGACGAAGGGAAGCTCTCGGGCGAAGTCGTGAAGATCGACCTCCGCAGGCCCATGAGCGAGATCCGCGCGGCGCTGTCGCGCTATCCGATCAAGACCAGGCTCGCGCTCACCGGCCCGATGATCGTCGCCCGCGACCTCGCGCACGCGAAGCTCCGCGAGCGCATCGAGCGCGGCGAGGGGCTTCCCCAGTACGTGAAGGATCACCCGATCTACTATGCGGGTCCGGCGAAGACGCCGCCGGGCATGCCCTCGGGCTCGTTCGGTCCGACGACCGCCGGGCGCATGGACGGGTACGTCGACCTCTTCATGCAGCACGGCGGCAGCCTCGTCACCCTCGCCAAGGGCAATCGTTCGCCGGCGGTCACCGAAGCCTGCAAGAAGCACGGCGGCTTCTATCTCGGCTCGATCGGCGGCCCCGCTGCCATCCTCGCTCGCGACAACATCCGCAAGGTCGAGGTGCTCGAATATCCCGAGCTCGGCATGGAGGCGATCTGGCGGATCGAGGTCGAGGACTTCCCGGCCTTCATCGTGGTCGACGACAAAGGGAACGACTTCTTCGGCCGCCTGTGATCGCGCCCGGCAGTTATCGCCGTCGCGGCGCGCGCCGCCGCCCGGCGGCGCGGAGCTGGCGGCGCATGCGGATGGCTGCCGTCGTCGCCGAGTAGTACGCCGGTAGGCGGCGCACGGGAACGAAGCCGTGGCCGGTGAAGAGCGCGATCGCAGCCCGGTTCGTCGCCGCGACCTCGAGCGAGGCGCGCTCGCACCCGCGGCGGCGGACGGCGGCCAGGAAGGCCCGCAGCAGGCGCCGGCCGAGAGCGCGGCGGCGGGCCGTCGGAGCGACGGCGATGCTGTAGAGGCGCGCGCCGCGGGCGCGCGACCCGCCGCCCTGGACGCCGAGCGCATAGGCGACGATCCGGCCGCTCTGCTCGACGACGTGCGCCAGCGTCGCCGGCCGGGCCAGGTACGCCGCGAACTGTGCGGCGGAGAAGCGGTGGGCGGCGTAGCAGCCGACGAAGGCGCGGCGCTCGAGGCGGGCGAGCGCCGCGGCGTCGGCGGCGCGGGCGCGGCGGAGGCGGTCGGGCGGTGGGCGTCGCGCCATGACGGGCGGCGCAGCTAGCGCGCGATCGTCCGCCAACAGCGCGGGTCGGCGCTCGGCCCGACGTGCACGCGGCGCCAGGCGGGTTCGAGCGGGAAGCGCGGCTCGCGCGACTCGCCGGCGGCGAGCGTCAGGCGCTGGAAACCGCGCAGGGTGGCGAGCGGACGCGGGTCGGTGCCGAGGGCCAGGTCGGCGTAGAGCTGGACGACCTCGCTGCCGCGGCGCGCGCCGACGTTGGCGACGGGCACCGTGAGCACGTCGCCGTCCAGCCGCGCAGCGCCATAGGCGAAGCGGGTGTACGAGAGGCCGTAGCCGAACCAGAACGCCGGGTCGCGGCCTTCCGCCTGCATCAGTCTGTAGCCGTGGAGGGGGCCGTAGCGGATCGTCCGCGCCCGGTTCGCGAACGGCGGCAGCTGCTCCGCACTGCGCGGCCACGTGCACGGCAGGCGGCCGCCGGGGTCGGCTTCGCCGAAGAGGACGTCGGCGAGCGCATGGCCGCCTTCCATGCCCGGATACCAGGCCATGAGCAGCGCCGGGACGGCGCGGCGCCACGACTCGGTAACGATGGCGCTGCCGCCCATGAGGACGACGACGGTGCGCGGATTGGCGGCGGCGACGGCGGCGATCAGAGCCTCGTGCGCCGGCGCCAGCGTCAACGCCGCTCGGTCGCCGCCGCGGCAGAAGAGGTATTCGCCCTCGTCGCGGAAATCGTAGCCGACGACGACGACGGCGACGTCGGCGGCGCCGGCCGCGGCGGCGCCGGCTGTGGGATCGTCGCCGGCCGCGGCGACGACGCCGACGCTGCGGGCAGCAGCGGCGGTGAGGATGCCGGCGAGCGGCGTCACCACCTCGGGCGGCCGGACGCGCGAGGAGCCGTGGTCGCCGAGGTTCGGCTGGGCGGCCAGGCGGCCGACGACGGCGAGGCGCTGCACGGCAGCGGAGTCGAGGGGGAGGAGCGGTCCGGCATCGCCCGGCGGCGGCGCGTTCTGCAGCAGCACCAGGGACCGGGCGGCGGCTTCGCGGGCGAGTCTGCGGTGCGCCGGCGAGGCGACGGCATCGCTGCGGTAGCGCTCCGGCTCGCCGCGAGCGGCGAAGGCGCGCTGCGTGCGCACGAGGCGGCGCACCGCCGCATCGACGTCGGCGGCTGCCACCCGTCCGCGCTCGACCGCGCGCCCGAGGCCGCGAAAAAAAATCCGGCTCGGCATTTCCAGGTCCATGCCGGCGGCGACCGCGTCGGGACCGCGGACGCCGAGCACGAAGTCGCTCATGACGAAGCCGGAGAAGCCCCACTCGCGGCGCAGGACGTCGGTGAGGAGGGCGCGCGAGTGGCCGCACCAGGCGCCGTTCACCTTGTTGTAGGCGCTCATCACCGCGGCGACGCCGGCGTCGATGCAGCGGCGGAACTGGGGGAGATAGATGTCGCGCAGGTCGGCCTCATCGATGCGCACGTCGACCCGGAAGCGCGAGCGCTCGATGCTGTTGCAGGCGAAGTGCTTGACGCACGCCATGACGTGGCGCTGGCTGCCGCGCACCAGCGCCGCGCCCATCTCGCCGAGGAGGTGCGGATCCTCGCCGTAGGTTTCCTGGGCCCGGCCCCAAGCCGGGTGGCGAAGCACGTTCACGCAGACGCCGGCAAAGAGGTTCGCGCCCTGGGCGCGGGCCTCGACGCCGATGGCGTCGCCGATGCGCTCCTCGAGCTCGGGATCGAAGGTGGCGCCGCGGGCCATGGCGACGGGGAAGGCGGTCGAGCGGCCGAGGACGACGCCGCGCGGCCCGTCGACGAAGCGGATGCCGGCGACGCCGAGGCGCGGCGCCGCCGCGGCCTCGTAGGGTGCAGCGTTGTAGCGGCGCCTCATGCGGAAGACGTCGCGCAGGGGCAGACAGCCGGCCAGGAGTCGCAGCTTCTCGCCGCGCCCGAGTGCGGCGAGGATCGACTCGACGTCGGCGGCGGCAGCGCCGGGGGCGTCGGCGCTGCCGCCGCTCATGGGTATTGCCGGGGCGCTCAGGCAGCGAGATTCGCGGCTGCGAAATCCCAGTTCACGAGGTGATCGAGAAATGCCGTCACGTAGTCGCCACGGCGGTTCTGGTAGTCGAGGTAGTAGGCGTGCTCCCAGACGTCCATCGTGAGGAGGGGCTTCGCGGTCGCGGTCGCCGGGTCGTTCCCGGCGAGCGGGTTGTCGGCGTTCGGAGTGCTCTCGATGGCGATGCTGCCGTCGGCTCTTGCCACCAGCCAGACCCAGCCGCTTCCGAAGCGCGTGAGCCCCGCGTCCGTGAACGCTTTCTTGAAGGCGTCGTAGCCGCCGTAGGCTTTGTCGATCTTCGCGGCCAGATCCCGTGGCGGCGGGCCGCCGCCCTTCGGGCGCATGCTCTTCCAGTAGAAGGTGTGGTTCCACACCTGCGCCGCGTTGTTGAAGATCGTGCGCTGGTCCGGCTTCCCGGCGGTCGTCGTCATTATCTTCTCGAGCGGCAGGTCGGCGAGCGCGGAGCCAGCGATCAGCTTGTTCAGGGTATCGACGTAGCCCTTGTGGTGCTTGCCGTAGTGAAAACCGATGGTGCTGGCCGAGATGTAGGGTGCGAGGGCGGCGTCGGCCCAGGGGAGCTGCGGCAGCTCGATCGGCGCCGCCGCGGCGCCGCGCGGCAGGATCAAGGTAGCGCCGACGGCGGCGGCCGCCGTCGCCGCGCCGACGATGAACTCACGGCGCGTCACCCGCTGCGCGCCCAACTCGGAATCGTCCTTCTGCATCAGCGTCCTCCTCTCGATTGGATGAGGCGCACCCTACTGCCGCGTTCCGACGAGGGGAAGAGGAGCGGGCTCGCGGGCGCGGCGGTCGCAGCGCTCCGTGCCCGGGACACCCTGAACGACCCGAAACGGACGGTGCGAGACCGCGTCCGCACGACCTACGATGGCGGCATCGTCAGTGCCGCCGGTCAGCGGCGACGGGGCTGCGGTCAAAGGACACCCGTCACGCTGCAATTGCCCGCGTGCGTACGGCCTCCAAGGATGCCACGAGCGCATCGACCTCCCCGGCGCTGAACAGGCCGTCTGGGCCCCGCGGCGTCAGATCCGTGAAAGGGGACTCGTAGAGACGCGCGGTTTCAACGACTCCATGCTCCGTCAAGTGATCCACGATGAGATTGATAAACTCCAGTTGATTGGCCGACAGATGTTTGTCGGCGGTGAAGCTCGCCATCGCCTCCTTCGCCGCGCCCCGATCGAGGCCTACGAGCGAGCGGACGAACAATCCGAGCCCGTTGGCTTCGTCGCTCGCGCGCCGCAGAGCCTCGGCCGCGCCTACTCCGCTCTCGATCAGCATTCGTTCCAGCTCTGCCAGATCACTGGCCGTCAGCGGGCGATTCATGCGGAGCTTCCGAACGGCGACGTGATCGAGGTTGGCCCGCAGGAAGGCCCGAGCTTTATCCCGGAACTTGTCGTAGTCGGTGCCCGCCGTGAAGCTCGACAACTCGATCTCTCGCTCTGCGTCCATAACGTCTTCAAAGTCCGTGTACACGACCTTGCGTTGGCGCTTATCGATCAGCTGCACCAGATTGCGAAGGCGCCGGCGCATGGCCTCGAGCATGGAGACCGTCACGTCCTGCCACCACTCCTCCGTCTGTAAATCCTGGATGAGTGGCATCTGTTGACGCACCATGGGGATCGCGTCCTTCTCCGCCAGGAGTCCGGCGATCACCCTGACCCGGTCGCTCAGCTGCGCGAAGCCCGGCTCGGTGCGGAGAAGTGCGAGCTGGAGCTTCAGGACGAGCAGGTCAAAGCGCTTCGTCTCTTCGTTCTCGGGATCGAGCTCCGTGGGGAGCCCCGCGATCTTCTGAGAAAGCTCAGCGAGAGCATCCGATGCCAGTGCTATCCACGCTTCGGGTCTTGCGTACTTCTCAACCAGGCGCCGATGCGGCCGTACGATGAAGTTATCGAGCTTCATCGCGGCAACTTCACGCTGCAGCAGCTCCGCGACGGCACTCCGCAGCTCCCGGTCCGTTTCGGGATCGCCGTAGGTTGTCCTCGCCTCACCGCTAGCTTCAACCGTCGCATCTTCCGGCCGATCGTCCAGCGCAGCGATCAGATCCAGACGTGCGTCGAAGAGCCGTTTTGCGAGCGATTCGGTGGCGTAGCCGTCGGTGCCCGGAATGTCCTGGCTGAAGTACTCGAGGTTCTGGCAGTAATCGAAAACGTAGAAGAACGTCTTGTGCCCGCCCGGCCCGAAGAGGTCAGGACAGAGCCGGGTGCCGCGCCCCAGCATCTGCCAGAACTTGGTCTTCGAGCGCACGAGCTTGAAGAAGACGAGGTTCACGACTTCCGGGATGTCGATGCCGGTATCCAGCATGTCCACGGAGATCGCGATGTGCGGCGACTTCTCCTTGTTGGAGAAGTCGTCGATCAGACTCTGCGCGTACTCCGTCTTGAAGGTGATGACACGCGCGAACGCGCCCTTCAGGTGCGGGTAGTTGGCGTCGAAGCGTTCGGCGATGAACTCGGCGTGCTGCTGGTTCTTGGCGAAGATGATCGTCTTGCCCAGCCGGTCACTACCCGCGACCTTCTGGCCGCGCGTCATCAGGTGCTCCAGCACCTTGTCCACGGTGTCCTTGTTGAAGAGCCACCGGTTGACGGCCTCGGCCTCCACCCGGTCGGGTACATTCCCTTCCTCGTCCCACTCCAGCGCGTCCCACTGGTCCTTGTCCTCTTCCGACAGCTCGTCGTACTTGATTCCCTCGCGCTGGAACTTGAGGGGCACCGAGACCGCCCTCGGCGGAACGAGAAAGCCGTCGCGCACCGCCTCGTCCAGCGAGTAGGCGTCGGTGGGTACGCCGTCCTCGAGATCGAACAGGCTGTAGGTGTTGCGGTCCACTTCATCCCTGGGCGTTGCCGTGAGGCCAACGAGCAGCGAATCGAAGTAGTCGAAGATGGCGCGGTACTTCTGGAACACCGAGCGGTGCGCCTCGTCGATGATCACGAGGTCGAAGTGACCTACGCCGAAGCGGCGCTGACCGTCGGCCGCCTCGTCGATCAGCCCCATCATCGTGGGATAGGTCGAGACATAGACACGACCCTCGGCGTCCTTCTCGGTGACGAGATTCACCGGCGAGGCATCGGGCAGGAAGCGCTTGAAGGCGTTCACCGCCTGGTTGACCAGCGCCACACGATCGGCGAGGAAGAGCACGCGCTTGGCCCAGTTGCAGCGCATGAGCAGATCGCAGAGCGCGATCACCGTGCGCGTCTTGCCGGCGCCCGTGGCCATCACCAGCAGCGCCTTGCGGTCGTGGTCGCGCTCGAACGCCTCGGCGATACGGCGAATGGCGCGAGTCTGGTAATGGCGCTCGACGATGACCGGGCTGATCGTTGCCGCGGCGAGCGAACGACGCGTCTCGCGCCGCTGATGAACGAGCGCCAGCTCGTCCTGCTTATAGAATCCCTGCACCCGGCGCGGCGGGTAGCGCGTGTCATCCCAGAGCCAGTGCTCGTAGCCGTTCGAATAGAAGATTACCGGCCGCTGGCCGAACTGCCGCTCCAGGCAGTTCGCATAGAGCTCCGCCTGCCGCTGCCCCACGAGCGGGTCGCGGCGCGTGCGCTTGGCTTCAACCAGACCGAGCGGCTTGCCGTCGTCGCCCCAGAGCACGTAGTCCACGAAACCCTTGCCCTGCGCATTGGGCATGCCGCTGACTTCGAACTCGCGGTCACGGGGCTCGTCGAGCATCCACCCTGCTTCCTTGAGCAGCAGGTCGATGAAGTAGTCACGGGTCTCGGCTTCGGAGTAGTCGTGCGTGTCGGGCTGCGCGGCGGCCGCCTGCCTCGCCTTGGCAACCTCGGCGCGCAGGCGCTTGAGCTCCTCATCGAGCGCTGTCTTGTCAGCGAGGAGATCAGCGAGGTTTTCGTCCTTCTCGCGCAGGCGCGCTTCCAGCGCCTGCAACTGCTCGGCGGTCTGCGCCGCTGCCGGAGCGGGACGCGGCAGCGCCGTTGGATCGAAGCTGAGGTCCGGCGCCGGCCGTCCGGCGCGGCCGTAAGTGCGCGCGAACCAGTAGGCCACATGGAACAGCTCGCGAACCGCGGCGAGAGCGTCGGCTTCGGAAACCACGCGGTGACTGTGCACGGCACGGTTGCCGAGCGTGTTGATCACGCGTGCCTTGCCGAACACCGCCTCGCCCGCGGTCTGCTTGAAGCTCGGCTCGTGGATCAGCGCCGAAAGGTTGTCCTGGTAGGGGAGCTTCAGCGCCGCATCGTGCTTGAACGCCCAGCTAACCGTCAGCTCCAGCGCCCGGCGGGCATAGAAGCATGCGGTACGCGGATCGGCGCGCACCGCCGCTTCGGCCTTCGACGCAGCCTCGAAGACCGTGGCCCATTCGCGCGCGAGGAAGGCGAACTGGCTCATGCCGCGGAGAGCTCCTCGCACAGTTCGATGAGCGAAACCGTTTCCACGTCTTCCGCCAGCGGAAAACGTTCTACGCCGCCATAGACCACGAAGCGCCGCTCCGGGCGAACGGTTTCGCAGGCCAGGCGGAACCCACGCTCCAGCTTCGGCGCGAGTCCGCGCTTGACCTCGATCGCCCAGGGCTTGCGGTGGCCGGGAAGCTTCAGCAGCAGGTCAATTTCCGCGCCGGCCGCCGTGCGGAAGAAATGCGGCTCGGCGCCACTCGGCGCCGCGGCGATCAGCGACTCGATCGCCACGCCCTCCCAGCTCCCGCCCACGGCCGGGTGCGCCAGCAGCGCTTCGCGGTCGCCGATCCCGAGCAGCGCGTGCACCAGCCCGCTGTCGCGGATGTAGACCTTGGGCGACTTGACCAGACGCTTGCGGACGTTGCCGTGCCACGGGGGAAGGCGGCGCACGAGGAGCAGGTCCACGAGCAGGTCCAGATACGAGGCGACCGTCTTGCCGTCCACCGCCAGAGCGCGGGCCAGCGCCGCCGCGTTGAGCAGACCGCCCTGCTGATGCGCGAGCATCGTCCAGAGCCGGCGCAGGGTCTCGGCCGGGATACGCGGCCCGAGCTGCGGGATGTCGCGCTCGAGGTAGGTGCGTATGAAGTCCGTGCGCCAGCGCAGGCTCGCCGCATCGGTAGCGGCCAGGAGACTCTCGGGAAATCCCCCGCGCAGCCAGAGCGCGTCGAGGCGTTCCTGTCCGACCTCGCCCGCGTCGAGCGGACCGAGCTCCAGATAGCGGATGCGCCCGGCGAGCGACTCGCTCGACTGCTTGAGCAGATCGATCGACGCCGAGCCCAGGACGAGGAAACGGCCCGTCCCGCGTCCGCTGCGGCGGCCCTTGTCGATGAGCCCGCGCAGGATCCGGAAGAGGTGCGGGGTGCGCTGGATCTCATCGAGGACGACCAGCTTGTCCACGTGCTGCGCCAGGTAGAGCTCGGGCTCGGAGAGCTTCGCCCGGTCGGCTTCGGACTCGAGATCCAGATAGACCGTCCGCCGTGTCCTGGCGACTTCATGCGCCAGCGTGGTCTTGCCCGCCTGACGCGGCCCCAGCAGCGCCACCGCCGGCACTTCGGCCAGGGCGGACGTGAGCGGTGCGAGAAGCCGGCGAGGGATCATTATCGCAATTATGGAGCTCCACTCCAGAAATGCAAGGATGCCTGGATTCGGTGCCCGGCGCGATCATCGGCGCGTACTTGGCGCGATTCGTGGCGCGATTCTGGCGCGATTCACCGTAGCCCGTTGTCCTGCAAGCGATAACGCCTGGCCCTGGCGGCTCCTTCAGCCGCCGCAATTTTCTTTTCGACGAGTGCCTGGAGATCGCGCTGAAGCGTCCGCCGTTTCGTGCTTGTTGAAGCGTACATTACAAGGCGCCGGGCAGTCGAAGACCAAGACCCACTCGCCCTGGAGGAAAAGGTGGACCGGTTTAGGCACCGGTGCCTCTTCGATATATCCGGTCTTTGCCGCGACTGCCCCAGCGATCAACCGATAAGGGTTGAACGTCGTCGTTCGACGGCCCGTTTGCAACTTTTTGCTTCCCGATTGCAACCGACGAGCTGCTTGTTGCAATTCTCCACTCCCCCCAAGGTCGTTATCGGTCGATGACTTGCAAGCGGAGAAGACTGCTGGCCGCACGGACATCGGAAATCATGCGTCACGGTTGCAATTCCTCACCACCGACTCCCGGATACCAACGGGCGGCCTTCGTGCGCCCGGCACTGTGGATCTCCCCCTCCTTGCTCAGTTCACGCAGCAGCACCTGAATCTGGCTTCGCGACAGTGCCGGCAGGACTTGCCGGAACTCCTCCATCTGCGCGCCGCTCGCTGCGTTGTCCCGGATGTGCTTCAGCAGAAGTGCCTTATTGGTCCCTCGATCAAGCCCCTTCGTGCGGGTGTAAACGCCCTTGCTGCCCAGTGCAGCGTAAAGCCCGCGTGCCAGAATGTACCGGGTTCCCCGACCACGCCCGATCGACTCCACCGCGCCGACGGAGATCAAGCCCGGCAGACAAGCCTTGAGATGCTCCGGCATGGATTGCTCGCGCCGGAGATAGTCCAGCGCGAGGAAGTCGTAGGTCGAGAACGACTTGAGCTTCTCCTCACCCAGCCGCTCGATGAAGCGCACGAACGCCGGGCTGCTGACCGTTCCATGCAGGGCCAGCCGCACCTCATGCGCTGACGTGCCCGCGAAGCTGGGCAGCGCCTTGCCCTGCCGGATCGCGCTTTCGAACATCAGGTTCATGCCCTGGCCCGAGCGTTCGATCAGCCCGCACTTCGCCAGCGCCTCGGCCAGCCGCCGATTGCGCGGGTTCTGCTGGTCGAGGATGTTCGCCGGGGTGATCCCCGTTGGTAGGCCGCCGGGACTCACCATTTCGAGCCGCTGCGGGTACTGGCGCACGAACACCGAACCGCCGAGCCGGTAGTCCCGATGCGCGACGGCGTTGAGCAGCGCTTCGCGTACCGGTACCTCGTCGAAGGTGGGGAGTTCGACGCGGAACAACCCGTCCTGATAGCTCTGCCGGTCGTTGCGCAGGTTGATCTTGTTCCAGATGGCGTCATGCCAGAGGAAGAAACCCTCCCGGTACTCCTCACGGTCTGCCGCAGGACCCGACGCCTCGGAGGACCGGTACTCGAATACGAGTTCTGCCTGCCCCAGCCAGCGCCCCAGTGCCGCGCGCGTGCCGAAAAGGATCAGCGCCGCGTAGGTGATGCGCCCCTCCAGCAGCAGTTCGGCGTTGGCGAGGGTCTGCTCGTCGGTCCATCGCGTTCTGCGCTGGTCGCGCGTCTTGGTGGCCCATCGGCCACGGAACGTTCCAATCGCTTCCGGCGACAAGTCGCTGATGCCCGCGCCTGCGCAGACCTCCGCCGAGAAGTCTGGTCCCGCTTCGGCGAACATGGCCTTCAGTTCCGCATCGCTCAGCGCGGTCAGTTCGTCGCCTGCCCGCTTGAGATACCGCCCGTCGATCTGCCAGGCGGTGCCCGGAAGGCGCGGTGGTACATGGACGATCAGCACTCGACCGTCAGCCGCTCGCACTTCCTCCACCGGAATACGATGTGACAGCCTATCGTGCAGGCCCGCCTCCGTGCGCCCCGGTTCGGGGAACGCTGCCGTACCGACAATCCGGCGCGGGCGTCGATCCGTCACACCCAGAATGATCTTGCCGCCGCCTTCGTTAGCCAGGGCGACGCAATACTCCACCAATTTCTCGAAGTGATAGTTCTGTTTCGCCTCCTTGAATTCGAGGCGGACACCTTCGGGCTCGGCGAGCCAGTGCTGGAGTTGTTCGGCGGTGGTCTGCATGACGGCCAATCAAACGCCGCAATACACCGCGTCGGCGGCGTACGCCGCCGGTCGTTCACTTTCAAAGAAGCCAAACCGACTCATCGGCTCACCGGTACTTCGCTGACTCTATTGCCTGTGCCACCCAACTCGACATGTTCCGAGAGACGTCGCCGTATGCGTCCCAAGCGCTCGGGTCGTAGCAGTTCACGAGGTTGGCCATGGACTGCCCGTTGACCACGCAGTTGCTGAATGGATTAGCTCCCTTGCTGGACGTACCAGTGCGCGGGCACTTCAGATTGTGGATATGGATGCCAAACAACCCTTTTTCGAGTTCCCAGGCCCGCTTGATCTCGTGCTTCACCCATCTCCGACTAGCCGTCTCGGATCCAATGAGCACGACCACGCAGCGCTTGTACTTCAGGCTGTCATCAATCCACCTCTCCACTGCCGCGTCGCCTTGTTGCTTGACCCGCTCCCAGTCATTCGGCGAGACGGGTTCGTTGCCGTCGACGACACCCATGTTCCGGGGATGTCCCACCGAGTGTTGAACTGATCGCTTGAAAAGAAGAGCGGCGGCTCCTTCCCGCCGTCCGATGCTAGGACGGTGGTAGCCAAACCAAAGGAAGGGAGCCGCCGATGAAGAAGAGTCGC